>ERZ1673730.5-NODE-5-length-602591-cov-184.881851_pt1 | contig 602591 bp, 509 predicted proteins | sample MGYA00580200_ERZ1673730 | MGnify/ENA primary metagenome ERZ1673730 (study PRJEB41218, sample SAMN15661761) | gut metagenome | host: Homo sapiens | place: Canada: London | collected 2015-08-20/2019-03-30 | study: EMG produced TPA metagenomics assembly of... | reverse complement strand
CACGGCGAGGATTTTCGCCTAAATCGGTGTCCGGGATCAGTAGACCACTACAGTTCGATCCTAGTGATACAGCCACTGACACAGCACCTCACAGTGGCGATCACATTGCACTTGCATTGATAGATGCAGTCAGTAATGCGCTGGAGCCAATAAAGGGGAGCCAAGAATCAACAATTGTGCTGATCGTCACTGGTGATGCTGAGCCTCTCAACGATATATCCGCTCTTCGGTTGCGCCTTTTTGACCGGAACGACGTTGCCATGCGAAGGGACTCTGGCCGTTTTATCAAGCTCGACCTTGGTTCCGACGAGCGAGCGTATATCTATCATGTTAAGCCCGGTCGGTTCCACATTGGGTTTCAATCGATCCTGAAGGAGCGGCTTGGTCAGAGCGTTCCTGCACTCGCCGGTCGCCAAACCTTGATTTTTCTAACGGCTGCTCGCGCGAAGTTAATTGTTCCTAATAATGGGAAGTTCGTTAAGGAGGTTGGTATCGGTATCGATCCAGCCAAAACGGTTATCGTCACAGTTCGTGGGGATGAAGAAAAGTACCGCGTTCGTGAGCGTGTCCGCCTGGCGAGCCTGCTTCTCTATGACATTGCCAATCAGACAAACTCTCTTTCGAGAGATGTTGTTTCTGTACTTGATGACAATCAAACCGATCCAATGCTAAGGCTTTATGGTGCATTGGTCGCACTCTCGACTCTTAAGCGAGATGAGAGGTCGCGGATATCACATGAGAGTAATCTTGTGGGGGAACCTGCTGACTCCTCACTGCGTTGGGGCGCTCACGTTAGAAATTGGATCTCGAATCCAGGTCAGGCAGGTCTTCCAACGGACGCTATTGCAGCATATTGGGAGCTGGCGAGAACAATCCCGGAGGCAATCGGCAAAGGTCCGAGTAAATCCTTTCCAGTGCGAATCGAAACTCCACCTATGCTTGATCGCGCATGGCTCTGGGCAATCGAGGAAAGTACAGTCCGCCCTGACGCCATTCGCGGAACTGCTCAGGTGGCTGCGGCCACCCGTTCATCTGGAGGTACTGCTCCTTGGTTATGTTGGCGTCTATCTGCTAGCACCGCTAGACCACGTCGGAGTTCAGTGACTGACGATTTAACTTCGCTTACCGCACAAGTCGTAGATAAGTTGAACACAGTGGCAAATCCGAGTATCAGCCGTAGTGTGGCTAGCGTATTGAAGATTTTGAGCCCAGAGGCTCAGGCGACAGCTCTGAGAGCGCTACAGATCATGAGCTCCAATGATCGACTGATCAATGCTAGCGGTATTGCCGACTTGGCGGTTTCACTCGGCCTACCGGCCCAACAGCTCCGTAATCGGCTGGATAAAATAAGCAAGACTCTCGACAAAGCAGCATCAGGTACGGACCAAGAGGAGCTTTCTCTCTCCGAGAAATATGAAGCCCCAGCCTTGCTGCGACGTGTGATAGATCGAGATGATCTGCAAAAGGGGCGATTTGGTGGGAAAGCCAGTTGTGCTGAGTTTAAGGTTTCTGCCGAGTTTGATGCGGGTAGTGCAAAGAACTGGGTTCGTATAAGACTTTATGTCGAAGGGCCAGGTACGGATGGTGAAAAAGTTGAATTCCATCTTCACGACAGTTTTAAGCCTTCAGCTGTTATGCGTCGTTTCAAGAAAGGTGCCGCGCAACTTTTGGTATCAGCATGGGGCGGCTTTACAGTTGGTATCTGGATTCCTTCACACAAGGTGGAGTTGGAACTGAACCTAGCTACGCTAGAGACGGCACCTCGAGTCATCCGTGAGCGCTAGTTCTTTGCGTCTTCGCCGTGCTGATTGCTAGGTGTAGCAGGCTGCAGGCACTGACTTGAGGCGCTCCCGGATCAGGTTTATAGCGCTTTATAGTCAATTATAGAGCGATTATAGAGCGATTATAGAATTCTATTCTGCGCCCCCTAGATCCGTGATCAGTAGACCACTGTATCGGCGGCCGAGACTCCGATAGAGGCTCAGGCGGTAAAAGCCAGTCACTGAATTAACCGAAGTTTCTATCTGTTTATCACGGCGGCATAAGCGGCCCAATCAATGGCCGGCACCGTTCCGAGAGATTGCAGCTTGGATAGCAGACGAAAGAGAAAATAGATCAAGGCGCCTTCGGATGGCACGGTCTTCAAATCACCATCGAATAAGTCGAATGCACCATCGTCTAATGCGCACCCACAGTCGAGCCGTTCCAGCTCGCTGGTGGGCAGGTGCTTCTGGAACGATTCTCCCAAGCCGTCAGCCCAGCTGGATTTAGGCGCAACTATCCCCGCCAGAATTGGGAACAGTGCCTTGGGTTGGTAGGTGCCGCCGGCGTGCGCTATGGCCACCGAGGTCCGATGTAGTTTGCGTACGGAGGCCGCCTTGTTGCCAGCGTACTCAAGATAGCTTTTGTCGAAGTGGGGCTTGGATTCAAACACTGCATAGACCGCTTCGGCAGGAATGTAGCGGTGCTTCTGTTGGTCAAGCAACGTGGGCGTGAAATGCCGATCGAAAACCACGACATCCATCTGTTCGCTGCGATTACCGAGGCTATCGATGACAAAGCCCGTAGCCACTTCGTAGCGGTCTGGTAAATATGCCCGGAATACCTCTATCCAATGGTCTTCGTAAACTGCACCCTTAGTGCCAGCATGCTCAATGGATTGTGTGGCTCGCTTGATTTTTAATGCCAGTTCGGCCTGGACATCGACAAATGCCTCCTTCATCCAGGCGGTATCGGCAGCTTGCTCTTTCTTCGTGGCCATGTGGTTCTCCCAGGATTCTGGCGCGTTTACGACAGCGGAAATTTTGGGCCGAACAGGGTGCGCCAGGCGCGCAAGGCCTCACCGTTGCGACCGCGGCGCGCATAGTCGATGGCAATGGAGGCCTCTTTGCTCGCTGCGCGCAGAAGCTCTTGCGCACGCCGCTTGCGCGCGTCATCCATGTCGTTGCTGATGGCCGGTCCAAGTCCGGCCGGGTCAGGCCATGTATCAAGGATTCGGTCAGCAAGCGTCGAGAAAAATGCCTGGATCTCACGGTCAAACGAACCGCCCCATCCCCCGTATAAGCACTCCAGCGCCATGACCTCAATCAGAAACGAGGGTTTCACGGGCTTGTCGCTGCCATGCTTGGGATTGTTGTTCCAGTACTTGACCATCCGGACCAACCCTTTCCACTCGTTGCCATAAGCTTGGTGTGCGGCGACGGCTTTACTGGCATGAATTTCGGGGTCTGTCTTAATCCACTTGCCAGAAGCGGAATCGGGAATTTCGTATTCACTACCGGTATCAAAGGCAGGTACGGCGTCGATGCTGATAACCCGGTAGTCGGTGTTGTCCTCGGCGTCGATAACTACCCCAAAGTCCACGTTGACCGAGCGAGCCTGCTTGCGTACCGAATCCTTGCCATACTTCTCGGCGAGGGCAGCATGGAAATCGTCCAGCACTACCGATGCGGCCTTGCCATGGTAATGCTCCTCGGACTCCTTCAGCACAAAGAAGATATCAATGTCCTTAAGCGGTTTAGTCTTCGTGTGGCGCGCGTAGGACCCCGTCAGAAAGCTGCGCGCAATACCGAATTTCGTTTCCAGATAGTCACGCACCTCGTTCTGACGTTGTGAGGCGTTCTTTTGCTCGCGATCGTTCAGTTCCAGTCGAGATTTGAATTTTCGAAAAGCTTCATCAGTGGTCAACATTAGCGTTGCCTCCAGTAGCCAGCTTGGCCTCCCAAACCGTTGTGTTCGACCGTCGTTCCGAGACTCTGCTTGACCATGCCATCAGTTGACCGGTAACTCCCCTTGCTCCAGCCGGGAACATCCGGACGCCCCTGTTTGGTATGGAGCATCAGTTTGTACTCGGCTTGGGACGGCATAACACCGGCTTTGCGGATCGCGTACTGCAGCTGCTCAGTGTCTGTCCAGAAACTGCCATCGCCCGAGGAAGACCAGCTGTAGACAACGTCGATGTCCCAACGGGTAATCAGCGTGTCAGTGGTCGGGTTGTAGATTTCGAGAACAACCCGCTCCAGGTCTCCGGAATCCAGCCAAGTCTTGACAGCTAGCAGGTTGCTGGACCAACCCTCGACGAAATTTGACGGATCAAGCCCGCTGAGCCGGATTATGTCTTTCAGGCTCTTGAGGATATTGTCCGCCACATAAGTAACGGAATGGGTGTACGAGTAGGTAGCAACAGCACTCATGATTTCAGGAACCCCCCCACATCCAAGGTGAGCGACTCCGCCCGGGCGTCCGTATCGCTGCCAGTCGAAATGCCGAGGGAAAGATCTCGGGCAGTGATTCGGCTGCTGTGCTTCTTCAACGCTGTTTGTACCCATGCCAAATCGTCCTTCTGGCAGGGGAGTGATATGGCCCAGTTGCCTTTCAGAGGGTCGAAACCCAGGGTGTCCTCATTCGCGCCGTCACCATCAATGGCGTCCTCGTCATAAAGGCAGTAAATGCGTGTGCGCGGCCCGTCGCAGGTCACAATGATGGGGACAGTCCGAGGCGCCTGGTCGGTTATCAAACTGGCAGCGATCCCGCTGACCGCTCGCAACTCTTGGCGAGCCTCCCCGTCCCTGCCCTGGGTCAGCAATTCTACGATGGCGCTCCATAAGGCGTTAGCATCGCGATGTGGAGAGCTCCGAAACGTACGGCTGGCGACGGTACTCATCTGCGCTTCTCTCCTTGAGTGCGGTGTGCCTTGGCGTACTTAATGGCCTGCAGTAGGTCTCCAATCGACACAGCATTCGGATTGATAGCGATCTCAGGACTTGCCGCCAGAGCGTTGGCGACCACTTTGCGGATGGCGCGGCCGTCAAGGCCTTCGCACTCGGCGGCGCAGGCGTTGAACTCGGGAGACTCGATAAGCTTGCCTACGTCAGGGAAGGTCTTTGCCAACCCGTTCAGGCAGTCTTTCAGAATCTGCCGACAAGCCTCGGAGCCAGGCAATGGAACTTCCATGATGAGGTCGCACCTGGACATGAAGGCGCTGTCCACGGCTTGGGGAAAGTTACTGGTTGCAACGAACAGCAGATTTGGGTACTGCTCTGCCAGCAAGTCTAACTGCACCAGAACCGCATCGGTCGCACGGTGAACATCGACCGGATTCGCTTCTAAGCTGAGCTTGGCGCGGTCGGCTGCCAAGGTTTCGACTTCGTCGAGCAGGATGATGGTTGGACCAGCGGCCGCCGACTCGGCAATGGATTGGGCGAACAAGTCGGATACGGCACGCTGAGTCTTGCCCATAGCCGAGCTGGTCAGGGAGTGTGGCTCGACCTCCAGCAATCGGAACTTGTTGGAGTTAAAAGATTCAGCGACCCGGTGAGCCAGACTACGCGCCAACGTGGTCTTGCCTGTGCCCGGAGGCCCGACTAGCAGGATCACGCCGTGCAGGGGCAAAACACTTCGAGCCACTTTGGACCGGACCGTGAAATTCACGACGGCCTGGGACAACAGTTGGCGTTTGTGCGTTTCGTCGAGCACGATGGAGTCCCAATGGGCGCCCAGCGTGGCATCGGGCAGGCTCCAGATTCGCTGAATACCTTTAGGTAAATGGTCGTTCTCGAAGTTTGGCTTGGTCATGCATTCGTCCTTCAGGTGACTATGAGTCAGGAGCGGCTTACGCCGCTCCTGAGCGGGCTATTGCTTCACGAAGAAACAGAAGGGGCGTCCATCTTTACGACGCACCTCTTTACCGCTCCGCCAGTACTTGAAGGACATGCAGAACAAAGCCTTAAAGCCGGGCGGTGTAGTGGGGGTTCCGCTCATCGCGTGTACCTCTCATCCGAGAAGCCGTTGACACCGCCCGTTCCTTGACCATAATCACCCGGCGCATTTGTCCAAATGCCAAAGTGATTGACGTCAAATCTCAGTCGCGGCTCGTGTTGGCAGGCTTCCACCACCAGCACGGTAAAGTCCCCCCCGGCAACCGTTGCAGCGGTTGCTTGTGGGGGGAGCTTTTTACTTCGCTTACTTCTTTTGTTGTCGATCTCTCGATAGCCAACGCATCCTTGCGAAGCCCTATCCCTTTTCACGGTTACTCCTGCGCTCCAAGTCCGTGGAGCCTTATGGTCTTGCCCGTGCTGCTACCACCTTGGGGGGCTGCGCCACTGCCCTCCCTAGGGCAGCGGCTATGCACCGTCTCGGTGCGTTCGTTTCAACATTCAGTGAAAAAGTTTCAGTGTTTGTTGAAAAACTACGATCGAGAATCTCAATCCCAGCTCAGTGCTCCGCCCGTCTGGTACTCGATAACCCGCGTCTCGAAGAAGTTCTTCTCCTTCTTCAGGTCCATGATCTCCGACATCCACGGGAACGGGTTGGTGGTCCCCGGATACTCTTCCTTCAGGCCGATCTGGGTCAGGCGCCGGTTGGCGATGAACTTCAGGTAGTCCTCCATCATCGCCGCGTTCATGCCCAGCACCCCGCGCGGCATGGTGTCGCGCGCGTATTCGATCTCCAGCTGGGTGCCCTGGAGGATCATCTGAGTCGCCTCGTCCTTCATCTGGGCGTCCCACAGGTGCGGGTTCTCGATCTTGATCTGGTTGATCACGTCGATACCGAAGTTCAGGTGCATCGACTCGTCGCGGAGGATGTACTGGAACTGCTCGGCGGTGCCGGTCATCTTGTTGCGGCGGCCCATGGAGAGGATCTGGGTGAAGCCGCAGTAGAAGAAGATGCCTTCCAGCACGCAGTAGTAGGCGATCAGGTTGCGCAGGAACTGGCGGTCGGTTTCCGGGGTGCCGGTCTGGAACATCGGGTCGGAGATCGAGCGGGTGTACTTCAGGCCCCAGGAGGCCTTCTTCGCCACGCTGGGGATCTCGTGGTACATGTTGAAGATCTCGCCCTCGTCCATGCCCAGCGACTCGATGCAGTACTGGTAGGCGTGGGTGTGGATCGCCTCTTCGAAGGCCTGGCGCAGGATGTACTGGCGGCACTCGGGGTTGGTGATCAGGCGGTATACGGCCAGCACCAGGTTGTTGGCGACCAGGGAGTCGGCGGTGGAGAAGAAGCCGAGGTTGCGCATGACGATGCGCCGCTCGTCTTCGCTGAGGCCGTCCTTGCTCTTCCACAGGGCGATGTCGGCGTTCATGTTGACTTCCTGCGGCATCCAGTGGTTGGCGCAACCATCCAGATACTTCTGCCAGGCCCAGTCGTACTTGAAGGGGACGAGCTGGTTGAGGTCGGCGCGGGCGTTGATCATCTGCTTGTCGCCGACCTGCACGCGCGCGGCGGAGCCTTCGAGATCGTCCAGGCCTTCCTGGATGTCGAGGTCGTTCAGGGCCTTCTTGGCGCGGGCGACGGCGTCGGAGTCGTCGGCGGAAACGGCGCGCGCTTCTTCCACCGAGCCGGCGGCTTCGTCGTCCAGCTTGTCATGGCCCTGGGCAACGGCCTGGGCGGCGGCGGGCGCGGCCTTGGCTTCGGTCGGGTCTTCTTTGTCGAATTCGTCCCAGCTCAGCATCTTGCTCTCTCCTGGTCTGGCGGCCGTCTCGGCGGCCTGGATATGGGGCGTGAGGTGCACGCGAAAGCGGTGGTCCGGCACGGTCTGGCCGGGCCGTTCTTCTCCCCCGGAGGGAAGAAGGGGATTGTTCCTGGCCCTGGCGAGGGGCCTTGCGCTGCCAGCGTGGCGCTGGACGAGCGACCGTCAGGCGCCGGGCAAGCCGGACTCACGGGAGGAGTCCGGCTTACCCGGCCACGACACGGACGCCGTTCAGCGACGCGCGATCACTGGCAGGCTTCGCAGTCGGGGTTGTCGATGCTGCATGCCTGCGGCACCGGCGCCGGCTTCGGCTCGGCGGCCGGGGCGGCTTGCAGGCCGTCGTTGCCACCGGCCGACACGGCGTTGAGCTTGCCGGTGTTGATGGTGGACTTCTCGGTGCTGGTGGCGGCCAGGGCACGGAGGTAGTAGGTGGTCTTCAGGCCGCGGAACCAGGCCATGCGGTAGGTCACGTCGAGCTTCTTGCCCGAGGCGCCGGCGATGTACAGGTTCAGCGACTGGGCCTGGTCGATCCACTTCTGACGACGGCTGGCGGCTTCGACGATCCAGCGGGTCTCGACTTCGAACGCGGTGGCGTAGAGGTCCTTGAGGTCCTGCGGGATGCGCTCGATCTGCTGCACGGAACCGTCGTAGTACTTCAGGTCGTTGACCATGACCGGGTCCCACAGGCCGCGGGCCTTGAGGTCGCGCACCAGGTAGGGGTTGATCACGGTGAATTCGCCGGAGAGGTTCGACTTCACGTACAGGTTCTGGTAGGTCGGCTCGATCGACTGCGAGACGCCGGTGATGTTGGCGATGGTCGCGGTCGGCGCGATGGCCATGATGTTCGAGTTGCGGATGCCTTTCTGTACGCGCTCGCGCAGCGGCGCCCAGTCGAGGGTTTCCGACAGGTCGACTTCGATGTACTTGGCGCCGCGCTCTTCGATCAGCTTCTTCTCCGAGTCGATCGGCAGGATGCCTTGCGACCACAGCGAGCCCTGGAAGGTCTGGTAGGCGCCGCGCTCGTCGGCCAGGTCGCAGGAAGCCTGGATCGCGTAGTAGCTGATGGCTTCCATGGACTGGTCGGCGAAGGCGATGGCCGCGTCCGAACCGTAGGGGATGTGCTGCAGGTACAGGGCGTCCTGGAAGCCCATGATGCCCAGGCCGACCGGACGGTGCTTGAAGTTGGAGTTCTGCGCCTGCGGGACCGAGTAGTAGTTGATGTCGATGACGTTATCGAGCATGCGTACCGCGGTCTTGACGGTCTTCTCCAGCTTGGCGGTGTCCAGCTTGCCGTCGACGATGTGGTTGACCAGGTTGATCGAGCCCAGGTTGCAGACGGCGATCTCGTCCTTGTTGGTGTTCAGGGTGATTTCGGTGCAGAGGTTCGAGCTGTGCACCACGCCCACGTGCTGCTGCGGGCTGCGCAGGTTGCACGGGTCCTTGAAGGTCAGCCACGGGTGGCCGGTCTCGAACAGCATGGAGAGCATCTTGCGCCACAGGTCCTTGGCCTGGACGACCTTGTGCAGCTTCAGCTTGCCGTAGCTGGCCAGGGCCTCGTAGTACTCGTAGCGCTCCTCGAAGGCCTTGCCGTAGAGGTCGTGCAGGTCGGGGACGTCGGACGGCGAGAAGAGGGTCCAGGAGCCGTCGTCGAAGACGCGCTTCATGAACAGGTCGGGGATCCAGTTGGCGGTGTTCATGTCGTGGGTACGACGACGGTCGTCACCGGTGTTCTTGCGCAGCTCGAGGAATTCCTCGATGTCCAGGTGCCAGGTCTCCAGGTAGGCGCAGACCGCGCCCTTGCGCTTGCCGCCCTGGTTGACCGCGACCGCGGTGTCATTGACCACTTTCAGGAAGGGCACGACGCCCTGGGACTTGCCGTTGGTGCCCTTGATGTAGGAGCCCAGCGCGCGCACCGGGGTCCAGTCGTTGCCCAGGCCGCCGGCGAATTTCGACAGCATGGCGTTGTCGTGGATGGCGCCGTAGATGCCCGACAGGTCGTCCGGCACGGTGGTCAGGTAGCAGCTGGAGAGCTGCGGACGCAGGGTGCCGGCGTTGAACAGGGTGGGGGTGGAACTCATGTAGTCGAAGGACGACAGCAGGTTGTAGAACTCGATGGCACGTGCCTCGCGGTCCTTCTCCTCGATGGCCAGGCCCATGGCCACGCGCATGAAGAAGATCTGCGGCAGTTCGAAGCGGATGCCGTCCTTGTGGATGAAGTAGCGGTCGTACAGGGTCTGCAGGCCGAGGTAGGTGAACTGCTGGTCGCGCTCGTGATCGATGGCCTTGCCCAGTTTCTCCAGGTCGAATTCCTTCAGCTTGGCATCGACCAGCTCGAACTCGGCGCCTTTCTCGATGTAGGCCGGCAGGGCCTTGGCGTACAGCTCGGCCATCTCGTGATGGGTGGCGCTCTCGGCCACGCCGAGGAAGCCCAGGGCTTCGGCGCGCAGGGTGTCCATCAGCAGGCGGGCGGTGACGTAGGAGTAGTTCGGCTCGCGCTCGACCAGGGTGCGCGCGGTCATCACCAGGGCGGTGTTGACGTCCTTCTCGGCGACGCCATCGTAGAGGTTCTTCAGGGTCTCGCGCTCGATCAGCGCGCCGTCCACCTCGGCCAGGCCTTCGCAGGCTTCGCTGATGATGGTGTTCAGGCGGCCCATGTCCAGCGGCGACAGGCTGCCGTCGGCGCGGGTGATGCGGATGCTCGGGTGCGGCTGGGCGACGTCGCTGGCGGCGCCGGCGTTCTTGCGCTCGGCGGCGCGGGCTTCGCGGTAGATCACGTAGTCGCGGGCGACCTTCTGCTCGCCGGCGCGCATCAGGGCCAGTTCGACCTGGTCCTGGATCTCTTCGATGTGGATGGTGCCGCCGGACGGCATGCGGCGCTTGAAGGTGGCGGTGACCTGCTCGGTCAGGCGGCGCACGGTGTCATGGATACGCGACGAGGCGGCGGCGGTGCCGCCTTCCACGGCGAGGAACGCCTTGGTGATGGCCACGGTGATCTTGTCATCGGTGTAGGGGACTACGGTGCCGTTGCGCTTGATCACGCGCAGCTGGCCCGGCGCGGTGGCGGCCAGATCCTGCGACGAATCGGCGGCCTGCGGCGCGCTGGCCTGCGGGTTCTCGCGTGTGGTGTCGGTATGCATGGGTGGGTATCTCCACGTTCTCGTAATGGTTTTGCTAGCGGGCGCCGGGGCGCCCATTCCCTTGAATCGATAAAGAGCCGGGCAGCCGGCCTCGCGGCGGCTGCTTCATTCGAATGCTGAGGGTGGGGACTGTGAGTGCCTCCCTGGCCCTGGCGGGTTCGTGGCGTTTTGCCGTCGAACACAATACCTAGTGGTGTTGACTGTCTGTTTACAGCGTCCGTTGCAACACCCGTACCGCTTTTCCATCGTCATGAAGGGCTCCTTGCGGTGAGCGCCGTCGATGCTTTCAGTACGTCTGGAAAATGCTTTTTTGCGGAGCCGCCGGAGCCATCAGAGTGGTCCGTGCGCGGTTGGTTCCGTTGTAGCCGTTCGTGCGCTCGAAACCCAAGATATAGGGGGTGGCGACGATGGGGATACAAGATAATGCGCTAATGGGGTGTTTGCAAGGTGACAGTCTGGGGGAAACCTGTGGATAAAGTGTGGGTCTTCTGTGCGTGAGTCCTAGGAAGCGTCCGTAGGCCGCGGCAGCGCTGGAGAATGCCATTCGTCGCCCTCGGAAAGCACCGGCGCAGACCTACTCCCCAACCTTTCGGGGCGCGCACCCTACCCACAATATGTAGTGTTTGCAAGATGTTCCTCGCGTGCTGCCGCGCGGCCCCCGTATTGGCTACAATGCGGGCCGCTCTGAGGGGGCCGCGCGGCGGCTCCGGGACCGCGATACGAGGAGGCTGTGTGGAGCAAGAAGCCTGGCGCATCCTGATCGTCGAGGACGATCGACGCCTGGCCGAGCTGACCCGGGAATACCTGGAAGGCAACGGCCTGAAGGTCGACATCGAAGCCAACGGCGCACTGGCGGCGGCGCGTATCCTCGCCGAACGCCCGGACCTGGTGGTGCTCGACCTGATGCTGCCGGGCGAGGACGGCCTGTCCATCTGCCGCCAGGTGCGTCCGCAATTCGACGGTCCGATCCTGATGCTCACCGCGCGCACCGACGACATGGACGAGGTGCTCGGCCTGGAGATGGGCGCCGACGACTACGTGTGCAAGCCGGTGCGCCCGCGTGTGCTGCTGGCGCGCATCCGTGCCCTGTTGCGGCGCAGCGAGGCGCCGGAAGCGGGCGCCCCGGCGGCGGACAGCAAACGCCTGGCGTTCGGTCGCCTGGTGATCGACAACGCGATGCGCGAGGCCTGGCTGGACGGGACCACCATCGAGCTGACCAGCGCCGAGTTCGACCTGCTCTGGCTGCTGGCGGCGAACGCCGGGCGGATTCTCTCCCGCGAGGAGATCTTCAACGCCCTGCGCGGCATCGAGTACGACGGCCAGGACCGCTCCATCGACGTGCGCATCTCGCGGATCCGCCCGAAGATCGGCGACGACCCGATGCACCCGCGGCTGATCAAGACCGTGCGCAGCAAGGGCTACCTGTTCGTCGGCGAGGGCTGAGGCGCTTTTTTCCTGCGGGCCGGGGCGCGGGCGTCCCGGTCGGCCAGAATCAACAGCAGCGGACAGCGGCCGGGGGCTCGCCGATGAAATCCATCTTCCTGCGCATCTATGGCGGCATGCTCCTGGCCCTGCTGCTGGTCAGCGGCCTGGGCCTGCTCGGCCTGCACTGGATCAACGAGGTGCGCGGCGAGCACTACCGCGAGGAGCTGGCGCGCGGCACCTTCCGCCTGATGGCCGACAACCTGCAACCGATGACCGCCACCGAGCGCAAGCGCGCCCTGGCGCAGTGGAGCCGCTTGCTGGGGATTCCCCTGCAACTGCGCGGGCTGGATGAGCTGCGGATGGACGGACGCAGCCGCGCGCGCCTGATGAACGGCCAGGTGCTGGTGAAGCAGACCGCCGAGCACGCCGTCACCGTCTATACCCAGGCCAGCGCCGCCGAGAACCTGGTGCTCAGCGGCGAGGTGCAGCAGGTCAGCGAGCAACTGGCGCGGGCCACGGTTTACCTGCTCATGGACGAACTGGTGCGCTACCCGGCCAGCGAACAGCCTTACCACCTGGCGCGGATCGTCCGCGACAAGCGCTTCGGCTTCCCGGTGCACCTGCTCCAGGTCAAGGAGCTGGACCTCGACGACGACCAGCGCCGGCGAGTGGTGGAGGGCGACACGGTGATGGCGCTGGGCAAGGACGGCGACTCGATCCGCATCTTCGCCGGCATCCTCGACACGCCCTGGGTGCTGGAGCTGGGCCCGCTGTTCCAGATGAACCCCTATCCGCCGCAGCTGCTGTTGCTGCTCGGCGCGCTGTGCCTGAGCTTCATCGGCCTGATCACCTACCTGCTGGTGCGTCGTCTGGAGCAGCGCCTGCGCAGCCTGGAGGCGGCCGCCACGCGGATCGCCCGCGGCAGTCTGGATACCCGCGTCGAGGTGCGCGGTGGCGACTCGGTGGGACGCCTGGGCGCGGCCTTCAACCATATGGCCGAGCACATCCACCGGCTGCTGACGGTGCAGCGCGAGATGGTTCGCGCGGTGTCCCACGAGCTGCGCACGCCGGTGGCGCGGTTGCGCTTCGGCCTGGAGATGATCGAGACCGCCGAGACCGACGGCGCCCGCCTGAAGTACCTGGAGGGCATGGACAACGATATCCAGGACCTCGACAAGCTGGTCGACGAGATGCTCACCTACGCGCGCCTGGAACAGGGCTCGCCGCCGCTGACCTACCAGCGCCTGGAGCTGGGCGTGCTGGTGCGCCAGGTGGTGGAGGAGATCGCCCCGCTGCGTCGCGAGGTGCTGGTCAGTTGCGAGGAGGGCGCGCTGGTGCCTGAGGAGCTGGGCAGTTGGATCGAGGCCGAGCCGCGCTACCTGCATCGGGCCTTGCAGAACCTGCTGACCAATGCGCTGCGGCATGCCGATCGTCGGGTCAGGATCAGCTACCGGGTCAGCCTGGAGCGTTGCCGGGTGGATGTCGAGGACGACGGGCCGGGGGTGCCGGAGGCGCAATGGGAGCGGCTCTTTACGCCATTCCTACGCCTGGACGATAGCCGGACCCGTGCTTCCGGCGGGCATGGCCTGGGACTGTCCATCGTCCGGCGGATCGTCTACTGGCATGGCGGCCGGGCCTCCATCGGCCGCAGCGAGACTCTGGGCGGTGCCTGCTTCACCCTGGCCTGGCCGCGCAAGGCGGGTCTGCGCGACCGCTGAAAAGCCGACGGAAATATGGCGGCTAGCTATCTGCAAGTGCATGCGCAGACGTATTCCAGGCGTAGCGAAAACATATCGAAAGGCCAGTCCCGCCGGGCGTGGCGAGTATTCCGCCAGGGGCTAAAAAAGTCCTTTTCAGTTGGACTCGTTTGTTTATACTCCGGGACGCGGTGGCTAGTGGAACGCCATTCGAAATGCCCGCTCCAACGGCATTTTGCCGGGGTCGGATAACAAGAACAGCGTTGCGCAGCCGAACCGTCGAAGTCTTCCCGGATTGGGAAGGCCACTTATAAAAAATTGCAAGTTGGAGAGTGTGGTAATGGCTGATCGTGAGGTCGGAACCGTCAAGTGGTTCAATGACGCCAAAGGTTATGGATTCATTCAACGCGATAGCGGTCCGGACGTGTTCGTTCACTACCGCGCCATCCGCGGCGAGGGTCACCGCTCCCTGGTGGAAGGCCAGAAAGTGGAATTCTCGGTGATCCAGGGCCAGAAAGGCCTGCAAGCGGAAGACGTCTCCAAGGTCTGATTCCCGCAAGCAAAAGCCCGTCGCGAGACGGGCTTTTGTCATCCAGCGCATCCACCCCGCCAGGCCCCCGTTGGGTGGCCCCTCGCAGCGCGGGGTTTTCGTCGTTCAGGCGGTGCGCCAGGTAATTTCCTCGACGCCACCGGCGTCGACCCGCAGCCAGCGGTCGGCGTCCTCTTCGCCCTGGTTTTCCTCCCAGCCGCCCGGCGCGCAGCGGATCTCCACGCCGAGCGCGGCATGCGCGGCCCTGGCGCAGGCGAGGTCGTCGTCCCAGGGCGTGCTGTCGCTCTCCAAGAACAGGCTGTGCCACTTGCCCACCGCCTTCGGCAGCCAGGTGACGCGCACCGCGCCGTGCTCGCCGCGGGCGGTGCACTTGAGGGTCTGGCCGTGCTCCTGCCATGGGCCGCAGGGCCCCAGCGCCTGTTCCAGCCAGGCGGCGACGGCCGCGTGCTCGGCGTCTTTCAGGTAGATCTCGATATCCGGTTGGCGCATGGGGTCCTCGGGGACGGTCAGTCGCGTTGCAGCCAATCGTAGCGCACCGCCACGCTGACTTCGAAGGGTTCGGCCAGGATTCGCGCGCGGCGCTCGGGGTTGACCCGCCAGCCGTGCGGGGTCATGGCCAGGAGGTTTTCCCGCGCGTCGTAGCTGTCCAGCGCCAGGCGGAACTCGAGGGTCTCGGTGTGGCGCAGGCGCAGTTGCGCGGGCAGGCCGGCGAGGTGCTTGTCGTCGGCGTAGTCGCGCACGTCGTCATAGAGCCGCTGGCGCAGTTCCAGCAGGTGCGTGCTGGCCGGGCCCAGGCGCAGTACGCCGCCGCCGGGGGCGAGGACGCGCACGGCTTCGTTCCAGTCGATCGGGCTGAACACGCTGGCGATCAGCTCGCAACTGGCGTCGGCCAGCGGCAGCCGGGCCATGCTCGCCACCAGCCAGGACAACTGCGGCGCGCGGCGGCAGGCGCGTTTCACCGCCTCGCGGGAGATATCCAGGGCATAGCCTTCGGCGCCGGCCAGGGCTTCGCCGAGCCGGGCGCTGTAGTAGCCCTCGCCGCAACCGATATCCAGCCAGCGTCGCGGCGCGCGTTCGGCGGCCAGTTCGGCCAGGCGCCGGGCCAGCGGCGCGTAGTGGCCGGCGCCGAGGAACTGGCGACGGGCCTCGACCATGGCGGCGTTGTCGCCCGGATCGAGGCTTTTCTTGTGCTGCACCGGCAGCAGGTTCAGGTAGCCCTGGCGGGCGCGGTCGAAGCGGTGCCCGGCGGGGCAGGCGACGCCGTTGTCGACCTCGCCCAGGGCGGCGGAGCAGAGCGGGCAGATCAGCATCAGGCGAGCAGCCTCACCAGGGTCTGGTAGTAGATTTCGGTGAGCAGTTCCAGGTCGCTGGCCAGGACCCGCTCATTGACCTGGTGGATGGTGGCGTTGACCGGGCCGAGTTCGACCACCTGGGTGCCCATGGTGGCGATGAAGCGTCCGTCGGAGGTGCCGCCGCTGGTCGAGGGCTGGGTCTCGCGGCCGGTGACCGCCCTGATGCTGGCGGCCACCGCATCGAGCAGTTCGCCCGGCTCGGTGAGGAACGGCAGGCCGGACAGCGCCCATTCGACGTGCCAGTCCAGGTCGTGCTTGTCGAGGATCGCCTCGACGCGTTTCTGCAGGCCTTCGACGGTGGATTCGGTGGAGAAGCGGAAGTTGAACAGCGCGGTCAGTTCGCCGGGGATGACGTTGGTGGCGCCGGTGCCGGAGTTCAGGTTGGAAACCTGGAAGCTGGTCGGCGGGAAGAAGGCATTGCCGTCGTCCCAGTGTTCCGCCGCCAGTTCGGCCAGCGCCGGGGCGGCCAGGTGGATCGGGTTCTTCGCCAGGTGCGGGTAGGCCACATGGCCCTGTACGCCGCGGATGGTCAGCTTGGCGCCGAGGGAGCCGCGGCGGCCGTTCTTCACCACGTCGCCGACCAGGCTGGTGCTCGACGGTTCGCCGACGATGCACCAGTCCAGGCGCTCACCGCGTGCGGCGAGGCGTTCGACCACCGCCTTGGTGCCGTGGTGGGCCGGGCCTTCCTCGTCGCTGGTGATGAGGAAGGCGATGGCGCCCTTGTGCTCCGGGTGGTCGGCGACGAAGCGCTCGACGGCGACGATCATCGACGCCAGGCTGCCTTTCATGTCCGCCGCGCCGCGCCCGCAGAGCATGCCCTGGTCGTCGATCAGGGCGTCGAAGGGTTGGTGCTGCCAGGCCTGCAGCGGGCCGGTGGGGACCACGTCGGTGTGCCCGGCGAAGCACAGCACCGGGCCGTCGCCGCCGCGCCGTGCCCAGAAGTTGTCCACCTCCTCGATGCGCATCGGCTCCAGGGCGAAGCCGGCGGCTTCCAGGCGGCGCATCATCAGGGCCTGGCAGTCGGCGTCGAGGGGCGTGACGGAGGGGCGGCGGATCAACTCGCAGGCGAGTTCGAGGGTCGGCGAGAGACTCGGCGAAGAGGCGGTCATGGGGAGGGCATCCTGAGCGGGTCGAGCGGAAAGGGGGAATCTTAAAGCATAAACGCGGGCGAAGGGACGCCGTTTAGGCGAGCGGAGCCGGCTGTCCCGACGCCTCGCCCGACCTCAACCGCCGATCCGCTCGGCGCCGCCGGCCAGTTCCTCGCGCGGTTTCGGCAGCGACGAGAGCAGGGCCATGACCAGCGCCGCCAGGTAGGGTAGCGATTGCACCAGGAGCATGGCGACCCAGATCAGCAGGTCGCGGCTCGGCACGCCCTGAACCGCCACGATGCCGGCCGCCGCGCCCCACAGCAGGAGCATCACGAAGACTTCCTCGCGGGCCTCCGCCAGGGCCACCAGCAGGCCGTGGCTGGAGCGCATCTTCGGCGTGCGGAAGAACGGGATGCCGCGGGTGACGAAGCCGTACAGCACCGCCTTGGCAATGGTGTGCGAGAGCGACAGGCCGGCGAGGGCGGCGAAGAACGAGTCGCGCAGGTCGACGCCGACGGTGCGCCGGTAGAGGAAGAGGATCTTGCCGACCTTGAAGACGAACAGGGCCAGCGGCAGGATCGCGAAGATCAGCAGTGGCGGGTCGACGCGCTTGGGCACGATGATCATCGCCGCCGACCAGAGCAGCGCGCCGAGGGTGAAGAAGATGTTCAGGCCGTCGGCGATCCACGGCAGCCAGCCGGCCACGAAGTGGTAGCGCTGGCCGCGGGTCAGGCGGCTGCCGTCGGGACCGCGGCCGCGCAGCAGGGCGTCGGTATGCCGCTTCATGATCTGGATCGCGCCGTAGGCCCAGCGGAAGCGCTGCTTCTTGAAGTCGATGAAGGTATCGGGCATCACCCCCTTGCCGTAGCTGCGCTCGAAGTAGGCGGCCGACAGGCCCTTCTCGAACACCCGCAGGCCCAGCTCGGCGTCCTCGGTGATGCACCATTCCGGCCATCTCAGCTCGTCCAGCACGCTGCGCCGGATCATGGTCATGGTGCCGTGCTCGATGATCGCGTCGCGGTCGTTGCGGGTGACCATGCCGATGTGGAAGAAGCCCTTGTACTCGGCGTAGCAGAGCCGCTTGAAGGCGCTCTCGTGCTGGTCGCGGTAGTCCTGCGGCGACTGCACCACGGCGATCCGCGGGTCGCCGAAGTGCGGCACCATGTGCCTGAGCCAGTCGGGGTCGACGCAGTAGTCGGCGTCGATCACCGCGACCACCTCGACGTCCGCCGCCACGTGGCCCAGGGCGAAGTTCAGCGCGCCGGCCTTGAAGCCTTCCAGCGGGGCGACGTGGAAGAAGCGGAAGCGCTCGCCCAGGCGCGCGCAGTGCGCCTCGACCGGCTGCCAGACGGCCGGGTCGCGGGTGTTGTTGTCGATCACCAGGACTTCGTAGTCCGGGTAGTCGAGGCGGGCAAGGGCGTCGAGGGTCTGCTTCAGCAGTTCCGGCGGCTCGTTGTAGCAGGGCACGTGGATCGACACCTTGGGCCGATAGGCCTGCGCGGCGGTGATCGGCAGGAATGGCCGGCGCCGCTTGCGCGTCCAGACCGCCTCGGCCAGCTCGTGGGCCTCGGTGAACAGCACGATGACCACCCCCAGCGCGCCGACGCCCAGCAACGCGCCGACGGTCAGGCTGAACCAGGTGCTGTACTGCTGGCTGTAGTCGTAGGCGATCCACACCAGCACCGAGGCGCAGGCGAACGAGACCACGGCGAGGAAGGTCCTCCCGCGCTGGCGCAGCGAGGAACTGTCGATCAGCAGCAGGGTGAAGGCGAGTACCGCGAGTACCGCCGAGGCGATGGCCAGGGCGCGCCACTTGGGAATCGGCACCACCGGCCCGGTGAAGTTGAACTTGGCCTTGCGGTCGGCGTTGTAGACGCCCCAGTAGGCGCCCACCGAGCCTTCGGCGCTGACCTTCCAGGGCTGGTCGAAGGCTTCGATGACGAAGTAGCTGTAGCCTTCGCCGTTGAGCGCGTTGGTCAGGCGCCGCAGGTAGATGGCCTGGTCCGCGGGTGTCGCCTCGGCGCTGCCGCGCATGCGCCCGTTGCTCGGCCAGCCGACCTCGGCGAGCAGCAGCGGCTTCCTCGGGAAGGCGGCCTTGAGTTCGCGCGCGCGTTCGAGCACGAAGTCCACCGCGTCGGCCACCGGCGTGGCCTCCCAGTAGGGCAGGACGTGGGCGGCGATCAGGTCGACGTGTTGCGCCAGTTCCGGGTGTTCGCGGTAGACGTGCCACTGTTCGGCGGTGGTCACCGGAACCTTGACCGCCGCGCGGACCCGGTCGAGGTAGGCGATCAACTGTTCCGCCGTCACCTCGCGGCGGAACAGCGCCTCGTTGCCGACTATCACTCGCACCACGCTCGGCGACTCGTTGGCGATGCGGATGGCGCGGGCGATCTCGGCCTCGTTGCTGGCCAGGTCCGGGCCGAGCCAGATGCCCAGGCTGACGCGCAGGCCGAACGCCTCGGCCAGCGCCGGGATGTCGCCGAGCGCGCCCTGGACCGAATAGGTGCGGATGCTGTGGGTGTGCCGGGCGACCAGTTCCAGGTCGGTGCGCATCTGTTCGGCGCTGGGGTAGCGGCCGCTCTGCGGGTTCTGGTTGAGGCGGAACGGCGAGAAGGAGAAGCCGGAGATGCGTTCCGGCCAGTCCGGTACGCTGACCGGACGGTTGTACAGGGCCCAGATGCCGGTGAAGAGGGCGGCCAGGGCAACGATGACCACCAGGTTGAGCCCGATCTTGCGTGAAGACATAGAGATGAAACCAGGTTCCGGATGTTTCGCTGAACACGGGGCGGCGCATGCTACCCCGCACCCCCCGGGGTGTACAGGCGCCGGGCCGGCGGGTCTGTTGCAAGTCTAGTCCGGTCTGCGCGACGAGCCGTAAGAACGCAGGCGACGCGGCGGCCGCGGCTTTTTATAATGCGCGCGGCAATCCGCGATTCGGTTTCAGAGGTGGTTGGTGATGCAGGTGGATGAACAGCGCTTCGGCGGTATCGGCCGGTTGTACGGTCGCGAGGGGCTGCAACGCCTGGCCGATAGCCACGTCGCGGTGGTCGGCATCGGCGGGGTCGGTTCCTGGGCGGCGGAAGCGCTGGCCCGCAGCGGCGTCGGCGAGATTTCCCTGTTCGACCTCGACGATGTCTGCGTGACCAACACCAACCGCCAGGTGCATGCCATCGAAGGCTCGGTGGGCAAGGCCAAGGTCGAGGTGATGGCGGCGCGCATCCGGGCCATCAACCCGGCCTGCCGGGTCCACGCGGTGGCCGATTTCGTCACCCGCGAGACCATGGCCGAGTACATCGTCGACTTCGACTACCTGATCGACTGCATCGATAGCGTGGCCGCCAAGGCCGCGCTGATCGCCTGGTGCAAGCGGCGCAAGATCCCGGTGATCACCACCGGCGGCGCCGGTGGCCAGGTCGACCCGACGCAGATCCAGGTCGCCGACCTGAACAAGACCTTCAACGACCCGCTGGCGGCCAAGGTGCGTTCCACCCTGCGCCGCGACTACAACTTCTCGCGCACGCCGGGGCGCACCTACAGCGTGCCCTGCGTGTTCTCCAGCGAACAACTGCGCTACCCGAAGCCGGACGGCACGGTGTGCCAGTCGAAGAGTTTCGTCGGCGAAGGGGTGAAGCTGGACTGCGCCGGCGGCTTCGGCGCGGTGATGATGGTCACCGCCACCTTCGGCATGGTCGCCGCCGCCCGCGCCGTCGAGCGCCTGGCGGAAGGCCGCGCGCTGCGGCCGTCGCGGCGCACGCCGGGGAACGCCTGATCAGGCGCCGACCGCCACCAGGCTGAGCAGGCGTTCGTCGAGCACGGCGAACTGGGCGTCCAGCTCGCTGCCGTGGCGCCACTCCGGCGACAGGTCGGTGAGCAGGCGCAGCCGGGCCTGGCCGTCGGCGCGCCATTCCAGCAGTTCCGCATGTTCGAAATAGAAGCGCTTGCCCACCAGCGGATAGAGCGCCTTGAACAGGCTTTCCTTCAGCGAGAACGCCAGGGTCACCAGCAGGCCGGTGCGTCGCTCCAGGTCGTCGGCGAAGCGCAGGCGCTCGCCTTCGGTGAGTATCTCGCCATGCAGGTAGCGCGCCCGTTCGGCTTCGAGCAGGGTTTCCACGTCCAGGCCGAGCCCGCGCCAGTCGCCGCGCGCCGCCACCAGGGCGGCGGCCCAGCGGTCGCCATGGGTGATCGAGCCGCTGATCGCGGCCGGCCAGACCGGTGCGCGGTCCTCGCCGACGGCCGGCGTCTGGGCGCGGCCATCGAGGGCGAACAGGGCGGCGCGTGCGCAGAGGCGCCCGGCGAGAAACTCGGCCTGGCGCTTGGCCACCGCGCGGAGGATGTTCGCCGGCGGCTGGATGCCGGCCAGGGCGAAGTCGCCGGGTTGCAGCAGCGCCGGGTCGAAGCGGGTGCTGCGCAGTTGCACGCCGGGCAGCGCGACGGGCAGCGGCCAGCGGTCGTCCAGTGGGGTGCAGAAGGAGGGGAGACGGTCGTTCATGGCGCGCATTGTGCCGGTTCCCGACGTGGCCCACCAGTCACGCGACGCTTACACAAGATTGCAAAAGCGCAACAAAGGAAAACGGACCGCGAGGCCCGGTTTTGACAGACTGCGCCGCGCATTCCTGTGGAATGCAGGTGAGGTTGTTTGTTGATGACGGGATACTGTCCTGTCTCGACCTTTCAAGACGGGAGTCCCTCCGGGGACTCCCGTTTTTTTATGCGTCGGCGCAGGGTTCAACCCTGCCCGAAGATGTCCTTGAGGAACGCCTGCAGGTCTGCCCAGGAGCGCTGGTCGGCCTGGCGGTCGTAGCCGATGTCCAGGCCGTGGCCTTTGTGCGCGTCGGCGTCGGGGTTGGTGAAGCCGTGTTTGGCGTCGTCCTGGATCACCACCCGGTAGTCGGCGCCGGCGGCGTTCAGTTCCTGTTTCAGGGCGTCGAGGTCCTTGGCCGGGACCAGGCTGTCGGCGCTGCCGTGCTCCACCAGGATCTTGGCCTTGACGCTGCCCTTGCTGGCCGGGGTGGCGGTGCCGAGGGCGCCGTGGAAGCTCGCCACGCCGGCCAGCGGCAGGCCCTGGCGGGCCATGTCGAGGACGATCTTGCCGCCGAAGCAGTAGCCGATCGCGGCGATCTGGCTGGGATCGGTCTGCGGTTGCCGCTTCAGCAGTTCCAGGCCGGCGAGGAAGCGCGCCTTGGCGGCGTCGGCATCCCGGGTCGCGGCCTGCATGAAGGCCATCGCGTCCTGCGGGTGCTCGGTGTGCTTGCCTTCGCCGTACATGTCGATGGCCAGGGCGCTGTAGCCGAGTTCGGCGAGGTCGCGGGCGCGGCGTTTGGCATAGTCGTTGAGCCCCCACCATTCGTGGACCACGATGACCCCAGGGCGGATCCCCGGCTTGCTGTCGTCGTAGGCGAAATAGCCGACCATGCGCGTGCCGTCTGCGCTCCGGTAAGGCATCTCGCGGGTCTGGATAGCGGCCTGGGCGCTGGCGGCGCAGGCGATGAGCAGCAGGGCGCAGAACAGGCGCATGGCATCTCTCCGTGAAAGGGTCCCCGATCAAGATAGACGCTTGTGCGCGGGACGCGGGGAAAACCCTCGGTGCCGGCCTTGCGCCGCTCAAACGCGGGCCATTCGGCCAGGCAAAGCGTGCGCCGCTCATCTACCCTATGGGCGAGTCCCTTCCCCTCGCTAGGACACCGTCTGGATGCCTGACCTGAGTACCTGGAACCTGACCATTCCCCAGGGCCGCCCGGCCATCACCATCTCCACCAGCCAATTGCAGCGCGACTACCGCAGCGACTATTTCCAGCGCACCGCCGACGGCATTCGCTTCTGGGTGCCGGTGAACGGCAGCCACACGCGCAACAGCGAGTTCCCGCGCAGCGAGTTGCGCGAGACCCTGTCCAGCGGCAGGCCCTACAACTGGCGTTACGCCAGGGCCGACAACTGGCTGGAGGCGACCCTGCGCATCGAGGCGGTGCCCTCGACCCGGCGCATGATCATCGGCCAGATCCACAGCGATGGCAGCAATAGCGGCCAGGCCGCGCCGCTGGTGAAGCTGCTCTACCAGTTGCGGCTCGACCAGGGGCGGGTCCAGGCGCTGGTCCGCGAGCGGCCGGACGACGGCGGGACCAGAGCCTACACACTGATGGACGGGATTCCTCTCGGCCAGTCGTTCAGCTACCGCATCGGCGTGTCTCGCAGCGGATTGCTCAGCGTGTCGGTGAATGGTAGCGCCCTGGAGCAGCAACTGGACCCGCAGTGGGCCTACCAGGGCCTTTATTTCAAGGCCGGACTCTACCTGCAGGACAACCGCGGACCGTCCAGCGAGGGCGGGCGGGCGACATTCAGCGAGCTGCGCGTTAGCCATCAATGAGCGGTCGAGGCGTCTGCGCCGCGGACTTCGCGTTGTCGTGGCGCTTCGCAACTGCCAGATCTGGCAGGCGCGGAAGAAGGAAAACCTGGCCCGGAAAAAAATATCCGTATTTTTCCAAGGGGAAATAGGCCGCGCGATCTGGCGATTCTGGTAGTTCAGTACAGGGAACCGCCTTGGCGTATCGTCCCGAATAAATGTGACGTTTTGCGCAGCGCCCTTCCGGGTTTGCACGATTGGTATAGCCCTGGCTGGATGAAATTCACTCTTGCCGCTGGCCAGCGTAGTTCTTTGCAAGTCAAAAGTTCGCCGTCAATAATTATTGTGGATAACTATTGTTCCAGGCTTTTCCTGTCAACTGTGCGAAGCGTCAGCTTATTGCCGGTTTTTCCTCTCGCTATTGCTTTCTCCACGTTCCGAAGAAGTTCGGGCGTGCAGGTTTCTTTGCTGTTTTCAGCGAGAACCATTCGTTTCAACAATTCGAATATGTGGAGATTCAGACATGAAAAATCAGGTGAATGCCCTGGCGGTTCTAAGTGTGGGTGAAATCGAACAAGTTTCTGGCGCCGGGACTTTCCTGGGCGATGCCATCATCAACGGCGTCTACGCGGCCAACTCCTTCCTGAACTCGCCGCTGTTCTCCAGCATCGGCAACGCGGCCAGCGCCATCGGCCTCAACCGTACCCACGAGCTGGTCGACCTGCTGGCCTTCCAGGTGCCTTCGGTGGCGGCGATCACCGTCGGCAAGATTCTCGGCGGGACCGACAACCACAATGTTCCGTTGCATTACAACAAGGAAAGCGGCGAAGGGCTTTACAGCTGATCGCAACCTGTTGAAAGAGCGATTCGATGCTCAGGCATCGAGTCGTTCCTGGTTAATGCATTGATGGAGTCGATGATATGAAACGCAGGAGTGTGCTCTTGTCGGGTGTCGCCCTGAGTGGAACCGCACTGGCCAATGACTCGATATTCTTTTCACCCTTGAAATACCTCGGGGCGGAACAACAGCGATCTATCGATGCCTCGCGAAGTTTGCTGGACAACCTGATTCCGCCGAGTTTGCCGCAATATGACAACCTGGCCGGAAAGTTGGCGCGGCGTGCGGTATTGACCAGCAAGAAACTGGTATATGTCTGGACCGAGAACTTCGCCAATGTCAAAGGCGTGCCGATGGCCCGCTCGGTGCCGCTGGGCGAGTTGCCGAATGTCGACTGGCTGTTGAAGACCGCCGGGGTGATCGTCGAGCTGATCGTCAATTTCGTCGCCTCGTTGCCGGCGTCGGCCGCCGCGCAGTTCGAGCGGATCGCCGCCGGGCTCAGCGGTGACCTGGAGGCGGCGCGCCAGGTCCACGAGGCGTTGCTGGAGGAGGCGAAGAACGATCCGGCCGCGGCCGGCAGCCTGCTGCTGCGCTTCACGGAGTTGCAGACGCGGGTGATCGCCTTACTGACGCGGGTCGGCCTGCTGGTCGACGATATTCTCAAGAGCGCCAGCAACCTGGTTACCCAGGGGGGGCAGGGCGACGGCCTGAATCGCTTCCGCGCGGTGTTCGGCACCCTGCGCCTGCCGGAGGTCGCCGACAGCTTCCGTGACGACGAAGCGTTCGCCTACTGGCGGGTGGCCGGGCCTAATCCGCTGCTGATCCGTCGCGTCGATGCGCTGCCGGCCAACTTTCCGCTGGGCGAGGAGCAGTTCCGCCGGGTGATGGGCGCCGCCGACAGCTTGCTGGAGGCCGCCGCCAGCCGCCGCCTGTATCTGCTGGACTACGCCGAGCTGGGCAAGCTGGCGCCGTCGGGAGCGGTGGACAAACTGCTCACCGGGACGGGCTTCGCCTATGCGCCGATCGCCCTGTTCGCCCTTGGCAAGGATCGGGCGAGGCTATTGCCGGTGGCCATCCAGTGCGGTCAGGACCCCGCTACCCATCCGATGTTCGTGCGTCCCGCCGAGTCGGAGAGTGATCTGTACTGGGGTTGGCAGATGGCCAAGACGGTGGTCCAGGTCGCCGAGGAGAACTACCACGAGATGTTCGTCCACCTGGCCCAGACCCACCTGGTGAGCGAGGCGTTCTGCCTGGCCACCCAGCGCACCCTGGCGCCCAGCCATCCGCTGCACGTCCTGCTCGCCCCGCACTTCGAGGGCACCCTGTTCATCAACGAGGGGGCGGCGCGGATCCTGTTGCCCAGCGCGGGCTTCATCGACGTGATGTTCGCCGCGCCGATCCAGGACACCCAGGCCACCGCCGGCGGCAATCGGCTGGGTTTCGACTTCTACCGCGGCATGTTGCCGGAGAGCCTGAAGGCGCGGAACGTCGACGACCCGCTGGCGCTACCGGACTACCCCTATCGCGACGACGGCCTGCTGGTATGGAATGCCATCCGCCAGTGGGCGGCCGACTACGTGGCGGTGTACTACGCCAGCGACGGCGACGTCACCGCTGACGTCGAACTGGCGGCCTGGGTCGGCGAAGTGATCGGCAGCGGCAAGGTGGCCGGGTTCCGCCCGATCACCGGTCGCAGCCAACTGGTCGAGGTGCTGACCATGGTGATCTTCACTGCCTCCGCGCAGCATGCGGCGGTCAATTTTCCCCAGCCTTCGATGATGACCTACGCACCAGCCATCTGTGCCATGAGCGCGGCGCCGGCACCGGACTCGCCAGGCGGCAAGAGCGAGGCCGATTGGTTGAAGATGATGCCGCCGACCCTGGTGGCGCTGGAGAAGGTGAACATCTATCACCTGCTCGGTTCGGTCTACCACGGTCGCCTGGGCGACTACCGGCAGACCGGGTTCCCCTACGCGCCGGTGTTTTCGGACAGGCGGGTGACCGCCAGCGGCGGCCCGCTGGAGCGCTTCCAGGCACGCCTGAAGGAGGTCGAGGCGACCATTCGCACGCGCAACCAGGCGCGCCGCAGGCCCTACGAGTACCTGTTGCCGAGCCGGATCCCGGCGAGCACCAATATCTGAGCCGGAGAAAGAGGACGGGGCGCCCCTGGGCGCCCCGTTGCTCTTAGCGGCCTTCGCTTTCGGCGGCGTCCGCCGGCGCGGCATGCCGCTGCTTCAACTGGCGGCGCGCCAGGAGGCTGCCGAGGAGGATCACGAACAGCGCGCCGAAGGCCGCCGCACCGTAGTGCAGGTAGGAATCCCATTGCGCGTAGGGCGCCAGCCAGGGCTTCAGGGCGCTGTCGGTGAGCAGCATGCCGCCGGCGATCCAGCCGAGCAGGCCGCCGCCGAAGAGGATGATCAGCGGGAAGCGGTCGATCAGGCGCAGGATCAGCTGGCTGCCCCAGACGATGATCGGGATGCTGATCAGCACGCCCAGGGAGACCAGGAAGAAATCCCCGGCCGAGGCGGCGGACAGGGCGATGACGTTGTCCAGGCTCATCACCGCGTCGGCGATGATGATGGTCTTGATCGCGCCGAGCAGGTGGGTGCTGCCCTTGATGTCGTCGCCGTTCTCCTCCTCCGGCAGCAGCAGCTTGATGCCGATCCACAGCAGCAGGAGCGCGCCGATTACCTTGAGGTAGGGCAGGTCGAGCAGGTGCAGGGCGAAGAACAGCAGCAGGATGCGGATCAGGATGGCGCCGGCGACGCCTCCGAAGATCGCCTGCTTGCGCCGGTGCGCCGGCAGGTGCCGGCAGGCGAGGGCGATGACTACGGCGTTGTCGCCGCCCAGGAGGATATCGATGGCGACGATCTGCAGCAGGGCTGTCCAGAACGTCGGGTCGCTCAACCAGTGGATCAAGGTTGTACTCCGAAACGTGTAGTGAGGGTGTAAAGCCCGGGGCGGTGGCGGGTGGCGGCCGCCCGGCTTTCCTGCGGTGGTCTGGGACCGTCGGGGCCGGCTCCGGCTTGTGGACGGAGGCGGGGAACACTGCTTGGACCGGCGAACGCCCGGCCAGTGCCCGGAAAACGGACGCGCGGGTGGCGCAGCGCGTTCGGGCACGGATGTGACGCGGCGGATCGGCCGCGAGACACCCGGCATGCGTATTCCATCGCCAGTCTGCCCGAGCAAGGTTTCACCCGCCTTTCAGGGCGGAGATGGCGCCGCACCCGGCGGGACGGTAGGCTAGTGGCCCGTGTGGCTGACTCGACCAGTCGAACGCCGATCACCGAGTCAACCGTACAGGCCACCAGGCCTTCGGCGCCGGGGGAAGCCCGCCGGTGCCATGGATGACCGTTCACCGTACAAGGAAACCCCATGCGCAGTCTTCTTCTCTCCTCGCTGGCCCTGCTACCCGCCCTGGCCCTGGCGCAACCCGACGCCTCGAGCTTCCCTTCCTGCCTCGCCGGCCTGCAGAAGAAGGCCCAGGCGCAGGGCATTTCCGCCGACAGTTATGAGCGCTTCACCAGCGGCCTGCAGGCCGACCTCAGCGTGCTCGACCTGCTCGACGCGCAGCCGGAGTTCACCACCCCGCTGTGGGACTACCTGGCCGGTCTGGTGGACGAGCAGCGGGTCAGCGATGGCAAGGCGATGCTCGCCCAGCACGACAAGCTGCTCGACCAGGTGGCCGCGCGCTACGGCGTGGACAAGTACACGGTGGTGGCGGTGTGGGGCGTGGAAAGCGACTACGGGCGGATCTTCGGCAAGCGTCCGCTGCTGACCTCGCTGTCGACCCTGTCCTGCTACGGGCGCCGCCAGTCGTTCTTCCAGGGCGAGTTCCTCGCCACCCTGAAGCTGTTGCAGGCCGGCGACATCCGCGACGCCGGCATCACCGGCTCCTGGGCCGGGGCCTTCGGCCATACCCAGTTCATGCCATCGACCTACGCGCGGATCGCCGTGGACTTCGACGGCGACGGTCGCCGCGACCTGGTGGGCAGCGTGCCGGATGCCCTCGGTTCCACCGCCAACTACCTGAAGAAGGCTGGCTGGCGCACGGGACAGCCGTGGGGCTATGAAGTGAAGGTGCCGGCCGACTTCCCCGCCAGCCTGGCCGGGCGCGGCAAGCGCCAGCCGCTGTCGGCCTGGGTCGCCCGTGGGGTGAGGCGGGTCGACGGCCAGCCGCTGCCGGGCGGCGACGAGAAGGCCGCGATCCTCCTGCCGGCCGGGGCCCAGGGCCCGGCCTTCCTGGTCTATCGCAACTACGATGCGATCTATTCCTACAACGCCGCGGAAAGCTACGCGCTGGCCATCGCCCTGCTTTCCGACCGCCTGCGCGGCGGCAGCGGCCTGGTGGCGTCCTGGCCGACCGACGACCCGGGCATCAGCCGGCTCGAGCGCAAGCAATTGCAGAAGGCGTTGCTGGCGCGCGGCTACGACATCGGCGAGGCCGACGGGCTGATCGGCACCAGCACGCGCAAGGCGATCCAGGCCGAGCAGAAGCGCCTCGGCCTGACCCCGGCCGACGGTCGCGCCGGGCGCAAGATCCTCGAGGCGCTGAAGGGCGCCCAGCCCTGATTGCGCCGCGCCGCCCGGTCCGCGGGCGGCGCTACCAGCCCTTCACCCCGGTCATGTCCGGCAGGTGGTGGGCGATCCCCTTGTGGCAGTCGATGCAGGTGGCTTCGCCGCTGGCCAGGGCGGTGGAGTGCATCTGCCGCGCGCGCACGCTCTGCCGGGTGAAGTCCATGAACTCGAAGTTGTGGCAGTTGCGGCATTCCAGCGAATCGTTGGCCTTGAGTCGTGCCCATTCGTGCTCGGCCAGCTCGCGGCGGTGATCGAGGAATTTCTCGCGGGTGTTGATGGTGCCGAAGATCTTGCCCCAGACCTCCTTGGAGGCCTGCATCTTGCGCGCGATCTTGTCGGTCCACTTGTGCGGCACGTGGCAGTCGGGACAGGTGGCGCGGACTCCGGAACGGTTGCTGTAGTGGATGGTGTCCTTGAGTTCGACGAACACGTTGTCGCGCATCTCGTGGCAGGAAATGCAGAAGGTCTCGGTGTTGGTCGCCTCCAGGGCGGTGTTGAAGCCGCCCCAGAAGACGATCCCGGCGATGAAGCCGCCGAGGGTGAGGAAGCCCAGGCTGAAATGCACGCTGGGACGACGCAGGACCCGCCAGTAACCGGCCAGCCAGGCGATGAGTGCTTTCATGCGGCCTCCCTCAGGGTTTGCGCGCCGCATTGGCGGCTTCTTTCTCGAGGATCTGGTCGATGTTCTCGAAGCGGTTGTCGACCAGCGGCTTTACGTCCTGTTGCGGCACATGGCACTGCACGCAGAAGTAGCGGCGCGGCGAGACGGCGGCCAGCGGCTGGCCGTCGCGGTCCATGTAGTGGGTGATGCTGATCATCACCGCCTGGGTTCGCGCGCTGTTGGCGCGGCTGTGGCAGGACAGGCACTTGTTGCTGTCCTTGTCGATGCGATAGCCGACGATGCTGTGGGGAATGGTCGGCGGCTGCTCGGGGTAGTTGCGCTCGCGTTTCAGGTCCTTGTTTTCCTCGGCCGCCAGCGGCGGCGCGGGGCGGCTTTCGGCCAGCGTGCCGCCGGGGCGGCGGCCGTCGGGGGCGGGCGCGTCCAGCGGGTAGCCGAGGTCGGCGGCGAAGGCCGCGGGGGCGCCGAGCAGGACGAGGAGCAGGGCAGTCAGCAGAGGTTTCATGGCGCGCTCCTCAGGCCAGGTTGAGCAGTTCGATGCGAACGGCGCACTTCTTGTAGTCGGTCTGCTTGGAAATCGGGTCGGTGGCGTCCAGGGTGACCTTGTTGATCAGCTTGTTGGCGTCGAAGAACGGCACGAACACCAGCCCCTGGGGCGGCTTGTTGCGCCCGCGGGTCTCGACCCGCGCGCGGATCTCGCCGCGCCGGCTCACCACCTTGACCTCGCTGCCGCGGCGCAGCTTGAGCTGGCGCGCATCCTCCGGGTGCATGTAGACCAGCGCGTCGGGCACCGCCTTGTACAGCTCCGGGACCCGCGCGGTCATGCTCCCGGTGTGCCAGTGTTCGAGCACCCGGCCGGTGGCGAGCCAGAACGGGTAGTCCTGGTCCGGCGCCTCGGCCGGCGGCTCGTAGGGCAGGGCGAAGACAATCGCCTTCTTGTCCGGATAGCCATAGAACTGCACGCCACTGCCCTTGCTCACGTAGGGGTCGTAGCCCTCGCGGTAGCGCCAGCGGGTCTCCTTGCCGTCCACCACCGGCCAGCGCAGGCCGCGCGCCTCGTGGTAGGCGTCGAAGGGGGCGAGGTCGTGGCCGTGGCCGCGACCGAAGGCGGCGTATTCCTCGAACAGACCCTTCTGGATATAGAAGCCGAATGCGTCGACCTCGTCGTTGGCGTAGCCCTTGGCCAGGTCGCTGGCCGGGAAGCGGTCGACCTGGCCGTTGCGGAACAGCACGTCGTAGAGGGTCTTGCCCTTCAGCTCGGGGGCCTTCGCCAGCAGTTCCGCGGGCCAGACCTCGTCGGTGGTGAAGCGCTTGGAGAATTCCACCAGCTGCCAGAGGTCGGACTTCGCCTCGCCCGGTGCCTTCACCAACTGGTGCCAGAACTGCGTGCGGCGCTCGGCATTGCCGAAGGCGCCTTCCTTCTCCACCCACATGGCGCTGGGCAGGATCAGGTCGGCGGCCTGGGCCGAGACGGTGGGGTAGACGTCGGAGACGATCACGAAGTTGTCCGGGTTGCGCCAGCCGGGCAGCACTTCCTGCATCACGTTGGGACCGGCCTGCATGTTGTTGCTGACCTGGGTCCAGTAGACGTTGAGCACGCCGTCCTTGAGCATCCGGCTCTGCTGCACGGCGTGGAAGCCGACCTTCTCCTGGATGGTGCCGGCCGGCACCTTCCAGATCTTCTCCGCGGTTTCCCGGTGCTTCGGGTTGGTCACCACCAGGTCGGCGGGGAGCCGGTGGGAGAAGGTGCCGACCTCGCGCGCGGTGCCGCAGGCCGAGGGCTGGCCGGTGAGCGAGAAGGGGCTGTTGCCCGGTTCGCTGATCTTCCCGGTGAGCAGGTGGATGTTGTAGATCAGGTTGTTCGCCCAGACCCCGCGGGTGTGCTGGTTGAAGCCCATGGTCCAGAACGACACCACCTTGCGCTTGGGGTCGGCGTAGAGTTCGGCGAGGGCCTTCAGCCGCTCGGCCGGCACGCCGCTTTCGCGCGCGGTGCGCTCCAGGGTATAGGGCTTGACGAACTCGGCGAAGGCCTTGAAGTCGATGTCGCTCCAGGTGTTGGCCTTGTCGGCGTTCTTCGCCTTCTTCTCCAGCGGGTCGTCCGGGCGCAGGCCGTAGCCGATGTCCTCGGCGCCATGGGCGAAGCGCACGTGGCGCTCGACGAAGTCGCGGTTCACCGCGCCGCTCTCGATGATGTGGTTGGCGATGTAGTTGAGGATGATCAGGTCGGTCTGCGGCTTGAACACCATGGGCAGGTCGGCCAGCTCGAAGCTGCGGTGCTCGAAGGTGGACAGCACCGCGACCTTGACCTGCGGCGCGCTGAGCCGGCGGTCGGTGACCCGCGACCAGAGCACCGGGTGCATCTCGGCCATGTTCGAGCCCCAGAGGACGAAGCTGTCGGTGGCCTCGATGTCGTCGTAGCAGCCCATCGGCTCGTCCATGCCGAAGCTGCGCATGAAGCCCATCACCGCCGAGGCCATGCAGTGGCGGGCGTTGGGGTCGATGTTGTTGCTGCGCAGGCCGGCCTTGAACAGCTTGTTCGCCGCATAGCCTTCCCAGACCGTCCACTGGCCGGAGCCGAACATGCCGACCGACTCCGGTCCCTTGGCCTTGAGTGCGGCCTTGAACTTCTCGGCCATGATGTCGAAGGCCTGTTCCCAACTGATCGGCTGGAACTCGCCCTGCTTGTCGAACTTGCCGTCCTTCATGCGCAGCAGCGGGCGGGTCAGGCGGTCGCTGCCGTACATGATCTTCGACAGGAAGTAGCCCTTCACGCAGTTGATCCCGCGGTTGACCTCGGCCTTGATGTCGCCGTGGGTGGCCACCACCTGGCCGTCGCGGGTGGCGACCATCACGCTGCAACCGGTGCCGCAGAAGCGGCAGGGTGCCTTGTTCCAGACCAGGCTGGTGACGTCCGCCTCGGTCACCAGGTTGCTGGCGCGGACCAGGATCGGCAGGCCGGCCGCCGCCGCGGCGATGGCGGCGGCGTTGGCCTTGGCGAATTCACGACGGGTGAGGTTCATCGATTGTCTCCTCGGGCGAGCACGGTATCGCGCGGTCGGTCATGGCCGCCGCGTCGTTGCTATCGTCGTCGCGCAGGATCTCGTGGTAGACCAGCACGGCGTTGAGCACTCCTGGCAGGTTCTGCAACTGGCCCAGGGTGTCGAGAATCTGTTCTTCGCGTTCGGCTTCCAGCACCAGGATCAGCTTGCCCTGCGGGCTTTCCTGGTAGATCTCCAGGCCGTCGAGCAGCGCCAGGTTGGCCTTCACCGCCGGCAGTCGCTCGGGGCGGCAATGCAGGATGAGACTGGCGATCTGCAGGGCTTCAGGCATGTCGTGGAGACTCCTTGGTGGATAGCGCGCGCAGTTGGATGGCCTGGCTCGGACAGGGCGCCAGGCAGGCGCCGCAGCCGTTGCAGCGCTGGCTGTCCAGCTCGGCCAGGGCGACGCCGCCGGGGGCCGGGCGGAAGCGGATCGCGGCGGGTTCGCAGGCGTCCTGGCAACTGCGGCAGTGGATCCCGGCCAGGGCCAGGCAGGCTTCGCCGATCGTGGCGATCCAGGGGAAGGCCGGGCGCGCGCCATCGAACAGGCCGGCCTCGCAGCGGCTGGCGCATTCCCCGCACAGCGTGCAGCCGGCGCTGGAGAGGTCGAGTTCGACGAGCCGACCGGCGCCGAGCTTCAGCACGCCTTCCGGGCAGGCCTCGACGCAGCCGGCGCAGCCTGTGCAGCCTGCGGCGAAGTCGGCGGCGGTCCACGGCGGGCGACGCGTCGGCGGGTGCCCGCCGAGGCGGCGGAACAGCTCTCGGCGACTGCTCATACCCGACCTCAGGCCGGCGGCCCGGGCGGGCCGGCCAGTAGCTGGTACATCCAGACGCAGAAACCGAAGCCGCCGACCAGTGCGACGGACAGCAGCGGGAACAGGCAGATCACGAGAAACAGGAAGAGCCTGGCTTCCATGCCCTTGACGCGTCCCTGGTCGGGTTGTTCGTTCATTGGCCCAGCCTCTGTGCAGGCGACTGTAGAAAGCCTAGACCCTACTTGCAGTACGGGCAAAAACCTCGCCGAGCCGGCGCGCGGCAGCCTGGAAACAGAGCGTTCGCCGGCAAACGCGAGTCGTTCAGCCCGGGTTCAGCAAGCGTTCAGGGGCGGTTCAGTACCCTGTCCGTACTCTGCAAGCCGTGAACGACACGACTCTCGCAGAACGGAGAAACACCATGAAAGCACTCAAGACTCTCTTCATCGCCACCGCCCTGCTGGGTTCCGCCGCCGGCGTCCAGGCCGCCGACAACTTCGTCGGCCTGACCTGGGGCGAGACCAGCAACAACATCCAGAAATCCAAGTCGCTGAACCGCAACCTGAACAGCCCGAACCTCGACAAGGTGATCGACAACACCGGCACCTGGGGCATCCGCGCCGGCCAGCAGTTCGAGCAGGGCCGCTACTACGCGACCTACGAGAACATCTCCGACACCAGCAGCGGCAACAAGCTGCGCCAGCAGAACCTGCTCGGCAGCTACGACGCCTTCCTGCCGATCGGCGACAACAACACCAAGCTGTTCGGCGGTGCCACCCTCGGCCTGGTCAAGCTGGAACAGGACGGCAAGGGCTTCAAGCGCGACAGCGATGTCGGCTACGCTGCCGGGCTGCAGGCCGGTATCCTGCAGGAGCTGAGCAAGAATGCCTCGATCGAAGGCGGCTATCGTTACCTGCGCACCAACGCCAGCACCGAGATGACCCCGCATGGCGGCAACAAGCTGGGCTCCCTGGACCTGCACAGCAGCTCGCAATTCTACCTGGGCGCCAACTACAAGTTCTAAATGACCGCGCAGCGCCCGCGAGGGCATGCTTCGATGGCCGGGCCGGAAGGTCCGGCCGCATCTCATCCGGAGGAACCTCATGAAACTGCTGGTAGTGGAAGACGAGGCGCTGTTGCGCCACCACCTCTATACCCGCCTGGGTGAACAGGGGCACGTGGTGGACGCGGTACCGGATGCCGAGGAAGCCCTCTACCGGGTCAGCGAATACCACCACGACCTGGCGGTGATCGACCTCGGCCTGCCGGGCATGAGCGGCCTGGACCTGATCCGCGAGCTGCGTTCGCAGGGCAAGTCCTTCCCGATCCTGATCCTCACCGCCCGCGGCAACTGGCAGGACAAGGTCGAAGGCCTGGCCGCCGGGGCCGACGACTACGTGGTCAAGCCGTTCCAGTTCGAGGAACTGGAAGCGCGCCTGAACGCGTTGCTGCGACGCTCCTCGGGGTTCGTCCAGTCGACCATCGAGGCCGGCCCCCTGGTCCTCGACCTGAACCGCAAGCAGGCGCTGGTCGAGGAGCAACCGGTGGCGCTGACCGCCTACGAATACCGCATCCTCGAATACCTCATGCGGCATCACCAGCAGGTGGTGGCCAAGGAACGCCTGATGGAACAGCTCTATCCCGACGACGAGGAGCGCGACGCCAACGTCATCGAGGTGCTGGTCGGCCGCCTGCGGCGCAAGCTGGAGGCCTGCGGCGGCTTCAAGCCGATCGATACGGTGCGCGGCCAGGGCTACCTGTTCACCGAGCGCTGCCGGTGATCCGTTCCCTGCGCATCCGTCTGATGCTCGGCGCCGCCGCCCTGGCGGTGCTGTTCATGCTGGCGCTGCTGCCGGCCCTGCAGCGGGCCTTCGGCATCGCCCTGGAGAACACCATCGAGCAGCGCCTGGCCGCCGACGTGGCGACCCTGGTCTCGGCGGCGCGGGTGGAGAAGGGCCGCCTGGTGATGCCCGAGCACCTGCCGGTGGAGGAGTTCAACCTGCCGGAGGCCAAGGTCCTCGGCTATATCTACGACCAGAATGGCGATCTGCTCTGGCGCTCCACCTCGGCGGCCGACGAGTCGATCAACTACACGCCGCGCTACGACGGCCGCGGCAACGAATTCCACACCACCCGCGATGCGAAGGGCGAGGAGTTCTTCGTGTTCGACGTCGAGATCGACCTGCTGCGCGGCAAGCAGGCGGCCTACAGCATCGTCACCATGCAATCGGTCAGCGAGTTCGAGAGCCTGCTCAAGGGGTTCCGCGAGCAGCTCTACCTGTGGCTCGGCGGCGCCCTGCTGGTCTTGCTCGGGCTGCTCTGGCTGGGTCTGACCTGGGGCTTCCGGGCGATGCGCGGGTTGAGTTCCGAGCTGGACCAGATCGAATCCGGCGAGCGCGAGAGCCTGAGCGAGGAGCATCCGCGCGAGCTGCTGCGCCTGACCCACTCGCTGAACCGCCTGTTGCGCAGCGAGCACAAGCAGCGCGAGCGCTACCGCCACTCCCTCGGCGACCTGGCGCACAGTCTGAAGACGCCGCTGGCGGTCTTGCAGGGGGTCGGCGACCAGCTCGCCGAGGAGCCCGGCAACCGCGAGCAGGTGCGGGTGCTACAGGGCCAGATCGAGCGCATGAGCCAGCAGATAGGCTATCAGTTGCAGCGCGCCAGCCTGCGCAAGAGCGGCCTGGTACGCCATCGCGAGCAACTGGCGCCGCTGGTGGAGACCCTGTGCGACGCGCTGGACAAGGTCTATCGCGACAAGCGGGTAAGCCTGCAGCGGGACTTCTCGCCGTCCTTCAGCGTGCCGGTGGAGCGCGGCGCGCTGCTGGAACTGCTCGGCAACCTGCTGGAGAACGCCTATCGCCTGTGCCTGGGCCGGGTCCGCGTGGGCGCCCGGCTGGGGCCGGGTTACTCGGAGCTGTGGGTCGAGGACGACGGTCCCGGAGTGCCTGCCGAACAGCGCGCACGAATCATCCGCCGCGGCGAGCGCGCCGATACCCAGCACCCGGGGCAGGGCATCGGCCTGGCCGTGGCGCTGGACATCATCGAGAGCTACGACGGCGAACTGAGCCTGGACGATTCCGAGCTGGGCGGCGCCTGCTTCCGCATACGTTTCGCTACAGTCTGAGACTTGGCGGCCGTTACCTACGTCTGAGGTGTTTCCGCGCTACGCTGAAGTCTGTTCGGCTGGCGCAGTTCCTTTGACGCAGGTACCGGGGATTCGAGCGGATGTTCAGTGGCAAAACCGACGACAGGGGCTTGTGGGCGGGCATCCAGGCCGGTGTGCTGTTCTTTCTCGCCGCCCTGGCCTGCATCTACCTGTCGCGCCAGCCCGCCACCATCGCTGCGATCTGGCTGCCCAACGCGATCCTCACCGCCGCCCTGCTGCGCGCGCCGCTGCGCCAGTGGCCGGCGATCCTGCTCTGCTCCGCCGTGGCCAACCTGGCGGCCAACCGCCTGTATGGCGACAGCCTGTGGATGAGCGCGGCGTTCCTGCCGGCCAACCTGAGCGAAGCGATCTTCGCCGCGATGCTGTTACGCATCAACCGGGTGCGCGAGGACTTCGAATTCAACCTGCATTCGGCGGTTCGCGTGCTCTGGGCCGGCGCGCTGATTCCGCCCTTGCTCGGCGCCTCGGTGGGCGCGGTGCTGGTCAGCGTCTTCGGCATGGGGCGTTTCCCGGAAATGTGGGCGCGCTGGTACGTGGGCGATGCGATGGGCATGCTCGCGCTGCTGCCGTTATGCATGGCCAGCAACCTGGCGGCCTGGCGTCACGCTCTGTCGGGGCGGGCGGGAGTGGACAACGCGATGCTCCTGCTGGTGACCCTGGTGATCAGCTTCGTGGCCCTGACGCGCCTGCCCTACGCCTTCATCTACGTGCTCCTGCCGCTGCTGGTGGCCGCCGCCAGCACCAGCGTGTTCGGTACCGCGCTGATCGGTTGCCTGAACACCTGTTTCATCGCCGTGCTGATCGCCCTCGGCGTGTTCGTCCCCGAGTCGTCCCAGCAACGTTTCGGCGAGCCGCTGCTGTACCTGCCGATGGCCTTGACCCTCATTCCCGCCTTCCTGGTCTCGGTGATCATGGAGCGCAGCCGCCGCGAGCAGCATCAGGTGGCCATCGGCGAGGCGCAGTTCCGCGGCGCCATGGAATTCTCGGCGATCGGCATGGCCCTGGTGTCGCTGGAGGGGCGGCTGTTCAAGGTCAACGAGGCGCTGTGCCGGATGCTCGGCTATTCCGCCGAACGCCTGGGCGAGCTGTCGTTCCAGGAGATCACCTATGTGGACGACCTGGAACTGGACCTCGACCTGGTGCGCGACCTGCTCGCCGGGCGTATCAACTCCTACCAGATGGAGAAGCGCTACCTGCGCCAGGACGGCGAAACCTTCTGGGCGCGCATCAGCGTGTCGCTGGTGCGCGACGAGGAGGGAGTCGCCCAGTACTTCGTCACCCAGGTGGAGGATATCGACAGTCGCAAGCGTGCCGAGCTGGAGCGCGAGCGCCTCGCCGAACGGATCAAGCTGGCCACCGACGCCGGGCAGATCGGCATCTGGGAGTGGGACCTGGCGCGCAACCGCCTGCACTGGGATTTCCGCATGTTCGACCTGTACGGCATCCGCAGCGGTCCCGGGGAGACCACGGTGGAGCAGTGGAAGGCGAGCCTGCATGCCGAGGATCACGACCGCGTGCTGCGCGAGCTGGAGCGCGCCGTCAGCGGGTTGCAGAAATTCGACTGCGAGTTCCGTATCGTCCGCCCCAACCGCGAGGTTCGCCACCTGCGGGCGATCGCCACGCTGACGCGCGACGAGGACAACCGTCCGGTGCGGATGATCGGCATCAACAGCGACATCACCGAGATCCGCACCCTGGCGGAAACCCTGCACGAGGAAAAGGAACGCCTGCAGGTGACCCTGTATTCCATCGGCGATGCCGTCTTGACCACCGACGCCGGCGGCCGCGTGACCTTCATGAACCCGGTGGCCGAGGCGATGACCGGCTGGACCTTGCAGGACGCCATCGGCGCGCCCCACGAACTGGTCTTCAACGTGCTCGACAGCGACACCGGCGAGGCCCTGGAAAGCCCGGTGCGACGCTGCCTGCAGAACACCCGGGTGTTCTACCTGGAGGACGGCGCCACGCTGATCAGCCGCAAGGGCGAGCAGCACGATATCCAGAATTGCGCGGCGCCGGTGCGCACCCGCGATGGCGAGATCATCGGCACCGTGCTGGTGTTCCAGAACGTCACCAAGGCCCGGGCGATGCAGCGCGAGCTGAGCTATCACGCCTCCCACGATGCCCTCACCGGGCTGTTCAACCGCACCAAGTTCGAGGAGGAGCTGCAACGCGCCCTGGCCAACGCCCAGGAGCGGGCGACCCAGCATGCGCTGTGCTTCATCGACCTCGACCGCTTCAAGGTGGTCAACGATTCCGCCGGGCACGCGGCGGGCGACATGCTGCTGCGCGAGCTGAGCCGGATTCTCGCCGACCGCACCCGCGCCTCCGACACCCTGGCGCGGCTGGGCGGCGATGAGTTCGGCCTGCTGCTGTTCGATTGCGACCTGGCGGAGGCGGAGCAGGTGGCGAGCAAGCTCATCGAGCAGATCTGCTCGGTGCGCTTCCCCTGGGAAGGGCGGCTCTACGACGTGGGCGCGAGCATCGGTATCACCGCCCTTACCGCCACCTCGCGCAGCACCAGCGAACTGATGAGCCAGGCCGACGTGGCCTGCTACGCGGCCAAGCATGCCGGGCGCAACCGGGTTTCGGTGTACCAGTTCGGCCATGAGGAAGTGGAGCGCCAGCACCGCGACATACTCCTCGCCAGCGGGCTGCGCGAGGCCCTGGAGAACGACCGCTTCCAGTTGCAGGCGCAGGAGATCGTCCCGGTCGGCCCCCGCCGCGACGGCGACCGGCACTACGAGCTGCTGCTGCGACTGTACGATCCGGATGGCCAGATGACTCCGCCGGGCGCCTTCATCCCGGCCGCCGAGCGCTTCAACCTGATGGCCAGCATCGACCGCTGGGTGATCAACGAGGCGCTGATCAACTTCGGCGCGCGGATCGCCGCGGTGGAGGGCCTGAGCATCGGCATCAACCTGTCCGGCAACTCGCTCAACGACCCGCTGTTCCTGCCTTACCTGCTGGATCGCATCGAACACTCGCCGCTGAGGCCGGAGCGCCTGTACTTCGAGCTGACCGAGACGGCGTTGATGAACCAGTTGTCGGTGGCTTCGCGGATCGTCGCCAAGCTGCGCGACCTCGGCTGCAAGGTGGCGCTGGACGACTTCGGCTCCGGCCTGAGTTCCTTCAATTACCTGAAGAATTTTGTCGTCGACGTGATCAAGATCGACGGCAGCTTCGTCCGCAACCTGGACAAGAGCCCGGTGGACCAGGCCATCGTCGACTCCATCAACCAGATCGCCCACCGCCTGGGCGCGGTGACCGTGGCCGAGTTCGTCGAGAGCCGGGAAATCCTCGATCACCTGGCGCGCCTCGGGGTGGATTTCGCCCAGGGCTACGCGGTCGGTCGGCCGCAGCCGTTCGCCACGGTGCTCGACCAACTGCGCAGCGGGCTTCGTCGCCAGGAGCTGGGCTGAGCTTCAGGCTTCCGCCTGGTGCCGGTACGCGCCGGGGGTGAGGCCGGTCCACTTCTTGAACGCGCGATGGAAGGCCGAGGGCTCGGAAAAGCCGAGCTGCTCGGCGATGTCCTGGATCGATAGCTCGTCCCGACCCAGGTGGTAGATCGCCAGGTCGCGGCGCAGGTGGTCCTTGAGTTGCTGGAAGCTGCCGCCTTCCTCGCGCAGGTGGCGTCGCAGGGTCTGCGAACTCATGTGCAGTTGGCGGGCGACCTGGTCGAGGTCCGGCCAGCGCCGGCAGTCGCGGCCGAGCAGGCGGCGGATCTGGCTGGTCAGGCTGTCGCCGCCGTCCGGGCGCGCCAGCAGGTCGGCGGGAGAGTGCTGGAGGAACTGCTTGAGGGTGCGTTCGTCCTGCAGCAGCGGCATGCCCAGGTAGCGGGCGGCGAACAGCAGGCTGGTGCAGCCGGCGGAAAACCGCCGGGGGCAGGGAAACAGCAGGTCGTACTCGGCCTGGTGGTCCGGCGCCGGGTAGCTGAAGGTGGCTTCCTCCAGGCGGATGCGCTGGCCGATCAGCCAACTGGCGAGGCGGTGCCAGATCACCAGCAGGCTTTCGGCGAGGAAGTGATCCGGGTCCGACAGGTGGCGTTCCTCGAGGCTCAGGCGCACCAGGTCGCCGTCGCGCCGCAGGTGGATCAGCGGCGCCTGGGGGAACAGGCCGTAGAACAGTTCGCCGCGCTGCAGGGCCTTTTCCAGGGTCCGGCAATGAATCAGGGTGTGGCACATCATGGCGAAGGTGCCGCGCTTGCTGCGGACTTCGCCGAAGCCCATGTATTCGTCGTCCAGCACTTCCCAGAGCAACTGCATCAGGCGGGTGAACTGCTCCGGCGCGATGCGTGCCCGCGGTTCGTCCAGCAGGGCCGGCTGGATGCCGGCGCGACGCAGCAGGGCGGGGCCGTCCAGGCCTTGGCGCGTGGCCCCGCGCAACGCGGCGCGGACGAAATGGCTGGCGATGGTGCGCTCACGCATGGCGGCGTCCTTGTTGTTGGAACGGCGATGGTAGGGCGCCACCCGGAAGACGACAAGGGTGGTGGCGGACTCCCGCCATGCTCGCGCGGCACAGCCGGCCCGCCGGGCGGTAATCCGCCACGCTTAGCCCGCTATGCAATTTTCATTTATTATTTAACTTGTTGATATATAAGGATTTTATTTAGATAAAGAGCATCCTGGCACAGCCTCTGCAATGCCTGGGCAAGGTTCCGCCGCGGCGGTTCACGACAAAAAATCTCCCCAGCAAGGGGGGTAACGCTACCGGTGAGCGCGTTCCAGGGAACTGGCGAAGCGCCTCCGTGAGGACTCTGCCCATGACCAAACAACCCTTCTACAAGAGCCTGTACGTGCAGGTTCTGGTCGCCATCGCCATCGGTATCGCGCTCGGCCACTGGTACCCGGAAACGGCGGTGGCGATGAAGCCGTTCGGCGACGGCTTCGTCAAACTGATCAAGATGGCCATCGCGCCGATCATCTTCTGCACCGTGGTCACCGGCATCGCCGGCATGCAGAGCATGAAGTCGGTCGGCAAGACCGGCGGCATGGCGCTGCTGTACTTCGAGGTCGTCTCCACCGTGGCCCTGATCATCGGCCTGGTAGTGGTCAACGTGGTCCAGCCGGGCGCCGGCATGCACGTCGACCCGAACACCCTCGACACCAGCAAGATCGCTGCCTACGCCGCTGCCGGCGAGAAGCAGAGCACCGTCGACTTCCTGATGAACGTGATCCCCGGCACCGTGGTCGGCGCGTTCGCCAACGGCGACATCCTCCAGGTCCTGTTCTTCTCCGTGCTCTTCGGCTACGCCCTGCATCGCCTGGGCAGCTACGGCAAGCCGGTGTTCGAGTTCATCGAGCGCGTCTCCCACGTGATGTTCAACATCATCAACGTGATCATGAAGGTCGCCCCGATCGGCGCGTTCGGCGCCATGGCCTTCACCATCGGCGCCTACGGCGTGGGTTCGCTGGTGCAGCTCGGCCAACTGATGCTGTGCTTCTACATCACCTGCATCCTGTTCGTGCTCATCGTCCTCGGCGGCATCGCCCGCGCCCACGGCTTCAGCATCCTGCGCTTCATCAAGTACATCCGCGAGGAGCTGCTGATCGTGCTGGGCACCTCGTCTTCCGAGTCGGCCCTGCCGCGGATGATCGACAAGATGGAGAAGCTCGGCTGCAACAAGTCGGTGGTCGGCCTGGTGATTCCCACCGGTTACTCCTTCAACCTCGACGGCACCTCGATCTACCTGACCATGGCCGCGGTGTTCATCGCCCAGGCCACCGATACGCCGATGGACATCACCCACCAGATCACCCTGCTGCTGGTGCTGCTGATCGCTTCCAAGGGCGCCGCCGGCGTCACCGGCAGCGGCTTCATCGTGCTCGCCGCGACCCTTTCCGCCGTCGGCCACCTGCCGGTCGCCGGCCTGGCGCTGATCCTCGGCATCGACCGCTTCATGTCCGAAGCCCGCGCGCTGACCAACCTGGTCGGCAACGGCGTGGCCACGGTAGTGGTTTCCAAGTGGTGCAAGCAGCTCGACGAGGGCACCTTGCAGCGCGAACTGGCCGGCGAGGGCAACGCTTCGTCGCCTGCCAGCGATATTCCGGTGGGCGGCCGCGAAGCGGTCTAAGCTCAAACCTGTTCGGCAGGGGGAAGTGAAGAGCTCCCTGCCGCCCTTCGAACCCGCCCTCGTGGCGGGTTTTTTTATGCCTCGGCGGCGGCCTGCTCGCGCAGCCAGGCGAGGAACAGCGAGAGGGGCGCTCGTTGCGCCGCTCCTGGCAGGCTCACCGCGTAATAGGCGAAGCGGCTCGGCCAGGGCCGCTCGAGGGCGACCGCCAGGCGGCCGCTGGCGATCTCGGCGCGGGCATGGATCTCCCGTACCAGCGCGATACCCTGGCCGGCCTCGGCGGCGCGAACCAGCAGCAGGTCGTCGGCGAAAGCCGGACCTCTCTCGCTGCGCGGGTCGTCCTCCACCCCCATCGCCCGCAGCCACAGGCGCCAGTCATTGCGCTCCGACTCCTGCAACAGTGGGTAGGCCAGGCAATCGATCGCTTCGCGGATCTCAGGACCTTCCGCCAGCAGGCGCGGGCTGGCCACCGGGATCAGCGGCGGGGCCATCAGTGCCTGCACGTCGAGTCCGGGGTAGTCGCCGAGCCCGTGGCGGATGGCGACGTCGATTCGTTCCCGGCGCAGGTCGGCGAGCAGTGCCGTAGCCTCCACGCGGACTTCCACCTGCGGGTGCGATGCGCTGAATTGACCGAGGCGCGGCACCAGCCAGGTGGCGGCGAAGGAGGGCTCGGTGCTGACCGTGAGGGTCTGGCGGGCATTGATCGCCTCCAGCTGGGCAAGGCTCGCGGTGATCTGCTCGAAGGCCTGGCGGAGGCCGGGATAGACCTGCTCGCCCTCCGGCGTCAGGCGCATGCCATGGCTGAAGCGCTGGAACAGGACGACGCCGGTGCGCGCCTGCAGAGCCCTGAGCTGCTGGCTTACCGCGCCGGGAGTGACGCCCATGGCCGCGGCCGCGCGGGTGAGATTGCCATGGCGGGCGGTTTCGACGAAAGCGCGTAGCGCGAGAAGCGGGAGGACGGCACCCATGAATTCAGTTTTTCTATAAACAGGTTGTAGAAAGGATCGTTTTTCATCCGCCGGCCTGGGCTTCAGCATGTGTGGCGAAACGAGAGACTTTAGCCTAGCTGCTTTCTTCGGTGTGCGGGAAGCGGCCGAGGCGGTTTCCCCGGTCGGCGCCGCCCCCATCGCCCAGGCGCCGGATAGTCCAGCGCTGCAAGGATACTTGCCATGCCTTCCCTCCAGCTCTACAGCGACAGTTCACCCAACGGATTCAAGATCACCATCGCCCTCGAGGAACTGGGGCTGCCCTACGCACTGCACCACGTTCGCATCGACCATGGCGAGCAACGCCGCCCGGAATTCCTGCGCCTGAATCCACATGGCCGGATACCGGTGCTGGTAGACCGGGCCGCCGGCATCACCCTGTTCGAGTCGGCGGCGATCCTGCAGTACCTGGCGGAGACCAGCGGGCGGTTGCTTCCCGACGCCCCCCGGGAACGCTGGGAGGCCCTGACCTGGCTGACTTTTCATGCTTCCAGCATGGGGCCCATCCTCGGCCAGCGCGTGCATTTCGAGATCTTCGCCGAAGAGCGGTACCCGCCGGCCATCGAACGCTATCGGCGGCTCTCCGAGGAGGTTTTCGCCACCCTCGACCAGCGCCTGGCCGGACGGCCCTGGCTGGCCGGTGAGCAATACTCCATCGCCGATATCGCCACCTTCGGCTGGACCCATACGGCGCGGATCGTCGACTTCGACTTCAGCCATTATCGCCACCTGGACGACTGGCACCGGCGCATGGCCCTGCGGCCTGCGGTGCAGCGCGGGATCCTCCTGCCGGAACCGGCGGTGGGTCCATGAGCGCCCTGCTGCAAGGCGCCTCGGCGCCGGCCTTCGTCGGGCACCCTGGCTATCGGCGCATGTTCGCCGCAGACGCGCTGACCCTGGGCCTGTTCCTGCCGTTGCGTTTCTACCAGGGCGACATGCGGGTGCTGCTGGGCCAGGCGCGGCTGGTCGAAGAAATCGATCGACTGGGATTCGCCGCCGTCTGGGTACGCGACGTACCGCTGTTCGACCCACGCTTCGGCGATGCCGGACAAGTGTTCGACCCGTTCACCTACCTTGGCTATCTGGCCGCGCGGACCCGCCGTATCGCCCTGGCCACCGGCAGCGCGGTGCTTGCCCTGCGCCAACCGGTCGACCTGGCCAAGGCCGCGGCGAGCGTCGACCGGTTGTCCGGCGGACGCCTGGTGCTGGGCCTCGCCTCCGGCGACCGGCCGGTGGAGTTCCCCGCCTACGGGTTGGAGCATGCGCAGCGCGGCGAGCGGTTCGCCCAGGGCCTGGACTACCTGCGCCAACTGCTGCACGGCTGCCGGCACGTCGCCTCGCCGCTCGGTACGCTGGACGACGCCGAACTGTTGCCGCGTCCGCCGGCCGGCGCCATCCCGCTGGTCGTCACCGGCTCCGCGCGGCAGCCGGCGGACTGGCTGGCTCGCCAGGCGGATGGCTGGCTGACCTATCCGGAGTCGACTGTCGATGCGTCCGGACCACGTCGCCTGGCCCGGAAGATCCGCGCCTGGAGGATGTCCATCGCGGACGGCGGGTTCCGCCCGCACATGACCAACGAATGGCTGGACCTGGTGGACGACCCGGCGTATCCGCGTACGCCGTTGCACGGCGGCTACGTCCTGCGCACCGGGCGCAACGGCCTGATCGAGCTGCTCGGCGAATGGCGTGCGTCGGGCGTCAACCATGCCGCCCTGGGCATCCAGTTCGCCGCCAGGCCGGCAGCGGAAGTCATCCAGGAACTGGCCGAGGAGGTGCTGCCGTTGTTCCCGTCCCACCCGGGCGTGCAGCCGGCGAGCATGGACTGGTAGCTGACCGATTCGGTCAACCGAGCCTGAGCGCTCGCGTCATTGAGGGCGCCGGCTGGCGCCGCCTACCCTGCGGAACCACTGACCGCAGGGAGTCCCCGTACATGCAACGGCAGATCTTCGAGACCGAACACAACCTGTTCCGCGATGCCTTCCGCGCCTTTCTCGACAAAGAGGTGGTGCCGCACCAGGACGCCTGGGAAGAGGCCGGGGTGGTCGACCGCGCTGTCTGGAGGAAGGCGGGGGAGATGGGCTTCCTGCTGCCCTGGGCGGACGAGGAGTGCGGTGGCGCCGGGCTCAAGGACTTCCGCTACGAGCAGATCATGTGCGAGGAGCTGGCGCGGATCAACGAACCGGGCTTCATGATCCCGCTGCACTCGGCGTTGTGCGGGCCGTACATCGCCGAATACGGTAGCGCCGAGCAGAAGGCCCGCCTGTTGCCGGGGATCGTCCGTGGCGAGACCATCCTCGCCGTGGCCATGACCGAGCCGTCCGCCGGCTCCGACCTGGCCGGCATGCGCAGCACCGCGGTGGACAAGGGTGACCACTGGCTGCTCAACGGCTCCAAGGTGTTCATCTCCAACGGCCTGCTGGCCGACCTGGTGATCGTCGCGGCGAAGACCGATCCGGCGAACAAGCACGCCATGGGCCTGTTCCTGGTGGAGCGCGGCATGCAAGGCTTCGAGCGCGGGCGCAACCTGAAGAAGCTCGGCATGAAGAGCCAGGACACCGCCGAGCTGTTCTTCAACAATGTGCGGGTGCCGAAGGAAAACCTGCTGGGCGACGCCAAGGGCGGCTTCTTCTACCTGATGAACATGCTCGCCCAGGAGCGCCTGACCAACGCCTGCGGCGCGGTGGCCGGGGCCGAGGCGGCGTTGCAGGCGACCATCGACTACGTGAAGGAGCGCCAGGCCTTCGGCCGGCCGGTGGCGCACTTCCAGAACACCCGCTTCAAGCTCGCCGAAATGCGTACCCAGATCGACGTGGCGCAGGTCTTCACCGACCGCTGCGTGATGGACCACAACCAGAAGAAGCTGACCCCCGAGGTCGCCGCCGAAGCCAAGCTGTTCACCACCGAGCTGCTGGGCAAGGTGGTCGACGAAGGCGTGCAACTGCATGGCGGCTGGGGCTACATGTGGGAGTATCCGATCTGCAGGATGTACGCCAACGCCCGCATCCAGCGGATCTTCGCCGGTACCTCGGAAATCATGAAAGAGATCATCAGCCGTGGCATGAAGCTCTGACGCCACGGCCATGTCGCGCCGCGCGGCGGGCGGATAGGCTGCTCGGCAGGCGATCCCGACCAATGCCCGGCGACCCAGAGGAGGGAGCATGAAAGGCCCGTTGTCATCGTTGAAAGTGCTGGATTTCTCGACCCTGTTGCCGGGGCCGTTCGCCTCGCTGCTGCTGGCCGACATGGGGGCCGACGTGCTGCGCGTGGAGTCGCCCGGGCGCATGGACCTGGTGCGGGTGCTGCCGCCGCACGTCGACGGCACCTCGGCCAGCCATGCCTACCTGAACCGCAACAAGCGTTCCATCGGCCTCGACCTGAAGCGGCAGGGCGCACGCGAGGTGGTGCTGGAGCTGGTACGCGAATACGACATCGTCCTCGAACAGTTCCGTCCGGGGGTGATGGACAAGCTCGGCGTCGGCTACGAGGCGCTGAAGGCGGCGAACCCGCGGCTGATCTACGTGGCCATCACTGGCTACGGCCAGACCGGGCCGTACCGCGAGCGCGCCGGGCATGACATCAACTACCTGGCGCTGGCCGGCGTCGCCAGCTACACCGGGCGCCGCGAGCGTGGCCCGTTGCCGCTGGGGGTGCAACTGGCGGACCTCGCCGGTGGTTCGCTGCATGGCGTGATGGGCCTGCTGGCGGCGGTCATCCACCGACAGCAGACCGGCGAGGGGCAGTTCGTCGACATCAGCATGACCGACTGCGCCTTCAGCCTGAACGGCATGGCCGGTGCAGGCTATCTCGCGGCCGGGGTCGAGCCGGAGATGGAGGCGCTGGCGCTGAACGGCGGCAGCTTCTACGACTACTACCGCACCCGCGATGGCCGCTGGTTCTCGGTAGGCAGCCTGGAACCGCAGTTCATGCAGCAGTTCTGCGCCGCCATCGGCCGCCCGGAACTGGCCGCCCGCGGCCTGTCGCCGAAGCCGGAAGAGCAGCGGGCGCTGAAGCGCGAGATCGAGATGGAGTTCGAGAAACGCGACTTCGCCGAATGGCAGGCGGTGTTCGCCGCCCTGGATGCCTGCGTGGAGCCGCTGCTGCCGCTCTCCGAGGCGCTGGAACACCCGCAATTGCAGGCGCGCGGGCTGGTCGCCCGGGTGCCGCTGGCGGACGGCGGCAGCCAGGCGCAGATGGCCTGTCCGATCAAGTTTTCCGCCGGCCTGCCGGCGCCTCGCCACATCGGCGCGGCGCTCGGCGCCGACACCGTGGCGGTGCTCGAAGGCCTGGGCTACTCCGCCGAACGGATCGCCGAGCTGAAGGCGGCCGGGGCCATCGCCTGAATCACTCGCGGAGCACTTCGCCGGTGAACACCAGGGTCGCCTTGCAGCGCCGGCAGTAGTAGCGGCGCCCCTTGGCCACCAGGGTGTGGCGTTGCGGGGAGAACGGGAAGTCGTTGTGCTCCGGGCAATGGCAGCGGTACAGGTAGCGGGTGGTGGCGCGGCGCTTGACCGCGTAGGTGTGGCAGCGGTCCGGCGGCAGGCCGTAGATGCCGCGCATGATCAACTGCCACTCCTCGCCGTGGGGGCGAATGCGCGGGCCGAACAACTGGTGCGCGATCAGGTGCGCGACTTCGTGGGCCACGGTCTGTTCCAGGAAGTGCTCGCGGTTCTCGCGGTACAGCTGGGGATTGAAGCGCAGCAGGTTCTCGTCGAGATGGGCGACCCCGGCTTTCTGGCCGCGCAGGCGGAAGCTGACGGTCGGGCGGGGGAAGCTGCGTTGGAAGAAGTGTTCGGCCTGCCGATAGCAGGCCTCGACGCGGGCGTTGAGGTGTTCGGGCATTCGGGAAGACTCCAGCAGCGGGCGATTATGCCGGAGACAGGAGGGCGGGCGCAGGCGTCGGGACGACCGCTCGTCCGGGGTGCAGGATCAGGCAAGCGCGGCGGCGGGCAAGAAAAAACCGGGCGGCGGTTGCCCGCGGCCCGGTCGTACGATGCGTTCGCTGGACGTCAGCTGGTGTATTCCGGGCCGACCCCGCTGCCCCAGAGGATCACCGACAGGGCGATCATCGCCACCAGCACCACCAGGCCCACCGCCAGCACCGAGCTGGAGAACAGGAAGCCTTCGTCCTTGTGGATGTTCATGAAGGTGGGAATCCCCACGTAGAGCAGGTAGACCGTGTAGCTGATCGCCGCCACCCCGACGATCATTCCCAGCCAGAGGTGCGGATACAGCGCCGCCAGCCCGGCGATGAACAGCGGCGTGGCGTTGTAGGCGGCGAACACGATGCACTGGGTCAGGCTCGGGTTGGCGTCGTAGGTCCGCGCCATCCAGTGGATGAACGCGCCCATCACCGCCACCCCGGCGAGCATCGCCAGGTAGGTGAGGACCGTCATCTGCAACGCGCTGGCCTGGGTCAACTTGACCGGATCGCCGCCGCCGACCACCCAGCCGACCTGGGTCGTGCCGATATAGGCGGAAATCGCCGGAATGGCAGCCAGGATCAGGATGTGGGTCAGGTACATGTGGCTGATGCTTTCTTCTTCGCCACGGATTTCCTGCCATTCCTGATCGGGATGGGTGAAGAGCCCCCATACATGATGGATCATGCCGTTTCCTCCTCGTTCTTATGTGGTCGCCCCCCAGCGAAGCGCCGGGCGCGCATGGACAGCGCCACCCGGTGCTCGGCCGACCTATGCGACCTTATGTCGCAGTATAGGAACGGCCCGAGCCCGCGTCGCTCGCGGGTTTAGAGCAAATCGAAGCTTCACGGCCGGCTGTAATAGCGTTGCAGTATTTCCATCGCCTTGTTGATCGATTGCAGGCGCGCGGTGCTGCCGCCGCGGTCGGGATGGTGCTGGCTGACCAGTTGCCGGTAGCGCAGCTTGATGGCGGGATAGTCGACCGCGCCTTCCAGCTCGAACAGGGCGAGGGCGGCGGCCTTCTCCTCGCTGCCCTGCATGCGCGTCCAGAAACTCTGCAGCAGCCGCTCGACGTCGGCCTCGCTGGTCTCCCCCAGGTGACGCAGGTCGAGGTAGTAGTCGCGCAGCGGATCGCCCTGTTCCAGCGCCTGCGTGCCATCCACGTAAGGATGCAGGCGCAGGCTCAGCGGGCTGATCTCCAGGTGCGCCTCGCGCTCGGCCCAGAGGTGGTCGCGCAGGTGGTAGAGCGCGTTGAACAGGAGGAAATGGGTGCGGAACAGCACCAGCTTGTCGGCCAGTTCGCGATGGGGGATATGCGTCGAATGGCGGGCCTTCAGCAGCTGGATCAACTGGTATTCGGAAAGCCCCTCGGGATGCTCGCGCAGCAGGCAGAGGATCTGCCCGGCGAGGTCGAGGCGGTGGTCGAGGTCGGGAGTCATGAGGCAAGACTAGCATCGGGCGTCGGGAGGGGCTGGGGTCGGCGTCGCTTTGTGCGTAAAATAGCCAGCTTTTCTCCTCGAACACCCGGATTCCAGAGCACCATGGGCACCCTTTCGGTCAATCAGAACAAACTGCAGAAGCGCCTGCGCCGCCTGGCCGGCGAGGCCATCACCGACTTCAACATGATCGAGGATGGCGACAAGGTCATGGTCTGCCTGTCCGGCGGCAAGGACAGCTACACCATGCTCGACATCCTGCTCTACCTGCAGAAGGTCGCGCCGATCCGCTTCGAGATCGTCGCGGTGAACATGGACCAGAAGCAGCCCGGTTTTCCCGAGCACGTCCTGCCGGAGTACCTGAAGTCGATCGGCGTCGAGTACCACATCGTCGAGAAGGACACCTACTCGGTAGTCAAGGAGAAGATCCCGGAAGGCAAGACCACCTGCTCGCTGTGCTCGCGCCTGCGCCGTGGCACGCTGTACACCTTCGCCGACGAGATCGGCGCGACCAAGATGGCCCTCGGTCACCATCGCGACGACATCCTCGAGACCTTCTTCCTCAACATGTTCTACGGCGGAACCCTGAAGGCCATGCCGCCGAAGCTGCTGGCCGACGACGGGCGCAACGTGGTGATCCGGCCGCTGGCCTATTGCAGCGAGAAGGACATCGAGGCCTATTCCCAGCTCAAGGAGTTCCCGATCATCCCCTGCAACCTCTGCGGTTCGCAGGAGAACCTGCAGCGCCAGGTGGTCAAGGAAATGCTGTTGGAATGGGAACGCAAATCGCCGGGGCGTACCGAGATCATGTTCCGCGCCCTGCAGAACGTGGTGCCGTCGCAACTGGCCGACCGCAACCTGTTCGACTTCGCCAACCTGCGCATCGACGAGAACGCCACGCCGCGCTTCCTCGACGTGATGAACCTCTGAGCCGCGCCGCGGGTCAGTTCTTCTCTCCGGTCTGCAAGGATTCCCGATGCGCGACTACGCCTGGATGTACGAATACTGCCTGAACCGCTTCGGCTCCAGGGAGGCGCTGGAAGCGCGCCTGCCGCAGCCGAAGAGCGCCGCCGAGCTGCGCGCGGTGGGTGACGACCGCTACCTGTCGCTGATCAGCCTGCGGATCTTCCGCGCCGGCCTCAAGCACAGCCTGGTGGACGCCAAGTGGCCGGCCTTCGAGGAAGTGTTCTTCGGCTTCGATCCGCAGAAGGTCGTGCTCATGAGCGCCGAGCATCTCGAGCGGCTGATGCAGGACGCCCGCCTGATCCGCCACCTGGGCAAACTCAAGAGCGTGCCGCGCAATGCGCAGATGGTGCTCGACCTGGCCCGCGAGCATGGCAGCTTCGGCAACTTCCTCGCGGATTGGCCGGAAACCGACATCGTCGGCCTGTGGAAGCTGCTGTCCAAGCGCGGCAACCAGCTCGGCGGCTTGTCGGCGCCGCGTTTCCTGCGGATGGCCGGCAAGGACACCTTCATTCCCAGCGACGACATGGTCGCCGCGCTGAAGGCCCAGGAGATCATCGACAAACCGCCCACCAGCCTCAAGGACCTGGCTGCCGTGCAGGCCGCCTTCAACCAGTGGCGCGAGGAGAGCGGCCGGCCGCTGTGCCAGCTGTCGGTGATGCTGGCACATACGGTCAATCATTGAGCTAGAGGCTCAGCCGACCGCTGCCGATCATCCATAGCGCCGCCAGCGCGAGGACCAGCACCAGCGCCGCGACGCTGCCTTCGGCGCGATTGCCGAACGCCGGCAGGCCGCGCTGGCGACGGGCATGCAGGAAGAAGCCCAGGCCTGGCGCGTAGAGGATCATCGACAGCAGCAGGTATTTCAGCCCGGCGGCGTAGATCAGCCAGACCCCGTAGAGCGTCCCCAACAGCGCCAGCGCCAGCATCGCGCCCGAGTGCGGGCGGCGCGCCACCAGCTTCAGGCAGAAGCCGGCGCAGAGCAGGTAGGGGATCAGCGCCATCGAGGTGGCCAACTGGATCAGCGCGTTGTAGCCCGAGGCGTTGAGGAAGGCCACCAGCAGCAGCGCAGAGATCAGCGTGCTGGTCAGCCACAGTGCCGGCGCCGGGGTTTCCACCGCATTGGTGCGGCCGAACAGTGCCGGCGCGGTGTGCGTTGGGCCACGGCTGGCCAGGTAGAGCATTTCCACCGCGAGCATGGTCCAGGCCAGCAGCGCGCCGCCGACCGAGACGATCAGCCCGACGTTGATCAGCGTGGCGCCCCAGGGGCCCACCGCCGCGGCCATCACCTGGGCCATCGAGGGGTTCTTCATCTGCGCCAGTTCGTGCTGCGGCACCACGCCCAGCGACAGCACCGAGACGCAGACCAGCAACAGCAGGGTGACCACGAAGCCGAGCAGGGTTGCGCGGCTGACATCGGCCGCGTGCCGCGCGTGGCTGGCATAGACCGTGGCGCTCTCGATGCCGAGGAATACCCAGACGGTGTAGAGCATGGTGGTTTCCACCTGGCGGGTGACACTGCCCAGGGCCGGGCTGCCCCAGAAGTCCAGGTGAAAGGTCTCGATGCGGAAGGCCAGGGCTACGCAGAGGATGAACAGGGCGATCGGCACCACCTTGGCGAGGGTCACGATGGCGTTGGTGATCGCCGCGTTGTGCACGCCGTGGAGGACGAAGGCATGCATCAGCCAGAGCACCGTCAATTCGCCGAGCAGCGCCGGCCAGGTGGTTCCGTCGCCGAAGAAGGCCAGCGCGCCGAACGAGCCGAGGGCGCTGAACAGCACCACCAGGTAGCCGGCGTTGCCGACCCAGGCGGAAATCCAGTAGCCCCAGGCGGCATTGAACCCCAGGTATTCGCCGAAGCCTTCGCGGGCGTAGCCGTAGACGCCGTCGTCCAGTTCGGGGCGGGTGGTCGACAGCCACTGGAATATCCGCGTCAGGGTCAGCATGCCGACGAAGGTGATCGCCCAGGCGATCAGGATCGCGCCGGCGCCTGCGCCTTCGGCCATGTTCTGCGGCAGGCTGAAGATGCCGCTGCCGATGATGCCGCCCACCACCAGCGCGGTCAGCGCCGGCAGCCCCAGTTTTCCCTTGTCCGAATCGGCCATGTGGCACCTCCGAAACTGCATCCGGTATGTCGCGCCAGGCGCAGGCGGAGCCTGCGCCGGGGTGCGACGGCGGGAGGCGGCGGGTCGGTCCGCCGCGGCATGGTTCAGAAGCGCAGCGACATGCAACTGACGCCGCCGTCGATCTTGCGATATTCGGAGGTGTCCACCTCGATCACCCGGTAGCCGAGGCGGGCGATCTTCTCGCGGGTCCGGGGATAGCCGGCGGGCATGATCACCCTTTCGTTGACCCAGATGCAGTTGGCGGCGTAGGACTCCTCTTCGGGGATCTCGATGATGTTGAAGTCCTGGAACTCCGGCTTGCTGACGAACTCGCCGGCGGCCAGCAGGTTGTTGTGTTCCAGGTAGGCGAGCCCGGTCTTCAGGTGCAGGACCTTTTCCAGGCGAACCACCGAGCCGCTGAGGCCATGTTTCTCCAGGATCGCGATCATCTGCCGGGCGCCCTCGGCGTTGGTGCGGGCCGATTCGCCGATGTAGAAGTGGTCGCCGACCATCATGATGTCGCCGGCTTCCACCGTGCCGGGTGCCTCGATGCGCTCGACCTTGCCCGGATAGAAGCGCTGCACGGTTTCCTCGATGATCTCGGTCTCGCCGCGCCGCGATTCGGCGCCGGGGCGGGTGATGATGGCGCAGCGCGAGGTGCAGAGCACCGGGTCCTCGACGAACACCGAGTCGGGGAAGCGTTCGTCCGGCGGCAGCAGGGTGATGTCCACGTCGCAGGTCTGCAAGGCGCGGATGTAGGCGTTGTGCTGCTCCAGGGCCTTGGCGTAGTCCGGCTTGCCGAGGTGGCTGGAGGTCAGGCCGTCGACCAGGCTGCGGGCGGGCGTGCGAGCGATGATGTGCTTGAACATGACGATTTTCCTCGTGTGGGGACGACGAGGTCGTTGCAAGCCACGCGCCAGCCAACGCCCGGGAATTGCCTTGGAAATCCTTGATAAATCGGAGGATTTTCCTGGTTTTCCGAGGGCTTGGTTGATCCACGCCAAGGATGCTCGGTCGCGCTGCGTCGAAGATGGGTCAACTGACGAGATTTCGACATCCGGGAAACCGAGGGGGAGAGCATGGCGCTTGTCGAGGAGCCGACGATTTCCACGCGAAGCGGTGAACTGGCCTGGTTGGTGGACTGCCTGGCGCCGATTTTCGACGGCCTGCGGCAACCGGTCACGGTGGTCGACCCCTCCGGTCGCTTCGTCTACTACAACCGTGCCAGCGGCCTGCTCGATGGTCTCGACCCGCAGCGGGCGTTGGGTATGCACCTGTTGCAGAGCGCTCCCTGGCTGGCGGCCGAGCAAAGCACGCTGTTGCGTTGCCTGGCCGAAGGGCGGCCGTCGATCGATACGCTGCAGGCCTACGTGGGGGCCGGCGGCGAGCTGTTGCAGTATCGCCACCGGGCGATCCCGCTGCGCGGGCGCGACGGTTGCCTGCTCGGCGCGATGGAGCTCGGCGAAGTCGTCGCCGAGACCGAAGAGGCCGCAGGCCTGGCGGATTGCCCGAACATCCTGAGCGTGGCGCCGAGCCTGCTGCGGCAGTTGCAGCGCCTGGACGTTTTCGCGGCCACCGACCTGCCGCTGCTGATCCATGGCGAGACCGGCACCGGCAAGGAACTGTTCGCCCGTCGCGCCCATGCCCTGAGCCCGCGACGCAGCGGTCCGATGATCAGCCTGAACTGCGCAGCGATTCCCGAGACGCTGCTGGAAAGTACCCTGTTCGGCACCACCCGCGGCGCTTTCACCGGCGCCGAGAACCGCAAGGGCATGTTCGCCCTGGCGCAGGGCGGCAGCTTGTTCCTCGACGAGATCAATTCCATGCCGATGGCCATGCAGAGCAAGCTGCTGCGGGTCCTGCAGGACGGCAGCTACCTGCCTCTGGGCAGCCTGAGCCCGCAGCGGGCCGATGTGCGCCTGATCGCGGCGAGCAACCAGCCGCCGCGCCAGGCGATCGCCGAGGGACGCCTGCGCGAGGACCTGTACTACCGTCTGGACGTGGGCAGCCTGTGCATCCCGCCGCTGCGCGAGCGCCCCGGCGATGTGGAACTGCTGGCACGGGCGTTCGTCCGTCGCGATGCGCGCAGCCTCAACCCGCGTGTCACCGCTCTTGGCGAGCGGGCGCTGGCGCAGTTGCTGGCCTGCGACTGGCCGGGCAACGTCCGGCAACTGGAAAACGTGATCCGGCGCAGCCTGTTGCTGCACGGGGAGGGCGGCGCACTGCTGGATGAGGTGGCGTTCGCCGACGACGGCGCCGAGGCCGTGGGCGGCGAGGCCGCGCTCTCGATGAACAGCGCGGCGGTCGGAGGCCTGCGCGAGGCGCTGGCGCAACAGGAGCGCAACCTGATAGAAGACGCCTTGCGCCAGGCGCGCGGCAATCTCTCCCGGGCCGCCGCCCGGTTGCGGATTCCGCGCACGACCCTGCTCGGGCGCATGCGCCGGCTCGGCTTGCCGGCTTCCCTCGATCCGCCAGCCTGACAGGAGCCAACCATGGACAGCCACAGCCCGATCGCTACCGTCGCCCAGGCCCTGCGGCGCGCCGAACGCATCCTGGTCATCACCGGCGCCGGCCTCTCCGCGGACTCCGGTATGCCCACCTATCGCGGCCTCGGCGGTCTCTACAACGGTCGCACGGAAGAGGGCCTGCCGATCGAGGCGGCACTTTCCGGACCGATGCTGCGGCGCGATCCGGCGCTGTGCTGGAAGTACCTCGCGGAACTTGGCAAGGCTTGCCTGGCGGCCCGACCCAACGCCGGCCACGAAGCCATCGCCGAGTTGCAGAAGCACAAGCCGGAATGCTGGGTGCTGACCCAGAACATCGACGGCTTCCATCGCCAGGCCGGCTCGCCGGCCGAGCGGCTGATCGAGATCCATGGCGAACTGGCGCCGCTCTACTGCCAGTCCTGCGGTGCCGAGAGCGGCGGCCTGGAGGAGCATCTGCACGGCCAGTTGCCGCCGCGCTGCGCCGCTTGCGGTGGGGTGCTGCGGCCGCCGGTGGTGCTGTTCGAGGAAATGTTGCCGGAAGAGGCGATCGATACCCTGTACCGCGAATTGCGCAAAGGCTTCGATGCGGTGCTGGTGGTGGGAACCACCGCGAGCTTCCCCTATATCGTCGAACCGGTGCTGCGCACGCGGCAGGCGGGAGGCTTCACCGCGGAGGTGAATCCTGGCGTGACCGACCTCAGCGAGCGGGTCGATGTGAAAATGACAGGACGAGCCTTAGACATCATGCCGCAGGTGGTAAGTCACATTTATCGATAAAAAACTTGCATAGGATTGATCGAGAAGGCAAATTAGCCCGCTAGTAAAACTAATGAGACACGGTCGTGCCCATGCTTAAACGCTTAGCACCCCTCGTGCCCATGAGTTTCGTTCTGCTGCTGGCCGCTTGCGCCAGCCATTCGCCGGAGCCGCAGGTCGCCAAAGAGCCGACCGCAGCCAAGAGCAGCATCGACGTCGAACGCGACGCGATCGCTTGGCAGGATGTTGAGGACGAAGGGGCGGACAATTCATCGGCTGGTACGCCTGCGCTGGCGTCCAGCATCCTCGAGCGCGCTTTCGAACTGATCGGTACGCCGTACCGTTTCGGCGGTACGACGGCGAAAGGCTTCGATTGCAGCGGCTTCGTCGGCTACCTGTTCCGCGAGGAGGCCGGCATCAAGCTGCCGCGTTCCACCCGCGAACTCATCGATATGGACGTACCGCTGGTCTCCAAGGACGAGCTGCAGCCCGGCGACCTGCTGTTCTTCAACAACCGTGGCCGTGGCCGCGTCAGCCACGCCGGCATCTACATCGGCGATGGCCAGTTCATCCATTCCGCCAGCCGTCGCGGCGGCGGGGTGCGGGTGGACAGCCTGGACTCCAGCTACTGGAGCCTGAGCTACATGGAAGCCAAGCGGGTGCTCGAACCCGGCTACAAGGATGCCCTGACGAGCAAGCGCTAAACTTAAAGTTTTACTTTAAGTATTGCGTTTAACTCCTTGTCGTAGCAAAGTGGAAGCATTCCTCACCAGGAAGGCTTCCACTATGCATGCACTGGCCCGATTCTCGATCCTCGCCTTTGCTGCGCTGCTTACCGCCTGCGCCAGCAAAGCGCCGCCCCCCGCGCCCGCCAAACAGGTCGTATTCCGTCCGGCGACGAATTTCTCGCCCGCCGCCGACGATGTGCTGTTCCGTGCCCTCGGCCTGGTCGGCACGCCCTACCGCTGGGGCGGCAACACGCCCGATTCGGGCTTCGATTGCAGCGGCCTGATCAACTTCGTCTACCGCGACATGACCGGCATCAAGCTGCCGCGCTCGACCCGCGAGATGATTTCCATGCGCGCGCCCAGCGTGCCGGTGCAGGCCCTGCAGACCGGCGACCTGGTGTTCTTCGCCACCTCCGGTGGTCGCACCGTGAGCCATGCCGGCATCTACGTCGGCGAGGGTCGCTTCGTGCATGCGCCGCGCACCGGCGGCACGGTGCGCCTGGACAGCCTGCAGAACAGCTACTGGCAACGCGCGTACCTGGACGCCAAGCGCGTGCTGGTCGCGCCGTCGCCGTTGGCGCGGGTGCCCTGAGGCGGGGAGGTCCGGGCCGATGACCACCCGCACCCTCAACCTCGACGACAACCTCTACCGCTACCTGCTGGACGTTTCGCTGCGGGAAACCCCGCTGATGACCCGCCTGCGCGAGGAAACCGCGAAGCTGCCCAACGCACGCTGGCAGATCGCCCCCGAGCAGGGCCAGTTCATCGCCTTGCTGCTGACCCTGATCGGCGCGCGGCGGGCGCTGGAGGTCGGCACCTTCACCGGCTACAGCGCCCTGTGCATGGCTACCGCCCTTGGCGAGCAGGGGCGTCTTACCTGTTGCGACCTGCCCGGCGACTACCACCTGACTGCGCGCCGCTACTGGCGCGAAGCCGCTGTCGAGGAGCGCATCGAGCTACGCCTCGGGCCCGCCCTGGAAACCCTGCGTGCGTTGCTCGACGAAGGCCTGGCTGGGCAGTTCGACCTGGCCTTCATCGACGCCGACAAGGCCAACTACCCCGAATACCTGGAGGCCGCGCTGGCGCTGGTGCGCCAGGGTGGGCTGGTGCTTTTCGACAACGTGCTGTGGAGCGGCCGGGTGCTCGAAGCGCAGCCGAAGAGTGCGGATACCCGCGGCATCCAGCAGCTCAACCTGGCGCTGAAGAACGACGCGCGGGTGGACTACTCGCTGCTGCCGATCGGCGACGGGCTGAGCGTCTGTCGCAAGCGCTGAGCGAGGCTCAGCGCACGCCCCACGGCGGGCTGCCCAGGGCCTGCTGGAGAAACTGGACGAACAGCTTCACCTTCGGCGAGAGGGTTGCCGCTCGCGAATACATGGCGTAGATCAGGTCGTCCAGCGGCCGCTCCTGCGGCAGGGCCTCGACCAGCCGGCCGGCGGCCAGGTCCTCGGCGGCGATGAACAGCGGCAGCATCGCCAGGCCCAGGCCACGCACCGCGGCGTCGCGCATGGTCTGGCCGTTGTTGGTGTTGAAGCGTCCGCGCGGGGTGATCATCCGCGCCGGCTCGCCGGCCACCCGCGGCTCGAAGCTCCATAGCTGCGACGGGGTGTTGTGGCTGTAGCCGATGCAGGGATGGCAGAGGATGTCTTCGATGCGTTGCAGCGGGCCGTGCCGTTCCAGGTATTCCGGGCTGCAACACACTACCCGGCGGCTGGTGCCCAGTTGGCGGGCGATCAGCGAGCTGTCCTGCAGGCGGGTGATGCGGATCGCCAGGTCGTAGCCTTCCTTCTCGAAGTCGACGATCCGGTCGTCCAGTTGCAGGACCACTTCCAGGCGCGGGTTGCGCGCCATGAATTCCATCACCAGCGGCCCCAGCCAGAGCGTGCCGAAGCTCATCGGCGCCATCACCCGCAATTCCCCGCACAGGTCGTTCTCGCGCAGGGCCACGCTTTCCGCGGCGTTGTTCAGGTCCTGCAGCGAGGCCTTGGCCGACTTGTAGAAGAAGCCGCCGGCCTCGGTCGGCTCGACGTTGCGCGTCGAGCGGTAGAGCAGGCGCACGCCGAGATGGCGCTCCAGGTCGCTGACGCGTTTGCTGATCACGGACTTGGACAGGCTCATGCGTTCGGCGGCGGCGCTGATGCTGCCCAGCTCGACCACGTTGAGGAAGGCCTGTATGTCTTCAAGGCGCAGGCTCATGGCGAATCTCGAAACAATCGGGAGGCAGACTGTCGCATGCGGGAGAACTCCTGGTAAGGGGATGCGCGCGTCGCACGTACGGGAAAGACAATGGCAGGGCAAGCGTAGCGCGCCCGGGGAATGGAATTGTTCTCGTATCGAGAACACCGTTTTCGCATTTTACCGGGCGGTAAATCGCTGTCGCTGTCACTACTCTTGATGGGCGGCGTGCGCTCCCGAGACCGCCCATGCTTGCCTCCCAGGAGGCGCTTCGTTTCACACCGCGCGGCGACGGACGCCGCCCGAGACCGGAGAAACACCATGTCCTTCACCTACAAGCGACTCGACAAGAACGATGCGGCGGTGCTGTTCGTCGACCACCAGGCAGGCCTGCTCTCCCTGGTCCGCGATTTCAGCCCGGACGAGTTCAAGAACAACGTCCTGGCATTGGCCGACATCGCCAGGTTCTTCAACCTGCCGACCATCCTCACCACCAGCTTCGAGGATGGCCCCAACGGCCCGCTGGTGCCGGAACTCAAGGAAATGTTTCCGCAGGCCCCGTACATCGCCCGCCCCGGCAACATCAACGCCTGGGACAACGAGGACTTCGTCAAGGCAGTCAAGGCCACCGGCAAGAAGCAACTGATCATCGCCGGCGTGGTGACCGATGTCTGCGTAGCCTTCCCGACCCTCTCGGCACTGGAGGAGGGGTTTGACGTATTCGTCGTCACCGACGCCTCCGGCACCTTCAACCCGGTGGTGCGCGACGCCGCCTGGGCGCGCATGACCGCCGCCGGCGCGCAACTGATGAACTGGTTCAGCGTCGGCTGCGAACTGCACCGCGACTGGCGCAACGACATCGAAGGCTTCGGTGCCATCCTCGGCGGCCACCTGCCGGCGTACGCCAACCTGATCCAGAGCTTCGGCACGAAGAAGTAAGCCGGCTTCGCCGCTGTCCCGGACACAAGGCACTCCGACCATCGGGTGCCTTGTGTCGTTTTCCGTCCAGATGTTTTCATCGGAACGCCGCTTCGCCGGAACCCGAGGTTCCGGCACGCCCCCCATGCACAGGAGAAACCCCATGGCTACCCAGGTCGTCAACGCTTCCCTCGGCACCACCCCTTATCGCGTGACCCTCGGCGACGACAGCCACCAGTGGCTGAGCGACGTGCCGGCCGCCCTCGGCGGCGCCGACAGCGGTCCCTCGCCGCACGAGATCCTGCTCTCGGCGCTGGGCGCCTGCACGGCGATCACCGTGGCGATGTACGCGCAGCGCAAGGAGTGGCCGCTGGAGGGTATCGACGTGCAACTGAACATCGTCGAGGAACGCACCAAGCCGGAGCCCTTCACCCATATCCGCCGCGACATCCGCCTGGCCGGCGATCTCGACGCCGAGCAGCGCCAGCGTCTGCTGGAGATCGCCAATGCCTGCCCGATCCATCGTGTACTCTCCGGAGAGGTCAGCGTCAGCAGCCAGCTACGCGACTGAACCCGCACGCACAACGAGGAGCACGGCATGAGCGACGACATCAAGGTATTGGGCATTTCCGGCAGCCTGCGCAGCGGCTCCTACAACAGCGCGGCGCTGCAGGAGGCGATTGGCCTGGTCCCGCCGGGCATGAGCATCGAGCTGGCGGACATCTCCGGCATCCCGCTGTACAACGAGGACGTCTACGCCCTCGGCTTCCCGCCCGCGGTGGAACGCTTCCGCGAGCAGATCCGCGCGGCGGACGCGCTGCTGTTCGCCACCCCGGAATACAACTATTCGATGGCCGGGGTGCTGAAGAATGCCATCGACTGGGCCTCGCGGCCGCCGGAGCAGCCGTTCTCCGGCAAGCCGGCGGCGATCCTCGGTGCCAGTGCCGGGCGTTTCGGCACCGCGCGGGCGCAGTATCACTTGCGCCAGACGCTGGTGTTCCTCGACGTTCATCCGCTGAACAAGCCGGAAGTGATGATCTCCAGCGCGCAGAACGCCTTCGACGCCCAGGGCCGGCTGCTCGACGACAAGGCGCGCGAGCTGATCCAGCAGCAGTTGCAGGCCCTGCAGCTATGGGTGCGCCGCCTGCGCGGTTGAATGCCTCGTCACCGGAGAGCCTGAACATGAGCAATACCGAAGAGCGTTGCGACCTGTCCTCCTCGCGGGACTGTCCGGAGCGCCGCGAACACCTGCTGCAACGGGTCACCGCGCGTGCCGCGGAAATCGGCGGCGGGATCACCGTCAGTCGGCTGATGCCGTCGCGCCAGCGGCGGATGATCGGTGCCTGGTGCTTCCTCGACCATGCCGGTCCCGCCGAATTCGAACCTGGCGGCGGACTGGCCGTGGGCCCGCACCCGCACATCGGCCTGCAGACCTTTACCTGGATGATCCAGGGCGAGGCGTTGCACCGCGACAGCCTGGGCAACGTCCAGGTGATCCGCCCCGGCCAGGTCAACCTGATGACCGCCGGTCATGGCATCGCCCACACCGAGGAGTCGCTGCCCGACGAGCGCCACGCCCACGCCGCGCAGTTGTGGATCGCGCTGCCCTACGAGCAGCGCGACATCGCCCCGGCCTTCGACCATCATCCCGACCTGCCGCGCTGGCAGGAGCAGGGGGTCACCTTCACCCTGCTGGCCGGTGCGCTGGCCGGGCGACAGGCGCCGTGCCGGCTCTACTCGCCGCTGCTCGGTGCCGACCTGGCCTGCCACGACGCCTCGACCCTGCAACTGACGCTCGACCCGCACTTCGAGTACGGCCTGCTGCCGCTGGAAGGCGGGTTGGAAGTGGGCGGCGAGCATTTCGCGGTGAACGAACTGGCCTACCTGGGCGACGGCCGCGACGGCCTGCAACTGCAACTCGACCCTGGCGCGCGGGTGCTGTTGCTGGGTGGCGCACCGTTCGGTGCGGAGATCTTCATGTGGTGGAACTTCGTCGGCCACAGCAAGGGCGAGATCGCCCGGGCGCAGAAGGCCTGGGAGGAGGGGGATGCCCGCTTCGGCCGGCTCGACGCCCTGGAAGGGCCGCGCTTGAGCGCTCCGCCGATTCCCTGGAAGATCGACGCCGAGTGAGGTCGATGTGCCGCCGGGTGCCCCGGCGGCGTCCTCGAATGCCTGTCGGCGATCGTTGTGGACCTGCGGCCTGGCGATTCGCCGGCAGCGGGAAAACTTTCTGCACCCATCGCCGGTCAGAACTCGCCTATCGCATGCACCGAACAGGAAGTGAGCCACATGCAATTCGAACACCTGGTCCAGGTCAACGACCGGACACTTGTCGACCTGCCGGTCCTCGACCGGCTGCAACTCTGGGAAGGCCTGGTCTGCCGTGCGCGCGAGCCACAGTATTTCGTCGTCGGCCTGGAGCGTTTCGAGATCCTCGTCGATGACGGCGACCGCCTGCACCGGCGCCTGTACCTGCCGGGTCTGGTGGTCGAGGACGAAGTCGTGCTGAAGGCGCCGGACAGTGCCCACTACAGTATCAAGCCGAGCGCCGAGGTGGCCGGCGGCAGCCTCGACATGACCATCGAGGAGCCGGAACCCGGCTCGCTGTTCGTGCGTTTCGCCTACTGCACCCGCTACCTGCAGCCGCTGGGCGACGAACTACCCTACGACGCCTTCGTCAAGCAGGCCTATATCGCCATGGATGTGGAGACCATCGCCACCATCCGCGACCGGTTCGGCGCCAGCGCCGCCAGCGGGAGTTGAGCGTGGAACACGGAAGCAGTTTTCTCCAGTCCGGCGTGGTCTTCCTGATCGCGGCGGTGTTCATGGTGCCGCTGGCCAAGCGCCTGCAACTGGGCGCGGTGCTCGGCTACCTGCTGGCCGGCGTGCTGATCGGTCCCAGCGTGCTGGGCCTGGTGGACAACCCGGAAAGCGTCGCGCAGATCTCCGAGATGGGCGTGGTATTGCTGCTGTTCATCATCGGCCTGGAGCTGTCGCCGCGGCGCCTGTGGGTGATGCGCAAGTCGGTGTTCGGCGTCGGCCTGCTGCAGGTGCTGCTGACCGGCCTGGTGATCGGCACCGTGGCCCTGGTCGGCTTCGACCAGCCGGTGAACAGCGCGGTGGTGCTCGGCCTGGGCCTGGCGCTGTCCTCCACCGCCTTCGGCCTGCAGATCCTCGCCGAGCGCAAGGAACTGACCCAGCCCCATGGCCGCCTGGCCTTCGCCATCCTGCTGTTCCAGGACATCGCGGCGATCCCGCTGATCGCCATGATCCCGCTGCTCAGCGGTGCGCACAGCGACGCCGGCGGCAGCGAACTGACCCAGACCCTCAAGGTGGTCGGCAGCATCGCCGCGGTGGTGGTCGGTGGCCGCTACCTGCTGCGCCCGGTGTTCCGCATCGTCGCCCAGACCAAGCTGCAGGACATGTCCACCGCCACCGCGCTGCTGGTGGTGATGGGCACCGCGCTGCTGATGGAGCTGGCCGGCGTGTCCATGGCCCTCGGTGCCTTCCTCGCCGGCCTGCTGCTGGCCGACTCGGAGTACCGCCACGAACTGGAGGCGCAGATCGAGCCGTTCAAGGGCCTGTTGCTCGGCCTGTTCTTCATCAGCGTGGGGATGAGCGCGGACATCAGCCTGCTGCTCAAGTCGCCGTGGATGGTGCTCGGCCTGACCGTGCTGCTGATCGCCCTGAAGGCGCCGGTGCTGTACTTCGTCGGACGCATTTCCGGCGGCCTCGACAAGGCCTCGGCGCTGCGCCTGGGCGTGGTCCTGGCGGCCGGCGGCGAGTTCGCCTTCGTCGTGTTCAAGATGGCCCGCGACCAGGGCCTGTTCCAGAACGACCTGCACAACCTGCTGGTGCTTTCCATCACCCTGTCGATGGCCCTGACCCCGTTGCTGGTACTCGGTCTCGCGCGCCTGCTGGCGAAGGAGCCGGAGGCGACGAAGCCGCCGCCGGAAATGGAACGCATCGACAACGACGACACCCCGCGCGTGGTGATCGCCGGGGTCGGCCGCATGGGCCAGATCGTCGCTCGCGTGCTGCGCGCCCAGCGCGTGCCGTTCATCGCCCTGGACACCTCGGTGGAGACCATCGAGCTGACCCGTACCCTCGGCGCGATCCCGATCTTCTACGGCGACCCGATGCGCCCGGAGATCCTTCGCGCGGCCCAGGTAGAGAAGGCCGAGTTCTTCGTCATCGCCACCGATGACCCGGAGACCAACATCGAGACGGCCAAGCGCGTGCGCAAGCTGTATCCGCACCTGAAGATCATCGCTCGCGCGCGTAACCGCCAGCACGTCCACCTGTTGCTCGACGCCGGGGTCGAGCCGGTGCGCGAGACCTTCTTCTCCAGCCTGGAGATGAGCCGCATGGTGCTCTGCGGCCTGGGTCTGAGCGAGGAACAGGCGGACGCGCGGATCCGTCGTTTCCGCCGGCACGACGAAGAGGTCCTGGCCTCCCAGCACCTGTTCTACAACGACCGCGACGCGCTGATCAAAAGCGCTCGCGAGGCGCGGGTCGAGCTGGAGACGCTGTTCCAGACCGACCAGTTGGAAGACCGTGGCGCGGTAGCGGCGGAGACCCCGGAGAAACCTTCCCGCGCCTCCTAGCGCCCGACCCATGCCGGTACGCCGGCATGGGTGATTCCCACGCCTGGGTCCATACTTTGCGGATATCGCAGTACGAAGGTTGGGATACCCGCGCGGCATCCCCTCTGTAGGGTGGAGGGCATCAGCCCAGCAGACGGCTGGACGCTTCCGCCGATCGAGGAACCTTATGCCTGTCGAACACCTGGACGTACTCATCGTCGGCGCCGGATTGTCCGGCGTCGGCGCCGCCTACCACCTGATGAAGCATTGCCCCGGCAAGAGCTTCGCCCTGCTCGAAGGGCGCGCGGCGATGGGCGGTACCTGGGACCTGTTCCGCTACCCCGGCATCCGTTCCGACTCGGACATGTTCACCCTCGGCTACAACTTCAAGCCATGGAGCGATCCCAAGGCCATCGCCGACGGTCCGTCGATCCGCCGCTACATCGAGGAGACCGCACGGGAGTACGGCATCGACCGGAAGATCCGCTACCGCCACCGGGTGCTCAGGGCCGACTGGGATTCCGCCAATGCGCGCTGGAACCTCGACGTGCAGCGCGGCGACGAGCCCGAGCCGCTGCGCATGACCGCGCAGTTCCTGCTGATGTGCACCGGCTACTACCGCTACGAGGCCGGCTATACCCCGGAATTCGTCGGTCGCGAGGATTTCGCCGGGCAGGTCGTCCATCCGCAGCTGTGGCCCGAGGACCTCGACTACAGCGGCAAGAAGGTGGTGGTGATCGGTAGCGGCGCGACCGCCGTAACCCTGGTGCCGTCGCTGACCGACAAGGCCGCCCACGTCACCATGCTGCAGCGCTCGCCATCCTACGTGATCACCCTGCCGCAGAAGGACGCGATCTCCAATTTCCTCCGCCGCTTCCTTCCGGAAACCTGGATCTACCGCCAGGCGCGGGCGCGCAACGTGACCATGCAGATGGTCTTCTTCATGCTCGCCAGGACCTTCCCCGGCCTGGTCCGCAAGGCCCTGCTCAAGCTGGCCAGCCTGCAACTGGGCAAACGCTTCGACATGCGTCACTTCAGCCCGCGCTACAAGCCGTGGGACGAGCGGGTCTGCGCGGTGCCGGACGGCGACCTGTTCAAGGTGCTGCGCAAGGGCAAGGCGTCGGTGGTCACCGAGCACATCGACCGCTTCGTCGAGCGGGGCATTCGCCTGAAGACCGGCGAGGTGCTGGAGGCGGACATCATCGTCACCGCCACCGGCCTCGACCTGGTGATGTTCGGCGGCGCCGAGCTGGCGGTCGACGGCAAGCCGTTCCAGGTCAACCAGAGCATGGGCTATCGCGGCATCATGCTGCGCGACCTGCCGAACCTGGCGGCGGTGGTCGGCTATACCAACGCCAGTTGGACGCTCAAGGCGGACCTCTCCAGCGAATACTTCTGCCGCCTGATCAATCACATGGATGCCACCGGCATGCGCCAGGTGACCGCCCGCGACAGCACCGGCGACGTGCGCGAGGAGCCCTTCCTCAACCTCGACTCCGGCTACATCCAGCGCGCCGCCGAGCGCATGCCCAAGCAGGGCGACCGGATGCCCTGGAAGCTTTACCAGAACTACGTCCTCGACCTGGCGCTGCTGCGCTACGGCAAGGTCGAGGACGGCTACCTGGTGTTCTCCTCGCCGGCGCCGCAGCGGCAAGCCGGCGGCGCGGCGGTGCAGGCCCTGGGCTGAACCCGGTGGGCGTCGCTCAGGCGTTCGCCACGACCTGCCCGTAGGCCTTGCGCCAGGCGTCCAGGCCGCCGGCCAGCGCCCAGGTGCGGGTGAAGCCGGAGGCGTTGAGGCGCTGGGCGAGCATCGCGGCGGAAAGTTCGTGGGGACAGGCGCAATAGATGACGATGCTGGCGTCCCTGAGGTCGCCGGGGAGGTCCTTCAGCGACACGTTCAGCTCCACCGGGATGGCTCCCGGAATGCCGCTCGGCTCGTCTTCGTGATGGGCGCGGACATCGAGGATCACCGGCAATTGCCCCTGTTCGCGAAGGTTTTCCAGTTCCTCCACGCTGATTCGCGGAATCCGCCGGCTGCGCGACAGCAGGCGCTGGCGCTGCCAGAGCTTCCAGGCGATGAAGGCGGCGAAGGCGCCGGCGATCAGCAGCGCGCCGATGGCCGCGTAGTCGCTGAGCAGGGCCAGCAGGTGGTCTACCGCATCGCTGAAGATCACCCCCAGCAGCAGCGCGGAACCGGCCCAGAGTGCCGAGCCGGCGGCGTCGTAGGCGAGGAAGCGGCGCAGGTGGGTGCGGGTCATGCCGGCCAGGGTGGTGGACAACGCACTGGCGCCGGGCAGGAACTTCGACATCAGCAGCGCCCTCGGACCGACCCGCAGGTACATGTTCTGGCTCTGGCGGATGCAACTGTCCTGGGACAGCGAGACCTTGCAGATGCTGCGCAGGAGGAAGCCGCCGTAGCGGCGTCCGGCCAGGTACCAGGCGACGTCCGCCAGCAGGCAGGCGAGCACCACCACCAGCAGGACCACGCCCAGCGGCGCGCCGACGCCCTGCATGGCCAGCGCGCCGGCGACGATCAGCGCCGGGTAGGCGGGAATCGGCAGCCCGGCCTGCTCGCAGAGCACGTTGAGGAACAGCAGGAGCAGCCCGTGGTTCTCCAGCAGGGGTTGCAGTTCACGCATGGCGGAGCCTCTCGAATTCTTCTGGGGGTAGTGTGAGCGCGAAGCGTGAAGCTGGGAAGAACCCAGTCGGCAGGGCCGGAGGCGTTGCGGCGGATAACGCCGCTGCGTCGAGAGAGGCTGGGGCGCAACGAAAGCAGCCCCTCGCCCGTGGGGGCGAGGGGCTGTCGGGTCAGGCCACTTCCACCAGCAGCACTTCGCTGTCTTCCAGGGCGGTGACCTTCAGGGTCGGTTCGTCGCGTACCGCCAGGCCATCGCGGGCCTCGGCGCGCACGCCGTTGACCTCGATGCTGCCGGTGGCCGGCACCAGGTAGGCGCGGCGACCGTTTTCCAGGGCGTACTCGGCGCTCTGGCCGGCCTTCAGGGTCACCGCGGCGACCTCGGCGTCGGCGCGGATGTGCAGCGCTTCGCTGTCCTGCTCGTCGCCGCTGGCGAGAGTGACGAAACGACCGTCGCGCTCGGCCTTCGGGAACGGTTTGGAGCCCCAGCGCGGTTGGTCGCCGCGGCGGTCCGGGATGATCCAGATCTGGAAGATCCGGGTGGTCTCGGCTTCCAGGTTGTACTCCGAATGGACGATGCCGGTACCGGCGCTCATCACCTGCACGTCGCCGGCCTCGGTGCGGCCCTTGTTGCCCAGGCTGTCCTGGTGGGTGATCGCGCCTTCGCGGACATAGGTAATGATCTCCATGTCGCGGTGCGGGTGCGGCGGGAAGCCGCTGCCGGCGGCGATCTCGTCATCGTTCCAGACCCGCAGGCGGCCCCAGTCCTCGCGCTCCGGATCATAGTAGTCGGCGAAGGAAAAATGATGACGCGCGTTCAGCCAGCCGTGGTTGGCATGGCCCAGACGGTCGAAGGGACGACGTTCGATCATGATCGGATCTCCATTGGGCCCGTCGCCGCTCGTTTGCGCGAGGGGGGCGGGCGGTTGATGGGGTCATCATCCGTCAGATCATTGCGATAAAAAAGCGCGTATTTTTGGCTTTATCTATCTAATTATTAGATTCGATAAGGGCGCGAAGGAAGCGCGGGTCCGCCAGTGCGGCGAGGTGCCCGCCCGGGTATTCCCGCACTCGCGCGTCCAGGCGGTGGGCGAAGGTACGTTGCAGCGGCGGCGGGCTGAGCCGGTCGGCGGCCGCCACAACGTAGGTGACCGGGCAGGCTGGACGAACCTGCCGCGGCGAGTCGATCAGCAATTGCGCGGGTTCGCTGGCGCTGGTCGGCACCTCGGCGCCGAGCAGTTCGAGGAAGCCGGCGCGGTCTTCCAGGCGGACCCGCCCTCCGAGCGGGTCGAGGCGGCATAGCCCGAGGAGATTGTCCTGGCCGCTGTCCTGGTAGCTTTCCAGCGCGCCGCCGCCCTCGCTGACCAGCGCGCTGAACAGGTACAGGTGCGCGGCGCGCTCGCCCAGGCGGGCCGCCAGGCATTGCGCCAGGTAGCCGCCGAAGCTGTGGCCGCAGAGTATCACCCGCTCCTCGCCGGCCAGCGTGGCGGCGGCCTGGTCCAGCCAATGCGCCAGGTCGCATCCGGGCGCGTCGCGCAGATGGTCGCAGCTTCGCCAGCCGGCGCCTTCCACGGACCAGGCGGAGCGGCGCAGGAAAAATCCCGAGACCAGCAGCGCGCCGCTCATCCGCCGGCCCGCTCGGCCTGGCGCAGGCCGACCGCGCCGACCTGCAGCAGCATGATCACCCCGCACAGCGCGGCCAGGCCGAGGTACAGCGCCTGGCTGCCGGCATGGTCGAGCATGATCCCGCCGTACAGCGGTGCCAGCGCGGTGCCGAGGCTGTAGAGATTGGCCGCGCCGAAATAGCTGCCGCGCAAGTCGTCGGGGGTCAGTTGGTCGACCTCCACGCTGAAGGTCGGGAACACGATCAGTTCGCCGAGGCTGAGCACCACCGTGGCCAGCGCCAGGCCGGCGAACAGGGTCACCGGGGTCCAGGCGAAGCCTAGCTGGGCCAGGAGCATGAGCAGCATGCCGAGCATCAGGCGGCCGCCGGTGCCGGTGTTTTCCAGCAGGCGGAGGAGGGGAAACTGGGCGACCACTATGGTCAGCGCGTTGATGGTAACCAGCAGGGCGATGCTGTTGACCACGTCGGGCAGACCGCTGCGGGTGAGGTACTGCACGAGGGTCGAATCGAAGGTGGCGTAGATCAGCGCGGCCAGCATGTTGCACAGCAACAGCAGGGTGAAGGCGCGATGCCGGGCCATGCTCAGGCAGGCTTCGAGGAACCCCGTCGAGGATCGCGGGGCAAGGCTGCGCCGCTTAAGTTCGAGGTGGTGCAGCAGGCGCCAGAGCAGCAGGCCGTAGCAGAAGTAGACCAGCGCGGTGACCAGGAAGGTGCCGGCCTGGGCGGCGACGCCGAGAGTCAGGCCGATCAGCGGGCCGAGGGCGGCGCCGAGGTTGATCAGGAAGTACCGGCAGTAGAGCGCCAGTTCCCGCGAGCGGCGATCCTCGACGCGGTCGCCGATCAGCGCCTTGCAACTGGATTCGAGCAGGGCGCAGCCGATGCTCACCCCGGAGATCGCCAGTCCGTAGGACAGCGGCTGGCCGCTGAAGCCCAGCAGCACGAAGGAAAGCCCGCTGAGGCTGGTGCCGAAGAAGATCAGGCGCTTGCGCCCGAAACGGTCCGACAGCCAGCCGGTGTAGATGCCGCTGAGCGCGCCGCAGACGGTCGCCAGCGCCAGCAGCAGGCCGATGGCGCTGGCGGACAGCCGGAACTCGCGCCACAGCAGCAATGCCAGGAACGGCCAGACCATGAAGTAGGCGCCGCGGGTCAGCAGCGTACCGACGAGCATCACGTGGATTTCCGTCGGCAGGGCGCGGAAGCGTTGCACGCTGAAGGTGTTGTCGCTCACGGGCGGGGCTCCTGGGCGAGGGGACGGATGCCGCCGCGCAGGCTGCCGGCGGCTACCTGGTGGAACAGCGGCAGGAAGCTTTCCGGCAGTTCGCGGGTGAATTCGCTGCTCAGCCAGCAGCGCAGCAGGCAGCGGCGCTGCCGCTCGTCGTCGCTGAACTCGGTGCGCGCGTGCAGGGTGGTGTGGTTGTTCACCAGCACCAGCATGCCCTTGCTGAAGTCCAGTTCGGCATAGCCGTCGGCGCGTTCGATCGCCTCGTCCAGGCCGTCGAGCATGCTTCGCACCTGCGGGGCGAGGCTTAGCCCGTGGCGCGTCACCGATTCGTTGAACTTGCGGATATAGCGCAAGACGAAGGTCCGCGGGGTTTCCGTGAGCAGCGGCACCAGCGCGTAGTCGGCGTCGCCTTCGTCGCGCAGGTCGTGGGGGATCGGCTGGCCGAGCAGGGGCAGCCAGGCCGGATTGGCGGCTTCCAGGGTGGCGAGGACGTCGGCCGAGGAACGGATGCGGAAGGCGCCGCCCCGGCGTGCCGGCGACCAGCAGGCGAGCACCGTGAGGTCGGCGCGATCGGAGTGGAAGGCCAGTTCCTGGCTGGTCAGGTGGCCGCGCTGCGGCGCGTCGCGGGCGTCGCGCAGGCCGAGGTCGCGCACTTCCTTGAGGTACTCGCCGTTGCGGTTGATCGCCACGGTGCGTCCCAGCCATTGGCAGAATGCGCGGAACACCCGCTGGAATTCGTCCTCGGCGAGTCCGCGCAGCAGCGCGGAATCGTGCAGCAGCACGCCGCTTCCATGCTCCAGTTCGTGATGCAGGCGCTGGCGCAGGAGGGCCTCCGCGCTATCCGCGGGACGCCGCTCCAGCAGGCGCGCGAACAGCGTTTCCAGGCCGGCGGCGAAAGCGGCCGAAGCGCAGAACACCGCGTTGCCCCGCCAGGGCGCGGGGCGACGATGGATGGTTGTCATAGCGAGGCTCCGTATTCCTGCTGCCAGAGCGACAGGGTGGTGAGGGTGAACAACTGGTCGCCGGGCAGCGCCGCGACGCTCGGTGCATCCAGGCCTTCCAGGCCGAGGTCGTGGAGCGCCGGCAGGCGTTCGGCGAGGTGCCGGCGCATTTCCCCGAGGGCCTGCGGCCAACGTTCGAACGGCAGGCGGAAATGCCGTTTCGGCTGCGCCTGCCAGCGTTTCTCGCGCTGCTCCAGGAGCGCCACCAGCGGTGCCTTGGCGGTGTCGCCGACGATCCGCTGGAGGCGCCCGGCGCGCTGCGCCAGGGCGCCATGCAGGTAGGGGGTGCGCGCTTCGATGGTGCGCGACATCAGCAGATGGTCGGCGCGGCGCAGCAGCGGCTCCAGCGAGTAGTGCAGGTCGAACTGGCCGATCGCCGCCTCGAGGCCCTGGCCGAGGGCCTCGTGGGCGAGTTCCTCGATCCGCTCGGCGACCCGTCGGCCCGCCGGTTCCGCCAGCAGCGCGGCCTTGCGCCGGTACTCGCCGAACCAGGCGGCGGCGAAGCGCCGCGGTTCCGGTGCGTCGCGCCGGCGCCAGAGTTCGAGATGGCGCGGGTAGCCCCAGAACAGTTCGTCGGCGCCTTCGCCGAGAAGCACGCAGTGATAGCCCTGCTCGCCGATACCGTCGGCCAGGCGCTGGTACATCAGCAGGCTGGACATCCGTGTCGCCCCGCCGAAGTTGCCGATCGCGCGACGCAGCAGCGGCATGAAGGCTTCCTGGCGCAGCTCGAAGCGTTGCAGCCGAGGGTGTGGCAGCAGGCTTTCCTCGTCGCCTTCCAGGCACAGGTGAAAGCGTTGCAACTGCGGGTCCAGGTAGCTGCCGAGCAGGTTGGAATCGACCCCGCCGCTGACCAGCAGGGCGCAGGGGCGGAAGGTCTGGCGGCAGCGTTCGAGGGTTTCGCCGAGCTGCTCGTCGAGGCTGTCCACCTCGCTGGCCGGGGCGGTGGCCAGCCGCTGGCGCTGGCAGAGGCGCGGACGCTCCTGGGAGAGATCGAAGCGCAACACCTCGCCGGGCAGCAGCAGACGGACCTGCTGGAACAGGGTCTGGCCTTCCAGCGGCACGCCGGCGGCGACCACCTGGGCGATCGCCTCGGCGTCGGCGCGGGCGCCGCCGAGCAGGTGCAGCAGCGCCCGCGGCTCGGAGGCGAAGGCCAGCAGGCCGCGCTCGGGCTGGTAGCTGTAGTACAGCGGCTTGATGCCGAACTCGTCGCGCAGCAGGGTCAATTGCCGGGTCTGCGGGTCCCAGCTGGCGAGGGCGTACATGCCGTCCGGCAGTACCCCGCGCTGCAAGCCGTCGAGCAGCAGGCGGATCTCGCCATGGATTTCGCAGCCGGCCTGGTAGACCTCGCCGTTGTAGGCGACCCGCCGCTGGCCCTCCTGCGGCGGCAGCGGTACCGCCGCGGCGCCGGACATCGGCAGGCGGGTCATGCCGATGGCGCCGTTCGGCAGGGCCGCGATGCCCTCGCCGAACGGGCCGCGATGGGCCAGCAGGCGTAGCGCTCCGGCGAAGCGCGAGACACTGAAACCGGTGCCGACGTAACCGAGGATGCCGCACATCACGAGGCTTCCCGTTGCAGCAGGGCGGCGAGCGCACGGCGGTCGTGCTTGCCGGCGCCGTTCAGCGGCAGGGCCTGGTGCGACAGCACCACGCGCTGTGGCGCGCGGAGGGTGCCGAGCTGCTGCTGGAGCCAGGGCAGGAAGGCGAACTCGACCTGCGGCGCGGTGTGGATCACGGCGACATAGTCTTCGCCATAGAGCGGGCAGTCGACCTTCAGGCAGCAGACGTCGATCACCTCGTCCAGGCCGTTGAGCGCCCGTTCGCATTCATTCAGGTGGAACAGGTTGCCGCCCTTGTTGATGGTGCCGTCGCAACGGCCGAGGACGTGCACGCAGCGGTCCTCGTCGAAGTAGGCGAGGTCCTGGGTGTTCAGCCAGCCGTCCTCGAGCACCTGGGCGGTCAGGTCGGGGCGGTTGACGTAGCCGGAGAACAGGCTCGGCGTGCGCACCCACAGGCGCCCGCGTTCGCCGCTGCCCTCCAGCGGGCGGCCGTCGGGGTCGGTCAGCTTGAGTTCCAGGCCGACGGCAGGTCCCACCGAGTTGTCGAACGCATCGCCGCGACGCTTGCCGAAGAGGAAGGCGAAGCCGCACTCGCTGAGGCCGTAGATGTTCGCCAGCGCCGCATAGTCGCGCTGGAAGGCCGCCTGCAGGTCGGCGTCCAGGCGCGCCGAGCCGGCGACGCAGAGCAGGCGCTGCAACGGCAAGCGGCGCGGCGGCGGGGAGCCTTCCTTGACCATGTGGTTGACCACCGGCGGCACCAGGTAGAGGAAACTGATGCCGAAGCGTTCCACGCATTCCCAGAAGCCTTCGCTGTCGGCCCAGCAGTGCAGCGGCAGGAGCACCGCGCTGCCGCCGTACAGCAGCGGGAAGAGGAAATTGATGCCGAGGATGCCCAGGCCGCTGATCCGGTAGAAGCAACCGGAGCGCGTGTGCTCGCCGATGCCCAGGCAGTCGCGGCCGATGCGGTAGGCATGGAGCATGGCCTGCTGGCTGAGTTCGATGCCTTTCGGCTGGCCGGTGGTGCCCGAGGTGAACAGGATCATGTGGCTGTGCGCGGCGCGGTCGAGCCGGCGCGTCGCGCTGCGCTCGAAGTCCAGCGCCAGGCGCAGCCCGGCCAGCGCGCCCTCGAGCGGATGTTCGCTGGCCAGCGCGTCCAGGCGCATCTCGTCGACGATGGCCTGCTTCGCGGCCTCCCCCCACTCGGGATCGATCAGCACCAGATGCTTGCCCGCGCGCATGACCGCATAGATCAGGCAGAGGTTGCGGTAGCTGTTGTCGAGCAGCACGCCGACACTGCGGCAGGCATGCGCGGCGATCTGCTCGGCGAGGGCATCGACCTGGCGGTCGGCGTCGCCCCAGGTGTATTCCAGCGGTCGCTCCGGCTCGCGGGCGTCGATCAGGAACGGCCGCCGCGGGTCGGCGCTGCCGAGATGGCGGAGGGTGCTGTCGAGCGATACGGGTACGGGGAGGCTGCTCATGCCGGCTCCTCAGCGATTCAGCGCGGTGAAGGCGTGGATGTCGAAGTTCACCGCCACCTGCGGCGCGCTCTCGATCTCGCGCACCGCGGCGATGAAGCGGTCGGCGTAGTCTTCGCCGCCTTCCTGCTCGATGTAGCGGGTCACGTAGCTGGTGGAGAGGAAGAACAGCGCGACCTCCTCCGGGCTGAGGAAGATGATGTTGGCGAACACTTCGCGGCGGCAGTCGCGCAGGTGCGGGCAACTGCCCATGATCTCCAGGGTGTCGTCATAGCGGGTCAGGCGCGGATCACGGTGTTTGGCCCACTTGTTCACCAGTTCGTGCTCGATGAAGTCGCGCAGCGGCCCGTAGGCGATCGGGAAGTCGTACTTGTAGGCGCAGAACAGCCCGCCGGGGGTCAGCCAGTCGGCCATGCGCGTCAGCACCTGCTTGCGGTCCATCCAGTAGAAGGAGGTGGCGCTGGTGACCAGGTCGAAGCGGCGTTGCGGCGCGAAGGTTTCCGCCGGCGACACGCTGAAGCGGATCTCCGGGTAGTTCTCGCGGGCCTTGGCGATCAGCGCCTCGCCCAGGTCGCTGCCTTCCACGTAGCGGAACCAGGGTTGCAGGCGGACGGTCGAGACGCCGTTGCCGCAGCCGATGTCCAGCGCCGCTTCGCGTGCCGGGGCGCGTTCGGCGAGGTTGCGGTAGAGCGAATCCGGATAGGCGATCTTGCCGCGGACCACGTTGTAGGCGTCTGCGTGCTTGTCGAACTGCTTCATTGGGTAATCTCCAGTAGGCTCTCGTGGTAATCGCCCTTGTGGACGAAATTGATGTAGGTGCCGCTGCCGCCGAGGTAGCGGTAGCTGTGCTCGACGCCGGCGGGGATGAACACGCTGGCCGGGCTCTGCAAACGGCGCAGTTGGCCGCCGAGCAGGACTTCCACCTCCAGGCCGCGGTAGTCCTCGTCGCTGCCGAGGAACAGGAACACCGAGTCGCAGTTGTGCACGTGGCTGTCGACGTGGCCCGGCCCGCCGTCGCCGACGTCGTGGAACTGGCGGGCGATGAAGTAGAACGGCGAGCCGTCGAGCAGGCGCCGGTCGAGCATGACGAAGCGCTTGCCGGGGCCGTGGCGGTGGTACTTCAGTTCGCTGGCGGATTTCTCGAAAGGCGTGAGGAACAGGGATTGGCGGTGCATCGGCGTGTAGCGTTGCAGCGAGACGCGGCCGTTGATCAGTTCCGGATCGAAGGCGCTGTAGGCGTCCTGGTTTTCCTGCATGGCCAACTGGTGCAGGCGGGCGACATGGACGAAGGCGTTCTCGCCGACCACCGGGTGCATCGGCGAACGCTTGATCCGGCTGTGCGCCTCGACCAGCTCGGAGACCGCGAGGACGTTCTTAAGGTTGAAGCGGTCGGCGGCGAACTTGGTGTGCAGCAGGGTCAGCAACTGGAAGGTGTCGGTGATCCCGGCGCGTTCGCCGATCCCGTTGCAGCTCGCCGAGTGCCACTGGACCCCGGCCTGGATCGCCGCCAGGGTATTGCCCAGGGCCAGGCCGCGGTCGTTGTGCACGTGGTACTCGAAGACCACGTCGGGGAACTCGTGGCGCAGCAGCGAGAGCACGTCGAAGGTCTCGTCCGGCAGCAGGATGCCGACGCTGTCGGCGAAGCAGATGCGATCGGCGCCGGCGTCGCGCGCGGTGGCGATCATGCTGACCAGGTCGCTGACCGAGGTGCGTGCGGCGTCTTCCACCGTGGCCCGGACCCGCAGGCCGCGTTCGCGGGCGTAGCGGATCGCGTCGTGGAACAGTTCGAGCACCTCCTCGCGGCTCATGCCCTTGAACTTGGTTTCCAGCGAGATCGCGTTGATCGAGGCGAACAGCCCGACCCACTGCGCACCGGTTTCCAGCACCGCGTCGATATCCTCCCGGCGCGCCCGGGCGTGGGCCAGCACCGGCGTGGAAACCGCCGCCACCACGGCGCGTACCCGCTCGCGTTCGTCCGCGGAAATCCGCGGGTGGCCGCACTCGATCATATCCACCCCCAGCGCCGCGATTTCCCTCGCCAGCTGGACCGACTGCGCGCTGTCGAAGCTGCACTGGCGGGCCTGGCACCCCTCGCGCAGGGTGCAGTCGATGACCCGGATCATCGTCTCGCTCCCGCGTCCGAGGCCGACAGCGTCGCCAGCCGCGGCTCCCTGATGAAGTCGTGGATCTTCGGCGCATGGCCGAACTGGCGGGAGAAACGGGCGAGGAAGGTGACCATCTTCAGCGAGTAGTCGCACAGCTGCGGAAGATAGTGGTCGAGGTTGTCCTCGGTGATTGCCTCGTCCGGGAACACGCTTTTCAGGTTGGAAGCGATCCAGGTTTTCATGCTGTCCTCTCGATTCAGTTGGTGGAATTCGTCGTCGTCGACGAAGACGATCGGCATGCCGATGCGCAGCTGGCCGCTGCGGTTGTTGTGGCTGCCATGTGCGGTGCGGGCGGGCCAGACCAGGACGTCGCCGGCGTCCAGCTCGGCATCCACCAGTTGCTCGCGGGAAATGCCGTTGGCCTGGAGGTCGATGCACTTGAACATCGGGTAGGCGAGGTCGAACTCGTGGGGGAAGATCGTGCGGTCGTCGGGGTAATAGAACATCCCACCGTTGTCGTTCCGCGACGGGGTCAGGGCGACCCAGAAGGTCTGCGCGCTTTCGTAGCGCTTCTCCCATAGCGCGATGTCCTGGTGCAGCGGGATGTAGGACTCGTCGGCGTGGCGCTTGATGAACGCCGCGTGGCGCAGCAGGCGCGGCTTGCGCAGATGGTCGCGGACCAGCGCGTCGAGCCCGGAGCGGGCGAACCAGTCGTCCCAGAAGAGCGGGTCGTGGCGGTGCAGGTTGCGCACCTTCTTCGCCTCGCGGCGCTCGTCGTCGGCGATGTCGAATTCCGGTTCCAGCGCCGGGTCCGGCCGCTGCGCCGCGGCGAGGATCCAGTCCAGCGCCTGTTGGCGCAATTGCGGGGATACCACCTGCCGATAGTGTTTCATTGGACGGACTCCTTGCTGACGGTGTGGACGATGAAATCGATCACCGCCGGGTCCTGCAGGGCCAGGTGGTGCGGACGCTCGCAGGGGAAGGTGTCGAGCCGCTCGATCAGGTCGCACCAGCGTTCGGCGGCCGGGTCGCGGCCGGCGTCGTCCCGGCAGCGCACCCAGCTGGCGCGGGCGAGGCGATGGCGGGGCTGCCAGCGGCCGAACAGCTCGACATTGCGCAGCAGGACCTCTTCGCGCAGTTCGCCAAGCTCGCTCATCAGGGCGATCCATTCGCGCATCTCGGCGCTCAGCCAGCGCTGGTATTGCTCGCTCGGCGGCATTCGCCGCAGGGCCGGCCAGGGCAGGTGGCTGTCGATCATCAGCAGGCGGCTGGCCGGCAACTGGCGGGCCATCTCGTAGCCGACCAGGCCGCCGAAGGAATAGCCGATCAGCCAGTCCGGTTCTTCCGCCAGGCCGTCGAGTACCTGGCTGGCGAGGGCTTCGATGCTGGCGTAGGCATCCAGCCGGTGGTAGTCGACCAGCCGGCAGTCCGTTGCGCCGAGGCGTGCCAGCAGCCCGCGGAAGCAGCTCGGGTGGCCGATGAAGTCAGGCAGCAGGATCAGCATGGGCGTAGCGCCTCGGCCATGGCCGCCGCCAGCGCCAGGGTCCGTTCGCGGCCGAAGCGGCTGGCCAGGCTGGCGTCCCAGCCGCCGTCGTCGCGCCGGACCAGGGTCAGGGTCAGCGGCAGGCGGCTCTTCAGTGTCGGCCGGTGGATGAACCCGGCGCTGCGGAATGGCTGGTCGATGACATTGATCATCACCTGGGCGTCGGCATAGCGCAGCCCGGCCCGTTCGGCGATGGCCTCCGCCGGCAGCAGGCTGTGCTCGAAGGCCTCGAGCCTGTGTCGTTCGAAGGTGTCCTCGGCGGTCGCGGCGTCCAGCAACAGCGGCACCAGGTTCAGCCAGCAACCGGAAACCGCCGTGCCTCGGCGACTGCGCAGGCTGATCGGGGTCAGCGCCAGGACCTTGCCGGTGGCGCCCTGGCTGGCCAGGGCGAGAGCCAGGGCGCAGGCGAGCCGGGTCAGCAGGGCGGCTTGGCCGCCTCCTGGCGTGGCGGCCAAGCGGAAATCTTCGCAATGGCTGGCGCGCTCCGCCCAGGGCAGGCTCGCCAGTTCGCGGAACGCCTCGCCGCGCTCGCTCCAGTAGTCTTCCAGCCTGGTCCTGCGCTCGCGCAGCTGGCGCTCCAGGCGCCATTGCTGCTGGAGGAAGCCGAACTCGGGGGCCGCCGCTTCGGTCGTGGGGTCGGCGTTGAGCACGGCCAGGCGGGCCAGCAGCACGCTGGCGAAGTCGGCGTCGGCGACCAGGTGATGCAGCCAGACGCCCCAGCGCGCACGTCCTCCGCAGCGCCCGTGGAACAGTCGCAGCAGGCCGCGCTCGAACAGGGAATGCGGGCGTTGCAGCAGCGCTGCGATGAGCGCGTTTTCGTCGGCGAAGGGGCCGACTTCCAGCGCCGGGCTCTCCTCGGGCCGCCCGTGGACGACCAGTTCGAAACCTTCCGCGCCGCTGTCCACCTGGCTGTCGAGCAACGGGAACTCTTCGCGCAGGCGCCGACCCAGGCGCGTCAGGTCGGATGCCGGCACCTCGGCCGGAGCCAGGTAGCAGAGGCCGAAGCGGGTCAGGTCGGCGCCGAGCAGCTCGCTGAAGACCATCCCGCAGGACCAGGGCGACAGGTCGACGCGCAAGGACTGCGCGGCCTCATCCGGCATCGGTTGGTGCCGCAGGCGGTCGCGCTCGGAGGGGGACAGGCGGTGCCAATCGCCGACCACCACCAGGTGCTCGCGGAACCAGTGGTAGCGCACCTCCGCGGAGAGACCGACGTTCATGCCGCGCTCCTCGACAGCACCAGCGGCTGCTCCGGCGTCGCCGCCCGTTCCAGCAGACGCTCCGGCGCCAGGCCGTGGCTGCGCAGGAGACGGCTGAACTGGTCGAGGCGCGAGTTTGCCTGCAAGTCGGCGAGTCCCAGGTTTGCTCCCGCACCCGCCGATTGACAGAGGGCGACCAGTTGCAGGGCGAGCAACGAGTTGCCGCCGCAGAGGAAGAAATCCTGGTCGGCGGCGCCGACCTCGCAACCCAGCAATTCGCTCCACAGCTGCGCGCAGCCGCGTTGGTCGGGATCGAGCGCGCTGGCGCAGCGCTCCAGCGGTTCTTCCAGGCGGCGCAGCAGGGCGGCGCGGTCCAGCTTGCCGTGCGCCGTCAAGGGCAAGGCCTCGACCCGGACGCAGGCATGCGGGCGCTGCCAGGTGGGCAGTTGGCGGAGCAGGGCCTGCGGGCTGGCGTCGGCTTTTCCCGTCCAGGCGCAGAGCAGTTGCTTGACGCCGTTGCGCTCGCGGACCAGCAGGGCGCAGTCGAGGATGCCTGGCTGGCGGCGGAAGCGCTGTTCCAGGGCGGGGAGGTCGAGGCGATAGCCGTTCAGCTTGACCTGGCCATCGCCGCGGCCGATGAAGCGCAGCCGGCCCTGCTCGTCGTAGCGAGCGCGGTCGCCGGTACGGTAGGCACGCAGGAGGCGGCCGCGATAGGGCAACTCGACGAAGCTGGCGCGGGTACGCGCCGCATCGTTCCGATAACCCTGCGCCAGGCCGGCGCCGAAGGCGACGATCTCCCCGGCCCGGTCGGGCTCGGCGATCTCCTGTCCGTGCTCGTCGAGCAGGAGCACCGCGGTGCCGGCGATGGCCTTGCCGATGGGGATGTCGTCTTCCTCGAGGTCGTCGTCGGTGACGACATGGCAGCAGGTGAAGGTGGTGTTCTCCGTCGGTCCGTAGCCATTCACCAGGTGCAGTCGCGGATGCCGCAGCAGCGCCCGGCGCACGTGCGGCACCGAGAGGATGTCGCCGCCGGTGAGCAACTGGCGAAGGCCGCCGAGACAGTCCGGGTCGAGGTCCACCAGGGTGTTGAACAGCGAGGCGGTGAGCCAGGCGCTGTCGGCTCCGCGCTCGCCGATCAACTGGCGCAGCACGCCCGGGTCGAGGGGGCCGAGGTCGTTCAGCACGCAGCAGCCGCCGTTGAGCAGCGCACCCCAGATCTCCAGGGTCGCCGCATCGAAGGACAGCGGCGAGTTCACCAGGAAGCGCATCTGCGGAGCGAACGCGAGGAACGACTGGCCCAGGCACAGGCGGGTAATGCCGGCGTGGGTGCAGGCGATGGCTTTCGGGCGGCCGGTGGTGCCCGAGGAGAAGTTGATGTAGGCGATCTGGTCCGCCGCGAAGCATGGCCGGGCGACCGAGGCTGGAGCGGCAGGCAGGTGCCTGACCGGGACGCAGGGAAGACCGTTGGCGGGCGTCGGCGTGGTCGAGCAGTCGAGGATCAGGCGGCAGTCGACCTGCCGGCACAACTCTGCATTCCAGGCCGCCGGTTGTTTCAGGTCTATATATAAGTAGTGATGGCCGGATAACAGTATGGCGAGCAGGCAGGTAATGCTTTCCCGAGAATATTCGCCGTACACTCCAAGACAAACTCCCGGCTGCGGATAATGCTCGAGAAGATAGTCTGAAAGTTGTTCGGCGCTATGCAGGAGTTGCCGATAGTCGACACTTCCGAAACGGTCCCTGATGGCTTCGCGATGGGGATGAAGCGCTGCCATTTCGCTGAAGCGGGCCACCACCGTCGGGTGCGCGTACAGGTCGAGCAGGGAGTTCTGGGACATTCTGGCAATCGCCTTTTTTCGAAAAAATGAGTCCATCTGCCGGCTTCTTCGGCTAAATGAAGGATTTTTGGTTTTTCGCGAAGACGGCGACCGAGTCTTCCCGGGCTCTGCCAGTCGTCCGCCGCCCACCGGCTCGCTCACGCGAGCGGCAAGCGTCGAGGCGCCTTGCCCGGAAAAACCGTTATGGAAATACGGAGTGCCGTCGACTCAAGGGCAGTCAACTGCTGCCATGCAGTCTTATCGTCAGGAAAGAGAGAAAAGCGATGAGAATGGATTCACGGTCACGCATTGCACTTCCACCTTGCGTTGGTTTTCCGAAGTGTTTCGCTGTGTGTGTTTTTATATGTTTCGTGGGTATTTAAAATAAGATACAAATTTCCCCTCACAACTATGAGAATTGGTAGTTGGCGAAAGGGCGCCATGAGGGGCGTCGAAGCGTGCCGGCTGATGGCTTTTTGCCGAGGCAGGCGGCCGCGGCTACGCCTGCCGGGGGTAGCACGGACAAGTGGTGTCGGGGGGCCTGGCCGCTGCGGCGAGGCGCGGAGGTCCGGCTGGCGCGGCGATCATCACAGAGGATTCTGCGGCGTCATTCATCGTTTGAATGGTTGCTGCCGCAAGCGCGCCCGGCGCCGTCGATGCTGGTCTGCGGTGTCGGGCGCTCGCTGGCGTTGCGTTGGCCAGCCGTCCCGGCCGGGTGCGTAGGCACCGGCCGGAGGTTTTCAGGAGGCGGGCAGCGGCGCACCCTTGGGCCATAGCAGCCAGAGCCGGCCCGGCTGCTTCATGTGTCCGGCGAGTTCGCCGGCGGCGTCGCCGGTGCCCCAGAACAGATCGGCGCGGACCTCGCCGACGATGGCCCCGCCGGTATCCTGGGCCGCCACCGGACGGACCACCGCGCTGCCGTCGTCAGGGCGGGTGGTGGACAGCCACATCAGGCTGCCCAGCGGAATCACCTTGCGGTCGATGGCCACGCTGTAGCCGTCGGTCAGCGGTACGTTCAGCGAGCCGCGCGGACCTTCGTCGCTGTCCGGGCGCAGGCTGAAGAACACGAAGCTGGGATTGCTCGCCAGCAGTTCGGAGACCCGCTGCGGATTGGCCTCGGCCCAGTCGCGGATGCGCTTCATGCTGATCTCTTCCTTCGGCACCAGGCCCTGCTCGACCAGCCAGCGGCCGACCGGCTTGTACGGGTGGCCATTCTGGTCGCCGTAGCCGATGCGCAGTTGCCGGCCGTCTTCCAGCTGGATGCGCCCGGAACCCTGGATCTGCAGGAACTGCAGGTCCATCGGGTCGCCCAGCCAGGCGAGCACCGGCGCGCTGGAGCCGTTGTCGCGGATCGTCGCGGCGTCGTCGTAGGGTTTCAGCACCCGGCCTTCCAGGCGTCCGCGCAGGCGCTTGCCCTTGAGTTCCGGGTAGACGCTTTCCAGCGCGACCACCACCAGGTCGTCCGGTACGCCGTAGACCGGCACCGGGGTTTTTTCGCCCTGGCTCAGGCTGCCGTGGTAGACCGGTTCGTAGTAGCCGGTGATCAGGCCCTGGTCGCCGTTGCTGGAGGAACGCAGGCTATAGACCTGCATCCGCTCCTGGAGGAACGCGCGCACCGCCGTCGGATCGGCGGCGACCGTCGTGGCGCTCGCACAGGGCTCGCCCCATACCGGGTCCTTGGCCAGCCGCGCGCAGGCCGAGCGCCAGGCATTGAAGCCGGCGAGCAGGTCGGCGTCGCTGGTGGCCGGCAGGGCGTCCCAGGGCACGCTGTTGTAGGTGGTGACTTCGGCGGGTTTGGGCGGGGGCTCTTTCTTGCCGTCGTCGCATGCGGTCAGCAGGGCGGCGAAAGGGAGCGCGCAGAGCAGCAGGCGGCGCCAGGGATGGAACGGAAACTTCACGCCAAGGACTTCCTGGTGGTGGATCGAAGCCCGCTAGCTTGGGCAAAGCGCGACGGTGCGTCAAACCGCGGCGACGACCGAAGCGTATCGCCGCGTTACACCGAGGCGGCGATGAGTTCGCGCAGCCAGCGATGGGCCGGATCGCGGTGCGAGCGCTCGTGCCAGAGCATGGCCAGGTCGTAGCCGGGCACCTCCAGGGGCGCCTCGACCACCCGCAACCTGTCGCGCTCGCGTACCAGTCGCGACGGCAGCAGCGCCACCAGGTCGGTGCTTTCCAGCACCGCGCGGAGGAACAGGAAGTGCGGCACCGACAACGCCACCCGGCGTTCCGCGCCGAGTTCGGCGAGCGCCTGGTCGGTGGGACCTAGGAAGCCGCCGCCGTCGGGCGAGACGATCGCCTGCTCGAGGCGGCAGAACTGCTTCAGCGTCGGTCGCCGACGCAGCCCCGGATGCCCGGCGCGCCCGGCCAGCACATAGCGCTCGCTGAACAGCCGGCGACAGCGCAGTCCCGGCGGCGCTTCTTCGAGGGTGTGGAAGGCCAGGTCGATCTCGCCGCGTTCCGCCTGCCTGACGATTCGCGTCGGCGCCAGCTCCAGCACCGCCAGGCGGCTGCCCGGCGCCTGGCGGCGAAGACTGGCGAGGATCGGCAGGAGGATCGCCGACTCGGCGTAGTCGGTGGCGGCGACGCGCCAGGTATGCCGTGACTGCGTCGGATCGAACGGCGCGGCCGGCGCCACCGCCTGCTCCAGGGCTTCCAGGGCCAGGCGTAACGGCTCGCGCAGCTCCTCCGCCCGCGCCGTCGGGCGCATCCCGCGCGGGCCGGGAAGCAGCAAGGGATCGTCGAAGATCGCCCGCAGCTTGGCCAGGTGCACGCTCACCGAGGGTTGGGAAAAATTCAGGCGTTCCGCCGCGCGCGTCACATTGTGTTCGGTGAGCAGCACGTCGAGGGTCACCAGCAGGTTCAGGTCCAGTCGCCGGAGATTAATCATCCATATACCTGGAATTTCGGATATTCATTTCAACTATATCCGGCGATGGCCGATCCTGCGCCCACCTTTTGCCGGAGACCCGCCATGAACGTACTCATCGTCTATGCCCATCCCGAGCCGCGCTCCCTCAACGGTGCGCTCAAGGACTTCGCGGTCGCCCGCCTCGAGGCGGCCGGCCATGCGGTGCAGGTTTCGGACCTCTACGCGATGGGCTGGAAGGCCGTGCTCGATGCCGGCGACAGCCTCGAGCGCGAGGCCAGCGAACGCTTCGATCCTTCCGCAACTTCCCTGCGCGCCTTCGAGAACGGTTGGCAGAGCGTCGACATCGCCGGTGAGCAGGACAAGCTGCGCTGGGCCGATACGCTGATCCTGCAATTCCCGCTCTGGTGGTTCAGCATGCCGGCGATCCTCAAGGGTTGGATCGATCGCGTCTATGCCTGCGGCTTCGCCTACGGGGTCGGCGAACATTCCGACAGCCACTGGGGCGACCGCTACGGCGAGGGCCGGATGCAGGGCAAGCGGGCGATGCTGGTAGTCACCGCCGGCGGCTGGGAGTCGCACTACGCCGCGCGCGGTATCAACGGACCGATGGACGACCTGCTGTTCCCCATCCACCACGGCATCCTGCATTACCCCGGCTTCGAGGTATTGCCGCCGTTCGTCGTCTATCGCAGCGGCCGGATCGACGCGGAGCGTTTCGCCGCGCTGAGCGAGCAGTTGGGCCGGCGCCTCGATGACCTGCAGCGCGCTGCGCCGATCCCGTTCCGCCGGCAGAACGGCGGCGACTACCTGATCCCGGCGCTGACCCTGCGCGACGAACTTGCCCCGCAGCGGGCCGGTTTCGCCATGCACCTGGCCGAATGACCTGGGGTCAGGCCTCCAGCGGCTGCGCCTGGGCGGCCCCCTGCGCGCCGCGTGCGGCGAAGAGCTGGCTGCCGATGTGCAGGGCCTGGTCCAGATGCCGGATCGGATCGGCGCTCTCCGACTCCAGCAACAGTTCGGAACGGACCACCCGTGCGCCGCAGTAATCGAAGATGCCATGGTCGATCTGGGTGCGCATCGCCCCGGCGTAGCCGTGCCGCTCGAAGGTGCCGGCATCGGCGCCGCCGATACCGACCAGCACCACGCGCAGGCGCTGCAGCTTTTTCCGCAGGTCGCCGCCGATGCTGTAGTCGAAGGCCCAGCCATTGGAGAACACGCGATCGATCCAGCCCTTGAGCAGGGCCGGCATCGACCACCAGTAGATCGGGTAGACCAGCACCAGGGTATCGGCGCGATCGATGCGCGCCTGCTCGGCGAGGACGTCGGCGGGAGGCGACGCCTGGCCGCGATGCACGGCGTGGTCGGCCAGGCCGAAGCGCGGCTCGAAGCCTTCCGCCGCCAGGTCGGCGGTTTCCGCGGAATGACCGGCGCGGACCACGCCTTCGGCGATGTGCGCGGCGAGGGCATGTGTGAGAGAGCGAGGATGGTGATGGGCGACGACGATCAGGGCATGCATGGGCGAATTCCTCCGGGAATTGCGGGAAGGGGGGCAAGTCGATAGTCTGGGTAAAACCTACTTTCCGTAGGTTACCTTTAGTAAGTTACTTTTAGTAGGTTATCTATGTCAACGCACTCCCCAGACGACCCGTCGCCACGCCGCCGCCTGTCCCGCGACGAGCGCCAGCGCCAGTTGCTCGAGGTGGCCTGGCGGCTGGTCCGCGAAGAAGGTACCGAGGCGCTGACCCTCGGACGCCTGGCCGAGCAGGCCGGGGTGACCAAGCCGGTGGTCTATGACCACTTCGGCACCCGCGCCGGCCTGCTGGCGGCGCTCTACCAGGATTACGACCTGCGCCAGACGGCGCTGATGGAGGCTGCCCTGGAAGCGAGCGAGGCGACCCTGGAGGGGCGCGCCGACGTCATCGCCCGCGCCTATGTCGACTGCGTGATGCAACAAGGCCGGGAGATTCCCGGGGTGGTCGCGGCCCTCGCCAGCTCGCCGGAGCTGGAGCGGATCAAGCGCGACTACGAGGTTCTCTTCATGGACAAGTGCCGCGCCGTGCTGGAGCCCTTCGCCGGCGGCGGACGGCTGACCGTCGCCGCTCTGCGCGCAATGATCGGCGCCGCCGAAGCGCTGTCGCACGCGGCCGCCACCGAAGAGATCGCCCCGGAAGAGGCGCGGCGGGAACTGTACGAGGCGATCGTGGCGATGGTCGCGCGGAGTCGTCGGTGAAGGAACCGCGTGCCCTGGAGGAATATCGCCGGGCGATAGTGGCGGCCTGTCCGGAGCTGGCGGACGCCACTTTCGCCATCCTGGCCTCGGGCTGGCATTCCACGGCGGTGGAGGTCGGAGGGCGCTGGGTGTTCAAGTTTCCGCGCGGCGCGGAGGCCGAGGCGGCGCTGCTGCGCGAGGCCGCCGTGCTACGCCTGGTGCGTCCGGCGGTGAGCCTGCCGGTGCCGGCGCCGCAGGTGTTTGCGGGACCGCCGCTGTTTTCCCGCCACGAGAAACTGCCTGGCGGTTACCTCCTGGGCGAGGACTACCGGCGCCTGGACGAACCCGCACGGCAGGCGGTCGGCGATGCGTTGGGGCGCTTCTACGCCGAGCTGCATCGACTGCCACCGGCGCGCATGCGGGCGGTTGGAGCCTTGCCGGTGCGTCCCTGGGAGTCGCCTGCGGCGATGCGCAGGCGCGCCTTGCCGCTGCTGCCTGCGGCCTGGCGCGAACGCGCGGAACGCTTGGTGCGGGAATATGCCAAGCTGCCTGCCGATCCGCTGGGTTCGATCTTCGGCTTCTTCGACGGCCATGGCTGGAACATGGCATTCGATAGCGAGGCCGGGCGGCTGAACGGTGTGTACGACTTCGCCGACGCGGGCATCGGTCCGCTGCACCAGGAATTCATCTATTCCGCGTTCATCGATGCCGACCTCACCGAGCGCATCGTCGCCGCCTACGAGCGCTTCAGCGGTCGGCGCCTGGAGCGTCGGCGGATCGCCTTGCTGACGGCGGCGCATCGGTTGTCGGAGCTGGCCGAGCTGGCCGACGAGCCGCGCCATCTGCCGGAGATGCTAGCCGGCGCCCTCGACGGCCTGGCCCTGGCGGAGGCGCAGGGCCTGGCCTGATGAGGGGACGCGCGGTTGTGCTGGGCAGGACGGATATGACCGCGTGCGGACATCCGCCGCGAAGTACCGCTACCGCTCAGAGATAGGCTTGCGCGCGGCGCCGCGAGCGCGGCATGCGGTTCTTCCCGGACAATTCGTTGAGACGCGCCTGCCAGGCCTTCCGGGCGGCATCGCGGTCCTGGCGCTGCGCGGCGGCGGGCCTGGCCTCGGCTTTCGGCCGCGGCGCGGCCTTGTCGATCACTGGCGCAGCGGCGGTGGGGGTGACAGGGGCACTGGCCGGAGCGGCGTTTTCCTGGGCCTGGGCGAAGGCGTTGGTGCGCCGGCAGGTCTTGCAACTGACCTGGCCGACGTCGCTCGAGCCGTTCACGTTGCTGTCGCCGCGCCCGCAGGCTGCCTGGCCGGATTCGCTCAAGAAGTGCGTAACCATCTGATCCTCCTGGAGAAAAAAGGGCGGCATTATTCCCAGAAGTGTCTTCGAGTGCCAGCCTCGGGGGAGAACAGCTGACGAACTGCAAGACCTTTCCGTCGACCTTCGTTCAGTCGGCTGGCCGCCGCATGCTGTCGCGCACGTAGCGGGCCGGGGGGCTGCCGAGCGCCTTGCGGAACATGCCGATGAACGAGCTGACCGACTCGTAGCCGAGGATCTCGGCGGTGCGTTGCACCGAAACGCCGGCGGACAGTTGCTGCAGGGCGATGATGATCTGCAATTGCTGGCGCCACTGGCCGAAGGTCATGCCGGTCTCCCGGCGCACCATCCGCGCCAGGGACCGCTCGCTCATCGCCACTCGCCTGGCCCATTCGGCCATGCTGGCGCGGTCGCCGGGGGCGCGGGTCAGTTCGTCGGCGATGCGGCGCAGGCCGCGGTTGTCCGGCAGCGGCAGGTAGAGCTGTTCGGTCGGCGCCTGTTCCAGGAGTTCCAGCAGCACCCCGGCGAGACGTGCGAGCGGGCCGTCGTGCGGATAGTCCTGCGGTTGCTCGCTCAGGTGCAGGATCAGTTCGAGGACCAGCGGCGACAGGGCCAGGGTGCAGCAGTCGCTCGGCAGGCGTGCCGCCCCCGGCTCGACGAAGAGGAAGCAGACCTTGCCGTTGGCGGTGACCCGGTTGCTATGGGCGATGCCGCCGGGAATCCACACACCGAACCCGGCCGGCACCATCCACAGGCCATCGGGCACCGTGCAGGTGATGCCGCCGCGGCAGGCCACCACCAGCTGGCCCTTGCGATGCCGGTGCACCGGCACTTCGGTGTCGTTGTGCCGGGCCTCCAGCTGCAGGGCCAGGGCCGGCTGGCCGAGCGCGTCGGGATCGAAGCGTTGGGCGAGGTAGGTCTGCGGTTCACGGCTCACGGCAGGTCCTGTGGTTGTCCGAATTCGATTATTTTCTGGCTGAGTAGTCGATATTTGCAAATCGCCACGACCCGTAGCCTGTGCTCCTCAACCCGACAGGAGCGGCCGACCGCTCCGCGCCCTCGATACCCTGGTGCCCTGCATGCTGAGCGAAGTCTCCGTTTCCGGCCTCTACGTGCCGCCATTGTTCCTCTACCTGTGCCTGGCGATGCCGCTCTACCTGCTGCTGGAGCGCCTCGCCTGGCGCTGGCTGGAATGCGCCTGGCATCCCGGCCTGCTGCGTTTCTTCCTGTCGTTCATCGTGCTGTCCGTGCTGGTGCTGAAGTTCTGAGCCGAGGTCCCCATGTCCATCGTTCGTCTTTCCAAGGTGGCTGCGACCTTCGCCTGCGGCCTGCTCGCCCTGTGCCTGGCGTTGCAGTTGTGGCAAGCCTACGTGCTGGCGCCCTGGACCCGCGACGGGCGGGTCAGCGCGCAGGTGATCCGCATCGCGCCGGAAGTCTCCGGCAGCGTCGAGGCGGTGTTCGTCGCAGATAACCAGCGGGTGGCCCGCGGCGATCCGCTGTACCGCATCGATCCGCGCAGCTATCGCCTGGCCGTGCGCCAGCGCGAGGCGGAGCTGGAGCAGGCGCGGGAAACCCTGCGCCAACGTGACGAGCAATGGCGCCGACGCATGCAGTTGGCCGGCGCGGTTTCGCGCGAGGAGGTCGCCAACGCCGGACGCGCCCTGCGTATCGCCCGCGCCCGCGCCGAGGCCGCCGGGGCGGCGCTCGACCAGGCGCGGCTGGACCTGCGGCGCAGCGAGTTGCGCTCGCCGGTGGACGGCTATGTGACGCAGTTGCGCGTGCAGCCCGGCGATTACGCGGCGGCGGGCCGGACCAACATCTTCATCGTCGATCGGCGAAGCTTCTGGGTCACCGGCTATTTCGAGGAAACCAAGCTGCGCAATGTACAGGTCGGCGCGCCGGCGACGATCAAGCTGATGGGGTTCGATCCGCTGCTCGACGGCCATGTCGCGAGCATCGGTCGCGGTGTCGCCGACCTCAACGAAAGCCGTGCCGACAGCGGCCTGCCGCAGGTCAGCCCGAACTTCAGCTGGATACGCCTGGCGCAGCGCGTGCCGGTGCGCATCGAACTCGACCGGGTACCGGCGGGCGTGGTGCTTGCCGCCGGCATGACCGGCAGTGTCGAGGTGCTGCAGGCGGGGACCGCGCGGCACTGGCGGCTGACCCGCTGGTTGCAGGAGTACCTTTGATGGCGGCGTCGGCGTCCGGCGGGCGCGATTGGTACGCGGCGTTGCCGTTGCCCTGGCGGACCGACAGCCTGGACTACGTGCTGCGCAGCATCGGCGCTGCCGCTCTGGCGCTCGGCCTGGGGCTCTACCTGCAACTGGATTCGCCGTTTTCCGCGGCGTCCACTGTGCTGTTGCTGATCAATCCGGTGCAGGGAGCGGTGGTCGGCAAGGGCTGGTGGCGCGCCGTGGGTACCCTGGTCGGCACGCTCGCTGCCTTCGTCCTGACCGCGCTGTTCGCCCAGAAGATGCTGCTGTTCGTCGTCGCCCTGGGTTTCTGGCTGGGTCTCTGCGTCGGCGTCATGAGCCTGGTCCGGCACTTCTACGCCACCGCCGCGGTGGTCGCCGGCTACACCGTGTGCCTGGCGCTGGGATCGGCCATGGTCGAGCCCGAGGCGGCCTTCGAGCACATCGTCACCCGCGCCTCGGCGGTAATCGTCGGGGTCTGCTGCCTGAGCCTGGTGACCGTGCTCTTCAGCCGCAGGACCGTGTCCGGGCGGGTGCGCCAGCGTCTCGTCTCGCTCTGCGCGGCGACGCTGGCGCTGGTCGCTGCGCGGCATGCCGGTGCGGCTGACGGGGAACTGGAGCGCCGTCGCCGGACGCTGGCCGGCGAGGTCTACGCGGTAGACGATCTGCTGGGTGTCGGTCGCGCCGAGTCGCGGGCGCTGAGCGCTGCGCTCCCGGCGATCCGCGGTGGCCTGGCGGCGCTGTTTTCCACGCTGATGGAGTTCCGCTTCGCCGGCGAGACGCATTGGGCCCGGCGCTTGGCGGAGCGTGGACTGGCGCTGCCGATGGCCGACGACCTGCGCCTGCTGGGCGGCCAACTGGATCGCGGCGAGCTCGACTTCGCCGGCGCCGCGCGACGGCTCGCGAGCTTGCGCGGTCGCCTGGCGGCGATTCGGCGCGGACTTCCGACAGACCAAGCGGATGCCTGTCGCGAAGGGCTGTTCATGGAGCGTCTCGACGAGCAACTGGATGACCTGCAGGCCGCCCTGCGGGGGTTCGCCCGGCTCGACGGCCGGGCCCACGCCGACGTCCGCCCAGCAGCCTTCCATCGACATTACCGCGAGGCCTTGCGCAACGGCGCGCGAGCCTGGCTGGCGATGCTGGTCGGCGGCGCCCTGTGGTTCCTCAGCGGGTGGGACCAGGGGCCGACCCTGCTGGCGGTGCTCGGCCCCTACTGCACGCTGCTGGCAGCCTCGCCCTTTCCCGCCGAGGGCACGCGCAATTTCATTCGCGGCACTCTCTACGCGATACCTGCCGCATTGCTCTGCAAATTCCTTCTGCTACCGCTGATCAACGGTTTTCCATTGCTGCTGCTGTGCCTCGCCTTCTTCTGGTCGTTCGGTATCCAGGCCACCACAGTGCCCAGGCGGGCGTTGCAGGGAATCGCCTACCTGATCGCCTTCAACACCCTGGTCGCCACCGGCAATCTCGCCCGCTTCGATTTCGGCGACTTCGCCAACCAGTCCTGCGCCTGGGTGCTGGCGCTCTGCATCAGCCTGCTGGTCTACCGCCTGCTGCCGAAGGACCTGGAACGGCATTCGGCGTCGCTGCTCGACCATCTGCGCCGCGAGACCCTCGCCTTGCTGCGTCGTCGCGCCGGTTTCGACGCGCATGCCTGGCAGGCCCGCCAGCAGCATCGCATCGCCCAGCTGGGCGCGCTGCATGGCATGGAACATCCGCGCAGCGCGCTGGCCCTGCGCCTGGGCTTCGTATCCCTGCAACTCGGCCGCGAGTCGCGGCGCCTGTGGCGCGCCCTGGCCGGGCTCGACCCGGCCGCCGCGGAGGCGCGGTGGATCGAGCGCGCACTGCGAGCCATCGCCGTCCGCCATCGCGATCCGCCGCTCGCCGCGCGGCACGCACGCCGTGCCGGCGCCCGCCTGGCGGCCGCCGGCGAGTGGCGCCTGGCCGCGATCCTCACCGACCTCGCCTGGTTGCTCCGGGCCTATTCGCAAAGCGTCTCGTCCGACGGGGCGCAGCATGGAGAAAAGACCTCATGAAAACCTCGTTCTTGCTGGCCTTGCTGCTGTCCTGCTGGTCCCAGGTCCAGGCGGCGGACGACGACGGGAAAGAGTTGCCGCCGATCGAGCGCTACGACTACGGCATGCCGCTGGACATCGAGCGGGTGCTTTCCGTCACGCCGGTGCCGGCCACCTGTGGCGTGGTGCCGCTGGTGATGCTCTACCGCGACAGCGCCGGACGCCTACATCGCTTGCAGTACCGAGGCCTTGGCGCGGGCTGTTCGCGGCACTGAGAAGCGGGCGAAGGCGCTGTCTCAGCGCGCCGCGCCTTCGATGATCGCCAGGACGTCGCCGATGGCGTGCTCCAGGTAGTCGCCCGCCTTGTACGCCGCAAGCGCCTGCGGACCGCCGTCGAGCACCGCCTGCGGCCGTTCGACGAAGCGTCCGAGCAGGTTGAACTCCTCGTCCAGCACCAGTACCAGCGGAATCGCGATTCGCTCCAGCGCCAGGCGCTGGCGCAGGTCGTCCTCGGCGCGGCCCTTGGAAATGATTGCCAGCTCGATGTTCGGTTGCAGGCGCTGCGCGAAGTCCAGCGCGGCCAGGTTGATCTGGCAGTCCGGGCACCACATTTCCCCGGCGACCAGCAGGCGATAGCGCCGTTCGATGCGTTGCAGGCGTTCCGTCAGCGCGCTCGGCAGCCCGTTGCTTTCCAGCTTCTGCCGGAACCGCGCGACCGCGCCCTGTTCCGTGGCCAGGCCATGGCCGACGAAGGCGGCGAAGTCTTCTCCGATATCGAACAGTTCCGCGTAAGAGGCCATGCTGGTTTCGCTCCTGTGCTTGGGGAGGGATGGCGCGGCGGATACGCCAGGCAGTCGCGCCACGCCGGGGCGGCCAGGGTAGCGCGCTCGCCGCGTCGCGGCGAGCGCCGGCGTGCTTCGCCGGGACTGGTCGTTAGCATGGCGCGGCTGGTAAAAAGACAGCGCCCCCACTGCCCGCCAAGGCCCGCCCGATGCTGATCGACCTGCCTTCCACCCGTCCGGTCTTCGCCTATGCCCAGGATTATCTCCACGGCGAGCGCGTCGAGCTGCACCGGCATTCGCGCGCGCAATTGATCCATGCGCTCAGCGGGGTGGTCACGGTCGGCACCGCCGAGGGCACCTGGGTGGTGCCGCCGGGACGCGGTGTCTGGTTGCCGGCCGGTATCGAGCATGCCCTGCGTTTCGCCGGCCAGGTGCGCATGCGCACCTTGTTCATCGCCCCGCAAGCGCGCCACGACCTACCGCGGGACTGCCGGGTGGTGGACGTGCCGCCGTTGCTGCGGCAATTGATCGTCGCGGCGATGCGGATCGCCCCGGACTACCCGCCGGGCGGCCGCGACGAGCGGGTGATGGAGCTGATCCTCGATGAACTGCGGGTGCTGCCGATCCTCGCCCTGCACGTGCCACAGCCGGTCGATCCGCGACTGGCGGCGCTGTGCCGCAGCCTGCGCGCCGAGCCGGCCGCCGACTGGAGCCTGGGCGATGCCGCGCGTCGCCTGGGCGTCAGCCCGCGGACCCTGACCCGCGCCTTCCAGCGCGAAACCGGTCTCAGCTTCGTCCAGTGGCTGCGGCGCATGCGCCTGCTCGCCAGCCTCGATGCGCTGGCGGCAGGGCACTCGATCCTCGAGGTCGCACTGGACCTCGGCTACGACAGCCAGAGCGCCTTCAGCGCCATGTTTCGCCGGACCCTGGGCGTTTCGCCGAGCCTCTATTTCGGCCGCGGCGCCGCCTACGGAGTGGCCGAGGGCGACTGAGTTCAGTCTTTCTGGCGCAGCATCAGCGAGGCCAGGGCGCAGGCCAGGAGCGCCACGCAGGAAAGGTAGAAGGCGTCGGAGTAGGCCATCAGGTAGGCCTGCTGGCGCACCCCGTGGTCGAGCAGGGCCAGCGCCTGCTGCTGCTCCGGCAGTTGTATCCGCACCTGGCCACCGCCCAGGCGCTGCTGCAGGGCGCCGTCGAAGATCGTCAGGGTCTCGCCGATCCGCTCGGAGTGGAAGCGCTCGCGCAGCGAGACCAGTTGCGTCAGCAGCGCGGTGCCGATCGCGCCGCCGAGGTTGCGCAGCATCGAGATCAGCGCCGAGGCCGAGCCGGCCTGGGCCTTGTCCAGGCCCTTCACCGCCAGTACCGAGAGCGCGACCATGATCAGCGGCTGGCCGATGCCGCGCACGACGATGGAGGGGATGATCACGTTGCGTCCCGCGTCGGCGTTCAGGTGCGCGCCCATCCAGCAGCCCAGGGCCATGATCGCGAAGCCGCCGGCCACCAGCAGCTTGGGGTTCAGCCAGCGCATCAGGCGCGGCAGCAGCGGCGCCAGGAGCAGTTGCACGAGGCCGTAGAGGATCAGGCTGTCGCCGATCTGCCGGGCGTTGAAACCCTGCAACTGGGACAGGTAGTTGGGCACCAGGAACACCAGGCCGAAGGTCGCCGCGCCGAACACCGCCATCGCCAGGCTGGACACGCCGAAGTTGTAGCTGCCCAGCAGGCGCAGGTTGATGAACGGCCGCGCGCCCCACAGTTGGCGCTGTACGAAGAGCAGCAGGGCGAGCACGGCGAGGACGGCGAAGGTGCGGATGAAGCCGGACTCGAACCAGTCGCGGCGGCCACCTTCCTCCAGCACGATCTGCAGCGCGCCGAGGCCGGCGACCATCGCGCCGATGCCGAGCCAGTCGGCCTGGCGCAGGCGTTCGCGGTCGCCGTCGCGGGGGCGGATCGACCAGGCCACCGCGGCCAGCAGGGCGATCCCCGGCAACAGTTGCAGGAGAAAGATCCAGCGCCAGGAATAGGCATCCGCCAGCCAGCCGCCGATCGACGGGCCGGCGGCCTGGGCCACACTGTTGGAAAGGCTGAACAGCGCCATGCCGAGGGGTATCCGGCTGGACGGCAGCTCGGTGAGGATCAGTTGCATCGACAGCGGGATCAGCACCGCCCCCGAAGCCCCCTGGATCACCCGGATCAGGATCAGCGTCGACAGGTTCGGCGCCAGCGCGCAGCTCAGCGAACTGAGCAGGAACACCAGCGAGCCGAGGAGCATCACCCGGCGCAAGGAGAACACTTCCACCAGCCAGGCGGTAAGCGGGATCATACTGATTTCCGCGACCAGATAGGCGGTGGAGATCCACGAGCCCTCCTCGAAGGTGGCTCCCAGCGCGCCTTCTATCTCCGGCAGCGCCGCGCTGGTGACGTGCACGTTCATGCCGGCCATGAAGCAGCCGAACAGGCCGCCGGTGACGGCGACCCAGGCACGCAGCGATACCTTGTCGTCAGCGCTCATCGGCGGAGGCTCCGTCCGGTTCGCGAGTGTCCACGGTGGCGATCACCGACATCCCCGGAAGCAGCCGGCCCCGCTCGGCGGCGTCGGCGTCCAGGCGGATACGCACCGGGAAGCGCTGGACGATCTTGGTGAAGTTGCCGGTGGCGTTGTCCGGCGGCAGCAGCGCGAATACCGCGCCGGAGGCCGGCGCCACGCTGTCCACGCGGCCGCGCCAGCGGCGGCCGAACGTGTCCACCTCCAGCTCTACCGGTTGCCCGGGGCGGATGCGTTCGAGCTGGGTCTCCTTGTAGTTGGCCACCACGTAGGCCTGCTCCAGCGGCACCACCGCCAGCAGCGGCAGCCCCGGCGTGACGTACTGGCGCAGGCGCACCTTGCGCTGGCCGACGCGGCCGGCGAATGGGGCGCGGATTTCGGTATCGTCCAGGGCGTGGCGCGCCAGTTCGCGCGCCGCCGCGGCTTCCTGCAGCTCCGCCTGGCGCTGGGCGAGCGCCGCCTCCGCCTCGCGTCGCCGGCTCTTCAGTACGTCCCTGGCGGCGCGCTGGCGGCCTTCCTCGGCGCTTGCCCGCCGCGCCGCCGCCCGCGCTCGCTGGTGCACCGCGTCGGCATTCTCCAGGCGCTGGCGACTGGTGGCATGCTCGTCGGCCAATTGCCGGTAGCGTCGCCAGTCGGTCTCGGCGCGGCGCCATTCGGCTCGCGCCGCTTCGCCATCGGCGCGGGCGCGGCTGATCGTCTGCGCCTGCTCCAGCAGTTGCCGATCGAGGGTCTCCAGCTTCGCGCGCTGGGCTTCCAGCGCCGCCTGCGCCGCCGCTTCGCGGGCCTCGGCGGCGCGCAGGCGCTGGCGGAAGTCGCGCGGGTCCAGGCGCAGCAGCAGGTCGCCGGCCTGGACGTCGGCGTCGTCGGCCACCAGCACCTCGGCGACGTAGCCGGAGACCTGCGCGCTGACCGCCACCCAGTCGGCGCGTACATAGGCATCGTCGGTGCCCTCCAGGAAGCGTCCGCTGCTCCACCACCAGGCCAGCAGGGCGGCGAGCGCGATGGCGCCGGCGAGGCCGCCCAGCAGCCAGGTTCGGCGCCGGCGCGTGGCTGCTGGCATGGTTTCGCCAGTGGTGTGTTCGATGGGTTCCCTGATTGCCTGGTTCATTGTCCGTTTTCCTGATGGGAGGGGCTGGGAGCGGCTTGCCAGCCGCCGCCGAGAGCCCGGAACAGTTCGACCTGGCGCTCGGCGACGCGCATCTCGGCGTCGACCAGGCGCGCCCGGTCGGCGACCAGGCTGCGTTGGCTGTCGAGCAGCTCGAGGGCATCGAGGGCGCCGGCGCGATAGTTGCTGCGCGCCAACCGGTAGGCGTGGCGCTGCTCGTCGAGGGCACGCTGGAGGTCGGCACGCCGCTGGCGCTCGCCGGCATACAGCGCCAGGGCACGCTCGACCTCGCGCAGGGCGCCGAGCACCGCTCCGTCGAAGCGCGCCAGGGCGGCGTCGCGCTCTGCCGCTGCGCTGTCCAGGCGGCCTCGCGCGCTTTCCCGGTTGGGGAAGCGCCAGCTCAGCAGCGGGCCGGCCGCGTAGGCCAGCGCGCCGCTGCCGCCGAGGCCGGCGAGGGTCGCTGCGGAGGTTTCGGCGCCGACGGCGAAGCTGATGCGCGGGTACAGCTCGGCTTCGGCCAGCGCGCGCCGGGCGTCGGCGGCGGCGAGCCGGCGCTCGGCCGCGCGGACGTCCGGGCGGCGCGCCAGCAGGCTCCAGCCGTCGCCGGTGGGCAGGGCACGGCGCAGTTGCGGTATGCCGGCGCAGGTCGCGGCAGGAGCGTCCAACTGGCGCGGCGAGCGCCCGCTGAGCAGCGCCAGTTCGTAGAGTGCCGCGCGCCGCCGCGCCTCGAGCATCGGCAGCGCGGCGCGGGTCCGCTCGCGCAAGGCCAGCAGCCGGCGTCGCTGCAGCTCGCTGGAAAGGCCGGCGGCGAGCTGGCGTTCGCTCAGCGCCAGGCTCGCGTCGAGCAGACCGACCGATCGGCGTTGCACCTCTGCCCGTCGCGCCAGGGCGCAGGCGCGGACGTAGGCGAGGGTGGTCTGGCTGGCCACGCTGACCCTGAGCAGGTCGCGCGCCGCTTGCGCCGCTTCGGCATCCGCCTTCGCCGCGGCGATGCGGGCGCGGACTTCGCCCCACAGGTCCAACTGGTAGGACAGGTCGAGGCGGGCGGTGTGTTTCCACTGGCTGCGCAGGTCCTCGTCGGTGGCTTCGGCGAGGGTCTGGTCGTCGCCGTCGCGCCCATACTGGTAGCCATAGCCGACCTCGGTCCGTGGCCAGCGTTCGCCCTGTGCGCCGCGCAGATGGCCGAGGAGCGCGCGGGCATGGGCATCGGCTGCGGCCAGGTCGCGGTTGTGGCGCAGCGCGGCGGCCACCAGGTGGTTCAGCCCAGGGTCCTGGTAGAGCGTCCACCACTGGGCGGGCAGCGCGTCGCCGCGGGTTCCCGCCACCCTCGACAGGCCAGGGTCGAGGCTTTCCGCGCGTGGCGCGGGTTGGTTGCGGTTCGCGCAGCCCAGCGCGGTGGAGATCCCCAGCGCCAGCGCCACGCAACGCAGATGACTGGCAAGCGGCATTGCCCTGCTCCCGTGTCTGAAAGAGCGGGGAACGGTAAGGCAGGCGCGGGCGGCCTGCGCCGGCAAAAGCGCCAGTCATCGTCGCGAAATGGACAGTCGGCGGATTTTTCAGCGTTGTCGCATCAGGTACGGGCCGCAGCCCAGGGCCAGCAGCCCGGCCGGGATGGCCAGCAGGGAGATGCGGGCGATCTGCCGGGAGTAGCGGTTCACCCCGGCAAAGCTGTCGGCCTTGGTGGCGGTCTCCCGGCGAAACCCCGGTCGCGGCTTTCGGCGCGGCTGCGTTCGAGAAGGAACTCCACGGCGACCACGCCCAGCCAGAATGCGACGGCGAACAGGCGAAGGGACAACGGCAACGGGTGCATGGCGCGCGCTCGCTGGTCTTTCAGGCGTTCTCCGGATGCCGTCTCAGCCAGCGCAGGGCGTCGTCCCACAGCGCCTCTGCACCGGCGCGGAAGTAGCCCATGTGTCCGAGCGGTCCACCGTCGGGTCGCAGGTCGAGGGTTTCCAGCGGTGCGTTGCGGTAGGCCTCGACGAAGGCGTCCCGCGAGCGCGGCGGTGCCCAGGGATCGTCCAGGGCGGTGGCGAACAGACAGGGCGTGCGCACTGCGGCGTAGCGCTGGTGGAGGTGGCGCATCGCCGGGTCGTCGAAATAGTAGCGGGGATGGCGGCACCAGCGCTTCCAGTCGCGGTAGACCCCCAGCGGCAGGTCGTCGCCCATGCCCAGCAGGCTCCAGGCCATGTAGCCTTTCCAGGCCACCAGCGGCGGCAGCACCAGGGTCCACAGCAGGCGCACCTTGAGCGCTTCGCGGCGCGACATCCAGCCGCTCCAGCCGGCGCCGCTGCCGAAGCTGTAGCAGGCGGCGAGCCGCCCATGGTCGGGCAGCAGGCCGATGGCGTGGCCGCCGAAGGAGTGGCCGATCCAGTACAGCGGCCGCTCCTCCCGGCCGAGCAGCTCGACGGCGGCGGCGAGGTCCCGGTAGGCCCAGTCCAGGTAGGACATGGCGAAGCCCTTCAGGCTTGCCGGCGCGGATTCGCCGATGCCGCGATAGTCCAGGGTGAGTACGTCGAAGCCCTGGCGCGCGGCGTGTTCGGCGAAACGCCGGTAGAAGCGCTGGGCGACGCCCGTCGCGCCGGCCACCAGCAGGTTGCCATGGGCGTGGCCCGGCGCGTGGTAGCGGTAGGCGGACAGCGGATAGCCGTCGGTCGCGGGCAGGGCCAGGCGTTCCATCCGCACCGGCGCTGCGGAATGTTGAGTCAACGAAGTCATGTCGGTTTCCGCAGGAGAGATGGAGTGGAGCGACCGGGGGTCGACCCGTAGGGGAGCTAGCGGCCTTTGAACGCCGGCGCGCGCTTTTGCACCATCGCCAGCACGCCCTCGCGGACGTCCTCGCTGCCGATCAACGCGGCCAGCGACTCGTTGACCCGCGACAGCGCCGCATCGTCCCCCTCGTCGCGCCCCTGGAACGCCGATTGCAGCGCGGCGCGCACCGCCAGCGGCGCGGCCCGGGCGATCCGCTCGGCGTATTCGAGGGCCCGTGCCAGTTCCTCGCCGGGTTCCACCACCTCGGTGAGCAGGCGCATGCGGAGGGCTTCGTCGGCATCGAACTCATCGCCGGTGAGGATGTAGCGCATGGCGTCGGTCCAGCCCGCCGCGCGCGGGAAGCGCACGGTGGATCCGCCCAGCGGCGGGATGCCGCGTAGCACCTCCAGATGGGCGAAGCGCGTGCCGCGCGCGGCCACCGCGATGTCGGCATTGAGCATTAGCTCTATCCCGGCGGTCCAGCAGGCGCCTTGCACCGCGACCACCAGCGGCTTGCTCCGACGCGGCTGGACCACGCCCCAGGGATCGACGCCGCCGTCCGGATAGCGGAAACCGCTGGCGGCGAGCTTCGGTGCCAGTTCCATCAGGTCGAGCCCGGCGGTGAAGTGCTCGCCATGGGCGAAGAGCACGGCACAGCGGGATTCCTCGCTGCGCTCGTATTCACCCATGGCCAGCGCCAGGTCCGCCAGCATTGCGCTGTCGAAGGCGTTGCGCTTGCCCGCGCGGTCCAGGCCGATGAGAAACAGATGACCGCGCTGCTCTCGGGTGACGCGGCCCGGGCCGCTGTTGGCTTCGCTCATGATGCCTCTCTCCTGTGCTTGGGTTGGTGGAGCGGAAACTTCTTCTAGTTACTTACCGAACATTCGGTTTGTAAAAACTAAACAAACATTCGGTAACCGTCAAATTGAGGCGCCAAGGCTTATGGCATAGAATCAACGCCTTTGATCGAGAGCAGGAACCTTCCGTGCGTCCGTTGAAAATCTCCCGCGACGAGCTTCTCCAGCGCTGCGCCGGCACCTTCCGTCGCTACGGCTACCACGGCACCACTATGGAAATGCTGTCCAGCGCCTGCGGCTTGACCAAGGCCTCGTTCTACCACCACTACCCGAACAAGGAAGCCTTGCTCCGCGACGTTCTCGAATGGACCCACCAGCGGCTCGCCGAGACGCTCTTCAGCATCGCCTACGACCCGCTGCTGACGCCCCGCGAGCGCCTGGAAAAACTCGGCCGCAAGGCCGCCCGGTTGTTCCAGGACGACAGCATCGGCTGCCTGATGGGCGTGGTCGCGGTCGACGCCAGCTATGGTCGCAGCGAGCTGATGGCGCCGATCCGCAGTTTCCTCGACGACTGGGCGCAAGCCTTCGCCCAGCTCTACCGCCCGGCCTTCGACGAGGCGCAGGCGCTGGAGCGCGGCCGGCAACTGGTGGCCGATTTCGAAGGCGCCATCCTGCTGGCGCGCATCTATGGCGAGCCGGGCTATATCGATGGCGTCACCCGGCGAGCGCTGGAGCAACTGGCGGGCTAGCCTGCGCCCGCCTTCAACCTGAACGAAGCGTTTCGCCAGGCGGTCGGAACAACAGGTCCCCGTTCCGGAAGCCGAGTCCATGCCGCTGCGCCGTGCCGTTTTCGCCATCCTTTTCGCGTCCCTGGGCAGTCCTTTGGTAGCCGCCGAAACACCCCTGCGCCTGGAGCGCCTGGAGCGCTGCGGCGATCTCCTGGCCAGCGAGCGGCAGGAGTGGTGCCTGCGCGTGCGCGGCCTGGGCTCCGGCCTGCCGCGCCTGTTGCTGGACGGCCGCGAACTGCCGGCCACCGCCCTGCGGCGCGAGGGCGACGGCCTGCGGCTCCGCCTGGACCGCCGTGGCCACGCCAGCGGTCCGCTTTGGCTGGAGCAGGGCGGGCGCAGCAGCAATCCGGTATGGCTGACCCTGAACGGCAGCCATGTGCTCGCCGCCGGTCCCGACGAGGTGGCGAAGAACATGGATGGCCTGACCACCTACGTCGACCTGGTCAGCCTGTTGATCGAGGAGAACCACGACGGTCGCCGGGAGGCCGAACGCCTGGCCGATAAATATGGCGCGCGGGTGGTCGGCGCGATCCCGCCGTTGAACCTCTACCAGTTGCGCCTGCCGGCGCGCGACCTCGTCCAGCGCGACGCGCTGGTCCTCCGCATCGGCAGCGAGACCAGCGTGGACGCCGTGGTGGTGGAGGAGTCCGCGCCGGAGAAGGGCGAGGAAACCGAGGCGGCGCGCCGGCCCGTGGACAAGCCGGACAGCGACTCCGACGAGTGGGCGGCCAATCGTTTCATGGACGCGGTGAACTATTACCAGCGTCGGGTCCGCGCCCGCCAGGCGCCGCTGGAGACCCGCCCGGTGCGCATCGGGGTGATCGAGCGCGACGTCGACTTCGACGCTCCCGACTTCGCCGACTACCTCGGCCCCTGCAAGGCGCCCGCACCGCGTACCTGCCTCTACGCGCGCGATGCCGAACGTCCCGACAACCACGGTTCGACGGTCGCCGGCATCCTCGCCGCGCGCTGGGACCAGGGCGGCAACAGTGGCTTCCTGCGTGGGCTGGACCGCGCCAGCCAGGGTTTCGAAGTGATCGTCGAGCGCAATTCGGATGCTGGCATCACGGCCAACGTCGCCGCCTCGGTGAACCTGGTGGAGGATGGCGTGCGGGTGCTCAACTGGAGCTGGGGCATCCACCGCGTCGGCGCTCGCGACGTCGATGGCGACGAGGTGGATTCGCTGGTGCGCTCGGGGATTGCCATGAGCGGCTACGAGGAGTTGCTCGAGGAGTTCTTCCTCTGGCTGCGCAAGGAGCATCCGGACGTGCTGGTGGTCAACTCCGCCGGCAACGGCTCGTCCTACTCCGGTACCGACGAATACCGCCTGCCGTCCTCCTTCGTCACCGAGCAGTTGCTGGTGGTGGGCGGCCACCAGCGCAGCGAGCGCCAAGGCCTGGCGGTGGACGACCCGGCCTACGCGGTCAAGCGCAGCACCTCGAACGTCGACATGCGGGTGGATGTCACCGCCGCCGCCTGTACCCATGCCTCGACCCTGGAGCGGGACGCGCGGGGCGAGGTGCACTGCGGCACCTCCTATGCCACGCCGATGGTCGCCGGCACGGTCGCCGCCATGCTTTCCCTCAACCCGCGGCTGCGACCCGAGGAGATCCGCATGCTGCTCCGGCGCAGCGCCATGACCATCGGCGGCGACTACGATTTCGAGCCGGCCGATGCCGAGGACCTCACCGCACCGATCCTGCCCTCGGAGCGCGGCTACCGCCTGGACCACCGCGACGTCGGCCGCTCGGCGCGGCTGGACATGCAGAAAGCCCTGGACCTGGCGGTGAAGAGCCGCGAGCGCGTGCGCTGAGGCGTTCCGCCGGCCCGGGGCCTCACGGCGAGGCTTCCAGCAGCCGGGCGAGGCGTTCGGCGAGTTCGTTGTGGCGGAACGGCTTGGTCAACACCTCGAAGCCGTTGAGTTGCTCGGGCCTGAGGTTGGCGTAGCCGGTGATGACCAGCACCGGCAATTGCGGGAAGCGCTGGCGCAGTTCCTCGGCAAGCTGCACGCCGGTCTTGTCGGCCATGAGATGGTCGGTGACCAGCAGGTCGGGCGCCAGGCCGCGCTCGACCTCGCCCAGGGCTTCCTCCGCCGACGCCGCCTCGCTGACCTGGTAGCCGAGATCGCCGAGCAGCAGCGCGGTGGTGTAGCGCACCATCCTGTCGTCGTCGACCAGCAGCACGTGGGTCGGCCGCAACGCTTCCGGTGCGTCCGGGCAGCTTTCTGCGGTGGATTGCGTCTGCTCCGCGGTGATCGGCAGCCAGATGCTCACCCGGGTCCCCTTGCCGATCTCCGAGTGGATGCCCAGGCCGCCGCCGGACTGGGCGACCAGGCCCTGGACCATCGACAGGCCAAGGCCGGTGCCCTTGCCCACGCCCTTGGTGGAAAAGAACGGCTCCATGCAGCGGGCCAGCACCTCGGCGGGCATGCCTCCGCCGTTGTCGGCGACTTCCAGGCACACGTAGCGGCCGGCGCCGAGACCGTCCACTGCGCCGTCGATCACCAGGTCGGTCCGCGCGCCTATTTCCAGGCGGCCGCCTTCGCCCATGGCGTCGCGGGCGTTCACCGCGAGGTTGAGGATGGCCAGTTCGAACTGGTGCGGATCCACCACCACCGCCGGCAGGCGTTCCGGGATCTCGATGCGGACCTCGATGGTCGGGCCGAGCGAGCGCTCGATCAGGTCGTGCATGCCTTCGACCAGCTCGCGCAGGGCCACCGCCTGCGGCTTGAGGGTTTGCCGGCGGGCGAAGGTGAGCAGGCGACCGACGAGGTTCCGCGCCCGTTCGGCGGACTGTAGCGCTCCGTCGATGAGGTCGGTGGAGCGGGCGTCGTCGAGCCGCCGGCGGATCAGTTCCAGCGAGGCCATGATCGGCGTCAGCAGGTTGTTGAAGTCATGGGCGATGCCGCCGGTCAACTGGCCGACCATCTCCATCTTGCGTGCCTCGTGAAGCTGCGCCAGGGCGCTTTCGCGCTGGGCGAGCATGGTCGCGACACGTTCTTCCAGGCTTTCGTTGAGTTCGCGCAGCTCGTTCTCGGCGCGTACCCGCGCGCTGATGTCCATGCACACGCAGAGCAGGCCGCTGGCGGCATGCTGCTCGTCCACCAGCGGCGTGACCTGGTTCTGCACCCACACCGTATCGCCGTCGGGGCGAACGTAGCGGCCGCTCATCTCGAACGCCGCGCCGGTCGCTCCGCCTGGCGCCGCGGGGAGGGCGAAGTCGGCGGGGGCGAGGATGTCCTGCATGCGCAGGCCGAGCAGGGTCTCGCGCGAACGGCCGGCGATCTCGCAGTAGCGATCGTTGACCCGGGTGAAGCGCCAGTTCCGGTCGCATACCGCGATGCCCGCGCTGGCCTGGTCGAACATCGCCGCCAGTTGCGCGGAACTGGTGCGCAGCGCCAGCTCCGCGCGGGCATGGGTGAGCGAGGTCCAGGCCAGCTTGGCGGCTTCCTCCGCCAGGCGGCGCGGATCTTCGCCGAGCGCCTGCGGATGGGCGAAGTGGATCGCCAGCAGCGCCTCCAGCCGGCCGTGGCGCAGCACCGGGACGTGCAGCGTGGCGCCCAGCCCCAGGCGCGCGCGGCTCGCCGCCTCGTCGAGACTCATGCCGCGCTCCCCGGCGAGGTCTTCCCGCGCCACGCTGCGTCCGGCATGCAGTTCGCCGGACAGGGTGGCGCCGAACGACAGGTAGCGATGCCGACCGACCGCCGAGCGGCCGTCGTGGAGATAGTCGCGATGAACCTGGAAGGTCATGCCGTCGCCGTTGTCCTCGCCGAAGAATATCCGCGACGCGCCCAGCTCCTCGCCGAGCCGGCGCAGGGCGGTGGCTTCGATTTCCAGGGGATCGGCCAGGGACGGCAGGGTCTGGCCCAGTTCCAGGAGGAACGCCTGGCGGCGTTCAAAACGCACCCGCTCGGTGGTCTCGGTGACGATGCACAGCACGCCGCCGACGGAACCGTCGGTTTCCCGCACCGCCGAATAGGACACGTCGAAATAGACCGTCTCGCCGCGTCCATGGCGTTCGATGTAGAAGGGCCGATCCTTTGCCGCGAAGGTTTCACCGGTCTCGTACACCCCGCGCAGCAGCGGTTCGAGGTCATCCCACAGCTCCCGCCAGTTCTCTATCGCCGGCCGACCGAGGGCGCGCGGATGCTTGTCGCCGATGCTCGGCGCGTAGGCATCGTTGTACAGGGCGACGAATTCCGCGCCCCAGAACAGCACGATCTGCGCCTTGGCCGGCAGCAGCGTGGCCATCGTTGTCTTCAGGCTCGCCGACCAGGCGTCCGGCGGGCCGAGGGGCGAACTGGCCGCGTCGAGGCTGAGCAACAGTTTCCCGACCGCTCCTCCGTTGGCCAGGAAGGCCGGTGGATGGTCGAGGGTGTTCGGGTCCGGCTCGATGGTGAAAGGCTGTGCCATGTCTGCGGAGTCTTGCTCGGTTCCGGTTGAGGTGGTGGGTCGTATGGAATATAGGAGGGCGGTGGGTGCGCTTGCGTTCAATCAGCTTGGGGGACCGCGGGATCCCGATGCGGGTAGGTTTCGACTGGTCCCGAGGGAGCTGCCGGATTAGGCTGTGGGATGAGTACGGCCCTCATTTCCAGGAGCGGCGCGAGGGCCGCTTGGCCCGGTGGAATTTTGCTGTTGTTTTTCTTTTTTTAAAACAATGGGATACGGTAAGGGTGTTCCCCACGGGTGTGGGGATGAACCGGTACAGCAGATGAATCAAGACCAGGCGGAAATGTGTTCCCCACGGGTGTGGGGATGAACCGGCTGGAGCCGCCGGCAAGACGTTCGGCGAGGCGTGTTCCCCACGGGTGTGGGGATGAACCGGACGGCGACCTGAAGCGCGCGGATGCGATGAAGTGTTCCCCACGGGTGTGGGGATGAACCGACGTTCTTGTGCTTCTTGCCGGTCAAATCCGCGTGTTCCCCACGGGTGTGGGGATGAACCGGCCGGCCAGGTGCTCGGCCAACAGCTCGCGAAGTGTTCCCCACGGGTGTGGGGATGAACCGCTCAACGAGAAGAACATCCCGCGCAACATGATGTGTTCCCCACGGGTGTGGGGATGAACCGGCCATCAAGGAAGAGCCCCAGCTGCGCGTCGAGTGTTCCCCACGGGTGTGGGGATGAACCGCTCGCGGACAACACCCCGAACCCCTACGTCGGGTGTTCCCCACGGGTGTGGGGATGAACCGTAGTCCTGGCGGATATCGCTGCACCAGTGCATGTGTTCCCCACGGGTGTGGGGATGAACCGATGGAAGACCCAACCCGCGGCCAGGGGTGGGGGTGTTCCCCACGGGCGTGGGGATGAGCTGGTATCGACATCGATGGTGACCAGGCTGGTCCAATGTTCCCCACAGGCGTGGGATAAACCTGTCTACGCTCCTGCGGTTCGCCCCACCGCGCGGTATTTCCCACGGTGGGGCGAACCGCGCGGCACTACGACCAGTGGCGTGATCACCAGTGTCAGCCGCCAGTTGCGGAGACGCGGATCGCCCACCGTCCGGCAAGATCCTCTTTCAGGGCATGGAGTTTCCAACCAACCTGGTTCACGTCGCTGGGGATGCAGGCTTCGCTCAGCACGAATAACTGACGGCGCAGGCATTGGGCGGGGGCTGCCTGGATACCTTGCCCTTACCGGTCTCGAAGAAGGCTTCCAGCCCCCTGTGGCGGAAGGAAATAGATTGTGAACAGGCGGCAAGTGAAGGTTGTTAGAGAGTTAGCGGAATGTCCGACGTTCGCTGTTGCACCATGGAGTTCCTGCTAATTTGGACAGGGTGGTCGGTCCGGTCCATATCCCTCCTGCGCTCCTTCGCTTGCTAAACGGGGGTGAACAGGCGCATCCCTCGCTGGCTGCTCCTTGACGAGCGTCATGCACCAATAGGACGCGTTCCTCCGGTCCGGCTCAGGCCCGGTACGGGCGCCGAGGGAGGGCTGGAAACGATGGCCAAATAATGGCATTTTCTTTTCTCTGTAGGATCGCCCTGTGGCAGCGAGTCGGCTGATATGTGGCAAGTCCAGGGGCCGGCGGTGATCGCAGGATAGCCGCAGTTCAGGATCGGCCTCGGTTGTAGGCAGGGATGGAAGGTGGAAGGAATGCTCGGCTTTTCTGACATGGATGACGCATCGCGATACCTCTGGGCCAAGAGCGATGAGGGGGCTGGCCATGGTTTGCTGGCACACCTGCTGGATGTGGCCGCGGTGGCCCTGACGGTGCTGGAGCACGAGCCGCGGAGCAGTCGGCGATGGGCCGCCGAGGCCCTGGGGCTGCCGCTGGACGGCGCGCCGCGCTGGATCGCTACGCTGGTTGGGCTGCACGACTTCGGCAAGGCGATAGCCGGGTTCCAGGCCAAATGGCCGGCGGGTCGCGAGCGGGACGAGGCCAACGGCCTGCGGTTCGATACGCGCCTGTTGAAGGTCACCGACCACGCCTGTGCCAGCGCCTCGCTCCTGCGCCCGCTGCTGCTGGAAAAAGGCGATGCATCCTTGCTGTGGATACTGCACGTGCTGCAGGCGATCAGCGCCCATCATGGCTACAACTTCACTTCTGCCGATATAGAACGGGTGGTCCAGCGACACGAGCCGGCCGACTGGTGCCAGGCCCGGCGTCGCCTCTTCGATCTCTATTGGCAGCTGTTGGCGCCGACAGGCCAGGCGTCCCTGGAGGAGCTATCGCAGCCTGCCGTTCAGTGGCTGGCGGGGCTGACCAGCGTTTCCGACTGGATTGGTTCCAATCCAGAGTGGTTCCCGCTGGGTGAGCGCCAGCCGGCCTTCGCCGACTATTTCGAGGATGCCCGGCGGCGTGCCGAGGCGGCGCTGGCGGCCATCGGCTGGCGGCATTACCGGCCGTTGCTTGCGGAACTGTCCGAGGTCGACCAACTGCTCGGCCGTGTGCTTGGCCTTCAGCAGGCGGTCGAGGCGCGTCCTTTGCAGCGCATCGCCGACGGACTGCTGGCGACGGCCGCGGGACCTGCGTTGCTGTTGGTGGAGGCGCCAATGGGTGAGGGCAAGACCGAACTGGCGCTGCTTGCTCATCTGCGCCTGCAGGCGGCCAACCAGCATCGCGGGCTGTACCTCGCCCTGCCGACGCGAGCGACCGGAAACGCCTTGTTCCGTCGGGTCCGCACTTTCCTGGAGGCCTTTGCCGGCGGCGACGGCGCGGATGTGCAACTGGTCCACGGCGGGGCCGGGCAGGACGCGCAGGTCCTGCACTTGCGCGGGATCGCCGGCGGCGCAGGTGCAAGCGTGGCGTCCTCGGCCTGGTTCGCCCGTCGTCGGCGGGCGCTGCTCTCTCCGTATGGCGTGGGCACGGTGGACCAGGCGCTGTTCGCCGCGCTGAACGTCAAGCACCACTTCGTTCTGCTCTGGGGGCTGGCGAACAAGGTTGTGGTACTTGACGAAGTGCACGCCTACGACACCTATACCAGTGCCTTGATCGAGGCACTGTTGCGCTGGTTGCGGGCCATGGGTTGCTCTGTGGTGTTGATGAGCGCGACCTTGCCCGCTCAGCGCCGTTGCGAGCTGCTGCGCGCCTGGGGTGTGAACGACGCGGAGTTAACGCAGACGGCCTACCCGCGTTTGCTGCTGGCCGACGGGCGGGGTGTCCGGTCGAAGGACTGCCAGGCTCGTTCGCTTCCACGGATTCTCCTGCGCGAAGTAACGGAAGCCCTCCCAGGTATCGCCGAACAGGCGTTGCAGGCCTTGTCCCATGGCGGCTGTGGCGTAGTTATCGTCAACACCGTAGACCGCGCGCAACGACTCTATCGCCTGCTGCAGGCACAGGTCGGCGAGGAAACCCGCTTGCTGCTGTTCCATGCGCGTTTTCCCGAAGACCAGCGCGGACGCCTGGAAGGCCAGGTGCTCGACTGCTTCGGCAAGGAGGGGCAGCGCCCCGAGCGGGCCTTGTTGGTGGCGACCCAGGTAGCGGAACAATCGCTGGATATTGACTTTGACTTCATGTTCACCGACCTGGCGCCGGTGGACCTGCTCCTGCAGCGCGCCGGGCGCCTGCACCGGCACGCTCATCGGTTGCGCCCCGAGGCGCATGCCGAGGCACGGTTGTACGTGGCCGGGCTGAACCCGCAACGCTTCCCCGAGTTGAAGGCGACGGCTTGGGAGTATGTCTACGACCCCTACATCCTGGGGCGGACCTGGGCGCTGCTGTCCCTCCGGGATCATCTGCGACTGCCCGAGGATATCGACCTGCTGGTCCAGGCGGTCTACGACGAGGAGGTGCAACTGCCGGCGGAGATCACCGAGCGCGATCGCCATTTCATCGAAGTGGAAGCCTACGGCAAGCGCCTGGGTGAGCGTCGCACCGAGCGAATGATGGCGACGAACGTGGCGATCGCTGTGGAAGACGAGCCCCAGTTGGCTTACACGCAGCGCAATCGAGGTTATCAGGAAGGCGAGGAAGGACTCGGTCTGCCGAACTACACCCGCCTGGGAGACGAGTCGGTTTCCCTGGTCCCGGTGTATCGCCGGGAAGGCGGCTGGTCCTTGTCCGCTGGGGGAGAACTCTTCGACCCGGCGCATAGGGTTTCCGATGACCTGGCGCTGGCCTTGGCCAGCCGGCAGATCAAGACCTCGCGCAAAGATCTGGTCAAGCACCTGCTGGCAACGGAGGTGCCGCGTGCCTTCGTCGAGCATCCGTTGCTGCGGCAGCTCAGGCCGTTGGAACTAATTGAAGGACAGGCGGTGATAGGCAGATTGACGGTGGTGCTGGATGAGGAGCTGGGCTTGGTGTTTATCAGGGACCCCAAGGAGTAAGAATGACTGAACACTACAACCTGCTGGACACCCCCTGGCTGCCGGTCCGCCTGGCGAACGGCGAGGTCCGCGAGATGGGGCTGCTGGAGGTGTTCCGCGAGGCCGGGTGTATCAGCGCCCTGGCGGAAACCGAGCCGCCCAGTGTGATTGCACAGTACCGCCTGCTGCTGGCCATTACCCACCGGGCGCTTTTGCTGGAGTACGGCGCGTGGAAGGATAGTGGCAGGCTGCGTTGGTTCCGCGAGGGGTTGCCCATTGACGTCGTGGAACGCTACCTGGAGCGTTGGCGAGAGCGTTTCTGGCTGTTCCATCCACAGTATCCGTTCATGCAAGTCGCGGCCTTGGCTAGCGCCGCGGAAACCTGCGACAAACAGAAGCCCTGGGCCCAGATTTCCCTGGCCAGCGCCAACGGCAATACCCCTGTCGTGTTCGACCATTCCTATGACCTGGCGCCTTCCGCGGTGAGTGCGGACCGGGCGTTGTGCGCCTTGCTGGGCTTCCTACAGTTCACTCCGGGCGGGTTGGTCAAGACTGTTCGCGATTCGGACAAAGCCGGCGCACTGGCCAATACGGCGGCGGTGGTGCCCCTGGCGGACAGTCTGGCGAAAACCCTGTGCCTGGCCTTGCACCCGGCCTCGGGCGAAGCAGCCTTCGATTTGCCTGCCTGGGAGCGGGAAGCCTTGACGATTCCGCAACTGGCCGCCGACCCCATTCTTGCCAGCGGGCCTAACGATCGCTACACCCGGCAGTCGCGAGCAGTGTTGTTGCTGCCGGAGGAAGAGGGCTGCGTCCGCTGGATTCGTTTCGCCGCCGGCCAGGCGCTGGCCGACGATGTCCAGGCGCCGGACCCCATGGCCAGCTACCGCCCCGGCGCCAACAACAGCATGGTCCGGCTGAGCTTCGGTGAAGGGCGGGTGTTCTGGCGCGACCTGCCGAGCTTGCTGCCGGACAGCGCGGCGGCTGGCTCGAAACGGGCTGCCGTTCTCGACTGGGCTTCCAACCTGCGCAGCATCGGCGCCGATGCGCCGTCCTCGATGCTGCTGGTCGCCGGATTGGCCAGCGACCAGGCCAAACTGTTGCGCTGGCGCTCCGAGACCGTTGTCCTGCCTGCGGCCCTGCTCGACTCGGAGGGCTGTGCCAACGAACTGCGCCGTTGTATCCGGGAATCGGAAGACCTGTACGGCGAACTGCGCAAGATCGCCGTGGCAATGCTCGCCGAGGCGTTGCCCGATCCTGCCAGCAAGGACACCTGGGCGAGGGCTCGTACGTCGTTTGACAACGGTCCGGCTGCGGCCACCTATTTCGCCTTGCTGGAGCGCTCGTTGCCCTCGCTCATGGCCCTCATCGGCGGCGATAGCTTGGAGATGCTGGACGAAGCCGAGGCGTTCTGGCGAAGCCGCCTGCTGGCAGCCCTCGAGGTCGCCTGGCAGGGCGTGCGGGAAGGCCTGGGCCTGTCGGTCGCAGCGTTGCGTGCGGAGGCCAAGGTCCGGCCGCGCTACCTGGCGTTGCTGCGTCGTTACCGTAGCGAACGTACCTCTTCCACTCCATTTGCAGAGGAGCAGCGTGCATGAGTGCTGCCGAACATCCTTTCATCGGCCATCTGCAGCGCTTGCAGAATGATCGCGGTGCGCTGGCCGTTCTACGGCGCAGCCTGGGTTTCGCGCCGGGCGCCTATGTACCGGCCTATCCCTATGTTGAACGCTTTGTCGGTGCCGAGCGGCATGCGCACGATGCCTGGCGCCTGGCCTTGTACCTGACCGCCGGCCTGTTCGCCAGCCACCCCGAGCAGGGCCCGGCGAGCCTGGCGACGCGCTTCGGCGAACTGATGAAGGCGCGCGATAGCGCCAGCATCGAGAGGCGCTTCATTGCCCTGTTATCCGCCGATGCGGAAAACCTGTCGGTGTACCTGCGACAGGTTGTGAGCCTATTGGCGGCGGGCAAGCTCGCCTTCGACTATGGCGTCTTGCTCGACGACCTTGCCCATTGGCTCGACCCTTACCTGCCTGTTGCGCGCGGCGACGCCATTCGCCAGCGCTGGGCCAGGGATTTCTACGCGGCGCTGGCCAACACAACCGACACCTCCCTTCACAAGGATTGAGAGACCAGCATGAATTTGTTCATCGAGTTCCATCTGATCCAGAACTTCGCTCCGTCCAACCTCAACCGTGACGATACCGGAGCGCCCAAGGATGCCATCTTTGGCGGTCACCGTCGGGCTCGCGTCAGCAGCCAGTGCTTCAAGCGCGCGATCCGCCTGACTGCCCACGAGCAGGAGTTGGTCGCGCCCGAACATCGCGGCGTGCGCACCAAGAAGCTCAAGGCATTGCTGCTGGAGCGGCTTGCCGGACGCGATCCCGCCGAGGCCGAGGGCAAGATCGAGACGGCGCTGGCGGCCGCGGGGCTCAAGCTCAAGGACGATGGCAAGACCGAATACCTGCTGTTTCTCGGCGAAGCGGAGATTGCCGGTTTCGCCGCGCTGATCGAGCAGCGCTGGGATGAACTGGGCAGCGCCGCGCCGGCTGGCGAGAAAAAGGGCAAGAAGGAAGCCAAGGCGAACGTGCCGGCGGAAGTGATCAAGCAGGCCAGGGCCCTGCTCGACGGTGGCAAGGCCGTTGACGTGGCGCTGTTCGGGCGGATGCTCGCCGATCTGCCCGAAGTCAATCAGGACGCGGCCTGCCAGGTGGCCCATGCGATCAGTACCCATCGTGTCGAGCGCGAGTTCGATTACTTCACCGCCGTCGACGATCGCGGTGGCCCGGACGAAAGCGGCGCCGGCATGATCGGCCAGGTGGAGTTCAATTCCGCCACGCTGTATCGCTACGCAGTGGTCGACCTGCGCAAGTTGCTCGGCAACCTGCAGAACGACGGCGAGCTGGTGCTGTCGGCGCTGGAAGCGTTCACCCAGGCCATGGTCCGGGCGATCCCGTCGGGCAAGCAGAACACCTTCGCGGCGCACAACCTGCCGGCCTTCGTCGGTATCTGCCTGCGCCACGCGGGCCCGCTGAACCTGGCCAACGCCTTTGAGAAACCGGTCGTCGCGCGTGCCGATGCCTCCCTCAGCGAGCGCTCCGTTGCCGAGTTGGCCCGCCACGACCAGCAATTGGCCTCGGTCTATGGTGACAGCCGCGACCGCTGGGCTTATCTGGACATCAGCGGTGCCTGGCCGAAGGAGCGTGGCGAGCCGGCCGGCAACCTGCAGCAACTCGCCGATTGGCTGCGCAGCCAGGTTTCCAGCCGTCTGGGAGGCTGAGATGGCTACCTTGCTGATGCGCCTGCAAGGGCCGATGCAGTCATGGGGCACCACCAGCCGTTTTGACGAGCGCGACACCCAGCTGGAACCGTCGAAGTCGGGAGTGCTTGGCCTGGTCTGCGCCGCCCTGGGACGTGATCGCAGCGAGCCGCTGGAGGATCTGGCCAGCCTGCGGATGGGGGTGCGCGTCGACCGAGAGGGCATTCCGTTGCGCGACTACCAGACGGCCACCGGTGTGCTGGTCGCCAGTGGCAAGGCCGATCCGCGGCGGACAGTGGTCAGCCCGCGGCATTACCTGGCCGACGCGGTCTTTCTGGTCGGGCTCGAAGGGCGCGACCAGGCCCTGCTGGAGCGAATCCAGCAAGCCTTGCGTGCACCGTTCTGGCCGCTGTGCCTGGGCCGCAAGAGTTTCGTTCCTGGGAGCCCGGTGTGGTTGCCCGAGGGCCTTTCTTCCCTGGCACTGGAACAGGCGTTGCAGGCCTGGCCACGCCTGGCCGAGGCGCAACCGGGCGACCGCGGCAAGCCCTTGCGTTGCCTGATCGAGGATGAGCGCAGCGGGGTGGTACGCCTCGATCAGCCCATCGCCCCCTTTGCCGAACGCCGTTTCGGCCCACGCTTCGTACGCTCGGGAGTCGCGGATGTACCTGACCAGACTGACCCTTGATCCTCGCAGCGCTCAGGCGCGCCGCGACCTAGGCGACGCCTATGAGATGCACCGTACTTTGTCGCGGGTTTTCGCCGACGAGCAGGCTCCGGCATCGCGCTTCCTCTGGCGTCTGGAGGCCTCGGGGAATGCCTGGTCCACTCCGACCTTGCTGGTCCAGGCGGCCAGCGAGGGTAACTGGTCGGTGCTGCAGGCGCTCCCTGGCTACCTGCTGGGGGAGCCGCAGAGCAAATCTCTGGCTTTGCGACAGTGGCTGGAAAGCGATATCTCCTACCGTTTCAGATTGTTCGCCAATCCGACGGTGACACGCCAGGGCAAGCGCTATGGGCTGGTGGGCGAGGAGCAGCAACTGGCTTGGCTGGCACGCCAGGGCGAGCGGCACGGTTTCGTGGTCGAGGCGGCCCTCGTAACCTTCAGCGAAGTGCTTGGCAGCCGCAAGGGGCAGACACGCATCAGCGTCTTGCGCGCCGCGTTCGAGGGGCGTTTGCGGATCAGTCGCCCGGATGCCTTTGGTCAGGCTCTGGTCGCTGGGATAGGCCCTGCCAAGGCTTTCGGCTGTGGCCTGCTGAGCCTGGCGCGTAGCTGATGCTACCGCCCCTCAAACCCTTGCCGATGAAGGACCGGCTGTCCATGGTGTTCGTCCAGTACGGGCAGATCGACGTGCGGGACGGCGCCTTCGTTGTCATCGACCAGACCGGCGTGCGTATGCACATTCCGGTGGGCTCGGTTGCCTGCATCATGCTCGAACCCGGTACCCGGGTGTCCCATGCCGCCGTACACCTGGCCTCGACTGTCGGCACCTTGCTGGTGTGGGTCGGTGAGGCCGGCGTGCGTCTGTACGCCAGTGGCCAGCCCGGAGGCGCTCGTGCTGATCGTCTGCTGTACCAGGCCCGTCTGGCCTTGGACGACGAGCTGCGGCTCAAGGTGGTACGCAAGATGTACGAACTGCGTTTCGCCGAGCCGGCGCCCGCGCGGCGTAGTGTCGAGCAATTGCGCGGCATCGAGGGCGCCCGGGTGCGCGAGACCTATCGGCTACTGGCTCGCCAGTTCGGAGTGGACTGGCGGGCGCGCAATTACGACCGGCGGAAGTGGGATGCCGCCGACGTACCGAATCGCTGCCTGTCGGCGGCCACCAGTTGCCTCTATGGAATCACCGAAGCTGCGGTGCTGGCGGCGGGGTATGCTCCGGCGGTCGGCTTCATCCATACTGGCAAACCGCTGTCGTTCGTTTACGACATCGCCGACCTGTTCAAATTCGACACAGTGGTGCCGGTCGCCTTCCGTATCGCCGCTAAGGCGCCGTCGCAACCCGAGCGTGACGTGCGGCTCGCCTGCCGGGATATCTTCCGTTCGAGCAAGCTGCTGACCCGCATCATTCCCACCATCGAAGAGGTACTGGCCGCCGGCGGCGTCGAACCTCCCAGCGCACCGCCCGAGTCGGTGCCGTCAGCCATTCCCAACCCGGAGGGAATCGGCGACCTCGGGCACAGGACGCAAGGGTGAGCTTCCTGGCCGTAGTGGTGGAAAACGTCCCGCCGCGCTTGCGCGGACGTCTGGCAATCTGGCTGCTGGAAGTCCGCGCGGGCGTCTATATCGGCGATGTATCGCGGCGTACCCGGGAAATGATCTGGCAGCAGCTGAGCGAGGGCTACGAGGAGGGCAACGTGGTAATGGCCTGGGCCGCCGCCAACGAATCCGGCTACGAGTTCCAGACCCTGGGCGTTAACCGTCGACATCCAGTGTTGTTCGACGGGCTGCAATTGGTGGCATTCCAGCCTCTGGATCGGACCACGGAATAGAGGATGAGGCGGTAGATTTTTCGAGGTGTTTTTTCTTCTTTAAAAACAATTCTGTACGGTAAGTGTGTTCCCCACATGCGTGGGGATGAACCGACAGTAGCCTCTCGCAAAGCTCGGTCGGTTGTGTGTTCCCCACATGCGTGGGGATGAACCGGGATTGCTGCTCAACTGGCTGATTCTAAGAAAGTGTTCCCCACATGCGTGGGGATGAACCGACCCGGCGAAACCCTGCATATCGGCGACAACAGTGTTCCCCACATGCGTGGGGATGAACCGATGTGCTTCCAGCTTTCGTCGTCCAGCTTCCGGTGTTCCCCACATGCGTGGGGATGAACCGATAAAAGAGGCCGTCAAATACCGATGCGTCCTGTGTTCCCCACATGCGTGGGGATGAACCGCAGCGGGCCACCTGGCTGCAGTTGCTGACCAGGTGTTCCCCACATGCGTGGGGATGAACCGGTGATGGAGCGGACCGCCCCGAGCACCGCAGAGTGTTCCCTACATGCGTGGGGATGAACCGAAGGACCGCGTCCGCGTGCTGCTGGAGACGATGTGTTCCCCACATGCGTGGGGATGAACCGTGGAAGTACGCTCGCGCAGCGAGGATGCGATATATGCACGGGGCGAGCCGTTCACTTGAAAAGCCGACATTCCTGGCTGTCCTGTATTTCCCCTTTGGCATGGATAGAGCAGCCCCATAGGGCGAACGACGCCACCGGCGTCATTCGCCATGGTCGGGTCAACCGGAACGTCGATCGGCTACCAGGCGCTGCTGCAGGCGCGTCAGGAAGGCCACTTCGAAGGCGGTCTTCTGCATCGGTGTGGGCAGGCTGTCGCGGCCGAAGGCGAAGGCGGTCCAGAGCTGGCCTTCGATCTGGTCGGCAAGCCAGTTCTCGGCCTGGCGGACGCCCTTGTCGATGGCGGGCTGGGCGGGAACCGGCCAGAGCAGGGAGAGACCGGGTTGCCGGTCGGCGGGGGGAATCTCGACCATCAGGTCCTTGTAGCGTTCGATGATTGCGTCGACGTGGGTCTTTTCCTTTTCATCCTTCGTCATGCTGGGTACTCCGTTTCTGAGAGTCACATGACCTGCCGCCTTCGCTGTCAATCGATGGAGGCAGGATCGCGCAGGGTTGACAGACCGGGAAACGGAACCGGCAGACCACGAGGGTCTCCCCACGCGATCCGCCATGAAGGCCCGCAGTTGGAAAACTGCGGTCGAGCCGATGCCTGCAAAAGCATTCGCTGCTTTCGCATGCACCGCTCGGCGCATCGCGCCGTCTCTTCGGGCTGTCAAACCCGGTCACGGATTTGGCCGTGACGGGCGCAGGATAGGGGCAGGCAAGGCGGGGAGCAAGGGCGGGAACGGGTGACGGCAGAGGCTATCGGCAGGCAAGGCGTTGGCTGAAGCGATTCATGGAAATAACCCGGCCTTGGAGCGCGCCGTTAATCATCGTTTACCAGGAGAAAACAATCCGCCTGGACTGTTCGACTCAATATTTTGTGATGCGCTTCACGTAATAAGAGTATTCCTTATGAGCCACGCAAAAGTGTCATTCGCTTCTTCGAAGAGGGCGCTGCCGAAGTTTCACGCTAGTTGGGCACGCCGCGAGGGCGGCTCGGCACTTTGGTGCATAAGGATATAACCCTTTCTTCATTTCTGATTTTCGTCAGAGTTCGTACCGGGGCGACCGTCCGTCATTCGATATTAATTAAAAGCGTCAATAATCCGTTTAGGAATCAGGGGCTTGGAAATCCACCTGGCAGAACTGACAGGTCGGTATGCCCAACCAAAGTATTGAACTGATTTAAGTGGTGGTACAAATTTGCCTTTCCCATGTTAGTCCTACTTAACAGGCGAAGCGGTGGAGAGCGCTCTGTTGCGGGCTGCTCGGGATTAAATGGGTTTCGCCCTCGGGGGCTCCTGTCTTCCAATAAAAACAAGTTGTCGCCAGGCCTGATGAACTTTCAGGTACCCGCGTTCCGTTTTCTCGCGGAACTCACTGACTGCGCTTAACCGCGTGACCGGTTCGGTCGGTAAACAGCGACCTGCGCCGGAAACGCGATAACCGAGACAACTCAATCGAGGAACAGAAGATGGGATTATTCAATGCAGCCGCGAACCTGTTCGGCCAGGTCTACGAGCGTGCGACGCAGGTGGCCGCCACCGCCGTCACGGCGGTGGCGGACGTGGCCAGGACATTGGTGGGCTCCACCGTCGACGCCGTGGAGCAGCAGGTGCACGAAGCGCTTACATCGGTGCATGACGCCGTTGCCAGCGTGGAGCAGGCGCTGGAGGGTACGGTCGGCGCGGTGGCCGGCACGCTCGGCGAGATCGCCGGCGACGCCCTCGACACCGTAGGCTCCGCGGTCGGCACGCTGGGCGGGCTGGCCGGCAACTCGCTGGCGATCGCCGACGACTTGTTGCACGGGCGCGTCGAGCCGGAGGATTACCTGAAGCTGGTCGGTGACCTGGGGCAGGGCGTCGGTGCCACCGTCGGCCATGCCTGGGAATTCGGCAGCGACAGCCTGAAGGCCGCCAACGATCTCTACCACGCCGCCTACCAGGGTGGCTCGCTAAGCCTCGGCAATAGCGACGGCCTGCTCGGGGTCAATGTGATCGGCTCGCTGCTCGGCGGCAATCACGACCAGGGCGTGATTCCCGATAGCCGCGGCATCCTCGGCCCGCTGCCGATCAACGTCTCCTTCACCGAGCAAGGCCTGACCTTCGGCGGCGAGACGCCGCTGACTCCGCTGGTCACCGCAGCCCTGGCGCTGAATCCGATCACCGCGCCGCTGGTGCCGGTGCTGGCGCCGCTCAACCTCGGCGGCCTGGGAGTGGTCGGCTCGGTCGACAAGGAAGGCTTCAGCGCCAAGTTCTACGGTATCGCCGGACCCAGCTACAACCTCGGCGTGGCCAATCTCGGCGGCACCCTGGAATTGGGTAGCTACAACGAGGTCAAGCTGCTGAGCTGGAACGAGGTGACCCTCAAGGACCTGCCCATCGTCGGCGGCATCCTCGGCTACGTGCCGGTGGTCAAGGACATCGGTGTCTCGCTGCCGACGCTGGACCTGCACTTCGACAGCAAGCTGTATGCGCAAACGATTGCCGGTGTCGATGTCGCCGGGGTCGGGCCGAAGGGCCAGATCGAGCTGGTGCATGACCTCGACAATGACCTGTCGATCGTCGCCGGTATCGCCGGGGATACCGCGCACAGCGCACTGGACGGTGCCGGCAAGGTGCTCGCGGCGCTGCTCGGCCACGGCGGCGAAGCGGCGCCGCCGACAATCCAGCTGATCGGCGCCGACCCGGCGCCGGAGCATCAGGCCCTGGCCGCCTGACGGCGAGGGAACGCCCGGCACAGGGAGGTGCCATCCGGGCTCATTCGGGATTCCAGCGGCAGTCGTGGCAGAAGTGAGCGCGCTCGATGGCAAGGCTCGGTTCCAGCGTTACCAACGAAATCAAACAGGCCCTGGCGGCCAGCCGCGGCGCATTGCGCAGCGTGGCGGCGTTCTCCGGGGTGATCAACCTGCTGATGCTGGTGCCCTCGCTGTACATGCTGCAGGTGTACGACCGCGTGCTGTCCTCGGCCAACGAAGTCACCCTGTTGATGCTGACCCTGATGGCGCTTGGCGTGTTCGTCTTCATGGGCGCGCTGGAGGCGCTGCGCAGCTTCGTCCTGGTGCGGGTCAGCGAACGCTTCGACGGCCAGTTGCATGGGCGGATCTACGCCGCCGCCTTCGAACGCAACCTGCGCGCCGGCGGCCAGGAGGCCAGCCAGGCGCTGCACGACCTGACCACCCTGCGCCAGTTCATCACCGGCCAGGCGCTGTTCGCCTTCTTCGACGCACCCTGGTTCCCGGTCTACCTGCTGGTGATCTTCCTCTTCGACCCCTGGCTCGGCCTGCTCTCGCTGGTCGGCGCGCTGGCCCTGATGGCCCTCGCCTGGTTCAACGAACGCGCCACCCGTGCGCCGCTGGCCAAGGCCGGCGAGTTGTCGATCAAGTCCGGCCAACTGGCCAGCAACAACCTGCGCAACGCCGAGGTGATCGAGGCGATGGGCATGCTCGGCAGCATGCGCGGGCGCTGGGAACGGCTGCACCAGGCGTTCCTCGACCAGCAGAGCCTGGCCAGCGAGCGCGCGGCGCGGATCAACGCGCTGAGCAAATACCTGCGCATCGCCCTGCAATCCCTGGTGCTCGGCCTCGGCGCCTGGCTGGCGGTGGAGGGACGCATCACCCCGGGGATGATGATCGCCGGCTCGATCCTGATGGGCCGTGCGCTGGGGCCCATCGACCAACTGATCGGCGTGTGGAAGCAGTGGGGCGCAGCGCGCGATGCCTATCGCCGGCTGAGCGGCCTGCTCGACGAATTCCCCGCCCGCGAGCGGCGCATGGAATTGCCCGAGCCGCGTGGCCACCTGCTGCTGGAATCGCTGGACGCGGCGCCGCCCGGCAGCGAGGCGCGCACCCTGCGTGGTCTGACCCTGGCGATCCCGGCCGGCTCGGTGGTCGGCGTGATCGGTCCGTCCGGCTCCGGCAAGTCGAGCCTGGCGCGGGTTGTGCTGGGCATCTGGCCGACCCTGCACGGCAGCGTGCGCCTGGACGGCGCCGAGATCCGCCAGTACGAGCGCGAGACCCTCGGCCCGCGCATCGGCTACCTGCCGCAGGACATCGAACTGTTCGCCGGCACGGTGGCGGAAAACATCGCCCGCTTCGGCGAGGTGCAGGCCGACAAGGTGGTGGAGGCGGCGCGCCTGGCCGGGGTCCATGAACTGGTCCTGCGCCTGCCGCAGGGCTACGACACCGTGCTCGGCGTCGGCGGCGCCGGGCTTTCCGGCGGCCAGCGCCAGCGCATCGCCCTGGCCCGGGCGCTGTACGGCGCGCCGACCCTGGTGGTGCTCGACGAACCCAACTCGAACCTCGACGACAGCGGCGAGCAGGCGCTGCTGGCGGCGATCCAGGCGCTCAAGGCGCGTGGCTGCACGGTGCTGCTGATCACCCACCGGGCCGGCGTGCTGGGTTGCGCCGACCGCCTGCTGGCGCTGAACGCCGGCCAGTTGCACCTGTACGGCGAGCGCGACCAGGTGCTCGCCGCCTTGAACAACCAGCGCGCCGCGTCGGCGTCGCAGCAGCGCGCGGACTACCGGGTGGCCGGCTACGGCGCGCCGCAGGTGGTGGCCGCGCCGCGCCAGGGAGGTGTGGAATGACCCGCACGGTGAAACGCGACGAGAACGCCTATGCGCGACTGGGCTGGCTGCTGGTCCTGTTCGGCTTCGGCGGCGCGCTGCTCTGGGCCGCCTTCGCGCCGCTCGACCAGGGCGTGGCGGTGCCGGCCACGGTGATCATCTCCGGCCAGCGCAAGTCGGTGCAGCATCCGCTGGGCGGGGTGGTCAAGCACATCCTGGTGCGCGACGGCCAGCATGTGGAGGCGGGCGAGCCGCTGATCCGCATGGAACCGACCCAGGCCCGGGCCAACGTCGATTCGCTGCTCAACCGGTACGCCAACGCGCGGCTCAACCAGGCGCGCCTGCAGGCCGAATACGACGGCCGGCGGACCCTGGAGATGCCCGCGGGGCTGGCCGAGCAGGCCCCGCTGCCGACCCTCGGCGAGCGCCTGGAGTTGCAGCGGCAGTTGCTGCACAGCCGCCAGACCGCGCTGGCCAACGAACTCTCCGCATTGCGGGCGAACATCGAGGGGCTGCGCGCCCAGCTCGAAGGGTTGCGCCAGACCGAGGGCAACCAGCGCCTGCAACAACGCCTGTTGAACAGCCAGTTGAGCGGTGCGCGCGACCTCGCCGAGGAAGGCTACATGCCGCGCAACCAGTTGCTCGAACAGGAGCGCCAACTGGCCGAGGTGAACGCCCGGCTATCGGAGAGCAGCGGTCGCTTCGGGCAGATCCGCCAGAGCATCGCCGAGGCGCAGATGCGCATCGCCCAACGCGAGGAGGAGTACCGCAAGGAAGTCAACGGGCAACTGGCGGAAACCCAGGTCAATGCGCGGACGCTCTGGGAGGAGCTGTCCTCGGCGCGCTACGAACTGCGCCACGCCGAGATCCGCGCGCCGGTCAGCGGCTACGTGGCCGGCTTGAAGGTGTTCACCGATGGCGGGGTGATCGGCCCCGGCGAATTGCTGATGTACATCGTGCCCAACAGCGACAGCCTGGAAGTGGAGGGCCAGCTCGCGGTGAACCTGGTCGACCGGATCCACAGCGGGCTGCCGGTGGAGATGCTGTTCACCGCCTTCAACCAGAGCAAGACCCCGCGGGTCACCGGCGAGGTGACCATGGTCAGCGCCGACCGCCTGCTCGACGAGCAGAACAAGCAGCCCTACTACGCGCTGCGCGCCCAGGTCGACGCGGCCGCGATGGGCAAGCTGAAGGGCCTGCAGATCCGCCCGGGGATGGCGGTGCAGGTGTTCGTCCGCACCGGCGAGCGCTCGCTGCTCAATTACCTGTTCAAGCCCCTGTTCGACCGCGCCCACGTGGCGCTGGCGGAGAACTGACCGATGACCATGCGCCGCCTGATGACCTGGCTGTTCGGCGCCTTCCTGTTGCTGCTGCGCGAGGACGCCTTCGCCCTCGGCCTGCTGGACGGCTATCACCTGGCCCTGGAGAACGACCCGCAGTTCCAGGCCGCGATCCAGGAGCACGAGGCCGGCAGGCAATACCGTGCGCTCGGCCGCGCGGCGCTGCTGCCGCGCCTGGTGTACAGCTACAACCGTGGGCGCAGCTGGTCCGATGTGACCCAGGCCACCACCCGCGGCGATTTCAAGGAAGACCGCGACTACGACAGCTACGTCTCCACCCTCAGCCTGCAACAGCCGTTGTTCGACTACGAGGCCTTCAGCCGCTACCGCAAGGGCGTGGCCCAGGCGCTGTTGTCCGACGAGCGCTTCCGCAGCCAGAGCCAGGAACTGCTGGTCCGGGTCCTGGAAGCCTATACCGGCGCGCTGCTGGCCCAGGACCAGATCGAACTGGCGCGGGCGCAGAAACGCTCCTACCGCGAGCAGTTCCAGCTCAACCAGCGCCAGTTCGAGCGCGGCAACGGCACCCGCACCGACACCCTGGAGACCCAGGCCCGCTTCAACCTGGCCCAGGCCCAGGAAATCGAGGCGCGGGACAGCCAGGATGCCGCCCTGCGCGAGCTGGAGCGGCTGGTCGGGGCGCCGCTGGAGATCGCCGACCTGGCGCCGCTCGGCGAACGCTTCCAGGTGCGCCCGCTGAGCCCCGCCAGCTACACCGCCTGGCGCGACCTGGCGCTGGCCGAGAATCCCGAGCTGGCCTCGCTGCGCCACGCGGTGGACGTGGCCCGCTACGAGGTCGAGCAGAACCGCGCCGACTTCCTGCCGCGCCTGGGCCTGTACGCCAGCACCGGCAAGTCCAAGTCCGGTTCGGAGAACACCTACAACCAGCGCTACGAGACCGACAGCGTCGGCATCCAGTTGAGCGTTCCGCTGTTCTCCGGCGGCGAGACCCTGGCGGCGACGCGCCAGGCCACGCATCGCATGGAGAAGAGCCATTACGACCTGGACGACAAGGTCCGCGAGACCCTCAACCAGGTGCGCAAGATGTACAACCAGAGCAGCAGCAGCGCGGCGAAGATCCGCGCCTACGAGATGACCGTGGATTCGGCGCGGACGCTGGTGATGGCCACGCGCAAGAGCATCGCCGCCGGGGTGCGGGTCAACCTCGACCTGCTGAACGCCGAGCAGGCGCTGTACAGCGCGATGAACGAGCTGTCCAAGGCCAAGTACGACTACCTCACGGCCTGGGCACGCCTGCGTTTCTACGCCGGGGTGCTGGACGAAGCCGACCTGGAACTGGTGGCGGCGAACTTCGTTTCCGGCGAGACGCCGGCGCGCCGCCGCGACTGCGCGACGACGGATTGCCCGGCGCCGCTGCACACCCTGTCGAAGACCGATACGGAGGAAAACCGGAGCGCGCTCAATTGAGACCGCGAAGGACGTGCAGGCAATTGTTCGCCTGGCGTGAAGTCGATGTCCCGGGCGGGTCGACAGAGGTCGAACAATACGCATGGAATTGTTTTTTCAATAAGGCGCTATTTATATGAAACGGTTTTTATAATATTCCAGTGTCTTCGGTAGTTTATCTTTCCTGCATGATTTCATATATGCGGAATTCGTTCGTGCATATGCTTTAAGTGCAGCTTAATTTTTTTCGTGAAACCTGTGGACATTGGAAAATGAGCTGTGTCAGTTTGGACTTCGGCCTGATCTGGCCGATAACTGCAATTATCCATCCGATAATTGTATCCGAGTTATTTCCTTTACAACTTAAAGGGATATGACAATGTCCAGCAATTCTCTTGCATTGAAAGGTCGTAGCGATGCGTATACCCAGGTAGACAACTTCCTGCATGCCTATGCGCGGGGCGGGGACGAATTGGTCAATGGCCATCCGTCCTATACCGTCGACCAGGCGGCGGAGCAGATCCTCCGCGAACAGGCGTCTTGGCAGAAAGCGCCGGGCGACTCGGTGCTGACCCTGTCCTATTCGTTCCTGACCAAACCGAACGACTTCTTCAATACGCCGTGGAAGTATGTCAGCGATATCTACTCGCTGGGCAAGTTCAGCGCCTTTTCCGCGCAGCAGCAGGCCCAGGCCAAGTTATCGCTGCAATCCTGGTCGGACGTCACCAATATCCACTTCGTCGACGCCGGCCAGGGCGATCAGGGCGACCTGACCTTCGGCAACTTCAGCAGTAGTGTCGGCGGTGCGGCGTTCGCCTTCCTGCCGGATGTACCGGATGCGCTCAAGGGGCAATCCTGGTACCTGATCAACAGCAGCTACAGCGCCAACGTCAATCCGGCCAACGGCAACTACGGACGCCAGACCCTGACCCACGAGATCGGCCATACCCTGGGCCTGAGCCACCCCGGCGACTACAACGCCGGCGAGGGCGATCCCACCTACGCCGACGCTACCTACGCCGAGGACACCCGCGCCTATTCGGTGATGAGCTACTGGGAAGAGCAGAACACCGGCCAGGACTTCAAGGGCGCCTATTCCTCGGCACCGCTGCTGGACGACATCGCGGCGATCCAGAAGCTCTACGGGGCCAACCTGACCACTCGCACCGGCGACACGGTGTACGGCTTCAACTCCAACACCGAGCGCGACTTCTACAGCGCCACCTCGTCCAGTTCCAAGCTGGTGTTCTCGGTGTGGGACGCCGGCGGCAACGACACCCTGGACTTCTCCGGCTTCAGCCAGAACCAGAAGATCAACCTCAACGAGAAGGCGCTGTCCGATGTCGGCGGGTTGAAGGGCAATGTGTCGATCGCTGCCGGGGTCACCGTGGAAAACGCCATCGGCGGCTCGGGTAGCGACCTGTTGATCGGCAACGACGTGGCCAATGTGCTCAAGGGCGGCGCCGGCAACGACATCCTCTACGGCGGCCTCGGCGCGGACCAGCTGTGGGGCGGCGCGGGAGCCGACACCTTCGTCTACGGCGATATCGCCGAGTCCTCCGCGGCGGCGCCGGATACCCTGCGCGACTTCGTCAGCGGCCAGGACAAGATCGACCTGTCCGGGCTGGATGCCTTCGTCAACGGCGGGCTGGTGCTGCAATACGTCGACGCCTTCGCCGGCAAGGCCGGCCAGGCGATCCTGTCCTACGACGCGGCGAGCAAGGCCGGCAGCCTGGCGATCGACTTCAGCGGGGACGCCCATGCCGATTTCGCGATCAATCTGATCGGCCAGGCGACCCAGGCCGACATCGTCGTCTGACGCGCTGAAGCGGGCGCGGTTCGGTGCGGCGGTACGAACCGCGGCCCTTCGGCCGGCCGGGCACTGTTCGAATTGATAGGTGTCTTCCACAGGAGCGAAGTTGTGAACTGTGGCGCGCCCGTGGGCCGGCGGCCTGGCGGACGAACGGAGGCCCGCGGCGCCTGGCGCGCGCTGGCGTTCGAAGCGAGGATGGCGGGCGGCGTTCGCCGTGTTATCCGATGTTCCAGGCTTGAAGGAGATCTCTCGATGTCGGCAAGCGCGAAGCTCTCCAGGATGGTTTGCTTGCTCTGCGGTTTTTTCAGCACAGGTATCAGTATGGCCAGCAGTCTGATTCTTCTCAGCGCTTCCGATCTCGCCGGGCAATGGACCCTGCAGCAGGACGAGGCGCCCGCGATCTGCCACCTGGAGCTGCGCGACAGCGAAGTGGCGGAAGCCAGTGGCTACGACCTGGGCGGCGATACCGCCTGCCTCACGCGCTGGCTGCCCAGCGAGCCGCGCGCCTGGAGGCCTACCCCGGCCGGGATCGCGCTGCTCGAACGCGGCGGCCTGACCCTGATGCTCCTCGGTCGCCAGGGCGAGGGCGACTACCGGGTGCAGAAGGGCGACGGCGGGCAGTTGGTGCTGCGCCGCGCGATGCCCTAGCTCGCCTGCGGGTCAGACCACGAAGCGACCGATCATGCCCTTGAGGTCGTTGGCCAGGCGCGACAGCTCGTGGCTGGCGCCGCGGGTCTGCTCGGCGCCCTGGGTGGTCTGCACGGCAACGTCGCGGATGTTCACCAGGTTGCGGTCGACCTCGCGGGCGACGTGGGCCTGCTCTTCGGCAGCGCTGGCGATCACCAGGGTGCGCTCGTTGATCCGCGTGGCGTGCTCGGCGATCTCGCCCAAGGCGTGGTCGGCGGCCTCGGCCTCGTCGAGCATCTGCCGGGCGCGCTGGTCGTTCTCGCGCATCGCGGACACCGCGGTGTCGGTGCCCTCGCGGACGCTGGCGATCATGCCTTCGATCTCATGGGTCGATTGCTGGGTGCGGTGGGCGAGGGCGCGCACTTCGTCGGCGACCACCGCGAATCCGCGGCCCTGCTCGCCGGCGCGGGCGGCCTCGATGGCGGCATTGAGGGCGAGGAGGTTGGTCTGCTCGGCGATGGCGCGGATCACGTCGAGCACCTTGCCGATGTCCTGCGCCTGGCTGGCCAGGCCTTCCACCAGGCGCGCGGTCTGGCCGATCTCGGCGTTCATCTGGCGGATCGAGCGGACGGTCTGTCCGACCCGTGCGCGGCCGTTGCCGGCGGCCCGTTCCGAGAGACTGGAGGCCTCGGCGGTGGAGCTGGCGTTGCGCGCGACCTCCTCGACCGCCGCGCTCATTTCGTTGACCGCGGTGGCGGCCATCTCGATCTCATCGTTCTGCCGGGCCAGCGACCGGTTGCCTTCCTCGGTCACCGCGTTCAGTTGCTCGGCAGCGGCGGCCAGCAGCGCGGCGGAATCGCCGATCTGCTCGATGGTGTCGTGCAGGCTGGCCTGCATGCTGCGCATGGCCTTCATCAGTTGCGCCGGCTCGTCGTCGCCGTCGCTGGCGATCTCGCCGGTCAGGTCGCGGGCCGCGATGCGGTCGGCGCAGGACACCGCCTCGCGGATCGGCACGACGATGCTGCGGGTCAGCAGCCAGGCGATCGTCACGCTGGCCGCCAGGGCCACCAGCAGCACCGCGAGGATCGCGGTGGAGGCCCGGGAGTAGACATCGGCGGCTTCGGCGGTGGAGGCGCGGGCGGCCTCGCGGTCGAGGGCGATGAGTTGCTTCAGGGTCCGCTGCACCTGCTCGTAGCGCTGCAACTGGGCCCCGCCCATCAGCACGCTGGCTTCGTCGGTACGGTTGTCACGGGACAGCGCGAGCAGGGCGGCGTGTCCTTCGAGGTACTCCTGCTGGCGCTGGACGAACTGGTCGAGCAACGCGCGCTCCTCGTCCAGGACCAGCAAGGGGCGGTATTCCCTTTCCACCCTGGCGAGGGTAGCGATGACCTCGTCCATCCGTTGTTCCTGCTGGCGCATGCGCGTGGCGTCGTGCAGCAGCACGTGGTTCATCTCGCCGAGGCGCAGTTCGCTCATCAGGCCGCTGAGCTGGGCCGAGGCTTCGACGCTGGGCAGCCAGACCTCGCCGATATCCTTGGCGGCGCGGTTCAGCGAACCCATGCGGTTGTGCGCGAAGAGGCCGAGCGCCACCAGCAGCGAGGCGAGGATGGCGAAGCCGATGACGGCGCGTGGGGTGATGGCGATACGACGAAGAAGCATGGGGTGGTCTCCGACCGGGCTGTGGGAAGGTGCTTGGTCCTGTAGCGGGGCGCGGAAGGGTTTCTTGATGGTCTGCGGGGCTATTTGGAATTGCCTTACATGATTGCTAGGAATTTTCTGTAAGTTTTCGATGTGCTCGAGCCGGTTGTGCCGTTTTCGGCATGCTCCGGGTCGATTGAGGTCAAGAGAAGGCTGCCGCGGCAGGCCACCCTAGGGATTGGTCGAACAAGGAGAAGCCCGTGATCCGAATGACGCTGGACGAGGTCCGTGAGCTGGCCGTGCGCATCCTGCGCCGGCACGCTTTCAGCGAAGCCCATGTACAGGCGGTGGCCGATACCCTGGTGGCGGGGGAGCGTGACGAATGCGCGTCCCACGGTATCTGGCGGTTGCTCGGCTGCATCGCCACCCTGAAGGCCGGCAAGGTATCCGCCGACGCCGAGCCGGAACTGCACGACATCGCTCCCGGCCTGCTGCGGGTCGACGCCCATGGCGGGTTCTCCCAGTGCGCATTCCGGCTGGGGCTGCCGCATCTGCTGGAGAAGGCCCGCAGCCAGGGTATCGCGGCGATGGCGGTAAACCGCTGTGTGCATTTCTCCGCGCTATGGGTTGAGGTCGAGGCACTCACCGAGGCGGGCCTGGTGGCCCTGGCGACCACGCCGAGTCATGCCTGGGTGGCGCCGGCGGGCGGACGCAAGCCGATCTTCGGCACCAACCCGATCGCCTTTGGCTGGCCGCGTCCGGACGGCCCGCCGTTCGTCTTCGACTTCGCCACCAGCGCCGTGGCGCGTGGCGAGATCCAGTTGCACGAACGCGCCGGCAAGCCGATCCCGCTGGGCTGGGGGGTGGACGAGCAGGGCGAGCCGACCACCGATGCCAGCGCCGCGTTGCGAGGCGCCATGCTCACTTTCGGCGGGCACAAGGGCTCGGCCCTGGCGGCGATGGTCGAACTGCTCGCCGGTCCGCTGATCGGCGACCTGACCAGTGCCGAGTCGCTGGCCTACGACGAGGGCAGCCGTTCTTCTCCCTACGGTGGCGAACTGCTGATCGCCATCGATCCGCGGCGCATGCTCGGCGCCTCGGCGGAGGAGCACCTGGCGCGCGCCGAGACGCTGTTCGAAGGCATCGTCGAACAGGGCGCGCGCTTGCCCTCGCAGCGACGCTTCGAAGCGCGCGAACGCAGCGCCAGGGACGGTGTGACGATTCCCGAGGCGTTGCACCGGGAGCTGCTGGCGTTGCTGGAGTGAGCGCAAGGCGAGGGGCCGACCGGACAGCGTGGCGCAACGAGGACGACTGCGTAGGGCGGATAGCGCCAACGGCGCTATCCGCCATCCAGGCTCCCAGGCGTGCTCAATCCAGCGCCTCGCGCGTGCTCCGGCCATCGACCAGGCGCAGCAGGCCCAGCGGGTTGGCGTTCTTCAGGGCGTCCGGGAGCAGGCTGTCGGGGTAGTCCTGGTAGCACAGCGGGCGCAGGAAACGCTCGATGGCCAGGGTTCCCACCGAGGTGCCGCGAGCGTCGGAGGTGGCCGGGTAGGGGCCGCCGTGGACCATGGCGTCGCACACCTCGACGCCGGTCGGATAGCCGTTGAATAGCAGGCGCCCGGCCTTGCGTTCGAGCAGCGGGACCAGCCCGGCGAACGCCGCGAGGTCGTCCGCTTCGCCGATCAGGGTCGCCGACAACTGGCCGTGCAGGTTGTCCAGCGCGCGGGCAAGCTGTTCCTCGTCGGCCGCCTCGACGACCACGGTGGCCGGGCCGAACACCTCTTCCTGGAGCAGTTCGTCGCCTTCCAGCAACAGGCCCACGTCGGCCTTGAACAACTGCGGATGGGCCTGCCGCCCTTCCTGTGGCGCGCCGGCCAGGCGCCGGATGCCGGGGTGGCGCTCCAGGCGTTGCAGTCCTTCGACATAGCTGCGCAAGGTGCCGGCGTTGAGCATGCTCTGTGCCGGCCTGGCGGCCAGTGCCTCGCCCAGGGCCGCGACGAAGGCGTCGAAGCCGGGGGAGCGCAGGCCAAGCACCAGGCCCGGCTTGGTGCAGAACTGGCCGCAGCCGAGCGTCACCGAGGCGGCCAGCTCCTCCGCCACCTGCCGGCCGCGCCGGCGCAGGGCTTCGGGGAGCACCACCAGCGGATTGATGCTGCTCATCTCGGCGAACACCGGGATCGGCTGCGGCCGCGCCGCTGCCAGGTCGCACAGTGCGCGCCCGCCCTTGAGCGAACCGGTGAAGCCGACCGCGCGGATGGCCGGATGGCGCACCAGCGCCTCGCCGACGCCGCTGCCGTAGACCATGTTGAATACCCCGTCCGGCATGCCGCTGTCGGCCGCCGCCTGGAGGATCGCGTCGGCCACGCATTCGGCTGTGGCCATGTGTCCGCCGTGTGCCTTGACCACCACCGGGCAGCCGGCGGCCAGGGCGGCGGCGCTGTCGCCGCCGGCGGTGGAAAAGGCCAGCGGGAAGTTGCTGGCACCGAACACCGCCACCGGGCCGAGACCGATTCGCCACTGGCGCAGGTCGGGGCGCGGCGGGGTACGCCCGGGTTGTCCACGGTCGATGCGCGCGCCGTGGAAGTCGCCACGCCGCAGGACTTCGGCGAACAGCCGCAACTGGTTGGCGGTACGTATCCGTTCGCCCTGGATGCGTGCGGCGGGCAGCGCGGTCTCGCGACTGACCAAGGCGACGAAGTCGTCGCCCAGGGCGTCGAGGCGCGAGGCGATCGCCTCGAGGAATCCGGCGCGGCGCGTGGCGGACAGTTGCCGGTAGTGTGGATAGGCGCGTTCGGCGGCGCGGGCGGCGGCGTCGACCTCCGCCTCGGTGGCCTGGACGAAGGCGTAGGGCAGCGCTTCGCCGCTGTCGGCGTCGAGGCTGCGCAGGATGAGGTTGCCGGCGGCGCTGCGAGCGCCGCCGACATAGTTGTGACCGAGGATGCTGGGCATGGGGCCTCCCAGGGGACGGTGGACGGAATGCTCTGCCGCTGGCCCTCGCCGGCCGCTCCCCGGGGAGCGAGGCGGCGAGGGCGGGGCGTCGGCTACAAGCCGACGTCCGGCAGCGCCGGCCGGCTGGCCAGGGCCTTGGCCATGATCCGCTCGACGTGCTCGCGATCGGCGCCGCGCAGGGCCAGGCGCGGTGGACGGGTGAGGGCGCTGCCGCGACCGGCGAGTTGCTCGCAGAGCTTGATGCACTGCACCAGGTCGGGACGGGCGTCGAGATGGAGGATCGGCATCAGCCACTCGTAGATCGGCATCGCCTCGGCGAAGCGCCCGGCCCTGGCCAGGCGGAAGATGGTCTCGCCTTCCTTCGGGAACACGTTGGACATTCCCGAGATCCAGCCCTGGGCACCCACCGCCACGCTTTCCAGGACCACGTCGTCGAGGCCGGCGAAGAGGATGAAGCGCTCGCCCACCTGGTTGCGTACGTCGATGAAGCGGCGGGTGTCGCCGGAGCTGTCCTTGAAGCAGACGATGTTCTCGCAGTCGGCCAGGGAAACCAGGATGTCCGGGGTGACGTCGTTCCGGTAGATCGGCGGGTTGTTGTAGACCATCACCGGCAGGTCGGTGCCGCTGGCCACGCTGCGGAAATGCTCGGCGGTCTCGTGCGGCTTGGAGGAATAGACCAGCGCCGGCATCACCATGATGCCGTCGACGCCGACCCGCTCCACCGCCTTGGCCACCTTCGCCGCGCCGGCGCTGGTGAACTCGGCGATCCCGCAGATCACCGGCACGCGGCCGCCGGAGGCATCCTTGGCGACCTCGGTGACGGCCATCTTCTCCTCGATGGTCAGCGAGGTGTTCTCGCCGACGCTGCCGCATACCACCAGCCCGGACACGCCGTCGCGCACCAGGTTGGAGATGACCGTGTGGGTTTCCTCCAGGTTCACCGAGAAATCGGCGTTGAATTGGGTGGTGACCGCGGGGAATACGCCGCTCCAGTTGACGTGCTTGCTCATGGTTTCTCCTTTGTTCGTATTTCGTATACGAATTCAATCGGACCGCTGCGGTCCGAGTCACAGGGCGACGGCAGCGTTCGCCGTCGTGGGCGATCCGGTACGCGTCGGATCGGTTTCCGCCCGGCCGCTGCCTGCGGTCGGGCGGGGTGGTCAGCAGTGGCCGCCGGGCCAGGTGTCGGACAGCCGATAGCCTTGCGGCCAGGGATCGTCCGGGTCGAGCAGGTACTGGTGGATGCCGGTGATCCAGGCCCGCCCGGACAGGCACGGGAGGATCGCCGGACGGCCGCCGAGTTCGGTCAGCGACTCGATGTGGCAGTGGAATTCCGAACCGATGATGGAGCGCCCGACGAAGCGTTCGCCGACCCGCAGCTGGCCTTTCGCCTGGAGCACCGCCATCCGCGCCGAGCAGCCGGTGCCGCAGGGCGAGCGGTCGATCTTGCCGGGGCGGATGACCACCGCGTTGCTCGCGCCGAGGACACCGTCGCGGCGCTCCGGCGGCGCGGCCAGCTGGCAGAAGGACAGATGGTCCCAGTCCGGGTTGGTCGGGTGGCGGAAGCCCAGTTGTTCGTTGGCCGCGTGGGTGATCTTCAAGCCGGTGGCGACCAGCTCGGCGGCCTCGTCGGCGCGCAGGGCGAAGCCCAGGCGCCGGGCGTCGGCGATGACGAAGCTGTCGCCGCCGTAGGCGGTGTCGACCTGTAGCGAGCCGAGGCCCTCGACTTCGATCCAGGCGTCGAGGCGGTCGGCGAACGACGGCACGTTGCGGATTTCCACCCGCTCGGCCTTGCCGTCGCGGCATTCCGCGCGGGCCTCGATCAGCCCGCCCGGCGCTTCCAGCAGCAGCCGGGTCAGCGGTTCGCGCATCGGCAGGATGCCGCTGTCGAGCAGTACGGTGGCCACGCACAGCGAATTGGAACCGGACATCGGCGGGGTGTCGGCCGGCTCCATGATGATCCAGCCCATCTGCGCGCGCGGGTCCTTGGCCGGCACCAGCAGATTGGCGTGGCGGAACACTCCGCCGCGCGGTTCGTTGAGGACGAAGTTGCGCAGGTCCTGGTCTCTGGCGATCCAGCGCGACTGTTCCCAGAGGGTGGCGCCGGGCGGCGCGGCGACGCCGCCGACGATCACGTCGCCGACTTCGCCTTCGGCATGGCAACTGACGATGTGGACGATCCGCTGCGAACGCATGGCTATCTCCTGTGCGGGGGCGGGCTCAGAGCACCGAGCGGAGGAATTCCACCGTCTCCGGCCGCTGCGGGTTGCCGATCACCTGGTCGGGGGTGCCGATCTCGTGGACCAGGCCATTGCGGAAGAACGCCACCCGGTCGGACACGTCGCGGGCGAAGCGGATCTCGTGGGTGACCAGGACCATGGTCATGCCTTCCTCGGCGAGCAGGCGCATGGTGTCCAGCACCTCGCCGACCAACTGCGGGTCGAGCGCCGAGGTGGCTTCGTCGAACAGCATGTAGTCCGGCGACATCGCCAGCGCCCGGGCGATCGCCATGCGCTGTTGCTGGCCGCCGGAAAGGCGCTGGGGGAAGACCTTGAGCTTGTCGCCGAGACCGACGTGGGTGAGTTGCTTCAGCGCCATCGCCTCGGCTTCGGCGCGGCTCTTGCCGAGCACCTTGCGCGGCGCGAGCATGACGTTTTCCAGCACGGTCAGGTGGGGGAAGGCGTTCCACTGCTGGAAGACGATGCCGATCTTCCGCCGCAGGCGGTTGAGGTCGGTACCGCGGGCATGCACGTCGATGCCGTCGACGCGGATGCTGCCGCGCTGGATCGGCTCCAGGCCGTTGATGCACATCAGCAGGGTCGACTTGCCGGAACCGGAGCCGCCGATGATCGACAGCACCTCGCCCTTGTCCACCCTCAGGTCGACACCCTTGACCACCTCGAACTGGCCGTAGGCCTTGTGCACGTCGCTGATCTCGATCATTGCTGCCATCTCCGTTCCAGCCGGGCGCCGAGTCGCGCGATCACCCAGCTCATGAGGTAATAGACGAGCCCCGCGATGCAGAGCACGAAGAGCGGTTCCTGGATGCGCGTGACGATGGTCTGCGAGGCGCGCAGCAGTTCGACGATGCCGATCCAGAGCACCAGCGAGGTGTCCTTCATCACCGACAGGGTCAGGTTGACCCAACCGGGGAAGGCCACCCGGGCGGCCATCGGCAGGACGATGTGGAACAGGTCCTGGCGATAGCTCAGGCCCAGCGAACGCGCGGCCCGGCGCACGCTCGGCGGTACCGAGAGGACGCCGCCGCGGACCACCTCGGTGCAGTAGGCGGCGGCGTACACGCCGAGCACCAGGCAGGCCACGGCGAAGGCGCTCCAGTCGAGGCCGAGGATGCTCTTGAAGGAATTGAGCAGGACGAACTGGATCAGCAGCGGCACGCTGCGGAATACGTCGAGCAGCGCCGCCAGCGGCAGGCTGGCGCGTGGCAGCAGGGCGCGGAGCAGGCCGAAGACGACACCCAGCAGGGTGCCGATCAGCATCGCCATGGCGGTGATGGCGAGGGTGGTCCAGGCGCCTTGCAGGAGGAACAGCAGGTCGTTGGCGGTGAGGCTGGTGGTGAACACGGCATTCCCCTCAGTAACGGAACAGGCGCCAGCCCAGCAGGCGGGCGGCCAGCACCAGCAGCTTGGCCATGGCGAAGTAGAGGACGGCGGCCAGGGCGAAGTATTCGAAGGTGCGGAAGGTCTTGACGTTGAGTGCCTGGGTGACGCCGGTGAGGTCGTCGGTCAGGCCCACCACCACGCCGAGGGAGGTCATCAGCATGGCCCAGACCAACTGGTTGGTCAGCGGGTAGAACACCACCCGCAGCAGCTGCGGGATCACCACCAGGCGATAGGCCTGCGGCGCGCTCATGCCCAGCGAGCGGGCCGCCCGCAACTGGGTCTCGGGCACCGCCTGGAGGCCGCCGCGGAAGGTCTCGGCGAGGTAGCCGGCGTTGTTGAAGGTGACCCCGGCGAGCAGGGCGAACCAGGAACTGACGTGCAGGCCGAAGGAGCCCAGGCCGAAGTAGAGGATGTAGATCTGGAACAGCGCCGGGGTATTCCGCGCGATGGAGATCCAGGCTCCGGCGGCGGCGCGCAGCGGGCGGTTGCCGCCGAGCCGGGCGAAGGCCAGGAGCAGGGCGATGAGGATGCCGAAGAGCATCGACAGCGCGGTGACCTGGAGCGTCACCAGGCTGCCGGCGAGCATCTCCGGCAGGGCGTTGAACGCCGAGCGCCAGTGGAAGGTGTAGTCGAACATCAGCAGTCCTCGCTCAACCAGGCGGGCAGCCCGGCGGGGGCCCGCCCGCCGACGGCGGCCTCGACGCAGCCGGCGAGGCCGGCGAAGCGCACCTGGCGGCCGACCAGTCCGGGGGCGTAGTGGGCATACTTGGCGGAGTTGGTCATCAGGGTGCGCGCGCCCGGCGGCACCAGCGGTTCGTCGAGCATGCACCAGCAGGTGTCGGTGACCAGCCGCGCGCCGAACGCCTGCAGCGTCGCCAGGTGCCCGGCCGCTTCGGCCTGGGCGACGACCTGCCGGCTGCTGGTGATCACCAGCGCTACCTCCGGGTGTCTGCGGCGGCCGTGGCAGAGCGCGGCGAGCTGGGCGAATTCGCTGGCGGAGAAGTGCGGGTTGCCCAGCGCCACCAGGTCGATCCGCGTCTCGCCGGCGCTGTCCAGCTCGCGCCAGGCGTCGCGCAGGCGCTCGCGTCCGACCCGCAGGGTCCGCCGCGGCGCGCGGCCGCCGAAGGCGCTGGCCAGGTCAGGGGCTTCCGGGGTGACGCCGATGACGTGGAACATCGGCACCGAGGAACTGGTGCCCAGCGCCGCGCCGAAGGCCTTGAGCGCGTCGTGGTCCGGCTGCCGCTGCCGCAGGCCGTCGATCGCCGGGATCTGTCCGTCGCAGAGCAGGCCGCAGAGGTAGCCGAGGGTCGGGTAGAAGGCATCGTCGACGCTGCCGAGGTCTTCCACTTCGATCAGTACCCGCGCCTGGCGCTGCTCGTCGAGGTGACAGCCGGCCAGCGGCGCGCGACCGGTGAGGGCGCAGCAGATATCCATGAAGTCGGCGTACTTGTTGGTGCGTGCGCCGAGCACGCTGTTGGCGAAGAGCACCGCGTTGGACTCGGCCCAGACGATCTGTTCGCCGGCCCGCGCGCTGTCGTCGAGCAGGTAGGGCGCGCAGGTGAAGCTGGGCTGCGCGCCCATGTCGAGATAGGCCCGGGCCAGGGCCGCGGCCGGCTCGCCGAGGGCGGCGGGTACGCCCTGTTCGCGCCAACGGCGCTGGTCCACGGAGATGGCGTTGAGGGTGGTCGGTACCCGCACCCGGGCACCGAGGTCGCGCAGGGTCTCGGCGAAACGCAGGCCGGCCGGGCCGGTGTAGATGCAAGCGTCGATGTGCGCGCGCTGGATGTCGATCAGCCGTTGCGCGCCCTGCAACGCCGCCATGCGCAGGACGATGCGCATCGCCAGGCGTGCGGCTTCGCCGTGTTCGCCGGCGAGCAGGGCCTGGTCGAAGGCGTCCAGTCGCGGGCCGGCATCGGTCGCCAGCGCTTCGGCGGGTCGGGCCTCCAGCGGCGGCGGGGCATCGCGGTGGAGTTCCAGGCGTCCGTCGGCCAGGCGCGCCCAGGGATAGGCGGCGAGTTCGTCGAAGCGCTCGCCGAGACAGGCGATGGGTAGCGAGCGGCCGAACAGTTCCTCGGCGACGATCGCGCCGAGGGCGAGGATTTCGTCCGGTTCGCGCAGGAGGATCGCCGCCGGCGCACGTCCGCCGAGGATCAGTTCCAGCAGTACGCTGCTGCCGGTACAGGAGCCGCGCCCACCGGGAATCGCCAGCAGCCTGCCGTGTAGATGGCGGCCGCTGAGCGGGTGGTGACGGTCGATCACTTCCGCGCTGCGCGGGTCGACGCCGCCCCAGAAGCTCAGGCCGGTCGGTGCGTACAGCAGTTCGCCGGACGCGCTGCCGGCGACCAGGGTACGGGGAACGATGAGGTGTGCGTGCTTCATCGGCGCATCCAGGACGGGGGGAAACGGCGTGGCCCGGCGGCGGACCGCGCCCTCGGCTTCAGCGGTAGACCGCGCTGGTGGTCAGCTCCGGCGCCGTGCCGCCGACCCATTTCTGCGCCAGCTCGGCGTAGCGGCCGGTGCGCACCTGCTGGTTGATGAACAGGTTCAGGTAGTTGAGCAGGCCGTATTCGTTGCGCTTGGCGCCGAGGGCCACGTAGTCGATGTCATAGGGCGCGTCGCCGGCGATCTTCAGGCCCTTGTACTTGCCCGACTTGATCCACGAGGCGGCGACGGTGGAAGAGACGACCGTGGCGTCGATATGCCCCTGGCTGATCGCCAGGGCGGTGTCGGCCTCGGACTGGTAGGCGCGGAAGCTGCCCTTGGCGTCGCCCCAGGCCTTGCTGTCCTTCTCCAGGGCCAGCGCCTCGAAGGTGCCGGCGGTGCCGCCGACCGGGCGGCCCTTGAGGTCCTCGTAGCTGGCGATGCCGGTGTCCTCGCGGGTCAGTACCACCTTGACGAAGGCGAAGTAGGGGATGCTCATGCCGATGGTCTTGGCCCGCTCCAGGGTGTCCGAGGTGGATGCGACGATCACGTCGGCGCGACCCGACACCAGCGCCGGGATGCGGTCGGGAAAGGGCGTCTCGACGATCTCCGCCTTGACGTCCAGGGCCTTCGCCAGGTCGTTGCAGTAATCGACGTCGAAGCCCACCGGGTTGTTCTGTGCATCGCGCGAGCCCATCGGCGGAAAATCCAGGGTGACGGCGCAGCGCAGCTTGCCGGACTCGATGATGTCGTCGAGCTTGTCGGCCTGGGCGAGACCGGCGAGGGAACAGCCCAGGGCAGCGGTGAGGGCTAGGGCAAGGGTCTTCTTGGTATTCATGGGGGCCTCTGGCGATGCGGTTGAGTGGGAGGGCGGCAAATCCCGTATTTGTGATTTCGTATACGATATTTTTAAGTGAGCAATGGCTGTGCCAGAACCTCGTCCGACGGCGATAAAAAACCTTTCGCTGGAGCGCGACCGCTTTGGCTGGCGCGTCGCTGTGCCAGGCCGCGCCGGACTGCGCCCCGCTCGGGCGCGGCCGGCGGTGTTACAAAAGGGAGCAGGATTGCTACCGCCGCCCCGTGGCGGGACGAGGCGTTACGCTTTTCGGGGCTGGCGATGGGTCTCGCGGTACTGGCTCGGCGAGAGTCCGGTGAGCGCCTTGAACTGGCGGCTGAAGGCGCTGTGGTCGGTGTAGCCGCAGCGCAGGGCGATCTCGGTGATCGGCGCGTCGCCGGCGAGCAGTTGCGAGGCGGCGCCGAGCCGCGCCTTGTGGATCATCTGCCGTGGGGTGAGCTGGAAGATGCGCTTGCAGTGACGTTCCAGTTGCGCCACCGAGAGCCCGGCGATGGCAGTGAGATCGGCGAGGCTGAGCGGCTGGTCGTAGTGCTCGCGGATATGCGCATCCACCGCCGCCAGCCGCCCGTAGGCCGGGTGCGCCGACTGCGCCGCCGGCAGGTCGTGGGAGATGCCGGCCATGCCGATGATCGCCCCGTCGGCATCGCGCAGCGCCTGCTTGTGGGTCAGGCACCAGCCCGGCTGGCGACCGGGATAGAGGTGCAGCTCCAACTGGTTCTCCAGCGTCGCGCCGCCGCGCAGCACGCGCCGATCCTGCTCGGCATAGAGCGGACCGAGGCTGGAAGGGAAGACCTCGTCGGCGCTGCGGCCGAGCAGTTCGGCCTTGTCCTTCACGCCGCAGCGGCGTGCCAGGGTGCGGTTGACCAGGACGTAGCGGGCGCGCTCGTCCTTGACGAAGAACACCACGCCGGGCATGGCGTCGAGCAGCGCCTCGACCTGGCGCAGGCTGGCCAGCAGGCTGGCGAGGTCGGCGGGGGGCGGGGCGGCGAGCAGGTCGTGCATCGGGGCGAAGGCCTGGCTGGGGGACCGCGCCAGCATACGGGGCGCCGGCGGCCGGGAACAGGGCCCGGCCGCGCGCCTCAGTTGCCCGGCGAGTCGCAGCGCAATGGCACCGTGCGCACGCGGCGCAGGTAGAAGAGGCAGGTGGCGCCGAGCAGCAGCGTCATCAGGACGAACTCGACGGCCAGGGTCGTCTGCGTCGCTTCCAGGTAGTCGCCATGGCGCTCCAGCCTGTGCGCGAACACCGCGCCGAGCAGCGCCGAGCCGAGGCCGAGGGAGGCCTGCTGGACGGTGGCGAGCATGGCGCTGCCGGCGCCGGCCTGGGCGGCCGGCACCTCCGAGAGGCCGATGCGGAAGAAGCTGCTGACGATGAACGCCTGGCCGAAGCCGATCACCAGGGTCGCCGGCGCCAGGTTGAGGATGCCCGGCTGCGGCCAGACCCGTTGCAGGGTCAGCATCAGGCCGAGCAGGCCGCACATCTGGATGACGCAGCCGAGCAGCAGCAGGCGTACCGGGCCGATCCGCGCCGCCACCCGGGCGGTGAGCAGCGCCGAGACGAAGTAGGAGGCGCCGAGGGCGATGAAGGCATTGCCGGCCTGTACCGGCGAGAGACCGGCGCCGGCCTGCAGGGCCAGGGCGAGGGCGAACATGAAGCCGCTCCAGCAGGCGAAGAACAGGATCGCCAGTAACAGGCCGAAGCGGATGCTCGGCAGGCGCAGCAGCGACGGCGGCAGCAACGGCCAGGCCTGGCGGCGTTCCTGGCGCAGCTCGGTGCGCCACAGCCAGGCCAGCAGCGGCACCGCCGCCGCCAGCAGCAGGGCGCAGGGCCAGGACCAGTGCAGCGATGGGCCGAGAGCCAGCGGCAGCAGCAGGCAGAGGATCAGCGCGGCGAGCAGCAGGGTGCCCGGCGCGTCGACGCGGGCGGCATGCTCGGCGCGGGTCTCCGGTACCCAGCGGCGGCTGCAAAGGAGAATGCCGAGGCAGATCGGCAGGTTGATCAGGAACACGCTGCGCCAGCCGAGGCCGCCGATATCGGCGGAGACCAGGAAGCCGCCGAGCACCTGGCCGACGACGAAGGCCAGGCCGCCGATGGCGCCGTAGGCGGCCAGCGCGCGGGAATGCGCGTGGCCGCTGAGGCTGACATGCAGGGTGGCGAGAATCTGCGGCACGACCAGCGCCGCGCCGACGCCCTGCAGGGCGCGCGCCACCAACAGCAGCCAGACCGAACCGGCCAGCCCGCAAAGCAACGAGGCGACGGCGAACAGGGCGACGCCGAGATCGAACAGGCGGCGACGGCCGTAGTTGTCGCCAAGCCGGCCGCCCATCGCCAGGCACACGGCGAAGGCCACGCCGTAGACGGCGACGATCAGTTCCAGTTCGGTTTCGCTGGCGCCGAGGGAATGGGCGAGGGCGTCGAGGGCGACGTTGACGATGGAGAAATCGATCATCGGCAACAGTTGCCCCGCCAGCAGGATGCAGAGCCCGGCGAGGCCGAGCCGCGACGACGAGACGGTGCTGGGCATGGGCGGAGTCCTTGTGCGGAGGGGAGTGGGCTGGCAGCATGCACTTCTGGCTAACCCGGTACCAGTTCTTGCTTATCCTGGTATTGGCGCTACCCGTCTGCCCTTCGGAGGACTTCGCCATGCCACTCGACGCCCCTGCCAGCCACTCTGCGGAAAGCCCCGCGCAGCCGTCCCGCGCCGAACAGCTGGGGGCCTTCCTGCGCCGCCGGCGGGAAAGCATCGAGCCGCAGCGGGTCGGCATTTCCCGCCTCGGCCGCCGACGCACGCCGGGCCTGCGTCGCGAGGAGGTGGCGCAGCTCGCCGGGGTCGGCGTGACCTGGTACACCTGGCTGGAGCAGGGCCGCGCGGTACGCGCTTCGGAGCAGGTGATCGGAGCCATCGCCCGGGCCCTGCTGTGCAACGAGACGGAAACCCACCACCTGTTCAACCTCGCCGGGCTGGCCGCGCCGACCTCGGCGCGGCGGGTGGTCTGCGAGAAGCCTTCGGCCGCCACCCAAGCCATCCTCGATGCCCTCGACCCGTTGCCGGCCATGGTGCAGAACGCCCGTTTCGACATCCGCGGCTACAACCGCGCCTATTGCCGGCTGGTGGGCATCGACCTGGCGGAGATCCCCGAGGAAGACCGCAACTGCATCTACCTGGCACTGACCCACGAGCGCTGGCGCTACTGCATGGCCAACCGCGAGGAGGCGTTGCCGCGGATGGTCGGCTTCTTCCGCGCGGCAATGGTCGAGCGCATGGGCGATCCGCTGTGGGAGCGGCAGTTGCAGCGCTGCCTGGAGGTTTCGGCGGAGTTCCGCGAGATCTGGCGGCGCAATGAGGTGATGGGTATCGAAAACCAGCTCAAGCGCTTCCGTCATGCGCGCTGTGGCGAATTCGAACTGCAGCAGACCAACTGGTGGTCGGCGCCGAAGAACGGCGATCGCCTGCTGGTCTTCGTCCCCCTCGACGACCACGCCCGCGACTGCCTGGAGCAACTGTGAGTCGGCGCCCTGTCCCGTAGCCAGCGCCTGCTCGACCTGCTGCAGATTCTGCGGCGGCATCGTTACCCGGTGGCCGGGCATGTGCTCGCCGGCGAACTGGGGATCAGCCTGCGCACGCTCTACCGCGATATCGCCACCCTGCGACAGCAGGGCGCGCACATCGAGGGCGGCGCCGGCGCCAGGCGTTGCTGCGCGAGTGGCGTGAACGGGAAAGCATCGCCGCGCAGTGAGCGACTGCTGCCGGAGACTGACAGACGGCCACCGCCTGCGGGTCTAGCGCCCGGCGCTGTAGCGGCTCAGAGCCGGAACTCCTCGGCGATCAGTTCGCCGAGGCGCTCCAGCGCCGGCGGCCGCTCTCCCGGGGCGAAGGCCAGGCGAATGCGGTGGGCGGGCAGTTCGGCGAAGCCCTCCGCCGGCCCCAGCACGCGCATCGTCGGGCCGACCCGCGCACGGTCGATCACGCCGATCGCCAGGCCGCCTTCGATGGCTGCTTCCAGCGCCGCCGCGCCGGGACTGCTGACCACCGTGCGCCAGCGCCGGCCCGTCGCGCCGAGGGCTTCCAGCAGCGCCTGCCGATAGGGACAACCCTGGCCGTGCAGGGCCAGCGGCAGCGGGCGTTGCAGATCGATCCGCAGGCCGTGGCCGGCGACCCACACCGGCTGGGTGCCGCCGATCTCGCGGGAGTGCCCGTCGTACGGGGTTTCGTCTTGCGCTTGCACCAGCAGGGCGAGGTCCAGCTGGCCGCGCCGCAGGCGTCCGGCCAGCCTGCCGCTGGCGTCGGTGAGCACCTCCAGCTCCAGCGCCGGCAGTTCCGCGCTGAGGCGCGGCAGGAGACGGCCGAGCAGCTTGCCGGCGTATTCCTCGGAAATGCCGAAGCGCACCCGCAGCGGCTCTTCCCGTCTGCGCAACCCGGCGAGCACGCGGTCGTGGGTCTCCAGCAGCTCTGCAGTCTGGCGCTGGAACCGCTGCCCCAGCGGGGTCAGCCGCACCGACTGGTTGTCGCGCTCGAACAGCCGGCCGCCGGCCAGTTCCTCCAGGCGCCGGACGTGGGTGCTCACCGCCGAGGGGCTGCGGTTGAGGTGGCTGGCCGCGGCGAGAAAGCGGCCGAAGCGCAGGATGGCATGGAAGGTACGCAGCAGCTCGATATCCAGGTTGGCGCTCATGGTTCCGATTTCCTGCATGACTGGTGCAGATAGTTTCGTTTGATAGTAGCGGCGGAGGCCGCCTAGCCTCGACTCGAACCTGACCGACGGAGGCGAGCGATGCGCGCGACCACCTGCACCCCGCGAGCGATGCCCGGGGCGACCCGCCTGCTGGCCGTGCAACTGGGCATGGTACTGGCCTGGAGTTCCGGCTTCGTCGGCTACCGCTATGCCATGGAACAGGCGCCGGTGTTCCTCACCAGCTTCTGGCGCTTCGCCGTTTGCCTGGCGCTGCTGCTGCCCTTCGCCTGGGCCGGGCTGCGCCGGTTGTCGGCGCGCCAGTGGCGGCGCCAGGCGCTGATCGGGGCGTTGGCCTACGCGGGCTACATCGCGCCGATCGCCAAGGCCATCGAACTCGGCGTCTCGCCGGGCGTGGCGGCGCTGATGGCCGACCTGTTGCCGCTGCTGGTGGCCTTGCTGGCGCTGGTCCTGCCGGGGCAGCGAACGCGGCCGGGGCAGTGGCCGGGGATCGCCCTGGGCGTCGCCGGGGTGCTCTGGGCCGGGCATGCGGCGCTGGCGCTGGGGCGGGCGCCGGGCTGGGCCTACGGCCTGCCGCTGCTGGGCATGCTGGCGCTGGCCCTGGCCACCCTGTTGCAGAAGCGCTGGGACGATGCGCCGGGATCGCTGGCCGTGGTGCTGTTCGTGCAGATCGGCGCCGCGCTGCCGGCGTTCGCCGGCCTGGCGCTGGCGGAGGGTAGCCTGCGGCCGCCGCTGTCCGGCGGATTCCTGTTCGGGCTCGCCTGGCTGGTGCTGCTGCCCACCTTCGGCGGCTACGGCCTGTACTGGCTGGGCCTGCGCCATCTTTCCGCACAGGGTGGCAGCGCGGCGCTGTACCTGAGCCCGGCGCTGACCCTGCTATGGGCGCACTGGATGTTCGCCGAGCCGCTGACACCCATGCTGCTGGGTGGCCTGCTGCTGTCGCTGGCCGGCCTCGGCTGGCTGTATCGCGCCGAGCGTCGCTAGCCGGCGTCGCCCTGCCAGCAGGCCAGGGTCTCCAGGCGCGCCGGGCTGAACGGCGGACGCGGCGCCGGAGGCGTCCAGCCGAACAGGAATTGCGCGGCGCTGCCGCATATCCGCCCCTGGCAGGCGCCCATGCCGCAACGGCTGTGCAGCTTGGCCTCGGTCCAGCCGGCATGCCCGGCCAGCGCGGCCAAGGGGACGTCTTCGCAACGGCAGACCAGGGTATCCGCCTCCGCCAGTTGACGCAGTTCGGCACGCAGGGCGAAGTGTCGCGCCAGGGTGTCGGCGAAGCCCTGCCAGCGTCGCCGTCGTGGCCACAGGCGGCGAGCCGCGTCGCGCTCGTCGACGGCGGCATGGCCGGCGATGGTGCCTTCCACCAGGGCCAGTTCGCTGCCGCCGAAGCCGGTGCATTCGCCGGCGGCGTAGTGGTCGGGCAGGCTGCCGGCCTGCCATTCGTCGACGGCGAGCGCCGGGCCGTCGAGGCGATAGCCGAGGGCCTGGCCGAGTTGCACGTTGGGCACCAGGCCGAAGCCGCAGGCCAGGCGTTCGCAGGCGATCTCGCGGACCCGACCGCCTTCGCGCAGGCGCACGGCTTCCAGGCGCTCCTCGCCGAGGGCGGCGAGCACGTAGCTGTCGGCGCGGTAGCTACGGGCGAACAGGCCGGCGGCCTGCCACAGCTTGCCGGGCCAGCGCGGGAGGCGTACGGCGAAGGCGGCCAGGGTTCTCGCCGGCGCCTGTTCGGCGACGCGCAGCAGGCGCGCCCCGCACTGGCTGGCGCTGGCGGCGCTAGCCAGCAGCAGCGGGCCGGAGCCGGCCACCACCAGGCGCTGGCCGGCCAGTGGCAGGCCGCCCTTGGCCAACGCCTGCAGGCCGCCGGCGCCGGTGACGCCGGGGAGGGTCCAGCCGGGAAAAGGCAGCAGCAGTTCTCGGGCGCCGGTGCAGAGGACCAGGCGTCGGTAGCCGACCTGCCAGCCACGTTGCGGGTCTTCCAGCAACAGGCGCCTGCCGGGACCGCAGGCGACCACCCGGGTCGCCGGGAAGTGCTCGACATTGGCCTGCCCGGCCAGGCGTTGACGCATCTGATGGGCACGCGGCGGCAGGCTGGCACGCGGGCCGTCGCGCCAGATCTGTCCGCCGGCGGCCGGGTTGTCGTCGACCAGGGCGATGCGCGCGCCGCTCGGCGCGGCGGCCAGCGCTGCGGCCAGGCCGGCGGGGCCGGCACCGACGATCAGCAGGTCGTAGTCGGCGCTCATGCCTGGGTCTCCACGCGCATGCCGGATTGGCAGACGGTCTGGCAGGCCAGGCGTCGCCGACCGTCGATCAATACCCGGCATTCCTGGCACGCGCCCATGCCGCAGAACGGCGCACGCCGCCCGCCGCCGACCGCGCTGCGGGAGCAGCCGTCGCCGCCGAGGGCGAGGGCGGCCGCCACGCTGGTGCCGACGGCGACCCGCAGCGGACGCCGGTCGATGAACAGTTCGATCATGGCCGGGCACTCCCGGAGCTGGAGAGGAAGCGTTGCGGCAGATAAGGCGTGGCATCCAGCGGCGGCGTTTCGCCGAGCAACTGGGCGGCGAGCAGGCGCGCGCTGCCCGGCGCGGTGGTCACGCCCAGGCCCTCGTGGCCGACCGCCAGCCACAGGCCCGGCTGCGCCGGGTGCTCGCCAAGCAGCGGCAGGCCGTCCGGAGTGGCGGCGCGGAAGCCGGTCCAGGCGCGGATCGCATTGAGGCCGGCGAGCCCCGGCAGGTAGTCCAGGGCACGCCGCAGCATGCGCGCCAGCACCGGGCCTTCCACCTGCGGGTCGAGCGTGTCGAACTGCCGCGAGGAGCCGAGGAAGACCTGCCCGGTGGGGCGCGGCTGGGCGTTGAAGGCTACCGAGGTACCGCTGCTGGCGTGGGCGCTGCTGACATAGCCGAGTTCCACCAGTTGATGGCGGAGGGTGCCGGGATAGCGGTCGGTGATCAGCAGGTGGCCTTTCTTCGGGCGGATCGGCAGCTCCGCGCACAGCTCGCCGGCATGGATGCCGTTGGCCAGCACCAGCGCCTCGGCGCTCAGCCAGCGGCCGTCGGCCAGGCGCAGGCGGCTGCCGTCCACTTCGCTGACTTCGGCGTACAGCCGTCGCAGGCGCGGCCCGGCCTGGTCGAGCAGCCAGCGCGCGGCGTTGGGCGCGTAGAGGATGCCGTCGCCGGACACCTCCAGGGCGCCGGCCAGGCCCGGCCGCAGGGCCGGTTCGAGGGCGTACAGGCGCGCGGCGCCAAGCATCCGGCAGGCAACGCCGGCGGCTTGCAGCGCCTGGCGCTTGCGTTCGGCCTCGGCGAGTTCGCTGGCGTCGGCGGCCAGCCAGAGGGTGCCGCAATTGCGGTACGCGCAGTCTTCCGGCAGATCCGCCGCCCAGGCGCGCCAGGCCTGGATCGAGTAGTCGCTGAGGGCCAGTTCGGCCGGGTTGTCGTCCATCGCCACCAGATGGCCCATGCCCACCGCGGTGGCACCGCCGCGGCGGCTGTCCAGCACCAGTACGTCGAGGCCGCGACGCGCCAGTTCATGGGCGCAGGCGCTGCCGACGATGCCGGCGCCGACCACGATGACCTCGGCGTTCACCGGCGGATGCCCCAGGCGAACGGATCGTCGTCCGCCAGCAGCAGGGCGGCTTCCGCGCTGACGTGGGCGCGGCCGCGGATGGTCGGCACGATGCGCCCGCCGGGCTGGCCGTCGAGCCATTCGTAACGCCCCTCGAACTGGCTGCCGATCACGCTCGCCTGGCGCCAGGGCTGGCCGGGCAGCAGCTTGCCGTCGGCGGCCAGGCAGGCCAGCTTGGCGCTGGTGCCGGTGCCGCAGGGCGAGCGGTCGTAGGCCTTGCCGGGACAGAGCACGAAGTTGCGGCTGTCGGCGTGGGGATCGTCGGCGAACAGTTCGATGTGATCGATGGCGCCGCCGTCCTCGCCGCGGATGCCCTGGTCTTCCAGCGCCTGCTGGACGGCGACGGTGTAGGCGGTGAGGGCGTCGAGGTTGTCGCCGGCGATGCGCTGGCCGTGTCCGGCGACCAGGAAGAACCAGTTGCCGCCCCAGGCGATGTCGCCGCTGACCCGGCCGATGCCGGGCACTTCGACGCTGACCTGGCGACGGTAGCGGTAGGCCGGCACGTTGCGCACGCTGACCGAGCCGTCCTCGTGGAGGGTCGCCTCGACCTCGCCGACCGGCGTCTCGATGCGGTGCACGCCGGGACCGATCCGCCCGAGGTGTGCCAGCGAGGCGACCAGGCCGATGGTGCCGTGGCCGCACATGCCGAGGTAGCCACTGTTGTTGAAGAAGATCACTCCGGCACAGGCTTCGGGATCGACCGGTGCGCAGAGCAGGGCGCCGACCAGTACGTCGCTGCCGCGCGGTTCGAGGATGCAGGCGGCGCGCCAGGCGTCATGGCGCTCGCCGAGCAGGCGCCGGCGCTCGGCCATGTCGCCCTGGCCGAGATCGGGAAAACCGCCGATGACCAGGCGGGTAGGCTCGCCGCCGGTATGCGAATCGATGATGCGGATGCGTTGCATGGTGGCCCTCGCCTGTGCCGGGGAATGCGCCACAGGGTGGCGTTTCGGCGGGGCGGGGCGCTTGAGGGTTTTCGCTCAGGCGGATGACGAAAGCGGCATAGCCGGGATGGCCCGGCTCAGGTGCTGGCCGGGCGGTTCGGCAGGTGTTCGTAGAGGGTCCGGCAGACCCCGACGATATGTGCCTCGATCAGTGCCGCGGCCCGTTCGGCATCGCCGGCGCGACAGGCGGCGACGATCTCGCGGTGTTCCTGGTCGGCGCGCTGCTTGCCTTCGGACAGGCTCATCTGCATGCGCAGGTAGCGTTCCAGCTTGTCGTGGATGGAGCGGATCAGGTTGACCAGGAACGGCCGCTGCGCCGGTTCGTAGAGGCAGGCGTGCAGTTGCCAGTTGAGTTCGGCCCAGCGGCCGACGTTGTCTTCGCCGACGAAGTCGGCGCAGATCGCCTCGGCGCGGGCGAAGGTGGTCTCGTTCATGTTCGGCACCGCCAGGCGGATCGCCTGCGCCTCGAGCAGCACCCGCACTTCGAACATCTGCGCCAGTTCCGGTTCGGAAATACGCGTCACCACCGCGCCCTTGTTGCGCTGGAACAGCACCAGGCCTTCCGCCTCCAGGCGCTTGAGGGCCTCGCGGACGGGAATCTTGCTGACATTGAAGAGTTGCGCGATGTCGTCCTGGCGGATCGGTTCGTCCTCGGCGAAATGCCCGGCGATGATCGCTTCGCGCAGGTGCTTGGCGATGATCTCGGAGGCCGAAGGGGCGATGCCCAGGTTAGGGGCGTTGAGCATGGAGAGAGGCAAGCGGGACAACCTGCATGGCGTTGGGAACGTGCGGGATATTGTATACGAACGCTTGGCGCGTGCCGCTGCCGGTTGGCGCCTTCTGCGCAGGCGTGTTGGTCGGCTCCAGTGGGCCTCCGTGGCGCATGTTTCGCAAGGCGAAACGCTCTTCCGGAAAGTTCGCGGGGAGGCTGGACAATAGAAAATTAGCTTGCTAATAATTCGCTCGCTCATGTATTTCGGGGCGTCCGCGATGGCCAAGCCTTCCTTCTTTTCCTCCGACCTGGTGCAGGTGCTGCTGTGCCCGCGTCTGCACGAATTGCAGTTCGCCGTGAAGGCCCTGCTGGCCGGCGGGTTGGCCCTGTACCTGGCCTTCGGCCTGGAGCTGGAGCAGCCGCAATGGGCATTGATGACGGTGTTCGTGGTCAGCCAGCCCTATAGCGGCATGGTCCTGGCCAAGGGCATGTTCCGCCTGATCGGCACCTGCGCCGGTGCGCTGGTGTCCATCGGCATGGTCGCACTCTATGGCCAGGCATCGCTGCCCTTCCTCCTGCTGATGGCCCTCTGGCTGGCGTTCTGCACCGCCGGCGCGTCGCTGCTGCACAATCATGCGTCCTACGGTTTCGTCCTGGCCGGCTACACCGCGGCCATCGTCGCCCTGCCGGCCAGCGCCGATCCGGCGACGGTGTTCGACCAGGCGGTGGCCCGCTGCTCGGAGATCGGCCTGGGCATCCTCTGCGCGGCGCTGGTGAATGTGCTGCTCTGGCCGCGGCGCCTGGAACGCCAGTTGGCGAACCAGGGCAAGGCGGCCTGGGAGGCCGGCTTGCAGGCGGCCGCGGCGGAGCTGCGCGGCGCCGACGAACGCGGCGAGCTGCTCGCGGCGCTGGGGCGGATCGCCGCGGCGGACGCCCAGCGCGACCACGCCTGGTTCGAGGGCGCGCTCGGCCGCGCCCGTTCCCAGGCCTTGCGCGTGCTAGGCCTCGACCTGCTCGGCCTGCTGCGCGCGGCGCGCAAGGTGGCTCGCGAGCGGAGGCTGCTCGATCCGGCCAGCGCGCACGCCTTGCAGCCCTGGCTGGAAGAACTCGAGGCACTGTTGCGCGAGGGCCGCCAGGCCGAGTTCGAGGCCTGCCGGCAGCGCTTGCGCCTGGCGCTGGACGCGGCGCATGGACAGTTGCACCTGTGCCTGGTCTGCCTCGAACGCCTGCTCGGCGAGGCGAGGGCGGCCGGGCGCAGCGTCGAGGCGCTGGTCTATGGCGCGCCCACCCGCCAGGCGCCGGGCGCCATCGCCTGGCACCGGGATATCGAGCGCGGCGTGCTGTTCGGCCTGCGCAGCGCCCTGGCGTTCCTCTGCGTGGCCGCGTTCTGGCTGGCCAGCGCCTGGCCGAGCGGGTTGGGCGCGGTGTCGATCACCGGGGTGGTGCTGAGTCTCTTCGCCAGCCGCGACAACCCGGCCCAGGCCGGCCTGAACTTCCTTCGCGGGATCCTCCTGTCGATCCCGCTGGCCGGCTTCGTCGCACTGTTCTACCTGCCCGGCGTGGACGGCTTCCCGCTGCTCTGCCTGGGCCTGGGCGTACCGCTGTTCTTCGCCGCGCTGTGCGTGAACCGGGCGAGCCTGGCCGGGATCGCCTCGCCGTTCTGCATCTTCTTCGTGAAGAACGTCGCGCCGAGCAACAGCATGAGCTACGACCTCGCGCACTTCCTCAACAACGCCCTGTCGACGGTGCTCGGGGTGGCCTTCGCCGTGCTGGTGTTCAACCTGGTCAGCCTGCGGCCGGGCGAACGCCATTACCGGCGCATGCTGCAGGCCACCCTCGGCGACCTGGCGCGGCTCACCCTGCGCTCGCCGGCGCAGGCCGAGGCCTGGTTCGGCGGGCGCACCGCGGATCGCCTGATCCGCCTGGCGCAGCGCTACGACCGTTTGCCGGAGGGGCGCCGCCAGCCCTGGTCGGACGGCCTGATGGGACTCGACTTCGGCGACGAGCTGCTCTACCTGCGGCAGTGCCTGGAGGAGGTCCCGGCGTCCCTGGCGCAGGCCCGCGACCGCTACCTGCGGCGCCTGCGCCTGGCGCTGCTGGGCGATGGCCCGCGGGCTGAGCGTGAACACGCCCTCGACCCGCCGACCGCGCGCCTGCTCAAGGCCCTGGCCGCCAGCCCGCTGGCCGGCAGCGAACGCGGCGAGCTGGCCGGCGCCGCGCTGGTGCAGTTGCAGGCCACCTGGCGGCAGTGGTGCCGCAGCCATGCTCCGGCCGGGACGGCGCTGCGCGCGGACCCGCTCCCCGGAGCCGGGCGCTAGTTCTGCGGTGGCCGGCCACATTGACCGCGCAAGCCCCGAACCACTAAGCTGCGCGCCTTGCGACAGGTGCCCCGCAAGGGGTGAAACAGGGAAGCTGGTGCGTTCCGTCGGAACCAGGCCAGCGCTGCCCCCGCAACGGTAGGCGAATCAGACAGCCGCTCGATGACCACTGTGCTCCGGCATGGGAAGGCGCGGCTGGAAGCGTCCAGCGCTTCGCTCGCGAGCCCGGAGACCGGCCTGACGCACCCACGGCATCGCGGAGGGCGCTGTCGGACGTCTCCTGCCGTCGCTTCGTCCTCCGTCTGCCTCAACCCAGGTCGCGCGGGTGAGAGCGACGGAGCAGCGCAGAGCATGAACAGAGTTTTCCTGACCCCGGCAGCCGTGGCGCTGTGCGGCGCGTCTTCCCTGAGCCTGGCCGAACCGGTCAGCCTTGCCGACCAGGTGGTGACCGCCACCCGTACCGCCCAGACCGCTTCCCAGAGCCTGGCGGCGGTGAGCGTCATCGACCGCGAGGATATCGAGCGCAGCCAGGCGCGCAGCGTGCCGGAGCTGTTGCGCCAGGTACCCGGCGTGTCGCTGGCGAACAACGGCGGTTTCGGCAAGAACACCACGCTGTTCCTGCGCGGCACCGAGTCCGACCATGTGCTGGTGCTGATCGACGGCATCAAGGTCGGCTCGGCCAGCGCTGGCCTCACCGCGTTCCAGGACTTGCCGGTGGAGCTGATCGAGCGCATCGAGGTGGTCCGCGGGCCGCGTTCCAGCCTGTACGGCTCGGAGGCCATCGGCGGGGTGATCCAGATCTTCACCCGGCGCGGCGACGGCCAGGGCGCCAAGCCGTTCTTCTCCGCCGGTTACGGCACCCATCAGACCCTGGAGGGCAGCGCCGGGGTCAGCGGCGGCGCCGGCAACGGCTGGTACAGCCTCGGGGTGAGCAGCTTCGATACGGCGGGGATCAACACCAAGCGCGCCGGTACTGCGGGCTATGAGCCAGACCGAGACGGCTACCGCAACCTGTCCGGCAACCTGCGCGGCGGCTATCGCTTCGACAATGGCCTGGAACTCGACGGCACCCTGGTCAGGGCCAAGTCGCACAACGACTATGACCAGGTCCTCGGCAACTCTGGTTTCAATACCAACGCCGACGGCGAGCAGAACCTGGTCGGCGGCCGTGCCCGCTTCACTCCGCTCGATCCCTGGCTGGTGACCCTCCAGGCAGGGCGCAGCGAGGACAAGGCCGATGCCTATCAGGATGGCCGTTTCTACTCGCGCTTCGATACCCGTCGCGACAGCCTGTCCTGGCAGAACGACCTGACCCTGGCCGAAGGCCATGTGCTGACCCTCGGCTACGACTGGCAGAAGGACGAGATCAGCAGCAGCGAAGCCTTCAGCGTCGACTCGCGGCTGAACAAAGGCTGGTTCGCCCAGTACCTCGGCCGGTACGGTCGCCAGGATTGGCAACTGAGCCTGCGCCGCGACGACAACCAGCAGTTCGGCGTGCACGACACCGGCAGCGCCGCCTGGGGCTACGCGCTGAGCGACGCGCTGCGCTTCACCGTCAGCTACGGGACGGCGTTCAAGGCGCCGACCTTCAACGAACTCTACCTCCCCGACTACGGCAATCCCGACCTGGACGCCGAGACTTCGCGCAGCCTGGAGGTCGGTCTCAGCGGTACGCACGACTGGGGGCACTGGGCGGTGAATGCCTATCGTACGGACATCGACTCGCTGATCACCTATACAACCCGTCAGGGGCTTTATGTGCCGTTCAACATCGACGAAGCGCGCATCCGTGGCGTCGAACTGGTCCTCGGCAGCCAGTGGCTGGGCTGGGACTGGAACGCCAACGCGACCTTCCTCGACCCGCAAAACCGTTCCGGCGGCGTCAACGACGGCAACGAACTGCCGCGCCGGGCGCAGCGGATGTTCAACCTGGAACTGGACCGGCGCTTCGAGCGTCTTTCGCTGGGCGCCAGCGTGCACGCCGAAGGCCGACGCTATGATGACCCGGCCAACGAGGTGCGCCTGGGCGGCTACGCCACCCTCGACCTGCGCAGCGAGTACCGGCTGAACGACGAATGGCGCCTGCAGGGCCGGATCGCCAACCTGTTCGGTGCCGACTACGAAACCGCGTATGGCTACAACCAGCCTGGCCAGGCGGTCTACCTCAGCGTGCGCTACCAGGCCCTGTGAGGCCGGGTATTTCGAATGAACGAGGCGACGGCGCGGCCGCGTCGCCGCAAGGAGTGATCGACGATGAACGAATCCCCCGAGAAGGACCAGCGCCACCGCGAGCGGATGGAGCGCAAGAAGGCCGTGGTCGACGAGAAGATCGCCCAGGCCCGCGACGAACGCGGCGTGCTCCTGGTGCATAGCGGCAACGGCAAGGGCAAGAGCAGCTCGGCCTTCGGCATGGTCGCGCGGGCCCTGGGCCATGGCATGAAGGTCGGTGTCGTGCAGTTCATCAAGGGCGCCGCCAGCACCGGCGAGGAAGCCTTCTTCCGGCGCTTCCCCGAGGAAGTCAGCTATCACGTGATGGGCGAGGGCTTCACCTGGGAGACCCAGGACCGCCAGCGCGACATCGCCAAGGCCGAGGCGGCCTGGAAGGTCGCCGCGCAATTGCTGGCCGACCCGGACGTTGGCCTGGTGGTGCTGGACGAACTGAACATCGCCCTCAAGCACGGCTACCTGGAACTGGACAGGGTCCTCGCCGACATCCAGGCGCGCCCGGCCATGCAGCATGTGGTGGTGACCGGCCGCGGCGCGCAGCCGGGGATGATCGAGGCCGCCGACACGGTGACCGAGATGAGCCTGGTCAAGCACGCGTTCAAGGCCGGGATCAAGGCGCAGAAAGGAGTGGAGTTCTGATGCCGGCGCCATGCGCGGAGACGCTTCGCCCATGACCCAGGCACGCTGTCCGGCCCTGCTGATCGCCGCCCCGGCCTCCGGCCAGGGCAAGACCACCGTCACCGCCGCTCTGGCCCGCCTGCATGCGCGCCAGGGGCGACGGGTGCGGGTGTTCAAGTGCGGACCGGACTTCCTCGACCCGATGATTCTCGCTCGCGCCTCCGGCGCGCCGGTCTACCAGCTCGACCTGTGGATGGTCGGCGAGGCCGAAGCGCGACGCCTGCTGGCGCGGGCCGCCGGCGAGGCCGACCTGATCCTCATCGAAGGGGTGATGGGCCTGTTCGATGGCAACCCCTCGGCGGCAGACCTGGCGCGGCGTTTCGGCGTGCCGGTGCTGGGAGTGATCAACGGCGCGGCGATGGCCCAGACCTTCGGCGCGCTGGCCTACGGCCTGGCGCATTTCCAGCCGGACCTGCCGTTTTCCGGAGTGCTCGGCAACCGCGTCGGCAGCCAGCGCCACAGCGACATCCTGCGCGATTGCCTGCCGCCCGGCATGCGCTGGTTCGGCGGTCTGCCGCGCTCGGCCGAATTCGAATTGCCGAGCCGCCACCTGGGCCTGGTCCAGGCCGAGGAACTGGCCGATCTCGATGTACGCCTGGACGCCGCCGCCGACGCCTTGCTGGCCAGCGCCGAGACCGACCTGCCGGAGCCGGTGACCTTCGAGGTGCCCGCTCCGGCGCCGCTGCAACGCAGCCTGGAAGGCGTGCGCATCGGCGTGGCCCGCGACGCCTCGTTCGCCTTCCTCTACCAGGCCAATCTCGACCTGCTGCGCGAACTCGGCGCCGAGCTGGCGTTCTTCTCGCCGCTGCAGGACCAGGCGTTGCCCGCCGTGGACAGCCTGTACCTGCCGGGCGGCTATCCCGAACTGCACCTGGGGCGCCTGCAGGGCAATCGCGCCATGGCCGAGGCGATCCGAGCCCACCATGCCGCCGGCAAGCCGCTGCTGGCCGAGTGCGGCGGCATGCTCTACCTGCTCGACTGCCTGGAAGACGCCGACGGCGAGCGCGGCGAACTGCTCGGCCTGCTGCCGGGCCGGGCGCGCCTGCAGAAGCGCCTGACCGCCCTGGCCTTGCAGGAGGTCGAGCTGCCGGAAGGGCGGCTGCGCGGGCATACCTTCCATCACTCGACCCTCGACTGCGCCGTCGAGCCTCTGGCCCGTGGCGTCTGCCCGAACGGCCGGAACACGGCGGAGGCGGTGTTCCGTCTTGGCCGGCTGACGGCTTCCTATATCCATTTCTATCTGCCTTCCAACCCGCAGGCCGCCGCCGCGTTGCTGGCGCCCGCGCGAGACGCCGACTGACATGTCCGATTCTTCTCACGCCTTCAGCGCCACGGAACGCGCCGCCGTCTACCGGGCCATCGCCGAGCGCCGCGACATGCGCCACTTCAGCGGCGGCAGCGTGGCGCCGGAGCTGCTCGCGCGGCTGCTGGAGGCCGCACACCAGGCGCCCAGCGTCGGCCTGATGCAACCCTGGCGCTTCATCCGTATCACCGAGCCGGCGTTGCGGCGGGCCATCCACGGGCTGGTCGAGGAGGAACGCGGACGCACCGCCGAAGCCCTCGGCGAGCGCTCCGACGAGTTCATGCGGCTCAAGGTCGAGGGCGTGCTGGATTGCGCCGAACTGCTGGTCGCCGCCCTGATGGACGACCGCGAACGCCATGTGTTCGGTCGCCGGACCCTGCCGCAGATGGACCTGGCGTCGCTCGCCTGCGCGATCCAGAACCTCTGGCTGGCCAGTCGCGCCGAGGGCCTGGGGATGGGCTGGGTATCGCTGTTCGATCCGGCCGCGCTGGGCGAGTTGCTCGGCCTGCCGCCCGGCAGCGAGGCGGTGGCGGTGCTCTGCCTGGGCCCGGTGGCGGAGTTCTACCCGGCGCCGATGCTGGCGCTGGAGGGTTGGAGCGAACCGCGTCCGCTGGCCGAGCTGGTCTACCAGAACCGTTGGGGCGAGCGAGCATGAGCGCACTGCTGGGTATCCTCGGCGTGGTGCTGGATGCGCGCTTCGGCGAGCCGCAGGGCTGGCACCCGCTGGTCGCCTTCGGCCGCCTGGCCGACCGCCTGGAGCGCCGTTTCAACCGCTCGCGCCTGGCCGGCGAGGGCGATCCCGGGGTCGGCTGGCGCAGCCATGGGGTGACCGCCTGGGTCCTCGCGGTACTGCCGCTGACCCTGCTGGCCTGGACGCTCGCTGAACTTCCCTACCTCGGCTGGCTGGTCCAGGCCCTGGCGCTGTACGCCGCGCTCGGCCTGCGTAGCCTCGGCGAGCACGCCGAACCGGTGGCGCTGGCCTTGCGCGCCGGCGACCTGGACGAGGCGCGGCGACGTGTCGGCTACCTGGTCAGCCGCGATACCCGCGAACTGGACCAGGCCGGGGTCGCCCGCGCGGCCACCGAGTCGGTACTGGAGAACGGCAGCGACGCGGTCTACGCCGCCCTGTTCTGGTTCGCCGTGGCCGGCGCGCCGGGGGTGGTGCTGTATCGCCTGAGCAATACCCTGGACGCGATGTGGGGCTACCGCAACGCGCGCTTCGAGCGCTTCGGCTGGGCCGCGGCGAAGATCGACGACATCCTCAACTACCTGCCGGCGCGGCTGGTGGCGCTGACCTACGCGCTGCTCGGCGACACCCGCCAGGCCCTGCGCTGCTGGCGCGAGCAGGCGCCGCAATGGGACAGCCCCAACGCCGGCCCGGTGATGGCCGCCGGCGCCGGTGCGCTGGGGGTTTCCCTGGGCGGCGCGGCGATCTACCACGGCGAGCTGCACCAGCGGCCGCTCCTCGGCAGCGGCCCGCAGCCGCAGGGCCGCGACATCTATCGGGCCCTGGCGCTGGTGCGCCAGGGCGTGCTGCTCTGGCTGCTGGTGCTGGCCGGACTCTGGGCCATGGGGTGGCTGCATGCTTGAACACGGAGGGCGGTTGCGCGAGGCGGCGCGCCGTTACGACATTCCGCTGGCGGACTGGCTGGACCTGTCCACCGGCATCGCGCCCTGGCCGTTTCCGCTGCCTGCGATCCCCGAGCAGGCCTGGACCCGCCTGCCGGAGAGCGACGACGGCCTGGAAGCCGCCGCCTGCCTCTACTACGGCGCCGAACGGGTATTGCCGCTGGCTGGCAGCCAGGCGGCGATCCAGGCCCTGCCGAGGATGCGGCGGGGCGGGCGGGTCGGCGTCCTGTCGCCGTGCTACGCCGAGCACGCCCACGCCTGGCGCCAGGCCGGGCACCTGGTGCGGGAGATCGGCGAGGCCGAGGTCGAGCCCTATCTCGACAGCCTCGACGTGCTGCTGGTGGTCAACCCGAACAACCCCACCGGGCGGGTCTTCGAGCCCGCCGAGCTGCTGGCCTGGCATGCCCGCCTGCAACGTCGCGGCGGCTGGCTGCTGGTCGACGAGGCGTTCATGGACTGCACCCCGCAGTCGAGCCTGGCGGCCTGCAGCAACCGGCCCGGATTGATCGTGCTGCGCTCGTTCGGCAAGTTCTTCGGCCTGGCCGGCGCGCGGCTCGGCTTCGCCCTCGGCGAACGGCCGCTGTTGCAGGCGCTGGCCGAGCAGCTCGGCCCGTGGACGGTCAATGGCCCGGTGCGCCATGTGGCCCAGAATGCCTTGCGCGACCGCCAGCAACAGCGCCAGCAGCGCGAGCGCCTGCTGGCCGCCAGCCAGCGCCTGGAGGAACTGCTGCGCCGCCACGGCTGGCCGCCGGCGGGCGGCAGCGCGCTGTTCCAGCGCCTGGTCGATCCACGCTGCGCGGCGTTGCACGACTACCTGGCGCGGCGCGGCATCCTCACCCGCCAGTTCGAGCAGCCGGCCAGCCTGCGCCTCGGCCTGCCCGCCGACGAGGCCGCCTGGGCCCGGCTGGATGCCGCGCTGCTCGGCTTCAAGGAGCCTGCTCATGAGTGATCGCGGACGGACCCTGATGGTCCAGGGCACCACCTCGGACGCCGGCAAGAGCACCCTGGTGACCGCGCTGTGCCGCTGGCTGGCCCGGCGCGGCGTCGCGGTGGTGCCGTTCAAGCCGCAGAACATGGCGCTGAACAGCGCGGTCACCGCCGACGGCGGCGAGATCGGCCGCGCCCAGGCGGTCCAGGCCCAGGCCTGTCGGCTGGCGCCGCACACCGACATGAACCCGGTGCTGCTCAAGCCGAACACCGACATCGGCGCCCAGGTGATCATCCATGGCCGCGCGGTGACCAGCATGGACGCCGCCGCCTACCACGACTACAAGCGCGTGGCGATGGAAGCGGTACTGGCTTCCCATGGGCGGCTCGCCGCCGCCTACCGGGTGGTGATGGTGGAGGGCGCCGGCTCGCCGGCGGAGATCAACCTGCGCGCCAACGACATCGCCAACATGGGCTTCGCCGAAGCGGTGGATTGCCCGGTGATCCTGGTCGCCGATATCGACCGCGGCGGGGTCTTCGCCCACCTGGTCGGCACCCTGGAACTGCTCTCCGACTCGGAGCGGGAGCGGGTCAAGGGCTTCGTCATCAATCGTTTCCGCGGCGACATCGCCCTGCTGCAACCCGGCCTCGACTGGCTGGAGGCGCGCACCGGCAAGCCGGTGCTCGGCGTGCTGCCCTATGTCAGCGACCTGCACCTGGAGGCGGAGGACGCCATCGACACGCGCCAGGCGGCCAAGGTCGGGCCGCGCCTGAAGGTGGTGGTGCCGGTGCTGCCGAGGATCAGCAACCACACCGATTTCGATCCGCTGCGCCTGCACCCCCAGGTCGAGTTGAGCTTCGTCGGCCCCGGCCAGGCGCTGCCGTCGGCGGACCTGATCGTCCTGCCCGGCTCGAAGAGCGTGCGCGCCGACCTCGCGGCGCTGCGCGAGCGTGGCTGGGACGAGGCGATCCTCCGTCACCTGCGCTACGGCGGTCGCCTGCTGGGGATCTGCGGCGGCCTGCAGATGCTCGGCGAGCGCCTGCACGATCCGCTCGGCCTGGAAGGCGCGGCCGGCAGCAGCGCTGGCCTCGGCCTGCTGGCGTTGGAAACGACCCTGGAGGCGGACAAGCAATTGCGCAACGTACGGGGCCGCCTGAGCCTGGAGGATGCGCCGCTGTCGGGCTACGAGATCCATGCCGGGGTCACCCGTGGCGAGGCCCTGGCGCGGCCGGCGGTGGTGCTCGACGATGGCCGCGCGGATGGTGCCCGCAGCGTCGACGGGAACGTCATGGGCACCTACCTGCACGGCCTGTTCGAATCCACCGCGGCCTGTTCGGCGCTGCTGCGCTGGGCCGGCCTGCGCGAGGTCCAGGCGGTGGACTACCAGGCCTTGCGCGAACGCGACATCGAGCGGCTCGCCGACCTGGTCGAGCGCCACCTGGATACCGGGCGATTGCTCGCCCTCTGCGGAGAACCCCATGCGTGACCTGATCCTTGGCGGCGCCCGTTCCGGCAAGAGCCGCCTGGCCGAGCGCCTGGCCGCCGAGAGCGGGCTGGCGGTGAGCTACATCGCCACCGCCCAGGCCGGCGACGGCGAAATGGGCCGGCGCATCGCCGAGCACCGCGCGCGCCGCCCGGCCCACTGGCGAACCCTGGAGGAGCCTCTGGCGCTGGCGGCGACGCTGCGCAGCGAGGCCGAGGCCGGACGCTGCCTGCTGGTCGACTGCCTGACCCTGTGGCTGACCAACCTGCTGCTCTGCGACGATCCCCAGCGTCTCGACGGCGAGCGCGAGGCGCTGCTGGAATGTCTCGGCGAGCTGCCGGGACGGATCATCCTGGTCAGCAACGAAACCGGGCTCGGCGTGGTGCCGCTGGGCGAACTCAGCCGGCGCTACGTCGACGAGGCCGGCTGGCTGCACCAGGCCATCGCCGAACGCTGCGAACGGGTGACCTTCACCGTCGCCGGCCTGCCCATGCCGTTGAAAGGAGAACCGCTATGAGTCTGCAATGGTGGCGCGACACCTGCCGCGAGGCGGACCCGCAGATGCGCCGGCGCGCGGCCGAACGCCAGGACCGGTTGACCAAGCCGCGCGGCTCGCTGGGCCGCCTGGAGCAGGTGGCGATCGACCTGGCGGCGTTGCAGGGGCGCGAACGACCGAGCCTGGAGAGGCTCTGGGTGACGGTCTTTGCCGGCGACCACGGGGTAGTCGCCGAGGGCATCTCGGCCTATCCGCAGGCGGTCACCGGCGAGATGCTGCGCAACTTCGTCCGCGGCGGCGCGGCGATCAGCGTGCTGGCGCGCGAACTCGGCGCCGGCCTGGAGGTGGTCGACCTGGGCACCGCCGTCCCCCTGGAAGCCTTGCCCGGCGTGCGTCACCTGCGCCTGGCGGCGGGCACCGCGAACTTCGTCGAGGCCTCGGCGATGGGCGCCGAACAGTGCCTGCTGGCGCTCGAGGCCGGGCGCGAAAGCGTGCGCCGCGCCGAGCAGGCCGGCAGCCAGCTGTTCATCGGCGGCGAGATGGGCATCGGCAATACCACCGCGGCGGCGGCCATGGCCTGCGCGCTGCTGGATGCGCCGGCGAGCGCGCTGGTCGGGCCGGGAACCGGGCTGGACGCCAGCGGCGTGGCGCACAAGGCCGCGGTGGTCGAGCGTGCCCTGGCCCTGCACGGCGCCCATCGCGCCGACCCCTTCGAAACCCTCCGCCGTCTCGGTGGCCTGGAGATCGCCGCGCTGGCCGGCGCCTACCTGGCCTGCGCGCAGAAAGGCATGGTCGCCCTGGTCGACGGCTACATCTGCAGCGTCGCGGCGCTCTGCGCGGTGCGCCTGAACCCGGCCTGCCGCGACTGGCTGCTGTTCGCCCACAGCGGTGCCGAGCCGGGCCATCGCCATGTGCTCGAAGCCCTGGCGGCGCAACCGCTGCTCGACCTCGGCCTGCGCCTGGGCGAGGGCAGCGGCGCGGCGCTGGCGGTGCCGCTGCTGCGCCAGGCCTGCGTGCTGCACGCGGGGATGGCGACCTTCGCCGAAGCGGCGGTCTCGGACCGCCCGGCATGAGCCTGCGCCTGGACCTCCTGCGGCATGGCGAAACCGAGTCCGGCGGCGGTTTCCGCGGCAGCCTCGACGACGCCTTGACCGCGCGTGGCTGGGCGCAGATGCGCACGGCGGTGGAAGGCAGACGCTGGGACCTGCTGGTCAGCTCGCCATTGCAACGTTGCCGCGCCTTCGCCGAGGAACTGGCGCAGCGCCAGGGGATCGAGCTGGAACTGGAAAACGATCTGCGCGAACTGCATTTCGGCGCTTGGGAGGGGCGCTCGGCGGCCGCCCTGATGGACGGCCACAGCGAGGCGCTCGGCCGCTTCTGGGCCGATCCCTACGCCTTTACCCCGCCGGGCGGCGAGCCGCTGTCCGAGTTCGAGGCGCGGGTGCTGGCCGCCCAGCGACGCCTGCGCCAGCGTCACGCCGGCCGTCGTGTGCTGCTGGTGACCCATGGCGGCGTCATACGCCTGTTGCTCGCTTGCGCCCGTGGCTTGCCGCGCGAGCGCTTGCTGCAGGTGGACGTCGGTCATGGCGCACTGTTCGGCCTGCGCGCCGGAGAGGGCGACGATCGCTGGCACGAATGCCGGGAAGGGGAATAGCCATGCGCGAAGCCTTGCGCTCACTGCTGGTCGCCTTGCAGTTCCTCACCCGCCTGCCGGTGCGCCTGTCGGCGATGCCGACGCCGGAACAGTTCGGCCGCGCGGTGCTCTGCTATCCACTGGTCGGGGTGCTGATCGGCGTCGTGCTGTACGCCGCGGCTCTGTCGCTCGATGGTACGCCGCCGCTGTTGCAGGCAGCCTTGCTGCTGAGCCTGTGGGTGGCGCTGAGCGGCGCGCTGCACCTGGACGGCCTGGCCGACATGGCGGACGCCTGGGTCGGCGGGCTGGGCGACCGCGAGCGGACCCTGGCGATCATGAAGGACCCGCGCAGCGGCCCGGTGGCGGTGGTGGTCCTGGTACTGGTCCTGTTGTTGAAGTTCTCCTCCCTGGCGGCGCTGCTCGGCCAGGGCGAGGCCGGGTTGTTGCCGCTGGCCCCGTGGCTGGCGCGCAGCAGCCTGCCGCTGCTGTTCCTGACCACGCCATACGCGCGCCCCGGCGGCCTCGGCCAGGCCATCGCCGAGCACCTGCCGGCGCGCAGCCTGCCGTGGGTGCTGGGGGTGAGTTTCGGCCTGGCCCTGGCGTTCGGCCTGGCCGGCCTGCTGGCGTTGCTGGTGACGCTGATGCTCTTCGCCTGGCTGCGCAGCCGTTTCCTCGCGCGCCTCGGCGGCACCACCGGGGACACCGCCGGCGCGCTGGTCGAACTTACCGAGTGTGCGGTGCTGGTGGCGCTGGCTCTGTAGCCGGACGCGGCTGGCGCAGGACCGCCATGGCGCTGAGGAAGAGCAGCGCGGCGGCGGCCAGTAGCACGGCGACGAAGGCCTGGTCGAAAGCCTGCCGGGCAAGCTCGACGAGCCGCGACGCGACCTCCGGCGCCAGGCCCTCGGCGACCAACAGGGCGTCGTCGAGGCTGTCGCGGACCCGCGCCGGCAGCTCGGCCGAGGGCAGCCTCAGCGACATCCCGTAGACGAAACTCATCAGGCTGCCGAGCAGGGTCACGCCGATCACCCCGCCCAATTCGTAGGACACGTCTTCGATGGCGGCCGCCATTCCGGAACTCTGTTCGTCCACGTTGAGCATCACCGCGGTGGAGGCGGCGGTCATCGCGCCGCCGAAGCCGACGCCGAGCAGCACCAGGCTGGCCAGTTGCGCTCCGGTGGCGGACTGGTAGGACAGGGCCAGGCCGAGCAATCCGGCGCTGCCGAACAGCAGGGAGGCGCACATCACCCGGTTCTCGCCCCAGCGCGGCACCAGCCAGCCGGCCAGCGGCCCGACCACCAGCGAGGCCAGCGGGATCGGCAGGACGAACAGGCCGGCCTTCAGCGGCGTCAGGCCCTGCACCAGTTGCAGGTGCTGGCTGAACACCAGTTCCATGCCGACCAGCGCCATGGTCGCCACCAGGGCCACCGCGACGCCGCGGGCGAAGCGCCGGTTGCGGAACAACGTGAAATCGATCATCGGTTCGCGGGCGCGGCGCTGGCGGCGGACGAACAGGTACAGGCAGAGCATGCCGCCGAGCGCGGCGAGGACGGCCAGCCCGAAGTCCGGGGCGCGTGTGCTGAGTTCCTTGATCGCATACACCACCCCGACCAGGCCGAACATCACCTGCAGCGAGCCGAGGGCGTCCCATGGGCGCCGCGATTGGCCGCCGCAGGCCGGGATGGCCGGCAGCGCCAGCAACAAAGCGACGACCACCACCGGGACGTTGATGAGGAACACCGAGCCCCACCAGAAGAACTCCAGCAGCACGCCGCCGACCACCGGCCCCAGCGCCGCGCCGGCAGAGGCGACGGAGGCCCAGATGCCGATGGCCAGGGCGCGTTCGCGTTCGTCCTGGAAGACATGGCGGACGATCGACAGGGTCGCCGGCATCATCAGTGCCGCGCCCACCGCCAACCCGGCGCGGGCGGCGATCAGCGCCGCGGCGCTGGGGGCGAAGGCGGCGCACAGCGAGGCCAGGCCGAACAGCGGCAGGCCGGCGAGGAACAGCCGCTTGTGGCCAAGGCGGTCGCTGAGCAAGCCGGCGCCGGGCAGCAGGCCGGCGACCACCAGCGGATAGGCGTTGACGATCCAGAGTTTCTCCGCGGCCGTCGCGCCGAGGTCGTGGGTCAGGCGCGGCAGGGCCGTGTAGAGCACGGTCATGTCGATGATGATGAGGAACAGGGCGCTGGAGACGATGGCCAGGACCAGCCAGCGGTTCTGCCGGAACATGGGATAACCTCTGTGGCGAACGGTTCATCGCTCGCCGTGGATAACGGGAATTGCGCGCCACGGGCGGGCGCGTGAAAATATAAATACATACGTATGGATTTAAACTCAAGAGGTAGCCATGGGACGCCGACGAACGATCGACCGTGACCAGTTGCTCGATGCCGCCGAGGCGGTGATCGGCCGCGAAGGCGCGGCCGGCCTGACCATCGATGCGGTGGCGAAGGAAATGGGCATTACCAAGGGCGGCGTGCAGTACTGCTTCGGTACCAAGGATGCGCTGATCGACGCGATCTTCGAGCGCTGGGGCAAGGCCTACGACAGCCTGTTCGAAGCGGTGGCAGGGAAGCAGCCGACGCCACTGACGCGGGTTCGCGCACATGCCGAGGCGACCCAGCGTTCGGACGAGCTGTCCAGCAGCAAGGCGGCGGCGCTGATGGCGGCGCTGATCCAGACGCCCGAGCATCTGGAGGGCAGCAACCAGTGGTATCGCAGCCGGTTGGAAGGCCTGGACCTGTCCGCACCTGAGGGGCGCCGTGCGCGCCTGGCGTTCCTGGCGGTGGAGGGCGCTTTCATGTTGCGCTACTTCCGCCTGATGGACATTGACCAGGAGGAGTGGGACTCGATGCTCGACGACGTTCGTGCGTTGTTGCTGACCCCGGCTGGCGCCAGCGGAGACTGAGGCTCCGCTGGCGCGCGCTGCGGGTGGTCGCCTCAGTCGAAGGCGAAGTGCTCGCTCTTCAGGTCCATGATCGAACCCGTCGGCTTCGCCATTGCCGCCGCGTGGCCCTTGGCGCGCGGAAGCAGGCGGGCGAAGTAGAACTCGCTGGTGGCGATCTTGGCCTTGTAGAAGTCCGCCGACTCGCTGCCGCCCTGGCGCAGTCGCCGGCGCGCAGCGGCTTCCTGGAGGGCCCAGGAATAGGCCAGCGTGGCGTAGCCGGAGAACATCAGGTAGTCGTGGCTGGCGGTGCTCACCAGATCGCGTTGCTTGCGCGCGGTGAGGGCAATGCGCAGGGTCAGCAGGTTCCATTGGGCGCAGAGCTTGAGCAGCACCAGGGCGCGGCCGCGCATGCGCGGCTCGTTCTTCAGCAGGTCGACGGCGAACCGGGCCACACCCCTGGTGAAGTCGCGCACGGCCTTGCCCTGGGTCATCAGCAGGACCTTGCGGCCGAGCAGGTCGAGGGCCTGGATGCCGGTGGTGCCTTCGTAGAGGGTGGCGATCCGCGCGTCGCGGACGATCTGCTCCATGCCGTGTTCGCGGATATAGCCGTGGCCGCCGAACACCTGCATGCCGAGGTTGGCGCTTTCCAGGCCGAGTTCGGTCAGGCAGCCCTTGAGGATCGGCGTGAGGAAGCCGAGCTTGTCGTCCCAGCGTTCGTATTCGGCGTCGTCGTTGCTGAGGATGCCCTGGATCATCCGGTCGGCGTACTGGGTGGCCAGGTAGACCAGCGCCCGGCCGCCTTCGGCGATGGCTTTCTGGGTCAGCAGCATGCGCCGCACGTCACCGTGGTGCATCAGGCTGTCGGCGACCTGGTCGGGTTCCTTGGTCCCGGAGAGCGCGCGCATGGAGCGGCGTTCGCGGGCGTAGGCGAGGGCGCCCTGGTAGGCCAGCTCGGCGGTGGCCACGCCCTGGATGGCGGTGCCGATGCGGGCGCTGTTCATGAAGGTGAACATGCATTCCAGGCCCTTGTTCGGCGGTCCGATGAGGAAGCCGGTGGCGCCGTCGAAGTTCATCACGCAGGTGGCCGAGGCCTTGATCCCCATCTTCTTCTCCAGCGCGCCGCAACTCACGCCGTTGCGCGGGCCGAGCGCGCCGCCTTCGCCGGGAAGGAACTTGGGCACGATGAACAGGGAAATGCCGCGGGTGCCCTTCGGTGCGTCCGGCAGGCGGGCGAGGACGATGTGGACGATGTTCTCGGTCAGGTCGTGTTCGCCGGAAGAGATGAAGATCTTCGTCCCGCTGATGGCGTAGCTACCGTCGGGGTTGGCCTCGGCGCGGGTCTTCACCTGGCCGAGATCGGTGCCGCACTGCGGCTCGGTGAGGCACATGGTGCCGCCCCAGCGGCCCTCGGTGAGCGGAACCAGGTAGGTCTGCTTCTGTTCCTCGGTGCCGTGCTGCATCAGGGTGTTCATCGCGCCGAGGGAGAGGCCGGGATACATGGAGAACGGCCAGTTGGCGGTGCCCATCATCTCCTGTTTGAGCGCGCCGAGGCTCATCGGCAGGCCCTGGCCACCGTACTCCACCGGGTGCGAGAGGCCCTGCCAGCCGCCGGCGACATAGGCCTCGTAGGCTTCCTTGTAGCCCTTCGGCGTCCGTACTTCGCCGTTCTCCAGGTGGCAGCCTTCCTCGTCGCCGCTGTGGTAGAGCGGGGCGATCACTTCCTCGCAGAGCTTCGCGCATTCGCCGAGGATCGCATCGACCATGTCTGGCGTGGCTTCGGCTCCGTTGACCAGGTTGCGGTAATGCTCGGGGAAATCGAAGACTTCGTTGAGCAGGAAGCGCGTGTCGCGCAGCGGGGCTTTGTAAACGGGCATGGCTACCTCGGCGATGGATGGAGGGCGCCGGGTGCTCCCGGTCGCCGCTGACAGCGCGAGTTATAGGCCAGCGCCCGGCGTCCGGCCTTGGCAGGGGCAACAGGCGGCGTTGGCAGTTCGGACAATCCGCTTGACCGACGAGAGGTACGGGTATATACACGCATCCATGCTACCGACCCAATGCCTCTGTACCAAACTGCGTCGCGCCGCCCGCAGCGTTTCCCGCTTCTACGACGAGGCGCTGGCCGATACCGGCCTCAAGGTGGCGCAGTTTTCCCTGCTGCGGCACCTGCGGCGCCTGGACCGGCCGAGCATTTCCGAACTCGCCGAAGCCATGGGACTCGACCGCAGCACCCTCGGTCGCAACCTGCGGGTGCTGGAAGGCGACGGCCTGCTGCGCCTGACCGGTGGCGAGGACCAGCGCAACCGCCTGGTCGAGCTGACTCCTGCCGGGCTGGATGCCCTGGAGCGCGGAACGCCGGCCTGGGAAGATGCTCAGCGGCGTCTCGCCGGGCGCCTTGGCGAGGAGCGCAGCGGCGCCTTGGCGGCGTTGCTGGCGGAACTGGAGCGACTGGACTGACAACCGACGAAGCCTCTCGCCGAGGCGCTTCGTTCACGATAAAGCGGGTATATACCCGTAGATGGAGCGACCCATGCCGCGTGCCGCCTTCTGGATCCTGCTGTCCGGAGCCCTGATCCTCGCCCTGTCCCTCGGCGTGCGACATGGCTTCGGCCTGTTCCTCGCGCCGATGAGCGCCGACTTCGGCTGGGGCCGCGAAGTCTTCGCCTTCGCCATCGCCTTGCAGAACCTGGTCTGGGGCCTGGCCCAGCCGTTCACCGGGGCGCTCGCCGACCGCTACGGCGCGGCGCGGGCGGTGCTGGTGGGGGGCCTGCTGTACGCCCTCGGTCTGGTCCTGATGGGACTCTCGCAGTCGGCCAGTGGGCTGTCGCTGAGCGCCGGCCTGCTGATCGGCCTGGGCCTTTCCGGCACCTCGTTCTCGGTGATCCTCGGCGCCGTCGGCCGCGCAGTGCCGGCGGAGCAGCGCAGCATGGCGATGGGTATCTCCAGCGCGGCCGGCTCCTTCGGCCAGTTCGCCATGCTGCCCGGTACCCTCGCCCTGATCGGCTGGCTGGGCTGGTCCTCGGCCCTGCTCGCCCTGGGCCTGCTGGTGGCGCTGATCGTGCCGCTGGCCGGGCTGATGAAGGATCGCCCGTTGCCGCCGCAGGGCCATGAACAGAGCCTCGGCGAAGCGCTGCGCGAGGCCTGCGCGCATTCCGGGTTCTGGCTGCTGGCGCTGGGCTTCTTCGTCTGCGGCTTCCAGGTGGTGTTCATCGGCGTACACCTGCCGGCCTACCTGGTCGACCAGCACCTGCCGGCGCAGGTCGGCACCACGGTGCTGGCGCTGGTCGGGCTGTTCAACGTGTTCGGCACCTACATCGCCGGCTGGCTCGGCGGGCGCTGGTCGAAGCCGCGCCTGCTGACCGCGCTGTACCTGGTGCGCGGGGTAGTGATCGTGCTGTTCCTCTGGCTGCCTCTGAGCGTCTACAGCGCCTACGCCTTCGGCGTGGCCATGGGGCTGCTGTGGCTGTCCACGGTGCCCCTGACCAACGGCACCGTGGCGACCCTGTTCGGCGTGCGCAACCTGTCGATGCTCGGCGGCATCGTGTTCCTCTTCCACCAGTTGGGCGCCTTCCTCGGCGGCTGGCTGGGCGGGGTGGTCTACGACCGCACCGGCAGCTACGACCTGGTCTGGCAGTTGTCGATCCTGCTAAGCCTGCTCGCGGCGCTGCTCAACTGGCCGGTGCGCGAGCGTCCGGTGGCGCGCCTGCAGGTGGCCGGAGGCGCGGCGTGAAGCTGGCCTGGCTGCTCGCCGCCGGGGCGCTGCTGGGACTCGCCTGGTGGGGCTGGCAGCGTGGCGGACTGGCGCTGCTGGAACTGGGCATGGGCGCATGCTGATAGGTGGCGATAGGCGCGGGGAAGGGTAAGCTGGGACATTCGTCGCCAAGGAGCCATTCCATGAAACCTCGCGTGCTGTTGTCCGTCCTGGCGCTCGCCGGGCTGCCGCTGAGCGGCTGGGCCGCCGATTGCCCGGAACTGTTGCAGGGCCAGTTGACCAAGCTGCGTTCCAAGGAAAGCATCGATCTTTGCCAGCGTTACGCCGGCAAGCCGCTGGTGGTGGTCAACACTGCCAGCCACTGTGGCTTCACCCCGCAGTTCAAGGGGCTCGAGGCGCTCTACCAGCGTTACAAGGGGCAGGGCCTGGAAGTGCTCGGGGTACCTTCCGACGACTTCAAGCAGGAAGCCGCGGATACCGCCGAGACCGCGAAGATCTGCTATGGCAACTACGGCGTGACCTTCGCCATGACCCAGCCGCAGCACGTGCGCGGCGACGAGGCGATCCCGCTGTTCCGCCAGTTGGCCGAGCAGAGCGGCCAGGCGCCGCGCTGGAATTTCTACAAGTACGTGGTGGATCGCCAGGGCAGGGTGGTCGCGCAGTTCTCCAGCAAGACCACCCCGGACGATCCGCAGCTCCAGGCAGCCATCGAGAAGGCCATCGCCAGCCAGCCCTGAGGGTCGGCCAGGCATGAAAAAGCCGGGCATTGCCCGGCTTCTTCGTTGGCGCGTGTGATCAGAAACGATAGGTGACCTGGGCGGTCAGGCCATGCGCGCTGTTGTCGTACTTGGCGCTGTAGGCCGGCTGCAGGGCGCTGCCTTCCTGGTTGACGCCGGCGGTGGTTTCCCACAGGTAGGCGTAGGCCACGTCGACGGTCAGGTCCTGGTTCGGCGACCAGCCGGCACCGACGGTGAAGACCTTGCGGTCGCCCACCGGGATGCGCACGTTGCGGTCCTCGTTGGAGGTCGGCGACGGCTCGTAGGCAAAGCCGGTGCGCAGCACCCACTCCGGGGTGGCCTGGTAGGAGGTACCTACCGAGAAGGACCAGGTGTCGCGCCAGTTCAGGTCTTCGCCGATGGTGTTGAAGCCCAGGGCCTGGCCGAGCGCCGGTACGCCGCTGTTGCGCACCTCGATCTTCTCCAGGCGGCTCCAGCGGGTCCAGACGGCGCCCAGGTAGCCCGTCCACTTGTCGTCGAACTTGTGGGTGATGGAGGTATCCACCGATTCCGGCAGGGTGATGTCCAGCTTGGCATCGTACTTGCCGTTCAGGCCCAGGGCACCCGGAGCGTTCTTCACTTCGGTGTTGCCGCCCAGGTGGTACTTGACCTTGGAGTGGTAGGTCAGGCCCCAGGTGGTGTCGTCGGTCAGGTCGACCATCACGCCGACGTTGTAGCCGATGGCGGTGTCGTCGCCCTTGATGTTGATCTTGGTATCGCCGTTGCTGCCGAGCAGGCCATTGGTGGCCAGGGTGTTCTTCAACTGGCCGTCGATGCGGTTGAAGGTCGGACCGAAGCCGACGGAAACCTTGTCGTTGATCTTCCAGGCGATGGTCGGCTGCACGGTGATCACCTGCACCTTGCTATAGGAGCCGTGGGAGCTGCCCATGAAGCCGTTTTCGTAATCGTTGATGATGCCGTAGGGCACGTAGATGCCCAGGCCGAAAGTGAAATCTTCGTTGATCGGCGTGGAGAAGTAGCCGAACGGTACGGCGGCCAGCGGTACCGAGTCGCCCTTGTTGCTGCCCTGGGCGGTGCTGTGGGCCTGGCTGATGTCGTCCTTGGCCTTGACGATGGCCAGACCGCCGCTGACTTCGGTGCGTTTCAGCTTGGACAGGCCGGCCGGGTTGCCGTAGATGGTGCTGGCATCGAGCGCGGACGAGGCGCGGCCGGCGTAGGCGGTGCCGGCGCCGCTGGCGCTCTGTTCGTTGATGGCGATGCCGTTGGCGAGGGTGTAGGTGGAGACAGCGCTAATGGTCAGTGCGAGAGAGGTTTTAAACCATATTGTTTTCATTGTTGGAGCAACTCCTGTGTATAACGGCGCGCAAACTACCAAGATTCCCAGACCGGCGCCAGTGTTCCGAAGTTCCGCAGGGTGCGGAACAGAGCGGTTGGCTCCGGTGCCAGTGAAGCGAAGGTAGCGCAACCGTTCGTGTCTGTATGTAAAAAATTTTCTGACCGGTTGGTCTGTTTCGGACGCGGGATTTTTCCATTCGCCGTCAGGCGACCTGGCTGAGGCTGCCGATGCAGCGTTGCCAGGCGTCGATGAACTCGTGCAGGCGACCGTGCGGCTGGAATACCTGGCGCCACACGCGAGCCTGGGCGAGGTGATCGTGCTGGTCGGGCAGCGGCAGTCGCGCGGCTTCCACCAGCGACCAGGCGATGGCCGTGCTGTAGCGCAGGTTCACCGTCAGTTCCAGGTGCGGCGCGGCAAGGAAGGCATGCTGGCTGGCCAGGCCGCGGACCCGGCTGGCGCGCTCCGGGTCCAGCGCCAGGTACTGGTCCCAGAGCTGCTGGTGGCGTTCGCTGGCGATCCGGTACAGGCCGTGGCCACGGCGGTCGTCGAGGGCGCTCCCCAGCGCCGACTGGCAGGCCGCCGCGCCCAGCAGCAGCGCTTCGGCGGCGGGGCTGTGGCAGGACAGGTAGTCCAGGGTCGGGCGTATCACGTGCTGGCAAAGATCGTTGGCGGAAATACCCATGACGGCCTCGCGCAAGGTGGATCGGCGGGGCCGGGCAGTTTGGCAGCTTCTATTCCGATGGCCCCGCCGATAGCGGACTTAGCCGCTTGATTTGAAGTGTAGTGAAACAAGTCAGCTGTAAAGGACTGTTTTTAAATTGTTTCCAGCTTTAGAGAACGGCTGATATGCCCGCTGGAAATTAAACCGGCGCGTCCTTGCTTCGCTTGTGCTGGGCGGCATTCTCAGCCCCTGCGCAGGCTGTAGAGGAAGTCGCGGATGATGGCTTTCACTTCATTGGCCGCTTGCCGCTTGTTGCGTGCATCGCGAAGACTCATCGCGGCCTGGGTAAGGAAGCCGTAGAGCTGGCCGACCAGGGTCTCCCGGCGGTAGTCCTTGAGTTCGCCACTGGCCGCCAGTTCGTCCACCAGGCGCCCGACGTAGCGCAGCGTGTGGCGCGAGTCGATGCGTTTCCATCGCTCCCAGCCGACGACCGTGATCACCTCCTGCAGCGACAGTTGCCGCTTGCCGCGCGCCATCACGCTGTCGATGAAGGCCTCGGCCAGTGCGGCGGCCTCCGCCCACTTGTCGACATGCGCCGGCACCCTGTCCAGGTCCTCGGCGATCGTCCGTACCTGGCGTTCGTAGCATTCGGCGAGCAGTTCCTGCTTGCTGCCGAAGTGGTGGTAGAACGCGCCCTTGGTCACGCGCGCCTCGCGGGCGATGGCGTCGATGGAGACGCCGCCATAGCCATGTTCGATGAAGGCGGAGAGGGCGCTTTCCAGCAGCGCCTCGCGGGTCGCCTCGGCATTTTCCTGCTGCCTGCTCTTGACATTCATACTGCTGCCTTCTTACATACCGTCGGTATGTTCATGCTAGCACGCCTGGCGATCCGTCGAGCATTGCGTCCGTCCCGGCTGCTCGAACCCGCACGGCAAAGGAGGGAGCGAATGAGTACCGCAGTGGAGATCGCCTGCCGTGACGGTGTGCGCCTGGCCGGCGACCACTTCCCGGCCGTCGGCGATGCGCAGGGGAGCATCGTGGTGGCCTGCGCGCTCGGCGTCAGGCGCGCCTTCTACCAGCGCTTCGCCGTCCTGGCCGCGGCTTCCGGCTATGAGGTGCTGTTGTTCAGCTACCGCGGCAGCGAAGGCGACGACCCTGCCGTGGCTAGCTATCGCCTGGCCGACTGGGGACGCGAGGACATCGATGCGGCGCTGGCCTGGTGCCGAGCGCGCGCGCCGGAGCTACCGCGCTATTTCGTCGGCCACAGCATCGGCGCGCAGTTGCTCGGTCTGGCTGGTCAGGCCAGCGGATTGAGCGGCGCCGCGTTCGTCGCCGGTTCGTTTCCGTACTGGAGGCGCTGGCGAGGCAGGCAACGCTGGCAGATGTTCGGCCTGTTCTGCGTGGCGGTGCCGCTACTGACCGGACTGCTCCGACGCTTTCCCAGTCGTTTCTTCGGCCTCGGCAGCCTGGATATGCCGAGTCATTTCATGCGCGACTGGGCGCGCTGGGTGCGGCAGCCGGACTACCTCCTGGCACCGCGCTTCGGATTGCAGCGGCAGGGTTACGAGGCGCTGGACATCCCCGTCGCCAGCTTCCTGTTCGAGGACGACGACTACGTGCCGTGGGCTGCGGCGGAAAAGCTTCACCAGGTCTATGCCGCGGCGCACCTGGAGTTGCGTCGCAAGGGACGGGCCGAGGGGGCAGTCGGGCATTTCGGGCTGTTCCGCAACGAGGCGTTGCAGAAGGAGTTGCTCGACTACTTCAGGAAGCTGCCCGACGCGGCGTAAGCCGCGTCCGAGCGTATGGCGTCGTCAGTCGCCGGTGGCGACCGGGCGGCGCGGGTCGGTGATCCACTCGCTCCACGAGCCGGCGTAGAGGCGCGGAAGCGGGAAGCCGGCGAGGCTCAGGGCGAACAGGTTGTGGCAGGCGGTGACGCCGGAGCCGCAGTAGGCGACTAGCTCGTCCACCGGGCGACCGCGCAACAGGGCGGAGAACCGCTGGTGCAATTGTTCCGGCGGAAGGAAGCGGCCGTCGCTGCCAAGGTTGTCGGTGAAGGCGGCGCACTGGGCACCGGGAATGTGCCCGGCGACCGGATCTATGGGCTCGACTTCGCCACGGAAGCGCGGCTGCGCGCGAGCATCGAGCAGCGCCAGTCCGGGTTGGCCCAGTTGGGCCTGGAGGGTGGCGGCGTCGATCAGCAGCGAGGCATCGGGCTGGCCCTGGAAATCGCCGGGTCGAAGGCTGCTTTCGCCATTGGTCAGTGCCAGTCCCGCAGCCTTCCAGGCCGCCAGGCCGCCATCGAGGAGGTAGACCCCATCGCGCTTGCCCAGCCAATGCAACAGCCACCAGGCGCGGGCGGCGAATGCGCCGGGGCCGTCGTCGTAGAGCACCACCTGGCTATCCTGGCGCAGGCCCCAGGCTTGTAGCTTGAGCGCTAGCTCGGCGGGATCCGGCAGCGGATGGCGACCGGTCACGCCCTTGCGCACGGGAGCGGAAAGATCCCGTTCGAGGTCGGCGAAATGCGCGCCGGGAATGTGGTTCTCCTGATAGACGCGGGCACCGTAGGACGGGTCTTCGAGGGCGAAACGGCAGTCGAGGACCAGCAGGTCGGGTTCGCTGAGGCGGGCGGCCAGTTGTTGCGCGGTCAGCAGTTGGGCGGACGACATCGCGGACTCCTTGGGTCGGGAAGCAAAGCCGGTGGCGAATGGGTGGATCATGCCCCTTGGACCGCGTCGCGTCATCCCGGCGTCGCGCGGCGAGGCGGAGAAATGGCGAAAGGAAAGGGCTGGCTCCAGGCGAGGAAGATTCCTACTCGGTCATCAGCCTCGCCCGGCAGCGGGGGATTTGTCCAGACATGCAGAATCGGCTCGTTCCGAGATACCCGCTCCTGTGTTCTATCCCTCGGGACGCTTGTCCGATTGGCTTGGCCCGACGCTTGCGCCGGGCTTTTTTTCGCCTCTGTCCCGACCGCACCGCTTGCCTATCCATCCCGGGCCGCCTGCCGTAATGGTTGGGACCTTGCATGCCTGGCGATGGAGTCCTCGAAATGGTTGGGTTTTACGACTTGTAAGTTGGGAGTTTTCTTACTTCTAACTCAGGATTTTCAATTTTCTATAAATGCCACACTTCCCGCATCTTCAACTCATCGCTTTCCACCCTGCCATTTGCAAACCCAATGACGCCTCATGCCTTTGCTCGCTGGAATCTTCTGCTTCTCGTCGCTTCCATCTTTGCCGGACTTGTCTTTGCTCCGAGTGCCGATCTTTCCGCCTTGCCCACTCCTGAAGACCGGAAGTGGGTTCTGGCGGAAGTTCCGTCCGTTGCGGTTGATACGACGGTTGCCGGCAAGTTGGCTGGAATGTCGTGGTGGGGGAGAACCGTGGACGAGGAGCGCGAAGCTGAATCGAAGCGGGTTTCGGTGGGCGTGGATGGAGTGGCGCTAATCAAGGTCGATTGGCTGCTACGCGGCATTGTCCGCGATGAGGGCGGCATCTTCGCCCTTGTTGCCAAAAGCGCCGAGGGGCCTCTGCGGCGTTTTGCGGCGGGCGCCACTCTGCCTGGCGGCGAGCGTCTGGAGAGCATCACTGAACAAGGAATCCGCTTCTCGTTCTCGCAGGACGGGAACACCCAGGGTTTTGAAAGGAAACTGTATGCACCCTTGCCATAGGCCGAGCTTTGCCTTCTTGCGCCACCCGTTGTCCGTTGTCGTCTGTCTGGCCCTATTGGCAGGTTGCAGTACTTCCCCATTGCAGTTTCCCGAACCATTGCTCGCGAAGTCGGAAAAAGCCAAGGCAACCGAGGGCGTAGCCCTGGTGAGCGACGACGGAAAGAAAGCTCCGGCATCGTTGGCTGTTCCGAAGACGGAGTTCAGTGGCACGCCCACATCGCCTCGGTCGATCGTAGGCGGTGTAGTCGATCGAATGGACAAGGTGATCCTCGACGACAAGAAGGCTGACATCAGTCTGAACGTGGAGGACGTACAGCTTGCCGCATTCATCAACGAGGTATTCGGCAACATCCTCGGTTTGCCGTTTGAGATCGAAAGCGCTCTGAAGGAAAAGACTGATCGCGTGACCGTTCGTTTGGAACAGCCGCAGACTGCACAGATGGTTTACGAAGTCGCGCGCCAGGTGCTCGTCAACTACGGCGTGGAGATACTCCACCAAGGCGATATCTATCGCTTCCAGATCAAGCAGGTAGGGCTCAGCCCGGACGAGCCGCCCATTCTCATCAGTGGCGAAGCACGGCCTAGCGTGCCGATTGCCTATCGGCCGGTATTTCAATTCGTGGCGTTGCACAGCGTCGACCCCAAGGATGTGATTCCCTGGTTGAACAGCGCCTACGAAAAATCCGGCCTGAGCGTGATGGCCGATGGTGCGCGGAGTGGCTTGATGCTCAAGGGCATGTCTTCCATCGTCAACCAGGCCACCGAAGCCGTCCGCCTTCTCGATCAACCTTTCATGCGTGGACGTCACAGCCTGCGTATCGATCCGGCCTTCGTCAGTGCTGCCGACATGGCCAGTCAACTCAAGACCGTGATTGCGGCGCAAGGATACAGCGTCGGTATCGGCGAAGCGGTCGGCAGCATAATGCTGGTACCGCTGGAAAGTTCCAATGGCCTCATCGTCTTCGCCAACGATGGCCAACTTCTCGACTTGGTGCGCGAGTGGGCGCAGCAGGTCGACAGGGCTCCGATGGCGGTTGCCGCAGGTATCGGCGAGGAGAAGGAAGGACTGTTCTTCTACGAAGCTCGCAATACCCGTGTCACCGAACTGGCCAAGTCGTTGCGGGCATTGGTATCGGGGTTCGCCGGGGAGGGTGCCTACGGGATCACCTCCGGACTGCAAAGCAGCGCTTCCAAGCGATCTGGCGGTGGCAGGCGCGCCGGAGACGATGGTGCGGCACCGGCGGTGGCTCCCTTGCTGCAAGCCGCAGGTGCCGCCGCGTTGGTGGGGGGCGATGGTGCTAACGGTTTGCTCGGTGGCTTGGCGGCCGGTATCAGCGGCAGCGGCACCATAGTGGAGGACGAGAATCGAAACGCCATCTTGTTCCGAGGAGCGGCGCGTACCTGGCAGCAGATGCAGGGCTTGCTCCGGGAAATGGACAAGCCGGCCCGCCAGGTATTGATCGAGGTGACGGTGGCCAGCGTAAGTCTCAGCGACACCCAGGAGTTGGGCGTGGAGTGGGAGATGCTCAACGGCAGCTTCAATAGCGCGACCTCGACCGGAAGCAAGGGCAGCGCCGGGAAAGGAGGTTTCAACTACGTCATCAACACCGCCGGAGGCAATACCGCAGCCATCCAGGCAATGGCGGACAATCAACGAGTCCGGGTACTCGCCACTCCCCGTATCTTGGTCAAGAGCGGCGAGCAGGCCAACATCAATGTCGGTCGGGATATTCCTATCCCAACGGCCCAGGTCAATGACGACAGCACCACTGCTGGAAGCACCAACCTGCGCAATGAAATTGCCTACCGCTCTACCGGCACAATTCTGAATGTCGCCCCCGTAGTCTACTCGGATAGTCGGGTCGATCTTACGGTCAGCCAGGAGTTGAGCGACAGTGGCGGTTCTTCCGGCGGCGGTGGCAAGGCCAGTGGTGGAGGAATCAGCGCTCCGGAGATTTCCAGGACGTCGCTGGAAACATCGCTTACGTTGAAAAGCGGTGGGTCGGTGCTGATGGGGGGGCTGATTCGGGACAACATAACGGACTCCAACGCTGGCGTGCCTCTCCTGAAGGACATTCCCGGGATCGGTTTCCTCTTCGGACGCCAGAAAGCCGTGAAGACCCGTGAAGAAGTCATCATGTTGATCCAGCCTTACGTGCTGGAAAGTGATGCCGATGCCAGGGAAGTGACGGAAAAGCTGCGCGGCATGCTGAGCAAGACACTGGCCTGCTCCGATAGACCGGGCGCCTGCCGTATGGAATGAGGTCGGTCGCCTGCAACACTCATCTAGACGACTCTCGTCGTGATCCCCGATAGGCCTGGAACTTTCCGGGCCGTATCCATCCATAAAAATCTATTGCGAATCTTCTTTCTAAATGCTCAGAAGTAGCCTTTTACTTCTGGGTGTGACCCGGTTTTTAGAAACGTTTGTTCGTGATTGCTTGGATATTCTTAAGAATTTTCTCTATTTTACAGTTTTTATTTTTACCTTCTTCCGTAGGAAAATTCATTTATTAAATGGGAAGAGGTGAAAACACACTTTTTGCTATTGCTGAGGTGCTTTGGCAATTATATAAAGCCATCCGTTGGTGCCTGTGTGGCCACTTCATGTAGTGGCTGGGCGTCAATTCGATCGGTGTCACCGGAATGATTGGAAGTATTCATGGTGTCAGGCCTGTCGATGTGTTGGTTGATTACCGATACATGATCATTAGCGTGTCGTCCAAAGATGGACACTTGACTGGAATGCTCAATATAAACGCTTCAAGGAGTTATTTTCTCATGCTCAAAAGAACACTACTCAGCGCCGCTGTAGCTTCGGCACTGTTTGCTGGAGTCGCGAACGCTGCCGGAGTGGTTGCTATTGCCACAAGCCCCACTCTGGAGGCGAACTCGCCTGGTGCAACCGAGCAGTACGGACCAGGACAGGCCAACTATGTCGTCGGCAAGAGTGTGGAAAATGGTGCCAACCTCGACAGCAAGGCGGCCAACATCACCCTGGCTCAGGAGATTTTCGGCAACAAGTCCGAAGAAACTACCTTTGACCTACCCAGCGTTACCTACACCATCGATCCAGTGAAGGCTGGAAATGCCGCTGCGGGCCACACCATCAAGCTGACCCTTGGTCGTACCGTCGTGCGCTTCGCCAAGGCCGTGACCGCCAACCAGATCAAGATCGGCGCCCTGGCGGCGGGTAGCGGCTTCGTCATCACCAGCGGCACTGGCGCCACCGACAACACGCTTGAGCTGCGCCTCGACCAGGCGGGTGCCGACATGATCAAGCAGACCGCGACCGGCGGCAACGTGGTGTTCTTCAACTTCCGCGAGCCGAGCAGCCAGGACAGCCAGCCTGCCAAGGTCACCAACATGCGCGCTCCGCTTCAGGGCGATGCCACCTTCGTGGCTGGAAGCTGGAATCCGAAAGTGAGCCTGCAGAACGACCCGCTGAACGAATTGCGTTTCCAGGTCACGGTTTCCGCCCAGTTCGATACCACCACTGGCGCCGATGCCGGCAACCCTGCGAATAACGATTCTGCACCGCCCCTGACCATTTTCACTTCGCTGCCCGCGGTTTACTGGGACGTTCTCAACACCAACCAGTATGGGCAGAATCGCGTCCTGCATCCGTTGAACCTGAACAATCAGGATCGCTCCTTCGATACCACGGTGTCCGTCGGTGGCGATAACACCGATTATTATGGTGCCAACTATGCGCGTCTGGGCGCCGTACGGCTCGGCATCAATACGGATGTGCTCAACGAAGCGGGTCGAACCGTGTTTGGTTTCGCCGGTGGCGACAAGGTGACCAGCACCCTGTCGGGTAACTTCAACGGGATCAGCGACATCGGCCTGACCACCGGGAACTGCTCCGCCTTTGCCGCCAATCCGGGGTCTGCCGCCAAGCTCTGGAATTCTGCCGCCATCGAAGGTGTAGTGGATGCGCAGGGCAACGGTACTTTGCCGGTATCGTTCGACAACTCGAATATCAACCAGACCTACAACGTCTGCGTGAAGGCTTCCGGCACCGTGCCGATGCAGGCGCTGCAACGTTTCGACGTGGGTGATCTGAAGGTCGACTTCGAGAACGTACGCTATGTCGACCGTACCATTGCAGGCAACCGTCTCGACGAGTTCTGGAAGAACAGTTGCGTCGCCAGTCTGTTCAATCTGCCTGGCTCCAATGTTTCCGACCAGTTCTTCATTCGTCTGACCAACACCAGCGACGATGGTCGGGACGGCAAGGTGCGCGGGGTACTGTTCGACCAGAACGGTAAGCGTTATCCGGCGACTGGCAGCACCTACCTGACCGACTCGAGCGGGAAGACCGCCCTGAAAGCGCACGAAACCGGTGTGTACACCGTAACCGAAGTAGCCAAGGCCTTCGGTATCGACGGCACCAACTGGAACGGTGCCAACGGTCGCGCACGTCTGGTCCTGGAAGGCGAGTTCCCAACTTGCGAGGCGCTGGGCCTGATCCGCTCTGCCAATGGCACCATCACCAACATGACCTCCACCACCCAAGGCAACTTCAACGAAGATGGCTCGTCCACCTCGGAGAACCACAAGGCTGGTAACAACCGCAACTAAGTCGCTTTAGCTGCAGGCCAAAGGAGGCGATCTCCTCGATCGCCTCCTTTTCCACTGGGTAAGTAGAAAGAGAGTGCGTTACAGACGGGCTCGATGGGAGTTCTTACCCCTGAAAACCCAGCTCTGTACGTATCAAGGTGAGGCGAGATGCGCGTATTGGTCACAGGAGGTGCAGGATTCATTGGCTCTCATGTGTTGGTCGAACTCTTAGGCCAAGGCGCCAAGGTTGTGGTTCTGGATAATCTTGTCAACGGTTCTTCGGAATCTCTAAAGCGAGTGGAAAGAATAACCGGGCATCCGGTTGGCTTCGTACTGGGAGATATTAGAGACAGTCTTCTTGTTGAGCGCCTGCTGATCGATGAGAAGGTTGATGCGGTCATTCATCTGGCGGGGTTGAAAGCTGTTGGAGAAAGCGTTGATGACCCGCTGGAGTATTACGAGAGCAACGTTCAGGGAACTATTTCGCTGCTACGCGCCATGCAGAGGGTCGGGGTATTCAAGATTGTCTTCAGTTCTTCCGCAACGATCTATCAGATGCCTGGCACCTTGCCTATATCCGAGAGTTCGAAAGTGGGAGGCGTGGCCAGTCCCTATGGCCGGACAAAACTGACTGCCGAGCACATGCTCGATGACCTGGCTCGCTCCGATGCGCGTTGGTCCATCGCGGTGCTCAGATACTTCAACCCCATCGGTGCTCATGAAAGCGGCCTCATCGGTGAGGACCCATGCGGTACCCCAAACAATCTGCTGCCCTATATCGCCCAGGTTGCAGTCGGACGTTTGAGTCGGTTGACGGTACATGGCGGCGACTATCCGACTATCGACGGGACGGGAGTCCGGGACTACATCCATGTTTGCGACCTGGCAGCAGGACATACCAGGGCGCTCGAGTACCTGCGGCAGGGGCACGGCTACCACGTTTGGAATCTTGGGACGGGCACCGGCTATTCGGTCTTGCAGATCATCGAAGCTTTCGAGCGAGTCTCTGGCAGGCGCATTCCCTTTACGGTGTCCGGTCGCCGCCCAGGTGATGTGGCCGAGTGCTGGGCGGATGTTTCCAAGGCGGAGCGAGAGTTGGGCTGGAAGGCGGGGCTGGGCCTCGAATGCATGATTGCGGATGCCTGGCGCTGGCAGGTTTCCAATCCGAGTGGGTATTCATGAATCACGCCGCTGTTGTCGATGGGTTGCCTTTTAGCAACCTTGCGCTGATCTCCAATCAGGCTTTTTCAATCTACAATTTTCGTGGCGATTTCATTCGTGAGGTCGTACGTCGAGGAGCGAAGGTCTACGCTTTCGCTCCAGACTATGACGAGGTGACAAGCCGTCAAGTTTCGGAGCTTGGAGCAATTCCGGTTTCCTACAGCTTGAAACGTGCGGGCATGAATCCCTTTCAGGAGTTGCACGCGCTCCTGAGCCTGATCTGCAAGCTGCGGGCGCTGAAGATCGATGCCGTGTTCAGTTACTTTATAAAGCCCGTTATCTACGGTGGTATCGCGGCTTTTTTGACGGGCGTCAGATTACGCTATTCGATGATCGAAGGCGCTGGTTTCATCTATTCGGAAGAAGGCTATACCCATTTTCTACGGAAGCTGCTTAGGCATGTCGTGACCTGTTCGATCAGGTTGGTCCTTCGGTTCTCGTCTCGTGTATTTCTGCTCAATCAGGATGACTATGACCTGTTTGTGAGCCCTCGGCTGGCCAAGACGGGACGTGCCTTGATATTGCCGGGTATAGGCGTCGATCTTGATTATTTTGCCGCGAGTTCTCCCGTGTTGCGGCCTATTACTTTCGTGTTTGTCGCTCGTCTTCTCAAGGAGAAAGGTATCTATGATTTTGTGGAAGCCGCGAGAATCGTTAGAAAACGTAGTCCGCTCGCGCGTTTTCTGGTCTTGGGAGGCGTCGACAGTAATCCAGGAAAGGTTTCACGGGAGGAAATGAACCAGTGGGTAGCCGAAGGCTTGTTGGAGTGGCCTGGCCATGTGCATGACATCAAGGCATGGGTGGCCAATACGAGTGTATTCGTGCTGCCCTCCTATTATAGAGAAGGTGTGCCGAGAAGTAGTCAGGAGGCCATGTCCCTGGGGAAGCCTGTGATAACGACTGACTGGACGGGATGTCGTGAAACGGTACTGGATGGTTTCAATGGATTTCTGGTACCGATCAAGAGTCCGCAGAGTTTAGCCGCGGCAATGTTGAAGTTCATCGAGTCGCCTTCGCTCATCGCACGTATGGGAGAAGCCAGTAGATCGCTGGCGGAACAGCGCTATGACGTTTTCAGGATAAACAATACGATGCTTTCTGCGTTGTAGGGATCTGGCTGTGAGTTGTATGAAGGGTAATGCGCCGGTACTTGCGGCCGTAGATATAAGCAAGGGTTTTAGAGTCTACAGGGCTCCTCATCAAAGGATGTTGCAGGCCATCTGGGGTGAGAGAAAGAAATTTTATTCGGAATTCTGGGCTCTGCGGAATGTGAGTTTCCAGGTTTTTCCTGGGGAGGTTGTTGGAGTAATCGGCTGCAACGGCTCCGGGAAGTCCACCTTGCTGCAGATACTTGCGGGTACCTTGCGCCCTACGAGTGGACAGGTGGTTCGCCCAGAAAGGGTAGCGGCATTGTTGGAGCTGGGGGCCGGTTTCAACATGGAGTACACCGGCAGGGAAAACATAATCTTCAATGCCATGCTTCTTGGATTGGGCGAGCAGGAGATTTCTGAACGCCTCGACGAGATAATCCAGTTTGCCGATATCGGTGAGTTCATCGATCGTCCGGTTAGAACATATTCGAGCGGTATGTTCGTGCGTTTGGCTTTCTCCATTGCGGCATATGTCGATGCCGATGTGCTGATCGTGGACGAGGCCCTGGCGGTAGGTGACGCCGCGTTTCAGTTCAAATGCCTGAACCGGCTTGAAGAACTGCTGCTGAAAGGCATCACCATCCTGCTGGTCTCCCACGATATACAGTTGATCAAGAGTTATTGTAGTCGAGCGATCTATCTATCCAAAGGTAGAGTGATATTCGATGGCGACTGTGAAACAGCCACGGAACTCTATCTGCGGGACAGTATAGAGACACAGCGGGCGGAAGTCCGCTCAGGAAGCCTGATCGCTTCTGGCGAACACGGGAACTCGGGAATTGCATATGGAAATGGGCAGGGCAGGTTTCTATCCATCCGCATGGGTGTACTTGACGAAGCCCGGGATTACTTCGATTCGGGCGAACGTGTCTGGGTCGAGGTACTTGTGCAACTTGACCTACCCGTCCCGGAGCACCCAAAAATCACCCTGACTATCCGTGACCAGCGCGGTTACAACCTCTATGGCATAAACAATTTATTGCTGGGCAAGGCTCTGAATGTCGAGCCTGACGGGCGCTTGAGAACACGTATCAGCTTCGACTGCGACTTGCAGGCCGGCGAATACGCCTTGACGTTTCGTCTGGAGAACTCTTTGTCGGAGTCCGTTTGCGAACTCATGGATAAAAAGGTCAATGCGGCGATATTCAGGGTCTTCAATTCGCCCAAGTGCTTCGATGCAGTGGTGAATCTGCATGGAGCATTCGAGCCGGTTCCGTTCTGCTGCGAGACCCGGGCTACCCAATGAAGTCATCGTCTTTGACCATGGTATTCGTCGTCCACGCCGGCGAGCTGGAAATCAAGTCTGCCGTGTTGGCGGCTTCTCTACGCAAACGCTTTGGCTTTTCCATGGATATCATTGCCGCATGTCCATCGGGAAAGGCTGACTGGGGTGTGCCAAGCGATGCATCCCGGCGCTTATATGAGCGTTTGGGCATTCCTCTTTTGCCTATGGATAGTCCTTTCGGGCCAGAGTATCCAATAGGCAACAAGTTCGCGGCGTTGGCGCTGGGGCCGGCTGTTGGGCATACGTTGTTTCTCGACAGTGACATGATCTGTGTCGATGCATTCGAAGCTGACATGCTTTGTCGTTTCGATGCGGCACTCAAACCTGCCGATATGGCATTGGTGGCAAAACAGAACGATTACTGGGAACGCATATACGCCCATGCGGGATCGGCATTGCCTGGAGATCGGGTAGTGACCACTTGTTCCGGGGAAGCGATGCCTGCGTACTATAACGCTGGCTTTATCCTGGTACGTGATGCCAGGCGTTTCGCCGAAGTCTGGTACAGGCTCGCCGAACGCGTCCATGCGGATCCGCTGATCACCAACAAGATGCCCTGGCTGGACCAGCTGACGCTACCCGTCGCTCTGCACGCGTTGAACTACAAGACGAGAGCGCTCAGCGAACGGTTCAATTATCCGCTTCATATCAAGCCGCTATCCGCTGCGTCCCTACTACCCTTCTTCTGCCACTACCATTCTCTCGACACACTTGTCCGCGAGCGTTCGCTATGGGCCGAACTGGACGAACTGGCCAAGCGTTTCCCTGAGCTGCGCGAAGTGCTTGCGCTGGATGCCAACTGGAAGAAGGCAATCCTGGCTCCTGCACCTCGGCTGGCTTTTTCGGAAGGTGATTCCACCGGCACTGTCGAGGCCGGACAGGACCTGGTGATCACCGGGATTCCCCGGAGCGGAACCAGCCATCTATGCCGTCTGCTCTCCCAGCAGCCCGACACCGTGGTGCTCAATGAACCTCCTCAGGTATTCGAAGCGCTGAAACTCTCGCCTCTTCCTTGGGGACTGCCACGCTACTACGCAGAGTTACGTCGCGACATCCTGGCGGGCAGGCCCGTGCCGAACAAGCATGTGAATGGCCGCCTGGTCGACGACACTGCCAGGGGCAACGATCAGTCCAGCGACTATTTCGCTGAGGTGCGGGGGGCTTCGTTTCACCTGGGAACGAAGAACACGCTTGCCTATATCGCCCGGCTGCCCCTGATTCGCAAGGTCATGCCGACGGCGTTGCTGATCGCAACCATCCGTCATCCCTACGACAGCCTGAACTCCTGGGCGAACACCTTCGAGCACCTGCGCCAGGCTGCCGTCGAACGCCAGCCGTTCGGATGTCCCGATGACCTGGCCCTCACGGGATGGCAGCGCAAGGCACTGCTGGCCATTGCCGATACCGACCACCTAGCTGTCCGGCGTGCTCTGTGGTGGCGTTACCTGGCACTGCAACTGGAGGACGCCGGGGATTACGTCCAGTTGTTGCGCTACGAGGATTTCGTCGAGGCGCCGCAAACGACCTTGGCCGCTCTGCGAAACAACCGTCCCTTGCCTTTCGACGAGCCTGCGGTGTGGAGCAAGGGGCTGGCGCCGGACGAGCAGGAGCTGGTTGCCAACATAGTCTGCGACGTTGCCGAGCGATTCCACTACGTCTTGTAGAACCGGGAGAACGCCTTATGCCGGATATCAGTTTAATCATGAATTTCCATGCGGAAGACGTGCTGGCGCATTGGAGCCTGCTGGGTTTTCAACGCATGCGTGAATTCGCGTCGCACCATGGGGTTTCCGTGCAGTTGGTGGCGGTGCTCGACCGCGCCTCGCAAACGACTCGGCGAATCGTCAGGCAGCATCCGGTCCTACGCGAGGGCGACAAGGTCCTTCAGGTCGAGCATGGCGATCTCGGGCTTTCCCGGAACTCCGGGATCGATAGCGCGGATGCGTCCACGGTGGGGGTGTTGGATGGCGACGACTACTGCTCGGCGAACTGGTTGGTCGAAGCCCTGCAGGTGGTATCCGAGAAGGGCAATGGTGTCGTGGTCCATCCCGAGTACACGGTGAGCCATGGAGCCTGCCATTTGCTGGGGCGTTCGGTAGATCAACTGAGCGAAGACTATCCCGTGGAAAGTTGCTTCAAGCATCACCCATGGGTCTCCGTTGCCGTAGCCGAGAAAGCCGTATTCCAGGAGCTTCCATACCTGGAGACCCGAGTCGGGAAATCCGGCTTCGGTTATGAAGATTGGCATTGGAATCTCGAGGTGATTGCGTCCGGTCGGAAGCACACCCTGGCTAGCGGCACCTGCCTGTTCTATCGCCGCAAGGAAGCATCGATGTTGGCCGTCATGGGCACGCTGAACGCAGTGGTTCGCCCGGGACGATTCTTCGATGGACGGTGTTTCGATCATTAGCCGGCTTCTCCGGGGCCGGGGAGGCACATGCCTGCCGCGGCAGCCCCGCATCGATGAGCCGAGCATCCAGCACTTCTACCAAGTGGAACTTTCCTGATGAGCCTGAACGGCAGACTGAAAGCTCGTGCGGCCAGCTTCGCTCGCACAGCCTATCCACCTATTCTTGGATCGTTGCGGCGGGTGCTCTCCGAGCGCCAACTACAGCGCTTCATACTGGTCTGCGACCGTTTGAAGGGCTGGTTGCTCAAGGAGGCAGTCGTCGTACCGTCACCCTCTCCGATGGCGCTGCCGCCATGGATAGTCGACGAAATGAAGGCGTTGGCCCGGATCGAGCCTGCCCTGTATCCCACGGCGGCGAAGCTGCGCGTTTACACTTCCTGGAAGGCCCCGATAGATAACGGACCGGCGCAACTGTACCGGGGATGTCTGGCGGACTTCATCGAATATGCGCCGGATATGGTCTTCCTCGTCCCGCATTTGCAGCGTGGTGGCGCTGACCTGGGAATCCTGCATCATGTGCGGTTATGCGCCGAGATGGGCGTGAAGGTGACGGTAGTGGTCACGCGGAATGTGGTGTCTCCCTGGCTCAACCGGCTTCCGGCGGAGGTTCGGGTGGTGGAGTTCGGACGCCTGGGCAATCTGCTTGGCGAGGAGGACCGGCGCCTGGTACTGCTGCGCCTTTTGCTGCAATGTCCTGCCAGGAGTATCCACATCATCAACTCGCAACTGGCCTGGGAACTGCTCGAGCGGCATGGCAAGACGTTGACGTTCGAGGGTAAGCGGATTTACGCCAGCGTCTTTTGCGACGACCTGGACGGCAATGCGGTTCGCTGCGGCTATGCCAGCGAGTTCCTCCCACGGTCCTGGATGCACCTGGCGGGCCTGCTTTCGGATAACCGTACCTTCCTCCAACAGATTCACGAGCGGGACGGCATTCCGCCGGAGCTCATGCATGGGCTCTACTTTCCCGCCAGCGACCATGCAGAGGCGATTCCGACCGCAGGCTCGACGATTCTTTGGGCCAGCCGTATCTCGCCGCAGAAAAGGCCGGACCTGCTCTACGAGATTGCCCTGGCGCTTCCCGAATACCTGTTCGAAGTCCACGGCGAGGTCGATCCTGCTTGCAGGGGAGAAACCCAGAGGAAGCTGCGACGCCTGCCGAATGTCAGGCTTCATGGGCGTTACGACTCCTTCCAGGCCCTGGTTCGGCAGGGGCGATATGCGATGTTGCTGTATACCTCTCGCTATGACGGCTTGCCGAACATCCTGCTCGAAGCCACTGCTGCAGGGCTGCCCATAGTCGCCCCCGACGTCGGGGGTATCGCTGAGTTCCTGAATACCGAAACGGGCTATCTGGTCGGCGCTGACGCCGATGCCGGCGAGTTCGCAAGGGCAATCAGGAGTGCGCTGGGCAATCCCGGGGAGACGGCGAGACGGGTGAAACGCGCCCGCGAGTTGCTGACGCGACGTCATGGCTGGGCCGCATTCAGGGATGCGGCCAGGAACATACCCGGCTACCTGCCTGGGGGCGTGCGGCCTGAGCAAGAGGTCTCCATGGAAACCGAACCGGTGTCCAGGTGAAGGGCGTGAGGTCGGCCCATTTTCTGCAGCGCTTGATATTTTCCCTACCGCCTGCTTTTCGTTCGTGGCTGGGAGAGAAGGGAAGGCACCTGGTCCATCTTGTCCTCGATATCGGTTCGGCCTCGGCGCTCCGGCAGGATTCCGGGCACGCCACTCCGTGGGATCCGCAAAAGCCCCTGCTGAGCGTGGTCATTCCCTGCTTCAACCATGGGAGGTATTTGAGGCGCGCGCTTGATAGCCTGGCTCGGCAGAGCTTCCAGGACTTCGAGATCATTCTGGTCGACGATGGTTCTGATGACCCTTCGACCCTGAGCCTCCTCGAGGCTCTCCAGGAGCCCGGCATGACGATCCTGCGCCAGCCCAATCGTGGGCCATCCGCCGCGCGGAATGCCGGTGTGGCGCGGGCGAGGGGGCGTTATATCTGCTGCCTGGATGCGGATGACTGGCTGGCGTCCACCTATTTGGAAAAGTGCCTGGTCTTGCTGGAGGGAAACTCTGGCGTCCGCCTGGCGTACAGCTGGGTCCAGGTGGTGGGAGAGGAGCATCGGCTGCATCGTTCCGCCGGCTTTCATCCCGGACTGTTGCGTTACTTCAATCCGTTCTGTGTCTCCGCGATCTTTCATCGCGATAACTGGCTGGCGGTAGGAGGTTTCGACGAAGCCAGGGAGGCACAGTTCGAGGATTGGGATTTCTGGATCGCCCTGGTCGGATGTGGGGTGCGAGGCAGGCTGATCAGGGAACCCCTGTTGTTCTATCATCGCCAGGTCGGCTCCAGACTGGAGACCGGCAAACGTCATGCCTTGAGTTCTTACAAGCGCATGCGGACTCGCCATCCTCGCTTCTATCGAGGGAGTCCATTTCTTCGAGCGCAGCGGCAAGGCTATTACGACTGCTGGGCATATCCTCCTCTGCTCAACCTCTCCCGCGCCGACCAATACAACGCCGTCATATCCGATGCGGTAGCCGTGGTGGCCGACGCGCCGCTCACCGAGGACTGGAACGCATGGCGTCGACAATTCGATGAGCTGCCAGCGTCCTCGACGGTTTTCGTCATTGCCGGTGGGTGCCGAAAACTCCCGGGCTGGCTGCTGGAGAGGGCGAGCGCCATCTACTGGCTGGACGACCTGCTGCACGAGCGGCAATGGTCGGCTTTCATCGATAACTTCAGGCGGACCCGCGGAATCTCCAAGGTGTTTTCCGTGGGCAGGACGGCGTGGTGAAGGTTCTTTCGCGAGGTCCCGTCGCCGATGCCGTGCCGTTGCTGTCCATCCTCACGGCCTGCGATTGCAGCGTGGAGGAGCTCGAACGAATCGCCGCATTTCTCGAGACGCAGACGCTGAAACGCTGGCGCTGGATTCATTGCCCAGGAGTGGACAGTGACTGTCTTCCGGTAGAGGGGATGGCGGTACTGTACTTGCCGCGAGCACCGGCAGCCCTGAGGGCGACTGCTCTGGAAGAGGCGATCTGGTTCCTGCTGTCCCGACCGACCCTGCCGTGGGTCGAACTCCGCGAAGATGCGCGACGCGGCGACCTCTTCGTCAGTCGCAGGTCGTTGCCCGAGGGCCGTATTGGCGCAAGGCTGAACGGGCGCAGGCAGCCTTGCTCGTCGGCCATGCTGGCGCCGGGGAGCTTGCCTAAGGCCCCGGGAAAGCGCCTGTTGCTGCTGGCGCCCTGGCTTGAGCCAGGCGGAGCGGATCGTTGCAATCTGGATCTGCTTCGAGCCTTGGCCCGGGAGGGCTGGATGCTGACGGTGGTCGCCAGCCTGGCGGCCGAGCATCGGTGGCGGGATCGTTTTACCGCGCTCACTGCGGATGTCTGGGTGCTTCCGGACTTTCTGTCTGCCGAGAAAGCTTGCGGCTTCCTTGCTTATCTGGTGGACAGTCGACAACCCGACCTGATGCTGCTTTCCAACTCTGCATTCGCCTATGACGTGCTGGGGTACGTCCGGACCCGCTACCCGGGCCTGCCCGTGGTCGACCTCAATCATATGGAGGAGGGCTGGGACGATGGCGGCCATCCGGGTAGAGCCGCTCGATGCACTGCCTTGCTGGACAGGCACTGGGTCGTATCCGGGCACCTGCGCCACTGGCTGCTCGACCGTGGCGTCGAGGCGAGCAAGGTCGAGGTGTTGCACTGGTTCGCCGATGTGGACTCGTGGAAACCCGACAGCCTGACGCGCGCGAAGGTCCGGGCGCGCCTGGGAATAGCTCCGCAGTGCGTAGTGATCGCCTATGCGGGGCGGCTCTGCGCGCAGAAACGACCGGAGCTGTTTGCCGCCAGCCTTGGCGAGTTGGCGCGCCGTGGTAGTGATTTCGTCGCGTTGGTACTGGGCGATGGCGAGCTGGCAGGGGAGCTGCGGAACGACCTCCGGCGCCATGGCTTGGCCGGGCGGGTACGGATGCTGGGCTGGCAGGACGAGGCCGCGTTGCGCGAGTTGTTCCAGGCCTCCGATATATTTTTCCTGCCATCGGCCGGCGAAGGTATCGCACTGGTTCTCTACGAGGCGATGGCGTGCGGAATGGCCATAGTCGCAGCCGATGTCGGCGGTCACGCAGAACTGGTCTCTGCCCACTGCGGCTTCCTTGTTCCGCGGCGCGATGCCGAACGAGAGGCCAGGGATTACGCCGCTAGGCTCGAGAGCCTCATGCGCGAACCGGAAATGCTGAGGCGGATGGGGCAGAACTCCGCACGCCGCATCCGCGAAGAATTCACCTTGTCTCTTTTCGAGCGGCGTTTGCGGGAGTTGCTGGAACGCGTGCCGGTTTCGACTCCATGCGGCGTTTGCACGGATAGTCCGGTGCCTGCCCTGGGGGCGGCCAGGCTGTCCATGCAATGGGCGTCCTACCGACTGGCAAACGGATTGCGCTGCCGGCTGGATATCCAGAAGCACGGCCGTTTTTCAAGATTCCTGGAGCGATGCGCGAAGGGGGTGTTCTTCTTGCGCACATTCGGGGCGAAGGCGCTTTGGCAAAAGATCAGGAAGCACTGAATGAATAGGGAGGTTTCATCCATGACGCCCAGGGTGGTGGTGATTCTCGGCATGCATCGCTCCGGTACGAGCGTACTTTCCGCCGGACTCGAGGCGCTCGGGGTCGAGTTTGGCGAGAATCTGATCCCACCCAGGCCGGACAACCCCAAGGGATACTGGGAAGATGCCCGCCTGGTGGCTTTCAATGACAGAGTCCTGTCCCTGTGCGGGTTTTCGTCGGGCGACGTCGGGTTGTCCAGTCGCCGGGTGTTGGGCGTCGAGCGATTCGAAGAGATCGTCCAGCAGGCCATGGCGCTTTTGACTGAGCTACTGGCAGGCAAGGCGCTGCTGGGTATCAAGGATCCGCGTATGCCGCGTCTGATGCCGATCTGGCAAGCCGCGTTCGATGCATTGGGGCTATGGGTCGACTATGTCATTGCGGCTCGCCATCCTCTTAGCGTCGCGGAGTCTCTTGCTGCCCGTGACCACTTGAGTCGGGAAAAGAGCCTGATGCTCTGGTACGAACATTCCTGTCGCTCGATGCAGTGGGCGCTCCACAAGGGGGCCGTGGTGGTCGACTACGATCGATTGCTGGCTCTGCCGCGACAGGAACTGGGCCGTATTGGCCATCGACTTTCCTTGCCGGTGGACGAGTCGGCTTGCGCCCGCTTCGTCGGTGATGTCCTGGATGTCGAATTGCGTCACTCATCCCATGATGCGAGCGCGTTGGCTGCCGCAGCGGGAAGCTTTCAGGCGCTGCTCGAGGTGCACGAGGCACTGCAGCAGCTTGCCGTGGACCGGTTCGACATCGAAGGGTGGAAGGGCCTGGAGCGGGAATTCAGCAGAGCGATGCCGTTGCTGGAGTACGTGGGGGAGTTGGACAGGCAACTCTGGCAATCGGCTTCGTCCCACAACGAGAGCATGACGCGGTTCAGCGAGCAGGTGGCTGACCTGGCCATGAGCTGTACCGCACAGAGGCAACTGAATGATGGACTGAGAGATCGCTTGCTTGAGGCCGGTGCTCGGATCGAACAGAACGAACGAGTCATGCGGGAACTTTCTCGGCGATTGTCGGCGTGTCGCGAAGAGCTTGCTTCCGCTCAGCGCAATCTCGCCGAAACGGACAACTTGCTACGGCGCACGCAGATAGATCGCGATGATACTCACGCCCGTTTGATGGCTATATTGGACAGTCGCTTCTGGCGTTTCACGAAACCCTTGCGAAACCTGTCCCGTCTGTTCGGCAGCGAGACGGGGTGTCCCTGAGCGCAAGCTGGAAGTGGGGCTGCGGACGGTTCGTGCCTCCAGGCCCAGTCATCTTGTCAGGCTGGCTGGTTCGTCTCCAGGTAGGAAATGATTCGCTTCACCGCCAGGTCGGGGTCTTCTGAAAGTGTATCGATCGTTATGTTCGGCTGTGCGGGCGTTTCGTAGATCGAGTCGATCCCGGTGAAGTTTTCGATCTTGCCCGAGCGTGCTTTCCTGTACAGGCCTTTGGGATCTCTTCTCTCGCATTCCGAGAGCGGCGTATCGACAAAGACCTCAATGAAATGCTCGATGCCGATAAGTTCCCGAGAGAGGTTCCTGTCTCGCGAAAATGGCGAGATGGTTGCCACGATCACGATAAGGCCGGCTTTCAGCAGGATTTTTGCCACTTCCGCGATTCTTCGAATGTTCTCGGTGCGATCTTCGTCGCTGTAGCCAAGGTTTCGGCACAGGCCAAGGCGCAGATCGTCGCCGTCCAGGAGAAACGTATGTTTCTTCTGTTCGAAAAGCGCTAGTTCCAGGGCATTCGCAATAGTGGATTTTCCAGCGCCACTCAACCCGGTCAGCCAGACGACCGCTGGGCGTTGGTGCTTGAGCGCACTGCGTGTCTCGTTATCGATCGATCGTTTTCCATGTTCACGAGGGTTCATCGCTGTTTCTGCCTGGAGGATTGGTTAACTGCATGGGAAGGGGGGGCTCCCGAAGTTGGACTTGGATTCCGTTGGGGGCCGGTACTTCTTCTAATGCGCGGTCAGGGCGTGTTTGTGCAGTTAGTTAAGTTAACGTTGCGCCAAATAAGTGCGTATAAGAAATTTCTTTATTTTCAGTAGGATGTTCTTTCCCTTAGGTATTTAAGCAAGTGGCTGGTTTCACTTGTCTTCCAGCCATGGCCGTGCAGTGTTCGGTCGCGAGGGTGCTGTTGGAGACCGAGAAAGCAGGGGAACGCATCCAGCGTTTTCCGGGGCGCAGAGTTGGTCGATGGAATGGCGCAGCTTCGACCGGAACTCACCGCAGGTGACTTCCCGATCGGACGAGCCGAGAAAATAGTACCTCTGTGCTATTCGAGCTTCTTCGCCGCGACGCTATAGTCCCGCCCTTGATCCCCGCGTTTCGCGGAAACCGGTTGTGCAGGACGCACGCGACTTGGAAGGAACCATGACTCGGCAATCCGTACTCGCCACCGGCCCGGAGGCCAGCGATTGGTGGTGCTTCGGCAGCGGCGACGAGCCGGCGCGCGAGTCGTTCTCTGCCGGTGGGCGTTCGCTTGCGGCGTCGAGGAAACCCGTCGGCGCACAGAGCGGAATGGCCGTGGCCGAGCAGGCGAACCGCGCGCAAGCGTCCGGGCAGGACGCCGCGCCGGGCCTGCGAACCTTCGACCTGCTGCCTGGCAACCCGCCGAAGAACCCCTAGACACGGAGTCAACCCATGCGCCGGATATTCATCGCGCCGTTACTGGCGTCGCTTTCCCTGGGCGGCTGTATCCAGATGGACACGCTGCCCGAGGTCTACGCCCGCAGCCAGTGGAAGGGCCGTTCCGCCGAGGAAGCGATAGCCTTCTTCGGTACGCCGCAGAACATGGAGCGCACCGCTGACGGCTCGCAGGTGGTGATGCAGTGGTACACCGACACCAGCTATTCCCGCTATGAAGTGGTGGGCTCCAGCTCGGAGATGCAGGGCAACGTGATGGTGAACACCAACTACTGGGATACCGTCAACCACCCCAATCGCTGCATCATTTCCGTCACCGTCGACAAGAGCAAGCGGATCACCCAGTTCGAGGCCGACGACGGCGAGTTGCTGCTGTCCCACGGCTGCGCCGGCATCAAGTACGGCCCGCCGTAGGCCTGAGCTCCTCGACCTGCCTTGTCTCAGGAAGCGTGGCTGGAGGCCACCGGGCGCTCGCGCAGGGCGCGCAGGGTGGCGCGCAATTCCGTGGGGCGCACGGGCTTGGAGAGCAGGGCGATGTCGGTGTCTTCGACGCTGGCCTGGATACGCTCGATGTCGTGGCCGCTGATCACCAGCGCCGGTATCGCCTCTCCGCGTTGCCGCCGTACCCGCTCGATGCACTCGACGCCGGAGGCGTGGGGGCCGAGGTCGTAGTCGACGACGAGGATGTCGCAATCGGTTCGCCAGCCGTCCGCCTCGGTTTCCGCCTGGACCGTGCAGCCCCAGCGTTCGAGCAACGCCGAGGTGGCGCGCAGGACGTTGCGATCATCTTCCACCAGGCACACCCGCAAGCCGGTGAGCAGGCCGGCCTGCAGGGGATCGTCGCGGCGGGGCAGGGCTTGCGCGGCGACCGCCGGCAGGCCGTGCAGGGTCACCGCGGTGCCGCGTCCGACCCGCGAGCGCAGCGTCACCTCGATCCCGGTCAACTGCCCCAGGCGGCGGACGATGGACAGCCCCAGGCCGATTCCCTCGACGTCGCGGTCGCGCGTCTCGCGTACCCGGTAGAACTCCTCGAACACCCGCGGCAGGTGTTCCTCCGCGATCCCCCGGCCCTGGTCGTAGATGGCTACGGCCAGGCCGTCGCCTCGCCGCCGCACGCCGATCAGCAGCGGGCGCTCGGCGGCGTACTTGAGGCTGTTGGAGAGCAGGTTCTGCAGCATGGTCGACAGCAGCCCCGGATCGGTTCGCGTCCACAGGCGGCAAGGGCGCAGGCGCAGTTCCACCCCGGCCCAGCGCGCCGCTTCGGCGTTGCGCCGGACCAGGTCGCGCAGCAACTCGCCCAGGTGGACGTTCTCCTGCTTGGGTTGGAGCCGACCGTTGTCGAGGGTGTAGAGATCGAGAATGGAGCGGAACAGTTGCGAGACGTTGAGCAGCGAGCGGTCGATGTTGTCCACCAGGCGCCGTTCCTCGTCGCCCAGGCGGGCGTCGCGCAGGCAGGCGGTGAACAGGCCGATGGAGTGGATCGGCTGGCGCAGGTCGTGGCTGGCCTGGGCCAGCAGGCGCGATTTCTCCTGGTTCGCCTGCAACGCTTCCTCGGTGGCCTTGCGCGTGCGCTCCAGCAGGAGGTGCGCGTAGAAGGGAATGACGGTACTGGTGGTCATCAGCATCAGCACCATGAACGGCTGAGCCTGCCAGGCCGGGGTCAGTCGATAGATGACCAGTAGCGCGAGCAGCGCCAGGGCGGTGGCGATGGCCAGGTAGCGCGAGCCGTAGCGCATGCCGTTGCCCAGGTTGATCCAGACCATCACCGCGTACAGCGGCAGCGCTGCCTCGCCGCCCACGATCAGGCCGAACGAGGTGCCGGCGTAGTCGTGCAGCATGCAGAAGATCCGCCGCGCCGGGTAGTGCCCCGGCCAGCGCACGATGGCCTGGCGTAGCAGTATGGAGGCGATCAGGAACAGGCCGTAGTAGGCAACGATCGGCAGGTAGGTCTCGACCTTCAGGCCGGGCAGCAGGCCGATCAGCACCACGTAGAGAATCGCGCAGGTGGCCACGATCAGTCGCAGGTTGGCCTGGTCCAGCTCGGTATTCTTCTCGAACTTCATGTGCACCTCCGTGTGCATGGTAGCGCCCCGCGCCTTTTCCTCTGTTTCGCCCCCTTCGTCACGAAGACGGACGAAGGGTGGGCACGGCGGTAGCGGGCTAAGGTAGCATGCGCGGCGGAAACTGCGACTCCTGGAGACTACAAGAATGACTGGCCGCATCATCGTCGCCGATGATCATCCGCTGTTTCGCGAGGGCATGCTGAGTATCCTCCAGCGCCTGCTGCCCGAGGCCAGGATCGAGGAGGCCGGCGACCTCGCCGGGGTCCTGCGCCTGGCTGGCGAAGGCGAGCAGCCCGATTCGCTGATCCTCGACCTGCGTTTCCCCGGCCTGACCCGCATCGAGATGCTCGCCGACCTGCGCCGCCGGTTCCCGCGCACCACCCTGATCGTCGTCTCGATGGTCGACGACCCGCAGCTCATCGGCGAAGTGATGAACGCAGGGGCCGACGGCTTCCTCGGCAAGAGCATCGCGCCCGAGGAACTCGGCCAGGCGATTCTGGCCATCCGCGCCGGGGAAGTGCTGGTGCGCTACGAACCCTCCGGCCTCCTGCCGCTGCAGCCCAGCCCGGGCCTGGAGGGGCTCACCGAGCGCCAACTGGATGTCCTGCGCCTGCTGGCCCAGGGCAAGAGCAACAAGGAGATCGGCCGCGCCCTGGACATCTCCCACTACACGGTGCGCATCCATGTGTCGTCGCTGCTGCGGGCGCTGGACGTGCCGTCGCGGACCGCGGCGGCGGTGAAGTACCGGGCGCTGCTGGGGCAGGGGGATGCGGAGTAGCACCATGGGCACGCCGCGGGTGCGCCGAGGCGCCGGGGCTGTTTTAATGGCGCACTCTCCATGGCCAAGGAAACGGACACATGCGTAGCCCGCTTGCCACGATTGCCTGCGCCTGCCTGCTGCTCGGCGGCTGCTCCAAGTCCGCCGAGGACAGCGCCAACCCATTGCTGGGCAAGGATGCCGAGTGCCTAGAACTGTTCGCCCGCAGCAATGCGCTGTACTGCGACATCCGCGAGGACGAACGCGAATCCCAGGCGAACGGTACGCCGCGCCGGCACACCGACTACGAGGTAGCCGATGCCGCCTACCTGCTCAAGGCCACCGGGGAGCGCTGCGCGATCGATACGACCTATGTCACGGAGTGTTCGGCGAAGGCCGGGCAGTGGCTGCAGAAGGCCCGCGCCAAGGCGGCGAAGCCCTAGTCGCAGCGCCCGCGCTCAGCGCAGGCGCGTCGCCAGCTCCGCCAGTTCGCCGCGCAGCCAGATGCTGCCGGCTTCGTCGTCGGCCTGGCGCGACCAGTAGAGATTCAGAGTCACCGCTGGCAGGGCCAGCGGCATCGGCAGCAGGCGGTTGCCCAGGCCGCGGTTGATCAGTTCGGCGTAGCCTCGGGTCAGGGTCAGCAGGTAGCCGCCCTGGGCCACCAGCAACGCCGCCGACAGGTAGTGCTGGCAGCGCTGGCGCACCTGGCGGGTCAGGCCGAGGTGGCCGAGGGCCAGGTCTTCGATGCAGATGCCGCGTCGCCGCGAGGTCACCGCGACATGGTCCGCCGCCAGGTACTCCTCCGCACTCAGGTCGCCGGCGAAGCCCGGCCCGGCCATCACGCACAGGCTGTCGTCGAGCAGGTGCTGGCGGCGCAGGGCGGCGTCGGTGGGCCGGGCGATCTCGATGGCGAGGTCGATGCGTCCGGCGCCCAGTTCCGCCTTCAGGTCCGCCCAGTGCAGGCTGTTGCAGCGTATCTCGATGCGCGGCGCGGCCTGGCGCAGGTGGGCGAGGATCGCCGGGAGCACCAGCGGCTCCAGTTGCTCCGGCATGTTCAGTTGGAAGGTCCGCGCGTCGCGCCGAGGGTCGAACGTCTGGCAGCGATTCATGCTGCGGTGCAGGCCGGCGAGGGCGTCATGGATGCCCGGCGCCAGTCGCTCGGCCAGCGGCGTCGGCGCAACCCCGCGCCCCTGGCGAACGAACAGCGGGTCGCCGAGCTGGTCGCGCAGGCGCGCCAGGGCGTGGCTGACGGCCGACTGGCTGAGATGCAGGAGGCCCGCCGCGCGGGTCAGGTTGCGTTCTCGATAGACCACTTCGAAGACCCGGAACAGGTTCAGATCGAAACGGCTGAGGGGCGACCATTCATGTGGCTGATTCATGTTTGCGCGCGCCTGTCTGGGGAAGGCGCCAGCCTAGCAGGCATGCTCGCCGATAGAACCATGCATAGGCTTCATGGATGGCGATGAATAAGCCTCAGTTCTGCCGCTTCCTTCGGCTGCCTAAGATGACTGCGACTATGACCAACGCGCCGCCGGGCCAGCTCCTTTCGCCGGCCGCCTGACCCGCTCCCCGGAGAACCTGCCGTGACCGCTCCCTTCAACGCCTTGCTGATCGCCAACCGCGGCGAGATCGCCATTCGCATCGCTCGCGCCTGCGCCGACCTGGGTATCCGCTCGGTGGCGGTGTTCGCCGAGGACGATGCCGCTTCCCTGCACGTGCGCAAGGCCGATGTCGCGCTGCCGCTGGCCGGCCGTGGCGTGGCGGCCTATCTCGACATGGATCGGCTGATCGCGCTGGCCCTGGAGCAGGGCTGCGAGGCGATCCATCCGGGCTACGGTTTCCTCGCCGAGAACGGCGAATTCGCCCGGCGCTGCCAGCGCGCGGGCATCCACTTCGTCGGGCCGCAAGCGGAAGTGCTCGACCTGTTCGGAGACAAGGCTGCCGCGCGCGCCCTGGCCGAGCGCCTGGAGGTGCCGCTGGTGGCCGGGATCAACCATGCGGTCAGCGTCGAAGAGGCCGAGGCGTTCCTGGAAGGGCTGGGCGATGGCGCCGCGGTGATGCTCAAGGCCCTTGCCGGCGGCGGCGGACGTGGCATGCGCGCGGTGGAGGAGGTCGCGCAACTGGCCGATGCCTACCGCCGCTGCCGTGCCGAGGCGCAGGCGGCGTTCGGCCGGGACGAGTTATACGTCGAGCAACGGGTGGCGCGGGCGCGGCACATCGAGGTGCAGGTGCTCGGCGACGGCAGCGGTGCGGTCAGCCACCTCTGGGAGCGCGATTGCAGCCTGCAACGGCGCCAGCAGAAGCTGCTGGAGATCGCGCCCAGCCCGGACCTGCCGGAGGCCACCCGCGAGGCGCTGATCGATTGCGCCCTGCGCATGGCCGGCGCGGTGCGCTATCGGGGGATCGGTACCTTCGAGTTCCTGGTCGACGAGGAGCGCCCCGGGCACTTCTATTTCATGGAAGCCAATCCGCGCATCCAGGTGGAGCATACCGTCACCGAGGAAGTCACCGGGGTCGACCTGCTGCACGCCCAGTTGCGTCTCGCCGCCGGTATGGAGCTTGCCGCCCTCGGCCTGGAGCGACCGCCGGCGATCGGCGGCTGCGCGGTGCAACTGCGGATCAACCTGGAGACCCTGGCGGCCGACGGCAGCGCCCGTCCGGCGGTGGGCACTATCGGCGCCTACGAACCGCCCAGCGGTCCCGGCCTGCGGGTGGACGGCTACGGCTATGCCGGCTATCGGGTCAGCCCCAGCTACGATTCGCTGCTGGCCAAGCTGGTCGTGCGCGGTGCGGATTATCCCGCCGCGTTGCGCCGGGCTTACCGGGCGCTCTGCGAATTCCGCCTGGAGGGCGTGGCGAGCAACCTGGATCTGCTGCGCAACCTTCTGCTGCATCCGGCGGTACAGGCCAACCGGGTCGACACCCGCTTCGTCGAAAGCCACCTGGAGACACTGCTGGCGCCTATCCCGGCGAGCCATCCGCGGCTCCGCGCCGAGTGCCCGCTCGCCGAGGACGCAGCGCCTGCGCGGGTCGAGGCGCCACTCGGCAGCCTGCCGCTGCCTGCGCCGAGCAGCGGGGTGCTGGTGGCCCTGGAAGTGGCCGAGGGCGAACGGGTGCGTGCCGGCCAGCGGGTCGCGATCCTGGAAGCGATGAAGATGGAGTTCGAGGTCAAGGCACCCGGCGGCGGTATCGTCCGGCGGCTCGCGGCGAGCCTCGGGGAGCCTCTGGAGGAGGGCGCGACGCTGCTGTTCCTCGAACCGACGGAGGATGACGACGAGCAGGCACCGACCGAACAGGCGCTGGACCTGGCGCATATCCGCGCCGATCTCGCCGAGGTACTCGAGCGCCAGGCAGCGCTGGGCGACGAGCGTCGTCCGCAGGCGCTGGCCAGGCGGCGCAAGACCGGACAGCGTACCGCGCGGGAGAACGTGCTCGACCTGCTGGACGAGGGCAGCTTCAGCGAATATGGCGGTTTCGCCCTGGCCGCCCAGCGTCGCCGGCGCTCCGCCGAGGAGTTGTTGGAGCTGAGCCCCGCCGATGGCCTGGTCGCCGGCACCGGTACGGTGGGGGCCGCCAGCTTCGGCGCGCAGGCCGCACGTTGCCTGGTGCTGGCCTACGACTACACGGTGTTCGCCGGCACCCAGGGGGTGATGAACCACAAGAAGACCGACCGCCTGCTCGGCCTGGCCGAACAGTGGCGCTTGCCGCTGGTGCTGTTCGCCGAGGGTGGCGGCGGGCGCCCGGGCGATACCGATTTCGTCGGCGTCGCCGGCCTCGATTGCCATACCTTCGTCGGCATGGCCCGACTCTCCGGGCTGGTGCCGCTGGTGGGAGTGGTCTCCGGTCGCTGCTTCGCCGGCAATGCCGCGTTGCTGGGCTGCTGCGATGTGATCATCGCCACCCGCGACGCCACCATCGGCATGGCCGGTCCGGCGATGATCGAGGGCGGCGGCCTGGGCCGTTTCGCCGCCGAGGAGGTCGGTCCGACGGGCGTGCAGGGGCCCAACGGAGTGATCGACGTACTGGTGGAGGACGAGGCCGAAGCGGTCGCGGTGGCCAGGCGCTACCTCGGCTATTTCCAGGGCCCGCTGCCCGACTGGAGTTGCGCCGACCAGCGCGAGTTGCGCCACCTGGTGCCGGAGAACCGCCTGCGTGCCTACGACATCCGCCAGGCGATCGAGGTCCTGGCCGACCGGGACAGCGTGCTGGAACTGCGGCGCCAGTTCGCTCCCGGCCTGGTCACCGCGCTGCTGCGCATCGAGGGCCGGGCGTTCGGCCTGATCGCCAACAACCCTGGCCATCTAGGCGGCGCCATCGATGCCGCGGCCGGCGACAAGGCCGCGCGCTTCATGCAGTTGTGCGACGCCTTCGACATTCCGATCGTCTCGCTCTGCGACACCCCTGGCTTCATGGTTGGCCCGGAGGCGGAAAAACAGGCCACGGTGCGCCACGTCTCGCGGATGTTCGTCAGCGCCGCCAGCCTGACGGTGCCGTTCTTCACCGTGGTCCTGCGCAAGGGCTACGGACTGGGTGCCCAGGCCATGGCGGCGGGCAGCTTCCATTCGCCGCTGTTCACCGTCGCCTGGCCCAGCGGCGAGTTCGGCGCCATGGGCCTGGAAGGCGCGGTGCGGCTGGGCTTCGCCAAGGAGCTGGCGGCCGAGGAAGACCCCCAGCGGCGCGAGGCGCTGTTCCGCGGCATGGTGGACAAGGCCTACCGCAACGGCAAGGCGCTGAACATGGCCAGCTACCTGGAGATCGACGCGGTGATCGACCCGGCGGAGACCCGCGCCTGGCTCCTGCGCGGCCTGGCCGTCGCTGGAGAACCGGCGCCGAGGGCGGGGCGCAAGCGGCCGTTCGTGGATACCTGGTAGATGGTCGGCCCGCAGTGCCCTGGCGCCTCAGGACGACGGCGTCGCCTGAACCTGCGCGGCGACCGCCGCCTTGTCGATCACCGACCAGACGCCGGCGATGCGCTCGTCTTCGAATTCGTAGAAGACGTTCTCGGCGAAGCGTACCCGTTGGCCGTTGACCGGGATGCCGAACAGCCGGCCGCTGGGTGTGCAGTCGAAGTGCAGACGGCAGGCGACGCCCGGCGGATCGACGAGCAGGCGTTCGATCTCGAAGCGCAGGTCGGGGATTGCCAGGAAGTCGCCTTCGAGCATCCGCAGGTAGCCGTCGAGTCCGATCTGCACGTCGTTGTAGCGCACCCGGTCATGGACGAAGTCGCCCAGGCGCGCCCAGTCCTGGCGGTTCAGGCAGTCGATGTAGGCGCGGTAGCGCTCGGCGAGTCGGTCACGGGTCATGCGGGTCTCCTTCGAGCTGTCCGGGCGGCATGAGCCAGACCCTAGCAAACCCGCGAGACGCCGTCAGTCGCTAGGCTTCAGCCCAGGCGCATGGACAGCTCGACATCCTCGGCGAAGGGCGTCGACAGGTAGCCGTTGGCCGGCGAGCGGACATGGGCCAGGTACTCGGGACTATGCTCGGCGTTGTCGGCGATCACCAGCGCGCCGGGGCGCAGGCGGCTTTCCAGCAGGGCGAGGACCTCCGGGTAGAGCGCCTTGGCGCCGTCCAGCAGGACCAGGTCGATGCTGTCCGGCAGGTCCTTGGCGAGGGTTTGCAGGGCGTCGCCCTCGCGCAGTTCCACCAGGTCGAGCAGCCCCCCGGCGGCCAGGTTGCGCCGTGCCCGCTCGGCCTTGGAGGGTTCGAACTCGCTGCCGATCAGGCGGCCACCGCCGTTGTCCCGCAGCGCCGCGGCGAGGTGCAGGGTGGACAGGCCGAAGGACGTGCCGAACTCGACGATGCTGCGCGCCGAGCTGCTGCGCGCCAGCATGTAGAGCAGGCTGCCGGTTTCGCGGGAGACGGGCAGCGCCAGGTCCTTCAGGCGACCGTAGAACTCGCGGTATTCGGTCTTGCTGCCCATGAGGCGCTTCAGTTCGGCCTCCGAGAGGTCGGCGAGGGCGGGACTGTCGCCCGGTGCGCTGGCTTCGGCTTCGGCGAACAGGCGTTGCAGGAGATCGGCGAGCGGGGCGTTGGTGAGGGTATTCATGGATGGCTCCGGGAATGTTTGAGCGCGTAAGTGCGTGGACCTAGAATGCGACGGATTCATCGCATTCCGCCATTCGCATTCCGGAGCCTTCCATGAGCGACAAGCGAAACCCGCGTATTTCCTCGCGCAAGCAGCCGCAGCAGGCCCGTTCCAGCGAGTTGGTGGCGAGCATCCTGGAGGCGGCTGTTCAGGTTCTGGCCAGCGAAGGCGCGCAACGTTTCACCACCGCGCGGGTGGCGGAGCGCGCCGGGGTGAGCATCGGTTCGCTGTACCAGTATTTCCCGAACAAGGCGGCGATCCTCTTCCGCCTGCAAAGCGACGAGTGGCGGCGCACCACGCGTCTGCTCGGCGAGATCCTCGAGGACACCACCCGGCCGCCGCTGGCGCGCTTGCGCCGGCTGGTGCTGGCATTCGTGCGCTCGGAGTGCGAAGAGGCGGCGATACGCGTGGCGCTGAGCGACGCGGCGCCGCTGTATCGCGACGCCGACGAGGCGCGGGAGGTGAAGGCGGAGGGCGCGCGGGTGTTCCAGGCGTTTCTCCGGGAGGCCTTGCCGGAGGTCGCCGAGGCCGAGCGCGGCCTGGCCGGCGAATTGCTCACCACCACCCTCGGCGCGGTCGGCAAGCAGTTCTCCGAACAGCCACGCAGCGAGGCGGAGATCGAGCGTTACGCCGAGGCCCTGGCCGATATGCTCTGCGCCTATCTCGCCGCCCTTGGCGAGCGCTGAGGTGCCGTGTGGCCGGAGCAAAACCGTCGCTTGGTCCAGCGGCCCCAGGTACGCGGCTGGCGCGTGCGTAGGCTTGGCGGAGCAGGCGTGTATCGGCGGAAGCGACCGGCGCCTGCCGGTCGCGGGAGGGATCAGGCTTCGGCGATGCCGGTGACGACGATGCCGAAGCGGCGCAGCAGCAGTTCCGCCGGCTCGTCGCTTTCCAGCTTGCCGGTGCTGTAGTGGCCCGGCTTGAGGTTGGCCTCGGCCCATTCCAGCAGGTGCTCGGCGACCTCTTCGGGGCTCGGCTTGTGGGGGAACGGCAGGACTTGACGCTCGGTGGCTTCGTCCTTGCTGTAGGTGATTGCCCAATCGCTCATGGGTAGGCTCCTTGTTTTCGCTGAGTTGGCAGGCCGGCAGGGCCCGAAGGGTAGACCGGTGCGGTCGCGCAAGGGTTGCCCTGGCGCGATGGGCGGTCCCCGTCCGACTGTCGGCCGAGGGCGGAAAACACTTATGATTCAGCCACATGCTTTGTCTGGACCGGTCCCCGATGCTGTCTGCCGTACGGCGCTACAAGTCGATGCTCTCCAGCGCCCTGGCGCGTTGTTTCCCGCGTACCACCGCCTACCTGCAGGCCGAGCGCGAGGCTCGCGAAGCCTTGTTGCAGCCGGCCAAGGCCCGCTCCAGGAAGAACGCTGCGAAGGCTCCGGCCAAGGCCGCCGGCAAGCCTGCGAAGGGCGCCGTTCGGGGGACCCCACGCAAGCCCGCTGCCGCCTCGCAGGGCGCGCCGCAGGGAATCTATCCGGCTGCCGCACTGAAGGTCGACGAATCCCAGGAGCGCACCATGCGCGAGCAGGTGGCGCAGGCCGTGACGCTCGGTGTGGTCAGCCCGCCGTCCGAGGAACAGTGGGCGATGATCCTCTGCCGCCAGCCGCTGGCGCGGATCTTTGCCGGTGCCGGCTCGGGCAAGTCGACCACCCTGGTCCTGCGGGTGGTGTTCATGCTCTGCCACCTGGGCGTCGAGCAGCAGCGGCTGACAGTGATTTCCTTCACCAACGCCTCCTGTACGCAGTTGCGCGAACAATTGCTGCGGCTGCTCGCGCACTGGCAGTACCCGTTCGACGCGGCCCAGGCGCGGCAGTGCGTGCGCACTTTCCATTCGGTGCTCGGCAGCCTGGCCCGCGAGGTGCTCGGCAATCCGCGCTGGTTCGAACAACTGGACGACCGCGACCCCGCCGCCGAGCCGGACAACCCCCTTGCCGCCGGACGCCTGCGTCCGGCCCAGCAGCGCCTGCTGAAGCAGGCCTACCAGCAGTGCTACGCGGAAAGCCCGGCGTTCCGCGCCAAGACCCACAAGCTGCTGGAACTGCCGCCGCCGGCGGAGCCGGAAGAGGGCGCGCGACGGCAGCCGAAGGCGCCGCTGGAGCCGTTCAAGCTGGCCGGCGAGTTCCAGGCGCTGCCGCTGTACGAAGCCTTCCATGCCCAGGCCGGGTTCGCCGAGAGCCTGGGCCTGCGCGTCGAACGCCTGGACAGTGGCAAGCTGGAATGCGGGCTGCGCGAGAAGATCTTCGTCGAAGCCATGGCACTGTTCTGGGCGAGGTTCCAGGCGCTGTTGCGCGAGGAGGGCCTGATGACCTTCGACGCCGCGTTCCAGCAGCTCGGCGAGCGGATGGCCGGCGGGGCCCTGGCGGAAACGGCGCTGGCGCCGTTCACCCATCTGCTGATCGACGAGTTCCAGGATGTCTCGCCGCAGATCGTCCTCTGGCTACAGGCGTTGCACCGTCGCCTGGCAACCCAGGGCACCGCGCCGAGCCTGATGGCCATCGGCGACGACTGGCAGTCGATCTACGGCTGGCGCGGCAGTTCGCCGGAGCTGTTCATCGACTTCGACCGGCACTTCCCCTCGCGTGGGCGGGGACGCAAGAGCGCGCTGCTGGTGCTGGAAACCAACTACCGCTCCGTCGAACCGATCATTCGCGACGGCGAGAAGGTGCTGGCCGGGGTGCGTTTCAAGCAGGACAAGACCTGCCGCGCGTTCCGCCCGATCCAGCCGGGCGACCATGGCGTGAAGCTGGTGCAGCGTTTCGACCTGCGTGCGCAACTGCCGAAGCTACTGGCGGAAATCCGCGCCCAGTGCGAGCACGCCGCCGCTCGCGAAAGCAGCGAGCGCACCGCGGTGCTGTTGCTGAGCCGGCGCAACGAGCCGTTGCAGGCGATCCAGGCGGAGTTGGATCGCGCGCTGCCGGTGAAGGGCATGACCATCCATCGCGCCAAGGGCCTCCAGGCCGAAGTGGCGATCGTCGTCGACGACTGCCTGCCGGGCGAGAAGCATCCGTTGCGCAACGCGCTGTACGCGGCTTCGGGTTTCTTCCGCAACAGCTACGACCAGGCCATGGAGGACGAAAGCCTGCGCCTGGCCTACGTGGCGATCACCCGTGGCGTCAGCCGGGTGCTCTGGTACACACGCAAGGCGCAGGGCGCCACGGCCCTGTTGGCCCGACGCTGAGGACGACCGTCTCGGCGGGCTACGCCTGGCGCTGCATCCAGGCGCTGAATGCGCGCAGGCGCTCGATGAACACCGCCGGGTCGGTGACCTGGTCGTCCAGTACGGCCTTGAAATATTCCAGGGCCGGCGCCTGTCCGGGGTGCCGCGCGCGAAACAGCGCCAGGTAATGCTCCAGGGTTTCCGGCCAGACGCTTTCCGTCTCCCCGCGAAGGATGTCGCTGGAGCGGATCAGCTTCTTCGCCGCTTCTCGTTGCAGGCGGCGGCGCTCCTCCTCCGAGGACGCGCTTTCCAGGCGTCGCGCATAGTCTTCCAGCACCTGCGCATAGTCGCCGTTGAGGGCCAGGGCGATGGCTTTCGCCGGACGCAAGGGCGGCAGGGCGCTGGCCAGGTCTTCGCCCCACAGGCAGCGGCAGCGGTGCTTGAGCCAATAGCCCCAGCTATCGCGGTTGGCCGGATCGCGGGCCTGGTCCAGGTGGCCGATATCGAAATCGATCTTGCTGACTTCCGGGTGGCGCGCCTGCAATGCCAGGCGCGCGGTTTCCAGTTGCGCGGCCAGTTCGGGGCTGGGCGGGTCGCGCAGGACCAGGGTCAGGTCGAGGTCGGAGCGCCCCGTGATGGCCTCGCCGCGGGCGACGCTGCCGTACAGGTAGACGCTGTGCACGGCCCGCTCGAACGGAGGCCGGGCCAGGGTTCGGCGCAGGTCGTCGAGCAGGGGGCGAAAGGCCGCCTGCGGTTCGACGCGTGGCGGCAGGGGGATGAAGCCATCGGGCATGTCCATGCCGACAGCCTAGCGACACGCCGCCCGCGCGTCGATCAGCCTGCGTTGCGGAACAGCAGCGCCTTGAGGCCCGCCGCGGGGTCGACATCGGGGAACTCCGGCGGATTCTCCAGGCGTTCGACGAAGTGCAGCGACGGCGCCTCGCGGGCGGTTTCCTCGAGGAGGAAGTCGGGGCCGATGGCCGGGTCATTGATACAGGCCAGCAGGGTGCCGCCGGGCACCAGCAGTTCCGGCAGGCGGCGGAGGATCCTGTGGTAGTCCTGGGTCAGGACGAAGCTGCCTTTCTGGAAGCTCGGCGGATCGACGATCACCAGGTCGTACGGGCCGAGCTTGCGCAGCTTGCCCCAGGACTTGAACAGTTCGTGGCCGAGGAAGCTCACCCGGCCGAGGTCGTGGCCGTTCAGGCGGTGATTGTCGCGGCCGCGGTTGAGCGGGCCGCGGGCCATGTCCAGGTTGACCACCTGGCTGGCGCCGCCGGCAATGGCCGCCACCGAGAAGCCGCAGGTGTAGGCGAACAGGTTGAGCACGCGGCGGCCGGCGGCCTGCTCCTGCACCCAGCGGCGGCCCAGGCGCATGTCGAGGAACAGCCCGGTGTTCTGGTTGCGCCCCAGGTCGAGGCGGAAGCGCAGTCCGTTTTCCACGATGTCCCAGGTTTCCAGCGGCTCGCCCGACAGCCATTCGCAGGCGCTGTCTGGGCGGTAGCGGTGCTGCAGGACCAGGTGCCGGCCCTGGCTCGCAGCCCAGGCCGGCGCCGTGGTCAGTTGCCCCAGGGTCCGACGCAAGGCCTCCAGTTCCTCCGGCTGCGGCTCCTTGAACAGAGTCACCAGCAGGACGCCCTGCAGCCAGTCCGCGGTCAATTGTTCCAGGCCCGGCCAGCAGCGGCCGCGACCATGGAACAGACGGCGGGTCTCCGCCGGCGCCGGGGACAGCGCGGCGAGCAGGTGCTGGAGGAGGGTATCGAGGGCTTCGCGATTCATGGCGGTTCGGCGTTGAAAAAGGGGCGGATTCTACCCGTTGCGTGACGGCCAGTCCGCCCCTTCGCTTCAATCGGGCGTCGCGGGCGCAGGCGCGGCGCTGGCCGGGCCGCCATCCTGGATCATCAGCAGGCTCTGTGGCGAGGACAGCGCGATGCCTTCGCTGCGCAAGCGGTCGAGGATGGTGAAGAGCAGGTCGCTGCGCGCGCCGGCCACCGAACGCGGGCTGTTGACGAAGCCGCTGGCGTTGAGCACCAGGCCGTTGCTGGCGAGATCCTTGAACGTCACCGAGGGCGCCGGTGCGTCGAGGATCGCCGGGTGTTCGGCGAAGGCCTGCAGGAGCAGTTCGCGGACCTTCATCGCGTCGGTGTCCAGCGGCAGGGTCAGGTTCACCCCGACCACCCCGAGGGCATTGCCCATGGTCACGTTGCGCACGGTCTGGGAGATGAACTGCGAGTTCGGCACGATCACCGTGGAGCGGTCGCCCATCTGGATCTCGGTGGCGCGCACGTTGATCCGCCGGATATCGCCCTCGACCCCGCCCAGGCTGACCCAGTCGCCGACCTTCACCGGCCGCTCGGTCAGCAGGATCAGGCCGGAAATGAAGTTCTGCACGATGGCCTGCAGGCCGAAGCCGATGCCTACCGAGAGGGCGCTGACCACCCAGGTCAGGCTGGTCAGGTTGATGCGCAGGGTGGACATCACCAGCATCGCCAGGAGCACGAAGCCGAGGTAGCCGACCAGGGTCACCAGCGAGGCGCGCATGCCGGCGTCCATGTTGGTTTCCGGCAGCAACCGCTCGCTCAGCCAGCGCTTGACGATGCGCAGGGCGAACAGGCCGCCGACGAACAGCATCAGGGCGACCAGGATGTCCTGCGGGACGATGTTCAGGTTGCCCAGGGTCTTGCTGCTTTCGCCCAGTTGGGCGAAGCCCTGCAGCAGTTCGCTGGGGCTCGAGCCGACCGGAAGGAAGGCCAGCAGCAGCGCGGTGAGCAGCAGCAGGGTGCGGCCGACCCCGGCCAGCACCGTGCTGGCCTGGGCCTGGTGGCGCGGCGACAGGCCGAGCGCATTGGCCAGCGCCAGGCCGCTGGGATGCTTGGGCGAGAGCAGGGTTTCGCAGATGTCGCCGAAGAAAGCGATCAGCAGGTAGGTGGTGGCCGCGATCACGCTGATCCACAGCAGCTTGCCGGTGAGGAAGTAGGCCAGCGACAGGTAGCCGGTGAACAGGGCGAGGAGGATCGCTGCGATCCATACCGAGGCGACGAAGGGGATCAGCCCGGCGATCCCGCCTGGCCGCTCCAGGTCGTGCTTGCGCCGCACATGGTGGTAGCGCAGCAGGGCGGCGGCGAAGATCAGCGCGGTGACCAGCGCGGTCAGGCCGTTGAGGGCGACGGTCAGGGCCAGGCTGGTGCCGGTGACGCTGTTGATCCGTTCCTCGGTGGCCACCAGCATCAGCGCCACCGCGAGGATCGCCGGGAACGGGCCGAGGGCGCTGGCGATCCTGTCCGGGATCGCCGGCAGCCGCCAGGATGGTCGCGGCAGCATCAGCAGGGCGCGGCCGAGGCCGGCGATGAAGGCGCAGAAGGTCGCCAGGCTCACCAGTTGATCGGTCAGGCTGGCCATGTCGGGGCTCAGGCTGGCGTTGCTTTCCAGGCCCCAGCGCATCAGCGACACCGCGCCGACGATGGTCAGGATGGTCGCCAGCCCGACCGCCAGGGCCAGGGCGCTGCGCCGCAGGCGGCCTTCCGGCAGCCAGCGGATCATCGCCCAGGTAAGCATGCGCTCCAGCAGGCGGCGGCCGAAGCTCCAGACCAGCACGGTGGCCAGCAGGGTTCCGGCGAAGGCCCAGCGGTGTCCGGGCGCGATGGCGCTGTCGAAGGCGACCAGGGCCTCCGCCTTCAGCTTGTCCAGCCGGCGCAGGTCGTCGTCGGTGGGACGGATCAGGGTCGACCAGAAGCTCGGGCTGAACGGTGTCGCCGCGCGGCTGCTGATCTGCGAGTTGAACAGGCTGCGGCGCAGGTTGACGATCTGTGCCGCCAGGTCGCGGGACGACTGGCCGAGCTGGGTGGCCTGGCGTTCGTCATCGAGCAGGGCGTTCTTCTGCCGGGTCAGGGCCTGGCGCTGGGCGGCGAGGCTTTCCGCCTCGTCGGGCTGCGGCGGGCCGATCACTTTCAACTGATCGTCGAGCCGCTCGATGTCGGCCACCCGTAGCGCGAGCAGGGCGTCGGCCTGACGCTGGACTTGCAGCGCGCTCTGGCGCAACTCGGCGAGGAGGTCGTCGCTGGCGTCGGCGGTAACGCGCTGGCGGATCAGGTCGAGTTGCGCGTTGAGCTGGTCGAGGCTGGCGTCCTCGGCCAGGGCGGGCGGCGCTTCCAGGTCGACGGCCGCCTGCGGAGCCGGCCTGGCGGCCCAGGCCTCGCTGCCCAGGCTCAGGAGCAGGCCCAGGGCCATGGCGAACTGGCAGAGCAACATATGCAGGCTGGCGCGCCTCATCGAATCCCCCTTTCGATCCTGACTGGCTCAAGCAGTATGGACCGGCGCGGGCGCCGAGTAATTCCCCGCGTCGATAATCGCCAGGCGGCGCTAAAGGGACATGGATTCTGGCCATATCGATCCCTTTTTGGCCGCCGCCGCCGTTTTGCCGCGACCGCGCGCTGGGCAGAATCCCTCCACCAAGAACAAGAAACCTGCGAGGTCTCTCCATGCTGAGCGTCTACAGCGACGATCATCGTCTGCACTTCGGCCAGTCGGAACTGGTCGACGGCAAGCTGCAACCCTGTTTCGAAATGCCCAGCCGGGCCGACACCGTGCTGGCCCGGGTGAAGTCGCAGAACCTTGGCGAGGTGATCGCGCCGAAGGATTTCGGCCGCGAGCCGCTGCTGCGCATCCACGACGCCGCCTACCTGGACTTCCTCCAGGGCGCCTGGGCCCGCTGGACCGCCGAAGGCCACAGCGGCGACCTGGTGTCCACCACCTTCCCCGGCCGCCGCCTGCGCCGCGACGGGCCGATCCCCACGGCGCTGATGGGCGAGCTGGGCTACTACAGCTTCGACACCGAGGCGCCGATCACCGCCGGCACCTGGCAGGCCATCTACAGCTCCGCCCAGGTCGCGCTGACCGCCCAGGAGCATATGCGCCAGGGCGCCCGCAGCGCCTTCGCCCTCTGCCGTCCGCCGGGCCATCACGCCGGTGGCGACTTCATGGGCGGCTACTGCTTCCTCAACAATGCCGCCATCGCCACCCAGGCGTTCCTCGACCAGGGTGCCCGGCGCGTGGCGATCCTCGATGTCGACTATCACCATGGCAACGGCACCCAGGATATCTTCTACCGCCGCGACGATGTGCTGTTCGCCTCGATCCATGGCGATCCGCGGGTCGAATACCCGTACTTCCTCGGCTACGCAGACGAGCGCGGCGAAGGCGCCGGCGAGGGCTGCAACCACAACTATCCGCTGGCCCATGGCAGCGGCTGGGACCTCTGGTCGGCGGCGCTCGACGACGCCTGCGTGCGGATCGCCGGCTACGCCCCGGATGCCCTGGTGATTTCCCTCGGCGTGGACACCTACAAGGAAGACCCGATCTCCCAGTTCAGGCTGGATTCGCCGGACTACCTGCGGATGGGCGAGCGCATCGCCCGGCTGGGCCTGCCGACCCTGTTCATCATGGAAGGCGGCTATGCGGTGGAAGCCATCGGCATCAACGCGGTCAACGTGCTGCAGGGCTACGAAGGCGCGGCCCGCTGAGGAGCGAAGCATGCAATCGACTCGCAAGCTGCTGGCCGGCCTCGCGCTGGCCGTTTCCGCCGGGCTGGTCCAGGCCGCGCCGGAAGTACGGATCTACAACTGGTTCGACTACATCGCCCCGGACACCCTGAAGAACTTCCAGGCGCAGACCGGCATCGCGCCGAAGTACGACGTCTACGACAGCAACGAGGTGCTCGAGGCCAAGCTGCTGTCCGGGCATTCCGGCTACGACCTGGTGGTGCCCAGCGACAGCTTCCTGCCCAATTACCTGAAGGCCGAAGTGTTCCAGCCGCTGGACAAGAGCAAGCTGCCGAACTGGAAGAACCTCAACCCGGCCCTGCTCAAGGTGCTTGCCGGCAAGGACCCCGGCAACCGCTACGTGATGCCCTACATGTGGGGCACCAACGGCATCGCCTACAACCTCGACAAGGTCCGCGCGGTGCTCGGCGACGATGCGCCGCTGGACTCCTGGGACCTGGTGTTCAAGCCGGAGAACCTGGCGAAGCTGCAACAGTGCGGCGTGGCCTTCCTCGACTCGCCCACCGAGGTGATCCCCGAGGTGCTGCACTATCTCGGCCTGTCGCCCAACAGCCACCAGCCGGAAGACTACCGCCGAGCCGAGGAGCACCTGGCGAAGCTGCGCCCGTACATCACCTACTTCAGTTCCTCGAAGTTCGTCAGCGACCTGGCCAACGGCAACGTCTGCGTGGCCATCGCCTGGTCCGGCGGAGCGATGCAGGCGGCCAACCGGGCCAGGGAAGCGAAGAACGGCATACGCATCGAGTACCGCATCCCGAAGGAGGGCGCCGCGGCCTGGTTCGACGTGCTGGCGATTCCGCGCGACGCGAAGAACGTCGAGCAGGCGCACGCCTTCCTCGACTACCTGCTGCGCCCGGAGGTAGTGGCGCCGATCTCCGACTACGTGGCCTACGCCAACCCGAACAAGGCGGCGGACGGCCTGATCTCGGCGGAGTTGCGCGACAACCCGAACGTCTACCCGCCGGAAGAAGTGCAGGCCAGGCTGTATTCGGTGGAAATGCTGCCGCCGAAGCTGGAGCGGCTGCGCACGCGGACCTGGAGCAAGATCAAGACCGGCAAGTGAGCGGCCGCGGCCAGATGGCGGGTTCGCAGGACGGATAGCGTCCCCCAGGCCAGGCCAGGCAAGCAGGCCGGAACCGCCGCCCACGGCCCGCTGGAGGTCGCTTCCAGGCTTCGACCGGGCGCGCCGGCTTGTCCATAATGGCGCTGCCCGACGGTCGCCGCTGGCGGCCGCTTCCTTCCATGCCTGCCTGTGAGTCCGCCATGCGTAAGTCCGCCGATGCCTTCGCCTTCCAGACCATGCTGTTGCTCTGCGTGATCTGGGGCATCCAGCAGGTGACCATCAAGTGGGCGGCGACGGACATCGCGCCGGTCATGCAGGCGGCCATCCGTTCCGGCATCGCCGCCGCCCTGGTCGGCCTGCTGATGTGCTGGCGCGGCGGCTGGGAGGGCTTGCGCCAGGGCACCCTGGGCGCCGGCCTGCTGACCGGCACGCTGTTCGCCCTGGAGTTCCTGTTCATTGCCCTCGGCCTGCAATACACCACGGCTTCGCACATGTCGGTGTTCCTCTATACCGCGCCGATCTTCTCTGCCCTCGGGCTGCACTTCCTGCTTCCCAGCGAACGCCTGCGGCCCTTGCAGTGGCTGGGCGTGGCGGTGTGCTTCGGCGGCATAGCGGTGGCCTTCGGCGGAGGCCTGTCGTGGGCGGAAATGGATGGGCGGATGCTGCTCGGCGACGCTTTCGGCCTGCTCGCCGGGATGTCCTGGGGCGCGACCACGGTGGCAGTGCGCGGCACCCGGCTGTCCGAGGCACCGCCAAGCCTGACGCTGTTCTACCAATTGTTCGTGGCATGCGCCGGGTTATTGCTGATCGCTCTTTTCAGCGGCCAGTTCGGCGAGGTCCGCTGGACCCCGGTGAGCACCGCCAGCGTGCTGTTCCAGGGCGTGGTGGTGTCGTTCGCCAGCTACTTCTGCTGGTTCTGGCTACTGCGTCGCTACCTGGCGAACAACCTGGCGATCTTCTCCTTCATGACCCCCCTGTTCGGCGTCACCTTCGGCGTATTGCTGCTGGGCGAGCCGCTCAGCCTGAACTTCGTCGCCGGCGCGGCGCTGGTCCTCGCCGGCATCACCCTGGTCAGCGGCGAGCAGTGGCTGCGACGCCTGCTGCGACGCTGAGCGAGTGCGGCCGGCGCAACAGCAGGCCGGCGAAGACCAGGCCGAGCCCGGCGAGCGCCAGCGCCGGTTGCAGGCCGCCGGCGAAATGCGTGCTGAGCGCCGCCAGCAGCGGGCCGAGCAACTGGCCGAGGGCGAAACCGGTGGTCAGTTGGCCGGCGTTGCGCTGCGGCGTATGCGGCGCCAGTTCGCGGGCGTATTGCATCACCAGTTGCATGCCGGCGAGGAACGGCAGGCCGGTCAGCACTACCCCCAGGGCCAGCCCGCCGATCCCCGGCAGCAGGCAGGCGAGCACGCCGAGGGCCTGTAGCCAGAGCGCGCCGACCAGCCAGCGGCGGGTGCCGTCCGGGCGCTGCCGGCGCAGGCTGATCAGCACTACCCCGGTGGCCGAGGCCAGGCCGAAGCAGGGCCAGAACAGGTCGGCCTGCCATTGCCCGTGGAAACGCGCCGCGGCCATCTGCGAGAGAAAGGTGGCCGGGATGATGTAGCCGAGGCCGACCAGTCCGTAGGCCCAGGTCAGGCGGCCGAGGCCGGCGTTCTCGCTTGCCGTGGCAGGCGCGTCGTGGCCGGCGCTGCGTGCGGCCGGGCGCGGCAGCAGCGGCAGGAGCATGAGGATCAGGACCAGCGCGAGGTCGGCGAAGAGCTTCCAGATGAACACCGAGTCCTGGCCCAGGGCGTTGCCCAATGCCGCCAGCAGGCCGGTGACCATCACCCCGATGCCGGGGCCGGCGAACACCAGCGCGCCCAGCCGGGCCCGACCGCTTTCCGCGGCGAGGCGCTGGCTGAGGGCGGTGACCATGATCAGTACCCAGGCGCTGGCCACGCCAAGACCGAAGCGCAGCAGCGCGTGCGGCCAGAAGCCCTCGGCCCAGACCGAGGCCAGGGTCAGGCCGAAGCAGGCCCATAGCCCGACCAGCAGGCGTAAGCGCGCCTGCCGCGCTTCGCGGGCGAACAGCGCGTCCAGCGCGCCGACCAGGTAGCCGAGGTAGTTGGCGGCGGCCAGCAGGCCGGCGCCGGTCAGGTCGAGCTGGCCTTCGCGGATCAGGTGCGGCAGTTGCGGGGTCAGGGAGAAGCGCCCGACCCCCATGGCGACCACCAGTGCCAGCAGGCAGGCGAGCAGGCCGACCAGCGGCGAACGAAGAAAATCACGGGACATGTGCGGATTCCTGCCGGGGGATGAATGGCAGCAGGTTAGGTCTTGCGGCAATTCTGTAAAAATGAATAATCGTGAATTACTTGTTCTGTTTTGGAGAATTAATCGTGGAGTTCGGCCAGTTGAGGATTTTCCAGGCGGTCGCCGAGGAAGGCTCCATCGCCCGCGCCGCCGAACGCCTGCACCGGGTGCCGTCGAACCTGTCGACGCGCCTGCGGCAACTGGAGGAACAGCTTGGCGTCGACCTGTTCCTCCGCGAACGCCAGCGCCTGCAACTGTCGCCGGCCGGCAAGGTCCTGCTGGACTACGCCGCGCGGCTGTTCGCCCTGCAGGAGGAGGCGCGCGCGGCGGTGCAGGGGGGCGAACCGGTGGGCGACTTCGCCCTCGGCTCGATGTACAGCACCGCGGCGATCCACCTGCCGCCGCGCCTGGCGGAATACCACCGGCGCTATCCGGCGGTGAACCTGCAATTGCAGACCGCGCCCAGCGGCGAGCTGGTCGAGTCGCTGCTGGGCGGGCGCCTGGATGCCGTGCTGGTGGACGGCCCGCTGGACTTCGACGGTCTGGAGGGCCTGCCGATGTTCGAGGAGCGCATGGTGCTGGTCACCGAGAATGGCCACCCGCCGGTGCGCGGTCCCGAGGATGTGGCCGGCAGCGCGGTGATCGCCTTCCGCCCGCGCTGCTCCTATCGCCTGCTGCTGGAGTCCTGGTTCGCCAGCGCGCGGGTGAGCATGGGCCGGGTGATGGAGATCGAGTCCTACCACAGCATGCTGGCCTGCGTGGTGGCCGGCGGCGGGGTGGCGCTGATGCCGGTGTCGATGCTGCAAAGCCTGCCGGGGCGGGAGTCGGTGGCGGTGCATGCGCTGGCCGAACCGTTCGCCCGGGCGAATACCTGGCTGGTCTGGCGCAAGGGCATGGTCGGCGCCAACCTGAAGGCCTGGATCGGTCTCCTGCAAGGGCGGGAATCGGCGTTGGCTTGATTCAGGTCAGGGTCCGGGGCCGGTTTCCCGCAGTAAAGTTGTTTCCAAGGACGGAGTGGAACGTGCGGAGAGTGGGACGCCGGTCTACTCTTTCCTAGGGCGACCTGACTTGTCAGGTCGCCCGATTCTCCTTCCCTTGGACAAGGGGCCTGTCATGAAACTCTGGCTGCAAAACCTGGCGTGGCAACTCGGTGTCGCCCTTGGCCTGATCGAGCCCCCGCGCATGCAACCCATCCCGGTGGAAAACGACGAGCAACGCCGGCGCCTCGCCGCGCGGCAACGTCGCTGAGCCGGTTCCCCGACGCTCTGGCCTCCGCCTGCGGCGCTGGCCAGAGTCCCGGTTTTGGTCTATCGATCGTGGTTCCTGAACCAGGCGACGATCATTTCCCTCAAACGCTCCCCGGAAAAGCTCGCGAAATGCCCGCCATGCACGGTGCGCACCGGTAGCTCGCGCAGGCGCGCGAGGCTGGAGGCATAGTCGTCGAGGTTGGAATGATAGGCGTCCTCGACCAGCGGACCGTCGTAGACGATGTCGCCGGAAAACAGCGTCTGTGTAGCCGCTTCCCACAGGCTGATGCCGCCCGGCGAGTGCCCGGGCGTGTGCAGCACCTGCAGCACGCGGTCGCCGAGATCGAGCACGTCGCCTTCGTCGATCAGTCGGGTCGCCGGCGCTGCTCGCACCCGGTATTCGGCGTAGCACAGCGGGCACTCCGGATGCGCCTCGAACATCTCGTCGCCGACATAGGCGCGCGCCAGGGTGTTGTCGCCGTCCGGCGCGGCGAGGATCTCCGCCTCGGCCGGATGCGCCAGGCGCTCGGCGAATTCGTGGTGGCCGGCGATATGGTCGAAGTGGGTGTGGCTGGCCACCGCCAGCAGCGGTCGTTCGGTGAGCCAGGGCAGTTGCTCGCGCAGGCTGACCAGACCGGAGCCGCTGTCCACCAGCACGTCGCGCTCGCGGCCCTGGACATGCCACATGTTGCAGCGATAGAAGGGGCGCACGTAGGGCTCGTGGATCAGGCTGATACCGTTGTAGAAGTGCCGGGTTTCGAACCAGCGGTCGCGGCTGACGATTCTCATCGCGGTCTCTGTCGGTGGAAAGGCTATCCCAGAAGGATAGGCGTTCAGGGTATGACCTTGCCCGGGTTGAACAGCCCGCTGGGGTCGAGCAGTTCCTTGATCTGCGCCATCAGCGCGAGCTTCAGCGGATCGGCGTAGCGTCCCAGGGCTTCCTTCTTCTCCAGGCCGATGCCGTGCTCGGCGGAGATCACGCCAGCGCATTCGCCCAACTCGCCGTAGAGGATTTCCTCCACCGCCTGGTGCAGCGGCAGCAGCGGGACGTCGGCGGCGAGCATGACGTGCAGGTTGCCGTCGAGGAAATGGCCGAAGAGGAAGACCTGCATGCCCTTCACCAGGTCGTCCAGGCGCCGCCGGATGCGCTCGACGTAGCCGGCCAGGGCCGGCACCGGGAGCGATACGTCGAAGGACAGGCTGTCGACGCCGGCGTGGATGGCCGCGTCGGAGTCTTCGCGCAGGCGCCAGATGGCCAGGCGCTGGGTTTCGTTGGCGGCGAGCAGGGCGTCTTCCACCAGCCCGTCCTCGAAGCAGTCTTCCAGCAGGGCGGTGAGCGCCTCGCCGGCATCCAGGTGGCGGTCCTCGGCCAGTTCCACCAGCAGGTAGAGAGGGCAGGGCGCCAGGCTCGGCGCGCTGTCGCCCATGGGGGCGGCGGTGCATTGCAGGTAGTCGTGCCAGAGGATCTCGCAGGCGAACAGGCGTTCGGCGTGCTCGCGGCGCAGGCGCGCGGCGATGGTGATCGCCGCGTCGACGTCGGGCAGGCCGAGCAGGGCGGTGGCGCCGGGACGCTGCAACGGCTCCAGGCGCAGTACCGCACGGGTGACGATGCCGAGGGTGCCTTCGGCGCCGACGAACAACTGCTTGAGGTCGTAGCCGGTGGTGTTCTTCAGCAGCCCGCGCAGGTCGCTGTAGACGCTGCCGTCGGCGAGTACCGCTTCCAGGCCGAGCACGCGCTGGCGCATGGTGCCGAAGCGGAAGGCGCGGATGCCGCCGGCGTTGGTCGCGACCAGCCCGCCGACGCTGGCGCTGCCGCGCGCGGCGAGATCGATGCCGGGGTCGAGTCCGGCCTCGGCGGCCAGCGCCTGGGCCTGTTCGAGGGTGACGCCGGCGTCGAGGTCGAGGGTCTGGCTGGCCGCATCCAGCCGATGTATGCGGTTCAGCCTGCGCAGCGAGAGCAGCACGTCGCCGGCTTGCGCGGCGCCGCCGCCGACCAGGCCGGTGAGTCCGCCCTGGGGTACCAGGGCGCGTCCTGCCTGGCGGCACAGACGCACCACGGCGGCGACCTGGTCGGTGCTTTCCGGCAGGACCAGGAAGCTTCCGGCGAGGTTCTGCGGATGGTAGCCGGGGTCCTGCCCGGCGAGCGCGGCACTGTCGCGCACGCCACGGGCGCCGAGGATCTCGCAGAGGGAGCGGTAGAGTTCGGAATCGTCCATGGCGGGCTCCGGGTCAGGGATGGAAGGGCGCGGCTTGCAGCACCTCGACGATCAGCGGACGGTCCGCCGGGGCGCCGCGCAGCAGTTCGCGCAGGTGTTCGAGATCGCGCGTGCGTTCGGCGGCGCAGCCGAAGCCGCGGGCGATGGCGAGGAAGTCCGGGGTGTAGATATCGACCCCGAGCGGAGTGATCTCGCGCCGCTCCATGTAGCGCTTGATCTCGCCATAGCCGTGGTTGTTCCACAGCAGCACGACGATGCCGACCTTGGCTTCCACCGCGCTGGCCAGTTCCGGCAGGGTGAACTGCAGGCCGCCATCGCCCATCAGGCTGACCACCGGGCGTCCCGGCTCACCGAGCTTGGCGCCGATGGCGGCGGGCAGGCCATAGCCGAGGGTGCCGTAGCCGGTGGAGGCGTTGAACCAGCGGCGCGGCTCGTCGAGATCGACCAGGTGGTTGCCGCTGTAGACGGTCTGGGTCGAATCGCCGACGAAGCGGGCGTCCGGCCACTCGGCGAGGATCGCGGCGAACAGCTGGCGATAGTGCGACCAGCCGGCGAAGTCTTCGGCCAGGCGCTGGCGCACGGCGGCGGCGCGCCGGGCCCCGGGGCTGTCCGGCGAGGCCTCGCCGCCCGGCAGTTCGGCCAGCAGCACGCGCATGGCCAGCCGGGCGTCGCTGTGGATGGCCAGGCTCGGCGTGTAGTTGCGCATCAGTTGCTGCGGGTCGATGTCGATGCGGATCAACTCGCCATCGAGGGCGAAGCCGCCGTCGAACACCACGTCGTAGTCGGTTTCGCCCAGCTCGGTGCCGATGGCCAGCACCACGTCGGCCTCGGCGGCCAGCTCGCGTACCGGCACGCAGGACTGGTTGCTGCCCAGCAGCAGCGGGTGGTCGGCCGGTAGCAGGCCCTTGGCGTTGATCGTCAGGGCGGTCGGCGCGTCCAGCGCGGCGGCCAGGGCACGCGCTTCGGCGGCGGCCTCGACGCAGCCGCCGCCGAGCAGCAGCAGTGGCTTCTTCGCGTTGCGCAGGCGCGCCGCGGCCTCGCGCAAGGGCGCGAGGGCCGGCGCCGGGCGGCTGGCGACGGTGCGTGGGCGCAGGGCCAGGTGTTCGGCGGGAGCGGTGATGACGTCGAGCGGCAGCTCGATGTGCACCGGCCGCGGCCGCTCGCTGTCGAACACGGCGAAGGCGCGGGCGAGCACCGCCGGCAGCTCCTCGGCGCTCATCAGGGTATGGCTGAAGGCGCAGACGTTGCCTACCAGGTTGCGCTGGTTCGGCAGCTCGTGCAGGTAGCCGTTGCCGTGGGCCAGGCGCGCGCGTTCGTTGACGCTGGAGATCACCAGCATCGGAATCGAGTCGGCGTAGGCCTGGGCCATGGCGGTGAGGATGTTGGTCATCCCCGGGCCGGTGATGATGAAGCACACGCCGGGCTTGCCGGTGACCCGTGCGTAGCCGTCCGCCATGAAGCCGGCGCCCTGCTCGTGGCGCGGGGTGACATGGCGGATACGGCTGCCGGGCAGGCCGCGATAGAGCTCTACGGTATGCACGCCGGGGATGCCGAAGACGGTCTCGACGCCCCAGGCTTCGAGTTGCTTGACGAGGAATTCGCCGCAGGTGGTCATGGCCGTTCCTTTTTCATGTTCTCGGGAATGGAAAAGGCGAGGGAAAGTCCCTCGCCTGTCGGGGTTGTGCCTGGTTCAGGCGGCGCTGGCGACACCCGTCGGGCGCCGCGAGAACAGGCTGACCAGGACGAAGCTGAGCAGGCCGACCGCCAGGCTGTAGTAGATCGGCGTATTGGCGTCGAGGCCGTCCTTGATCATGAACACCAGCACGGTAAGGAAGCCCAGGGTCATGCTGGTGATGGCGCCGGCGGTGGTGGCGCGCTTCCAGTAGATCGCGCCGATCAGCGGGATCAGCATGCCGCCTACCAGCAGGTTGTAGGCCACGGTCAGGGCGCTGATCACGTCGCTGACCACCAGGGCGATGCCGAGCACTACCAGGCCCAGCAGCAGGGTCGCGATGCGGTTCTCGTGCACGTCGCCGTTGTCGGACTGGCCGCGGCCGCGGCGCAGGCGCGGCAGCAGGTCCTGGGTGACGGTGGTGGACGCCGCCAGCAGGCCGGCGCTGGCGGTGGACATCAGCGCCGCCAGGGCGGCGGCGATGACCAGGCCGCGGATGCCGTTCGGCAGGCTGTGCTCGACCACACTGGCGAAGGCGTTGTTGACGTTCTCCAGGTCCGGCAGCAGGACCTTGGCGGCCATCCCGATCAGCGCCCCGGCCATGCCGTAGAGCACGCAGTAGATACCGGCGGCGGAGCCGGCGACCTTGGCCACGGTCTCGCTGCGGGCGGTGAACACCCGCTGCCAGATGTCCTGGCCGATGAAGATGCCGAAGAAGTAGATCAGGAAGTAGGTGACGATGGTGTCCCAGCCGATCGCGGTGAAGTCGAAGTAGCTGGCCGGCAGCTTGGCTACCAGGGCGTCCCAGCCGCCGGCGTCGTTGATCGACAGCGGCATCAGCAGGAACACCAGGCCGACGGTCATGATCAGGAACTGCACGATGTCGGTCAGGGTCAGCGACCACATGCCGCCGATGGTGGAGTAGAGCACCACGACGCCGCCGCCGATCAGGATCGAGACCCAGAACGGCAGGCCGAACAGGACCTGCATGACGGTGCCGATGGCGATGGTCGAGGTGGCGCCGATCATCAGTGCGTAGACCAGCATGATCAGGGCGCTGGCGTGGCGCGCGGCGGGGTTGTAGCGACGCTCCAGGACCTGGGTGACGGTGTAGATCTTCAGCTTCAGCAGCGGCTTGGCCAGGAACAGGCTGAGGCCGACGATGCCGAGGCCGATCGCGCCGCACAGCCAGAAGCCGGAGATGCCATGGACGTAGCCCAGGCGCACGGTGCCGATGGTGGAGGCGCCGCCGAGGACGGTGGCGGCCATGGTTCCCAGGTAGAAGCCGGGGCCGAGGTTGCGGCCGGCCACCAGGTAGTCGTCGCGGGTCTTGGCGCGGCGCATGCCGTACCAGCCCAGCGCGATCATGCCCGCGGCGTAGATCAGAACGACGAATATGTCGAGGGCCATATCAGGTCTCCCAAGTTTCTCATTGTCATTGTTGTATCCGGCGAGGCGCCGGAAGCGCGGGACGCTGGCGTCCCGCCGTGTGTGTACCCCACCTCAGGCGGTGGCTATCGCCGGAGCCCTCCGCGTGCCGTGCGCGCGCACCCAGCGCGGTCCTCGCGGGCCATAGACGCAAGGCGGTTCCGGGAACAGGCGCAGCAGTGCCAGGTAGAGCAGGGCGGCCAGGCCGAGGGCGACCGGCAGGCTGAGGTCGATGCCGCCGGCCAGTTCGCCGAGCGGACCGACGAATTGCCCCGGCAGGTTGACGAAGGCCAGGCCGGCTGCCGCGCTGGGAATCCAGGCACCCATTCCGCGCCAGTTCCAGCCGTGCTCGAACCAGTAGGCGCCGCCGCGCTGGCCGCGGGTGAACACCTGCAGGTCGTCCGGGCGGTAGAAGCCGCGACGGGTCAGCAGGCCGATCAGCATGATCACCATCCACGGGGTGGTGCAGGTGACGATCAGCACGGCGAAGGTAGAGACGCTCTGCACCAGGTTGAAGGCGAAGCGGCCGACGAAGATGAAGCCGATCGAGGCGACCCCGATCAGCACCGTGGCCTGCACCCGCGAGAGCAGGCGCGGGAACACGCTGGACATGTCCAGCCCGGTGCCGTACAGCGAAGTGGTGCCGGTGGACATGCCGCCGATCACCGCGATCAGGCATACCGGCAGGAAGAACCAGCCGGGAGCGATGGCCAGCAGGCCGCCGACGTAGTTGTTGGCAGCGATGTAGTCCGGCGCGCGGACGGCGACGATGGTCGCGGTGGCGAGGCCGAACAGGAAGGGAACCAGGGTCGCCAGCTGCGCGCCGATCACCGCTAGCATGATCCGTGCCTGCGAGGTCTGGCGCGGGATGTAGCGGGCCCAGTCGCCCAGGAAGGCGCCGAAGGAGATCGGGTTGCTCATGGCCAGCAGGGTGGCGCCGATGAAGGCGGCCCAGAAGCCCGGCTGGCCGAGTTGCACGCTGCCGGCGTAGGCGGCGTCGAAGGGGCCGGCGAAGGCGAACAGGCCGAGCAGGAACAGCAGGCTGGCGGCCCACACGGCGATCCTGTTGACCAGCAGCATGAAGCGGAAGCCGTAGATGCATACGGTCAGCACCAGCACGGCGAACAGGCCGTAGGCCAGGCCCAGGTTCAGTTCGCTCTCTTCCAGGCCGACCAGGCGCCGGGCGCCGCCGACCAGGGCATCGCCGGAACTCCACACCGAGAGCGAGAAGAAGGCGATGGCGGTCAGCAGCGAGAGGAAGGAGCCGACGATGCGCCCGTGCACGCCGAAGTGCGCGCCGGAGGAGACCGCGTTGTTGGTGCCGTTGAGCGGGCCGAACAGGCCCATCGGGGCGAGGATCAGCGCGCCCAGCGTGACGCCCAGCAGGATCGCCCACAGCCCGGCCTGGAAGGACAGCCCGAAGAGCACCGGAAAGCTGCCGAGCACGGCGGTGGCGAAGGTATTGGCGCCGCCGAAGATCATGCGGAACAGATCGACTGGCGTGGCGTTGCGTTCGTGGTCGGGAATCTGTTCGACCCCGAAGGTTTCGATGCGTGTGATTGCGTGTTGGTTATTGTTGTTATCCATGACGTTCTCCCGGGAGAGCTAGCTAGTCGATGGCAGGTACTCCGGCATCGCCGACAAGTGCTCATGGCAGGCCAGCCAACGGCCTTCTTGTTGTTCTAGGCGGAACAGGATGGTTTCCCGTTCCCGGTTCAGGCTTTCCGTTCCCTGGAGGCGCAGCCGGGTGGCGACATCGTGGCTGAAGATCGCCAGGTCGCCTTGCAGGCTGACGCAGGTATTGCTGGATTCGCACGCCAGCACTTCGAAGCCGTCCTCGCGTCGCCAGCGCTCCCACAACTTGCGGTAGGCCGCGCGCGAGCGCAGCGGCTGAGGCCAGTTGTGGAAGATGAAGCTGGCGTCCTCGCTGAAGGCGGCGAAATAGGCCTCGGCATCGTTGCGGGCGAAGGCCGCCACCAGTCGGCGGGCGGCCTCCTGCACCTGTTCGACGCGGTCGTCGGTCATGGTCGCGCTACGGCTCAGCGACGCACCACGCCCGGGAGGACGCAGAGCATTTCATAGAGCAGGTTGGCGCCCAGCAACGAAGTGTTGCCGGTGGTGTCGTAGGGCGGCGAGACTTCGACCAGGTCGCAGCCGATCAGGTCCAGGCCCTGGCAGCCGCGGATGATTTCCATCGCCTGGATGGTGGTCAGGCCGCCGATTTCCGGGGTGCCGGTGCCGGGCGCCCAGGCCGGGTCGATGCCGTCGATGTCGAAGCTCAGGTAGACGGGGCCGCCGCCGACCTTCTCGCGGACCTCGGCCATCAGCGGCTCCAGCGACTTGTGCCAGCACTCCTCGGCCTGCACCACGCGGAAGCCCTGCTTGCGGCTCCAGTTGAAGTCCTCGGCGGTGTAGCCCTGGGCGCGCAGGCCGATCTGCACAACACGGTCGCAATCCAGCAGGTCTTCTTCCACCGCGCGGCGGAAGGTGGTGCCGTGGGCGATCTTCTCGCCGAACATGTGGTCGTTGACGTCGGCGTGGGCGTCGACGTGGACCAGGCCGACCTTGCCGTGCTTCTTCTTGATCGCGCGGAGGATCGGCAGGGTGATGGTGTGGTCGCCGCCGAGGGTCAGCGGGAGGATGCCGTGACCGAGGATGCGGTCGTATTCCTGCTCGATGATGCGCACGGCTTCCAGCAGGTTGAAGGTGTTGATCGCGACGTCGCCGATGTCCGCCACGTTCAGCGAGTCGAAGGGGGCGGCGCCGGTGGCCATGTTGTAGGGACGGATCATCACCGATTCGGCGCGGATCTCGCGGGGGCCGAAGCGGGTACCGGAGCGCAGGGAGGTGCCGATGTCGAGGGGCACGCCGACGAAGGCGGCATCGAGGGCGTCGAGTTCGGCGGGGGACTGGACATGGGGCAGGCGCATCATGGTGGCGATGCCGCCGAAGCGGGGCATTTCATTGCCGCCCAGGGGCTGGTGGAGATTCTTGTCCACGGGGTGGCCTCACGGTCGTTGTGGTTGTTTTAGGGGTCGGATGGATTCTCTTCACAGCCGGTAGCGAGTCAAATCGCTGGCTACAAATAATCAGTTCAGAGATTTCTAAACTAACGGCGAAGCGGCTAGACTTCGCCGCCGAGCCTGGACGGCGGGCTTTGCCTCGGCCCGCAGTCCGAAATCCTCGCCCGCAAACCGGAGTCGCCGTGTCCAACGCCTTGCCCGACCTGCGCCTGTTGCGCATCTTCGCCGCGGTGGTGCGCCACCAGGGCTTCGCCGCCGCCCAGCAGGAGTTGAACCTGTCGACCTCGGCGATCAGCACCTACATGAGCCAACTGGAGAACCAGCTCGGCATCGTGCTCTGCCACCGTGGCCGCGGTGGCTTCAGCCTGACCAGCAAGGGCGAGCTGTTCCACCAGGAAACCTTGCGCATCCTCGGCGAACTGGAAGGCTTCGAACGCTACGCTCTGGCGTTGAAGGGCGAGCTGCGCGGCACCCTGAACCTCGGCGTGCTCGATTCCACGGTGAGCGACCCGGCGCTGCCGCTGGCCGAGGTGATCGGCGCCTTCAGCCGCGAACACCCGGCGGTTCACCTGCACCTGCTGGTGCAGAGCCCCTACGAACTGCAACTGAGCGTGCTGGAGAACCGCCAGGACCTGGCTATCGGCGCCTTTTCCAGTCGCATGAACGGACTGGTCTACCAGCCGCTGTACCGCGAACAGCACTGGCTGTACTGCAGCGACCGGCATCCGCTGTTCGACGGGCGGAGAATTCCCGCCGATCTGATCACCCAGCAACGCATGGTCGGCCGCGGCTACTGGAGCCAGGCCGAGCTGGCCCGGCACGGATTCAAGCACAGCGCGGGAACGGTGGAGAGCATGGAGGCGCAACTGATCCTGATCCTTTCCGGCGGCTACATCGGTTACCTGCCGGAGCACTACGCCCACCCGTGGGTCGAGCAGGGGCGCCTGCGCGCCCTGCTGCCGGCGACCTTCGGCTACCAGGCGCCATTCTCCCTGATCCTCCGTCGCGGCCGCTCGCGCGAGCCGCTGATCCAGGCCTTCCGCGACCAGTTGCGGACGCAGATGAGCCTGGCCTGAGCCCTAGAGGTCGGCGTTGAGGGTGCGCGAGAATTGCTGCACCGCTTCTACCACCTTGTGCGTGCTCTCGCGGATGCCGAGGATCGCCGCGCCGGCCTCGTTGGCCAGCTCCACGCCGCGCCGCGCCTGTTCCTGGCTGTGCTGCATGTCGTCGATGACGCTGCGGGTGCCGGTCTGGATGCGACCGATCATGTCGGCGATCTCCTTGGTCGACTTGCTGGTGCGTTCCGCCAGTTGCCGCACCTCGTCGGCCACCACGGCGAAGCCGCGACCCTGGTCGCCGGCGCGGGCGGCCTCGATGGCGGCATTGAGGGCGAGCAGGTTGGTCTGCTCGGCGATCTCGCGGATGGTGTTGACGATCGAGGTGATCTGTTGCGAGTGCTGTGACAGTTCGCCGATGTTCAGCGAGGAAGCATCCAGGGTATTCGCGATCTTGAGCATTTCCTCCACCGCGCTCTGGATGATCAGCGCGCCGTGTTCGGCGACCGTGCGGGTCTCGGTGGACAGGGTATGGGCCTGGTGGGCGTTGTCCGCCTCGGCCTGGTAGCGGCGCATGCGGTCGCTGACATCGCTGGCGAACTTGACCACCTTGTAGAGCTTGCCGTCGGCGTCGTAGACCGGGTTGTAGCTGGCTTCCAGCCAGACCGGCTGGCCGTTGCGGTGGACCCGGCGGAACTGCCCGGTAACGTACTCGCCGCGGTTCAGGCGGCGCCAGAGGTCGGCGTACTGCGGGCCGTCGCGGTAGCCCGGTTCGCAGAACTGACGGTGGTTGGCGCTGGCCAGCTCGGCCCGGCCATAGCCCATGGTGGCGAGGAAGTTGTCGTTGGCCGCGAGGACATTGCCGTCGAGGTCGAACTCGATCATCGCCATCGAGCGGGACAGGGCATCCAGCTTGCTCTGCATCTCGTGTTCCTGGTGGACGATGGCATCGATGTCGCTGGCGTACTTGACCACCTTGAGCAGTCGACCCTGCCCGTCGCGTACGGGATTGTAGGTGGCTTCCAGCCAGAGTGGCCGGCCCTCGCGGGTAATGCGCTTGCAGCGGCCGGAAAAGTGTTCGCCGCGCCGCAGGCGTTCCCAGAAGCGCCGGTAGTCTTCCGATTGCGCGTAGGCGCCGTCGCAAAGCTGGCGATGCGGTTTGCCGAGGATCTCGTCGCGGCGGTAGCCCAGCAGGGTCAGGAAATTCTCATTGGCATCGGTGATATTGCCGTCCGGATCGAACTCCACGCGCGCCATGGAGCGGTCCAGGGCCGCCATGTGCAGGCGCTCGGCGGCGAGTTGCTGTTGCAAGTCGGCGTTCATCTGTCGGTACTTGCGAGTGAACATGAGAAAAATCCTTGGATTGAGAGAGGGGCTCATCCCTGTCTTCGGCGCCGATGGGCGGGAGTTGAGAGGGTGGGACGATTGTATTTTTTCATCGAACGACAAAAATTCGTCGTTATTCTTAATGGGTGAAACAAATTACCGCCATTCGTCGGAAATATGACGTTTTTGCGAGTGAGAGGAAGCCCCTCCGCCTGTGGCACACTGGGCCCCTTCCAGGAGTCGTCCCATGCCACGTATCCGCTGCGAGCGTTGCGCTCGCCCCGCCAGCCATTGCCTCTGCGCGCTGATTCCCTCCTTGCCGTCGCGTACGCGGGTGCTGGTCCTGCAGCACCCCAGCGAGGTCGGGCACGCGTTGAATACCGCAGGATTGGCCGTCCTCGGCTTGTGCAATGCGGAGCTGCGGGTTGGCGAGCGTTTCGCCGAGGAGACCTGGCGGGTACCGGGCTACCGGGCCTGCCTGCTGTTTCCCGGCGAGCAGGCGCGTGCGCTGGCAGAGATGGCCGCCGAGGCCGCCGGCGAGCCCCTCCTGCTGGTGGTGCCGGACGGCACCTGGCGCAAGGCGCGCAAGCTGCTGCACCTGAACCCGGCCCTGGCGGCCCTGCCGCGGGTGAGCCTGGCCGAAGGCATGGCGTCGCGTTATCGCCTGCGCAAGGCGCCGGGAGAGGGCGCGCTGTCGACCATCGAAGCAATCGCTGCGGCGCTCGATGAACTGGAGGCGCCGCGTACCCACGAAGCCTTGCTGAAACCCTTCGATGCCCTGATCGAGGGGCAGATCGCGGCGATGGGCGAGGACACCTATCGGCGCAACCATCTCAGCCAGGAGCGCCGCCGCCGATAGCGGTCGAGCAGTTCCGGGATTGCCGTTTCGCGCCAGAACTCCGGGCTGACCATGCCGCTGGACATGCCGCCGTGGGCGTGGCGCGCGAGGTAGATCAAGGCATCGTATTCCAGCGGATGGCCGCTGAGGCGCTCGAAGGTCTCGCCGAGCAGGTGTTCCAGGGCCGCTGCGGAAGCCGGCCAGGACGCGTCCGCCAGTTGCCCGGCCATTTCCTGCCAGAGGTAGGGGTCGCCACGGCCGCCCCAGCGCGAGGGTTCCTGTTCGAAGAGTTCGGAGATGCGCGGTCTGGCCATGTCGGTCGGTCGTGTCTGTCGGAAATGAAAAGTATGCCCGATTGGCAGGGCCGCATGGGCGGAGTAGACTGCCGCGGTCTTTCCTTCCGTACGAGGTGTTCGTCCGATGCGCAATTGATGCTGCCGTGTCTGCACGGCCGGTTTTCCGTCCCTGGCCCGAGGGCCCGGGGGAATGCATGGCATCAAGGGGGTATCCATGACGAATACGTCGACCCTGACGCTCGATGGCGTCTCTTTCCAGCTGCCGGACGGCAGCCTTCTGTTTTCCGATCTCGACGAAACCTTCGACACCCGGCACACCGGGCTGGTGGGACGCAACGGCGTCGGCAAGTCGCTGCTCGCGCGCCTGCTCGCCGGACACTTGCAGCCGTCCAGCGGCAGCGTCCGGCGCCAGGGGCGCGTGCGCTACCTGGCGCAGCAGCTCGAACCGGCCGACTACCCGACCGTCGCCGATCTGGCCGGCGTCCGCCCATGGCTGGAGGCGCTGGCGCGGATCGAGGCGGGTAGCCTCGACACCGCCGACTACGAATGCCTGGGCGAGCGCTGGGACATCCGCCAACGCCTGGCCGACGCCCTGGCCGCCGAGGGGCTCGGCCATCTCCGCGCGGACACCCCGAGCGAACGCCTGAGCGGCGGCGAATGCATGCGCGTGGCGCTGCTCGGCGCATTCCTCGACGACGCCGACTTTCTCATCCTCGACGAACCGAGCAACCCTCTCGACGGGCCGGCACGCGCTTTGCTGCGGGCGCGCCTGGCGGCATGGGACGGCGGCCTGCTGCTGGTCAGCCATGACCGCGAACTGCTGGAGGGTATGCAGCGGATCGTCGAGCTGTCGACCCTCGGCCTGCGCAGCTATGGCGGCGGCTATTCCTTCTACGCGCAGAGCCGGGAGGAGGCGCGCGAGGCCGCCGAACGTCGCCTGGACCAGCGTCGTCTGGAGCGCAAGCGGCAGACCCTGGCCATGCGCGAACAGCAGCAGCGCCAGGAGCGGCGCCAGGCCAGCGGCCGGCGCGAAGGCAAGACGGCGAACCAGGCGAAGATCCTGCTCGGTGGGTTCAGGGAACGTAGCGAGGTCAGCGCCGGCAAGCTGCGCAACGCCCACCAGGCGGAGCGCGAGCGTCTCGACCGCGAGGTGCGCGAGGCTGCCCGGGAGGTCGAGGAGGCGTCGCCGCTGCTGCTCGATTCGCCCGATGCCGAACTGGCGGCACAGCGCCGGATCGTCGAGTTGAAGGGCGCGGTCCTGCCGCATCTGCGCGGGCCGTTGCGCGAAATCGACCTGCTCCTGAGCGGTCCGCGACGGCTGGCGCTGGTCGGCCCGAACGGCAGCGGCAAGTCGACCCTGCTGCGGCTTCTGGCCGGGCAACGGGCGCCGCTGGCGGGAACCTGCGCGGTGACGGTGGGCGCCGCCTATCTCGACCAGCGGCTGAGCGTGCTGGACCACGGGCGAGGCGTGCTGGAGCAGTTGCTGGAGGTCAATCGCAGTCGCGGCGAAAGCTGGCTGCGCACGCGCCTGGCGCAACTCGGCTTGCCGGCTGAACGGCTCGCCCAGCCGTGCGCGACGCTGAGCGGCGGCGAACGCCTGAAGGCGGCCCTGGCCCTGGTGCTCTACGCCGACCGGCCGGCGCAGCTGCTACTGCTCGACGAACCGGACAACCACCTCGACCTGGCTGCGCGGCAGGCCCTGGAAAGCATGCTCGGGCAGTACCGTGGGGCCTTGCTGGTGGTGTCCCTCGACCCGGTGTTTCTCCGCCACCTGGCGCTGGACGGCGAACTGCGGGCTACTGCCGCGGGTTGGCGCCTGGAGGACCGATGAGCTGGCCATCCGCCGCGACCTGCAGGAGGCTGACTCCGCCGTGGCTGAAACCGATGGCGAGGAGTTTGTCGCTGACTGCCAGGCACAGCGGTATGGCGTCTGCCGTGCGGTAGCGCCAGCGACATTCGCCGCTGGCGAGGTCGCGTACCTCGACCTGACCATCGACCAGCGCCAGTGCGATCCATTGTCCGCCGGGCAACGGCGCGAAGGCGCTGACCTGGGCGGACAGGGTCGCGCCCCAGAGCGTGCCGCGGCTCTCCAGGTCGTAGCAGGTCAGGCGCTGGGTACCGTAGGCGTGATGCGGCGAGTTGTAGACCTTGGCGTTGAGCAGCAGGCGATTGCCCAGCAGGCAGCCGTGCAGGTTGTTGAAGTGCTCCGGGTGGCGCTCCAGGCGTAGCACTTCGCAGGTCTTGAAGGTCTGCGGGTCGAGGCGGAACAGGCCCTTGTCCTGGTGCTGCTCCGGCGGATTGCCGGCCAGGTAGAAGAAGGCTTCGCCACGGTCGATGCGCAGATGATGGTTGAACAGGTCGTAGTGTCCGAGACGGCGCCTGTGGATGATCCGGCCGGCCGGGTCGAGCACGAGGTCTTCCAGGTCTTTGCCCTCGAGGGCGATCTGGCGGGCGAGAAAACCGCCTTGGGCGGATTGCGCCAGCAGATGGCGGCAGTCGCTCAGGAGCAGCGGTTGTCCCGGTGTCAGCGGCACCTTGAACAGTCGCTGGGTGGCATACCCGAGTTGCAGATTGACCAGCAGGCTGTCGTCCGTGGCGTTATGGAAGACCTGCAGGCACTGGCCCCGTTCGGCCAGTTCGAAGCTGCGCAAGCTGTCGTCGGCCAGATTCCAGAGCTCGAGCCGGGGGCTGGCGCGGGCGATGGCCAGGCGTTGTCCGTCGAGAAAGCACAGGTCCCACACCGGTGGACGATGCAGGAACCGCCGATCTTTGCCCAGGGCGAGGTTTTCCAGGATCGGCAGCGCTGCTTCGCGTTGTGTCGAGGCAGGGTAGAGGGCCCAGTCGAAGGGCAGGCGGGTGCCGGGCAGGTCGTCCAGCACCAGTGGGGCGTCGACCGGAAAGGCTAGCGAATGGCGCTGGCGGAACAACGGTCGGTCCTCCAGGTCGTCGCTGGGGGCGACGGTGAAGGCCAGGCGCCGGCCGTCGTCCTCGAAGTCGCAGGCGAGCACTTCGCGGTTGTCGGCGAGCAGCGATTGGATCTTGCCGCTCGCGTAGTCCCAGGCCAGCAGACCGCCTTCGAAGAAGGCGCCGCCGTCGTAGCGTCCGCCGCCGATCACCAGTACGGGCCGGCTCGGGTGCCAGGCGATGGCGTTGAGCGGAAAGCCCAGGTCCGGCAGGACGGCGATGCATTCGAGGTCGCCGCCGCGGTACAGGCGCAGGCTCTGTTCGTAGACGTCGAGCTGTCGGCCCGGGTGTTGCCCATGAAAGGCGCTGGCCACCGCAAGGAGCGCGCCGCCGGGAGCCTGGAACACGGCGTAGGGCTCGCCGATGTCGGCGAAGGCGCAAGCGGGCAGCCTGCGGCCGGAAGGAAGCGGGGAGTTGGGCATGGGCGATACCGGGAAAAAGAGTCGGGAGCAGTGTCGTTCATTCGTCGTTTCGGGAAAAGCATGGGAAGAGCGGCTGTTCCGACCGGTCGTTTTCTTCTAGGATGGCGCTCCCTTCCTCCCTCGTCGCCGCCGCTGTGCACCGTCCATGCGTTGATTCGCGCCACGGGCATCCAGGCGACGAACCTCAGCGTGGCGCCCGGCCTGGCGGTCGCGGCTGCCTTTCGTTCTACCTGGAATCTTTCGGATAAAGGAATCCAGCATGCACATTCGCAAGCGCGTCGACGCCGACAACACGGCATTGGTCGACCTGTGGGAACGTTCCGTCCGCGCGACCCACGACTTTCTCAGTGAAGCGGACATCGTCGAGCTTTACCCACAGGTCCGCGACCTGTACCTGCCGGCCGTCGAGGTCTGGGTGCTGGTCGACGACGACGGCGTGGCCCAGGGCTTCATCGGCCTGAACCAGGCGCATGTCGAGATGCTCTTCGTCGAACCCGGGCTGCGCGGCCGGGGTATCGGCCGACGCCTGCTCGATCATGCGCGGGCGACCTGGCCGCGCCTGAGCGTCGATGTCAACGAGCAGAACCCGCAGGCCTGCGGCTTCTATCGACACTATGGGTTCCGCCAGACCGGCCGCTCCGCGACCGACTCGGCGGGGCGGCCGTTCCCGCTGCTGCACATGAGCCTGTAGGAGGACGCGGCACCTCGCCCTGTGGAGCGAGGTGCCGCGCAACATCCGGAAAAGTTTTCCCCGGCCAGATGCTTTCAACTGCAAGCATCCGTTTGAGACAGGTCAAACGTTGCGGCGCAGGCCTGCCCGATAGTTCTGTTCATCAGAACGAGGCGCAGGAATCCCATGAACGGCATCCCACCCCTGTCTTCCCGCGACGCCCATGCCAGCCCGCCGCAACGGGTGCTGGAACGATTGCACAGCTCCGCCGCCGGCCTGGACGCGGACGAAGCCGCCCGCCGCCTGGCGGCGCACGGCTACAACCGATTGCCCGCGCCGAAACGCCAGGGGCCGCTGCTGCGCTTGCTGCGGCAGTTCCACAACGTCCTGCTGTACATGATGCTGTTCGCCTCGCTGGTCACCGCGCTGCTCGGCTTCTGGGTGGACAGTGCGGTAATCCTCCTGGCGGTGGTGGTCAACGCGCTGATCGGTTTCGTCCAGGAGGGCAAGGCGGCCAACGCGCTGGACGCCATCCGCGACATGCTTTCGCTGCATGCCCTGGTCCTGCGCGACGGCCAGCGCCAGGCGCTGGACGCCGAACGCCTGGTACCGGGCGACGTGGTGCTGCTGGCCTCCGGCGACCGGGTGCCGGCCGACCTGCGGCTGTTCGAAACGAAGAACTTCCATGTCGACGAGTCGGCCCTGACCGGCGAGTCGGTGCCGGTGGAGAAGGGCTGCGTCGCGGTGGCCATCGACGCGCTGCTCGGCGACCGCCGTTGCATGGCCTATTCCGGCACCCTGGTGACCAGCGGCCAGGCGCGCGGAGTGGTGGTCGCCACCGCCGGGGATACCGAACTGGGCCGGATCGGTACGCTGTTGCGCGAAGTCCGCACCTTGGCCACTCCGCTGCTGCGACAGATCGCCAGCTTCAGTCGCTGGCTGGCCCTGGCGATCCTGCTGCTGGCCGGCGCCACTTTCGTCCTCGGCACCCTCTGGCAGGGCCAGCCGATGGTGGACATGTTCATGCTGGTGGTGGCGCTGACCGCCTCGGCGATTCCCGAGGGACTGCCGGCGATCATGACGGTGATCCTCGCCCTCGGCGTACAGCGCATGGCCCGGCGCAACGCCATCGTCAGCCGCCTGCCGGCGGTGGAGACGCTGGGTTCGGTGACGGTGATCTGCTCGGACAAGACCGGCACCCTGACCCGCAACGAGATGACCGTGCAGCGTATCGTCACCGCCGACCAGGTAATCGAGGTCAGCGGCGCCGGTTACGCCCCCCTGGGTGGTTTCAGCCACAACGGCGAAGGCCTCGATCCCGCCGGACGCGACGATCTGCAGGAGATCGGTCGCGCGGCGCTGTTGTGCAACGAGGCGCGCCTGCACCAGGAGGGCGAGGCATGGCAACTGGAGGGCGACCCCACCGAAGGCGCGCTGCTCAGCCTCGGCCTCAAGCTGGGCCTCGATCCGCAGGCGCTGGCGGCGGAACGGCCACGCAGCGATGCGATTCCGTTCGAGTCCGAGCATCGCTTCATGGCCACCCTGCACCACGACCACGCAGGCCAGGCGATGGTCTACCTGAAGGGCGCGCCGGAGCGCATCCTCGACATGTGCGAGGCTGAACGGGTGGGCGACTCGGTGCGGCCGCTGGACCCGGACTACTGGCGGCGCCTGGCCACCGACACCGCCGCTCGCGGCCTGCGCCTGCTGGCCATCGCCCGACGGGCGATGCCGGCGGAGCAGCGCACGCTGGATTTCGCCGACGTGGAACATGGCTTCACCCTGCTGGCCCTGGTGGGCATCATCGACCCTCCGCGCGAGGAAGCCGTGGCCGCGGTCGCCGAATGCCAGGCGGCGGGTATCGCGGTGAAGATGATCACCGGCGACCACGTCGACACCGCACGGGCGATCGGCGCCATGCTCGGGATCGGCATCGACCGGCCGGCGCTGACCGGCGCGGAGATCGAGTTGCTCGACGACCAGCGCCTGCGCGAAGTGCTGCCGGGCGTCGATGTGTTCGCCCGCGCCAGCCCTGAGCACAAGCTGCGCCTGGTGCAGGCCCTGCAGGCCAGCGGCGAGGTGGTGGCGATGACCGGCGACGGGGTCAACGATGCGCCGGCGCTGAAGCGCGCCGACGTCGGCGTAGCGATGGGCAACAAGGGCACCGAGGCGGCCAAGGAGGCGGCCGAGGTGGTCCTCGCCGACGACAATTTCGCCACCATCGCCAATGCCGTGCGCGAGGGAAGGGCGGTCTACGACAACCTGAAGAAATTCATCCTCTTCATGCTGCCGACCAACGGTGGCGAGGCGCTGATCGTGATCGCCGCGATCCTGTTCCAGTTGACCCTGCCGATGACGCCGGCGCAGATCCTCTGGATCAACATGGTCACCTCCAGCACCCTGGGCCTGGCGCTGGCCTTCGATCCGGCCGAGCGCGGCCTGATGCAGCGTCCGCCGCGTCCGCCGGCGGAGCCCCTGTTGTCGCTGTTCTTCGTCTGGCGGGTGCTGCTGGTCTCGCTGCTGATGATGGCGGGCGCCCTGGGCCTGTTCCTCTGGGAGCTGGAGCATGGCACCGGGCTGGAGAGCGCGCGGACCATGGCGGTGAACAGCGTGGTGGTGTGCGAGATGTTCTACCTGCTCAACAGCCGGCATATCTACGATTCGGTGCTCAGCCGCGAGGGCCTGTTCGGCAACCGCCAGGTCTTGCTGGCGATCGCCGCCTGCGTGGTGCTGCAACTGCTCTATACCTACGCGCCGCCGTTGCAGGCGCTGTTCGGCTCGGTCGGCCTGGCCCCGGGCGAGTGGGCGCGGGTGCTGCTGGCCGGGCTCGGCCTGTTCTGCGTCGCCGAACTGGAAAAGTGGCTATGTCGCCGGGTCCGTGCCCGGCAGGCCTGACGCCGAGAGGTCGCCCCCTTGGCCGTGGCGCTGTGCCTTTGCGCGTGCGCCGCGCACAGACGTCTGCGCCTCGGATCGCCCGGCCGAGAGCGGTCGCACGCGTGGCGATGGGCCGACAGTGAACCCGGGGACCAGGTGTGACTGGGTATTCAGTTCGCATAAAATGTGATCTAGATCACATTTAAACGTTTGCTTACCCTCTAGGACGGGTATCGTACTAGGTGCATCAAACGCTGCGGTCTATTGTTAAGTGGGACTGAAATGTGCCTTTCCGGCACAACGCCAACTCTATAGAGTGGGCTGACTGGACATCTTCAGGGGTCGTCGGGCACGGGCGCATGCGCCTCGGCAGGAAGCCGGGATTCTCGGACTGCCGTACAACGTGCCGGATATCGGGTGCCGAATCCATATTTGGCTGATTGGTTAATAGTTTAAGAAGAACGTAGCGCTATGGCCTTGGTTGACGGTTTTCTTGAGCTGGAACGCTCAAGTGGAAAATTGGAGTGGAGCGCCATCCTGCAGAAGATGGCGAGCGACCTTGGATTCTCGAAGATCCTGTTCGGCCTGTTGCCTAAGGACAGCTAGGACTACGAGAACGCCTTCATCGTCGGCAACTACCCGGCCGCCTGGCGCGAGCATTACGACCGGGCTGGCTACGCGCGGGTCGACCCGACGGTCAGTCACTGTACCCAGAGCGTACTGCCGATTTTCTGGGAACCGTCCATCTACCAGACGCGAAAGCAGCACGAGTTCTTCGAGGAAGCCTCGGCCGCCGGCCTGGTGTATGGGCTGACCATGCCGCTGCATGGTGCTCGCGGCGAACTCGGCGCGCTGAGCCTCAGCGTGGAAGCGGAAAACCGGGCCGAGGCCAACCGTTTCATGGAGTCGGTCCTGCCGACCCTGTGGATGCTCAAGGACTACGCACTGCAGAGCGGTGCCGGACTGGCCTTCGAACATCCGGTCAGCAAACCGGTGGTTCTGACCAGCCGGGAGAAGGAAGTGTTGCAGTGGTGCGCCATCGGCAAGACCAGTTGGGAGATATCGGTTATCTGCAACTGCTCGGAAGCCAATGTGAACTTCCATATGGGAAATATTCGGCGGAAGTTCGGTGTGACCTCCCGCCGCGTAGCGGCCATTATGGCCGTTAATTTGGGTCTTATTACTCTCTGATCTTGCCTCTCAGGTCGGCGAGCTGGCGATCGGTAATTTGCCCTTCTATATAGAAATGCAAAAGCAGATATATAGGGAAGGGCAGGTTCTCGCCATTCTCGAAACGACTGCCGCAGGATTGGCTTATCCCGAAGCGACTCCAGAAAGTTTCCTGGCTTTCCCGTCGGGCGGTGCGGGTGGCCTTTGCCCGGAAGGCCATGTTTTGGGGCTGTGTTCTCTCGTGTGAAGCCATTGCTCTGATCTTTTCGGACGTTTCTTCGAGCCTAGCAAGGGTCCGGGTTCACCGAAATCTATCTCATTTGCTAGTTATAAAATTATGAAATTTGCATAAATTCTTCAGCTTCCTATTTGGAGGAAGTGAAGATGATCGTACAAATTGGTCGGCGCGAAGAGTTCGATAAAAAACTGCTGGGCGAGATGCACAAGTTGCGTGCTCAAGTGTTCAAGGAGCGCAAAGGCTGGGACGTTAGTGTCATCGACGAGATGGAAATCGATGGTTATGACGCACTCAGTCCTTATTACATGTTGATCCAGGAAGATACTCCTGAAGCCCAGGTTTTCGGTTGCTGGCGAATTCTCGATACCACTGGCCCCTACATGCTGAAGAACACCTTCCCGGAGCTTCTGCACGGCAAGGAAGCGCCTTGCTCGCCGCACATCTGGGAACTCAGCCGTTTCGCCATCAACTCTGGACAGAAAGGCTCGCTGGGCTTTTCCGACTGTACGCTGGAGGCGATGCGCGCGCTGGCCCGCTACAGCCTGCAGAACGACATCCAGACGCTGGTGACGGTAACCACCGTAGGCGTGGAGAAGATGATGATCCGTGCCGGCCTGGACGTATCGCGCTTCGGTCCGCACCTGAAGATCGGCATCGAGCGCGCGGTGGCCTTGCGCATCGAACTCAATGCCAAGACCCAGATCGCGCTTTACGGGGGAGTGCTGGTGGAACAGCGACTGGCGGTTTCATGACGGGGACCTGTCGGCTCGCGCCGGCGCGTTCTCTGTCGGAGAGGGAGCGCCTGGCGTCGATGCCGAATCCGCTGTAAAGCGAGTCCGACCCGCTCCGGACTCGCTATCAGGCATCCCCGGACCAGGGCGCCGGGCTGCCGAACAGGCGTCCCATGGCGCCACGCAAACCCATTTCCCGCAGTACTTCGAGTTCACCGAGGGTTTCCACCTGTTCCGCGATCAACGGTAGATCGATGCTGTGGGTGGTGCGATAGACCGCTTCGATGAACAACCGCTTGTCGCCTTCCCGGTCGACGGCGTGCAGGTAGCAGCCGTCCAGCTTGAGGTAGGCCAACCCCAGATGGGTAAGGTTGCCGATCAGGCTGAAGCGGCCGCCGAAATGCTGCAGGCCGAGACCGCAGCCCAGTTCGCGCAGGACCTGGCTGAGGCGTTCCAGTTCGGCCGCGGCTGGCAGGTGCCGCTCGTCCAGTTCCAGGGTCAGCTGGCGCGCCTCCTGCGGATGCGCCTTGAGCAGGGCCAGTAGCGGGGCAAACGTCTGCGCATTGCGGACACTGGCGGCCGACAGGCTCAGCGCCAGCGGCCGTGGATGGCGCCGCAGGTGCTCCAGGCTCTGTTCGAGCATCGCCAGGTCCAGGCGCGCGGCCCAGCCGAAACGTTCTATCCAGGGCAGGAAGCGCCCGGCGGCGATGGCCGTGGCCTGCGGGTCGAGCAGACGCGCGAGGACCTTGTGGTGGAGGACGCGCTGGGTGTCCAGGCAGTCCACCACCGGCTGGAAATAGAGCAGCAGGCGGCGCTCCGTCAGGGCCTGGTCGATCCAGTCGTGCCAGTCCTGGCTATCGTTGAGCGCCGCGAGCGCGGTGCCGTCCTGGCTCGCCCAGGGCTGGGCGGGCTGGCTTTCGGCCTGGGCCAGGGCCTGGTCGGCACGGGCCAGGAGATCCGCGGGCGAGTCGCCTTCGGCGAACGCGCTGATACCGAGATAGGCGACCGGCGTGAGATCGCTGGCACCGGTGCGAGCAAGGTTCTCCAGGCCTTCGCAGAGTTCCTCGGCCAGGCGTTCGGCCTGCTCGCGGGAGCAACCGGGAGCCAGCACGGCGAACTCGCCGCCGCGGCTGCGGGCCAGCAGCCAGTCGGTGCGCCCTTGCTGGCCGCAGGAGTCGACCAGCAAGCGGGCGACCGCCTGGATCAATTCATCCGTGCGTTGCCCGCCGAGACGCTGGTTGAGCCCGTTCAGGTCGTTCAGGCGCAGCAGCAGGAGCTGCCCGGCATGCTCGTGCTCGCCGGCACCCAGCTGTTCGTTGAGGCGGGCGTCGAACAGGCGCCGGTTGGGCAGGCCGGTGAGACTGTCCTGGTAGGCCTGGGCGCGTAGCTTGTCGCTACGCGCGGCCTCCTCGGCGAACAGCGTGCGAAGTTTCTCCACCATCTGGTTCATCGCCTGCACCACGCGGCGCAGCTCCGGCGTGCGCGGCAGCCTGGGCAGGCTGAGGAATTCCCGCCGGCTGATGGCATGGGCCTGGCGCACCATCTGGTCGAGCGGGCGCAGTTGGCGGCGCAGCAGCCAGCCGCCAAGCAGCAGGCTCGCCGCGCCGCATGCCAGCAACCAGTAGAGGCTGCCCAGGGCGCTGTCCCACAGGCGCGCCAGGGCGAATTGCGGATGGCTGACCACCTCGACCCGCGCCGCCTGTTCCCAGCCGCGCATGATCAGCGCGTCGCCACCCTGGGGCTGGAGATCCACCAGGCGTTCGAACCAGCCGGGCACCGTACGCTCGGCATGCGCTTGCACGCGCTCGACCAGCGGCTTGCCGCTCTTGATGTCGATCACCCGGATGCTGGCGAAGTAGCCGCTGTCGAAGATCGAGCTGACCATCAGTTGCACCATCGCCGGGTCGTCCACGTGTGGCGTCAGGGACAGGCCGAGGGCGGTGGCGGCGTCCTGGGCGTGGGAGCGCAACTGGCCGCGCAACTGCTCGCGGGAGTTCTCCACGCTGCTGACGAAGCTGCCGCTGAAGGCGACGACGAGGAACAGGCAGATGGCGAGGAACAATTGCTTGAGCAGTGACATTCAATCCTCCTTGGGTGCGTCGAGGTCGAGGCCTTCGGCGCGCATCTTGGTCAGCAGGTCCTGCCAGCGCGACAGCTTCTTGCTGTCGCCGGTCCGGCGTCCGCCGTCGGCGCCGGGCAGCCAGAGGCCCTCGGCATTGAAGGCGTACACCGGCAACAGGTCGTCACGTTGCGAAGCGGGGCGGATCTCGCCGATCAGGTTGTCCAGCACCAGTGGGTCGGCGCCCGGGCTGGCGTACCAGGTCAGCACCATGTGCGCCTGGTTCAGGCGCAGGGCCTTGACGTAGGTGATGCGCAGCTTGTCGCTGGCGACGCCGAGGCGACGCAGGGTCACGTACTTGGCGATGGCGTAGTCCTCGCAGTCGGCGGCGCCCTTGACCAGCGCCTCGACCGGAGTCGCCCAATAGTCTTCCTGTTGCCAGATCTCGATGTCGTCGGTGAAACGCAGCGACCGGTTGAAGAAGTCGTTGACCGCGCGCAGCTTGGCCGCTTCGTCGAGCGTGCCGCCCTGTTCGAGCAGGCGGCCCCAGTCGCCCAGGCGTGATTTCGCCGCGCCCAGCTCGCCGTAGCGCTGCTCGGCACGGCTCAGTATCGACTCCAGGTCCCACTGCGCCAGCGCCGCGCCGACTGCCAGCAGCAATGTCGCCGCCAGCGACAGCAGCCAGGGGGCGTAGGCCCTGGGGCAGGGCCGGCGGGCGCCGGGGGTTGGGGACATCGAGCGGGCTCCGGAAGGACTCAGCGAAGTCTACGAGAGCGCCGGGCGGCCTGCCAGCGCGGGGTGTCCGGCGAAACTGACAGGATTGTCATTCAGGGGTCAGGGTGGGGTCCCGCTGCGCTGCTTATAAAGAAGAACGAAGTCGGCCGCGCGAGGCCGGCTACTGGGAAAGGTGGACAGATGCAGGCGTTGCGCAGTAGTGGGGGACGGGTCCTGGTGGGCGTGCTGGCGGCGGGCCTGGTCGCCTTCGGCGGTTGGGCATGGCTCGGCGGCGACGCCGGGGCGAAGGCGGCGCCCGCGCCGGCCAGGGTCCCGGTGAACGTGGCGCGGGTGGAGCGGCGCGACGTCGAGCAACAGGTCAGCGGCATCGGCACGGTGACTTCGTTGCACAACGTGGTGATCCGCACCCAGATCGACGGCCAGTTGACCCGCCTGCTGGTGAGCGAAGGGCAGATGGTCGAGGCGGGCGAGTTGCTGGCGACCATCGATGACCGCGCCGTCGTCGCCGCGCTGGAGCAGGCGCAGGCCTCCAGGGCGAGCAACCAGGCCCAGCTGAAATCCGCCGAGCAGGACCTGCAACGCTACCGCAGCCTGTATGCCGAGCGTGCGGTGTCACGCCAACTGCTGGACCAGCAGCAGGCGACGGTCGACCAGTTGCTCGCGACCCTGAAGGCCAACGATGCCACCATCAACGCCGAGCGGGTGCGCCTGTCCTACACCCGGATCACCTCTCCGGTATCCGGCAAGGTCGGTATCCGCAACGTCGATGTCGGCAACCTGGTGCGGGTCGGCGACAGTCTCGGCCTGTTCAGCGTGACCCAGATCGCACCGATCTCCGTAGTCTTCTCCCTGCAACAGGAACAGTTGCCCCAGTTGCAGGCGCTGCTCGGCGGCGAGGCGGCGGTGCGCGCCTACAGCCGCGACGGCGGGAGCGCGCTGGGCGAGGGCCGGTTGCTGACCATCGACAACCAGATCGACAGTTCCACCGGTACCATCCGCGTGCGCGCCTCCTTCGATAACCGCCAGGCCCGGCTCTGGCCCGGGCAGTTCGTCGCGGTGAGCCTGCACACCGGGGTCCGGCGCGACCAGTTGGTGCTGTCGAGCAAGGCGGTGCGCCGCGGCCTGGAGGGTAATTTCGTCTACCGGGTCGCCGCCGACCGGGTCGAGGCGGTGCCAGTGCGGGTGCTCCAGGACATCGACGGCCTCAGTGTGGTGGAAGGCCTGGCCAGCGGTGACCAGGTGGTGGTGGACGGCCACTCGCGGCTGATGCCCGGCGCCCTGGTCGATATCCAGGAGCCGCGCCCGAGCCTGGCTCAGGCGGCGGAGCGGCAGCCGTGACGCCGCGCGCCGGGATTTCCGGCTGGTGCGTACGGCACCCGATCGCCACCGCGCTGCTGACCCTGGCCTCGCTGCTGCTGGGGCTGCTGGCGTTCCTCCGGCTCGGTGTGGCGCCGTTGCCGGAGGCGGACTTCCCGACCATCCAGATCAACGCCTTGCTGCCCGGCGGTAGCCCGGAAACCATGGCCTCGTCGGTGGCCACCACCTTGGAAGTGCAGTTCAGCGCGATTCCCGGGATCACCGAGATGACTTCCAGCAGCGCCCTGGGCACCACCACCCTGACCCTGCAGTTCAGCCTCGACAAGAGCATCGACGTCGCCGCCCAGGAGGTCCAGGCGGCGATCAACGCCGCGGCCGGGCGGCTGCCGGTGGACATGCCGAACCTGCCGACCTGGCGCAAGGTCAACCCGGCGGACAGCCCGATCATGATCCTGCGGGTCAACTCGGAGATGATGCCGCTGATCGAACTCAGCGATTACGCCGAGACCATCCTCGCCCGCCAGCTCAGCCAGGTGAACGGCGTGGGGCAGATCTTCGTGGTCGGCCAGCAGCGCCCGGCGATCCGCATCCAGGCCCAGCCGGAAAAGCTCGCCGCCTACCAGCTGACCCTGGCCGACCTGCGCCAGTCGTTGCAGTCGGCCAGCGTCAACCTGGCCAAGGGCGCGCTCTACGGCGAGGGGCGGGTGTCGACCCTCGCGGCCAACGACCAGTTGTTCAACGCCAGCGACTATGACGACCTGGTGGTCGCCTACCGCCAGGGCGCGCCGGTGTTCCTCAAGGACGTGGCGCGGATCGTCTCGGCGCCCGAGGACGACTACGTGCAGGCCTGGCCGAACGGTGTGCCCGGGGTGGCACTGGTGATCCTCCGCCAGCCTGGGGCGAACATCGTCGATACCGCCGACGCGATCCAGGCCGCATTGCCGCGCCTGCGCGAGATGCTCCCGGCGACCATCGAGGTAGACGTGCTCAACGATCGCACCCGGACCATCCGCTCGTCGCTGCACGAGGTCGAACTGACCCTGCTGCTGACCATTGGCCTGGTGGTGCTGGTGATGGGCCTGTTCCTCCGCCAGCTGTCGGCGACCCTGATCGTCGCCACGGTGCTGGCGGTGTCCCTGAGCGCCAGCTTCGCGGCGATGTACGTGCTCGGCTTCACCCTCAACAACCTGACCCTGGTGGCGCTGATCATCGCCGTCGGCTTCATCGTCGACGACGCCATCGTGGTCGTGGAGAACATCCACCGACACCTGGAAGCGGGCGCCTCGAAGGTCGAGGCGGCGCTCAAGGGCGCGGCGGAGATCGGCTTTACCGTGATTTCCATCAGCTTCTCGCTGATCGCCGCGTTCATTCCCCTGCTGTTCATGGGCGGGATCGTCGGCCGGCTGTTCCGCGAATTCGCGGTCAGCGTGACGGTGGCGATCCTGATCTCGGTGCTCGCTTCGCTGACCCTGGCGCCGATGCTGGCTTCGCGCTTCATGCCGGCATTGCGGCATGCCGACGCGCCGAGAAAGGGCTTCGCCGAATGGCTGACCGGCGGATACGAGCGCGGCCTGCGCTGGGCGCTCGGGCACCAGCGGCTGATGCTGGTCGGCTTCGCCTTTACCGTGCTGGTGGCGGTGGCCGGCTACGTCGGGATTCCCAAGGGTTTCTTCCCCTTGCAGGACACCGCCTTCGTCTTCGGCACGAGCCAGGCTGCCGAGGATATCTCCTACGACGACATGGTCGCCAAGCACCGGCAACTGGCCGAGATCATCGCCAGCGACCCGGCGGTGCAGAGCTACAACCATGCGGTGGGCGTCACCGGCGGTAGCCAGAGCCTGGCCAACGGACGTTTCTGGATCGTCCTCAAGGACCGTGGCGAGCGCGATGTCTCGGTCGGCGAGTTCATCGACCGGCTGCGCCCGCAACTGGCGAAGGTGCCGGGAATCATGCTCTACCTGCGCGCGGCGCAGGACATCAACCTCAGTTCCGGACCCTCGCGGACCCAGTACCAGTACGCCCTGCGCAGCAGCGACAGCACCCAGCTGGCGCTCTGGGCGCAACGCCTCACCGAGCGCCTGAAGCAGGTGCCGGGGCTGATGGATGTGTCCAACGACCTGCAGGTCGGCGCCAGCGTCACCGCGCTGGACATCGACCGGGTGGCCGCGGCGCGTTTCGGCCTCAGCGCCGAGGATGTCAGCCAGACCCTCTACGACGCCTTCGGCCAGCGCCAGGTCGGCGAGTACCAGACCGAGGTCAACCAGTACAAGGTGGTCCTCGAACTCGATGCGCGCCAGCGCGGCCGCGCGGAAAGCCTGGACTGGTTCTACCTGCGCTCGCCGCTGAGCGGCGAGATGGTCCCGCTGTCGGCCATCGCCAAGGTCGCGGCGCCGCGCTCCGGGCCGCTGCAGATCAACCACAACGGCATGTTCCCGGCGGTCAACCTGTCCTTCAACCTGGCTGCCGGGGTGTCCCTCGGCGAGGCGGTGCAGGCGGTGCAGCGCGCCCAGGAGGAGATCGGCATGCCCTCGACCATTATCGGCGTGTTCCAGGGCGCGGCGCAGGCCTTCCAGAGCTCGCTGGCCTCGCAACCGCTGCTGATCCTCGCCGCGCTGATCGCGGTGTACATCATCCTCGGCGTGCTCTACGAGAGTTTCGTACATCCGCTGACGATCCTCTCGACCCTGCCCTCGGCGGGGATCGGCGCGGTGTTCCTGCTCTGGGCCTGGGGCCAGGACTTCTCGATCATGGCGCTGATCGGCATCGTGCTGCTGATCGGCATCGTCAAGAAGAACGGCATCCTCATGGTCGACTTCGCCATCGTCGCCCAGCGCGAGCAGGGCATGAGCGCGGAGCAGGCGATCTACCAGGCCTGCCTGACCCGTTTCCGGCCGATCATGATGACCACCCTGGCCGCGCTGCTGGGCGCGATACCCCTGATGATCGGCTTCGGCACCGGTTCCGAGCTGCGCCAGCCTCTGGGCATCGCGGTGGTTGGCGGGCTGCTGGTGAGCCAGGTGCTGACCCTGTTCAGCACGCCGGTGGTATACCTGGCCCTGGAGCGGCTGTTCCACCGGCGCGGGACGACGACCTCGGACGGCGGAACCGCTGGGGCGACGGCGACATGAGGCGTAACGGACGCGGCTTTCCTGGACGGCGGCGCGTGGCTAGGATGCAGGCAGGCATGCGTCCCGCCCGGGATGCGAAGGCGAACAGAGGATCGGGCGATAGATGCGGGTACTGATTGTCGAGGACGAGGCGAAGACGGCGGACTACCTGAACCGTGGCCTCAGCGAACAGGGGTTCACCGTGGACCTGGCGGACAACGGCATCGACGGTCGCCACCTGGCGCTCCATGGCGAGTACGACGTGATCGTGCTCGACGTGATGCTGCCGGGCGTCGACGGCTACGGCGTTCTGCGGGCGTTGCGCGAGCGGCGGCAGACCCCGGTGATCATGCTCACCGCGCGCGAGCGCGTGGAAGACCGGGTGCGCGGGCTGCGCGAGGGCGCCGACGACTACCTGATCAAGCCGTTCTCCTTCCTCGAACTGGTCGCCCGCCTGCAGGCCCTGACCCGGCGCGGCGGCAACCACGAAAGCCATTCGCAGATGCGCATCGCCGACCTGTCCATCGACCTGCTCAGCCGCAAGGTCTTCCGTGGCAACACCCGTCTGGAGCTGACTGCCAAGGAGTACGCGCTGCTCTGCGTGCTGGCCCAGCGCAGCGGCGAGATCCTGTCGAAGACGGCGATCGCCGAACTGGTCTGGGACATCAACTTCGATACCGACACCAATGTCGTGGAGGTGGCGATCAAGCGCCTGCGCGCCAAGCTCGACGGTCCGTTCGAGAACAAGCTGCTGCATACCATCCGGGGCATGGGCTACGTCCTGGAGAACCGTGCGCTGGCGGAGTCGGGCTGAGGTGGGCATGTCCTTGTCGACCCGCCTGGCGGGAATGTTCGCCGGCGCCGCGGTGGTGATCTTCGCCCTCATCGGCACCATGCTCTATTGCATCCTCGACCGCCAGACCGAGCGCCTGCAGCAGGGCGAGGTGGACGTGCGCTTCAACATGGTCTCGCGGATGCTCGACCATCCCGACCTGGCCGAGCGCTGGCCGCACCTGCAGGGCAAGCTGGACAACCTGAGCCAGGAGTACGAGCTGATCCGTTTCTGGATCGACAGCGACGACCCGCGCTATCACTACGGGCGCTTCAGCGAACCGGTGCAGCGGCTGATCGCCGATGGCGCCGGCCGCTACGAACTGGAGTTGCCGGAGCACCGGTACGCGCTGACTGCGCGGGTCGGCGTGTTGCCGGCGCGCGAGGGGCGGCCGCGGCTGACCTACGTCACCGCCATCGACAGCGCGGCGTTCCATGAGGCGCGGACCTCCACCCTGAAATGGCTGCTCGGCCTGTCCGCCCTCGGTGTGCTGCTGGCCTCGTTGCTTGGCCACTGGATCGCCCGCCTGGGCCTGTGGCCGGTGCATCGGCTGTCCGAGGAGGCCCGGCGGATCAGCCCGCGGCAGTTGTCGCAGCGCTTGCAGCTCTCGCCGCTGCCGGCCGAGCTGCGCGAGCTGGTGGGAGCGTTCAACGGCGCCCTGGACCGCCTGGAGCAGGCCTACGTGCGCCTGGAGTCGTTCAATGCCGACGTCGCCCACGAGCTGCGCACGCCATTGACCAACCTGATCGGCCAGACCCAGGTGGCGTTGTCCCGCGAACGCAGCGGCGAACATTACGAAGAGGTCCTGCAATCCAACCTGGAGGAGCTGGAGCGGCTGCGGGCGATCGTCAACGACATGCTGTTCCTCGCCCGCGCCGACCAGGGACGCCTGGCCTGCGAGCGCGAGGAAACCTCGCTGGCCGGCGAGATCGCCACCACGGTGGATTTCCTCGAGGTGATCTTCGACGAGGCCGGGGTCGGCATCGAGGTGCGTGGCGAGGCTCGCGCGCTGGTCGAGCGCGCCCTGTTCCAGCGGGCGGTGACCAACCTGCTGTACAACGCCGCCCAGCACACCGCCGCCGGCGGCACGCTGCGGGTCGGCGTCGAGCGGCGCGGCGACGAAGTGCGGGTGGCGGTGAGCAACCCCGGCGTGCCGATCGCCGACGAGCACCGCAGGCACCTGTTCGAACGCTTCTATCGGGTCGACGCGGCGCGCAGCAACAGCGAGGCCAACCACGGCCTCGGCCTGTCCATCGTCAAGGCGGTGGCGAGCATGCACGGCGGTTCGGTGTTCGTCGACAGCGCGGACGGCTGGAACACCTTCGGCTTCACCGTGCTGAGCCCCGAGCGGCGCGGGCCCGGCGACCGCTTGCCGCTGGGCGAGGGCGATCCGGCGCTGTCCTGAGCGGGCCTTCAGGCGTCGTGCGGCGGGCGGGTCTTCTGGCGGAGGATATAGATGCTGACCAGTACCGCGCTGGTCAGCATGAAGCCCTGGGCCCAGGGGCGTCGGACCAGGTAGCAGGAAAGGGCGATGCTGGCCCACATCAGGCCGATGGCGTAGACCTTGCCCTTGAGCGGGATGCCTTCGCCGTCGAGATAGTCGCGGATCCACGGGCCGAGCCGTGGATGGCCGACCAGCCAGTGGTAGAAGCGCGGCGAGCTGCGCATGAAGCAGGCCGCCGCGAGGAGCAGGAAAGGCGTGGTCGGCAGCACCGGCAGGAAGATGCCGATCACGCCCAGGGCTACGCTTAGGAAACCCACGGCCTGGAGGCTATAGCGCACCCAGGCGCGAGCGCTCGGGCGAATTTCCCGCTGCGCCACCGCGGCGCTCCTTAGTGCGTGCGCGGCTTGAGCAGGGCGGGCTTTTCTTCCGGCGCCTGGCAGAGCAGGAACAGGTTGGTCAGCAGGTCGGGAATCTGCGCGACCATGTCGTCCACCAGGTGGCGGTCGCGGGCGATCTCGTCGAACTCGGGCTGCTCGTCGAACAGGCCGGAGCCGACCATGATAGGCAGCAGCAGCTCGCTGACTTCCTCCTCGGCCTGCTCGAACCAGACTTCCTCGCGAAGGAACACGCCTTCCATGAAGCCGATGCACCAGCCGCGCAGGTCGGAGTCGTCCGGCTCGTCGCCGAGGTCGAGGTCGCAGGGCAGCTCGAGGTCTTCGTCGCTGGCCAGCACGCGGGTGATGTGCGCCTTGAGCTGCTCGAGGGAAGTCTCGATCTCCTGGCGCTCCTCATCGCTGCGGTAGTGCGGCGGTTCGGCGAACAGGGCGTCGATCCACTCCCGCTCCGGCACCTGCTCCGGGCAGATGGAGAGGGCGGTCAGGTAGCCGTGGGTCGCCACGTAGTCCAGCGCTTCTTCGTGCAGGTCATCGGCATCGAGGAAGGCTTGCAGACGGGACAGTTTTTCGGCGAAGGACATCAGGGTACTACCTCGGGAGGGATGCGGCTCTGGATTGTAGTCCAGACGGGACCTGCGGGCAAAGCGAGCGTGCCTGCTGCGGCGCCCTGGCGAGCGTTTCACGGACGCTCTCGGCGAAGTTGGCCCGGACCTTGCTCCATCCCTTGCGCAAGCCACGATGCAATCCCTTCGCAAATGGAGAATTCCCATGGCCGTCGCCCCTGGTGTGTTGTTGCCGCCGACGCCTGATGTAAAGCCCAAGGCCGCTGCGCCGAAGAGCCAGCAGAAAACGCCTGAGCCCAGTAACGACAAGACTTCCAGCTTCTCCGACATGTATGCCAAGGAGACCGCGAAGAAGCCCGCCGAGCGCGCTGACGGTCCCGCGAAGGGTTCGCGGGACAAGCCACGGGACGCCGGCAAGGACGCCGTCGAAGCGCAGCCGACGGATGCCGCCAGGCAGCCGGCCGTTGCCGAAGACGGCAAGCCTTTGCCGGCCGACGGCCAGGCCAAGGCCGACGGCGAAGATAAAGTCGAAACGCCGGTCGATCCGCTGCAACTGCTCGGCCTCGGCGGCGCCGTGCCGATGCTCGACGAGAATACCCAGGCGACTTTGCTGCCGCCGGCCGTGCCGACGGCCAGCAGTGCTCCTGCCAGCCTGACCGAAGCCAGCAGCGACCCGACCCTGGTCAAGCTCAACGGCGTTCCGGCAGTGAACATGGCCCTGGAGCAAGGCGCCCAGGACGCCGCGCAGACGGCGAAAGGCGGGCCGGCGAAGAGCGCCGATCCCCGCCAGGCGAACCTCGGCGATGCCCTTGCCGGCCTGACCTCGGATTCCTTGACCAAGGCCGTCGACGGCAAGGCGCTCGAGGCCCAGTTGCAGCAGACCGCCGAGCCGGCCGTCGCCAGCGCCGCCTCCGAGAGCCTGCTGGAGAGCAAGGCGGAACCCCGCGGTGAACCTTTCGCGGCCAAGCTCAACGGGCTGACTCAGGCCATGGCGCAACAGGCCCTGACCAACCGTCCGGCGAACGGCACGGTGCCCGGCCAGCCGGTGGCGATGCAGCAGAACGGCTGGAGCGAGGCGGTGGTGGACCGGGTGATGTGGATGTCCAGCCAGAACCTGAAGTCGGCGGAGATCCAGCTCGACCCCGCCGAGCTGGGACGCCTGGACGTGCGCATCCACATGACCGCCGACCAGACCCAGGTGACCTTCGCCAGTCCCAACGCCGGCGTTCGCGACGCCCTGGAAAGCCAGATGCACCGGCTGCGCGACATGTTCAGCCAGCAGGGCATGAACCAGCTCGACGTGAACGTCTCCGATCAGTCGCTGGCGCGGGGCTGGCAGGGCCAGCAGCAGGGCGAGGGCGGATCGGCGCGCGGACGCGGCTTGGCCGGCGAGGCCTCGGGCGATGAGGAAACCCTCGCCGGAGTCAGCGAGATCCGCAGCCGGCCGGGTGCGTCGGCGGCGCGCGGTCTGGTCGACTACTACGCCTGAGGCGAACGACTGCATTTCCCCTTTGGGCCTCCTGCGGGAGGCCTTTCTTTTTCCGGAGCGGGCAATTTCGCAAAAGACGGGGATGATTTCCTGTGGCCAGGCTGTAATATCCGCGCCGTCTATCATCTCGGACAGCCCTCCGGGGCTGGTCCCAGGAGGCGGGGCGGCGTTGCAGAAATGGCACAACCCTTGCTCTGCCCCTGTGAAACCCTTCATTTGACGCTATAGCGACGGATTTTTGGCATGGCTAAGAAAGAGGCGACACCCGCCGACGCGGGGGCTCCGAGCGGCGGCAAGAGCAAGCTGAAGCTGATCCTGCTGATCGTGGTCGGCCTGCTGCTGGCGATCGGCCTGTCGGTGGGCGGCACCTGGTTCTTCCTCAGCAAGTCGCTGAAGGCCGAGAAGACCGAGGAAGTCGCCAGCGAGGCGGCGAAGCCGGGCAAGCAGCCGGCGCTCTACGAGATCCTGGCGCCGGCCTTCGTCGTCAACTTCAACCAGAACGGCCGGCAGCGCTACATGCAGGTCGGCGTCGCGTTGATGGGGCGCGACAAGGCGCAGATGGACGCATTGCGCGAGCACATGCCGCTGGTTCGCAATAAACTGGTGATGCTGTTCTCGAGTCAGAGTTTCGACTCGCTGGTGACTCCGGTGGGCAAGGAAATGCTCCGCCAGCAGGCGACCGCCGGATTGCAGGAACTGGCCAAGAAGGAAACCGGCCAACTGGCTATCGAACAAGTGTTGTTCACCAATTTCGTGCTGCAGTAGGTATCCCATGGCCGTGCAAGATCTGCTTTCCCAGGATGAAATCGACGCGCTGTTGCACGGCGTCGACGATGGCCTGGTGGAAACCGAAGTCGAGGCGACGCCGGGATCGGTCAAGTCCTATGACCTGACCAGCCAGGACCGCATCGTCCGGGGCCGCATGCCGACCCTGGAGATGATCAACGAGCGTTTCGCCCGCTACACCCGCATCAGCATGTTCAACCTGCTGCGCCGTTCGGCCGACGTCGCGGTCGGCGGCGTGCAGGTGATGAAGTTCGGCGAGTACGTGCACTCGCTGTACGTTCCCACCAGCCTCAACCTGGTGAAGATGAAGCCGCTGCGCGGCACCGCGCTGTTCATCCTCGACGCCAAGTTGGTGTTCAAGCTGGTGGACAACTTCTTCGGCGGCGACGGCCGCCACGCCAAGATCGAGGGCCGCGAGTTCACCCCGACCGAACTGCGGGTGGTGCGGATGGTGCTGGAGCAGGCCTTCGTCGATCTGAAGGAAGCCTGGCAGGCGGTGCTGGAGATGAACTTCGAGTACGTCAACTCGGAGGTCAACCCGGCCATGGCCAACATCGTCAGTCCCAGCGAGGTGGTGGTGGTCTCCACCTTCCACATCGAACTGGACGGCGGTGGCGGCGACCTGCACATCACCATGCCCTACTCGATGATCGAGCCGATCCGCGAGATGCTCGACGCCGGTTTCCAGTCCGACCACGACGACCAGGACGAGCGCTGGATCAAGGCCCTGCGCGAGGACGTGCTGGACGTCCAGGTACCGCTCGGCGCCACCGTGGTCCGCCGCCAGCTCAAGCTGCGCGACATCCTGCACATGCAGCCGGGCGACGTGATCCCGGTGGAGATGCCGGAACACATGGTGATGCGCGCCAACGGCGTGCCCGCCTTCAAGGTCAAGCTGGGCGCCCACAAGGGCAACCTGGCGCTACAGATTCTCGAAGCGGTCGAGCGCTCGCGCTGACCGCTTCCCCCGGAGGAAAGACGAACCATGGCAGACGAAGAAAAAGTGACCACCGAGGAACAGGCACTGGCCGACGAGTGGGCGGCGGCGCTGGCCGAGGCGGGCGACGCCAGCCAGGACGACATCGATGCGCTGATGGCCCAGGGCGGCGCGACTCCCGTGGCGGAGCCGAGTACCCCGCGGGCGCCGATGGAAGAGTTCGGCGCTTCGCCGAAGGCACCGACCATTTCCGGCCTGGAGGGGCCCAACCTGGATGTGATCCTGGACATCCCGGTGACCATTTCCATGGAGGTCGGGCATACCGACATCAGCATCCGCAACCTGCTGCAGCTCAACCAGGGGTCGGTGATCGAACTCGATCGCCTGGCCGGCGAGCCGCTGGACGTACTGGTCAACGGCACCCTGATCGCCCACGGCGAGGTGGTGGTAGTGAACGAGAAGTTCGGCATCCGCCTGACCGACGTGATCAGTCCCAGCGAACGCATCAAGAAGCTGCGCTGACATGCGTCGCTACCTGTTCGTCGGCTTCCTGCCGGCACTCGCCTCGCTGAGCGCGCCGCTGTGCGCCGCCGAGGGGACGACGGGTGCCGCCGCGCCGACGGTGGGCGCCGCTTCCGGCGCCGCCGCGCAACTGGCCCAACTGGTGCTCGGCCTGGGCCTGGTGATCGGCCTGATCTTCCTGCTCGCCTGGCTGGTGCGCCGGGTGCAACAGGCCGGTCCGCGCGGCAACCGCTTGATCCGCACCCTTGCCAGCCAGCCGCTGGGTCCGCGCGACCGGCTGGTGCTGGTGCAGGTCGGTGAGGAGCAGATCCTGCTCGGCCTGACGCCCGGCCGGATCACGCCGTTGCACGTGCTCAAGGAGCCGGTACACCTGCCGGACGGCGAGCCGGCCACGCCGGAATTCGCCCAGCGCCTGCTGGAGCTGCTGAACAAGGACCCCAAGGGCAAGCCATGACTCCGCGCATCTCCCTGGCCGGCGCGCTCGCCGCGCTCTGCCTTCTGCTGCTGGCGCCGTGGCCGGCGCTGGCCGCCGACCCGACATCGATCTCGGCGATCACCGTGACCACCAACGGCCAGGGCCAGCAGGAGTATTCGGTCAGCCTGCAGATCCTGCTGATCATGACCGCGCTGAGCTTCATCCCGGCGTTCGTCATGCTGATGACCAGCTTCACCCGGATCATCATCGTCTTCTCCATCCTGCGCCAGGCGCTGGGCCTGCAATCGACGCCGTCGAACCAGGTGCTGGTGGGGCTGGCGCTGTTCCTGACCATGTTCGTCATGGCCCCGGTGTTCGACAAGATCAACAGCCAGGCCCTGCAGCCCTACCTGAACGAGCAGATTCCCGCCCAGGAAGCCCTGCAAAAGGCCGAGGTACCGCTGAAGGCGTTCATGCTGGCGCAGACTCGCACCTCCGACCTGGAGCTGTTCGTCCGCCTGTCCAAGCGCACCGACATCGGCAGCCCGGAGGCGACGCCGCTGACCATCCTGGTCCCGGCCTTCGTCACGTCCGAGCTGAAGACCGCGTTCCAGATCGGCTTCATGATCTTCATCCCGTTCCTGATCATCGACCTGGTGGTGTCCAGCGTGCTGATGGCGATGGGCATGATGATGCTGTCGCCGCTGATCATTTCCCTGCCGTTCAAGATCATGCTGTTCGTCCTGGTGGATGGCTGGGCGCTGATCATCGGGACGCTGGCGGGCAGTTTCGGCACCGTCTAGCGGTGCCGCCGGCTTGACGCGCCGCTGGCGCGCTGGAGAGAGACATGACCCCTGAGGTGGCACTCGACCTGTTCCGCGAGGCGTTGTGGCTGACGGCGATGATCGTCGGCGTGCTGGTGGTTCCGAGCCTGCTGGTCGGTCTCGTGGTGGCGATGTTCCAGGCCGCCACCCAGATCAACGAACAGACCCTGAGCTTCCTGCCGCGCCTGATGGTGATCCTGCTCACCCTGATCGTGCTGGGCCCCTGGCTGCTGCGGCAGCTGATGGAATACACCCAGACGCTGATCGGCAACATCCCGCTGCTGATCGGCTGATGCTGGAGCTGACCAACGCGCAGATCGGCGGCTGGATCGCCAGCTTCGTGCTGCCGCTGTTCCGGGTCGCGGCGCTGCTGATGACCATGCCGGTGATCGGCACCCAGCTGGTGCCGGTGCGGGTGCGACTGTACCTGGCGCTGGGCGTCTGCGTGGTGCTGGTGCCGAACCTGCCGCCGATGCCGCAGGTGGACGCGCTGAGCATGAAGGCCATGCTGCTGATCGGCGAGCAGATCCTGGTCGGCGCCTTGCTCGGCTTTTCCCTGCAGTTGCTGTTCCACGCCTTCGTGATCGCCGGGCAGATCATCTCGATGCAGATGGGCCTGGGCTTCGCTTCCATGGTCGACCCGGCCAACGGCGTCTCGGTGCCGGTGCTCGGCCAGTTCTTCACCATGCTGGTGACGCTGCTGTTCCTGGCGATGAACGGGCACCTGGTAGTGTTCGAGGTAATCGCCGAGAGCTTCGTCACCCTGCCGGTGGGCGAGGGCCTGAGCGGCAACCATTTCTGGATCATCGCCGGCAAGCTCGGCTGGGTGATGGGCGCGGCACTGCTGCTGGCGCTGCCGGCGATCACCGCGCTGCTGGTGGTGAACCTCGCCTTCGGCGCCATGACCCGCGCGGCGCCGCAACTGAATATCTTCTCCATCGGCTTTCCGTTGACCCTGGTGCTGGGCCTGGTGATCCTCTGGATCGGCACCGCCGACCTGCTCAGCCAGTACCAGGTGCTGGCCGGCGAGGCCCTGCAATTCCTCCGTGAACTGGTGCGGGCGAAATAGCCATGGCCGAGAGCGAAAGCGGGCAGGACAAGACAGAGGAACCCACGGAGAAACGCCGCCGCGAGGCGCGCGAGAAAGGGCAGTTGCCGCGTTCGCGGGAGCTGAACACCCTGGCCATCCTCATGGCCGGCGCCGGCGGCCTGCTGATCTACGGCGCCGACCTGGCGGGCGCCCTGTTGCGCCTGATGCGCAGCAATTTCGAGCTGTCCCGGGAAACCGCGATGAATACCGAGAGCATGCTGCAATTGCTCGGCGCTTCGGCCTACCTGGCTGCCCAGGGGCTCTGGCCGATCCTGCTGATGCTGCTGGTGGCGGCGATCGTCGGGCCGATCGCCCTCGGCGGCTGGCTGTTCTCGATGGACGCCCTGCAACCCAAGTTCAGCCGGCTCAACCCGCTGTCGGGGCTGAAGCGGATGTTTTCCGCCAAGTCGCTGCTCGAACTGAGCAAGGCGCTGATCAAGTTCCTGGTGGTGCTGGCGGTGGCCCTGCTGGTGCTCTCCGCCGACCGCGACGCCCTCCTGGCGCTGGCGCACCAGCCGCTCGAGCAGGCGATCCTGCACAGCGTGCGGGTGGTCGGCTGGAGCGCCTTCTGGATGGCCTGCAGCCTGCTGCTGATCGCCGCGGTGGACGTGCCCTACCAGATCTGGGACAACCGCCAGAAGCTGCTGATGACCAAGCAGGAAGTCCGCGACGAATACAAGGACTCCGAGGGCAAGCCCGAGGTCAAGTCGAAGATCCGCCAGATGCAGCGCGAGATGGCGCAGAGACGGATGATGGCGGCGGTGCCGGAGGCCGACGTGGTGATCACCAACCCGACCCACTTCGCCGTAGCCCTGAAGTACGACCCGGCGGGCGGCGGGGCGCCGCTGCTGCTGGCCAAAGGCAACGATTTCCTGGCCCTGAAGATCCGCGAGGTGGCCCAGGAGCACAAGGTGATGGTCATGGAGTCGCCGGCGCTGGCGCGAGCGGTGTACTACTCCACCGAGCTGGACCAGGAGATTCCCGCCGGGCTCTATCTCGCCGTGGCCCAGGTGCTGGCCTATGTCTACCAGCTCAAGCAGTACCAGGCCGGCAAGGGCAAGCGGCCGAGCCCGTTGAAGGACCTGCCGATCCCGCCGGACCTGCGTCGCGACGAGTGACCTGGCTGGAGCTACGCGCCGCGCTGTGGCAGCCTTGGCCGATACCCGCTCGGGATGAGAGCTTTGCCGTTCATGGATCGAACCTTGTCTGATCGTATTTTCCCGCCTGTCCTCCTGTTGCTCGCCCTGGCCTGGCTGCTGCCCTGGATGCCTGCGCACGCCGAAGCGCCGGCGGAATGGGTCGCCTTGCCCCTGTCGGAGCGGGTGGTGGATGCCACCCACACGCTGGACGAGGCGACGCGCCAACGCCTGGTGGAGAAGCTCGAGGCGCTGGAGCGGCGACGCGGTGCGCAGATCGCGGTGGTGATGCTGCCGACTACCGGTACCCTCGATATCGAAGCCTTCTCCGACAAGTTGTTCCAGGCCTGGAAGCTCGGCCGCAAGGCGGTCGACGACGGTCTGCTGCTGGTGGTGGCCAAGGATGACCGGCGCATGCGCATCGAGGTCGGCTACGGCCTGGAGGGTGCGGTGCCCGATGTGGTCGCCGGACGGATCATTCGCGAGCGGATGGCCCCGGCATTTCGCGAGGGCGACTACGCCGGCGGGATCGAGGCCGCGGTGGACGAGCTGATCCGCCTGGTCGACGGCGAAACGCTGTCGTCGGCCGCGTCGTCGGGTGCGCCGAAAGTCTCGCTGGGGCAATTGCCGGCGGAAGCCTGGGCGCTGCTGGTCGCCTTCATCTACGGATCGTTGGCCGGAGTGCTGTTGAGTGCCCGGGCGCTGCGCTGGCCCTGGCTGCTCGGCGGGGCGCTGCTCTGCTGGCTGCTGGGCACGCTGGCCGGCGCTTCCGGCGAATGGATGAGCGTGCTGCTGGTCGCTCCGCTGTGCATGCTGGTCGGCGGCGCGACCTTCGGCGCGCTGTGGACGGTGCGCCCGGCCTTCTACCTGGTGATCGGCGTACTGGTCTATGTAGCCCTGCTCGGGCTGGCGGCGCATTGGTTCAGCGCGGTGTCCTTCATCTACGGCCTGCTGTGGCCGGCCGGGGTGCTGATGCTGGCGGTTCTCTGCTGGTCGAACTACCGCCTGATGCGCTCGCTATGGCGCGAGCGGCGGAAAAGTTTCCACCGCCGACTGTGGGCGTTGCTGGCGGCCTACCTGCTGCTCGGATTGCTGTCCGGTGGCCTGGACGCACCGCTGGTCTGGCTGGCCCTGCTACCGTTCCAGCTCATGCTCGGGCTGCTGGTGTTCGGCCAGGTACGCCTGAGTGGGGGGGGTGGAGGCTCGTCGGGAAGCTCCGGCGGCGGTTCCTCCTCCTCTTCCTCCTCTTCCTCCTCTTCCTCCTCGTCGTCCGGCGGCTTTTCCGGGGGCGGTGGTTCCAGCGGCGGAGGCGGTGCGTCGGGCAGTTGGTAATGGGTTCCCGTTCATTTCATTCGGAGACAAGGATGTCTGCAATCACGCGTTATCTCGCCATGCTTCGCCTGTTCGGCATGCTGCTCTGCGCCGCCGCGATTCCCTCCGTTGCCACCGCGACGGTGCCGGTCACCGTCGCGGTGGCAGCGTCCGATGTCGAGGAGGAGGCCGTGGAGGCATCGGCGGTCGGCGCCGAGGCCGAGGCAGCGCGCGATGCGGGCTACGAGTCCGCGGAGGTTCCAGCGCTGGCGCGGCGGGTGACCGACCTTACCGCGACCCTCGACGCCGCCGAGCGTGCCCGCCTGGAAGCTTCGCTGGCCGCGCTGGAGGCCCGGAAGGGTGCCCAGGTAGCGATCCTGATGGTGCCCAGCACCTATCCGGACAGCATCGAGGCCTATGCGACGCGGGTCTTCGAGGCGTGGAAGCTGGGGCGCAAGGGGATCGATGACGGCGTCCTGGTGCTGGTGGCGAAGGACGACCGGCGCATGCGCATCGAAGTCGGCTATGGCCTGGAAGGAACGATCACCGACATCGATGCCGGGCGGATCATCCGCGAATACATGACCCCTGCGTTCCGTCAGCAAGACTACGCCGGCGGCCTGGAAGCGGCGGCGCAGCGCCTGGTACGACTGATCGACGGCGAGGCGTTGCCGCCGCCGCCGCGCGACCCGCTGGAGCCCGGCGCGGTACGGCAGACCCTGGCTATCGCATTCCTGCTCGGCGCTCTCGGCGGGGTGGCGCTGCTGGTACGTCCGCGCGCCTGGTACTGGACCCTGGGGGTGGTAGTGGCGCTCGCTGCGGCGTTGGCACTGGGGCGGCACTGGCCGGCAGGGGCGATGGTGGCGCTGGCGGAGATGGTGGCGGTCCTGGGCGTCGGCTTCGGCGCGTTGCTCAAGTATTCGCGCGGTGCCCGCTGGTTCTTCGCCATTCTTGTGCTCTATGCGCAGGGGCTGTTCTGGGCCTACAGCCGTTATGGCCTGCCGGTGCTCCATTACGGATTGGCCGTGCCGCTTTCGCTGGGACTGACCCTGCTGATGCTGGCCGGTGCCTGGCAGGGGCTGCGCAGAGGACGGCGCTGGGCCTACCTGCCGGGCCTGCTCGGCCTGCTGCTGACCCTGGCCCTGGAGTGCCTGCTGTTGCTGGTGGACGACCCGCTGAACAGCATCGAGGCGCTGATCATCCTGCCCGCCGCTTGCCTGCCGCTGCTCATCGGTTGCAATTTCAGCGCCGGCGGCTCGGGGGGAGGGCGTCGACGCGGCGGCGATTACGCTAGCTCATCGGGTTCCTCGTCGTCGAGTTCGTCCAGCTCGTCTTCGGACTCGTTCTCCGGCGGCGGAGGCTCGAGTGGCGGCGGTGGCGCCTCCGGTAGTTGGTGATTGGCGAAAACCCTTTTCAATCAATGAATTGAAAAGTTGGAACGGTTCCTGCAGTGACCCGCTCGACGCGCATTCCGGCGTCAAAAGTTTGTTCGGCGCCCACCTACGGGCGCCATACGCAGGGCAGGGGAGTCGAGAGTGGATCGCACGCAACTGATCAGCAATGTGCGCAGCAACCTGGCGGGACTGGGGCGCGGCAGCCTCGGCGTACCGGTCCTGCTGCTGGCCATGCTGGCGATGATGACCCTGCCGATCCCGCCATTCCTGCTGGACGTGCTGTTCACCTTCAACATCGCCCTGTCCATCGTCGTCCTGCTGGTCTGCGTGTACGCCCTGCGGCCGCTGGACTTCGCCGTGTTCCCGACCATCCTGCTGGTGGCGACCCTGTTGCGCCTGGCGCTGAACGTTGCCTCGACCCGCGTGGTGCTGCTCCACGGCCACGACGGCCATGGCGCCGCAGGCAAGGTGATCCAGGCCTTCGGCGAAGTGGTGATCGGCGGCAACTACGTGGTCGGGGTGGTGGTGTTCGCGATCCTCATGATCATCAACTTCGTGGTGGTGACCAAGGGCGCCGGGCGGATTTCCGAAGTCAGCGCGCGCTTCACCCTGGATGCCATGCCCGGCAAGCAGATGGCCATCGACGCCGACCTCAACGCCGGCCTGATCGAGCAGGAGGAAGCCAAGAAGCGCCGCAGCGAGGTGGCCCAGGAGGCCGACTTCTACGGTTCGATGGACGGTGCCAGCAAGTTCGTCCGCGGCGACGCCATCGCCGGCCTGCTGATTCTCTTCATCAACCTGATCGGCGGCGTCGCCATCGGCATGATCCAGCATTCGATGTCCTTCGGCGATGCCGGCAAGGTCTACGCCCTGCTGACCATCGGTGACGGCCTGGTGGCACAACTGCCGTCGCTGCTGCTGTCGACCGCGGCGGCGATCATGGTGACGCGGGTCTCCAGTTCCGAGGACATGGGCCAGCAGGTCAACCGGCAGATGTTCGCCTCGCCCAAGGCGCTGGCGATTTCCGCGGCGATCCTGATCGCCATGGGCGCCGTGCCGGGCATGCCGCACGTTTCCTTCATCGGCCTCGGCGCCCTGGCCGGTGCTGCCGCCTACTGGATCTGGCACCGGCAGAACAAGGCCAAGCAGGTCGCCGAGCAGGAGGTGCAGCGCCAGCAGGAGCTGCTGCCGGCGCAGCGCGCCCAGGAGGTCAAGGAACTGGGTTGGGACGACGTCACCCCGGTGGACATGGTCGGCCTGGAAGTCGGCTACCGGTTGATCCCGCTGGTCGACCGCAACCAGGGCGGGCAACTGCTGGCGCGGATCAAGGGCGTACGCAAGAAGCTGTCCCAGGAGCTGGGCTTCCTGATGCCCTCGGTGCACATCCGCGACAACCTCGACCTGCTGCCCAACGCCTACCGTCTGACCCTGATGGGGGTCAGCGTGGCCGAAGCGGAGATCTATCCCGATCGCGAGCTGGCGATCAACCCCGGCCAGGTATTCGGCAGCCTCAACGGCATCGCCGGCAAGGACCCGGCCTTCGGCCTGGAGGCGGTATGGATCGAGCCCGGCCAGCGCGACCAGGCGCAGTCGCTGGGCTACACCGTGGTGGATGCGAGCACCGTGGTCGCCACTCACCTGAACCAGGTGCTGCACAAGCACGCCCACGAGCTGCTGGGCCATGAAGAAGTGCAACAGCTCCTGCAATTGCTCGCGCGCAGCTCGCCGAAGCTGGCGGAAGAGCTGGTGCCGGGGCTGATTTCCCTGTCCACCCTGCTCAAGGTCCTGCAGGCGCTGCTCCAGGAGCAGGTGCCGGTGCGCGACATCCGTACCATCGCCGAGGCCATCGCCAACGTCGCTCCACGGAGTCAAGATCCCGGCGCGATGGTCGCCGCGGTTCGCGTCGCGTTGTCCCGCGCAATCGTGCAAAGCATTGTCGGGCTTGAGCCGGAGCTGCCTGTGATCACGCTCGAGCCGAGGTTGGAACAGATTTTGCTGAACAGCATGCAGAAGGCCGGACAAGGCTCCGAGGACGGCATGTTGCTGGAGCCGGGGATGGCCGAGAAGCTGCAACGCTCGCTGATCGAGAGCGCGCAACGCCAGGAGATGCTCGGTAAGCCGGCGATCCTGCTGGTTGCCGGACCGATCCGCTCGATGATGTCGCGCTTCGCGCGGATGGCGGTGCCCAGCATGCATGTGCTGGCCTACCAGGAAATCCCGGACAACAAGCAAGTCACCATCGTCGCGACGGTGGGACAGAACTGAACGAGGGCTGCGCCGGCTCCAGGGCCGGCACACCGGGCAACCTGAGGTTGCCGGCAAGACTACTGAACTGAGGGGTTCGGGCAATGCAAGTCAAACGCTTCTTCGCCGCCGATATGCGCCAGGCCATGAAACTGGTCCGCGACGAACTGGGTCCGGACGCCGCGATTCTCGGCAACCGCCGGGTCGCCGGCGGCATCGAGCTGACCGCGGCGCTGGATTACCAGGCCCCGCCGGCGCCGAGCAAGCCCAACCCGGCGCTGGAAGTGGAGCTGCGCAAGACCCAGGCGCGGATCGCCGAGGCGCGCGCCGAGTTGACGGCGCGTCCGGCGGAAAACCAGCGCAAGGACCGTCAATTGTTCGCCGAGGAGAAGCCGGCGCGTCCGTCCCTGGCCGAGTCCATGACGGCGGCGCAGGCCAAGCCCCAGGCGGGCGGCCAGACCCTAGAGGCAATGCGTTTCGAACTGAACGGCCTGCGCGAGCTGATCGAGGTACAACTGGGTTCCATCGCCTGGGGCCAGTTGCAGCACCAGCGTCCGCAGCAGGCCAATCTCTGGCGGCGCCTGCAGCGCATGGGCTTGCCGGCGGAGCTGAGCAAGCCGTTGCTGGAGCGGGTCGCCGCGGTGGGCGATACGCGCCAGGCCTGGCGCATGCTGTTGGCGCACCTGTCGCGTGCCGTGCAGACCCCCGAGCAGGACCCGCTCGACGCGGGCGGCGTACTGGCCCTGGTCGGCCCGGCAGGCGCCGGCAAGACCACCACCCTGGCGAAGATGGCCGCGCGCTACGTCCTCAAGTACGGCGCCCAGAGCCTGGCGCTGGTGAGCATGGACAGCTACCGGATCGGCGCCCAGGAGCAGATCAAGACCCTCGGTCGGATCCTCAACGTACCGGTGACCCTGGTCGATCCCGGCCAGTCGCTGATCCAGGCCCTGGCGCCGCTGGCGCGCAAGCGCATGGTGCTGATCGATACCGCCGGCCTGCCGGCCAGCGACCCGGCATTGCGCATGCAGCTCGAGGCACTGGCGTCGCCGAGCCTGAACGTGAAGAATTACCTGGTGATGGCCACCACCAGCCAGAGCCAGGTGCTCAAGTCGGCCTACCAGACCTATCGGCACTGCGGGCTGGCGGGTTGCATCCTGACTAAGCTGGACGAGGCGGGCAGCCTCGGTGAATCGATGGCGCTGGCTATCGCCCAGCGTCTCCCGGTAGCCTATCTGGCGGATGGGCCGCGGATTCCGGACGACCTGCAGGTGGCGCGCAGTCACCAACTGGTCAGCCGGGCGGTGAGCCTGCAGGCACCGGAAGAGCCCAGCGAGGACGCCATGGCCGAGATGTTCGCCGGGCTCTACCAGCAACCGGCGCGGCGTGCCGGCTGAGGACGTGGGAAGAACCGCGCGTGGCGCGGGTGACGGAAGCGAAGGTGGCTTCCGCCGGGCCGGGAGCGATGGCGCATCGTTCCCGCCAATACCGGAGAGCGCTGGAAGGGGCGTTCCGGGAAGACGACAACACAAGGTATGAAGCAGATGGGTAGCATGCATCCCGTACAGGTGATCGCAGTAACTGGCGGCAAGGGCGGCGTCGGCAAGACCAATGTGTCGGTGAACCTGGCACTGGCTCTGGCCGATCTCGGCCGTCGCGTCATGCTGCTGGATGCCGACCTCGGCCTGGCCAACGTCGACGTCCTGCTGGGACTCACGCCCAAGCGCACCCTGGCCGACGTGATCGAGGGACGCTGCGAACTGCGCGATGTCCTCCTCCTCGGTCCCGGTGGCGTGCGCATCGTTCCCGCGGCCTCCGGCACGCAGAGCATGGTGCACCTCTCGCCAATGCAGCATGCGGGGCTGATCCAGGCGTTCAGCGATATCAGCGACAACCTCGATGTCCTGGTCGTCGACACTGCCGCCGGGATCGGCGATTCGGTGGTCAGTTTCGTCCGCGCCGCGCAGGAGGTGCTGCTGGTCGTCTGCGACGAGCCGACCTCGATCACCGATGCCTACGCCCTGATCAAACTGCTCAACCGCGACCACGGCATGACCCGCTTCCGGGTCCTGGCCAACATGGCCCACAGCCCGCAGGAAGGACGCAACCTGTTCGCCAAACTGACCAAGGTCACTGACCGTTTCCTCGACGTCGCACTACAGTATGTAGGTGTCATCCCTTACGACGAGTCGGTACGCAAGGCCGTGCAGAAACAGCGAGCCGTATACGAGGCATTCCCCCGCTCGAAGGCGTCCCTGGCCTTCAAGGCGGTCGCGCAGAAGGTTGACAGCTGGCCGCTGCCGGCCAACCCGCGCGGGCACCTGGAGTTCTTCGTCGAACGACTGGTCCAACACCCCGCGACAGGTTCGGCCGTATGACAGCGGCCTCTGGAGTGCGTATGTATAGCAAGGCGCAAGCGCAGAACTCCCAGGAGCAACTGATCCAGCGTTACGCACCACTGGTCAAGCGCATCGCCTATCACCTGCTCGGCCGCCTGCCGGCCAGCGTGCAGGTGGAGGACCTGATGCAGGCCGGCATGATCGGCCTGCTCGAGGCCGCGAAGAAATACGACGCCGGCAAGGGCGCCAGCTTCGAGACCTATGCCGGCATCCGCATCCGCGGGGCCATGCTCGACGAGGTCCGCAAGGGCGACTGGGCGCCGCGTTCGGTGCACCGCAACACGCGCATGGTGACCGACGCGATCCGCGCGATCGAGGCGAGAACCGGGCGCGACGCTAAAGATCACGAAGTTGCTGCCGAACTCCAATTGAGCCTCGAAGATTACTACGGCATCCTCAGCGACACGCAGGGCAGCCGCCTGTACAGCTTCGACGACCTGTTGCAGGACGGCGAACATGGATTGCCGGAAGACACCAGCCTCAGTCACAACGAACCGATCCACGGCCTGCTCGACGAACGTTTCCAGGCGGCCCTGGCGGATGCCATCGCCAAGTTGCCGGAGCGCGAGCGCCTGGTGCTGGCGTTGTATTACGACGAGGAACTCAACCTCAAGGAGATCGGCGAGGTACTGGGCGTCAGCGAATCGCGGGTCAGCCAGTTGCACAGCCAGTGCGCCGCGCGTTTGCGCGCGCGCCTGGCCGATTGGCGGTCGGCCTGAACCGGCCTCGACCGCAGCTTGTAACCGTTAACGCAAAAGAATGTGTGGCGCGTCCCCTGGGGCGCGCTCTGGTCTGTACGGAGGTTTACTTGGACAAGAACATGAAAATTCTCATCGTGGACGACTTTTCCACGATGAGACGCATCATCAAGAACCTCTTGCGGGACTTGGGCTTCACCAATACCGCCGAGGCCGACGACGGCACCACGGCGCTGCCGATGCTGCACAGCGGCAATTTCGACTTTCTCGTCACCGACTGGAACATGCCGGGCATGACCGGCATCGATCTGCTGCGCGCGGTTCGCGCCGACGAGCGCCTCAAGCACCTGCCGGTGCTGATGGTCACCGCCGAGGCCAAGCGCGACCAGATCATCGAAGCGGCCCAGGCCGGGGTCAACGGCTATGTGGTCAAACCCTTCACCGCTCAGGTCCTGAAGGAAAAGATCGAGAAGATTTTCGAGCGGGTCAACGGCTGAAGCCGGCCAAGAGGGTGTCATGGTGCTTGGTAACGATTCCACGGGCGACGAATTCGAATCGACCCTGAAAAAACATGCGCGCGAACTGGTGGACTGTCTCGAACGGGGGCACTTCCAGCAGGCGGTGCAATTGATCCAGGAGCTCAGCCAGGCCAGGGACCGTGGCCTCTACCAGGAAGTGGGCAAGCTGACCCGCGAACTGCACAACGCCATCGTCGATTTCCAGATCGACCCGCATTCCCCCCACGCGCAGGAAATGTCGCAGATCGCCGATGCCACCGATCGTCTTTCCTACGTAGTGGAAATGACCGAGAAGGCCGCCAACCGGACCATGGACCTGGTGGAGCAGAGCGCCCCGCTGGTCAACCAGTTGGGCGACGATTCGCGGGAGCTGCACCAGGAGTGGCAACGCTTCATGCGCCGGGAAATCGACGCCGACGGCTTCCGCGAGCTGGCCAAGCGCATCGAACAGTTCCTCGTGCGCAGCGGCGAGAACGCCGGCCAGTTGTCCTCGCAGCTCAATGACATCCTGCTGGCGCAGGATTACCAGGACCTGACCGGCCAGGTGATCAAGCGTGTCACCAAGCTGGTCACCGAGGTCGAGAGCAACCTCGTGAAGCTGGTCTGGATGGCCGGCCAGGTGGACCGTTACGCCGGAATCGAGCACGACCACGTGAGCATGCGCCACCAGGCCGCGCTGGAGCGTTCGGCCAAGGGCGAGGGGCCGCAGGTCGCCGCGGAAAAACGAGAGGATGTGGTGTCCGGGCAGGATGACGTGGACGATCTGCTGTCCAGCCTGGGTTTCTGACCCGCTCGGCTCAAGACTGCGGCATCGCTGCCGTTAAGTAAGCATTGAACGCTGGCATCCGCGGGCTGCTGGCACAGCCTTCGTCATGCCGGTGATCCCGGCGGGCGGGCTGAAGTCGGTCCGGAAAGCCGGGCCGGTATTTCCGGCAGGACAGCGGTCCTGCCGATCCTTTCGAGTAACACGTCTCTGGGAGCAGCCGAATGAGCTTCGACGCCGATGAAGAAATCCTCCAGGACTTCCTGGTTGAGGCCGGCGAGATTCTCGAGCAATTGTCCGAGCAACTGGTCGAGCTGGAGAGCCGGCCGGACGATATGGACCTGCTCAATGCCATTTTCCGTGGGTTCCATACGGTCAAGGGCGGTGCCGGCTTCCTCCAGCTGAACGCGCTGGTGGAATGCTGCCACATTGCGGAAAACGTCTTCGATATCCTGCGCAAGGGCGAGCGGCGCGTCAGCTCCGAACTGATGGATGTGGTGCTGCAGGCGCTGGATACGGTCAACGCGATGTTCGACCAGGTGCGCGAGCAGTCCGAACCGACCCCGGCGACGCCCGAGCTGCTGGCGGCCCTTGCCCGCCTGGCCGAGCCCGAGGGCGCCGAGCCCGCGGAACCTGTGCAAGCGCCGCCGGCGGCCGTTCCGCCAGCCGAGCCTGCGGCGCCGCCGGAAGCACCCGCGCAGAGTGCCTCCAGCGATATCACCGACGACGAGTTCGAGCAGTTGCTGGATGCTCTGCAGGGCGACGAAGCGCCGGCCTCCGCCGTTGCAGAAGCGCCCGCGGCTCCCGCTGGCGACGAGATCAGCGACGCCGAGTTCGAGGCGTTGCTCGACCAGTTGCACGGCAAGGGCAAGTTCGTCCCGCCGGCGGTCTCGGCCGAGCCTGCGCAAGTCCCCGCCGAGGCGGTCGAGCCGGCCGCGGCTGCCGCTGGTGACGATATCAGCGACGACGAGTTCGAGGCGCTGCTCGACGAACTGCACGGCAAGGGCAAGTTCGGCGATGTCCCGGAAGCCGCCGGCACACCCGCCGCACCGGCTGCCGCGGCTCCAGCGGCTGCGCCGGCGGAGCAGGGCAAGGCGCCGGCCGCCGCGGGCGGCGATGAGATCAGCGACGACGAGTTCGAGTCGCTGCTCGACGAACTGCACGGCAAGGGCAAGTTCAACGGCGCCTCCGAGGCCGTGGCGGCCGCCGCGGCGGTAGCCAAGAACATCGCGGCGAAGAGTCCCGCGGCGAAACCGGTCGCTCCGGCCAAGGCCGCCGCCGCGCGTCCGGCGGCGCCCGACAGGCCCACGGCAAGCGAGGCGGAGACCACCGTGCGGGTGGATACGGCGCGTCTCGACGAGATCATGAACATGGTCGGCGAGCTGGTGCTGGTGCGTAACCGCCTGGTGCGCCTGGGCCTGAACAGTGGCGACGAGGCCATGGCCAAGGCCGTGGCCAACCTCGACGTGGTCACCGGCGACCTGCAGATGTCGGTGATGAAGACCCGCATGCAGCCGATCAAGAAGGTCTTCGGCCGCTTCCCGCGCCTGGTTCGCGACCTGGCGCGGAACATGAAGAAAGAGATCAACCTGGAGCTGGTGGGCGAAGAGACCGACCTCGACAAGAACCTGGTCGAGGCCCTCGCCGATCCGCTGGTGCACCTGGTGCGCAACGCCGTCGACCACGGCATCGAGAGTCCGGAGGAGCGCGAGGCCGCCGGCAAGCCGCGGGTCGGCCAGGTGGTGCTGTCAGCGGAGCAGGAGGGTGACCACATCCTCCTGATGATCACCGACGACGGCAAGGGCATGGACGCCGAGGTGCTGCGCAACAAGGCGGTGGAGAAGGGCCTGCTGGAGCGCGATGCGGCGGACCGCCTGACCGACCTGGAGTGCTACAACCTGATTTTCGCCCCGGGTTTCTCGACCAAGACCGAGATTTCCGACGTGTCCGGCCGCGGTGTCGGCATGGACGTGGTGAAGACCAAGATTTCCCAGCTCAACGGCACGGTCAACGTGTTTTCGCAGAAGGGGTCCGGCTCGAAGATCGTCATCAAGGTGCCGCTGACTTTGGCGATCATGCCTACCCTTATGGTGATGCTGGGCAGCCAGGCGTTCGCCTTCCCGCTGGTCAACGTCAACGAAATCTTCCATCTTGACCTGTCGCGCACCAATGTCGTGGATGGCCAGGAAGTGGTGATCGTCCGCGACAAGGCCTTGCCGCTGTTCTATCTCAAGCGCTGGCTGGTGCCGAGTGCGGCCCACGAAGAGCAGGGTGAGGGACACGTGGTGATCCTGTCGGTCGGCACCCAGCGCATCGGTTTCGTCGTCGACCAGTTGGTGGGACAAGAAGAAGTGGTGATCAAGCCACTCGGCAAGATGTTGCAGGGCACCCCCGGCATGGCGGGCGCCACCATCACCGGGGACGGGCGCATCGCCCTGATCCTCGATGTGCCGAGCATGCTCAAGCGTTACGCACGGCGCATCTGACGCCGCGTATGGGTTTCCGGCGGCGCAGGAGCGTCGCCCTCTGAGGAGTAGCTATGGCAGTCAAAGTCCTGGTGGTGGACGATTCGGGGTTCTTCCGCCGCCGTGTCTCGGAGATTCTCTCCGCCGATGGACAGATCCAGGTGGTCGGCACCGCCACCAATGGCCGCGAGGCCATCGAGCAGGCGCTGGCCCTGAGACCCGATGTGATCACCATGGATTACGAGATGCCGCTGATGGACGGCATCACCGCGGTACGCAACATCATGCAGCGTTGCCCGACCCCGGTCCTGATGTTCTCCTCGCTGACCCACGAGGGCGCGCGGGTGACCCTGGATGCACTGGACGCTGGAGCGGTCGACTACCTGCCGAAGAATTTCGAGGACATCTCGCGCAACCCGGACAAGGTCCGCCAGTTGCTCTGCGAGAAGGTCCTGACCATCGCCCGTAGCAATCGTCGCTCGATCAGCCTGCCGCCGCTGCCTTCGGCCACCTCGTCCAGCCATGCGCCGGCGTCGTCCTCCAGCGTCGGCGCGAGCGCGCGTGTTGGTGCCGGCGCGTCGCCGGCCCCGGCGTCGACCTCGGCGGCGCCGAAGCGCAAGGCCTACCGGCTGGTCGCGATCGGTACCTCCACCGGTGGACCGGTTGCCTTGCAGCGGGTGCTGACCCAGTTGCCGGCCAACTTCCCGGCGCCGCTGGTACTGATCCAGCACATGCCGGCGGCCTTCACCAAGGCCTTCGCCGAGCGCCTCGACAAGCTGTGCCGGATCAACGTCAAGGAGGCGGAGGACGGCGACATCCTGCGTCCCGGCCTGGCGCTGCTGGCGCCGGGCGGCAAGCAGATGATGGTCGACGGCCGCGGCACGGTGCGCATCCTCCCCGGCGACGAACGCCTGAACTACAAGCCCTGCGTCGACGTGACCTTCGGCTCGGCGGCCAAGGCCTACAACGACAAGGTCCTGGCGGTGGTCCTCACCGGCATGGGCGCCGACGGGCGCGAGGGTGCGCGCCTGCTCAAGCAGGGCGGCAGCCAGGTGTGGGCGCAGGACGAGGCCAGTTGCGTGATCTACGGGATGCCGATGGCCGTGGTCAAGGCCAACCTGGCGGACGCGGTGTACGGGCTCGACGACATCGGCCGGCACCTGGTCGAGGCGTGCCAGTAAGCGTGCGTGCAGGAATGAGGAGACTGCCTTCGATGGCCACCCACGTGACGAGCTGCGCGCGCCTTCGCCGAGCCGAGGGGACGCGCTGATGGATGTGCTCAGCCTGGTCGGGATCATCCTGGCGTTCGTCGCCATCGTCGGCGGCAACTTTCTCGAGGGCGGCCACGCCGGAGCCCTGCTCAACGGTCCGGCGGCGCTGATCGTGATCGGCGGCACCCTGGCCGCGGCGCTGTTGCAGACCCCGGTGAACGTGCTCAAGCGCGGCCTGGGCATGCTCGGCTGGGTGTTCTTCCCGCCGCGCGAGGATCTTTCCGGGGGAATCGACCGGATCGTCTCCTGGAGCATGACCGCGCGCAAGGAAGGCCTGCTCGGCCTGGAGAGCATCGCCGATGCGGAGCCCGATCCCTATGCGCGCAAGGGCCTGCAACTGCTGGTGGACGGCGCCGAGCCGGAAGTCATCCGCAGCATCCTCGAGGTCGACCTGTTCACCCAGGAAAGTCGCGACCTGCAGGCCGCCAAGGTGTTCGAGAGCATGGGCGGCTATGCGCCGACCATCGGCATCATCGGCGCGGTAATGGGCTTGATCCATGTGATGGGCAACCTGGCCAACCCGGCGCAGCTCGGCAGCGGCATCGCCGTGGCCTTCGTCGCCACCATCTATGGCGTCGGCTTCGCCAACCTGCTCCTGCTGCCGATCGGCAACAAGCTGAAAACCCTGGTACTGCGCCAGTCGCGCTACCGCGAGATGCTCCTGGAGGGCCTGCTGTCCATCGCCGAGGGCGAGAACCCGCGTTCCATCGAGTTGAAGCTGCAAGGCTTCATGGACTGACCGGAGCCGAGCATGCAGCGCCGCCGTCGCCACCAGGAGGAACACGAGAACCACGAACGCTGGCTGGTTTCCTATGCCGACTTCATCACCCTGCTGTTCGCCTTCTTCGTGGTGATGTATTCGATTTCCTCGATCAACGAGGGCAAGTACAAGATCCTCTCGGAGACCCTCACCGGCGTGTTCAACCAGCCCGACCGCTCGTTGAAGCCGATTCCCATCGGCGACGAGCGGCCGCGCACCACCGAGCCGGAGCGCACCAGCGTCGAGGAGCAGCCCAGCGACAACGCGGCCAGCGCCGACTCGCTGGAGCGGATCGCCGACAGCGTGCGCGATGCCTTCGGCGACTTGATCGCCTCCGACCAGTTGAGCGTGCGCGGCAACGAGCTGTGGATCGAGATCACTCTCAATTCCAGCCTGCTGTTTCCCAGCGGCGATGCGCTGCCCAACGATGCCGCCTTCGATATCGTCGAGAAGGTCGCCAAGATCCTGGCGCCCTACAAGAACCCGATCCATGTCGAGGGCTTCACCGATGACGTGCCGATCCATAGCCCGCGCTATCCCACCAACTGGGAACTGTCGGCGGCGCGGGCGGCGAGCATCGTCCGCCTGCTCGGCAACGATGGGGTCGAGCCGTCGCGGATGGCTGCGGTGGGCTATGGTGAATTTCAGCCGGTGGCGGACAATGCCAGCGCCGAGGGGCGGGCGAAGAATCGCCGGGTGGTGCTGGTGATCTCGCGCAACCTGGAGGTGCGGCGCAGCGTCAGCGGGGTCGGCAGCGGCAAGGCGCAACCGGATTCGGCGCTCCGCCACGCAGGCTCGGCAGCTGGCACGCAAGCTGCAGATACTGGCGGTACGCCGGCGCCCGCGCCGGCAACCGTCAATTCCCCGTCGCCTTCGCCATGAGCGCGCGAACCATGGTTTGCGTACGGGCGCCGGGGCCGAACTGGCCATTAGCGCGGCCCCAACCGGGTAGACCCATGCCAGGAAGAGTAGAGCAATGAAAGTCTGGGCAGTCGCCAATCAGAAAGGAGGGGTCGGCAAGACCACCTCGTCCATCGCCCTGGCCGGCCTGTTGGCGGATGCCGGCAAGCGCGTGGTCGTGGTCGACCTGGACCCCCACGGCTCGATGACCAGCTATTTCGGCTATGACCCGGACACCCTCGAGCACAGCGCCTTCGACCTGTTCCTGCACCAGGGCAACGTCCCCGAGGGGCTGCCGGCCTCGCTGCTGCGCAGCACCAGCAACGAACGCATTTCCCTGCTGCCGTCGAGTACCGCGCTGGCCACCCTGGAGCGCCAGTCGCCGGGCAAGAGCGGTCTCGGCCTGGTGGTCTCGAAGAGCCTGGCGCAGCTCTGGCAGGATTTCGACCATGCGATCATCGACAGCCCGCCGCTGCTCGGCGTGCTGATGGTCAACGCCCTGGCCGCCAGCCAGCACCTGGTGATCCCGGTGCAGACCGAGTTCCTCGCGGTGAAAGGGCTGGAGCGGATGGTCAACACCCTGGCGATGATCAACCGGTCGCGCAAACAGGCGTTGCCCTATACCATCGTACCTACGCTGTTCGACCGGCGGACCCAGGCTTCGCTGAGCACGCTGCGGATTCTCAACGAGAACTACCCGGACAACCTGTGGCAGGCGTTCATTCCCATCGATACCCGCCTGCGCGATGCCAGCCGGGCCGGGGTCACGCCGTCGCAGCACGACGGCAAGAGTCGCGGGGTGATCGCCTACCGCGCCTTGCTCAAGCATCTGCTGGCGCAGCAGCCGGCCACCCGGGTGGCCTGATGGCGCGCCGGTCGCCGCGCCGACAGGCGCATTCAAGCCGCACCGGAGTGCGGCCGATAACCGTTGTAGACCCCTGTCGCGGAATACCCACATGAGCGCCGCCACCGCCACCCGTTCGCAACTGGCCTTGCAGTCCTACCTGGATGCGTTGCTCCAGGAGGCCACTTTCGAGGACCTGGAACCTCTCGTCGAGACGCCGCCAGCGCCTGCGCCCGCGCCGTTGAAGCCTGTCGCGCTGGCGGTCGCCGAAGTGGCGACACCGGCCCCGGCGCTGGAAACGCTGCCGGTCGACCACGGGTTCGACGAGTTCGAGGCCGCGGTGCTCGAGGAGCAGGTCCGCGATGCGCGCCTGGTTCCGCCGGCGCCGGCGGCCCTGCTCGACGAACCGACGACGTTGCGCGAGCTGCCGGTCGAGCCACGGCCCCACGAAGTCATCGAGTTGCGCGTGCCGAGCGCCCCGGCGAGCGTCGGCGAGCCGCCGCTGCTCGACCTGCCGCTGCTCGACGACGGTCGTCCGGCCTGGGCGGCGGAGCCCTTCGAGTGCCTGCTGTTCGACGTCGCCGGGCTGACCCTGGCGGTGCCGCTGGTGTGCCTCGGCTCGATCTATCCGCTGGAGAACCAGGAACTGACCCCGTTGTTCGGCCAGCCCGACTGGTTCCTCGGCATCCTGCCGTCGCAGGCGGGCAACCTGAAGGTGTTGGACACCGCACGCTGGGTGATGCCCGAACGCTACCGCGACGACTATCGCGACGGCCTCAAGTACGTGATCTCGGTCCAGGGCTACGAGTGGGGGCTGGCGGTGCACCAGGTGAGCCGCTCGATCCGCCTCGACCCGGCCGAGGTGAAATGGCGCAGCCAGCGTAGCCAGCGGCCCTGGCTGGCCGGCACGGTCATCGAACACATGTGTGCGCTGCTGGATGTGGCGGCGCTCGCCGAACTGATCGCCAGCGGCGCCGTCAAGCGCCTGCACGGCGACCATTGATAGACAGCTTCCGCCACTTGCGGCGGTTTTCGAGAGGTTAGGGGAATGAGCAAAGCCACCGCGCAAAGCGCCGAAGATCCGATCCTGCAGTGGGTCACCTTCCGCCTGGACAACGAGAGCTACGGCATCAATGTGATGCAGGTCCAGGAGGTGCTGCGCTACACCGAGATCGCCCCGGTGCCGGGCGCGCCGAGCTACGTGCTGGGCATCATCAACCTGCGCGGCAACGTGGTCACGGTGATCGACACCCGCCAGCGCTTCGGCCTGGACCCTGCGCCGGTCAGCGACAACACGCGGATCGTCATTATCGAGGCGGACAAGCAGGTGGTCGGCATCCTGGTCGACAGCGTCGCCGAGGTGGTCTACCTGAAGCAGTCGGAAATCGAGACCGCGCCGAACGTCGGCAACGAAGAGTCGGCCAAGTTCATCCAGGGTGTCTGCAACAAGAACGGCGAGCTGCTGATCCTGGTCGAGCTGGACAAGATGATGACCGAGGAAGAATGGTCGGAGCTGGGCAGCATCTGATGCGTTCTACCGACACGAGGGCCTGCTGAGATGGAGGTCGTCGCGCTGGCACTGGCGCTCGCCGCCTGCCTCGGCCTGGCGGCGGCGTGCCTGTGGCTGCGCCGTGAATTGCGCCGCCTGCAAGCTGCGCTGGCGCAGCAGGCGGAGGAGGGCGCCGCGCGCGAGCGCCGGCTCAAGGAGCTGAGCAAGCGCATCGAGTCCTACCAGCAGGTCAACGTGCGCATGGGCGAGGCCTTGCAGGACCTCGGCAAGCAACTCGCGCCGCTTCCCGACCGGGTCGCGCGCCTGGAGCAGCGCGATCCGACCACGCTGTCGTTCAGCCAGGCCGCACGCCTGGTCGGGCTCGGCGCCAGCGCCGAAGACCTGACCCAGGCCTGCGGTCTGTCGCAGGCCGAGGCCGAGCTGGTGGCGCGCCTGCACGAAGCCAAGGGCAAGTGACGGTCGCCGGCCCGGCGCTGGCGCTGGCGCTTTTCAGGCGAGCAGGCGGCTCGCCACTTCTGCCAGTGTCACCTCTCCCCTGAACTCCCCGCAGCTCTGCGCCGGCAGGCGATCCTCGATGGCATGGGCGAAGCGCACCGCCGGGTCCTGCTCCAGCTTCTCCAGGTGTCGATGCAGGCGCGGAAAGTCGTGTTGCAGGTCGAAGTAACCCAACTCCCGTCCCCAGCGAGCGGTACCCGCGAGGTAGGCGTCGGCCACGCTCGGCCCTTCGCCGGCCAGCCACTTGCGGTCGTCGAGCAGCTTGTCGATCCGTCCATAGGCTCGCGCCGCGCGCGCCAGCGCCCTTGCCGTCGTGGTCGCGTCGGCGTCTTCCAGATAGAACAGGGCACCCCAGGCCGAATGGCATTCGGTATGCAGGAGGGCGAGGGCGAAGTTCAGTTCGTCGAACTCGGCGCTGCCCTGCGGATAGCCGAGCTTCCTGCACAGGTCGCGTGCCGCCAGGTGCTGGAGGATGGCCAGGCTTTCGCTGAGCGTGCGGCCGTCCTCCAGGAGCAGGGTGGGCGTCTGGCGCGCTGGGTTCAGGCGCACGTAGGCGCGCTCGCCGGGCTCCAGCGGCATTTCGATCCGACACAGGCGATAGGGGCGGCCGAGCCATTCAAGGGCCACGATCGAGCCGAAGGAACAGCCGTGGGGTACGCCATAAAACAGTACAGGTTCCATTTTCCATCTCCGTTCAGGTAACGCACGTTGCGCATCGCAACCGGGCTGAACGCAGGGTAGAGGGGATATAGGCTATATTCGGTCCTGATTTTTCCGACGGATCGAAAAATGTCCAAGCCCACGGTGCGCGTGCTCGCCCTGCTCGAACTGCTGCAGAGCCACGGCCAGCTCAGCGGTAGCGAGCTGGCCAGGCGCCTGGAGGTGGATGGACGGACGCTGCGTCGCTATATCGTCGCCCTCGAGGAGCTGGGCATACCCATCTCGGCGGAGCGCGGACGCCATGGCGGTTACCGCCTGGTGGCCGGTTTCAAGCTCCCGCCGCTGATGTTCAGCGCGGAGGAAACCCTGGCCGTGTCCCTCGGCCTGCTGGCGGTGCGCAGTCTCGGCCTGGGTGAAAGCGAGCTGGCCCTGGAAAGTGCGCAGGCCAAGCTGGGCAGGGTGATGCCCGTTGCGCTGCGGCGGCGCCTCGTGGCGCTCCGCGAGACCGCCAGCCTGGACCTGGCCCGCGCCCGGGCGGGAACCAGTGTGGCGGCGCTGGCGACCCTCGCCGAAGCCGCCCAGGTCCGTGCGCGGGTCGAGTTCCGCTATCGCGACCCGCAGGGCGCCGAAACCCTCCGCCAACTCGATCCCTACGGCCTGGCCTATCGCAACGGCTGCTGGTACGTCAGCGGTTTCTGCCACCTGCGCCAGGCGTTGCGCTCGTTCCGTCTCGATCGCCTGGACGCGCCGCGCATGCTGGCGGAGCGCTTCGAGCGACCGGCGGATTTCGATACCCTCCGCCACCTGCGGGAGAGCTTCGCCCGGATGCCGCGCGCCTACCCGGTGGAAATCCTGATGCGGGCGGCGAGGGAGCAGGTGGTCGCGGTGCTCGGCGAGCCCCTCGGTCTGCTCGCCGAGGTCGATGGCGGTACGCTGTTGCGCGCCAGCACCGACGACCTGGACTGGTTCGCCCGGCGCCTGTGCGGCCTGCCGTTCGACTTCGAGGTCAGGCAGCCGCTGGAGTTGCGCGAGCCGTTGAGGCGCCAGGCCGAGCGTGTCCTGCGTAACCTGGGCCAGGAGGAAGCTTCGGATCACAGGTAGGCATTTAGAGGAAAAGTCCTATTAATTGCGCGGCTGTCGCTTTCTAGAATCGGTCCTGGTCAACCCGCACGTTTCCAGGAGGCCACAAGGATGCCTGCAATACCCCTGCGCGCCATGGTGCTGTGCGCCAACCCCGGCCGTCTGCTCAGGTACGGAGCGCTGTTCAACCGCTGCGGCTACTTCCACCTGAGCCTGTGCCTGGACCGACGGGAGCTGCGGCGCTCCCTGGACCAGGGTTACCCGTACGACTATTGCCTCTACGACGGATTCCGCCTGGACCAGGGCTGCAAGGGCACGCTGGCGATGCTGGGACGCAGTGGCAGCATCCGGCGCTTCCTGCTGGTGGGTGAACTCGATTGCCGCGAGAAGCGCCTGTTGTTCGAGTGGAGCAGAGGCCATGGCCTGAGCATCGGCGCGGTGTCCGACCGGCCTTTGGGCCAGGTCGCCCTGGCCGCGTTGATCAAGCGTGATCGCGGCTGCCCCGACCTCCTGCGCGGCATCGCCTGAGGCGGCTTCCGGGAAGATGAGGTAAGGTCGTTTTCCAACCTTCCATGGCGAGACAGCGCATGACCGTCCAGGCCGATATCCTCAAGGCGATCGAAGGCATCGAGCATGGCTTCCAGCAAGCCGGCCAGGCACTCTCCGAGCGGATATTCCATTGCCGGCAGGTGCATGGCGCCGAGATCGTCGACGCGCGCTCGTTGTCGGAATCGGGACGGCATGCCGCCGACGGCGTTTTCAGCGAAGGGCCGCTGGCGGTCGCGGTGGTCACCGCGGACTGCCTGCCGATTCTCATGAGCAGTCGCGACGGTCGGGTGGTGGCCGCCCTGCATGGCGGCTGGCAGGGGCTCGTCGCCGGTATCGTCGGCGCGGCGGTGGCGCGCTTCAATGCGCGCGGCGTCGCCAGCGCGGACATCCGGGTCGCCATCGGTCCCGGGATCAAAGCCTGCTGCTACGAGGTGAGTGCCGGGTTCATCGAGGCGTTGCAGGTCGGCCACGGCCGCCTCTGGGAGGGCGCGGTGCCGCCCTGGAGCCAGCGTCGTCCGCTCCCCGAGCGGCCACCCCGGTTCGCTCCGCCCGAGCCAAGGCAGGCGGAGCAGGGCGCCTGGCTGGACCTGGTAGCCTTCTGTCGCCAGTTGTTCCAGGCCGCCGGCGTCGGGCCGGCGCAGATCGAAGCCAGCGCCGTCTGCACCTACTGTTCCGGCGATGCGTTCGCCAGTCATCGCCGACGCCAGCGCCTGGGCGAGGAGAAGCGTCAGCAGTACGCCTGGATCGCGCGCAAGCCGTGACCGCGTATCGGTATTGTCCGGAAATCCTGGATAGTCATGACGGTTGTCTGCTGTTTATCCGCCAATAGCCGGCTTCTAGACTTTCCCTGTCGATGCGTGGCTGTCGCCACGCTCATTCCAGGAGAGTCCCAGCATGCCTGACATCACCCAAGCCGCCATCGTCACCGGCGCCTCCCGCGGCATCGGTCGCGCCATTGCCCGGCGGTTGGCCGCCGACGGTTTCGCGGTCGCGGTCAACTATGCCGGCAACCAGACCATGGCCGACGAGGTCGTGGCCGAAATCGTCGCCGCCGGCGGCACGGCCATCGCCGTACAGGGCGACGTGGCCAGCCCGGAGGACATGGACAAGCTGTTCGAAGCCACCAGGGGCGCCTTCGGCCGCATCGACGTGGTGGTCAACAGCGCCGGCACGATGCCCTACCTGAAGATCGCCGACGGCGACCTGGAGGGCTTCGACCGGGTGATCCGCACCAACCTGCGCGGCGCCTTCATCGTGCTCGGCCTGGCTGCCCGGCATGTCGAGCGCGGCGGACGGATCATCGCCCTGTCCACCAGCGTGATCGCCCGGGCGCTGCCCAGCTACGGTCCGTACATCGCGTCCAAGTCCGGGGTCGAGGGGCTGGTGCACGTGCTGGCCAACGAGTTGCGCGGCCAGGACATCAGGGTCAACGCGGTGGCGCCCGGCCCGGTGGCCACCGAGCTGTTCTTCAACGGCAAGAGCGCCGAACAGATCGACCAGATCGCCAGGCTGGCGCCGCTGGAGCGTCTCGGCGAGCCGGACGAGATCGCCGCGGCGGTGTCCTTCCTCGCCGGGCCGGACGGGGCCTGGGTCAATTCCCAGGTGCTGCGGGTCAACGGCGGTTTCGCCTGAGCCGTGTGGGCGGGGCACGAAAAAGCCGGCGCGAAGGCCGGCTTTTTCGTGGTCGCCACTGGCGGTCAGCGGTCGTTCTTGGTCGAGGAGCCGATGGCGTTGCTCAAGCCCTTGCTGTTGTGATCGCCGGGGGTGGTGGCGGAGATCGCGCTGGCCTGCGACAGCCCGCGGCTGTCGCGGGAGCTGGCGATGCCGGAGGTGGCTGAACCATGGCCTTTGCTGGAGTGGCCGCCGAGGTTGCCGCCATGGCTGCCGCCCTTGCCGCCGCCATGACCGCCACCGTTGCCGCCGCCATTTCCGCCCTTGGCATAGGCGGAGCCGACAGGAGAAAGCTCGCCAGGCAGCAGGGTGCTGCCCGCGAACAGCAGGCCGAGAGCAGCTACGGCGAACAGGGTATGTTTTTTCATTTGAGGGATGCCTCCGCAGGCATGTGGTGTGCCGTCTAAAGACCGTTGCGCGAACGACAGGTTCTGTGGAAAGCGACGGATGGCGGGCCCTGCCGGTGGTTCCTCCTTCAGCGGTTGCGCCAGTGCTCGGCGAGCAATCCGTAGAGCGCCGAGTCGGAGACTTCTCCGGAAACGATCCAGCGTTGTGCGAGCAGGCCCTCCTGGCGGAAGCCCAGGCGCTCCAGGCTGGCGGCCGAAGGCCGGTTGCGCGGATCGATCTCCGCCTCCAGGCGGTTCAGGTCGATTTCATCGAAAGCGAACGCCAGCAGCCTGCGCAGCGCCTCGCGCATGTAACCCCGGCCCTGGGCTGCACGTGCCAGGCAGTAGCCGAGTTCGGCGCGGCGCGAGCCTTTCTCGAAATGGAAGAGGATACAACTGCCGAGCAATTGGCCGTCTTCTCGACGCTCGATGGCCAGGTTCAGGTATTCGCCGTCGACGAGCGCCTGGCTGTCCCGCAGGATCGCCTCGCGGGCCTGCGCAGGGGTCGTCCACGGCGGTGTGTTCCAGTAACGCATGACTTCCGGGTCGGACATCATGGCGAACAGCGGCGCGGCGTCTTCCTCTCGGAAAGTGCGTAGCCGCAGGCGCGGGGTGTCCAACGGGTGGGGAAAGACGAAGTTCATCGGGCGCTCCTTTGCCGAGGTCGGAGGCTGCGCAGCTTAGCGCGCAGCGGCGAGGTCCTGGAGCTGATGTGCGTGCGGATGTTTCGCCGTGCGGGCTGGCTCAGTCGCCGGGACCGCCGAGTAGCAGCATCTGGTTGCCATCCGCGGCGTCCGGCGCGAATCCCTCGGGACACTTGCCTTTCAGGTGCCAGGCGAAGGCGATGATCTCGGCGATGGTGCGATACAGCGCTTCCGGAATGGCGTCGCCGAGTTCCAGGCGGGCGAGCAGGCGGACCAGCTCGGCGTTCTCGTAGATCGGTACCTCGTAGTCGCGGGCGATGGCCAGGATCGCCTCGGCCAGTTCGGCGTCGCCCTTGGCGGAAAGGGTCGGCGCGGCCTGGCCGTCGTAGCTCAGGGCGATGGCCTGGCGCGGGGCGGGTGACTGCTTTCTGTTCATGCGGTTTCGTCTACCCAGCGTTGTTCGATGGTCGCTCGCGGGCCCTGGGGCGGGCGGCCGCGTTGGCAGGTGATCTCGCCAACGGTCAGGCCGGCGTCGCGCAGGCGTTGGCGCAGGTGGCCGAGTTCATGCTCGACCAGCCGCGCGGTCGCGTCTCGCTCGGCCCAAAGCTGGCTGGACAGGCTGCCGCGTAGCAGGGTCGCCTGGGCGTGCAGCGGTCCCAGCGGCTCCAGGTCGAAGGCCAGTTCGACGCGCCAGAGGCTTTCGCGGGCCTCTTCGCCGGTCTTGCGCTGTTCTTCCTGGAACTTCACCTGCAACGGTACCACCGAGTGCTGATGGCGCATGGGCACCTCCATCTGCCAGGTCGCCAGTTGGGTGCCATCCGGCAGGGTGCTGGTCTGCGCCAGGCTCGACAACTGATGGGTCTGCAGGCGGGAGATCGCCGCGGCGGCAAGGCGCAGCAGTGACTCCAGTTCCATGTCCTCGTCGAACAGTTGGAGAACCTTGCTCGGCAGGGGAAAGTTCAGTGCCTGGGTCTTGTTGGCGCTCTGTCCCAGGTTGCCCAGGGCGTTGCGGACAAAGGCCGGCAGCGCCTGGGCCAGGTTCGCCGTGTTGCCGGCGAACATGCCCGGCGCCTGGGCGCCGGTCGGCGGCAGCGGCGACAGCTGGGCGAACAGGCGCAACAGGTTGGCCTTCAGGTCCTGGCCGAGATGATCGGTGGCGCCCTGCATCAGGCGCGCCTCGAGGAACAGGCCGCTCTGCTGCAGGGCCTGGCCGAGCAGCTTGGAATCGCCCATCTTCTGCGCCTCCGGCAGGCCGGCGAAGAGGCGCTCCACGGCCTGGCGCAGGCTGTCCGGCAGGTCGTTGCGGCCGTTCAGCCCCTGCAGGGCGGCGAACAGGCCTTCCAGGGAAGCCTGGCGGGCGCTCTGCCCGGCCAGTTGCTGGCCCAGCGCAAGCTGGTCGAGGCGTCCGCTGAGCGGCAGGAAGTCGATCTGCTGGCTGTTTTTCACCAGCGCCGTGAGCAGGCTGCCGACCGGCAGCGCCTGGGGCGAGTCGAGGCTCAGCTTGCTGCCGGCGAGCGGCGTGTTGAGCAGGTTCAGCAGGACCCGGTAGACCACCTGCTGGGCCTTGTCCGCCGGCAGCGCGGTGCTGGACAGGACCTTGCCCTGGAGCAGGGTGCCGGGCGGCAGTTGCTCCAGGTCGAGGCTGCTCAGCGGGCCAGCGCCGGCCATGCTGTCGAGCAGGGTTGCAACCACGCTGGTGTTGCTGGTGGCGCTGACGTTGAGCAGGTTGCCCGGCACCAGCGGCCGATTGCTCTGCACTTCCACCAGGCTCTGCCCGCTGTTCGCCAGGGTCAGCTTGAGCAGGACCTGGAAATTGTTCGCCAGGCCTTCCTTGACCGCCAGCACCTCGGCCTTGCCCGACTCGCCTTCGCCCAGCAGGCCGGCCAGGGTCTGCACCAGCTTCAGGGTCATCTCGGCGTCGGCCTGGGCGTTGCCCTGCGATTGCGCCGGCGGCAGCGGGCGTGGGGCGGAGACCGGGGGTAGTGGCGGGGAAGCGCCTATCTCGGCTGGCATGGGTAACAACCTGTCTTAAACGACCCTGCGGAGGCTGGGGAAGGGCGTGTATAATGCCGCGCCTGTCAAACAGGCTGGCCGCGTCGTCACCAGTATAGCGGCCGTGTTTATCCCGACTTTAGGGTCTGTTCCGTGAAGGCCTCCGGCGCCGCGACGAGGAGAGACGCTTGGCGATGTTGTTCGATGTCCGATCCTGCTGAAGTCCCCACAGCCAGCCCCTTGCTGGAAACCGTCGGGCTCGCCTGCGAGCGCGACTGGCGCATGCTGTTCGAGCGCCTCGACCTGCGCCTGGCCGCCGGTGAGATGTTGCAGGTGGTGGGTCCCAACGGCAGCGGCAAGACCAGCCTGCTGCGCCTGCTGTCCGGACTGATGCAGCCGACCGCCGGGGAAGTCCGCCTGAACGGCCGGCCGCTCGCCGAACAGCGCGGCGAACTGGCCCGCAGCCTGCTGTGGATCGGCCACGCCGCGGGAATCAAGGGCCTGCTCAGCGCCGAGGAGAACCTCACCTGGCTCTGCGCGCTGCACCAGCCGGCCAGCCGCGAGGCGATCTGGCAGGCCCTGGCCGACGTCGGCCTGCGTGGCTTCGAGGACGTTCCCTGCCACACCCTTTCCGCCGGCCAGCAACGCCGCGTGGCGCTGGCCCGCCTGTACCTGGACGCACCGCCCTTGTGGATCCTCGATGAACCCTTCACCGCCCTCGACAAACAGGGGGTGGCGCAACTGGAAACGCACCTGGCCGGGCATTGCCAGCGCGGCGGGATGGTGGTGCTGACCACCCACCACAGCCTGCAGCAGATGCCCGCCGGCTACCGCGAGCTGGACCTCGGTGCGCTCAAGGCGGCCAGCGGCGCGACGGTCGAGCCGGCGCTGGGCGACCCGGCATGAGCAACGTCTTCAGCCTGCTCCTGGCGCGCGAGGCGCGCCTGCTGTTCCGCCGACCGGCGGAGCTGGCCAATCCGCTGGTGTTCTTCGCCATCGTCATCGCCCTGTTCCCCCTGGCGGTCGGGCCGGAGAGCCAATTGCTACAAACCTTGTCGCCCGGCCTGGTCTGGGTGGCGGCGCTATTGGCCGTGCTGCTCTCGCTGGAAGGGCTGTTCCGCAGCGATTTCGAGGACGGTTCTCTGGAGCAGTGGGTCCTTTCGCCGCACCCCCTGGCTCTTCTGGTGCTGGCCAAGGTGCTGGCACACTGGCTGTTTTCCGGGCTGGCCCTGGTCCTGATGTCGCCGCTGTTCGCGCTGATGCTGGGCCTGCCGGCCCGTTGCATACCGGTGCTGCTGCTTTCCCTGTTGCTCGGTACGCCGGTGCTGAGCCTGCTCGGCGCCGTCGGCGCGGCCTTGACCGTGGGCCTCAAGCGCGGCGGCCTGTTGCTGGCGCTGCTGATCCTGCCGCTGTACATCCCGGTGCTGATTCTCGGTAGCGGGGCGCTGCAGGCTTCGCTGCAGGGACTGCCCAGCAGCGGACATTTATTGTGGCTGGCGAGCCTGACGGCGCTAGCATTGACACTCACGCCATTCGCCATCGCTGCCGGCCTGAAGATCAGCGTAGGCGAGTGAGTCCGCCCGCCGAAGGCATCGGCGGGCGTGCGGTACCGGGCGGCTGTGCCGCCCACGCTTGACCCGGGCTGGCAGCGGAAGGTCTGCCCGGTATTTCCAAAGAGCCCTGTAAACAGAGCCTGATGATGAATTGGACATGGTTTCACAAGCTTGGGTCGCCCAAGTGGTTCTACGAGATCAGCGGCCGCTGGCTGCCCTGGTTCGCCGTGGCGGCGGCGCTGCTGATCGTCACCGGCTGCGTCTGGGGGCTGGCCTTCGCGCCGCCGGACTACCAGCAGGGCAATAGCTTCCGCATCATCTATATCCATGTGCCGGCGGCCTTCCTCGCCCAGTCCTGCTACGTCATGCTGGCCGTGGCCGGTGCCGTCGGGCTGATCTGGAAGATGAAGATCGCCGACGTGGCGGTGCAGTGCGCCGCTCCCATCGGCGCCTGGATGACCTTCGTCGCGCTGCTTACCGGGGCCGTCTGGGGCAAGCCGACCTGGGGCGCCTGGTGGGTCTGGGATGCGCGCCTGACGGCGATGCTGATCCTGCTTTTCCTCTATTTCGGCATCATCGCCCTCGGCCAGGCGATCAGTAACCGCGACAGCGCGGCCAAGGCCTGTGCCGTACTGGCCATCGTCGGCGTGGTGAACATCCCGATCATCAAGTACTCGGTGGAATGGTGGAACACCCTGCACCAGCCGGCCACCTTCACCATCACCGAGAAACCGGCGATGCCGGTGGAGATGTGGTTGCCGTTGCTGCTCATGGTCCTCGGCTTCTATTGCTTCTTCGCGGCCATGCTGCTGGTGCGCATGCGCCTGGAAGTGCTCAAGCGCGAGTCCCGCACCGCCTGGGCGAAAGCCGAGGTGAAGGCCCTGGTGGAGAAGGCACGATGAGCTTCGAATCGTTCGGCGACTTCCTCGCCATGGGCCATCACGGTCCCTACGTCTGGTCGGCCTACGGCATCAGCCTGCTGGTGCTGGCGATCAATGTCGCCGAGCCGTTGCTGGCCCGGCGCCGCTACCTGCAAGAAGAGGCGCGTCGTCTGCGCCGGGAGGCCCAGCAGTGAATCCGGTCCGCAAGAAACGTCTGATCATCGTCCTCGCCATCGTGGTGGGCGTCGGCGCCGCGGTGGGTCTGGCGCTGTCGGCCCTGCAACAGAACATCAACCTGTTCTACACCCCGACCCAGATCGCCAACGGCGAAGCGCCGACCGACACCCGCATACGCGCCGGCGGCCTGGTGGAAAAGGGTTCTCTGCAACGCAGCGAGGATTCGCTGAACGTGCGTTTCGTGGTCACCGACGGCGCCAAGGAAGTGACCATCGCCTACCATGGCATCCTTCCCGACCTGTTCCGCGAGGGGCAGGGCATCGTCGCCCTCGGCAAGCTGGGCGGCGACGGCGTGCTGGTGGCCGATGAAGTGCTGGCCAAGCACGACGAGAACTACATGCCGCCGGAAGTCACCAAGGCGCTCAAGGACAGCGGCCAACTGAAGCACTACGAGAACGGCAAGGCCGCCGGCGAGACCTCGTACAACCAGGAGGGCAAGTAGATGATCCCCGAACTCGGCCACCTGGCCCTGATCCTCGCCCTCTGCCTGGCCCTGGTGCAGTCGAGCCTGCCGCTGGTCGGCGCCTGGCGCGGCGACCGCCAGTGGATGAGCCTGGCGCGCCCGGCGGCCTGGGGGCAGTTCGCCTTCCTCGCCTTCGCCTTCGGTTGCCTGACCTGGGCCTTCCTGCGCGACGACTTCTCGGTGGCCTACGTGGCCGGCAACTCCAACAGCGCGCTGCCCTGGTACTACAAGTTCAGCGCCGTCTGGGGCGCCCACGAAGGTTCGCTGCTGCTCTGGGCGCTGATCCTCGGTGGCTGGACCTTCGCCGTGTCGATCTTCTCCCGGCAACTGCCGGAGGTCATGCTGGCCCGCGTGCTGGCGGTGATGGGCATGATCAGCACCGGCTTCCTGCTGTTCCTGATCATCACCTCCAACCCGTTCAGCCGCCTGCTGCCGCAGACCCCGATGGACGGCAACGACCTCAACCCTCTGTTGCAGGACGTCGGCCTGATCGTCCACCCGCCGATGCTCTACATGGGTTACGTCGGATTCTCGGTGGCCTTCGCCTTCGCCATCGCCGCACTGCTCGGCGGCCGCCTGGACGCCGCCTGGGCGCGCTGGTCGCGGCCCTGGACCCTGGTAGCCTGGGCCTTCCTCGGTATCGGCATCGTGCTCGGCTCCTGGTGGGCCTACTACGAGCTGGGCTGGGGGGGCTGGTGGTTCTGGGATCCGGTGGAAAACGCCTCCTTCATGCCCTGGCTGGTCGGCACTGCACTGATCCACTCGCTGGCGGTGACCGAGAAGCGCGGCGTGTTCAAGAGCTGGACCGTGCTGCTGGCGATCGCCGCTTTCTCCCTGAGCCTGCTGGGCACCTTCCTGGTCCGCTCCGGCGTGCTCACCTCGGTGCACGCCTTCGCCTCCGACCCGGAGCGCGGGGTGTTCATCCTCGCCTTCCTGCTGCTGGTGGTCGGCGGCTCGCTGACCCTGTTCGCCCTGCGCGCGCCGGTGGTCAAGAGCCAGGTCGGCTTCGCCCTGTGGTCGCGCGAGACCCTGCTGCTGCTGAACAACCTGGTGCTGGTGGTGGCGGCCTCGATGATTCTCCTCGGGACCCTCTACCCGCTGCTGCTCGATGCCCTCAGCGGCGCCAAGCTGTCGGTCGGCCCGCCGTACTTCAATGCCATGTTCCTGCCGCTGATGGCGGCGCTGATGGCGGCCCTGGCGGTCGGCGTGCTGGTGCGCTGGAAGGACACCCCGAGCCGCTGGCTGCTCGGCATGCTGACCCCGGTGCTGGTGGCCAGCGCGGTCCTGGCGGCGGCCGGTTCGATGTACTTCGGCGATTTCAACTGGGCGGTGCTGGCGGTGTTCCTGCTGTCCGCCTGGGTGGTCCTGGCCGGTTTCCGCGACTTCCTCGACAAGACCCGGCACAAGGGCGTGCTGGCCGGCGCCCGCAGCCTGACCCGCAGCTACTGGGGCATGCAACTGGCGCACCTGGGCATCGCCGTGTGCGCCATCGGCATCGTCCTCAGCAGCCAGTACAGCGCCCAGCGTGACCTGCGCATGTCGCCCGGCGACACCGTCGAACTGGGCGGCTACCACTTCCTCTTCGACGGCGCGAAGCACCACGAAGGGCCGAACTACACCTCGGACAAGGGCAGCATCCACGTCAGCCGCGACGGCAAGGAGATCGCCACCCTGCATCCGGAGAAGCGCCTGTACACCGTGCAGAGTTCGATGATGACCGAGGCAGGGATCGATGCCGGCTTTACCCGCGACCTCTACGTGGCGCTCGGCGAGCCGCTGGAGAACGGTGCCTGGGCGGTGCGCGTGCACGTCAAGCCGTTCGTCCGCTGGATCTGGTTCGGTGGCCTGCTGATGGGCCTCGGCGGCGCCCTGGCGGCGCTCGACCGGCGCTACCGGGTGAAGGTGAAAACACGTGTGCGCGAGGCCCTGGGCCTCGCCGGTCAGGGAGCCTGAGTCTTGAAACGAGCGATTCTGCTGCTGCCGCTGGGGATCTTCCTGATCGTCGCGGTGTTCCTCTTCCGCGGCCTCTGGCTGGACCCCAGCGAGCTGCCCTCGGCGCTGATCGGCAAGCCGTTCCCGGCCTTCGACCTGCCCAGCGTGCAGGACCCGGCCCGGCGCCTGACCGAGGCCGACCTCAAGGGCAAGCCGGCGCTGGTCAACGTCTGGGGCACCTGGTGCCCGTCGTGCCGGGTCGAGCACCCGGAACTGACCCGACTGGCCGAGCAGGGCGTGGTGATCTACGGGATCAACTACAAGGACGACAACGCCGCCGCCATCAAGTGGCTGAACGAGCTGCACAATCCCTACCTGCTGAGCATCAGCGACGCCGACGGCACCCTGGGCCTGGACCTGGGCGTGTACGGTGCGCCGGAAACCTACCTGATCGACAAACAGGGCATCATCCGCCACAAGATCGTCGGGGTGGTCGACCAGAAAGTCTGGCGCGAGCAACTGGCGCCGCTGTACCAGCAACTGCTGGACGAGCCGGAGGCCCGATGAAGCGTTTCCTCGTCACCGCGCTGCTCGGTCTCGCCCTCTGCGGCGTGGCCCGGGCCGCCATCGACACCTACGAGTTCGCCAGCGACGCCGAGCGCGAGCGCTTCCGCAACCTGACCCAGGAACTGCGCTGCCCGAAGTGCCAGAACCAGGACATCGCCGACTCCAACGCACCGATCGCCGCCGACCTGCGCAAGCAGATCTACGGCCAGTTGCAGCAGGGCAAGAGCGACGGCGAGATCGTCGACTACATGGTTGCCCGCTACGGTGATTTCGTTCGCTACAAGCCGCCGGTCAACGAGCGTACCTGGCTGCTCTGGTTCGGTCCGGGCGCCTTGCTGCTGTTCGGCGTGCTGGTGATCGGCGTGATCGTCCTGCGCCGCCGGCGCACCGCTGCCAAGGTGCAAACCACCCTGTCCGCCGAGGAGCAAGCGCGCCTCGCCAACCTGTTGAAGAACGACAAATGATCGATTTCTGGCTCGCTGCCGGCCTGCTGCTGCTGGCGGCCCTGGCATTCCTGCTGATTCCGCTGCTGCGTGGCCGTCGCGCCCAGGCCGAGGAAGACCGTACCGCCCTGAACGTCGCGCTTTATCAGGAGCGGATCGCCGAGCTGGCCGGCCAGCAGGCCGCCGGCACGCTGACCGCCGAGCAACTGGAGAATGGCCGCGCCGAGGCTGCCCGCGAACTGCTCGCCGACACCGAGGGCAGCGGCGAAGAGCGTAGCTCGCGCCTGGGCCGGGCGGTCCCGCTGGTCGCGGCGCTGCTGGTGCCGTTGGTCGCGCTCGGCCTGTACCTGCATTGGGGCGCCAGCGACAAGGTCGAGCTGGCCCGCGAATTCGCCCAGGCGCCGCACTCCATGGAAGAGATGACCGCGCGCCTGGAGCGCGCGGTACAGGCCCAGCCGGATTCCGCCCAGGGCTGGTACTTCCTCGGTCGCACCTACATGACCCAGGAACGCGGCGCCGATGCGGCGCGGGCCTTCGAACGCGCCGCCGAACTCAGCGGGCGGCAGCCGGAAGTGCTCGGCCAGTGGGCGCAGGCACTGTATTTCTCCGGTGGCAAGAAAATGACCGCGCAGATCAAGGCCCTGGCCGACGAGGCGCTGAAGGGCGACCCGGCCGAAGTGACCACCCTTGGCCTGCTCGGCATCGCCGCCTTCGAAGAGCAGCGCTACGCCGACGCCATCGGCTTCTGGGAGCGCCTTGTGTCGGTGTTGCCGAACGAGGACCCGGCACGCTCGGCGATCCAGGGCGGCATCCAGCGCGCCCGCGAGCGCATGACCGAGGCCGGGCAGACTCCGCCGGCGCCGGCCGCGCCCGCTGCCGCCGGGGTGACCCTGACGGTGAAGGTGGATATCAGCGACGCGGTGAAGGGCCAGGTCAAGGCCGACGACAGCGTGTTCGTCTTCGCCCGCGCCGTCGGCGGCCCGCCGATGCCGTTGGCAGTGAAGCGCCTGACCGTCGCCGACCTGCCGGCCGAGGTCAGCCTGAGCGATGCCGACGCCATGATGCCGCAGCTCAAGCTCAGCGGTTTCCCGCAGGTCGAGCTGGTGGCACGGGTATCCCGCGCCGGCAACGCCATCTCCGGCGAGTGGATCGGACGCGGCAAACCGTTGTCTACTGCCCAGTCGTCGGCGCAAGCGCTGACCATCGACGGCCCGGACCAGCCCCAGGCGGCCCGGCCATAACGACAATCGGTTGGGGAGGTGCGGCGGTGAAGGCGAAGTATCTGGGTCTGTCGATTCTCCTGGGCGGTCTCGGCGGGTGCGTGGTGCATCCGCCGCAGACCAGCGAACCGCCGGCCTCGCTGCCGCCGCAGAGCCAGCCGCAGCCCGGTCCGTCCAGCGCGCCCGGCGCCACCCCGCCGCGCATCACCCCGCAACCGCAGACTCCGGCGCAGCCCAGCCGCTCGCGTCCGCAGTTCGCCCCGCCGCCAGGCGGCAAGGGCGTCTGGGACGGCAGCCTGGGGGTCTACGTGATCCGTGGCGAGCGCGATCTCTACTACCGCCAGCGCACCTACTACCGGTGGGACGGCGGCTGGTTCTGGTCCACCAGCCCGCAGGGTCCATGGACCGAGACCGACGCTCGCGGCATCCCGCCCGGTCTCAGCCGGCGCTACGCCAATCCATGATCCCTAGGGGTTCTCCGGGTCGTGCCCGAGCGACTGGATGAACAGCGAGAACAGCTCCGGTTGCGAGGAAATGTCCAGCTTGGCGTACAGGTGGCGCCGATGGACCTTGATCGTCTCCGGCGAGATCGCCAGGCGCTCGGCCATGGCCTTCGACGAGTAGCCGCGAAGGATCAGGCGGGCGATCTCCAGTTCCCGTTCCGATAGCACGCTGGCGCCGAAGTGGCTGAGGGCGTCGCGTATCTGCGTGGCCATCTCTTCCTGCGGTGCAGCCGGCAACAGGCGCTGGCTGCGTTGCTGCCAGTGCTGCTGCATCAGCGCCAGGACCCAGCTCGAGAGCAAGCCGAGCATCCCGCATTCCTCGTCGGCGAACATCCTCTGCATGCCCAGCGACAGCGACAGCGCGCCCTGGCCGGGCACCTGTAGGATGAACTGCACCTCGTCCTCCAGAACGTTGTCGTGGAAGTAGCTGAGGTAGTACTCGCTCTGCCGGAAATGGTCCGGGGCGATCTCCTCGAGGCGGTACAGGCCGCTGGCCAGGCCTTCCCGGCAAGCCTGGTAGAAGGGGTCGAGCAGGTACAGCCCGTTCAGGTAGGCGAGCATCGAGGCCGGCCCGGCGTGCGGTTCGGCGTCGTATTCCTCCAGGGCTACCGGCACGCCGTTGGCGGGGTAGAAGATCGCCAGGGCGTTGTCGAACGGCAGGTGCTGGCGCAGCAGCAGGATCAATTGCTTCCAGAAACGGTTGCCGCCGATCTGTTCGATGGCGCGGCCCAGGCTGGCGTGCATGCCGATGTCCCGGAACAGGGTGTGCATCCGTATTCGCTCCACGGTGGGTTTTCGCAGGCTCCGGTTTGCGGCTTTTCCACCCGCCGCGTCAAGGGGCGTAACCCCAAAGGGTGATTGGCCCGTCGGTTCCGCGCTCCTAGAGTCGGCGCATAACCAGCGCCCCGGCAAGGGGCCGCCGCGAGTCTCCGTTACTGCCTCAACTTCAATAACAATCAGAGGACAACGACATGAGCTCTTCCCCCGTGCCCGAAAGTGCGCTGAAACCCACGCTGGGCGTGTTCGACGTGGTCGCCATCACCGTTTCCGCGGTCACTCCCGCCAGTTCCGTCTTCGTCATCGCCCCCTTCGCCATCCAGCAGGCCGGCACCGGCGCTTTCTGGGCCTTCGCCCTGGCCGGGGTGCTGGCGCTGATGTTCGCCTGGTGCTATGCCGAGCTGGGCAGGGCGCACAGCACCGCCGGCGGCGAGTATGTCTACGCCAAGCGGGTGTTCGGCGGCTTGGCCGGCTACGCCACCTTCCTCACGGTGCTGGCGATGCTGCTGTTCATCCCGCCGGTGCTCGCCACCGGCGCGGCGACTTACCTGAACGCTGCCCTCGGCACCCACTTCGATGCGCAGACCGTGGCCCTGGCGATCGTTGCCTCCAGCTACCTGCTGGGCATCCTCAACATCCGCGTCAACGCCTGGGTCACGGGTACCTGCCTGCTGCTGGAAGTGGCGGCGCTGCTGGTGATCGTCGGCCTCGGTTTCGGCCATGCACAGCAACCGGCGAGCGTCCTTCTGCAGCCGCAGGTAGTCGGCGACGGCGGGCTGCTGGCGATCGCACCCTGGGCATTGGTGATCGGAGCGGTCGGTACCGCGCTGTTCTCCTACAACGGTTTCGGCGGCGCGGTGCTGCTCGCCGAGGACATGAAGGACGGCGGTCACAGCGTGCATCGCGCGGTGCTCTGGTCGCTGGCGCTGGTAGTACTGATCGAGATCGTCCCGCTCGCCGCGCTGCTGATCGGCGCGCCGTCGCTCCCGGCGATGCTCGCCAGCCCCGACCCGATCGGCTACCTGTTGAACAGCCATGGCAACGAGACGCTGTCGCGCCTGGTCAGCGCCGGGATCTTCCTCTCGGTGTTCAACGCCATCGTCGCCATCGTCATCCAGAGCGCCCGGGTGATCTTCAGCAGCGGTCGCGACGCGCTCTGGATGCCGGCGTTGAACCGTGCCTTCACCCGTATCCATCCGCGCTGGGAATCGCCCTGGCTGGCCACGCTGTTCCTCGCCATTCCCTCGGCGGCGCTGAGCTTCAGCTCCAACCTGGCCGAACTTACCTCGTTCACCGTGTTGCTGATCGTCATGGTCTACCTGATCGTCGCCCTCTGCGCGCTGTTCAGCCGGGTGCTGCGGCGCGACCGCGAGCATCCCTACCGGATGCCGCTGTGGCCGCTGCCGGCGCTGCTGGCGGTGAGCGGCGCGGGATACCTGCTGCTCAACCTGTTCCTGGCGGCCTCGGCCAGGGACGTGATGATCATTGTCGGACTGCTGGCGGTGTCGGTGATTCTCTACTGCACCTACGGCAAGCTCAGTCCGGCGTTCCAGAAGCTTTGAAACAGGAGTCCGCATGCGCGCTCGACAACTTGGCATCACCCTCGGCCTGGGCACTCCCGGCCCGTTCAACGCGATCACCGACGTTCCCGGCGTGCGCGTCGGCCACAGCACCCTGAACCAGCGGATCGACGGCAGGCAGGTTCGCACCGGCGTCACCCTGGTCCAGCCGCGCGCCGGTGCGGCGCGCCTGCAACCCTGCTTCGCCGGCTGCCATGTGCTCAACGGCAACGGCGACGCCACGGGCCTGGAGTGGATCCGCGAAGCCGGCCTGCTGACCACCCCGATCGCCATCACCAATACCCACAGCGTCGGCGCGGTGCGCGACGCGCTGATCGCCGAGGAGCGCGCCGAACTCGGCGACAGCGGGCTGTACTGGTGCATGCCGGTGGTGATGGAGACCTTCGACGGCCTGCTCAACGATATCTGGGGCCAGCACGTCGGCGCCCGCCAGGTCGGCGAGGCGCTGGCCTGCGCCGAGTCCGGACCGGTCCGCGAAGGTTCGGTGGGCGGCGGCACCGGGATGATCTGCCACGAGTTCAAGGGTGGCATCGGTAGCGCATCGCGGCGGCTGCCGGCGGAGCAGGGCGGCTGGACGGTGGGCGCGCTGGTCCAGGCCAACCACGGCCAGCGTCGCGAGCTGCGGGTCGATGGCTATCCGGTCGGCCGCCGGCTGGGCGACATCCCCTCGCCGTTCAGCGAGGAAGGCACCCCGGGCATGGGCTCCATCGTGGTGATCCTGGCCACCGACGCGCCGCTGCTGCCGCACCAGTGCCAGCGCCTGGCGCAGCGCGCCTCGATCGGCATCGCTCGCACCGGCGGCGGTACCGAGGACTCCAGTGGCGACGTGTTCCTCGCCTTCGCCACCGGCAACCAGGACCTGCCGCCAGCCGACTATGCGCGCAAGGACCTGCCGCAGAGCACGCCGCTGCGGATGCTCAACAACGACCACATCTCGCCGCTGTTCGCCGCGGCGGCGGAGGCGGTGGAAGAAGCCATCGTCAACGTGCTGCTGGCCGGCGAGGACATGCGCACCGAGGACGGCCGGCTGGTGCCCGCGCTGAAGGGGGAGACGCTCCTGGCGGCGCTGCGCGAGACCGGCTGGCCGGGACGCTGAAAGCGGCTCAGCGCCAGCCGCGGGTGCGCGCCACCGCTTCGCTGAAACGCACCTGCCAGCGCCGGGCGGTGCCGGCGTCGACCCGCGGCTGGAACTCCGTGCGGGTGTTGCGCGGCTCCGCCAGCTCGTAGCCGAGGCCACGCGCGGCAAGGGCGGCGCAACCGAAGGCGGTGAGTTCGTCGAAGCGCTGGGTGACGATGCGCCGTTGCAGGCTGTCGGCGAGGAACTGGGCGAAGTAGGGGCTGCGCGCCAGGCCGCCGTCGATGGACAGGCGGTCGGTGACCTTCAGGTAGCCGTCCATCGCCTGGATCACCTCGGCGCTGCGTAGCACCACGCCTTCGAGCAGGGCCTGGCAGAGGTCCTCGCGGCGGGTGCCGGCGTCCATTCCCAGCCACATCGCGCCGGCGCTGCGGTCCCAGTGCGGGCATGCGAGTCCCGACAGGGCCGGGACGAAGGCCAGGCCGCGCTCGATGGCCGGCGGCCGGTCGAAGCCGGCCAGTTCCGAGAAGTCGCTGAACAGGCCGAGACGCCCGGCCCACTCGACCGCGGCGCTGGCGTCGTAGACCCCGCCGTCCATGGCGTACACCGGTTTGCCATCGATCTGCCAGGCGATGGTGGCGAGCAGGCCTGTCTCCGGCGAGCGGATGATCCGCTCGCCGCTGAGAGTCAGGGCGAAGGCGCCGGTGCCGAAGGTGATCTTCGCATCACCGGGCTGGCGGCAGCCGTGACCGTAGAGCGAGGCCTGCTGGTCGACCACCGAGGCCGTCAGCGGGGTGTTGCCGATCACCCCGAAATGGCCGACGGTATCGCGGATTTCCGGCAGGCACTCGATCGGCACGCCGAACAGGGCGCACAGGTCGGGGTCCCAGCGGCCCTCGGCGAGGTTCATCAATGCGGTGCGCGAGGCGGTGGTGACGTCGGTGGCGAAGGTTCCGCACAAGCGGTCGAGAAACCAGGCATCGCTGGTTCCCAGGCGCAGGCGGCCTGCCTTCAAAGCCCTGCGAGCGGCAGGAAGGTGCTCGACGATCCAGCCCAGCTTGCTGGCCGAGAAATAGGCGTCGAGCGGCAGGCCGCTGCGTTCCAGGACCAGAGCCTCGGCGCCGCTGGCGCGTAGACGCTCGATGTGCGGGGTGGTGCGGTTGTCCTGCCAGACGATCAGCGGCGACAACGGCTCGCCGCTGCGGGCGTCCCAGGCCATGCAGCTTTCGCCCTGGTTGGCGAGGCCGATGGCGTCGACCCGGCCGCTGGCCTCCAGGCAGCGTTGCAGGTTGGCCAGCAGTTCCAGCGGATCGTGCTCGACCCAGCCGGACTGCGGATGGTGTTGCTGGTGACGCAGCGCCAACTGAATATCGGCGCTGCCGTCCTGGCTGGCGACCAGCACGCGGGTACTGGTGGTTCCCTGGTCGAGGGCGGCGATTCGCATGGTCGGTTCTCTTCGCGGGTTCAGTGGCCGGAGGTGAGGAAGGCGACTTCCAGGCGCCGGGTGTCCGGCGGCAGGCGCAGGGCGGCCAGCGGCACCAGCAGGCGGCGCTCCGGCAGACAGGACAGGGCACGCTCCCACACCGGGCGACCATCGGCCAGGATCCGCAGGCGGCCGCTGGCGGCCTCGCTTACGCGTAGCTGCAGATGCGCCAGGCCGGGTGTCGGGTCGGCCAGCAGCCGCTGCGGCACGCACAGCTTGAGCGGACCACTGCAATCGATGGCTATGCCAGGTGCGGCACTCGGCAGTTCGGCCCGCAGGTCGGCGGCCAGCAGGCCGGCGATCCTTCGTCCCTCGCGGAACGACCAGCCGGCGGTCTCGATCGGCCGGAGCAGGTTGCCGGCGGCGAAATAGGCGGGGTCGGAGCAGCGGCCGAACTGATCGATGCGCGGGCCGCCGCTGGCCGGGTCCAGTTCCAGGTGGCTGAGGCGGACCAGGCTCGATTCGGGAACGAAGCGTCCGCTGAGGAGGATGCCGTCGCAGGCGATCCGTTCGACGCGCCCGTCGCCCAGGCGTACCCGCGCCGCCTCGACCCGGCCGCGGCCTTCGATCTCCAGCAGCTCGCTGGAGAAGTGCATCGGCACTCCGCACAGCCTGGGAAACAGCGATAGCGGCCAACGCGCGGTGGCCCGTGCGTTGCGTTCGAGCATGGCCACCGGGCGGATGCCGGCACGCCGGCAGCTCATCACGGCGGACAGGCTGACCAGCTCGGTGCCGACGATCAGCGGCCGTTCGAACGGCTTCAGGCCTTGCAGATGGAGGTAGGCTTGCAGCGCGCCGGTATTGATCACGCCCAGCGGCCGGTCGCCGCCCAGCAGGCGCGCCGAGCGCGGCGTCTCGCGTGCGCCGGTGGCCAGCAGCACGCGTGTCGCGCGCAGACTGCGCGGGCCTTCGGGGGTGGCCAGTTGCAGCAGGCCGGCGGCGGCGAGAGCAACCACGCTATGGCGCAGGCGGATATCCACCCCGGCCCGTTCGGCCTGTTCGACGTTACGCTGTGCATAGGCCGGGCCGGTCAACAGGCGGCCGTGTTCGCGCAGGCCGAACGGCGGATGCGCGCAATGCCGGGGTATACCGCCGGCCTCGCCGTCGCGCTCCAGCACGCAGACCCGGGCGACGCCCTGGCGGCGTAGTTCGATGGCGGCTGCCAATCCGGCGGGACCGCTGCCGACGATGGCGACGTCGACCTGTTCAGTGATGCTCATGGCAACTCCCGGTGGCGAGGGGCTGGGCGAGGCGGCCGGCGCTCAGCTCGGCGACCCGCGCGTTGCAGTAGAAACCCTGGCAGCGTCCCATGCAGGCGCGGGTGCGACGCTTCAGGCCGCCGAAGTCGCCGGCTGGCAGCGGCCCTTCCAGGGCGGCGAGGATTTCCCGGCGGGTGACCATCTCGCAGTGGCAGACGATCTCGTCGTAGCCGGGACGCTGCCAGTCGCGCGGCAGGTGTTCGGCGAGGTTCGGTACCTGTGGCCAGAGCGGCTCGCGAACCGCTTCGTGGAAGCGCTCGCCCTGGTAGAGACGATAGACGTGGCGTGCGATGCCCAGCGCCGCGGTGAGACCGGTGGAACGGATGCCGCCGACACTGATCCAGTTGCGTCCGTCGACCTGGCGGATGCGGTATTCCTTCTTTTCGCTGGCCGGTCGCAATCCTGCGTAGGTGGCGGTGACCGGCATGCCGCGCAGGCCGGGGATCCGCTCGACGGCGGCGTCGATCAGTCGCTGCAGGGTGTCGCTGTCGACCCGTGCCTGTTCGCGGTCGTCCTGTTCCTCGGCGGTGGGGCCGGCGAGCAGGTTGCCGAAGACAGTACGGGTGAATACCACCCCCTTGGTCCGCTCGTTGGGTACCGGTAGCAGGATGTGCCGCAGCAGCGCCGCGGCGGCCTTGTCGAAGACCACGAACTGGCCCTTGCGCGGATGGATGGCGAAGCTCGCCGCGCCGAGCAGGCGCTGTTCCAGTTGGTCACCGAAGAGTCCGGCGCAGTTGATTACCTGGCGCGCGCGCAGATCGCCGCGGCGGGTATGCAACAGCCATTCGCCGCCGTCGAAGGCGCCGTCCAGCACTTCGACGTCGAAACAGGCCTCGGCGCCATGGGCCAGCGCCTGTTGCAGATAGGCGAGCGGCGCGGACCAAGGGTCGACCAGATGTTCCCCGGGGACCCGCACCGCGCCGAGCACGTTGCCGGCCAACTGCGGCTCCAGCGCCAGGACCTCGTCGCGACCGACCTGGCGGACGTCATCGACACCGTTTCCGTGGGCCTGCTCGACGATAGCCGGCAGGCGCGCCAGATCCTCGTCGCTCCATGCCGCCACCAGGGCGCCGGTTTCCAGCAGCGGCAGGTTGAGGCGCGCATGGATGTCGCGGTATTCGCGATAGCCCTCCTGCATGCAGGCCAGTTCGATGCTGCCGGGCGGCGCGTCGAAACCGGTATGGAGGATCGCGCTGTTGCCCTTGCTGGCACCGGAGAGGATGTCGGTGCTTTTTTCCAGCAGGACCACCCGCGCACCTTCCAGGGCGAAGCGGCGGGCCATGGCGCAACCCACCACGCCAGCGCCGATCACTGCAACGTCGAAGATCGCGGTCTTTGTCGCAAGCGGCTCAGTCATCGTTTCTGCCTGTTTCTTTTGGTATCAGTTTGCTTTTTGACCGTAACACTGATTTTTCACACAGAATTCTATGTGAAATTTGTTGTTTTAATGTGGCAACTGAAAGAGAAACAGTCAATCGATTAATCGACGGGCAGCCACCGGCACAGCCCCGGCCTGTCTCCGGGGCTGCGCGCGAGGGGAGTCAGGCCTGCGGGGTGCGCAGGGGGGCTTCGTGGACTTCCACCCGCGCCTGTTGCAGGGCTTCCCAGAGTTCCCCGGTAGGCTTGCGGTCGACCACCAGGCGGTTGATCCGGCTCAGCGGGAAGACCTGGAACAGGGCGCGCCGGCCGAGCTTCGAGGAGTCGGCGATAACCGTCAGTTGGCGGGCCTGGGCGATCATGGCACGGGCGATCTCGGCTTCCTCGATGGAAAAATCCATGGCGCCATCGCCGTTCAGCGCGCCGACGGTGATCACCGCATGCTCGGCGTTGAACCGGGCGATCTGCTCGATGGCCAGGGCGCCGACGTTCTGTTCGGATTCCGGGCGGTACTCGCCGCCGATCATGAATGCACGGTTGCCGGAGGCGCCGACGCTGCCGGCGATCAACAGCGAGTTGGTGATCACCGTCAGATGGCTCTGGCGCGCCAGTTCGCGGGCGAACAGCAGGGTGGTGGTGCCGGTGTCGATGAAGATGCTGTCACCGGGCCCGAACAGGCCGGCGGCGTAGCGGGCGACTGCGCGTTTTTCCTGGGCGTGCTCGTTCATTCGCGTCTGGAAGGCGTTCTCGTGCTCGCCGCTGGGCGGCAGGGCGGCCCCTCCGTGGAATTTGCTGACCAGGCCTTGTTCGGCCAGCGCGGCGAGGTCGCGGCGAATGGTTTCCTGAGAGGTGGAAAGGGTCCGCGCCAGTTCGTCCACCGAGATCCGCTCGCGCTGGCGCAGCAATTCGAGAATGTGGCGGCGGCGTTCCTCGGGGCGCATCGTGTTCTCCCATGGGCCGCATCCTGGTGCGGCGATTGTTACCGTGAATCGCCCGGTAGCGCCTGGCGGCGCTGGGCGGAAGGGGGCGGGGCGAGGCTTTGCGCAGGCCCGGCGGAAAATCCCACAGGTCCGTAAGGCAGGTACGCTCTTGGATTGGCCGCCTACTTGACCGTATGGGTGACCAATTTAGGTAAAACGAACCTTCAAATCAACACGAAAACCAAATTGTGGCACGCGAAATGCGAGTGTTCGCTTCGGCGGAGCGACCGGCGTGGCCGGCCTCCCGACCAGACAACCAGAAGAACGCATCCCGCTACGGGAGCCTGCCGAGGGGAGAACGACGCAGATGGCCGAGTTCGGAAACTATGTGATTTACCTGATCATGCTGGGTGCGGTACTTGGCGCGCTGGCTTCCATCCTGCGCCCGGAAAGCGGTCTGGGCCGCGAGTTCGTCAACGGCATCCACGCCATCGGTCCGGTGTTCCTCGCCCAGGCCGGCATCATGGTAGCCATTCCCTATCTGTCGAAGGCGATTTCCCATGCCCTCGGCCCGTTCTTCCAGACCCTCGGTTCCGACGTATCCATCGCCGCGCTGTCGATCATCGCGGTGGACATGGGCGGCTACCAGTTGGCCGATGCCCTGACCGCCAACCGCGACATGTGGATTACCGCCATGCTGGTGGGCTACACCTCCGGCGCGACCATCGTCTACCTGATCCCGGTCGGCCTGACCATGCTCGAGCGCAAGGACCACAAGTACCTGGCGCTGGGGGCGATGGCCGGGTTGATCAGCATTCCGTTCGCGGTGCTGGCGGCGTTGCTGCTGATTACCCTCAACCACATCCCGGTGCGCGAACTGGTATCGACCGGTTCGCCGGCCCTGCACTACCTGTCGCTGGACTTCCTCGACATGCTTCGGCTGCTGGCGCCGCTGTTCGTCTTCTGCTTCCTGCTGGCCGCCGGCCTGAAGTACCGGGCGACGGCGATGGTCACCGGGTTCCTGGTATTCGGCAAGGTGATGGACGCGTTCATCAAGATGGCCCTGGCGCTTTCCATCGTCCAGCACTTCACCGGAGTCTTCACCAAGGTCTTCGGCGGCTGGGGCTTCGACCCGATGTTCGCCGACGAGAAAGAGTTGTTCCGCGCCATCGAGATCGCTGGCTACATCGGCATCATGCTGGCCGGGACCTTCCCCATCTGCTACCTGTTCCAGCGCTACTGCAAGCGCCCGATGGCGGTCCTCGGCCGTTACCTGGGGCTGTCCCAGCCGGGCGCCACCGCCTTTGTCATGGTACTGGCGAACATCATCGCCACCTACCACCTGTTCAAATACATGAATGCTCGCGACAAGGTGCTTTGCGTGGCCCTGGGCGTCTGCGCCCAGGCCACCATCGGCGATCACCTGGCATTCACCGCCAACTTCCAGCCGACGCTGATCCTGCCGATCCTGCTCGGCAAATTGTTCGGCGGCCTGCTGGCGGTATTCATCGCCATCCGCATCTCGGTGCCTGCCGCCGAGCGCTATGCGCGGCAGGAGCAGGAGCATGACGAGGCGGAAAAAAGCGCCCTGCACGCAGCCTGAAACATCCCCCGACGAGCGCCGCGAGCCATCGCGGCGTCGCTTTCCGCAACGAGGTAACCATGCGCAAGATATTCCTAGCCTGTCCCTACAGCCATGCCGACGCCGAGGTGGTCGAGCAGCGCTTCCGTGCCTGCAACGAGGTCGCGGCGACCATCGTCCGCGCCGGCCACGTGGTATTCAGCCAGGTCTCCATGTCCCACCCGATCAACCTGTGCCTGGCCGAGCTCGACCGCGCGGCGATCGGCAGGTTGTGGGCGCCGGTGGACGCCTTCTACATGGATCACCTGGAAGAGCTGATCGTCCTCGACCTGCCGGGCTGGCGAGACAGCGCCGGCATCCGCCGCGAGATGGAGTTCTTCGAGGCCGGCGGACAGCGGGTCAGCCTCTGGTCCGAGGTGGAGCACGAGTTTCGCTGAGGCGGCAGTGGCTGAACTGCAAGCCGAATGAAAAAGCCGGAAGCGCGAGCGCTTCCGGCTTTTTCGTCAAGCGGCGAGGGATCAGTTGGGGCTGTAGATCTGGTCGAATACGCCGCCGTCGATGAAGTGGGTCTTCTGCACGCTGCGCCAGTCGCCGAAGGTCTTCTCCACCGAGAAGAAGTCGACTTTCGGGAAGCGGTCGGCGAACTTGGCGAGGATCTCCGGGTTGCGCGGGCGCAGGTAGTTGTTGGCGGCGATGGTCTGGCCCTCGTCCGACCACAGGTACTTCAGGTAGGCCTCGGCCTGGGCGCGGCTGCCTTTCTTCTCGACCACCTTGTCGACCACCGCCACGGGGGGCTCGGCCTCGGCGGACACGCTCGGGTAGACCACCTCGAAGCCGCCTCGGCCGAATTCGCGGGCGATCATCTCGGCTTCGTTCTCGAAGGTCACCAGTACGTCGCCGATCTGGTTCTGCATGAAGGTAGTGGTGGCGGCGCGGCCGCCGGTGTCGAGCACCGGTACCTGCTTGAACAGCTTGCCGACGAATTCCTTGGCCTTGTTCTCGTCACCGCCGTTCTTCAGCACGTAGCCCCAGGCGGAGAGATAGGTGTAGCGGCCATTGCCGGAGGTCTTGGGGTTCGGCACCACTACCTGGACGCCGTCCTTGAGCAGGTCCGGCCAGTCCTTCAGGGCCTTGGGGTTGCCCTTGCGAACGATGAACACGGTGGCCGAGGTGAACGGCGCGCTGTTGTTCGGCAGGCGGGTCGCCCAGTCCTTCGGCACCAGGCCGCCGTTGTCGGCGAGGGCGTCGATGTCGGTGGCCTGGTTCATGGTGATGACGTCGGCGGGCAGACCGTCGATCACCGAGCGCGCCTGCTTGCTGGAACCGCCATGGGACATCTGGATGGTGATGTTCTCGCCTTTCTCCGCTTTCCAGTATTTCTGGAAGGCCGGGTTGTATTCCTTGTAGAAGTCGCGCATCACGTCGTAGGAGACGTTGAGCAGGGGCTGGGCGGCGTGAGCGGCGCCGCCGAGCGCCAGGCCGGCGGCCAGCAGGGAGGCGCTGAACAGTCGTTTCACAGGGCAGTTCCTTTGAGCATGTTGTAGTGGCTCGACTATAACGTCGGGTTATATGCAGGGTAAATATCAAAAACTGCTTTGCTTATTACCCGCTCGAGCCTATGCCGCGGCCGGCGCTTTGGCCAGCGCTAGTCGAGGCCGCTGACCGCCAGGTCCTTGGGATACTCCACGCTGAACTTCAGGGTGGCGCTGCGTTTCTCGCCGGGTTGCAGGGTCCAGTCCCACTTCAGCTTGCCGTCGTCCTCGCGCTTGACTTCCTGCGCCTTGGGTTCCAGCAAGGTGACCTGGATCTGCTCGTTGCGCGAGACCGGCAACTGGTCCTCGAACTGCACGCGTTCGGCGTTCTTGTGGTTGTTGCGCACGTCGATGCGGAATTCGTAGTTGACCCGCGTGCGGTTGCCGATCAGGCCGCTGCTGTCGGTATAGCGCTTGACCAGCTTGCGTTCGATGCCGATGCCCTCGTCGGCGCCCAGTGCCAGTTCGAAGCTCTCGCCGGGCATCACCCCGCGCAGATGGCCGCTGGCGACGAAGCTGTTGCCGAGAAAGGTATTCAGGGTGCCGGGGAGCAGCGGGTAGTCGCTGTCGTTGCGGGTCTCCGCCTCCAGGTAGGCGGTTTCGCGCAGGGCCGGGGCCGCCAGATAGCGCAGCTTGGCCGGCATTTCCAGGCGGGCGATGGTGACCTTCTGCGCGCTGCCGTCGCTGTTCAGGGTCGCCGGCACGGGGATGTGGAAAGAGGCGCTGGCGGCGCCGCTGCTGACCTCCGCGGTGGCGAGCGGCGCCTCGGCCAGCTTCGGCGCCGGGGCCGGCATGGCCATCTTCGCCGAGGTCCTGGCGATGGGAGCGGCTTGCGGCATGGGCGCCGGAACGTCCTGCATGGCCATCTCGGCACCGTAGTAGGCGTTGGGCGCGTCGATGTCGACGATCCAGGGATTCAGCCGCGGTACGTTGCCGCCCAGGGCCGGACGGGCGGTGGAGAGGGTCAGGTCGATGTCGGTCCAGTCTTCGCCGCTGCTCTGCCGGACCAGGCCCTGGTAGGTCAGTTCGATGGTCTTCGCGCCGTCGCGCAGGCGCGCGTCGTAGGTCGGCTGCCAGGAGGCGTCGCGCAGGGTGTAGTCGAGCTTCACCTCGACCTGTGCCGGTTGCTCCAGGGCGACCCGCAGGACCGCGCGCTTGAAGCGCTTGCCGTCGCCGTTGAGGGTGCCGCGCTGCTCCTGCAACTGCTGCTTGCGCTGTTCCAGTTCGGCGGCGCGGTCGTCCAGCTGGCGCTGCTCGGCGAGCAGGCGTTCGAGGTTGCCTTCGGTCAGTTGCAGCAGGCTCTTCAGCTCGTCGATGCCGGGCATGGGGCGATCCTTGCCGGGCTGGGTGCTGCCGCTCTGGATGTCGGCGAGGAACTTCTTCTGCGCTTCGAGCACGCTGCCGCGGTCATGGATTTCCCGCAGTTGCCGGTCTATCTCGCGCAGTTGCTGGTCGAGTTGCTGCACACGGTTGTCGTCCGGGCGCTCGACCCGTTGCGCGGCGCTGCTGACGTCGAGCAGGGTGGCGGCGGCGCTGGCGCCGAGGGACGCGCGCAGGCTGGCGTCGTCGAGCTGGAAGGGCAGTTGCTCCAGGGCGATCTCATGCTGGCCCTTGGGCAATTGCAGGCGGGCGGTGCGGGTGACCACGGCACGGTCGGCGTAGACGGTGACGGCGCTGATGCGGCTGTCGACCGCTTGTGGTGCGGCCAGCAACGGAGAGCTGGCGAACAGGCCGGCGAACAGGAGCGGAGAGGCGGCGAGTCGATTCACGATATCTCTTCCTTGGGCGGATGGAGGGGCGAGGAACCCGTGCGTGCGGTCCCTTCCTGCTGCCTGAGACGCAAGCGCGGCGAAAGACGGGTTAAGCGGCGCGAAGAAATTTTCCCGTGCGGCTCAGGCCGGCTGTTCCAGGCGCTCCAGGGCACCGCGCAGGTTGGCGCGGGCGGCGGCCTCCCAGCGTTGCCGCAGCGGTTCGCAGTGGTACAGCGCCGGTTGCTCCAGCAACTGGCGCAGCAACTTGCCGCGCCCGGCGCGGAACAGCGGTTCCGGCACCCAGGCGTATTCGGCGCGGACGTCCGCCTCGTAGCGCGCGTAGACCGGCGCCGGCGCGGCGAGGATGGCGAGGTCGAGATCCACCACCAGGGCTGCGTCGGCGTCTCCCGGCGGCGCCTGGTGACAGGTGGCCATGATCAGTTCGCGCAGGGCCGGCCGCAGCGCCGCCAGCCCGGCCTGGTCGAGCCAGTGCTCGGTGCTGGCGGCGCTGGCGGCCTCGTTGTCCTGGCGCTGGGTGTCGTAGACCAGGTCGTGGGTCCACAACGCCAGCTCCACCAGGTCCGGCCGCAGCGCCAGTTGGCGCCAGCGGTCGAAGTGCTCCAGGCAGGCGAGGATGTGGCGATCGCTGTGGTAGTGCCGGTCGGCCCCGCCATAGGCCGCCAGCAGCGCGTCGAAGGCATCCGCCGGCGGGTTGCCGCCGAGTCGCTGCCAGAGGGCGTCCCAGCGCTGCCGGTCAAGACTTCCCATGGCTGCCTTCCTCGCGAGGGAACAACGGGTTGCCGCAGCGGCAGCAGAATGCCGCCTGCACTTCGTGGGTCGCCTTGCGGCACACCGGGCAATCCCGCTGCAACAGGTTGGCCGGGTCCTGGCGCATCGCGGTGGCGAGTTCGGCGGTGAAGATCCCGGTGGGCACCGCGATGATCGAGTAGCCGGTGAGCATCACCAGGCTGGCGATGGCCTGGCCGAGCGGGGTCTTCGGGGTGATGTCGCCGAAGCCGACCGTGGTCAGGGTGACGATCGCCCAGTAGATGCCGCGGGGGATGCTGGTGAAACCGTGCTCCGGGCCTTCGACCACGTACATCAGCGCGCCGAACACGGTGACCAGGGTCATCACGGTGAGGAAGAACACGATGATCTTCTGCTTGCTGCCGCGCAGAGCGGTGAGCAGGAAATTGGCCTGGCTCAGGTACTGGCGCAGCTTGAGCACGCGGAAGATCCGCAGCATGCGTATCACCCGGACGATCAGCAGGTATTGGGCGTCGGGGTAGAGCAGGGCGAGGAAGCCGGGGAGGATCGCCAGCAGGTCGACCAGGCCGTAGAAGCTGAAGGCATAGCGCAGCGGCTTGGGCGAGCAGTACAGGCGCAGCAGGTATTCCACCAGGAAGATGCCGGTGAAGCCCCATTCGATGTAGGCCAGCAGGTCGCCGTAGTCCTGGTGGATTTCGTCGATGCTGTCGATCATCACTACCAGCAGGCTGGCCAGGATCACCAGCAGCAGCGCGCTGTCGAAGCGCCGGCCGTCGCGGGTGTCGGTCTGGAAGATGACGATGTAGAGGCGTTCGCGCCAGCTGTCGGGTGCGCTCATCATGGCTCCTGATGATGGATGCGGCACCTTACCAGACTAGCCCGCCGGCGCCAGCGTTCCCCGCTCAGGAGCGCCGCCGGCCGAGGCGCGCGCCGAGGCTGCCGGCCAGGCGCAGGTAAAGGCGCTCGCCGCCAATGCAGAGCAGGCAGGCGAGGATGAACGGTGCGGTCAGCGCCGGCAGGCCGAGCAGGCCGAACAGCGGTTGCAGCGCCACCGCCAGGCCCATGCCGAGCAGTGGCGGCCAGACGCTGCGGTAGCGCAAGGCCAGGGCCAGCCCGGCAAGAGCGGCGTTCAGGCCGTAGAGCCCGGCGAGCGCGCTCGCCCAGTCGTAGCCCAGCAGCCAGGCCAGCGGCAGGCTGGCCGCGGCGCCGGCGAGGGCCCAGGCGGCCGAGGGACGCGAGACCAGCAGCAGGCCGAGCCAGACCAGCAGCCCTGCCAGCGGTTCACCGAGGAAGATGATCTCGCCGATCCCCAGCGTTAGCGCCGCCAGCTCCGCCGTGCCGCTCCAGGCGCAGCTGAAGCAGCCGCCATGGGCCGCCGGGGCCAGGCCTAGCCAGGCGCCGAGGGGCACCAGCCACCAGCCGTTGAGGACGAAGCCCAGGGTATAGGGCGGTAGCCAGCGGCGTCGGCGCAGCCCATGCAGGAACAGGCGCTGCAACGCCACGCTGGCCAGGCAGCCGAGCGCTACCAGCGACACCAGTCCCGGCGACCAGGCGAAGCGGAATGCCAGCAGCATGCCGATCAGCACGGCGTTGTAACCGTACAGCCCGGCCTCGATGTCGCTGTCGGCGCAACGCAACAGGCGCGCCAGCAACGGGCCGAGGGCGCCGCCAAGGAGGGCGCCGGCGAGCAGCGGCGGCGCGCCGACGGCGATCGCCAGCAGGCAGGCCAGGCCCAGGCGTGGGTCGCCCTGGAGGAACACCTGGCTGATGCCGCGCAGGAGGATTCGGGATGCATTGAGGAGAGGTTGCAGGGGCATGGCGGTCAGCGCGGCAAGGGCCGCTCGGCAGGCACGGAGATGCCAGGTCTGCGCGAGGGGCGGGGGTGGTCATTGTAGGGCCGGTAGCGGAGGCGACGCACCCCGGACGAGAAGGCCAGGCGAGGGTCATGCATGCAGGGCGTTCCAAGAAGAAAAAAAGACCTCCGGCAGGAGTTGAACCGGAGGCCTTGAATGTCCATGGCCTGCATGGGAGTGCGCGAGGGAGGCCATGGTCCGACAAGAAGGTCTTTCCCGGATGGATGGAGACGCGGCCCCGTATTTCCGGCCCCATCCATCCGAGAGAGACAAGGGTGGCCCGACCCGCATGCCCGGGGGGACGGCGCGGGCCGGACCGAACTCGTTGCTTCAGAGGCCTCCCAGCGGCGGCGCCACGGTCTCGATGCGCAGCATGTTGGTCGAGCCGGGGCGACCGAACGGCACGCCGGCGGTGACCACCACGGTGTCGCCGCGGCGCGCCATGCGCTGGGCCAGGGCGATGTCGAGGGCGGTCGAGCAGATCTCGTCGACGTGCGCCAGTTGCTCGTTGACCACCGAATACACGCCCCAGGCCACGGTCAGTCGCCGCGCGGTGCGCAGGTTCGGGGTCAGGCTGAGGATCGGCGCCTTGGGCCGCTCGCGGGCGGCGCGCAGGGTCGAGTTGCCCGACTCGGTGTAGTTCACCAGCACCGCCACCGGGAGGATCCGGCTGACCCGGCGGATCGCGCAGCTGATCGCATCGGAGACGGTAGCGTCGGGCTGCGGACGGTTGACCTCGAGCTGGACGTGGTAGTCCGGCTCGGCCTCCACCTGGCGGACGATCTTCGCCATCATCTCTACCGCCTCGCGAGGGTATTGTCCGGAAGCGGTTTCCGCCGAGAGCATCACCGCGTCGGCGCCGGCGCCCACCGCGGTGGCTACGTCGGTCACCTCGGCGCGGGTCGGGGCGGGGGAGAAGCGCATCGACTCGAGCATCTGGGTGGCCACCACCACCGGCTTGCCGAGCTGGCGGCAGACCTGGACGATGCGTTTCTGGATGCCCGGCACGCTCTCCGCCGGCACCTCTACGCCGAGGTCGCCGCGCGCCACCATGATCGCGTCGGCGCGCTCGGCGATCGCCTCGATGGCGCTCACCGCGCTGGGCTTCTCGATCTTGGCCATGAGGAAGGCCTTGTCGCCGATCAGCCCACGGGCCTCGTCGATGTCCTCCGGGCGTTGCACGAAGGACAGCGCCACCCAGTCGACCCCCAGTTCCAGGCCGAAGGCCAGGTCGCGGCGGTCCTTGTCGGTCAGCGGGCTGAGTTGCAGCACCGCTTCCGGCACGTTGACGCCCTTGCGATCGGACAGCTCGCCACCCACCGCCACGCGGGTCTCGATGGCGTCGCTGTGGCAGTTGACCACTTTCAGGCGGATCTTGCCGTCGTCCAGCAGCAGGCTCATGCCCGGCTCCAGGGCATGGATGATCTCCGGATGCGGCAGGTTGACCCGCCGCTCGTCACCGGGGACGTCGCTGAGGTCGAGGGTGAAGGTCTGCCCGCGCTGCAATTGCACGGCACCGGCGGCGAAGCGGCCGACCCGCAGCTTCGGACCCTGCAGGTCCATGAGCACGCCGATCGGGTAGTTCAGTTCCGCTTCCACCTCGCGCACCCAGGCGAAGCGCTGCGCGTGATCGGCGTAGTCGCCGTGGCTGAAGTTCAGGCGGAACAGGTTGGCGCCGGCCTCCACCAGGGCACGGATATCGTCGCGGCTGCGGGTGGCCGGGCCGAGGGTGGCGAGGATCTTGGCTTTCTTGTCGGCTGTCATGTCAGGACTCGAGGATGAGAATGGCGCGGAAGTCGTTCACGTTGGTGCGGGTCGGTCCGGTCACCAGCAGGTCGCCGAGGGTCTGGAAATAGCCGTAGCCGTTGTTGTCGTCGAGCTCGTCGCGGATCTTCAGCCCGGCCTTTTCGCCGCGCGCATGGGAGCAGGGCGTCATCAGCGCGCCGGCGTTGTCTTCCGAGCCGTCGATGCCGTCGGTGTCGCCGGCCAGGGCCCAGATGTTCGGTTCGCCCTTTAGCTCGGCGGTGAGGCTGAGGAGGAACTCGGCGTTGCGTCCGCCGCGACCGTTGCCGCGCACGGTGACGGTGGTCTCGCCGCCGGAGAGGATCACGCAGGGCGCCGCCAGCGGCTGGCCGTGCTTGCGGATCTGCCGGGCGATGCCGGCGTGGACCTTGGCGACTTCCCGCGCCTCGCCCTCCAGGTCGCCGAGGATCAGCGTCGAGAAGCCGGCCGCGCGGCACTTCACCGCTGCTGCGTCGAGGGCGTTCTGTGGCGTGGCGATCAACTGGAAGTGGCTGCGCGCCAGGCGCGGGTCGTCGGGCTTGACGGTTTCCGAACGCGGGTCGGCGAGCCAGTCGAGGACGTTCTGCGGTACGTCGATGGCGTAGCGCCTGAGGATCGCCAGGGCGTCGGCGGAGGTGGTCGGGTCGCCGACGCTGGGGCCGGAGGCGATCACCGTGGCCTCGTCGCCGGGAACGTCGGAAATCGCGTAGGTATAGACGCTGGCCGGCCAGCAGGCCTTGGCCAGGCGACCGCCCTTGATCGCCGAGAGGTGCTTGCGCACGCAGTTCATCTCGCCGATGGCGGCGCCGGACTTGAGCAGCGCCTTGTTCACCGCCTGCTTGTCCGCCAGGCCAATGCCTTCGGCAGGCAGCGAAAGCAGTGCGGAGCCGCCGCCGGAGAGAAGGAAGATCACCCGGTCGCTCTCGTTCAGGCCGCTGATCAGTTCCAGCACGCGACGGGCGACGCGCTCGCCGGCGTCGTCGGGCACCGGATGGGAGGCTTCCACCACCTCGATGCGACTGCATTGCGCGCCGTAGCGGTAAGGCGCCACTACCAGGCCCTGGATCTCGCCCTGCCAGTGCTTCTCCACCACTTCGGCCATGGCTCCGGCGGCCTTGCCGGCACCGATGACGATGGCGCGCCCGCTGCGATCTTCCGGCAGGTGGTCGGCCAGCACCTGGTAGGGATGGCCGGCTGCCACCGCGGTATTGAACAGCTCGGTGAGAAAGGCGCGTGGATCGGTACTCATGACAGGCTCCGAATTTCTTGTTGTCGTGCCGCCGGTCGGACCGGCGGTCGCAGCGTCGTCGACGCTTCCATTCCGCAGCACCCGCGCCGGCGGGAACTGGGGAATGGAAGCGAGGCGCCCGGACGCAGAGGCCGTGAATCTCCCGGCCGGGCGTTCGCTTCCTTTACCCCGCCTTGTGGGCGGGGAAGGAAGAGGGCGGCGGCGAACACCGGAGTTCGCCGACCGTTCCTCTCCCCGAGCCCTTCGAAAAGGGGTTCGTCGCTCCGCGCGGGGTGACGGCCCGCGCGGACTGCGGATCACTCGTCGCGGATCGAGAAGTTGGCCATGTGCTCCAGGCCCTTGATCAGCGCCGAGTGGTCCCAGTTACTGCCGCCGATGGCCGCGCAGGTGCTGAACACCTGCTGGGCGTTGGCGGTGTTGGGCAGGTTCAGGTTCAGCTCGCGGGCGCCGGCCAGGGCCAGGTTGAGGTCCTTCTGGTGCAGGCTGATGCGGAAGCCCGGGTCGAAGGTGCCCTTGACCATGCGTTCGCCGTGCACCTCGAGGATCCGCGAGGAGGCGAAGCCACCCATCAGCGCCTCGCGCACCTTGGCCGGATCGGCGCCGTTGCGGGCGGCGAACAGCAGGGCCTCGGCGACCGCCTGGATGTTCAGCGCGACGATGATCTGGTTGGCCACCTTGGCGGTCTGGCCGTCGCCGTTGCCGCCGACGCGGGTGATGTTCTTGCCCATCGCCTGGAACAGCGGCAAGGCGCGTTCGAAGGTGTTCGGGCAGCCGCCGACCATGATGCTCAGGGTCGCCGCCTTGGCGCCGACCTCGCCGCCGGAGACCGGGGCGTCCAGGTACTGCGCGCCGGTAGCCTTGATCTTCTCGGCGAAGCCCTTGGTGGCGGTGGGGGAGATCGAACTCATGTCGATCACCACCTTGTTCGGGCCGACGCCCTCGGCGATACCGTCCTTGCGGAACAGCACATCCTCGACCTGCGGGGTGTCCGGCACCATGACGATGATGAACTCGGCTTCCTGGGCCACTTCCTTCGGGTTGGCCAGGGCAATGGCGCCGGCCTCCAGCAGGTCGGCCGGAGCGGCGTCGTGGTGGGTGGAAAGGAACAGGCTGTGGCCGGCCTTCTGCAGGTTCTGCGCCATGGGCTTGCCCATGATTCCGGTGCCGATGAATCCGATCTTGGCCATGAGAGTGTCTCCTGGTTCTGTCTGTCGAGTGGCTCCGCGCAGGGAGGCGGGAGCGTCTTGTTCGTGGGTGCGGATCAGACGACGTTGTGCGTCTTCATCCAGCCGAGGCCGGCTTCGGTGGTGGTGGCCGGCTTGTACTCGCAGCCGATCCAGCCCTGGTAGCCGATGCGGTCCAGGTGCTCGAAGAGGAAGCGGTAGTTGATCTCGCCGGTGCCCGGTTCGTGGCGGCCGGGGTTGTCGGCGAGTTGCACGTGGTTGATCGCCGCCAACTGGTTTTCCAGGGTGCGGGCCAGGTCGCCTTCCATGATCTGCATGTGATAGATGTCGTATTGCAGGAACAGGTTGGCGCTGCCGACCTTGTCGCGGATCTCCAGGGCCTGGCGGGTGTTCTGCAGGTAGAAGCCGGGGATGTCGAGGGTGTTGATCATCTCCATGACCAGGCGGATGCCTGCGGCTTCCAGCTTGTCGGCGGCGTAGCGCAGGTTGTCGACGAAGGTCTTCTCGACGCTGGCGCAGTCGTGCCCCTGCGGCCGGATCCCGGCGAGGCAGTTCACCTGGCGGTTGCCCAGCACCCTGGCGTAGGCGATGGCCTTGTCGACCCCCTCGCGGAACTCCTGGACCCGATCCGGGTGGCAGGCGATGCCGCGCTCGCCCTTGGCCCAGTCGCCGGCCGGCAGGTTGAACAGCACCTGCTCCAGGCCGTTGGCTTCCAGGCGGGCCTTGATCGCCTCGGCCTCGACGTCATAGGGGAAGAGGTACTCGACGCCGGCGAAGCCGGCCTTGGCGGCGGCGTCGAAGCGTTCGAGGAAATCCACCTCGGTGAACAGCATGGACAGGTTGGCGCAGAAACGGGGCATGTCTTGCTCCTATCGTTCGGTCAAACGTTCGGGAGGCCTTTCGCCGGGGGCGGGGTGCCGCACGCACCGTCCGCGCCTCCGGGAAAGGCCGGCGATCAGTCGAGCAGCGAGATGGCGGTCGGCGCGTCGGCGCCTTTCTCGGCCAGTTCCTCGAACTCGTTGATGGCGTTGATCTCGGTACCCATGGAGATGTTGGTGACGCGCTCCAGGATCACCTCGACCACCACCGGCACCTGGTGCTGTTGCATCAGTTCGCGGGCCTTGGCCAGGGCGGCGCCGATCTCGTTCGGGTCGAACACCCGGATCGCCTTGCAGCCCAGGCCCTCGACCACCGCGACGTGGTCGACGCCGTAGCCTTCCAGCTCGGGGGCGTTGATGTTGTCGAAGGCCAGCTGCACGCAATAGTCCATGTCGAAGCCGCGCTGCGCCTGGCGGATCAGGCCCAGGTAGGAGTTGTTCACCAGTACGTGGATATAGGGCAGCTTGAACTGCGCGCCGACCGCCAGTTCCTCGATCATGAACTGGAAGTCGTAGTCGCCGGAGAGCGCCACCACCTGGCGGCTCGGGTCGGCCTTGACCACCCCCAGCGCGGCGGGAATGGTCCAGCCCAGCGGGCCGGCCTGGCCGCAGTTGATCCAGTGGCGCGGTTGGTAGACATGGAGGAACTGTGCGCCGGCGATCTGCGACAGGCCGATGGTGCTGACGTAGCAGGCATCCTTGCCGAAGAACTCGTTCATCTCTTCGTAGACGCGCTGCGGTTTCACCGGCACGTTGTCGAAGTGGGTCTTGCGCTGCAGCGTGCGTTTGCGCTGCTGGCAGCTTTCCAGCCAGGCGGCGCGCGACTTCAGCTTGCCGGCGTCCTTCCATTCGCGGGCCACTTCGAGGAATGCGTCGAGGGCGGCGCCGGCGTCGGAGACGATGCCCAGGTCGGGCATGAACACCCGGCCGATCTGGGTCGGTTCGATGTCGACATGGATGAAGCGGCGACCTTCGGTATAGACCTCGACGCTGCCGGTGTGGCGGTTGGCCCAGCGGTTGCCGATGCCGAGCACCAGGTCGGATTCCAGCAGGGTGGCGTTGCCGTAGCGGTGCGAGGTCTGCAGGCCGACCATGCCGGCCATCTGCGGGTGGTCGTCGGGGATTACGCCCCAGCCCATCAGGGTCGGGATCACCGGGATGCCGGTCAGCTCGGCGAATTCGCGGAAGCGCTCGGCGGCGTCGGCGTTGAAGATGCCGCCGCCGGCCACCAGCAGCGGGCGCTCGGCTTCGTCGAGCATGGCCAGGACCTTCTCGGCCTGGACCCGGGTGGCCTTCGGCTTGCTCACCGGGAGGGGCTCGTAGGCGTCGATGTCGAACTCGATCTCGGCCATCTGTACGTCGAACGGCAGGTCGATCAGTACCGGGCCGGGCCGGTCGCTGCGCATCAGCTGGAAGGCCTTCTGGAATACATAGGGGACCTGGGCCGGTTCCAGCACGGTGGTCGCCCACTTGGCCACCGGCGCGGCGATGCTGGAGATGTCGACCGCCTGGAAGTCTTCCTTGTGCAGGCGGGCGCGCGGTGCCTGGCCGGTAATGCAGAGAATCGGGATGGAGTCGGCGGAGGCGGAGTAGAGGCCGGTGATCATGTCGGTGCCGGCAGGGCCGGAGGTGCCGATGCAGACGCCGATGTTGCCGGCCTTGGTACGGGTGTAGCCCTCGGCCATGTGCGAGGCGCCTTCGACGTGACGGGCCAGGACATGGTCGATGCCGCCGATCTTCTTCAGCGCGGCGTACATGGGGTTGATCGCGGCACCGGGGACGCCGAACGCGGTATCCACGCCTTCGCGGCGCATCACCAGTACGGCGGCTTCGATTGCTCTCATTCTGGCCATCGTTTTGTTCCTCGTTCTTATACTAATTGTGTACAAAAGTTGGAACGATTCTAGGCAGAGGGGGAGCGCAAGGTCAAGATGGGTTGTATACGCTTGAAAAAGCCGCTGAAATCCATTTTTTCATAATAAAAACAATTAGTTGTAATGCTTGTTAGCAGGCTTATAAAACCAGCGTTTGAAAAAATGTATACAAAATTATGTTCATATTGTTCTGGAATATTGCTTTCGTAGGGCCGGTCGGCTACTAGATTGGGTACAAATTTTCGAACGCGCCCGCATAGCGGGTGGTTTCCCGATTTCTAGCCTTAACAACTCGAGAGGAACGACCATGACCACCATCAGTCTGGAAACCGCGCTGGGCATTACCCGCCAGGCGCTGGCGGTGGGGCGCGAGCTGTCCACCGCGCCCCTGACCATCGCGGTGCTCGATGCTGGCGGCCACCTGGTGGCGCTGCAGCGCGAGGACGGCGCCAGCATGCTGCGACCGCAGATCGCCATCGGCAAGGCCTGGGGCGCCGTGGCCCTGGGCAAGTCGTCGCGTCTGCTGGCGGCGGATGCGCAGCAGCGGCCTTCGTTCATTTCCGCGGTGAACACCCTGGCCCATGGCAATCTGGTTCCGGCGCCGGGCGGGGTGCTGATTCGCAACGACAAGGCAGAGGTGGTCGGCGCGGTCGGTATCAGCGGCGATACCTCGGATATCGACGAGCAATGCGCGATCCAGGGCGTGCTGGCGGTCGGGCTGGTGCCCGACGCCGGTTGAGCTTGCGGCCCGCTCACCAGGACCGGGCCTTCGCTCCCTTCTTCAGGTAGCGTACGCCGCCATCCACCAGGCTCTCCGTGCCATACCTGCAGCGGGGCTCGTTCGAGGCCAGGAATAGCGCGGCACTGACGATCTCCAGCGGCTCCCCCAGGCGTCCCGGCCAATCTTCTCCCTCAGCGCCTGGGTGGCCTCGACATCGGTAGCGGCTTTGTCCAGCGCTGGCGTCCGGGTCGGCCCCGGGTTCAGGGCGTTGACCCGGATACCGCGCTCGAGCAACTCCGCCGATAGCGTCCAGGCGAGGTGTATGCGGAGCTGCCGCCGCGGGTCGAATACCGCGTCACGCCGCTCGGTGCGAAGCCGGCGCTGGGGCGGGTCAGAGCGGCAGCGGCCGAAGCCGGCCGGCGCTCTTGCCGGATTGCCCGTCGGGCGTGCAGCCTTTCAGGACCAGGCGGGTGATGGTTTCCACCGCAGCGTCGTAGTCGGCGTCGCTGAGCTGTTCCTTGCCGGTGACGATGGAAATCTGCCAATCGAAGTCGGCATAGGTCTGGGTCGCCGCCCAGATGGCGAAGAGCAGGTGATGCGGGTCCACCGGGGCGAGCTGGCCACGGTCGATCCAGGTCTGCAGGCAGGTGACGTTGCGCTGGGCCTGGGCGTTCAGTTCGTCGAGGTATTCCTTCGGCAGGTGCGGCGCGCCGTGCATGATCTCGCTGGCGAAGACCTTGGAGGCATGCGGCAGCTCGCGGGAGATGCGGATCTTCGAGCGGATGTAGGCGGGCAGGGCGAGCAGCGGGTCGTCTTCCACGCGGAACGGTGCCGACGCTTGCAGCAGCGGCTCGACGATGCTTTCCAGCACGCAGCGATAGAGGTTTTCCTTGGACTGGAAGTAGTAGTAGACGTTGGGCTTGGGCAGGCCGGCGCGGGCGGCGATGTCGCTGGTCTTGGTCGCCGCGAAGCCCTTGTCGGCGAATTCCTCGCTGGCGGCGCGGAGGATCAGGCGCTTGTTGCGCTCGCGGATGCTGGTCATCAGTCCTTGTTCTTCATTGCTGCAACGGCGGCAGGAAGCCGAGGATGGTAGCACCCGCCCGGAGCGCCCCTCAAGCAAGGTGCGAGCGAGGCGGAGGCCCGGGAAATCCTGACCCGCCGGTTCATTTGCCCTATACATTTTCCGGTATTTGGAGTATTCGTTAGGGGTATCGAGTCGCCCGCTCGCACTCACCCACCGAGCGCCGGGCGAGCCCCCCGGAACAGAACGAGTCACTATGTCCGATTCCCGCCTGGTCGATCCCTTCGGCCGTCGCATCACCTACCTGCGCCTGTCGGTGACGGATCGCTGCGACTTCCGCTGCACCTACTGCATGAGCGAAGACATGCAGTTCCTTCCCCGCGACCAGGTCCTCAGCCTGGAAGAACTGTACGCGGTGGCCGACGCCTTCATCGGCCTCGGCGTGCGGCGCATTCGTATCACCGGCGGCGAGCCGCTGGTGCGCAAGGGCATCACCGGCCTGCTGGCACGCCTGGGGCAGCGTGCGGAACTGGAAGACCTGGCGATCACCACCAACGGTTCGCAACTCCGCGAGCGCGCCGCCGAGCTGAAGGCCGCCGGCGTCCGCCGCCTCAACGTCAGCCTCGACTCGCTGCAGCGCGAACGCTTCGCCGCCTTCACCCGTAGCGATCGCCTGGAGCAGGTGCTGGACGGCATCCAGGCGGCGCGCGAAGCCGGTTTCGAGCGGATCAAGCTGAACTGCGTGGTACAGAAGGGCCGCAACGACGACGAGATCCTCGACCTGGTCGAGTACGCCCTGGCCAACCAGTTGGACATCAGTTTCATCGAGGAAATGCCGCTGGGCAGCATCACCAGCCACCGTCGCGAACTGACTCTCTGCACCAGCGACGAAGTCCGCGCGATCATCGAGCGCCGCTGGCCGCTGACCCCGAGCCTGGCGCGCAGCGGCGGGCCGTCGCGGTATTACCAGATCGGCGACGAGCCCAGCCGGATCGGCTTCATCTCACCTCACAGCAATAATTTCTGCGGCGACTGCAACCGCGTGCGCGTCACCGCCGAGGGCAAGCTGGTGCTCTGCCTCGGCCACGAGGGGGCGCTCGACCTGCGCGAACTGCTGCGCAGCCATCCCGGCGACCGCGAGCGCCTGAGCGCGGCACTGGTGGCGGCGCTGAACCTGAAGCCGGAGCGGCATCACTTCGACGCCCAGGAGCAGGTCCAGGTGCTGCGTTTCATGAGCATGACCGGCGGCTGACGGTATCCTCCTGGGACGATGGCACCAACGGCGCCATCCGCCGCTTCCTCCCCCATGCCACCCGGGTGACCGTGTTCCGGCACGCACCGCTCGCTGCCCCGTCCCGGGAAAAGCGACGCGGCGCAACGCCGAAACGCGGCGAAGACGTCATGCTGCCTGCCGCGCCAGCAAAGGAAAGCCTCCCATGCACCGGGTCCTGTTCATCTGCAGCCGCAACCGCCTGCGTAGTCCCAGCGCCGAACGGCTGTTCGCCAACTGGCCGGGCGTCGAGACCGATTCCGCCGGGCTGGCGGCGGACGCCGAGACGCCCCTGGAGCGGGAGCAACTGGAGTGGGCGACGCTGGTCGTCGTCATGGAGCGCCGCCACCGGCAGGCGCTGCTGCGCCGGCACGCCGCGGCGATGAAAGGCAAGCGCCTGGTCTGCCTGGATATCCCGGACGACTACGCCTACATGCAGGCGGAATTGCTGCATCTGCTGGAGCGCAAGGCGGGGCCTTTCCTTCGGCGGGACTGAGTGGTGCGGACCGCGAGCGGAAAAAAAGAAGCCGGACGAAGTCCGGCCCGAGGGAAGGGCGGACCGGGAGTGTCGCCGGTCCGCCAGGGAGTCAGGAGTGCTTGGGCGCCGGCGCGTGGCTGCCGCACAAGTGGCTGCGGTCGTTGCGGCTGAGGATGTTGAACAGCAGGTTCAGCACCACCGCCCAGATCGCGGTCATGGCGATGCCGCTATGGGTGATCGGCTCCATCCAGACCGGCAGGCGGGCGAAGAAGTCCGGGCGCACCACCGGCACCATGCCCATGCCGATGCTTACCGCCACCAGCAACTGGTTGCGGCGGTCGGTGATGTTGGCCTCGTGGAGGATCTGGATGCCGCTGGCGGCGACCATGCCGAACATGGCGATGCCGGCGCCGCCGAGTACCGCCGGCGGGATCGAGGCGACCAGGAAGGCGGCCTTGGGCAGCATGCTGAGGAGGATCAGGAAACCGGCGGCGGCCACCGTGACGTAGCGGCTGCGCACCCCGGTCATCTGCACCAGGCCGATGTTCTGGGCGAACGAGGAATGGGTGAAGGTGTTCAGGAAACCGGCGAAGAACGAGGCGCCGGCGTCGCAGAGCAGGCCGCGGCGCAGTTCGGTCGGGGTGATCTCGCGGCCGGTGATCTTGCCCAGGGCGAGGAACATGCCGGTGGACTCGACGAAGATGATCACTACCACCAGGCACATCGACAGGATCGGCGCCAGGTCGAAGGTCGGCGCGCCGAAGTGCAGCGGGGTGACGATGTCGAACCAGGGGCGCTCGGCCAGACCGCCGAGGTCGACCATGCCCATGCCGCCGGCGATCGCGTAGCCCAGGCCCATGCCCATCAGCACCGAGATGTTGACCCAGAAACCGCGCATGAAGCGGTTGATCAGGAGGATGGTGCAGAGCACCAGGCTGGAGAGGAACAGGAAGTGCAGGGAGCCGAAGTCTTCCGCGCCTTTGCCGCCGCCGGCCCAGTTGATCGCCACCGGGAACAGGCACATGCCGATCGAGGTGATCACCGTGCCGGTCACCAGCGGTGGGAAGAAACGCACGATGCGCGACATGAAGGGGGCGATGAGCATGCCGAAGAAACCGGCGGCGATGGTCGCGCCGAAGATCCCGGTGATGCCCACGCCGGGCATCCCGGCCATCGCCACCATGCTGCCGACGGCGGCGAAGCTGGCGCCCATCATAACCGGCATGCGGATGCCCATCGGGCCGATGCCCAGCGACTGGACCAGGGTGGCGATGCCGGCGACCAGCAGGTCGGCGTTGATCAGGAAGGCGATTTCCTCGCGCGAGAGGCCGGCCGCCTGGCCGACGATCAGAGGCACGGCGACGGCGCCACCGTACATCAGCAACACATGCTGGAAGCCCACCAGCAGCAGCTGCGTCAGAGGCAGGCGCTGGTCTACGGGCGAGTCGGGGATGCGGCGATCAGTTACCACGGACATGCAACACCTCAGGCGTTTTTATTGTTGTCAGTCGCAGGCGGACACCGGAAAAGGCAGGTTCCGGCGGCCGGGTATTTCTGGCCGAACATCCACCCCAGGCTTCAGGGCGATGCGGTGGGGTGTTTTATATCCCCGTTGTGTGCTCGATTCAATCGATTTTTTGTATACAAAGTATTTTTTTGTAGTTGACCAATCGGTCTACTACAGGCTTTCCAGAGCTGCTTCCACTGTATCCATAGAACTGGCGCCGGCTACCCCCGGGACGCCCGGCGGTGTACGACATTGGTCGGATAGCCGACGTGCTCTAGCCGCTGGGAGTTTTCAGCGACCACTACCTCAGTGAGCGCAAGCCTGGTGCAGCAAGGCCTTGAACCCTGTCGCCCGGGATCAGCCATGGGGCTTTGCGGAACGCCTGCTTGCATTGGCGACTACAAGCAGCGACGTGCGCGAGAGCAACCGGCTATCTGAGCGCCAGTAGATCCTGGCGGCAATGGAGACGCTCAACGAGCAAAGAGAATGCCGCCAGCGCTTGCTGGAGTGCACAACGGCAGACTGGCCAAGGTGCCAAGGCTCGGGGCAGGTCAGGCTGGACAAGAAGCCGGCGGAGTTTTCCTGAGCGTTCTACAGGAGAGGCACGAAGGAGGTCGCCGAAGTCGTTCGGCATATCGAACGTCCCCTCTTTTTCAGTTTTCGGCAGCGCCCAACGGGCCACTGGCAATCAGGCTGGCACCACAAGCTGTTTTCATCCCATGTAGCGCGACCGGGACCCCATTCACATCCAGCAGGGCGCAACCTTCGGTAATGGGGAAGGTTCCCTTGCACAAGGGGCAAACCACTTGGTGGCCTACACCGGCCATCGGCTTGCCGTTGAGGTCGGTCTGGCCGAACGCCTCAATCACCGTGCCTCCATGGCTGGTGGTGTCGCCAAGGCGAATGATGTCCATCGCGGGTTGCTCCTATAGGTCGTCCAGCCAGCTGTCTTTCGGCTTCAGGCTGGAGAGGAATTCCTCGTAGACATAGTCATCACCGAGCGTTTGGCCGCCAGGCGTAGCAGGTGTCGGAGCAGGGGAAGGACCGGCATTTCCGCCACGCGGCGATGAAGACGTCGGGCGCACGCGAATCGAATCGACAATGGCGTCCCACAGTTCCAAAGCCTCTTTATCCGATTTGAAGGCAGGGGGCGGTGGTTTACCGTTTTCATTGCTGCGTTCCAGTACCGCCAGTCCCGCAGTAAGATGGGGCTCGGTTAGCGATTCCTCCTTGCCTTGAACCTCCCACATGAAGGTATAGCCGCGCTGCCCCTTATCGCTTCCCGCAACCAGATATTCCTCTCCAGGAAGGCCCCCGACAGGATGCTTTCCTTTTCTTAACCTTTCCATGCCTGCAAACGTGGAGAGCATGTTTTGCACGAAGCCGTCGACTCGCTCAAGAAGGCTGTTTAGCTCAGCTCCCGTGGAGGAGCGGAATTCAAAGCGCGCGCCGGGGTGCTCAGGGAAAGTGACTCCCACTCCAAACCTCTCCACTTGAAAACTATCCCCTGCAATATAAGCGTGGTCGATGCAAAAGCCCGGCTCGCTGGGGATTTCTTTTGGCGCGCGAGAACGTAGATTTCGAGCTAAAGCCCTAGATATCTCCACAGCATGTTGCTCTCTGTCTACCGAAACTTTCCCTTTCCAACGATAGGCATGCCACGTAGGCTTAGATGTAACATAGGTATCCAATAAATAGGTTTTAGAGGCAACCTCTGAAGACCAAGACAATAAACCTACTGATTCATTGCCAAAGTCAATTTTACGAAGAAACATGTTGCCTTTGGATTTATGTCTCTGAGTCCTCCACTCTTGTTCAAGACGATCAACCCTGGCTGCCAGTTCGGTAGGTTTATCATCTAAGTACTCAATTCTGTCTCCCCATAGGTAGTATCCGGCATTGATTACCGCGTCAGGTGGCAGATCAATCAGAAAGCGACCAAAGCAATGAGTAATCCATCCGGTCTTGTCCATGGAAGAGCTCCGAGAAGAAGAAAACGAAGTGCAACTGGTCATGCTGGTCAAGACCACCACTCCAAGTACAGCAAGCAACCGACGGGGATGCATCATGTCCCTCCTTTGTCATTAGGATGCCAATCCGCCAACTGGGTGATTTTGATCACCCCATATAGCGCTGCCCATTGAGCACGAGCATCGTTGTAACTCTCCTGGTGCTCATAGCCCCGTTTGGTATTGGCCTGTCCCTTGCCCTTGCTGCCATGCCGAAAGCTGGCCTTGACGCCCGCCAGGGCAGGCGCCTGGCCGGAGTCGGTCGGTACCGTTTCGTCACCTCCGCTACCGGAAGCGTCCAGAGGATTTCCCGTCTCCAGCGGACCCTGCGCTATGGTGGGCAAGCCCCGGCGGAACCAACTGTTGTAAGTGCCGTTCTCATCGTCGTTGAGTGTGGCACCGGGGGTCTCCAGAGGGGTAGGGTCACCCTTCCAGATCAGGTCGCGCCAACTATGGCGGCTATCGTCAGCTCCGTAATGGGCATAGGTCTCTGAGTGATATCCTGCTGCTGACAATTCACCATGAAAATTAGCAATGCTATCTATCAAGTCTTCAAAGTTATCACGGGGGCCAACTCTTAAACCTTCTTTTTTGTCTGACATGTCCAGATATTGTGAATTTTGCTCAGGCACCAATCCATACCACGTAGTGTTCTTGTATATCTCTTCATAAGGGTCCTGATTCTGCGGATAAGCCCGAGGCTTTCCATCGATATCCTTCAGCACCTGCCCCTGCGCGTCGCATAGAAACAGCCAGGGGCGCCCTTCCCGGTATTCCGCGCTAGGGGCCAATTCCAGCGCGCCGGCCGAATTGGCGACAATGGCTGTCACTTCACCGGCATTTCGCCCCAGCACGACCTGTGCGATACCTTCATAGCCACAGCGCATATGATGGTAGATGGTCGAGGAACCTGTCGCAGGTTGTACGCCATGCACCACCCCCAATACGCGCTCATAGCCGTGCAACTGCGTCAGGGCGCGAGCCACCAGCCCTCCCATCGAATGGGTGACCAGAATGACCTTCATACGTCTCATCTGCTCGGGATCGAGACCGCACTCCTTTTGGTAGAAAGGCAACACGGTATTCTCGATATAGTCGCGTACATCCAGCGCCGACTGCCGGTTGGACTGTAGCCAGTTATAGCCGGCGCACCAGACATCGAACTGGTATCGGCTGGCCCTGAGCAATTCCTCTTCATCGATCGGCCCAACCTTTCCCTGCTCCTCACCCTGATCTCCAGGAGGAGAGAGGGCTTCGTCATTCCACCATGCCTGGAGTTCCCGCCGGCTGACGATGTTATCCAGTCGCCTCTCCATTAATCCCATGACCGGGTTATACGCACTGCGCATGACCTTGCCCCAGCCGCGCAGGCGGGCAGCTTCTTCGGACAAACCAGATTGACCGACATCGATCGTACCCTGGTCATCGACTTCTACTTGCTCAGCCTTCAGGAGCTCCTGACGGGCCTTTGGACCCCTCCAGGCCCAAGTCCACAACGCACCGATGGAGGCAAACAGGTCATCCATGGGCCACAGACCATTCGGCGGCCTCCAGACCTCGCTTTTATCTGCCTTGTTGCGCAGGTTGGTTCCCATGATCCCCGGAATGAAGATCACCGGCAGGGGAGCGGTCTGCCGAATCAGTGCCACCTTTTCGCTCTGGTTGTCGGTACGGGTCAACTGCGCCTTGTAGACAGGCCGTCCCAGACTGTCGCGAGAGCGAGGGATGATCACATCCTGATTCGCCTCGAGCGGTTCGCTGCTCATGTGTTGGACTCCGTGTCGCTGTTGTGACTGCCCTTGCCCAGGATGCGTATCTGCACCGGGTCCATGGCCAGGTGTTGTTGCTTGGGTAAACGGCCCTGGCTGTCGGTCATCAGTTTCACCACACCACCATCGCCTCGTATCACTTCAACGGCGATATTGGGTAACGGCTCCAGCGTGGCTTCGTCGCGCAGGACATATCGGTCATCGAACGGTGTCGAATCCCAGGCGTTGAAGCTGGTCGATGCATGAGCGGGACCGACATGACTGTGCTTCGCCGCCTTGACCACGAAGTTGCCGGGCATGCCCAGCTCGATGTTGCCGCCCTTGAGGGTCAGGTAGGCGCCGCCGCACATCAGGGTGATGTGCTCCTTCGCGGTGACCAGCACGTGCTGCTGGCTGGCGCTGACCTCCACGCTCTGCTCGGCTTCCAGGCGGATGTCGTTCTTCTGCGCCTGCAGCAGCATCGGGCCCTGGTGGGTGATCTGGCGCAGCTCGCCGCCCTGGGCGAACAGGCCGATGTCGCTGCCGGCGTTGATCACCACCTTCTGCCCGGCGGTCACCTGCTGGTTCTGCCGGGCCACGCTGTCGACGTGCTCGCCGGCGGCCAGGGTCAGGCTCGCCGGCGTCGCCGCGGCGATCCCTGCCGGACCGCTCAAGGCGATCGCCGGCTTGCCTCCGTTGCTCTTGCCGGACTCGTCGTTGGCACCGTGGCCGAGGTCGCGCACGGCTTCCTGGAGGGTTTGCTGCGGCGCCGCGTCGTGCCCCACGCCCTGGTGCTCCCCGGCGTAGTCGCCCAGCTCGCGGGCCAGCTCCAGCGCCGCCTCCAGCACCTGCACCACGACGCCTCGGTCGAGATGGCCGGCGCCGGCCCTGAGCTGCTCCTCGGTGCTCAGCAGCAGCCCCTTGGCCGCACGCACCGCGCCATGTTCGTCGGTGCGCAGTTCGAAGCCCTCGCCGCGCGGCTTGCCGCCTTCGGGCCGAGGATGGGTCAGGTAGCCCAGGTGCAGCGCGCTGGCACCGTGGTCGCTCATCAGCGCCGCACTGATCTGCGCCGTGGTGTCGTCGATGCGCAGCTCGTTGGCCCGACTGCCCTTGTACTCCTTGCTCTTGATGGTGCTGAGGATCTTGTGGTCGGGCAGCGCGTAGGGCGGCCGGTTGGTCGCCCGGTAGGTACGCCCGGTGACGATCGGCTGGTCGCAGTCGCCGTCCAGGTAATCGACGATCACCTCCTGGCCAATCCGCGGGATCGCCATGTGCCCCCAATCGGCACCTGCCCAGTTCTGCGCGACCCGTATCCAGCAGGTACTGAATTCATCGTGACGTCCCTCGCGATCCCAGGGGAACTGGACTTTCACCCGTCCCCACTCGTCGCAATGGATCTCTTCCCCTGCCGGGCCGACTACCGTCGCGATCTGCGGACCATCGATACGTGGCCGAGGCAGCGGTGCGGGACGCCATTCGACGTCCTCGGGTACCAGTTCGGCGCGCAGGTCGTAGCTCACCCCCAGAGGGGCGTCGGCGGACTCTTCCTCCTGGCCGGCATACTGGGTGCCGCGATGGACCACCCGCACCGGCCGCCACCAGGCGTTGAAGTCGGCACGCGGATGACCTTCCAGGGCAAAGGCGTGGCCCGGGATCAGCCGCGGGTCGTCGCCGCTGACCGATGCCACCCGTGCATCGCGCCGATGTCCTCTGAGGCGGCTTTCGCTGAAAGGCCGGCCCGCGCCGCTCCGCTTGTAGCGACCGGGGTAGTCGTAGCGCTCGTAGGACGAGCCCTGATGCTCGAGCGCCTCGCCAGCGAGATGATGCTCCTGGTCGTAGGTCGGGCGCTTGAAGCTGTAGTCCCGCTGGGTCTGTCGAGCCGTACGAACATTTTCGCTGTAGCGGAAAGAATGAAGCACCGGCTGCGGGTTGTCGCCCTCCGGCTGGGCGCTGAACAGTACCGGGCCGCCGGCGATACGCTCCTGGACGTAGAGCCGGTCGCTGCAGACCAGGGTGTGGCGGTGTTCGTCGAAGCGGAAGTAGTAGACCAGGCCTTCCTCGAAGGCCAGCCGGTCGTGCAGGTAGTGATCGCTGTCGCCGGCCTGCACGCAGTATTCGCGTGGCAGGTGCTCGTGGTAGATACGCTGTTCGTAGTCGAGCACCCGGTGCTCCTTGAGCAGCGCCTGGAGAATCTCCGGAACACTCTTCTCCTGGAAGATCCGCCAGTTGCAGCACAGCTCCAGGCGCGCCAACTGTGGTTCCAGCAGCAGTTCGTAGCGGGTCCGGCGAAAACCCGAGCTGCCTTGGGTGAAGTGGCTGACGATGCCATGGACGTAGCGGGCCGGACGGCCGTCCTGCCAGAGGGTGAAGGTGCCCGGCTGGTCGAGTACCTGCTTGAAATCGATGGCGTTCTTGTCGCTGGCCAGCTTCAGGTTCAGGCGGAAAGGCTCGCAGAGCGCTTCTTCCAGTTCGAACTCGACGACATCGAACGCAAGGTTCCCTTCGCCGACGACGAAGGTGAATTTCAGGTCTCTTTGACGCATGGATCGTTCCCTGTTCCGGGTGGGCAGTTCCTTTCCAATCCATTGGAGGAGCAAGCCACGTTACTCTTGCTCAGCCGGCGCCGAAAGTCTTTGGCTCTGTGTCGATTTCGCGAAGTCGCGGACATTTTCGGCTCGACGGAGAACCGGCCGCACAGGTGTACGGCCGGTGTGCCTGTCAACTCACCCTGCCACCGGCGAGCGCCAGTCGTCGGAGCCGGAGGTGCCGGAGACTTCGTGGGTCCAGGTGATCTTGCGGTAGGTGAAGTGCACGTCTTCCAGGTGGGTGAAGTGGGCGTTGCCCGGGTCCTGGCAGTTGTGCATGTAGTCCTTGATGTCGACGATGATCGCGTCTTCCAGGACGGTGGTGTAGTAGTGCTCCTGGGTGCCGGCGGCGGAGGTGCGGTACCACTGGATCTCGACCTTGGTCAGGCGCTCGCCGGAGGTCAGGGCGGCCAGCAGCAGCGGCGAGGCCTTGTCGAAGACCTTGGTGATGACCACCGGCTTGTGCACGCGCTGGCCGGTCGGCTGGCCGGACTGCGGGTCGCGCGGGATGATCACTTCGTGGTTGAAGCCCTGGACCATCACCTGGTCCTCGTGGCCTTCCTGGTAGGTGTTGCCGACCGAGTCCTCGGTGAAGGCGCCGGCGGTGATCAGGCCCTGCTTGGTGCCGGTGATGGACATATAGGCGGGGGTTGCCATGGATACGTTCCTTGTCGTTGAAAGTGCCCAGGCGATATGCCGGGGACATCGGTGCTAGACAAGAACCGTGCCACTAGTCTTGAAACTCTTTTCCATCAAGGCGTTATTGGGGGAAGCCAAAAACTCGCTGGCGATTCTCATGGGAAGAACACTGAAAATTGCGCAACTTTTTGCGCACCGCTTGCAAAAAGTTGCGCACTCTCTCGGAGCCCTTTGGGTATTTGTTCCCTAGCGTTCTATCCACAACGTTATCAACCAAAAAGTTGCACAGTTCTTCATTGGCAAGGTAGGCGAAGATAGCGCCGCACGGTTTCGTTCCATCGGCCCAGGGTGAAGGAAAGTGAGTTATCGGAGAGGTTGGGGGCTGAAAGATATGGCCAGTTATGGCCAAAAGCCCTCTATGGAGAGGGCTTTTGGGGTAGGGCCAGCAGGGTTGTTCTGCTGCGGGGAACCGGAGGTGCGGTTCTTAGCCTTTCGGCCAAGGCTCAGTTGATCTGTGCGCCCTTGGCGATCCAGCTGCCGATCAGGTTGCGTTCTTCCTGGGTCATCTGCGTGATGTTGCCCAGCGGCATGATCTGCGAGGCCACGGCCTGGGCCTGGATCTTCGGTGCCAGTTGCTGGATCTGCTGCGGGGTGTCGAGCATGATCCCGCCTGGCGCGGTGCTGAACAGCTGGCTGGTCGGTTTCGCCGAGTGGCAGACGGTGCAGCGCTCCTGGATCACGTGATGGACCTTGTCGAAGTCGGCTCCGCTCGCGGCCCCGGCATTGGAGGCCTGGGTCGCGGCGGGCGCGGCTGGTGCGTCGCCGCCGGTCGCCGGTTGTGCCGGTGCCGCCGCCGGGGTGCTGGCCAGCGGTGCGGAAGCCTGCTGGTAGTTCGGCGTGGTGACGAAGGCCAGGGCGATCATGCCCAGCGCGCCGGCGGGCAGTGCCCAGGCGAAGCGGTTGCTTTCGTGGCGGGTGTTGAAGTAGTGGCGTACCAGTACCGCGAGCACCGCGATGGCGGCCAGGATCAGCCAGTTGTACTGGCTGCCGTAGGTGCTCGGGAAGTGGTTGCTGATCATGATGAACAGCACCGGCAGGGTGAAGTAGTTGTTGTGCCGGGAGCGCAGCAGGCCCTTGGCCGGCAGCACCGGATCGGGCTCGCGGTTTTCTTCGATGGCTTTCACCAGCGCGCGCTGGGCCGGCATGATCACCCTGAACACGTTGCCGACCATGATGGTGCCGATGATCGCGCCGACGTGCAGGTAGGCGCCGCGGCCGCTGAACACCTGGGTCAGGCCGTAGGCGGCGGCGACCAGCAGGACGAACAGGACCAGGCCGAGCAGGGCAGGGGTCTTGCCCAGCGCCGAATCGCAGAGGATGGTGTAGACGAACCAGCCGCAGACCAGCGAACCGATGCCGATGGCGATGGCCGCCGCCGGCGCCAGGTCGCTGCCGGGGGCGATCAGGTAGAGGGTCGGGTTCAGGTAGAACACGATGGTCAGCAACACCACCCCGGACATCCAGGTGGAGTAGGCCTCCCATTTGAACCAGTGCAGGTTCTCCGGCATTTTCGGCGGAGCCAGCTTGTACTTCTCCAGGTGGTAGATGCCGCCACCGTGGATTGCCCAGAGGTCTCCGGACAGGCCTTCACGCGGGTTGCTGCGGTTGAGGTTGTTCTCCAGCCAGACGAAATAGAACGAAGCGCCGATCCACGCGATCCCGACGATCATGTGAATCCAGCGCACCAGCAGGTTCAGCCATTCGATGAGATGTGCTTCCACAGTCTTGTACCTCTTGCCCTGGCCGGCGGACCGGCGGCAGGACCTCTCTTATTGGTTTGATTGGGGGTCGAGGAGGAGCTGTTCGTCCTCGGTGAAGAAATGCTCGTCGCAGTTGTTCCCGGAACCGCTGCGATCGACCACCAGGAAGTCATCCCGCTTTTCGATCGTCAGCACCGGATGGTGCCAGACGCCGCGGTGGTAATTGACGCCCTGCCTTCCGTTGGTCAGGAAGGCGCGGACGAGGCCCGGTACAGGTACATCGCCAAGTGGCGCGACCACGACCAGAAAGGGGTTGCCGAGCAGCGGGATGAAGGCCTGGCTGCCCAGCGGATGGCGTTCCAGCATGCGGATGCGCAACGGCATTTCCAGCTTCTCGGCGCTGAAGATGCTGATGATCGCGTTATCTTCCGGCTGCGCGGTCTCGACCGTGGCCAGCTTGTGATAACGGCGGGTGGAGCCGTTGTTGATCATGAAATAGTCGCTGCCGGCGGTTTCGATCACGTCACCGAACGGGGCGAAGGCTTCCTTGGTCAACGGCTCGATCTTGAGAGTGCGCATACTGATCCTGTCGATTCTGTTTGTTGTATTCCGGACGCACGCGGGGCCCGGGTCTCACGGTAATTGTGGCCTGCCGAACAGGCGCAGGCGGCTGACGCCGCCGTCGGGAAAGATGTTCAGGCGTACATGGGTGATCGGGCCGAGGGCGTTGAGGTGCCGCTCGAACCGGTGTTCCTGGTGCATTTCCAGCTTCTGCGCTGGCAGCAGCTCGCGCCAGAAGAGGCTCTGCGCCTCGATCCGGGCCTCGTTCCCGCCTTCCACGAAGGCGGCCTGGATGCTGCAGCTTTCCGGATAGTTGCCCTTGAAGTGCAAGGTATCGACGACCGCCGCCTCGATGCTGCCGGGATGGCCGAGGGCGACGATCACCCAGTCGTGGCCCGGCGTGCGGCGGCGGCCGGTTTCCCAGCCGTCGCCCATGTTGATGGCACGTCCGGGGTTGAGCAGGTTGCCCATGCGTCCGAAATGCTGGTCGGAACAGGCCAGCGCCCGGCCGCCGTTGATCGCTGCGGCCAGGTCGAGCGCCGTTCCCGGCGGCTGGCTGCTCCAGTCGCGGTAGGGCACGCCATAGAGGCGCAGGCGGGCGATACCGCCGTCCGGGTAGATGTTCAGGCGCAGGTGGGTCCAGGGACGTTCGTCGTCTATCGGGTGGTAGTGATGGCTATCGCCCTGCAGCCCCACCGCCGCCAGCACTTCGCTCCAGGACGTGCTGTCGTCCGGGTCGCCTTCGGCGCAGAAGCAGCCATCCAGGGAAGCCGCCGGCGGATGGTTGCCGGTGAAGAAGCGGGTGTCGATGTCGACGCCCTTCAGCACGCCCGGCACACCCAGGCGGATCACCGCCTGGTCATGGCCCTCGAAGCGCTTGCGGCGGGTTTCCCAGCCGTCCATCCACTTGCCGCTGTCGTCGAATACGCCTTCCTTCCACACCGGTTCGCCGGCCTGCAGCATGCGGCTGGCCGGGGCGAACCATTCGTCGCTGACGGCGACCACCTGGCTGCCCAGGCGCGCGTCGGCGAGGTCGAGGTAGTGGCGGAAGGGCGCGTGTTCGGCGTTCATGCTCGTATCCGCAGGCCTCAGAGCTGCTGCAGGCGGAACAGGGCGATCTTGTTGATCTCGGCCAGCGCGGTAGCGAACTCCTCGTCGGCGGAGTGCTGGATGCGTTCCTCGAAGGCCGCCAGGATCTGATGGCGGTTGCTGCCCTTCACCGCCTTGATGAAGGGGAAGCCGAACCTGGCCTTGTAGGCGTCGTTGAGTTCGGTGAAGCGGGCGAACTCCTCGGCGCTGCATTCGTGAATCCCGGCGCCGGCCTGCTCGGAGGTGCTGGAGGCGGTCAGTTCGCCACGGATCGCCGCCTTGCCGGCGAGGTCCGGGTGGGCGTTGATCAGCGCCAGCTGGGCCTCGCGGCTTGCCGACAGGAGAATGTCGGCCATGCGCTGGTGCAGGCCCTCGATATCGTTGAGGCTGTCGTCGATACCCAGGTCATAGGCCTTCTCGGCGACCCAGGGGGAGTGTTCGTAGATGTCGGCGAAGGCTTCGACGAAGGCCTCGCGGGACAGCGAGGCGGGGGTCAGGGTCTGGAAACGGCTCATGCCTCGGTCTCCTGGAAAGGATGCTCACGGTGCCAATGGCGGGCGATGTCTTCGCGGCGGGCGAACCAGACCTTGTCGTGGCTCTGCGCGTACTGGATGAAGCGCTCCAAAGCGGCCATCCGCGCCGGGCGACCGATCAACCGGCAATGCAGGCCGATGGAGAGCATCTTCGGCGCCGTCGCGCCTTCTTCGTAGAGCACGTCGAAGGCGTCCTTCAGGTACTGGAAGAACTGCTCGCCATTGTTGAAGCCCTGCACCTGGGTGAAGCGCATGTCGTTGGTGTCCAGGGTATAGGGAATCACCAGGTGCGGTTTCTCCGCGGTGCTGGCCGGGTCCCAGTAGGGCAGGTCGTCGTCGTAGGTGTCGGAGTCATAGAGGAAGCCGCCTTCCTCCATCACCAGGCGCCGGGTGTTCGGGCCGGTGCGTCCGGTGTACCAGCCCACCGGGCGCTGGCCGGTGAGTTCGGTGAGGATGCGGATGGCTTCGAGCATGTGCTCGCGCTCCTGGGCCTCGTCCATGTACTGGTAGTCGATCCAGCGGTAGCCGTGGCTGCAGATTTCGTGGCCGTCGGCGACCATCGCCCTGATCACCTCAGGGTTGCGCTGCGCCGCCATGGCCACGGCGAACACGGTGAGCGGCACGTTGCGTCGCTTGAACAGCTTGAGCAGGCGCCAGACCCCGGCGCGGCTGCCGTATTCGTAGAGCGATTCCATGCTCATGTGGCGCACGCCCTGCAAGGGCTGGGCAGCCACCATCTCGGAAAGGAACGCCTCGGACTCCTTGTCGCCATGCAGGACGCAGCGCTCGCCACCTTCTTCGTAATTGAGCACGAAGGACAGGGCGATGCGGGCATCGCCGGGCCAGTGAGGGTGGGGAGGGTTGTTGCCGTATCCGATCAGGTCGCGTGGGTAGTCAGCGCTCACAGCAGTGTTCCTTATTGTGGATGGGGCGGCGGGCCGGACGGGCCGGGGATGCCGTGATGGATTTATTGTATACAAGTTTGCCTGCGGTCTGTAAATACAATCCTGTTTGCCGATCCCTGCCATTCATCCAGCAAAAAACCTGCCCGACTGGTCAGTTAGCGAAGAATGAGGCCCTGCGGGGTGGGGCTTGTGGAAGGAATGCCCGATTTCGGGGCGGCTGCCGCATTTTCGGTTGTGGCGGTGTTTTTTGTATACAATTCATCGAAAGATAACTTATATTGCTTCGCAAGCGGCTCCCTGGCGGGCTGCAAGCGAGCGGCGCCGGGCAGGTCCCGGAGCGATCCCCATCGAACGAAGGCAAGAGGAGGAGTGGTGTCCGCCAGCGGGCGCCCGCAACCCATGGGACGTTTGACCACGCATGTACTGGATTCCGCACACGGCTGCCCCGGCCATGGCATCAAGATCGAGCTGTACCGGGTAGAAGGCCAGCAACTGGAACTGATCGCCACCACCCTGACCAACTACGACGGCCGCTGCGACCAGCCGGTGCTGCAAGGCGAGGACTTCCGTCCCGGGGTCTATCAACTGGTGTTCAACGCCGGCGACTACTATCGCGCCCGCGGCGTGCAATTGCCGGAGCCGGCATTCCTCGACCAGGTGGTGCTGCGTTTCGGCATCGCCTCCGCCGACGATCACTACCACGTACCGCTGCTGATCTCGCCCTACAGCTATTCGACCTATCGCGGCAGCTAGGTGCGTGCCACGAAACACTGACTCTCCGAGTCCTTTTCCCTGGCCCGCCATCGAGCGGGCTTTTTTTCGTTCGCGGGGAGTGCGCCGAGGGTTGCCGGTTATCCGCCACTCGTGGGCAGGAAGGGAAATGCGGCGCAGGGTACGAATGGGCGGGGGATGAAGCTGCGCGTCGCGAGCCCTGCGGGGCAACGACAGGTTCGAGGCGGATAGCCGCGTGCGGCCATCCGCCATCCGGGCGGGTCAGAGGAAGATGAACTTGGCGACGAAGATCACGAACAAGGCATAGAGGCTGGCCGAGACTTCGCGGTGCTTGCCGGTGAGGACCTTCATCGCGACGTAGGTGATGAAGCCCAGGGCGATACCGTCGGCCACCGAGAAGGTCAGCGGCATCATGATCACCGTGACGATCGCCGGGATGGTCTCGGTGTGCTCGTCCCAGTCGATGTGCGCCATTCCGCCCATCATCAGCATGGCCACGTAGATCAGCGCGCCGGCGGTGGCGAAGGCGGGGATCATCCCGGCCAGCGGGGCGAAGAACATCGCGGCGACGAACAGCACGCCGACCACCACCGCGGTGAGCCCGGTACGTCCGCCGGCGGCCACGCCCGCGGCGCTCTCCACGTAACTGGTCACCGGCGGGACACCGAGCATGCCGCCGAACACGCTGGAGGCGCTGTCGGCCTTCATCGCTTTCGACAGGTTCTCGATGCGCCCGTCCTCCTTCACCAGGTGCGCGCGCTGGGCGACGCCCATGAGAGTGCCGGCGGTATCGAACATGTGCACGAAGAGGAAGGCCAGGATCACGCTGATCATGGTGACGTTGAACGCGCCGGCGATGTCCATCGCCAGGAAGGTCGGCGCCAGGCTCGGCGGCGCCGAGAACACCCCGCCGTACTGCACCAGGCCGAGGGCCCAGCCGACCAGGGTGACGCTGAGGATGCTGATGAGGATGCCGCCGAACACCCGGCGGTACTCAAGCACGGCGATCATCAGGAAGCACAGTGCCGCCAGCAGCGGGCCGGGCGAGGTGAGGTGGCCGAGCTTGATCAGGGTCGCCGGGCTGGCCACCACGATGCCGGCGGTCTTCAGGCCGATCAGGCCGAGGAACAGGCCGACTCCCGCACCCATGGCGAACCTGAGGCTGCGGGGGATGCTGTTGAGCAGCCATTCGCGGACCCGGGAGAAGGTCAGCAGCATGAACATCACCCCGGAGATGAACACCGCGCCCAGGGCGATCTGCCAGCTGTAGCCCATGGTGCCGACCACGGTGTAGGTGAAGAAGGCGTTCAGTCCCATTCCCGGCGCCAGGCCCACCGGCCAGTTGGCGTACAGGCCCATCAGGAAGCAGCCGAGGGCGGCCGCCAGGCACGTGGCGACGAACGCCGCGCCGTGGTCGATGCCGGCGTCGGCCATGATGTTGGGATTGACGAAGATGATGTAGGCCATGGTGATGAAGGTGGTCAGCCCGGCCGCCAGCTCGGTCCTGACCGTCGTACCATGCTGGCGGAGCTTGAACAGGCGTTCGAGCAGGCCGGTGGCGGGCGGTGTCGCAGCGTAGATCCCTTGTTCTTCTTGTTTGGTGCTTTCCACAGCAGGTACTCCTCATCGCTCTTGTTGTTAGGTCCTGCGGGCCGGTTGGTTACCAGGTCCCTGACGCGGCTCGAAGGTGATGTGAGGGCACGATTTTCTGACCTTTGGGTCAAGAACTCGTGCGAGCGATTATGCCTTTGTATACAAAAAGGTCAAAGAATGTTTGAGGGTGTTTCGCCACATTTTTATCAGCTTTCCGTCACGCGTCCTTCCGGGCGGTGCCGCGCGCTCGGAACGAGGGGCGGAAAGGGGTGGTGCGCCGGATGCCGCTGCTTGTGTACACTATTTCGCTATCAGCCGCCGGCGTGCCTCACCCACGCCCGTGAGCGAGGATCAGCCCAGGCCACAAGCCGGACGCACAAGGTTCGAGACCGATGACCGATCAGTTGCAACACATCAGGAAGCCGCCGCGCACCGGCAAGGCTGCCCGCAGCGGTACCCAGGACGAGATCGTCTACGCCCACATCTTCGACGCCATCCTCGAACAACGCCTGGCCCCCGGCACCAAGCTGAGCGAGGAAGCGCTCGGCGAGATATTCGGCGTCAGCCGCACCATCATTCGCCGCGCCCTCTCGCGCCTGGCCCACGAGCAGGTGGTGCTGTTACGGCCGAACCGCGGTGCGGTGGTCGCCAGCCCGAGCATCGACGAGGCCCGGCAGATCCTTTTCGCCCGCCGCACCGTCGAGCGCGCCATCACCGAACTGGCCACCGACAACGCCACCGCCGAGCGCCTGGCCGAGTTGCGCGAGATGGTGGTGCAGGAACAATCCAGCTTCGCCCGTGGCGACCGGGGCGCCGGCATCCGCCTGTCCGGCGAGTTCCACCTGAAGCTCGCCGAGATGGCGCGCAACGCTCCTCTGGTGAGTTTCCAGCGCAGCCTGGTGTCGCAGACCTCGCTGATCATCGCCCAGTACGAAAGCGGCGGTCGCTCGCACTGCTCGTTCGACGAGCACAACGAGATCCTCGACGCCATCGAGAAGGGCGACAAGGAGCGCGCGGTGACCCTGATGATGCACCACATGGAGCACATCGACAGCAAGCTCAACCTGGAGAGCGACAACGCTTCCGGCGACTTGCACGCGGTGTTCTCGCACCTCCTCGGCGGCAAGAAGAAGCCACGCCGGGCCAAGGCCGACAGCGATTCGGCGGCCTGATCCGAAGCATTGAAAAGCCCCGCGATGCGGGGCTTTTTCGTTTCCGCTGTCCCGTCCTGAATAAGGTTTACACCTCCCATGCCGATTTTCCGGAGAACTAGATGGAGCAAGGTGTAAACCTACTTCAGGACTAGACGCTCGGCTTTTTCAGGGGATCGCCAGGCGGCCGATCCGGTCGTTTTCCAGGCTGCCGAAGTAGAGCTGGTCGCCCACCGGCTTCGCCGAGGTGATCATGCGCAGGTGGTGGCCGCTGGTGTCGTGCAGGCTGCGGACGATCCTGCCCTGTTCGTCGATGGCGATGACCAGCCCGTAGGCGGTCGGCTTGGGCAGGAACATGCGCGGCAGCTTGGCCAGCTGCGCCTTCAGCCAGGGATGCCGGTGGAGGAAGTCGGCGTCGGCCTTGCGCGGGGTCGGCAGGGCCACCCAGAAGGTACCCTTGCGGTCGCCCTGGAGGTTGTCCGGCAAGCCCGGCAGGTTGTCGATGAACACCTCGTGCTGGCCGGCCTTCTCGCCTTTCAGCCAGTAGCGGGTGATGCGATAGCGGTAGGTCTCGTTGACCAGTACGAAGTCCTCGTTTGCCGAGAGTGCCACGCCATTGGCGAAGTACAGGTCCTTGAGCAGCACCTCGGTCTTGCCGGTGGACGGGTCGTAGCGCAGCAGGCGGCCGTGCGGTCGGGCCTCGAGCAGGTCGAGGATGTAGTCGGGCTGGTGGAACTTGCTGGAAGCGTCGCTGAAGTAGATGCGGCCGTCGCTGGCGATGTCGAGGTCGTCGGTGAAGGCGAAGGGGACACCGTCGGCCTCGGTGGCGAGGGTTTCCACCTTGCCCTGCGGATCGATGCGCAGCAGGCCTTTCCAGGCGTCGGCGAGGATCAGGTTGCCGGCGGCATCGAAGTCCATGCCCAGCGGGCGGCCGCCGGTGTCGACGAAGGTCTCGACCTTGCCGCTGGCGTCCAGGCGTACCACGCGGCCGTCGGCGAGACCGGCATAGACGCGGCCCTGGCTGTCCACGGCGGTGTCCTCGGGGCCGTGCAACTGGCCCTGGCCAAGCAGCTCGGCCTTCATCAGGGTGTCGTTGGGTTCGAGGACCCCGGTCATCTGCGGAGCGGCCGGAGCATCCCAGGCGAGCGGGTCGATCGGGCTGGTCTTCAGGGCCAGGTAAAGAGCCGCGCCAGCCAGCAGGAGGACGATTATTCCGCTGAGCTTCTTCATGCAGTTCCCTTGTTCGGATTGTCGGACAAAGGGCGGAGTATGGACATTCGCTACGCTCATCGGCAAGCGCGGTGCCGAGCGGAATGCTCGCATGGCGCCAGGCTCTATATAATGCGCCGCACTTGACCAAGGAGATGTTCGTGACCGCGCCCGAAATCCAGTGGATCCGCGATGATGCCAGCCTGGCGCAGCAATGCCGGGAATGGCGCACACAGCCGTACCTCGCGCTCGATACCGAGTTCATGCGCGTCGATACCTTCTATCCCGCGGCCGGTCTGGTGCAGGTGGGCGATGGCCGGCAGGAGTGGCTGATCGATCCGCTGCTGATCCAGGACTGGAGCCCCTTCGCCGAGCTGCTCGAAGACGAGCGGGTGGTGAAGGTGCTGCATGCCTGCAGCGAAGACCTCGAGGTGTTCCTGCGCCTCACCGGCAGCCTGCCGGTGCCGCTGTTCGATACGCAGTTGGCCGCCGCCTATCTCGGCATGGCCCATTCGATGGGCTACTCGAAGCTGGTGAAGGAGGTGCTGGACATCGACCTGCCCAAGGACGAGACCCGTTCCGACTGGTTGCAACGGCCGCTCACCGAGATGCAGATGCGCTACGCCGCCGACGACGTCCAGCACCTCGCCCAGGTCTACCTGGCCCTGGATGCGCGGCTGAGCGAGGAGAAACGCGCCTGGCTGCTGGAGGACGGCGCCGAACTGGTCGCCAACCTCTGCCGCGAGAGTGATCCGCGCGAGGCCTACCGCGAGGTCAAGCTGGGTTGGCGGCTGCGTCCGCAGCAACTGGCGGTGCTCCGCGAACTCTGCGCCTGGCGCGAGGAGCAGGCACGCCTGCGCAACCGGCCGCGCAACCACGTGCTGCGCGAACGTACCCTGTGGCCGCTGGCGCGCCTGCTGCCGAAGAACAAGACCGACCTGGCGGCGATCGAAGACATGCATCCGCGCACCGTGCGCCAGGACGGCGACTTCCTCATCGAACTGATCGCCCAGGCTGCGCGCCTGCCGCAGAGCGAATGGCCCGAGGCGCTGCCCGAGCCGCTGCCGCCGGAGGTCACCCCGCTGCTCAAGAGCCTGCGCGCCATCGGCCAGCGCGAAGCGGAGACCCTGGGCATGGCGCCTGAGCTGATGCTGCGCAAGAAGATCCTCGAGGCACTGCTCAAGAGCGGCTATCCCGACGGTCCCTACGAACTGCCCGATTCCCTCCGCGGCTGGCGCCGCGAACGCATGGGCCAGGCCCTGCTGGACGCCCTGGAGAGCGCATGAAACGAATCTGTTCCGTCTACAAGAGCCCGCGCAAGAACGAGATGTACCTCTACGTCGACAAGCGCGAGGCGTTGAGCCGCGTACCCGAGGCCCTGCTGGTGCCGTTCGGCGCGCCGCAACATGTCTTCGACCTGCTGCTCACCCCCGAGCGCCAACTGGCCCGCGAGGATGTCGCCAAGGTCCTGGAGAACATCGAGAAGCAGGGCTTCCACTTGCAGATGCCGCCGGGCGAAGAAGAGTACATCGAGCATCTCCCGGAAGAGTTGCTGCGCATGAACGACCCGCTCTGACGCGAGCCGTACCCCGCTGGCGCCGGCTTCCCGGCGCCACTTTCACGACGTGAAACCCGCTCTGTGCAAGGCTGCGCCTTCGGTGCATGATGTCCGCAAGATGTCGCACGATAGCGGAACCCCTGGCAGCGACCGTGGTCTACCAGCGCCAAACCTGCTGCTCTCGAGGGCTTCCCTCCAGGAGCCGTGATGCATGAAAGAACAATATTCTCCGGCCTGATCGCCAGCCCTTGTCCGGCTTGGCAGTGTGACCCATGCGCTTGCTGATTCTCGAACGTGACCACGCTCTCTATGCCGCGCTGCTGATGGCGGCCGACCCCAGCCTGAAGGTGGTGGCGGGGGACGATCCCCTGCAACTCATCGACGCCGCCAGCGAGTGCTCGATCTGGCTCGGCCAGCCCGACCTGGTGGCGCAGATGCTGCGCCAGGGCGTGCATCCGGTCTGGGTGCAGTCGACCTGGGCGGGCATCACGCCGCTGCTGGCCGCCGACCTGCCGAAGGACTACAGCCTGACACGCGCGGTAGGCATCTTCGGCCAGGTGATGAGCGAATACCTGCTGACCTACATGCTCGCCCACGAGCGCCAGTTCCTCGGTCGCCTGGCCAGCCAGGTCGGTTCGCAATGGGATAGCCGCACGCCTGGCGGGTTGCGTGGCCGGCAGGTGGTGATCGTGGGCACCGGGGAGATCGGCCAGGCGGTGGCGCATACTCTGTCCGGCTTCGGCATGGACCTGACCGGGGTGGCGAAGAATCCGCGTTCGCTGGTGCCGTTCAACCGCATGGGGTCGCTCGACGACCTCGGTCGCCTGGTGGAGACGGCCGACTACCTGATCAACCTGCTGCCCGACACCCCCGATACCCACGACATCTACGACCGTGCGCTGTTCGCCCGGCTCAAGCCCACGGCGCTGTTCATCAATGCGGGGCGTGGCGTCGCGGTGGTGGACGCCGACCTGGTGGCGGCACTGGAGAACAACCAACTGGCCGGCGCGGTGATCGACGTCTGCCGCGAAGAGCCGCTGCCGGCCAACCACCTGTTCTGGCATACCCCGCGCCTCTTGCTGACCGGGCACACCGCCGCGCCGACCCTGCCGGGGGCGATGGTCGAACTGTTCCGCGACAACCTCGCGCGCTTCTGGGCGGGTACCGCCATGCGCGGCGAGGTGGACTTCGCTCGCGGCTACTGAGCCGCGTTCCCTCAGGCGGCGAGCGGGAGCAGCGGGTTCACCTCGACGGTGATGTGCACCAGTTCCTCATGCTCGGCCAGGCGGCGCTTGAAATAGTCGGCGCTGCCTTCCTCGGTGGTCAGCAGACTCAGCAGGCAGGCGTACTTGCCCTGGCCGACCTGCCACAGGTGCAGGTCGAGCAGTTCCGCCGGCAGCGGGCTGCTGGCGATCGCCGCGCGGATTTCCGCAGCCACCGGCGCGTCCATCTGCGCATCCAGCAATACCCGGCTGCTCTGCCGGATCAGGCCGCATGCCCAGACACTGACCAGTACCGCGCCGACGATACCCATCAGCGGGTCCAGCCAGGCCGCGTTCCACAGCAGGCCGCCGGCCAGCGCGACGATCGCCAGCAGCGAGGTGGCGGCATCCGCCAGCACGTGCAGGTAGGCGGCGCGCAGATTCAGATCGTGCCGGTGGGCATGATGGTCGTGGTGGTGGTGGTGGTGGTGGTGGTGGTGCGAGTGGCCGTGCCCGTGGTGGGCATGGCCGTCGCGCAGCAGCCAGGCGCAGGCGAGATTGACCAGCAGGCCGAGCGCGGCGACCAGCATCGCCTGCTGGTAGTGGATCGGGCTGGGGTCGAGCAGGCGTTCGACCGATTGGTAGAGCATCAGCCCGGCCACCAGCAGAAGCAGCAGGGCGCTGGTGTAGCTGCCGAGCACCTCGATCTTCCACGTACCGAAGCTGAAGCGCGGGTCGTTGGCATAGCGCCGCGCGGCGCCGTAGGCGAGTACCGCAAGACCCAGGGCCAGGGCATGGGAGCTCATGTGCCAGCCGTCGGCGAGCAGGGCCATGGAGTTGAACAGCCAGCCGCCGGCGATTTCCGCGACCATCATGCAGGCGGTGAGCAATACCGCCCAGCGCGTGTTGCGCTCGGCCAGCGGGTTGCCCTGGTCGAACCGATGGGAATGGCGCAGGGGCTGGGTAGTCGGGGTGCCGGGCATTTGCTACTGTCCTGTCGAGACGTCGAAAATATACTATACCCCAGTATATTACCTTGAGGAGAGAGCGGTGGCCCATACCATCCATGGGAAGAAGAAGCTCCTGGCGCGGGTGCGCCGCATCGCCGGGCAGACCCGGGCGCTGGAGCAGGCGCTGGAAGAGGGCAGCGAATGCGCGGCGGTGCTGCAACAGATCGCGGCGATCCGCGGTGCGGTGAACGGCCTGATGAACGAAGTGCTGGAGGGGCACATCCGCGAACACCTCGGCGCCGAGCAGGCGAGCGCGGAGCAGCGTCGCGAAGACCTGGAACTGGTGGTGACCGCGCTGCGTTCCTACCTGAAGTAGCCATGTGCCGGCCGGTGCTTGGCCTGGAGGGGGCGGGGGACTAGACTATCGCGCCTTTTCACCAGCCCCCGATGCCATGGCCGCCAAAGTCGAACCCTTCTGGAAACGCAAGACCCTCGCCCAACTCGACCAGGACGAGTGGGAGTCGCTGTGCGACGGTTGCGGCCTGTGCTGCCTGCAGAAGCTCGAGGACGAGGACGACGGCAGCGTCTACTACACGCGTATCGCCTGCAAGCTGCTCGACCTGCAAAGCTGCCGCTGCACCAACTACGCCGAGCGCATCCGTTTCGTCCCCGACTGTATCCAGCTCACCCCGGCGCAGGCCGACGAGTTCCAGTGGTTGCCGCCGACCTGCGGCTATCGCCTGGTTGCCGAAGGCAAGGACCTGCCGCTCTGGCACCACCTGGTCTGCGGCGACCCGGAGCGGGTCCACAAGGAACGCATTTCCCAGTCCGGGCGCATGCTCAGCGAGACCCAGGTGGCCGAGGACGACTGGGAGGACTACCTGATCTTCCGCGCCGGCTGAGCTCGCGTCCGTCGCACTTCCTTACCTTGTGAAATGATATGTATTATCATTCGCATATTTGCAAGGGACTTCCGTATCCGACGGAAGCGGGGAGGCGAGGTGTTGCAGCGGGTCAACGGCGCGGGGGGCGCCGCCGGAGGATGCACGGATGGATGAGCGCTTCCGTGGTTCCGTCTCGCATGCCTATCAGGCGTTCCATGGCGAGTTGCTGCGCTTCCTGCGCAAGCACCTGGGCAGTTCGGCGGACGCCGCCGACCTCGCCCAGGATACTTTCGCCCAGTGGCTGAAATGGCCGGGCCGGCAATCGGTCGAGCAGCCGCGCGCATTTCTTTTCCAGATCGCCCGCAACCTGTTGCGCGACCATTGGCGCCGGCAGCAGAGCCGCGGCCAGGATCTCGACCGGCCGGCGGCGAACGACGAACCCGCCGCGCTGGAAGGCGAGGCGGCCGGGCCGGGCGAGCGTTTCGAACAGCAGCAGCGTCTCAGCCACCTGGCGGCCGCGCTGGCCGAGCTGCCGCCGCGGCGGCGCGAAGCGTTCGTCCTGCACAAGTTCGACGGCCTGTCCCAGGTCGAAGTGGCCGAGCGCATGGGAATCTCCCTGAGCATGGTGGAAAAGCACATCGCCAGCGCCTTGCTGCACTGCAAGCGGCGGCTTGGCCAGGGAGGCGAAGGATGAAGCCGCTGGAACGACTGGAACCGCTGTTCGCAGACGAAACCGAAGAGGACATCGATCACCGCGCCGCCTACTGGTTCAGCCGGCGTCGTTCCGGGCATTTCAGCGCTGCCTGCCGGGCCGAGCTGGAGGATTGGCTACGCGCCGATCCGCGCCATCGCGAAGCGCTCGAGGGCATGGAGCGGCTCTGGCGCGAATTCGACGGCCTGCCGCGCCCGGCGCTGGACGATATTCCCGAGCCGGTGCCGGCCTGGCGCCTGCCCCGGGCGCTGGCGGCGGCGTTCTTCGTGTTCTGCGCGCTGCTCGTCGCCACCCTGTTCTGGCGCGACCAGTCGCTCGGACCGAACCTCGCCTACGGCACGGCACCTGGCGAGCAGCGCGAGGTGGTCCTGGCGGACGGATCGAAGCTGTTCCTCGACGTCGATACCCAGGTGCAGGTGCGTTACGCCGAGCGCACCCGCGACGTGCTGTTGAAGAAAGGCGAGGTGTTCTTCGTGGTCAGCCACGATCCGGCCCGGCCTTTCCGGGTCGGCAGCGGCGACAGCCGGGTCACCGTACTCGGTACCCAGTTCAGCGTCCGGCGCAACGCGCAGGCCCTCGCCGTGGCGGTGAAACAGGGGCGCGTGGCGTTGCAGCCGTCCCTGGAGAAGGATGCCGAACATGTGCTGCTGGCTGGCGACAGCGCGCGCCTGGACCTCGCCGAGCAGCGCCTGGAACTCGGCCATGTGGCGCCGGAGCAGGTCGCCAGTTGGCGCGATGGGCAACTGGTGTTCCGCGACAAGCCGCTGGGCGAACTGGTGGAGGAACTGTCGCGCTATCGCGCCGCGCCGATCCGCCTGGGAGATCCCCGGCTTGCCGGCAAGCGGGTCTCCGGTACGGTGCGGATCGCCCGCCCCGACGATTTTCTCCTCGCCCTGCCGGCGCTATTGCCGGTGCGGGTGCAGCCGCAGGCTGGTGGCGAGGTGCTGATCCTGGCGCGCTGAGGCGCGTCGTCAGCATTAATGAAAATATTTTTCATTCGCATATGTGGGTTTTTCTCCCTGCTGCGTCTTCTCTGCTGTCCGTCGCCGCTGCCGGCGACATCCAGCAGTCACTTGGGGAGAGTTCCAGCATGACCTTGCCTTTCACCCGCGCCGCCTGGCGCCCGCTGTGTTCCGCCGCCGTGCTCGGCGCCGCGTTGTGGGCCGCCGGCGCCAGCGCTGCCGAACGACGCTTCGACCTGCCGGCGCAGCCGCTGGCCGCCTCGCTGTCGCGCCTGGCGCAGCAGGCGCAGGTCCAGGTGCTGTTCGACGAGTCGCTCCTGCGGGGCCTGCGCGCTCCGGCGCTGAGCGGCAGCTACGGGGTGCGCGAGGCGCTGGAGCGGTTGCTGGTCGGTTCCGAGCTGGAGCTGGTGGAGGCGGGCGGCGGCTACGTGGTGCGCCGGCGCCAGGTCGACGCCTACAGCGACAACGCGCTGCAACTGGACGCGCAGACCATCGTCGGCAACGGTCGCGAAGTGGACGCCAGCAACGTCGGCCGTTCGACCCTGACCCGGCGGGATATCGAACGCCAGCAGGCGGACAACATCCCCAGCCTGCTGCAGACCCTGCCCGGAGTGACCATGGGCGGCTCGCCCAAGCCGGGCGGACAGACCACCAACATCTGGGGCCTGGGCGACGCCGAGGACGTGCCCTATACCCTGGACGGCGCGCAGAAGAGCGGCTTCGAGCGCTACCAGCAGGGCACCGTGTTCATCGAACCGGAAATGATCAAGCGCATCGAGGTGGAGAAGGGACCGCACTCGGTGTTCACCGGCAATGGCGGCTTCGGCGGCACCGTGCACATGGAGACCAAGGACGCGCCGGACCTGCTGCGCGAAGGCCGCGACGTCGGCGCCATGCTCAAGTACGGCTATCACTCCAACGACCAGCAGAAGATCTACTCCGGCGCCGTGTTCGGTCGCAGCGAAGACCGCCGCGTCGATGCCCTGCTCTATCTCAACGGTCGCGACGGCCGCGACATGAAGCTGGCCGACAACCTGCCGCTGACGCCCACCGACTACCCGATCAACCCCAAGCGCCTGCCCAACAGCGCCCAGGACGAGAAGACCGGCCTGTTCAAGCTCAACCTGCACCCCACCGAGGAGCACGACCTGGGTTTCACCTACCTGCGCTCGAAAAGCTCGCGCTGGACGCCGTTCTCCGCCAGCAGCTACCCGACCCCGCCGAGCCAGTGGACCATCGACCGCTACGGCTACGAGCTGGGCCTGACCCGCCTGCTGGCCCACCGCGATACCACCGACACCACCTGGACCGGCAAGTACAACTACCATCCGCTGGACAACCCCTGGATCGACCTGCAACTGAGCTATTCCGACGCCCGCACCGAGCAACTCGACCGTCGCGAGGACACCGCCTTCTACCAGCTCGCCACCGGTGGCAAACGGATGCGTACCGAGTACCAGGACAAGGTCCTGGAACTGCGCAACACCAGCCGTTTCGATACCGGAGCGCTACAGCACGAGCTGACCCTGGGCGCGGCGCTGCACAAGCACAAGCGCGACATCCTCATGCACATGCCGGGCAAGACCTACGAGACCCCGCGCTACAACTACGGCTGGCTGCAACCGGCATTCATGCCGGCCGGCAAGCAGGACACGCAGAGCTTCTACATCCAGGACGCGATCACCTACGGCAGCCTGACCGTCACCCCATCGATGCGCTTCGACAGCGTGCGCAACGACGGCCGGGCCAACCTGGCGCCGATCTACGACAATCCCAAGCTCGGCCATGACTATCGCGCCCAGACCTACTCGGGCTGGTCGCCGCGGCTGTCGGTGTTCTGGACCGCGACGCCGAACCTGGCGTTCTTCGCCGACTACACCGAGACCTGGCGAGCGCCGGTGATCGACGAGCAGTACGAAGTGCAGAACAGTTCGACCATCGGTGGCAGCAGCCGCGACCTGGACGCCGAGCGCATCCATGCGATCCGTGGCGGCAGCGTGATCAACCTGCCGGACCTGCTGGTCGCCGGCGACAGCCTGCAGATCCGCACCACGTTGTTCCAGAACCGCATCAAGGACGAGATATTCCGCACCCGCAGCGTCGGCTGCCGCCAGCAGTCGATCGACAACGGCAGTATCGGCGGTAGCTGCGGCGACATGCTGCCGCTGAGCAACTACCGCAACCTGCCGGGCCTGACCATCAAGGGCTTCGAGATCGAGAGCTTCTACGACAGCCAGCGGCTGTTCGGCAGCCTGTCCTACTCGTGGATGACCGGCAAGCACGATGGGGCCTACAGCAATCCCTGGGGACCGAACGTGTGGGCGCGCGACATCCCGCCGCCGAAGTGGGTGGCCATGCTCGGCCTGAAGGTTCCGGAATGGGATGCCAAGCTCGGCTGGCAGGGCGAGTTCGTGCGCAAGACCGACCGCCTGCCCAGCGATCGCTACAGCGGCGGGATGGGTACCGGTTCCGGCGATATCTACTGGGATCACGCGGCCAACGACAGCTACGACACTCATCGGCTGTTCGCCGAGTGGGTCCCGGCCAAGCTGGGCCTGAAGGACACCCGCATCGACTTCACCGTGGACAACCTGTTCAACCGCTCCTATCGCCAGCCGCTGGGCGGCGACCTGGTCTACAGCCAGGGACGCAACGCCAAGATCAGCGTCACCCAGTTCTTCTGAGGGGCGTCAGCGCACCGAACCGATGCGCCGGGTGTCCTCGGCATACCAGACGGCGAACACCCGGCCGACCAGGTCGGCGCGCGGTACGTAGCCCCAGTAGCGGCTGTCGTTGGAGTTGTCGCGGTTGTCGCCGAGCATGAAGTAGTGGCCGGCGGGGACGGTCCGCTCGGCCATGCGCAGGGAGTCCGGCTGGCGCAGCGCCTGTTGCGCCAGGTAGGGCTCCGTCACCGGGCGCTCATTGACGTAGAGCCGGCCGCCATCGATCCGCACGCGATCGCCGGGGATTCCGGCGATGCGCTTCACATAGGCGATGCTGCGCTGCGGCGGGAAGCGGAACACCACCAGGTCGCCGACCTGCGGGTCGGCGAAGGCGTAGCGCGCGGCGTTGGCGAGGATGAAGTCGCCCTGTTGCAAGGTCGGTTCCATCGAGCGCGAAGGGATCTTGTACAGCGCCACGCCGAGGAGCCGCGCGCGCGGGTCGAGACTGGCGGTGCCGAACGGATTCGCCAGGTAGACGGCCAGCATGATCGCGGCGAGCAGGCCCATGGCGGGCCAGAAGCGTCGTTTCACGAAGTTTCCTTTTTCGTGGCGGAAGGCCGGCGTCGCCGGCCCCCGCGGTGGTCATACCAGGCCGAGGACCTTGAGCAGGAAGGCGTATTCCAGCGCCACGTCCTTCAGCCCCTGGTAGCGGCCGCTCATGCCGCCGTGGCCGGCGCCGAGGTCGGTCTTGAGCAGCAGCAGGTTGGCGTCGGTCCTGGTCGCCCGCAGTTTCGCCACCCACTTGGCGGCTTCCCAGTACTGCACGCGGCTGTCGTTGTAGCCGGCGACCACCAGCAGGTGCGGGTAGTCCTGGGCCCTGACGTTCTCGTAGGGCGCGTAGGCGGCGATCCGCGCATGCACCTCGGGCTCCTGCGGGTTGCCCCACTCATCGTATTCGGTGACGGTCAGCGGCAGGTCCGGATTGAGCATGCTGTTCAGCACGTCGACGAAAGGCACCTCGGCGATGGCCGCGCCGAACAGTTGCGGGCGCTGGTTGAGCACCGCGCCGATCAACAGCCCGCCGGCGCTGCCGCCGCTGATGGCGAGACCCTCGGGACGGCAGTAGCCCTCGGCGAGCAGGTGCTCGGCGCAGGCGATGAAGTCGTCGAAGCTGTTCTGCTTGTGTTCCAGCTTGCCGGCCCGGTACCAGGCTTCGCCCAGTTCGCCGCCGCCACGGACATGGGCGATGGCGAAGACGAAGCCGCGTTCGAGCAGGCTCAGGCGGGCGTGGGAGAACCAGGGATCGAGGCTATGCCCGTAGGCGCCGTAGCCATAGAGATAGAGCGGCGCGGGGCGCCCGGCGGCGATGCCGTCGAGGACTTCCTTGCGCGCCACCAGGCTGACCGGCACCTGCGTGCCGTCGCCGCTGCTGGCCCAGATGCGCCGGCTGGCGTAGGCGTCGGCGTCGAAGGGGCCTTCCACCGGGGTCTGCTTGAGGACGGTCTGCGTGCCATCGGCGAGGTTCAGCTGGCGTACCTGCGCCGGACGGTTCAGGGCCTCGTAGCGCAGTCGCACGCAGGGGCTGTCGAATTCCAGGCTGTCCTGCACGTAGAGGCTGTAGGCGGCGTCCGGCAACTGCACGCGGTAGGCCGGCAGGCCCTGCGGTTGCACCTCGATAACCGGCAGGCCGCCGTCGCGCAGGCCGAGGATCACCGCCTCGGCGTTCAGGCTGACATCTTCCAGGGTCCGCTGCGGGTCGTGGGCCACGCGCAGTTGCCAGTGCTCGCGAGTCGACCGCGGCTCCTCGGCCTGGTAGAGGGCGAAGTTGATCCCCGCCTGGTTGCTGCGGATCAGCCACAGGCCCCGGCCGTCGAGGCGACCGTGGTCGGGGTAGTACTCGTGGCCTTCCTCGCGCGGCGCCAGGCAACGGAACGTTCCCTGCGGCTGGTCGGCGTCGAGCACCCAGGCCTCGCTGGTGGTCTTGCTGTTGAGCAGGAGGATCAGCTGGCGTTCCGAGCTGGAGCGGTAGCAGTGCAGGAAGAAGCGCCCGTCGCCTTCCTCGAACACCAGCTCGGCGCCGGCCTCGCCCAGGCGGTGGCGATAGAGCTTGTGCGGGCGGTGGGTGTCATCCAGTTCACCGAAGAACAGCGTGCGGTTGTCGTTGGCCCAGGTCAGGCTGCCGTCGCAGTCCTCGAAGGGCAGGGCCTGCACCGCGCCGCTGGCGAGATCCTTGACGAACAGGCGGTAGATCTCGTCGCCGCTGGTGTCCAGGCTGTAGGCCAGCAGGCTCTGGTCGGGGCTGATGCTGAAGGCGCCGAGGGAGAGGAAGCCGCCGTCGGCCAACTGGTTGGGATCGAGCAACAGTTGCTCGGCGCCTTCGTCGACCGCCAGGCTGCCGTCCTCCGGACGTGGGCAGCGGTAGTGGCGCGGGTATTCGTCGCCGGCGGTGGTGCGCTGGTAGTACAGCCACGGACCCCACGGACTGGGCAACGACAGGTCGGTCTCGCGGATGCGTCCCCTGATCTCCTCGAACAGGGTCTCGCGCAACCCGGCCTGGTCGGCCAGTTCGCTATCCAGGTAGGCGTTCTCGGCCTTCAGGTAGTCGAGCACCTCCGGGGCGTCGCGCTCCTCCAGCCAGGCGTAGGGGTCGCTTCCGGCGTCGCGGCGGGCGATGGGGGGCTGCGGATGGGGCATCGGGAATCCTCGTCGATCCGGCCATGCGCGAGGCCGGGAAATCTGAATAAAACTGGCGGCGCGGCGCCCGCCATCGGTGGGTAGGCGCGTCGGCATGCAAAAGCGGCTATCATAAGCCCCCCATCACCGCTATCGCCACGCACGCCGCATGAATGAACAAGACTATCTGATCGCCTGGGGCGCCTACGCCATCGCCGGACTTGGCCTGATGCTGGTGTTCTGGCTGATGACCGGCTGGATGTGGCGCTGGCTGCGCGAACCCCTGCGGCTGATCGTCTTCATCCTGCTGTTCACGCCGACTCCGGTGGACCCGCAGAACGACCTCTACGCCCCGGCCATCGCGATCACCGCGCTGGATGTCGTGTTCAAGGTCGGCAACAACGCCTGGCGCGCGGTCTCTGACCTGGCCCTGGTGGCGCTGCTCGGTTTCGGCCTGTACCTGCTGATCGCCGCCATCCGCTGGCCGCTGGAGCGGGCCTGGAAGAATCGTCGGCATCCGTCGCAGGACGCCGAGGACGAGCCGACCCTGCGGCAGATGATGCAGCCCGAGTTGATGCCGGACGTCGACACCCGCACCGACGAGCACGGCGACCGGCGCATGCGCATCGAGCCGCGCCTGTAGCCTTTCGCGACGAAATCCATTCTTGCGCTACGCCCGGCAGGCGTTCAGCATGAGGCGAGGCCTATGTCGGGATTTCCCATGGATTGCGTGTTCTGCGCCATAGCGGGTGGCCGCGAGCCGGCGCACAGACTCTTCGAGGACGAGCATTTCATCGTCCTGCTGGACATCTTTCCGCTGCGACCGGCGCACGTGCTGATCGTAGCCCGCGAGCACGCCCCGCACCTGAGCGATCTTTCCGCCGCCGCCCGCGACGCCCTCCTGGCGCTCGCCGAGCGTATCGGTCGCGCATTGCGCCGGGCCGGTTTCGGCGTGGAAGGCATCAACCTGTTGCTCAACGATGGCGTGGCGGCCAACCAGCACGTGGCGCACCTGCATCTGCACCTGATTCCCCGGCGTCGCGGCGACCTGCCGCGACTGCTCTGGCGCGCCCTGACCCGTTTCCTGCCGGTCGGTCGCGCGAGCCTGCAGGCGCGTCTGCAGCGGGAACGAGAACTACTACGTACAGCCTTGCTCAGGGAGGTTTGAGCCATGTGTGAACTATTGGGCATGAGCGCCAACGTCCCGACGGACATCGTCTTCAGCTTCACCGGACTGATGCAGCGCGGCGGCGGTACCGGCCCGCACCGCGACGGTTGGGGCATCGCCTTCTACGAAGGACGCGGCGTGCGGCTGTTCCAGGACCCGCTGGCGAGCGTCGATTCGGAGGTGGCGCGGCTGGTGCAGCGCTTCCCGATCAAGAGCGAGACGGTCATCGGGCACATCCGCCAGGCCAACGTCGGCAAGGTCGGGCTGAGCAACACCCACCCCTTCATCCGCGAACTCGGTGGGCGCTACTGGACCTTCGCACACAATGGCCAACTGGCCGACTTCCAGCCCAAGCCCGGTTTCTACCGCCCGGTCGGCGAGACCGACAGCGAGGCGGCCTTCTGTGACCTGCTGAACCGCGTGCGCCGGGCTTTCCCCGAGCCGGTGCCGGTGGAGGTGCTGTTGCCGGTGCTGATCTCGGCCTGTGACGAATATCGCAAGAAAGGTGTGTTCAATGCCCTGATCAGCGACGGCGACTGGCTGTTCACCTTCTGCTCCAGCAAACTCGCCTACATTACCCGCCGTGCGCCATTCGGCCCGGCGCGGTTGAAGGATGCCGACCTGACCGTGGACTTCCATGCGGAAACCACGCCGGACGATGTGGTCACGGTGATCGCCACCGAGCCGCTCACCGACAACGAGAACTGGACCTTGCAGCAGAGCGGCGAGTGGGTCCTCTGGTGGGGCGGCGAGGTGTTGGCCAAGGGGCGGGTCTGAATCGCCGCCGTGAACGAGGAGAGCGCATGTTCCGCAGTTACCTGAGACTGCTGCTGTTCACCCTGGGCCTGCTGCTCGGGGTGCAGGTGCCCGGTTTCATCGACGACTACGCCAAGCGCGTCGACGCCCATCGCCTGGAGGCCGCGCAGAACATCCAGGGCTTCCAGCAGACCGCCGGGCAGTTCTTCAACGGTAGCCTGGAGGAACTGGTCAGGCATTACCGCAGCAACAGCGATCCGGTGTTCCAGCGCGACGGCGAGAACCTCGACCGCCTGATGCGTCGCGCGCGCATGCTCGACGCTGAGTGGCAGGCCATGCAGGGTCCCTGGTACGCCCGCGCCTGGCACATGCTGCGCGCACCGAACCATGAGTTGCTGATGGAAACCTATGCCAGCTACAGCTACCAGGTCCTGCTCAAGCCCGAGGTGATCGCCTGGGGCCTGGGCTGCGCCTTGCTGGTCGCCTGGATCGCCGAGCTGATCGTGTATTCGCTGGCCTCGCTGTTCGGCTTCGGCGAAGACCGCCGCACCCGCGAGCGTCACTGGAGCTGAGGCGCGACTCAGGCCGCCGCCAGTTCCAGGAATGCCCTGATCACCCGTAGGCCGCGGCGCTTCTCCAGGCAGCCGATCAGGTGGCGGTTGGTCAGCTCGGGACCGACCAGCGGCACCGCGCGAACCCGCGGATCGTTGCCGACCTCCAGGGAAGACACCACGCCGACGCCCAGTTCGGCGGCCACCGCTTCGGTCACCGCTTCCCGGCTGTCCAGCTCCAGCAGCACCCGCGGCTGCACGCCCTGCTCGGCACAGGCGCGGTCGAAGGTGCGGCGGGTGATCGAACCGGGTTCGCGCAGCACCATGATCTGCTGGTCGAGCTCTTCCAGCGGTACGCCTTCGTTGCGTTCGCACCAGGGATGCTGGCGAGGCAACAGGGCGCAGATGCGCGAATTCACCAACTCCTCCAGGAACAGCCCGGGACGCGCCTCGACCTCGGTCAGCACGGCGACGTCGACGTGTTCGCTGAGCAGCGCCGCGAGGGTCTCCTGGGCGTTGCCCAGACGCAGGTTGACGGTGATTCCCGGATAGCTCGCGCGCAGCCGGGCGAGCATCGGCATCACCAGGTGCGGGCCGTCGGCGGCGACTTCGAGGCGGCCGGAGACCAATTGTCGATTGGCGTCGAGCAGGGCCTCGGCTTCTTCCTCCAGGGCGAACAGGGTGCGCGTGATCGCCACCAGGCGCGAGCCCTCCTCGGTCAGTTCGATGCGCCGGGCGGTGCGCCGGAACAGGGTGACCTGGTAGTGCTCCTCGAGTGCCTTGACGTGTCCGGTCACCGCCGGCTGGCTGATGCACAGGCGCTCGGCGGCGCGGGTGAAACTGCCTTCGCGGGCGACGGCGTCGAAGGCGCGGAGCTGGAAGAGATTCATGGTATCGGCCTGGCTTATGGCTGGCATCGGAACAAACAATTTGAACGATAGTAGCGCGGCGCTCACCTTATGTCTCCAGGCTTCCCTGGAACGCCGGCGCGGAACGACCGCCCGGACCGCGAAGCCCGATCCGGTTTCTTTGGCCGATTCCCGCAGAGGAAATGAGCATGAGCACTGCCGAACGCGCACCCATCCTGCTGACCCCCGGTCCGCTGACCACCTCCTACCGTACCCGTCGGGCGATGATGGTCGACTGGGGCTCCTGGGACAGCGATTTCAACGAACTCACCGCCAGCGTCTGCCAGCGCCTGCTGAAGATCGTAGGCGGCGAAGGCAGCCACACCTGCGTACCGTTGCAGGGCAGCGGCACCTTCGCCGTGGAAGCGGCGATCGGCACCCTGGTGCCGCGCGACGGCAAGGTCCTGGTGTTGATCAACGGTGCCTACGGCAAGCGCCTGGCGAAGATCTGCGAGGTTCTGCAACGGCCCTTCAGCACCTTCGAGACCGAAGAGAACGTGCCGACCACCGCCGCTGACGTCGAGCGTCTGCTGGCCGCCGATCCGGCGATCAGCCATGTGGCGCTGATCCACTGCGAGACCAGCACCGGCATCCTCAATCCGCTCGAGGCCATCGCCAAGGTCGTCGAGCGTCACGGCAAGCGCCTGATCGTCGATGCCATGAGCTCCTTCGGGGCGATCGGGATCGATGCCCGGAAAGTTCCGTTCGATGCCTTGATCGCCGCCTCCGGCAAGTGCCTGGAGGGCGTCCCCGGGATGGGCTTCGTCTTCGCCCGCAGCGCCGCCCTGGAAGCCAGCGCCGGCAACTGCCACTCCCTGGCCATGGACCTGCAGGACCAGCACGCCTATATGCGCAAGACCGGGCAGTGGCGCTTCACCCCGCCGACCCATGTGGTCGCCGCCCTGCACGAAGCGCTCAGCCAGTACGAAGAGGAGGGCGGCCTGCCGGCGCGTCAGCGGCGCTACGCGAGCAATTGCGAAACGCTGCTCGGCGAGATGGCCCGGCTCGGTTTCCGCAGCTTCCTGCCGGCGGAAATCCAGGCGCCGATCATCGTTACCTTCCACGCGCCGCGCGATCCGCGCTACCGCTTCGCCGACTTCTACCAACGCGTGCGGGAGAAGGGCTTCATCCTCTATCCGGGCAAGTTGACCCAGGTGGAAACCTTCCGCGTCGGCTGCATCGGCCACGTCGACGCCGCGGAGATGCGGCAGGCGGTCGCCGCCATCGGCGAGGCGCTGCGCGAACTGGAAGTCCTCGAGATCTGAACTGAACGACAACGAGCAGAAAAGGGTTCACGACAATGAATTACAACCAGCCAGCCACCCTCCAGGCCGCCATCCTCGACTGGGCGGGAACCGTGGTCGATTTCGGCTCCTTCGCGCCGACCCAGATCTTCGTCGAGGCTTTCTCCGAATTCGGCGTCCAGGTCAGCCTGGAGGAAGCGCGCGGTCCGATGGGAATGGGCAAGTGGGACCACATCCGCACCCTCTGCGACATCCCGGCGATCGCCGAGCGCTACCGCGCCGTCTTCGGCCGCCTGCCCAGCGACGACGATGTCACCGCCATCTACGAGCGCTTCATGCCGCTGCAGATCGAAAAGATCGCCGAACATTCGGCGCTGATCCCCGGCGCCCTGCAGGCGATCGCCGAACTCCGCGGGATGGGCCTGAAGATCGGTTCCTGTTCCGGTTACCCGGCGGTGGTGATGGAGAAGGTGGTAGCCCTGGCCGAGACCAACGGCTACGTCGCCGACCACGTGGTGGCCACCGACGAAGTGCCCAACGGCCGGCCATGGCCGGCCCAGGCGCTGGCCAACGTGATCGCCCTGGGGATCGACGATGTGGCGGCCTGCGTGAAGGTCGACGACACCTGGCCGGGTATCCTCGAAGGGCGCCGCGCCGGGATGTGGACGGTGGCGCTGACCTGCTCGGGCAATGCCCTGGGCCTCACCTACGAGCAGTACCAGGCGCTGCCGGCGGCCGAACTGGAGCGCGAGCGGACGCGTATCGAACAGATGTTCGAAGGTTCGCGTCCGCACTACCTGATCGAGACCATCGCCGAGCTGCCGGCGGTGGTCCGCGACATCAATGCGCGCCTGGCGCGTGGCGAGATGCCGCAGGGTAACTGAGCCACGTCTGTGCCGAGGCCGCCGCGGGCAATCGCGGCAGCCTCGGTTTTCTAACCGGCGTCCGGGTGCCCCAGGCGAGTCTTGAGGAAGTCGATGAACGCGCGGACCTTCGACGGCAGGTGGCGGGTCGGTGGATAAACGGCATGCACGCCCTGGAGCGGAAACCCGTGGTCCGCCAGCAGGCGTTGCAGCGCGCCGCAGCGCAAGTCGGCCTGCACCAGCCAGTCCGGCAGCACGGCGATACCCAGGCCGTCGAGGGCAAAGGCGCGCAGGGCCGCGGCGTTGTCGGCCAGCAGCATGGGATGGCGCGGTCCGCGGTAGCTGCGCAGGGCGCCGTCGGGGGCGCGTACTTGCCAGGGCAGGGAGTCCGCAAGCCGGCTGTGACCGAGATTCTGCAGGCGCTCCAGACTCTCCAGGTCGGTCGGCGGCGGTTCGCCGAGCGCCGCCAGGCAGGCCGGGCTGGCCACCGCCAGGACCTCGAAGCTGGCCAGTTGCACCGCATGGTGCGTGGAGTCCTCCAGGCGCCCCAGGCGGATGGCGACGTCGAAGCGTTCGCCAATCAGGTCGGCATGCAGCGATGAGGTCGACAATTGTACCTGCAACGCCGGGTGCAGCCGGGCGAATGCCTGCAGGGCCGGCACCAGTTGGCGCAGGCCGTATTCCTGGGTGGTGGTGACGCGCAGGCTGCCACGCAGTTCGCCATGCTCGGCGCGGGCGTCGTCGATGGCCAGGCGCGCCTCGTCGAGCACCTTCACGCAGCGCTGGTAGAAGCGTTCGCCAGCATCGGTCAGGGCCATCCGCCGGGTGCTGCGGCTGAGCAGAGAAACGCCCAGTTCGGCCTCCAGCCGCTTGAGGTTGAAGCTGACTACCGCACGCGTCTGGCCGAGGGTGTCGGCGGCGGCGCTGAGGGAACCGCAGTCGACCACGGCGCGAAAGGTTTCGAAGCGGTCGAGGCTGACCATGGAAGGCGTCCCTATTGTCAAATTCGATTTGACAGTCTATGCGCGATTAGCCTCTCCAGATAGCGCGAGCGCCTCGCTATGCTCCCCGGCAAACCTCCGGAGCGCCCATGAATCAACCGTCCCGCCTGGCCACTTTGTACCTGCTGGGGTTCGCCCTGGACCTGGTGAACATCTTCATCGCCAGCGTCGCCTACCCGGACATCGGGCGTTCCCTTGGCGCTTCGGTGGCGACCCTGGCGTGGATCGGCAACACCTACCTGCTCGGCTTGACCCTGGTGATTCCGTTGAGCGTCTGGCTCGCTTCGCGCCTGGGAGAACGGCGACTGATGCTGCTGGCACTGGCCGGTTTCGCCAGCGCTTCGCTGGGTTGCGGCCTGGCTGGATCGGCGGCGACGTTGATCGTCTGGCGCCTGTGCCAGGGGTTGGCCGGCGGGTTACTGATCCCCCTCGGCCAGGCCATGGCCTATCGGAATGTCCCGGCGTCGGCACGGGCCGGCCTGACCGCACGGGTGATGCTGGTGGCGCTGATCGTTCCCGCCGTGGCGCCTGCCCTCGGCGGCTGGCTGGTGGACAGCCTGTCCTGGCGTGGGATCTTCTTCGCCAGCGTGGCGCCGGCGCTGCTGGTGCTGGCCCTGGCGATGCGCTGGCTGCCCAGGCACAAGCATGCGGCGCAGCGCCTGGACCTGCGCGGCCTGCTGCTCGGCTCGGCGGCGCTGGCCACGCTGCTGGTGGCGCTCGCCTGGCTGGGATCGCCCGGCAGCGGCGGGCGTGGCCTGCTCCTGGCGCTGCTGGCCTGCGTGCTGGGCTGCTGCTACTGGCGTGACGGGCGCGCTCGTACCGACGCGCTGCTCGACCTTGGCTTGCTGGAGGCGCCATTGCTGCGTACGGCGATGCTGGTCTATCTCTGCGTGCCGGGAGCCTTCATGGGCGCCAACCTGGTCGCCATGCTCTATCTGCAAGGCCCCCTCGGCCTCAGCGCGAGCCGTGCCGGTGCGCTGATGCTGCCCTGGGCGCTGGCGGCCGGCCTGGCCATCGGCCTGACCCGGCGACGCTTCAATCGCTGGGGGCCGAAATCCTTGCTGCTGGCGGGCATGGCGATACAGGCCGGCGGCCTGCTGTGGCTGGCTCGAAGCGGGGAGGGGAGCGGCTTCTGGCAACTGGCGGGGGCCTACGCGACCATGGGATTCGGCGGCAGCCTGTGTAGCAGCGCGGCACAGGGCATGGCCTTGCTCGACGTCCCGGCGGCGCGCATGGGCCATGCCAGCGCCTTGTGGAACATCAATCGGCAGCTGGCGTTCTGCCTGGGCATGGCCGTGCTCGGTGGGTTGCTCAACCTGTTGCAGGCGCGGGCCGACCCCGCGGCCTTCGTCCACTGCTTCCTGTTCGCCGCCGCTTTCACGCTATTGCCTCTGCCGTGGGTGAGGCGTATCGATTCCGCCGGGGTTCGCGCCCTGGTCCAGACCTGAAAGGAGCTACACCATGAATTGTGCCTACCGCCGGGAAATCCACCATGCCCACGTGGCGATCCGCGACTGGCTGGCCGGCGCCTCACGGGCTGACGCGCTGGATGCGTTGATGGCGCGTTTCGCCGAGGACTTCTCGATGGTCACGCCGCATGGTGTGGTCCTGGACAAGACTGCTCTGGGCGAGCTGTTCCGCAGCAAGGGTGGCACCCGTCCTGGGCTGCGCATCGAGATCGACGGCGAGAGTCTGCTGGCTTCAGGCGTGGATGGCGCGACCCTGGCCTATCGGGAAATCCAGTCCGACGCGGCGGGTCGCAGCGAGCGCCTGTCCACCGTAGTCCTGCACCGTGACGACGAAGGGCGGCTGTACTGGCGCCACCTGCAGGAAACCTTCTGCGGCTGAGCCTGCCTCAGTCGCTGGCACCGAGCAGGCGCAGGAAGGCATCGGCGAGTTCGCCGGCCAGCGGCTGGGTATCCAGGCGGCCGCCGGCGATGGCGTCGTCGGCGGCGCCATGCAGCCCGGAGTAGAGCAGCAGGGCGTTCAGCCGTGGGTTGCGCAGCGGCCAGGCGCCGGCCGCCGCGCCGTTCTCCAGTAGCTCCGCCAATTGCTCCAGCACGCGGTCGCGCTCCTGGTTGCCGCGCTGGTGGTGATGGTGCTCGCTGTAGACCACATCGTGCAGCCGGTAGCCCTCCAGGTAGCCCGCCAGGCCGCTCTCGGTCCAGGCGCGCAGGCGGCCGGGATGGTCGTTCGCCGGACAGGCCTCGACGGCATTCGCGATGCGCTGCTGGAAAGCCTGGGTGAAGCGCTCGCGCAGGGCCAGGAGGATGTCGGTCTTGGCTTGGAAGTAGTGATAGAAGGTACCCTTGGCGACCCCCGCGGCAGCGACGATGTCGCTGATGGTGGTGGCGTCCACACCCTTGTCTAGGAACAGTTGCTGCGCCGCCGCCATCAGTTCCTCGAGACGAACCTCCGCAGGCTTGGTGCGCGGTTGGCGGGCAGGCTGTTCGGCGTGGCGATCGGGCATGGAGCGCGGGTCCGGTGGTTGGGTTGGCCGCAGTGTAAAAGAGCGTGGAGGGGAAGACGAGGCATGACAGGAAGATGAGAATGTTTCGCGATATTTATTGACTGACCGTCGGTCAATGGATTATTCCTGGGCCAGCGCCCTCTCATCGGAGTACTCCATGAACCCTTCGCGTCGTGTCGCCCTGGTCGCCGCCATTTACCTGGGAACCTTCATCGCCTCGCTCGACATCAGCATCGTCAACCTCGCCCTGCCGACGCTGCAGTACGCCCTGGATACCGACCTGGCCGGCCTGCAGTGGGTGGTCGACGCCTATGCGCTGTGCCTGAGCGCCTTCATGCTGTCTTCCGGACCGCTGAGCGACCGCTACGGTCGCAAGCTCACCTGGCTGCTCGGGGTCGGCCTGTTCAGCTTCGGTTCGCTGCTCTGCGCGCTGGCCACCTCGCTGCCGCTGCTGCTGTTCGGACGCGCGGTCCAGGGCATCGCCGGGGCGCTGTTGATACCCGGCGCGCTGTCGATCCTTACCCAGGCTTTCCACGATCCCGGCCAGCGCGCCCAGGTGATCGGCGGCTGGACCTCCTTCAGCGCGCTGTCGCTGATCCTCGGCCCGCTGCTCGGCGGCCTGCTGGTGGAGCACGCCGGCTGGCAGAGCATCTTCCTGATCAACCTGCCGCTCGGCCTGCTGGCGCTCGCCCTGGGCCTGTGGGGCATCGAGGAAACCGCGCACCCCGAGCACGCCGCCTTCGATCCCCTGGGGCAGCTGCTCAGCGTGGTCTGGCTGGGGGCGTTGACCTACGCCCTGATCGCCGCGGGAGAGGGCGGCTGGTTGTCTCCCACGGCCTGGCCGGCGCTGCTCCTGGCCGGGGTCGGCCTGCTTGGCTTCCTCTTCGTCGAGCGGCGGACCGCCCGACCGCTGCTGCCCCTGGGGTTGTTCCGCCAGGCCGGGTTCGCCGTCTGCAACCTGGCCTCGTTCGTCCTCGGTTTTTCCGGCTACGCCAGCCTGTTCTTCCTCTCCCTGTTCTTCCAGCAGGTGCAGGGTGCCTCGGCGCAGCAGGCCGGCTTCTACCTGGCGCCGCAGTTCCTCGCCATGGGCGCACTGTCCATGCTGTTCGGCCGGTTGCAGCGGCACGTACCGCTGCGACGCCTGCTGGTGCTGGGCTACCTGGTGATCGGCCTGGCCATGCTGGCGCTGGCCGCTTGCGGTACGGGAACCGCGTATCCCTGGGTCGGCCTGTTGCTGGTGGCGCTCGGCCTGGGCATGGGCCTGGCCGTTCCCGGCACCGGTCTGGCGGTCATGGCGAGCGTGGCCCGCGAGCGTTCCGGGATGGCCTCGGCGACCATGAATACCCTGCGCCAGGCCGGCATGGCCGTCGGCATCGCGTTGCTGGGAGCGCTGCTGAGCGGGCGGGCGATCGTCGTCCTGGGCGATCGGCTGGAGGAGCTGGGGATTGCCGATGCGCAACGGCTCGCCACCCAGGCGATCACGGCCCATCGCTTGCCTGGTTCCCTGGCGGGGCTCGACGCCGAGCTGCCGGCCGCGCTGGCCGAGGGCTTCCGTCTGGCTATGCTGGTGGCCGGAGCCAGCGCCCTGCTGGCCGCCGCGCTGCTCTGGCGCCTGCGCGTTAGCGCCGGCCCGGCGGCGGATACAGTTGGCGCATCTGGACGAACGGCAGGGGTACAGTTGCAGGCCGATAGACACTGACTCTCGGGTCACGATGCTGGCGTGGGGGCGATTTCCTTGCGTTATGCTGCTCGAAGCGAAGAATATTCGCGTATTCCAACTGTTGTGCTAGGGTATGGCCTGCGACAACATGTCGCAGGCAGGTAAAAGCCCTACTTTATCTATGTTTGAGAAAGTCTATTGCAAGATGTGTCATAGGCTCCTCAGCTGAAATGAATTGTAATAACTGACGCTCAGTTTCGGTCCAACGAGCGTCGCGCGAGTCTCTGCTCCGCATCGCGATAAATGGGTTCCTGCCTTGCCTGTTGCACAACAAATAGCCGACCGATAACTGCGACCTGATCACCCGGCGGGAAGGGCAATCCTTCTCGCCCAGGCATGCACGTGCCTTGGCCGCCCTTGGCCTCTTCCGGCACAGCTTCGAAAACGCTGTTCATCAAGGAACGACTCAGCGCGTGGAACGAGTCCGCCACCGGAATCGGGAAAGGTATCCGCTTGCCTTCTCCCGTGGCCGGGCAATGGCCGTTCCGTACCCCGGCGGCGACTGCATGTCTGGAACTGGCTGAAGCCAGCGGTCTCCGCCACAAGCCTTGCAAGGAGACATCCATGAGCGACCACTCGCTCCTTCCATCGATTAAGGCCGGAAGATGACCAAAGCAAACCCGTTTGCCGCATTGAAATGGCTTTCCCTGGCGCCCGCGCTGCTGCTCGGCGGCTGCGACATGACCCTGTTCAACCCGAAAGGGCAGGTGGGCATGGACGAGCGCACCCTGATCATTACCGCGACCCTGCTGATGCTGATCGTGGTCATCCCGGTGATCGTGATGACCCTGGCGTTCGCCTGGAAGTACCGCGCCTCGAACACCCAGGCCGAGTACAAGCCGGACTGGCACCACTCCAACCGCATCGAGGCGGTGGTCTGGCTGGTGCCCTGCGTGATCATCGCGATCCTCGGCTGGATCACCTGGGAAAGCACCCACAAGCTCGACCCGTACCGTCCGCTGGACTCCGAGGTCAAGCCGGTCACCATCCAGGCCGTTTCGCTGGACTGGAAGTGGTTGTTCATCTACCCGGAGCAGGGTATCGCCACGGTCAACGAGATCGCCTTCCCGAAAGACACCCCGGTGAATTTCCAGATCACCTCGGATTCGGTGATGAACTCGTTCTTCATCCCGCAGCTGGGCAGCCAGATCTACTCGATGGCCGGGATGATGACCAAGCTGCACCTGATCGCCAACGAAGAAGGCGTATTCGACGGTATCTCCGCGAACTACAGCGGCGGCGGTTTCTCCGGCATGCGCTTCAAGGCCATCGCCACCTCCGAGCAGGGCTTCCAGGACTGGGTCGCCAAGGTCAAGGCGGCACCGGCCAGCCTGTCGATCGGCACCTACCCGGAACTGGTCAAGCCGAGCGAGAACGTTCCGCCGACCTACTTCTCTTCGGTCAGCCCGGAACTGTTTGGCCACATCCTCACCAAGTACGAGCACCACGGCGACGCCAAGGGTGCCGCGCACGGCGAGCACGCCGGGGCTGAGCACGAAGCCGCCATGACCGGTCACGACATGCAGGACATGGACATGCAAGCCATGCAGGGCATGAAAGACATGAAGGACATGCACATGCAACCGAGTACCCAGGAGTAAGCGCAGATGTTCGGGAAACTGACACTCTCGGCCGTGCCTTACCACGAGCCCATCGTCATGGTCACACTGGCCGTCGTCGCCCTGCTGGGCCTCGGCGTGGTCGGTGCGATCACCTACTACCGCAAGTGGACCTACCTGTGGACCGAGTGGCTGACCTCGGTCGACCACAAGAAGATCGGCGTGATGTACATCGTCGTCGCCCTGGTCATGCTGGTCCGCGGCTTCGCCGACGCGATCATGATGCGCGGCCAGCTGGCCCTGGCCGAAGGCGCCAACCACGGCTACCTGCCGCCGGAGCACTACGACCAGATCTTCACCGCGCATGGCGTGATCATGATCATCTTCATGGCCATGCCGTTCATGACCGGCCTGATGAACCTGGCCGTGCCGCTGCAGATCGGCGCGCGCGACGTGGCGTTCCCCTTCCTCAACTCGCTGAGCTTCTGGCTGCTCGTGGTCAGCGCCATGCTGGTCAACGTGTCGCTGGGCCTGGGCGAATTCGCCCGTACCGGCTGGGTGGCCTATCCGCCGCTGTCGGAGCTGGCCTATAGCCCCGGGGTAGGGGTGGACTACTACATCTGGGCGCTACAGATATCCGGGATGGGCACGTTGCTCACGGGAATCAACTTCCTGGTCACCGTGTTCAAGATGCGTGCCCCGGGCATGAAGCTGATGCAGATGCCGATCTTCACCTGGACCTGCACCTTCGCCAACATCCTGATCGTCGCCTCGTTCCCGATCCTCACTGCTGCGCTGGGCCTGCTGTCGCTCGACCGCTACCTGGACATGCACTTCTTCACCAACGAGCTCGGCGGCAACGCCATGATGTACATCAACCTCTTCTGGGCCTGGGGCCATCCCGAGGTGTACATCCTGATCCTGCCGGCCTTCGGTATCTTCTCCGAGGTCACCGCGACCTTCGCCGGCAAGCGCATGTTCGGCTACAAGTCGATGGTCTGGGCCAGCGCCGCGATCACCTTCCTCGGCTTCACCGTGTGGCTGCACCACTTCTTCACCATGGGTTCGGGCGGTGACGTCAACGGCTTCTTCGGCGTGGCCACCATGCTGATCTCGATCCCCACCGGGGTGAAGCTGTTCAACTGGCTGTTCACCATCTACAAGGGCCGCCTGCGCTTCAGCACGCCGATCCTGTGGACCCTGGGCTTCATGGTGACCTTCACCATCGGCGGCATGACCGGCGTCCTGCTGGCCATCCCGGGCGCGGACTTCCTGCTGCACAACAGCCTGTTCCTGATCGCCCACTTCCACAACACCATCATCGGCGGCGCGGTATTCGGCTACCTGGCCGGCTTCGCCTTCTGGTTCCCGAAAGCGTTCGGCTTCACCCTCGACGAGAAGTGGGGCAAGCGTTCCTTCTGGTGCTGGCTGGTGGGCTTCTACATGGCCTTCATGCCGCTCTACATCCTCGGCTTCATGGGCATGACCCGTCGCCTGAACCACTACGACAACCCGCTGTGGAAGCCCTACCTGGTGGTCGCGTTCTTCGGCGCCGTGCTGATCTTCTGCGGCATCGCCTGCCAACTGATCCAGCTGTTCGTCTCGGTCCGCAACCGCAAGCAACTGGCCGACGTCAATGGCGACCCGTGGGAAGGCCGCACCCTGGAATGGGCCACTTCCTCGCCGCCGCCGTTCTACAACTTCGCCGAGCTGCCGAAGGTACAGGACGTGGATGCCTTCCACGACATGAAGAAGGCCGGCACCGCCTACCGCAAGCTGCCGGCCTACCAGCCGATCCACATGCCGAAGAACACCGCCGCGGGCTTCTCCATCGCCGTGTTCGCCTTCGTCTTCGGCTTCGCCGCCATCTGGCATATCTGGTGGCTCATGGCGGTCGGCTTCGTCGGCATGATCGGCTCCTTCATCGTGCGCAGCTACAACCAGGACGTCGACTACTACGTCCAGCCCGAAGAGATCGAGAAGATCGAAAGCGCCCGTTTCCAGCAACTCGCCAAGCAGGTCTGAACCATGTCGACGGCAGTATTGAACAAGCATCTGGCCGACGCCCACGAAGTGGGCCACGACCACGATCATGCACACGATAGCGGCGGCAACACCGTATTCGGTTTCTGGCTCTACCTGATGACCGACTGCGTGCTGTTCGCCAGCGTCTTCGCCACCTACGCGGTGCTGGTTCACCACACCGCCGGCGGCCCCAGCGGCAAGGACATCTTCGAGCTGCCCTACGTGCTGGTGGAAACCGCCATCCTGCTGGTTTCCAGCTGCACCTACGGCCTGGCCATGCTCTCTGCGCACAAGGGCGCCAAGGGCCAGGCGATCGCCTGGCTCGGGGTCACCTTCCTGCTCGGCGCCGCGTTCATCGGGATGGAGATCAACGAGTTCCACCACCTGATCGCCGAAGGTTTCGGCCCGAGCCGAAGCGCCTTCCTGTCGTCCTTCTTCACCCTGGTCGGCATGCACGGCCTGCACGTCAGCGCCGGTCTGCTGTGGATGCTGGTGCTGATGGCGCAGATCTGGACCCGCGGCCTCACCGCGCAGAACAACACCCGGATGATGTGCCTGAGCCTGTTCTGGCACTTCCTCGACATCGTCTGGATCTGCGTCTTCACCGTCGTCTACCTGATGGGGGCCCTGTAATGAGCAGCGCTGCACACGACAACCACGGCGCCGGCCACGGCAGCCTGGGTTCCTACGCGATCGGCTTCGTGCTCTCGGTGATCCTCACCGCGATCCCGTTCTACATGGTCATGGACGGCGGCTTCTCGCGCCACGCGACCATCCTCACCATGGTCGTCCTCGGCCTGGTGCAGGTGGTGGTGCACCTGATCTGCTTCCTGCACATGAACATGTCGTCGGAAGGGCGCTGGAACGTGATGGCGTTCATCTTCACGGTGATCGTCATCCTGCTGGTGGTCGGTCTCTCGCTGTGGATCATCTTCAGCGCCGACATGCTGATGATGCCGATGCCCTGAGGGCCATGACGTGAAGCTGAAACGCTATCTCCTGGTGGCCAAGCCGGGAATCATCTTCGGCAACCTGATCGCGGTGGCGGGGGGATACTTCCTCGCCGCCCGCGGCAGCGTCGAGCCGATGCTGTTGCTGGCCACGGTCATCGGCCTGTCGCTGGTGGTCGCCAGTGGGTGCGTGCTGAACAACTGCATCGACCGCGACATCGACCGGCACATGGAGCGGACCCGCGGGCGGGTCACCGTGACCGGGCAGATCTCGCTGAAGGCTGCCCTGGCCCACGGCCTGGTCCTCGGGGTCGCCGGCTTCGGCCTGCTGTGGTGGCGGACCAACCCGCTGACCACCGCGCTGGCCGGCTTCGGCTACTTCGTCTACGTCGGCCTGTACAGCCTGTGGTTCAAGCGTCGTTCGCAGTACGGCACGCTGGTCGGCAGCCTCTCCGGGGCGATGCCGCCGGTGGTCGGCTACTGCGCGGTGAGCGGCCAGTTCGACGCCGGCGCCGCCTCGCTGCTGGCGATCTTCTGCCTGTGGCAGATGCCGCACTCCTATGCCATCGCCATCTTCCGCCTGAAGGACTACGAGGCGGCTGGCATCCCGGTGCTGCCGGTGGCGCGCGGCATCGCGGTGACCAAGATCCACATCGTGCTCTACATCCTCGCCTTCATGGCGGCGACCCTCGCCTTGTGCCTGGGCGGCTACGCCGGCTACGGCTACCTGCTGGTGGCGGTGGCGGTGAGCCTGTGGTGGCTGGCCATCGCCCTGACCGGCTACTGGACCGCCGACGACCGGGTCTGGGCGCGCAAGCTGTTCGCCTTCTCCATCGTCGCCATCACCGCGCTGAGCGTGATGATGTCCATCGACTTCCAGGTGGCGCCCGCCACCCATCTGGTCGCCTCGCTGTTCTGAGGCGACACGCTTTAGGGAAAGCCCCGCCGGTCGATTGGCGGGGCTTTTTTTTGTCTGCGCGATGGCAGGGATGCGGTCGCCGCCTGGCAGAAGGGCCGCGCGGCGAGCCCTCTGTTCCGGGACTCTGCCGTTGGTTATCAGATTTTTCCGGGAGCTTTTTCGGAGCTGTCCGGCTTGTGAAAAAAACCCTCCATCAATCAAATGCCAATGATTCTCAATAACCAAGATGGAGTACTTCATGGATCGTCGCAACGAGCCGTCCCCCTTGCCCACCAAACGCCCGCTGGCGCCGCTGATGCTGTTGATGGCCGCCTGCTCCTCGCCGGCCCTGGCCGAGGACGCGGCGCGCAAGGACGATCCCCTGGAACTGGGAGCCGACACGGTCACCGGCGAGCAGGCCTCGTCCAGGGTCGAACGCTCGGCCTCGGCCAAGTACGCCGTGCCGCTGCTGGATACCCCGCAGACCGTCACGGTGGTGCCGCAAAAGGTGATCCAGGAGCAGAACGCCCTGAGCCTGCGCCAGGTGCTGTCCAACGTCTCCGGCATCACCTTCAACGCCGGCGAGGGCGGCGGCGGTTCCGGCGACAGCATCAACATCCGCGGCTTCAGCGCCAACGCCAACATGCAGGTGGACGGGCTGCGCGACAGCGCCCAGACCAGCCGCAGCGACCTGTTCAACCTGGAGGCGGTGGAAGTGATCAAGGGACCGAACTCGGTGTTCGGCGGCGCCGGCACCAGCGGCGGCAGCATCAACATGGTCAGCAAGCAGCCCAAGGCCGAAGCCTTCACCCACCTGGGCGCCGGGCTGGGCACGGACCGCTACCGGCGCCTGACCCTGGACACCAACCAGCCGCTGGAAGGGCTTGGCGAATCGACCGCCTTCCGCCTCAACCTCATGGCCCACCACAACGACGTCGCCGGGCGCGAACAGATCGACAAGCAGCGCTGGGGCATCGCGCCATCCCTGACCTTCGGCCTGGACACCCCGACCCGCCTGACCCTGAGCTACTTCCACCAGCGCGACGACAACCTTCCCGACTATGGCGTGCCGGCGCTGAACGGGCGCAAGCTGGACGGCGTCAGCCGCCACGATTATTTCGGCTGGCGCAACCTGGACGAGGAACGGATCGACAACGACGTCGCCACCCTCAAGCTCGAACACGATTTCAGCGACGACTTCCAGTTGCAGAACCTCATCCGCTATTCCCACCTGCATCGGGACACGGTGATCTCCGCCTCCCACGTCAACCAGAAGGGCCTGCCGCCGGGTCGCTACCTGCCGGCGGGACCGCAAGCCTACGGGCGCGATTCGAAGACGCGGATGTGGATCAACCAGACCAACCTCACCGGCCGCTTCGATACCTTCGGCCTGGCGCATACGCTGATCGGCGGCTTCGAGCTGTCCCGCGAGACCTACGACCGCACCACCTACTCCTACAACCTGGGCAAGTTCTACCCGGCCAACGGCTTCGACCTGCACAACCCGCCGGGCTACTGGAACGGCCCCACCGACAAGCGCGACAGCGCGCGCAACCGGACCGAACTGGAGGTCAAGGCGCTGTACGCCTTCGACACCATCGCCCTGGACGAGCGCTGGGACCTCAGCCTGGGCCTGCGCTACGACTGGATCGACGGCACCTCGCGGAGCACGCCCTCAGGCAAGCCGACGGTGCGCGCCGACAGTTCCGACGGCAAGCTGAGCACACGGGCGGGGCTGGTATTCAAGCCGCTGGAGAACGGGCGGGTGTACTTCTCCTACGGCACCTCCTTCAACCCCTCGGCGGAACACCTGGTCACTACCGGCTCGGGCGTGACCGAGGCGACCGGAGGCCTGGCGCCGGAGAAGAACAGTACCTACGAGCTGGGCACCAAGTGGGAGTTCCTCGGACGGCGCCTGGAGCTGGACGCGGCGCTGTTCCAGGTGAAGAAGGAGGACGCTCGCGAACGCCTGGCCGACGGCAGCTACGTGCTTGCCGGCGAACAGCGCGTGCGTGGCCTGGAGCTGAGCGCCAGCGGCAAGCTGAACGAGCACTGGGACCTCTTCGCCACCTACACCTACCTCGACAGCAAAACCCTGAAATCCAGCAACCCGCAGCGTGAGGGACAGGCCCTGGGCAATACCCCGCCGCGCTCGTTGAGCCTCTGGAGCACCTACGAACTGCCCGAGGGCGTGACCCTGGGCTATGGCGCACGCTACGTCAGCCAGCGCAACGTCACCTCGGTGGACAACGGCAAGCTGGATGCCTACTGGGTGCACAACATGATGCTCGGCTACCAGGCGACGCGCGACCTGAAACTGCAACTCAACCTCGACAACCTGTTCGACAAGGCCTACGTCGAGCGGGTGCGCCAGGTGTACGGCAACCAGTCGCGCTCCTCGGCCATCGAGTATGGCGACGGTCGCACGGCGATTCTTTCGGCGATCTACGCGTTCTGACGGCAGGCAGGCCATGGAAGCCGGCGCCCACTGCCTGGGCGCCGGTTCTTCCCGGCGATTTCCTCTGAACTTTTTCACTGCGGCGCCTATCAACTCCTTTGCAAGTCATTTTTCAGGGAGCCTCTTCGATGGCACGCAAGAACGCAGTGAAAGACAACCTCGAGCAGATTCAGCACCAGAGCTACAGCGAGCTGCAGGAACTGCTCTCCGAAGCCAACAGCATGCTCGCCGACAGCGCCGCTTTCGCCGGCGACAAGGCCGACAGCGCCCGTGCGCGGATCGGCGCGCTGCTGGAGAAGGCCAACGATGCCCTCGGCAAGGGCGGTAGCGCCGTGGCCGAACGCAGCCGCCACGCGGTGGATGCGACGGAAAGCTATATCGGCGCCAATCCCTGGCAGACCGTGGCCATCACCACCGCGGTGGGCCTGCTCGCCGGCTTCCTGCTCGGGCGTCGCTCCTGAGCACGCGGTCGGTGCCGCACAACGGACTCGTTACCTTCGCTTGAAAAAGGAATTGCCCATGCTTTCGATCAAGAAGAACCTCGGCCTCCTGGCCATGACCGCGGCCCTGGCGGCCTGCGCCTCCAATCCCAACGACCTGCCGGATTTCCCGGAGCATGAATACGCGGCGACCCAGCAGGTGGGAGAGGGCGTGATCAACGGCGACCTGTACCTGACCAGCGCGTCGGGTGCGATCCAGAAGGGGACCAACACCAAGGTCACCCTGGAGCCTGCGACCAGCTACATGAAGGCCTACTACGCGAAGTTCGGCAACCTCGATGCCGCCAAGCGCGATCCCGACGTGCAACCGCCGGTGCTCGACCCGCGACGCGCCACCTACGTGCGCGAGGCGACCACCGACCAGAACGGTCGCTTCGACTTCGACCACATCCCCAACGGCACCTACTACATTTCCAGCGAGCTGACCTGGAGCGCCCAGAGCGATGGCAAGACCATCACCGAGGGCGGCACCGTCACCAAGCTGGTCACCGTGAGCGGCTCGCAGCCGCAGAAGGTGCTGCTGACCCGCTGACCTCCGGCGGTGTTCGGCCAAAACGGCAAGCCCCTGCCATCGCGGCAGGGGCTTTTTCCTGCCGGCGCGGCCGGACCGCTTGACAGCCAACGGGCCTGCGCCGTAGTTTCGATACCCATGACCTTCGCGACCCTGCTTACCCGCCGCAGCATTATTACCGCCATTCCAGCTATGGCGGGTTAGCCAGCGTCCACTCCGAACCCGCCCTCGAGGCGGGTTCTTCGTTCTGTCTCCTGGGCCAAAACCACCGAACCGGGAGAACAGCATGCAGCACCAGACCCTCCAGAACCTCGTTGGCCGGGCCGACGCCCTGATCAATGCCGGGCAGTTCGATGCCCTGATGGATTTCTATTGCGACGACGCCACCCTGGTGGTCAAGCCGGGCCTCAACGCCTGCGGCAAGGCGCAGATCCGCCAGGCGTTCGACGCCATCGCCCGGCACTTCGAGCACAGCCTGCGAGTGCGCCAGCACGACCTGCGGGTGATCGAGGCGGGAGATACGGCGCTGGTCATGGCCGAGGCGGTGATCGAGTCGAAGGCCGGACGCCTGCAACGTCGGGCCACCTACGTGTTCCGCCAGGAGGCCGATGGCCAGTGGCGCTGCGCGGTGGACAACTCCTACGGCACCGACCTGCTGGCCTCGGTGGCGGCGAGCGCGGAGGCCAGCCGATGAGCGCCTCGACCCTCAGCGCAAGCAAACCCCTGCTGGCCGGCTACGTGGAAAGCATCCTGGCCGCGCCGGTGTACGACGTCGCCGTGGAAACCCCCTTGCAGGTCGCGCCGCAGTTGTCCCAGCGCCTGGGCAACCGGGTGCTGCTCAAGCGCGAGGACCTGCAGCCGGTGTTCTCCTTCAAGATCCGCGGCGCCTACACCCGTGTCGCGCGCCTGAGCGACGAGCAGAAGGCCCGCGGGGTGATCACCGCCTCCGCCGGCAACCATGCCCAGGGCCTGGCCCTGGCGGCGCAGCGCCTGGGCGTGCGGGCGGTGATCGTGATGCCGCGCACCACTCCCGAACTCAAGGTCAAGGGCGTGCTGGCACGCGGCGGCGAGGCGTTGCTGCACGGCGACGCCTTCCCCGATGCGCTGGCCCATGCCCTGCAACTGGCCGAGCGCGAAGGCATGACCTTCGTCCCACCCTACGACGATCCGGACGTGATCGCCGGACAGGGCACGGTGGCGATGGAGATCCTCCGCCAGCACAGCGGCCGCCTCGACGCGATCTTCGTGCCGGTCGGCGGCGGCAGCCTGATCGCCGGGATCGCCGCCTACGTCAAGCACCTGCGTCCGGATATTCGCGTGATCGGCGTCGAGCCGGAGGATTCCAACTGCCTGCAGGCGGCGCTGGCCGCCGGCGAACGGGTGGTGCTGGGCCAGGTCGGGCTGTTCGCCGACGGGGTGGCGGTGGCGCAGATCGGCGCTTGCAACTTCGAGGTCTGCAAGGACCATGTCGACGAGGTGATCACCGTCGGCAGCGACGAAATCTGCGCGGCGATCAAGGACATCTACGACGACACCCGTTCGATCACCGAGCCGGCCGGCGCCCTGGCCGTAGCGGGGATCAAGAAGTACGTGGCCCGCGAACGCACCGAGGGGCAGACCCTGGTGGCCATCGACTCCGGTGCCAACATCAACTTCGACCGCCTGCGCCACGTTGCCGAGCGCGCCGAACTGGGCGAACAGCGCGAAGCGATCATCGCCGTCACCGTGGCCGAGCGGCCGGGCAGCTTCAAGGCCTTCTGCGCGGCGCTGGGCCGGCGCCAGATCACCGAGTTCAACTACCGCTACCACAGCGACCGCCAGGCCCACCTGTTCGTCGGCGTGCAGACCCATCCGCTCACCGACAGCCGCGCCGACCTGCTCGCCGGCCTGCGCGAGCAGGGCTTCCCGGTACTCGACCTGACCGACAACGAGATGGCCAAGCTGCACATCCGCCACATGGTCGGCGGCCACGGTACCGAGGTGCGCCGCGAGCGGCTGTTCCGCTTCGAGTTTCCCGAACGCCCCGGGGCCTTGCTGAACTTCCTCGACAAGCTCGGCTCGCGCTGGAACATCAGCCTGTTCCACTACCGCAACCACGGCGCCGCCGACGGTCGGGTGCTGGCCGGATTGCAGGTGCCGGACGAGGAGCGCGGCGAGCTGGAGGCGGCGTTGCAAGCCATCGGCTATCCGTACTGGGAGGAAACCCACAACCCGGCCTACCGGCTGTTCGCCGGTTGAGCTGCGCGGCGGTGCGCCAGCGGGACATGGCCCTGTCATGTCCCTCGGCTAGACTCCTGCCAGGGATATCCGCCCAGCGAGGGACATGGCCATGCGCAAGCGCAACCCCCGGCGGGCCACGCCGGAAGAACTGCGGGTCTGCTCGGTACTGAAGGAAAAGGGCACCCGCGAGGAACTCGCCCACCTCGCCGCCCGCGGTGAGTGGAGCAACGTGCCGGCGTACAACGCCAGCCGCGAGCAGATCGCCGACCACCTGGGCAAGAGCGTGTCGCCGGAATCCGACGCCTCGTTCTTCGACTCGCGGCGCTTCAGCGAGGCGATCGTCCTGCTCAAGAGCCGGCCGGTGCTGCTGGTGAAGAACGGTATCTTCGACGAAGCGCCGCTGGCCGGCCTGGAGCAGCGCCTGAAGAAGCATCGCGCCGCGCTGGCCACGCCGATCCGCTCGGTCGGTCGGCTGGAATTGATCGACCACGACAGCATGGACTGGTGCGGTACCGGCTGGCGCATCGAGGACGACCTGATCGTCACCAACCGGCATGTCGCCAGCCTGTTCGCCGAACGCCAGGGCAGCCTGTTCCGCTTCCGTCTCAACCAGGCCGGCAAGCAGGTGCGCACCCGCGTGGACTTCCGCGAGGAATACCGCCAGCCGGAAAGCGACGAGCATGTGATCGCGCGGGTCCTGTGGATTGCCCCGGACGTCTCCGAGGCGCCGGACATGGCGATCCTCCAGGTAGTGAAGGGCGACCTGCTGCCGCCGCCGCTGGTCCTCGCGCGCCAGGATGCCGAGCCGCGCCAGGCGGTGGCGGTGGTCGGCTATCCGGCGCGCGACAGCCGCAACGACGCCGGGGCGATGGAAGATATCTTCGGCAACATCTACGACGTCAAGCGCTTCGCTCCCGGCGAAGTCGTGGGATTGCCCCATGACGCCTGGTACCTGACCCACGACTGCTCGACCCTGGGCGGCAATTCCGGCTCGGCGGTGCTTTCGATCGACGGCGGCGAGGTGGTCGGCCTGCACTTCGGCGGCCAGTTCCGCAAGACCAACTATGCGGTGAAGGCCAGCGTGATCCGCAGCCTGCTGGCGCGTCGCGCCTGGGTGCCGGTGGCCGGGGCGGAGCTGAAGCGCGGCGTGCCGCGCTTCCAGGAAAAGCAGCGCAGCGTCGCCGACCTGGCCGAGCGCAAGGGTTTCGACGAGGCCTTCCTCGGGCCGAAGGCGGCCTTGCCCAAGCCGGGCAAGAGCCACCAGGTGCTGCCGGTGGGCAAGGGCACGCGCCTGGACTATCTGCATTTCTCGGTGGTGATGAGCGCCAGCCGGCGCTTGCCGATCCTCACCGCGGTGAATATCGACGGCGCGCTCAAGCGTTCGCTCAAGCGCAAGGATTCCTGGGGCTTCGACCCGCGCATCGAGGCGGCCGCGCAGGTCGGACACAAGGACTTCTACGGCCCGGCTTCGTTCGACAAGGGCCACATGGTGCGTCGCGAGGATCCCGGCTGGGGCGACAGCGATGCCGTCGCCCGGCAGGCTGAGGACGACACCTTCGTCTACACCAACGCGGTGCCCCAGGTGGCGCAGCTCAACCAGCGCAGCTGGCTGTCGCTGGAGGACTACGTGCTGCAGAACGCCAGGAGCGAGGGCTTCCGCATCTCGGTGTTCACCGGCCCGGTGTTCCGCGACGACGATCCGCTCTACCAGGGCGTGCAGGTGCCGCTGGAGTTCTGGAAGGTGGTGGCGATGATCGACGCCGACAGCGGCGAACTGGGAGTGTCCGCCTACCTGCTGGGGCAGGAAGGGATGATGCCCAGCGAAGGCTTCCGCTACGGTGCGTTCAAGACCTACCAGGTGCCGTTGGCGAAGGTCGAAGCCAGCGCCGACCTGCGTTTCTCCAGCGCCCTGCGCAAGGCCGACGTGCTCGCCGGCACGCCGCTGGAGGAGGCGCTGGAAAGCGGTCGCTTCATCGAGATCGACGGACCGGACGACCTCCTGCTGAGCCGGCCGGGGCCGGCCGGCAAGGGCCGCTGAGGTTCAGGCCGGCTGCCGCCACTCGCGTAGCAGTTCGATGAAGGCGCGCAGCTTGGCCGGTACGTGGCGGCGGTTCAGGTAATACAGCCACATCGGCGGCAGCGGCAGGCAACTGCCAGGCAGCACCTCCACCAGGCGCCCGGCAGCGAGGTCCGCGGCGACTCGCTCGCGGATGAATGCCTGGGCGATCCCTGCGCCGGCGCGGGCCGCCTCGATGATCGCCTCGGTGTCGGTGCTGACGAAGCGTGCCGGCAGGTCCACTTCCAGTTCCCGCCCGTCTTCCCGCAAGCGCCACTTGTGCAGGCGGCCGCTGCGCGGGAAACGGAAGCGCACGGCGGCATGCCCATCGAGGTCGGCGACGCTGGCCGGCGTACCGTACTCGGCGAGGTAGGTCGGAGTGGCCACCAGCAGGCACGCCAGCGGCGCTGTCAGTTGCACCCCGACCATGCCCGGCTGCAGGGCGTCGGCCAGGCGGATGCCGGCATCCAGTCGTTCCCTGACGATATCCACCAACTGGTCCTCGTAGCGGATCTCCAGTTGTACCTTCGGGTAGCGTCGCACGAACTCGTTGAGCATCGGTGCGATCACCAGGTTCTTCGCCAGGTGCAGGGCGCTGATGCGCAGCTGCCCGGAGGGTTCCGCGAGGCTTTCGCCGAGCGCTTCGCGGGCGCGCACCAGGTCGCGGTAGGGCTGTTCGGTCTGTTCGTGGTAGCGCTGCCCGGCCTCGCTCAGGCTGACCCCGCGGGTGGTGCGGTGGAACAGCTTGAGACGCAGCTCGGCTTCCAGTTGGTTGATCGCCTGGCTCACCGCTGCCGGCGTCACCCCGAGCAGGGCGGCGGCGCGGGTGAAGCTGCCGGTGTCGGCGACCTGCCTGAAGACATGCAGGCCGGCGAGGGGATCGCGTCGATTCATTGTTAGAAAAACTTGAAAGTCTACGTAGGAGAAGGCCGGTTCTGTTAAAGCTTCGACCTTTCTAGACTGGCCCGCAAGCACTCGATGAGGACGCCGGCCATGTCTACCCACCTGTCTCTGCAACATGCCCAACGCTGCATCGCGGCGGCCATTGCCGAAGCGCAGCGGCAGCGCCTGGCGGTCTGCGTCGCGGTGGTCGACGCCCATGCCAACCTGCTGGCGTTCGTACGGATGGACGATAGCGTTCCCGGTGCCATCGACCTGGCCCAGCGCAAGGCGCGCAGCGCCGCGCTGTTCCGCCTGCCCAGCGGCGAGCTGGGCCGACTCGCCGGGCCGGGCCAGCCGTTGTGGAGCATCGAGCAGAGCAACGGCGGGCTGGCCTGCTTCGCCGGCGGCATGCCGCTGGGCGATGCCGGCGGTTCCTGCCTGGGTGGCGTCGGCGTCTCCGGCGCCAGCGCGGCCCAGGACCAATCCATCGCCGAGGCCGCCGTGGCCATGGCAACAATCCAGAGGTAATCGAGATGAAACAGAAGCGAATCCTGGTGACCGGGGCCGGCAGCGGCTTCGGTCGGGAAGTGGCGTTGCGCCTGGCCGCCCGCGGCCATCGGACGATCGCCGGCGTGCGCGGCGCCGGGCAGGCCACCGACCTGCGCGAAGAGGCCGGGCGACGTGGCGTCCCGCTGCGGGTGGAAACCCTCGACATCACCGTCGCCGCTGATCGCGAACGCGCCTGGGAATGGGATATCGACGTGCTGCTGAACAACGCCGGCAGCGCCGAGGCCGGGGCCAGCGCGGAGATCCCGCTGGAACTGGTGCGCGCGCTGTTCGAGACCAACGTGTTCGCCAACCTGGAACTGACCCAGGGTTTCGTCCGGCGCATGGTCGAGCAGAAGCGTGGCGGCAAGGTGCTCTTCGTGTCGTCCATCGCCGGCCTGATCACCGGACCCTATACCGGCCCCTACTGCGCCTCCAAGCATGCCCTGGAGGCCTTCGCCGAGGCCCTGCATGCCGAACTGAAGCCGTTCGGCATCCAGGTTGGCACCATCAATCCCGGCCCGTACCAGACCGGCTTCAACGATCGCATGATGGAAACCTGGAAACGCTGGTACGACCCGCAGCGCCACTTCACCGACCACAGCGGCGTGCGCTTTCCCTTCGAGCAGTACGATCCGGAGGAAATGATCGCGCGGATGGTCGAGCTGGCCGAGGCTGACGAAGGCCCGTTCCGCACCCTGTTGCCGCAAGCTTTCGTCGAGGTGGTGAAGGACGAGCAAGCGCAGGCCTGGCAGCGCCGCCTGTAGCGGTCTGCCGCTGCGCCGGGGAGGGCGGCGGCCGGATCGGCGGCCGCCGCTTCGCTCAGCCCCTGCGCAGCAGGACCCGGGTCACCCGGCGTTCTTCCACTTCCACCACCCGCAGTTCCCAGTCCTGCCACTGCAGGCGGTCGCCGATCACCGGCAGGCGGTCGAGCAGGCTCATCACCAGCCCGGCGAGGGTCTGGTAGTCCTCCGTGGCGCGCGCGTCGAACCCCACGCGTCGACGCACCTGGCTGAGGTTCATGGCACCGCTGACCAGGTAGCCGTCGTTCTCCTCGACCACGTCCGGACCGTCGATCTCGCTGGCGTCGGGCAGCTCGCCGGCGATGGATTCGAGAATGTCGGTCAGGGTCAGCAGGCCGATGAATTCGCCGAACTCGTTGACCACGAAGGCCACGTGGGTCGAGGCCTCGCGCATCTGCTCCAGGGCGTTGAGGATCGAGCAGTCCTGCAACAGGTTGAGCGGCTGGCGGGCCAGGCTTTCCAGGTCCGGCTGGGCGCCGGCGAGCAGCTCCTTGAGCAGTTCCTTCTTGTGCACGTAGCCCAGCGGCTCCTCGACGCGCCCGTCGCGCACCAGCGGCAGGCGCGAGTAGGACGATTCGAGCAGCGCCGCGCGGATCGCCTCGCGGCCGCTGTCGAGGTCGATGCAGTCGACCTCGGCGCGTACCGTCATCAGGCTGCGGATGGGCTTCTCGGCCAATTGCAGCACGCCGCTGATCATCACCCGCTCGCGGCGGTCGAAGACCACCTGGTCGTCGCCTTCCTCGAACAGGTCGGCGACCTCCTCGCCGATCTCGTCGGCCTCCAGGCGCTGGCCGCCGAGCAGGCGCAGCACCGCATGGGCGGTACGCGCGCGCAGCGGGCGGTGGCCCTGCAGGCTCTTCTTGCGGCGCTTGCGGGCGACCTGGTTGAACACCTCGATGAGGATCGAGAAGCCGATGGCCGCGTACAGGTAGCCTTTCGGGATATGGAAGCCCAGGCCCTCGGCAGTCAGGCTGAAGCCGATCATCATCAGGAAGCCCAGGCACAGCATGATCACCGTCGGGTGACGATTGACGAAGCGGGTCAGCGGCTTGCTGGCGACGATCATCAGGCCGATGGAGACGATCACCGCGATCATCATCACTTCCAGGTGCTCGACCATGCCCACCGCGGTGATCACCGCGTCGAGCGAGAACACCGCGTCGAGCACCACGATCTGCGCGACGATCGGCCAGAACAGCGCGTAGGTCTTGTTGCCGGCGTGCTGGGCGACATGGCCTTCGAGGCGTTCGTGCAGCTCCATGGTGGCCTTGAACAGCAGGAACACGCCACCGAACAGCATGATCAGGTCGCGGCCGGAGAAGCTCTTGCCGAATACCTCGAACAGCGGCTCGGTGAGGGTCACCATCCACGAGATGCTCGCCAGCAGGCCCAGGCGCATCAGCAGCGCCAGCGACAGGCCGAGGACCCGGGCGCGGTCGCGCAGGTGCGGCGGCAGCTTGTCGGCGAGGATCGCGATGAACACCAGGTTGTCGATGCCGAGGACGATCTCCAGCACGATCAGGGTCGCCAGGCCGAGCCAGGCAGTCGGGTCAGCTATCCATTCCATGTGCGCTTACCTCCCGGTCCGGCTGGCCGTCGCGCTGGCGCGACGCTGCACGGCGCGGCTGCGGCAGCCGGCGGTGACGGAGGGGGACGAGGCGAGGGATTCGGCGTCGAGGGGCGGACGCAGGTGGCGAAGGCGAAGCGGGGAGGGTTGTCCGGAAGGACGACTGGGGGGCTCCGAAAGGGTGGTCATGATGGCCATTGAGAGTCAAAGGGAAGTCGATCCTACTGTGTCGCGGGCCCTCGCCACAGCGGGAAACTATTACAAAACCTTAGGCGAAACCCGTGCCGGCGCTAGACTGGGCGGAACCCCGCCACTGCGAGCAGACATGAGCACCGAGGATTTCGACGCGATCACCGCCACCACCCTGGCCGACTACCAGCGCAACGCCGAAGGCTTCCGCGAGGGCACCCGCGGCCATGACGTGAGCCAGAACGTCGAGGCGCTGCTGCGCCATATCGACGGGCCGCCGCCGTACCGGATCCTCGATTTCGGCTGCGGTCCCGGGCGCGACCTGGCCACCTTCCGCCGCCTCGGCCACCAGCCGGTGGGACTCGAAGGCACGCCGCGCTTCGTCGAGATGGCCAGGGCCGACAGCGGTTGCGAGGTATGGCAACAGAATTTCCTGGCGCTGCGACTGCCGGCTGGGCACTTCGACGGCATCTTCGCCAACGCCAGCCTGTTCCATGTGCCCGGCAGCGCCTTGCCGCGGGTGCTCGGCGAACTCTTCGAAGCGCTGCGACCGGGCGGCGTGCTGTTCAGCTCCAACCCGCGCGGCGACAACCGCGAGGGCTGGAATGGCCAACGCTACGGTGCCCACCACGATTACCCGGCCTGGAAACGCCTACTGGAGGAAGCCGGTTTCGTCGAGCTGGAGCACTACTACCGGCCGCCGGGCCTGCCGCGCGAGCAGCAGCCCTGGCTGGCGAGCGTCTGGCGGCGCCCCGTCTGAAGGCGCTACAGGGTCTGCCGGTGCGGCGTGCCGAGCACGCTGCGGTACTGGTCGAGGCGCTTCGGCGAGAGGTCGCTGCGTTCCAGGCTGTCGAGGGCGTAGGACTTGATTTCGGCGTCGCTGTAGGGGCGCTCGACGCTGCGCGGCGGGTTGGCGCAACCGGCCAGGACGACCAGGCTGGCGGCCAGGGAGACGATCAGGGACTTGCTCATGGCGGATTCCTCGAAATGTTCCTCGATGCTATCGGTGGTCCCCCCTGTCCAGGAAATCAGGCCTATTAATAATGAATATCTGGCGAATTGAGTCTAGGTCCCGCCAGCCGTGGGTTCTAGTCGACCAAAGGCGAGGTTGTGGCGGCATGTTTCGCCAACCGGCCGCGCGCTCGCGGTCCGGTCGGCTAGGGGGTTCAACCGGCCGCCTGCGGCAGGCTCGGGTAGTCGGTGTAGCCGGCGGCGCCGCCACCGAAGTAGGTCGAGCGGTCGCCGTCGGCCAGCGCCAGGTCGTGCTCCAGGCGGTAGGGCAGGTCGGGGTTGGCGATGAACGGCCGGCCGAAGCCGATCAGGTCGGCCCAGCCCCTGGCCAGGGCTTCCTCGGCGCGCGCCTTGGTGTACATGCCGGAGTAGATCAGGCTGCCACGGTAGACGATGCGCAACGCTTCCTTGAACGCCGCCGGCATGGCCGGGGCGTCTTCCCAGTCGGCCTCGGCGATGTGGATGTAGGCCACGCCGATCTCGTCCAGTAGCCGCGCCGCGGCCAGGTAGGTGGCTTGCGGGGTGTCGTCGACCGCGCCCTGCAGGGTGGTCAGCGGCGCCAGGCGCACGCCGATGCGCTCCCTGCCGACCACCGCGGTGACCGCCTCGGCGACTTCGCGGAGGAAGCGCAGGCGGTTCTCCAGCGAGCCGCCGTATTGGTCGTTGCGCGCATTGGCCTGGGAGTCGATGAACTGGTTGATCAGGTAGCCGTTGGCGCCGTGCAGTTCGACCCCGTCGAAGCCGGCGTCGAGGGCGTTGCGTGCGGCCTGGGCATAGTCGGCGACGATCTCCCGGATTTCCTCCACGGCCAGTGCGCGCGGCGCCGAGTGCTGGACCATCTCGCCGCCGCCGGCCTGCGCTCCGCGGCCCTGGGGATCGACGAAGACCTTCACGCCTTCGGCCACCAGCGCCGAGGAGGACACCGGGGCGGCGTTGCCCGGTTGCAGCGAGGTGTGCGAGACCCTGCCGACGTGCCAGAGCTGGGCGAAGATGCGCCCGCCGGCGGCGTGCACCGCGTCGGTGACCTGGCGCCAGCCGGCGACCTGCTCGGCGCTGTGGATGCCCGGTGTCCAGGCGTAGCCCTGGCCCTGCCGGCTGATCTGGGTGCCTTCGGAAACAATCAGGCCGGCGCCGGCGCGCTGGCTGTAGTACTCGGCCATCAGCGCGGTGGCGACTTCGCCACTGGCGGCGCGGGAACGGGTCATCGGCGGCATGACGATGCGATTGGGGAGGGTCAGGTGGCCAAGGGTATAGGGGCTGAACAGCATGATGGCGATCTCGCTCGTGAGGCCGGCCGCGGCGCGGCGTACTGGAAGAAGGTGGGCGCATTATTGGCGGAACGATTCGTGCGAAAAACAGCTGCCGGGGAAAATGACACTTGAGTTCAATTCATGAATGCCCGGATAGCGCGGGCGCACCGAGGGAGGAGGAATGGCCTATGACGCGCTGCGTCAGGCGGGTAGGGCGGATAACGCCCCCGGCGTTATCCGCCGAGCGGAATCGCAGGCGGGTGAGAAATGTCGGATGAAGCATCGCGCCCTGCGCCAGGCGGGCAGGGCGAAGAGGGCCCCCGGCCTATTGCAGGCCGTACTTCTTCACCTTGTCGAACAGTGTGGTCTTGGCCATGCCCAGGTCCTGGCTGGCCTGGGTCAGGTTGCCGTGGTGGCGAGCCAGGGCGTCGCCGAGCAGGGCCTTCTCGAATGCCTCCACCGCTTCGGCGAAGCGCGGGCCGCCGGTCTGTACGGCCTGGCCGCCCTTGTTGAACACCGGCAGGCCGAGGGCGAAGCGTTCGGCGACGTTGCGCAGTTCGCGTACATTGCCCGGCCAGTCGTGGGCCATCAGGCTGGCCACGGTGGCACGGTCGAGTTCCGGCGCGGGGCGGTCGAAGCGCAGCGAGGACTGCTGGAGGAAGTGTTCGAAGAGCAGCAGGATGTCCTCGCGGCGGTCGCGCAGCGCCGGCAGTTCCAGGCTCACCACGTTGAGCCGGTAGTAGAGGTCGCTGCGGAACTGGCCGCTCTTGCCCATGGCGGCGAGGTCTGCCTTGGTCGCCGCGATCACCCGGCAGTCCACCGGGATCGACTGGTTCGAGCCGAGGCGTTCCAGGGTGTGTTCCTGCAACACCCGCAGCAGCTTGATCTGCAGGTTGACCGGCATGCTCTCGATCTCGTCGAGGAACAGCGTGCCGCCGTTGGCATGCTCGATCTTGCCGATCCGCCGCTTGTTGGCACCGGTGAAGGCGTGCGCCTCGTGGCCGAATATCTCGCTGTCGAACAGGTTCTCCGGCAGGCCGCCGCAGTTCAGCGCGACGAAGGCATGCTGGTGGCGCCGGCTATAGTCGTGGAGGCAACGCGCCACCAGCTCCTTGCCGGTGCCGGTCTCGCCGAGGATCAGCACGTTGGCCGAGGTGTCGCCGACGTTGGCGATCAGCTCGCGCAACGCCTGGATCGCCGGCGAGCGGCCGATGATCCGTTGCGCCAGGTCCTGGCGGCCGGCCAACTGGCGACGCAGCGCGCTGACCTCGCGGGCCAGCCCGCGCTGCTCCAGGGCGCGGCGGGCGACCTCGACCAGGCGTTCCGGAGAGAAGGGCTTCTCCATGAAGTCGTAGGCGCCGGCGTGCATCGCCTGTACCGCCATGGAGATGTCGCCGTGACCGGTGATCAGCACCACCGGCAGGCTCGGGTCGAGGGCCTTGAGACGCTCCAGCAGGGTCAGGCCGTCGATGCCGGGCAGGCGGATGTCGCTGACGACGATGCCGGCGAAGTCGCGGTCGACCCGTTGCAGCGCCTCCTCGGCGCTGCCGACGCCGATGCAGGGGATGTCCTCCAGCTCCAGCGCCTGCTGGCAGCCGAGCAAGACATGCGGATCGTCTTCGACGATCAGGACGGAAAGCGGCTCGTTCATCGGGCGGGACTCGCAGTCGGGGAATCGGGAACCAGGGACAGGCACAGCTCGAAGGCGGTTCCGCCGCTTTCGGGGTGCTGCACGCTGAGGCTGCCGCCGGCGGCGGTGGCCAGGCTGGCCGAGAGGGTCAGGCCGAGGCCCAGGCCATGTTCGCCGGGCTTGGTGGTGAAGAAGGGTTCGAACAGGTGGACGCGCGCCGCCGGCGGGATACCGGGGCCGTTGTCGCGCACGCGCAGGACGTAGCGCTCCTCCTCGCGCCGGCCTTCCAGCCAGAGCTGGCGGTCGGCCTGCCCGCTCATGGCGTCGAGGGCGTTGGCCAGCAGGTTGACCAGGATCTGTTCCAGGCGGGTCTGGTCGATGCCCAGGCGCACGTCGTCGAAATGCCGGTGCAGGGTCGGCGGGTCCTGCTCCAGGCGCCCGTGCAGGATCAGCAGCGCCGCGTCCACCGCCTTGGCCAGGCTGGCCTGGCCGGCGTCGTCGCTGCGCCGGGCGAAGGCACGCAGGCTGGCGGTGATGCGGCCCATGCGGTCGACCAGTTCGTTGATGGTGGCGAGGTTGGTGCTGGCGGTCTCCAGCTTGCCGCGCTGGAGGAAGCGCACGGTGTTGCCGGACAGCGTACGCAGCGCCGCCAGCGGTTGGTTGAGTTCGTGGGCGATGCTGGTGGACATCTGCCCGATCACCGCCAGCTTGCCGGCCTGGACCAGTTCGTCCTGGGCCTTGCGCAGGGTGTCCTCGGCCTGCTGGCGCTCGTGGATCTCGGCGGTCAGGCGTGCGTTGCTGGCCTGCAGGTCGGCGGTACGTTCGGCGATCTTCACTTCCAGCTCGCCGTTGGCCCGTTGCAGCGCCTCGCGCGCGGCGAGGCGGGTGGCGAGTACCTTGCGCCGCTCGTTCCAGGCGATCAGCAGGAATGCCAAGAGGGCGAAACCGATGGCGGCCAGCATGCCGTTGCGCACCGCGTCGCGGCGCAGGTCTTCCAGCGGGCTGAGCAGGGTCAGGTTCCACGGTGTGTCGTTCAGCGCGCGGGTCTGCGCCAGGTAGGTGACCGCTTCGCCGCGCGGATGCTGCTCATCGGCGGGGAAGCTGAGCTTCTCCACACCGGCGGCCAGCGGCTCGCGCTGCAGCGGTTGCCACTCGTTCAGCGCCCACCAGTAGTACTGCATGCTGCGCGCCAGGCGCTCCTTGTCGTCGGCGCTCAGGGAGCGCACCGCCTTCAGGCGCAGGGCGGGGTTGCTGGAGAGGATGATGATGCCGTTCTCGTCGCTGACGAAGGCTTCCAGGCGCGCCTTCTCCCAGCGTTCCTCGAGGGCGTCCATCTTCACCTTGACTACCGCCACGCCGATGATCCGGCCGCCGTGGACCAGGCCGTGGGCCAGGTAGTAGCCCGGCTCGCCGCGGGTGCTGCCGATGCCGTAGAAGCGGCCCGGCTTGCCCTTCATCGCGTCCTGCCAGTAGGCGCGGAACGACAGGTCCTCGCCGAGGTAGCTGTCCGGGTCGCTCCAGTTGCTGGTGGCCAGGACCCGGCCGTTGGTGTCCAGCAGGTACACCGCGCGGCTGCCGGCGCGGCGGTTGAGGCCTTCGAGGTAGGCGTTGACCTGGTTGCGCCGGTATGGCGTCGGGTCGGTGAGCAGGTGACTGACGCTGCGCTCCAGCTCCAGCAGGCTGGGCAGGTAGGTGTACTTGCTGATCTCGCTCTCGACCGTCCGTGCATGCAGCTCCAGCTGGCGTTCGCCATTCTCGGCGAGGGCACGGATGCCGGCGCTCTCGCTGATCCGGTAGCCGCCGTAGCCGAAGCCGAGCATCAGCAGGAGCAGGGGAATGGGGAGCAGCAACTGGCGGACGAGGCGGGGCTTCACGGTCAGTGACGGAGGTACGCTGCAGGGCGGGTCGGGGGATTCCATCACAGTCGTCGCGGCTAGGCCAGCCCGCCGTCACGATGGGCGGCGGAGCGGGCGGTTTTCCGGCACGGCCGGCAGGCGGCGCCGGAAGGGTTCACTCAGTATTCCCAGAAGATCCGTTGCAGCTCCTTGCTGTCCTGGGTCTTGGTCATCGCGACCGCGGCCAGGATGCGCGCCTTCTGCGGGTTCAGGTCGTGGGCGACGATCCAGTCGTTCTTGTCGTCCGGCTGCTCGGCGTTGCGCAGGACGAAGCCGCCGGCATTGACGTGCGAGGAGCGGATGATCTGCACGCCCTGCTTGCGCAGTTCCTGCAGGGTCGGCACCACGCGCGCGGGCACCGAGCCGTTGCCGGTGCCGGCATGGATGATCGCCTTGGCGCCCGCCTGGGCCAGGGCCTTGTAGGCGGTGTCGCTGACGTTGCCGTAGCTGTAGGCGATTTCCACCGGAGCCAGCGCGGAGATCTGCTTGATGTCGAACTCGGAGTTCACCGTGTGCCGCTTCACCGGTGCGCGGAACCAGTAGCTCTTGCCCTCGACCACCATGCCCAGCGGGCCCCACGGGCTCTTGAACGCTTCGGTCTTGATGTTGACCATCTTGCTCGCGTCGCGGCCGGAGAGGATCTCGTCGTTCATGGTGATCAGCACGCCCTTGCCGCGTGCCGACTTGTCGCCGGCCACCGCCACGGCGTTGTACAGGTTGAGCATGCCGTCGGCGGACATCGCGGTGCCCGGGCGCATCGAGCCGACCACCACGATAGGCTTCTCGGTGTGCTCGACCAGGGTCAGGAAGTAGGCGGTCTCTTCCAGGGTGTCGGTACCGTGGGTGATCACGATGCCGTCGACGTCGTCGCTATCGGCCAGCTTGGCGACGGTCTTGCCCAGTTCCAGCAGGTTCTCGTTGGTGAAGCTTTCCGAGGCGATCTGGAACACCTGTTCGCCGCGGACGTTGGCGATGTCCTTGAGCTGCGGCACGCTGGCCAGCAACTGGTCGACCGGCACCTTGGCGGCGGTGTAGGTGGCGCTGTTGGCGGCGCTGGCGCCGGCGCCGGCGATGGTGCCGCCGGTGGCCAGGATGACCACGTTGGACAGTTTCTGTTGCGGTGCGACTTCCTTGGCCTGGGCGGCCTGCGGCAGCAGGAGCATCAGGGCCATAACACCGGGGGCGAACGCGTGGAGCAATGGCTTCATGGCGATATCTCGTGTCGGTAGGTTGGTAGGGTTATCGTCGTTGCACGCAATCAGGCGCGGGCGGCGTCGGCCGCCCGCCGTCCTGTCAGGGTTTCACCACCAGGCCGACGCCGCGGCCACGGGGATCGGAGGCGGTCTCCAGGGCCTTGCCGTCGACGCGGATGGCCTGGATATCGCCCATGTTCCAGCCCTGGTCCTCCAGGGTGTAGCCCATCGCCTTCAGCTCCTCGGCGACCTTGCCGGCGAGCGGCGCGTAGGCGTCGTAGTAGATCGTGTCCTTGGGCAGCAACTGGTGGTGCACGCGCTGCGCGGCCACGGCCTTCTCCAGCGGCAGGTGGAAGTCGTAGATGTTGTTCAGCACCTGGAAGATCGAGGTGAAGATCCGCGAGCCGCCGGGAGTGCCGACCACCAGGCTGACCTTGCCGTCGCGGGTGACGATGCTCGGGCTCATCGAGGAGAGCATGCGCTTGCCCGGCTCGATGGCGTTGGCGTCGCTGCCGACCACGCCGAAGGCGTTGGCCACGCCCGGTTTGGCGCTGAAGTCGTCCATCTCGTCGTTGAGCAGGAAGCCGGCGCCCTTGACCACCACGCCGCTGCCGAAGTCCCAGTTGAGGGTGTAGGTGTTGCTCACCGCGTTGCCGTCGGCGTCGACGATGGAGAAGTGCGTGGTCTGGTGCGGCTCCAGGCCGGGACGGACCTTCTCGGTCGGCGAGATCGCCGTCGGATTGACCTCGGCGGCACGCTGCTTCAGGTATGCCGGATCGGTCAGGCGCGCCACCGGGACCTTGGAGAAGTCCGGGTCGCCGAGGTAGTCGGCGCGGTCGGCGAACACGCGTTTCTCGATCTCCGCCAGCAGGTGGATGTAGCGCGCGGAGTTCAGCTCGACGCCCTTGAAGTCGGCGGCACGGTTTTCCTTGATGCCCAGCAACTGGGCCAGGGCGATCCCGCCGGAGCTTGGCAGCGGCGCGGTATAGAGCGTGTTGCCCTGCCAGTCGACGCGCATCGGTTCGCGCCACCTGACCTTGTAGTCGGCGAGGTCCTGGTGGGTGATCAGTCCCTTGTCCTGCTGCATCTGTGCCACCAGCAGGTCGGCGGTATGGCCTTTGTAGAACTCGTCCGGGCCCTTGTCGGCGATACGCTCCAGGGTCTTCGCCAGGTCCGGCTGGAGGAACGCCTCGCCGGCCTTCATGTGGCCGAAGTAGTCGCCGAAGTTGGTCTTGCCGTTGAACAGGGCGACGGCGTCCTGGCGGTACTGGAACTGCTTGTCGGCGACCTTGAAGCCCTTTTGCGCGTAGCCGATGGCCGGGGTCAGCAGCTCGCTCCAGGGCAGCTTGCCGAACCGCTTGTGGGCTTCCCAGAGGCCCATCACGGTGCCCGGCACGCCGGCGGCCTTGGCGCCGACCAGGCTGAGGTTCTCGATCACCTCGCCCTTGTCGTCCAGGTACATGGTCTTGCTCGCGGCCTTCGGCGCCACCTCGCGGTAGTCGAGGAAGTACGGCTTGCCGTCCATGTACAGGGTCATGAAGCCGCCGCCGCCGATGTTGCCGGCCTCGGGGTAGGTGACCGCCAGGGTGAAGGCGGTGGCCACCGCGGCGTCCACCGCGTTGCCGCCGGCCTTGAGGATTTGCGCGGCGACCTTGGCGCCGTACTCGTCGGGCGCGGCGACGGCGCCGCCGTCGAGCGTGGCGGCGAAGGCCGAGGAGGATGCGGCGGCAATGGCGACGCCGAGGGACAGGGTTCTGAAGAGCACAGGTTGCATGGGCTTTCCCTATTTATTGTTATCGCAGGCGAGGGTGGAGCAGGCCCCCGCCGGGCGGGCCGGCGAGGGCGGGTACATCAGTGCGGGAGGATCTTGGCGAGGAACTGCTGGGCGCGTTCGGAGCGGGCGCTGACGTCGCCGAAGAACTCCTCCTTCTCGCAGTCTTCCACGATCTGCCCGCGGTCCATGAAGATCACCCGGTTGGCGACCTTGCGCGCGAAGCCCATCTCGTGGGTCACGCACATCATGGTCATGCCTTCGTGGGCCAGCTGGACCATCACGTCGAGCACTTCGTTGACCATTTCCGGGTCGAGCGCCGAGGTCGGCTCGTCGAACAGCATCACCACCGGGTCCATCGCCAGCGCGCGGGCGATCGCCACGCGCTGCTGCTGGCCGCCGGAGAGCTGGCCGGGGTGCTTGTGCGCGTGCTCCTTGAGACCGACACGCTCGAGCAGGGCCAGGCCCTTCTTGGTGGCTTCTTCCTTGCTGCGGCCGAGTACCTTGATCTGCGCGATGGTCAGGTTCTCGGTGATGCTCAGGTGGGGAAACAGCTCGAAATGCTGGAACACCATGCCGACCCGCGAGCGCAGCTTGGGCAGGTTGGTCTTCGGATCGGCGATGGAGGTGCCGTCGACGACGATGTCGCCCTTCTGGAAGGGTTCCAGTGCGTTGACGCACTTGATCAGGGTCGACTTGCCCGAGCCCGACGGCCCGCAGACCACCACCACTTCGCCTTTCGCAACCTCGGTGGAGCAGTCGGTCAGGACCTGGAAGTCGCCATACCACTTGCTGACATTCTTGATGGAAATCATACGGTTAACCTTTTCTGCAGACGTTTGACGGCGAACGAGGCGGTGAAGCTTACGACGAAGTAGACCAGGCCGGCGAAAATCAGGAACTCGTTGGCCTGGCCGATGATGTCGCCGCGCGAACGGGCCGAATTGAGGAAGTCCATCAGGCCGACGGTATAGACCAGCGAGGTGTCCTGGAACAGGATGATGCTCTGTTGCAGCAGCAGCGGGGTCATCTTGCGGAACGCCTGCGGCAGGATCACCAGGCGCATGGTCTGCCCGTAGGTCATGCCCAGTGCCTGGGCGGCGCCCATCTGGCCTTTCGGGATGGCCTGGATGCCGGCGCGGACGATCTCGCAGTAGTAGGCCGCCTCGAACATCATGAAGGCCACCAGGCAGGAGGTGAACGCCCCCACCGGGGTGTCCTCGCCGGTGATCCAGCGCAGGATGAAGGGCACCGCGAAGTAGAACCAGGTGATCACCAGCAGCAGCGGGATCGAGCGGAAGTAGTTGACGTAGAAGCCGGCGATGTTCGACAGCAACTTGCTGTGCGACAGCCGCATCAGCGCCAGCACGGTACCCAGCGCGACGCCGCCGAGGACGCCGAGGACCATCAGCTTGAGGGTCATCAGCATGCCTTCCCAGAGGCTCGGCAGGGCGGGAACGATTCCACTGAAGTCCATCATTTACCTCCTACGGAGATCAGGCCCGGTACGGCGACCTTTCTCTCCACCAGGCGCATGATCAGCATCAGGCTCATGTTCAGCGTGAAGTAGATCAGCGTGGCCAGGGTGAAGGCCTCGAACAGGTTGGCGGAGAACTCGGCGGTCTGCTTGGTCTGCGCCAGCAGCTCCATCAGGCCGATCAGCGACGCCACCGAGGAGTTCTTGAAGATGTTGAGGAACTCCGAGGTCAGCGGCGGGATGATGATCCGGAAGGCCTGCGGCAGCAGCACGTGGCGGTAGATCTGCGGCAGGCGGAAGCCCATCGCGCGGGCCGCCGAGGTCTGCCCGTAGGGCAGCGCCTGGATGCCGGTGCGCACCTGCTCGCAGACCCGCGCGGCGGTGAACAGGCCGAGGCAGACGACCACGCTGAGGTAGGCCGAGGTAGTCGGGTTGAGGTCCTGCTTGAACCAGGTCTGCAGGCCCTCGGGCAGCAGGTCGGGTACCAGGAAGTACCAGATGAACAGCTGCACCAGCAGCGGCACGTTGCGGAAGATTTCCACGTAGGCGGTGGCGATCCCCGATACCAGGCGGTTCGGCACGGTGCGCATGACGCCGAGCAGCGAGCCCAGCGCCAGGGCGATGATCCAGCCGACCAGGGCGATGGCGATGGTCCAGCCCAGACCGGCGATGTACCAGTCGAGGTAGGTTTCGCTGCCGATCCCGGTGGACTTGAAGAACACGCCCCAGTCCCAGTTGTAATTCATGTTGGGGTTTCCCCTCGGTTCAATCGGTTGCAGACACTGGCGGGGAAGGCAGGCGCCGGCGCGGCCGTGCGGGCCGGCGGCGCTGCTCTTCCGGGGGAGACGGCTGGGGAGGGGCAGGCCCCTCCCGCGTCCCCGAGGCCCCGCCGCGAGGCGGGGGCGACGCGCGAAGCGCTGGCGCTCCGGGAGGAACGCCAGGCGCTCGTTACATCTGCTCGGCGGCCTTGTCGGTCGGGCTGGCGATCAGCTTCTTCAGCTCTTCGCTCATGGGGAAGTTGAGGTTCAGGCCCTTCGGCGGGATCGGCTGGGTGAACCACTTGTCGTAGATCTTGTTGACCTCGCCGGAGGCGTAGGTATCGGTGATGGCCTTGTCGACCACTTTCTTGAACGCCGCGTCGCCCTTGCGCACCATGCAGCCGTAGATCTCGAAGGACTGCGGGGTGCCGCCGACGACCCAGTCGTCCGGCTTCTTGGCCTTGGCCATTTCGCCGTAGAGCAGCGCGTCGTCCATCATGAAGGCCACCGCGCGGCCGGATTCGAGCATCATGAAGGACTCGCCGTGGTCCTTGGCGGAGATGATGTTCATGCCCATCTTCTTGTCCGCGTTCATGGCCTTGAGCAGGCGCTCGGAGGTGGTGCCGGCGGTGGTCACCACGTTCTTGCCCTTGAGGTCGTCGAAGTCCTTGATGTTGGCGGTCTTCTTCGACAGCAGGCGGGTGCCGACCTCGAAGATGCCGACGGAGAAGTCGACCTGCTTCTGGCGCTCTTCGTTGTTGGTGGTGGAGCCGCACTCGATGTCCACGGTGCCGTTCTGCACCAGCGGGATGCGGGTCTGCGAGGTGACCAGGTTATAGCGGACCTTCAGCTCGGGGAGGTTGAGTTCCTTCTTCACCGCCTCGACCACTTTCAGTTGCAGGTCGTGGGAGTAGCCGATCGGCTTGCCCGGCTCGGTGCCGAGGTAGGAGAAGGGAATCGAAGCGTCACGGTGACCGAGGGTGATGGTGCCGGTTTCCTTGATCTTCTTCAGCGTGCCGGTGAGCTCGTCAGCGACGACCGGAGCGGACAACAGAGCGGCCACGATGGCGGTGCTCAGCAGACTGGGAGCGATACGCATGAATTTCTTCCTCGACTTGTTTTGATTTTTATTGAGCCGCGAGCGCCTGGCCTCTCCGGGACAGGGTGTTTCGCGGTTTTCCCCGGCGGGGGAAGCCACGAGAGTATCGTGCTTGCCGAATAGTGTAGTGGCAGGATGCATGCCAGCTTATGAAATCCGGTTTTTTTTAGCCTAACCGTTTGAAAGTAAAAGAAATTAAATTTGGATGAAAATGCCCCGAAATGGCCTTTCGTCCGCTCTTCCGAATATTTTCGGGGCATGGCGTTCGGTTTTCCGAACGTTTCGCCGAGGTCCGTTCTTGAGCCATTCCGGGGTTTTCTGACGGTTCGTTCAGAAATTGTTCAGGCTTCGTTCAGGCCCGATTCAGGCCGGGTTCAGCAGAATTCACGCTGCGAGGCGCAAGCCGTCACGTCTTGCCTTCCTTCCCTGGCGACGGCCGCCTGGAGTCCACATGCGCTATCTCATCCTCAGCCTGCTGGCCGTGCTCGCCGCACCTGCCTGGGCTGCCGACGACGGCGACTTCTGGTACCTGCAGACCAGCGTCTACACCCGGCATTTCAACCCGGACCCTGAACACAACAATCACCAGGACCTGCTCGGCCTCGAATACAACCGCGCCGATGGCGTGCTGGCCGGCGGTGCGACCTTCCGCAACTCGTTCAGCCAGCGCTCCAACTACGCCTACCTGGGCAAGCGTTTCGACAGTGACAGCTACCCGGTCTACCTGAAGCTCACCGGCGGCCTGTTGCAGGGCTATCGCGGCGAATACCGCGACAAGATCCCGCTGAACCGCTTCGGCGTCGCGCCGGCGATCATCCCCTCGGTGGGCGTTCGCTTCGGCCCGCTGGGCAGCGAGCTGGTGCTGCTCGGCAATTCGGCGGCGATGATCAACCTCGGCCTGCGTCTCTGAGGCCAGGAACGAGCACGGAACGCTGGCTGGTCTAGGCTGTCGTCTGTTCCCCGAGCCGCGTTCCTGAGCGGTTCGTCACTCGACAGGAGACTCCCATGCAGATCGATCTGAGCGACAAACTGGCAATCGTCAGCGGTTCCACCGCCGGCATCGGCTTCGCCATCGCCAGCGGCCTCGCCGCCGCCGGCGCCACCGTGGTGGTCAACGGACGCAGCCAGGCGGCGGTGGACCGTGCGATCGCGGCGATCCGGAACGGCCAGCCGGATGCCAGGGTGCGCGGCGTCGCCGGCGACCTGGGCACGGCGGAAGGCTGCGCGGCTTTCGTTGCGGCCGAGCCGAAGGCGGACATCCTGGTCAACAACCTGGGCATCTTCGAGCTGAAGGACTTCTTCGACATCGAGGACGCCGAGTGGAGCCGCTTCTTCGAGGTCAACGTGATGTCCGGGGTGCGCCTGGCCCGCGCCTACGTCCCGGGAATGGTCGAGCGCGGTTGGGGGCGAGTGGTGTTCCTGTCTTCGGAATCGGCGTTGAACATCCCGGCGGACATGATCCACTACGGCTTCAGCAAGACCGCCAACCTCTCGGTGTCGCGCGGCCTGGCCAAGCGCCTGGCCGGCACCGGGGTGACGGTGAATGCGGTGCTGCCCGGACCGACCCTCACCGAAGGCGTCGCCGAGATGCTCCGCGAGGATGCGCAGAAGGCCGGGCAGAGCATAGAAGAGGCCGGCACCGCCTTTGTCCGGCAGCACCGTTCCAGTTCGATCATCCAGCGCCTGGCGACGCCCGATGAAGTCGCCAACCTGGTGGTCTACACCTGCTCGACCCAGGCCTCGGCGACCACCGGCGCGGCCCTGCGGGTCGACGGCGGGGTGCTCGACAGCCTGGCCTGACGAGCGCGCAACGCCAGCGTAAAAATGCTCCTCGGCACTCGCGGCGCGGTGCCCGGCGGCCCTGGCCGGTTGCCGCGCCGGCGTCTGGCGGCGGCGCTCGTAAAGCTTGCGTAACGAGGCGCGACAGGAGGCGCCGGCAGGTCTAGAACGGCAGGTACCGTCATTCAGAGGATACCGCCACTCATGTCAGCAGCCTCGTTAGCCACCCTCGACGGGTCGCTCCGCATGACCCCCGTCGAGCAACCCCGACCGCCGGCTCTCGCCGACCTCGGCAGCCGCCTGATGATCGTCGTCGAGCGACGCGAGGACTGGGCCTCCTACCTGCCCAGCGAGGAAGTACTCACCGCCCAGGAATACCTCGAGCAATCGGCGCGCGACCACGGCGGCCGCCGCGTGCAGGTGATCAACCTGTGCCGCGGCTACAAGTACCTCGGCCTCGGCTACTACTGTTCGCTGCTGGCCGAGGCCCGTGGCCACCGGGTGATCCCGTCGCTGCGCTGCATCAGCGAACTGGCTCGCAAGTCGGTGTACGGGCTGGCCCTGGGTGGCCTCGACAAGGCCCTGGACAAGGCGCTGTGCCGTACGCCCTATGGCGCCACCGACGGCTTCACCCTGACCCTGTATTTCGGCCATACCGAGTTCGAGCCGCTGGCCGACCTCGCCCGCCAGTTGTTCGAAGCCTTTCCCTGTCCGATCCTGCTGGTGGAGTTCCGTCGCCAGCAGGGCTGGCATATCGAGGGCGTGCGCCCTGGCGTGCTGAACCGCCTGCGCAGCGACCAGGAGGACGTTTTCGCCGACGCCCTCGACGGTTTCAGCCGGCGCGCCTGGCGCATGCCGCGTTCGCGGCGGGTGGCACGCTACGACATGGCGATCCTCCACGATCCCGACGAAGCGCTGCCGCCGTCCAACCCGCAGGCGCTGGCCAACTTCGTACGGGTCGGCGCCAGCCTCGGCATCGACGTCGAACTGATCGGACGCAAGGACTACGCGCGCCTGGCCGAGTTCGACGCCCTGCTGATCCGCGAGACCACCCGGGTCGACCACCATACCTATCGCTTCGCCGAGAAGGCCGAGCGCGAAGGCCTGGTGGTGATGGACGACCCGGCATCGATCCTGCGCTGCACCAACAAGGTCTACCTGGCCGACCTGCTTGGTTGCCGGCAACTGGGCATGCCGCTCACCGAGATCCTCTACAAGGAACGCCCGCAGGACTGGCAGCGGGTGGCCCGGCGCCTGGGCTTCCCGCTGGTGCTGAAGATTCCCGATGGCTGCTTCTCCCGTGGCGTGGTCAAGGTCAACGACGACAGCGAACTGCTGGCGGCGGCGAGCGAGCTGTTCGAGCGCTCGGTCCTGTTGCTGGCCCAGGAGTTCTTCTACACCGAGTACGACTGGCGCATCGGCGTGCTCGACCGCCAACCGCTGTACGCCTGCCAGTACTTCATGTCGCGCGGCCACTGGCAGATCTACAACCACAAGGCCGACGGCCAAGACGTCAACGGCGAGTGCCGCGCCGTGCCGCTGGAGCAGGTGCCGCCGGCGGTGCTGGAGCTGGCCCTGGAGGCCGCCGGGCGGATCGGCGACGGCCTCTACGGGGTGGACCTGAAGCAGGCCGGCGACAAGGTGCTGGTCATCGAGGTCAACGACAACCCGAATATCGATGCCGGCGTCGAGGACGGCCAGCTCGGCGACGAACTCTACCGGCGCATCCTCCAGGCCTTCGTCCAGCGCCTGGAACTCAAGCACCGTGGCCAGTTGAGCAAGGCGCTGCGCTGAACGGCGCGCCTCAGTCCGGCCGGCGCGTGGCCAGGCGCAGGCCGGAGCCGCGGGCGAGGGCTGCCGGCCTGACGCAACGGACCCGGTAGCGGCCGCGCTCATCGATCTCGATGCCCTGCAACTCGGGAGCGAAACCGGGAAAGTGCTCGCCGAAGGCCTGCAAGGCCAGCAGGTAGTCGATCAGCGCCGGTGATTCCTCGGCCACCCGTTCGCCGGGCAACAGCAGCGGCGTGGCCGCCGGATGGACGCCGACCAGGCTGGCGACCACACGGCCGCCGAGCCTGTCGATCGCCACCGCTTCGGTTTCGTCCCTGACCAGGTGCCCATAGACCGTGGCCGGCGCCAGCGCGGCGTGGCCGGCAGCCCTGGCGGCGGCGTCGGCGAGGGCGGTCAGGTGCAGCCGCAGGCTGGCTTCGTGGATCATCGCGCAGAGTTCGCGCAGGCCGATGTAGCGGTACAGCGGCGAGCTGTCGAGCAACTCCGGCAACACCTGCTTCAGCGGCGCATCGTCGTCGTGCCGGCGTTTGAATTCGCACAGCCTGTCCACCAGCGGCTGCGCGTGTTCCGCCCTGGCGCCCTGGGGAAACAGCAGCAGGAAGCGATAGTCGCCGGTGCGCAACGGGGCGATGCCGTGCCGGCGCAGGTAGCGGCAGACCACCGCGGCGGGTACTCCGAAGCTGGCCGGGCGACCGCGCGAATCGAGGCCGGGGGCGCTCAGGGCGACGCGCAGCGGGTCCAGCCGAGGACTGCTGTCGAGTGTCTCGGCGAGCCCGTGCCAGCGCTTCGCCGGCGTCTCCCGGCCGGCCTCGATGCCAGGCCCCGGGTTGCCCCGCAGTATCTCGAAGAACCACGTATCGCCATCCTCCCTGGCGAGCCGCGCAGCGGCTTCCCAGAGCGCCCGGCGAAAGGCCTCGGCGATGTCGCCGGCGTGCGCCGCCGGGGCTCCTGCGGACGTCTTGCGGTAGGCCGTGGAGAGGTCGTTCAGCGGTGTCGCCAGGCGCTCCGCGGTGCTCCCCGAGCCGATCCGCCACTGCTTGGACGGCGCCAGGTCGAGGTGTGCGCGTCCGTTGTAGCGGGCACTCACCGGCGTGCGCGGGACCGGCGGGGCATAGTCGCGCAGCCGCCTGGGGCCCGCCGGGGCGCGCCATTCGCGCAGGTCGCTGTCGATGCGCTCGGCGATGAAGCGTGCGGGGCCGGCGGCCAGGTTGAAGCATCCCTGGGCCTCGTCCAGTAGCTGGCTGGACAACTGCTCGATGCGCAGTTGACGAAACAACAGGAACAGCGGGATGGACGGCGCGACCTGGCGGAGTTCATCGAGGGCCGCCAATTGTGCGGCCTCGTTCTCGCCTGTCGGCTCCGCGACGAGCAGGAGGATGCCGGCGGGGTGCGCGGCGTTGCCGAGAAAATCCAGGGCGACCTTGCGGCTTGGCGCCTGGAAGAGCCGATAGCCGCGTATTTCCAGTTGTCGACAAAGCTCGGAAAGACGATTCGCATCATTGGCCGCGTTTATGTTGGAAGTGACGAGTATTGAATGACGCGAAGGATTGTTTCGAGACATGCTGTTGTCCTTGTCCATTCGAACCGCTCGGTTTCGCCGGCAAAAGCGTCGCCCGGCACGCCGAAGGCTCTCGCGAGGCGCGACTAGTGATTGATGATGTACTTGGCGCTGGCGAAGGTCGGCGGGATATAGAAGTTCCACTTCTTTTGCCGGGCGAGTGCCTTGAAGGCGCCGATGCAACTGCAACCGACCTTCTGGAAGATGTTGCTCTTGTGAAACTTGACGGTACTCAGGGAGCGGCTGATCTGTTCGGCTATTTCTTTTTCCGAGAGACCGGAAAGCAGCAGGTAGATCACGTCCCATTCGCGCGAGGTGAACAACTCCGAGGGGGGCGTGAAGGTGAAGGTACCGATGCCGTCGGTGGCGATGAAGCCGCGCGGGGCGACCGAGGTCAGGGTCTTGGCATGGGCGATCACCCCGGTGCGGTTGCCGCGCCGGTCATACAGCGGCATGCGCTCGAAGTACAGGCAGCAGGGCGCCGGATGGTCGTCCGGCCTGAGCAGCGCCAGGGCCTCGATGCGCTTGCCGGTCTGGATGACCAGCTTGTCGTGCTCTTCGATGCTGGCACTGAAGGGGGACAGCAGGGAGTTCTTCTGGCCGAACCGCGGGGTGATCAGTTCGGTATAGCGACGATTGACATAGACGAAGTTGAGACAGTTGTCTTTCACACTCCAGGCCTCTTCGCTCTGCTCCCAGGAAATGATCAGTTCGATGGGAATGTGCACCGACATGTGGTGAGTCATGTCCAGCAGCTTTTCGATATCCAATAGCGTCATTGGCTACTCCACTCATTTACATGTGGGCGGGTCTTTGAATGGAAGAAAGATGGCGAGGCGAGTGCGTGCCGGGATGTTCGTTGGGACCTGCGGAAGTTTCTCTGGCAAGTGCTATCTTCTTTTCGGTGGCGTTCGACTCCTGCGTCTGCGAAGTGTTACCGGAGCAACTACGCCGGGGCGCAATTCGATTTCAGGTTATATCCGCGACCTCATGCCCAGGCTGTACTTTTGATCGAGTTTTTTTGCGCTGTTCTAATAGGGGCGGGCGCGTTGTTCGAAAAGTCGATTGACAGTTGACGGAGGTGGCCAGGGTCCTATCGAACAATTCCAGGAATTCCCTTTTTCCAATGCGCGATGCCACCGGTCCGTACTTCGCTCGCCGGGGCCGTTGCGCGGCTATGGTGGAAGTCCCGAGGCCTATCGAGGCTTTGTCATGTCGCGTGTGCTTTTCCTGCTCCTGGCCATGGTGCTCGCCGGCCTGGGCCAACCGACCCTCGCCGCGCCCCTGCCGGACGAGCTGCCGGCAGCGTTGCCCGCCGCGCCGCCGGTCGCGCCGTTGCCCATGGGCAGCGCGCCACAGCCGCAACCGGAGGCCGCCGAGCCGGACCTGCCGGGCAGCGACGCGGCCAGCGCCGACGGGGAGGCGACCACCAAGGACGGCTTGAAGATCGGCAACGGCAGTCTCCGCCTGCGCCAGGACGATCCCGGGCCGACCCGGGAAAGCCCGCTGCGCGATCCCCGCCTGAATCCCTACGCACCGCGCCAGCCCTGACCGACGGCCCGCGCCCGGTGGCCGGGCGGGTCTAGGCTTGTGCTGCGGTCGGCGGCGTTCCACGGCGAGCGCCGACCGTTCGTCCGCGCCGCGGGCTTTTTTCCCCGCCGCTGTCGAAAGGCGCCCTCGCCGGGCGACTACCGAACGAACGGATCGTCGATCCGCACCAGGAGCCCACCGCCATGAAATACCTCTGCCTGATCTATTTCGACGAAGCGAAGCTGGCCGCCGTGCCGGCCGAGGAGCTTGCCGCCATCGTCGACGAGTGCATGACCTACTCCGACCAGTTGGGCAAGGCCGGCCACTACATCGCCTCGCACGCCCTGCAGTCGGTGCAGGCCGCCACCACCCTGCGCCACCAGGGCGGGCGGCTGGCGATGACCGACGGGCCGTTCGCCGAGACCAAGGAGCAACTCGGCGGCTTCTACCTGATCGAGGCGCGCGACCTCAACCAGGCCCTGCAGATCGCCGCGAAGATTCCGCCGGGACGGCTCGGCTGCGTCGAGGTGCGACCGGTCAAGGAATGGGAGTGAGGGCGCCCGGCGCCGGAGGTGAAGCATGTGCCCCCTGTGCATCGCATCCCTGTCCCTGCTGTGCGCCGGTGGCGCTTCGCTGGCCGGCTTCGCCCTGGCGACCGGGCGCCGGCGCCGCTGGCGGAACGACCCCGGGCAGGCTGGAAAACCGAGAATTTCCGTGGAGAATCGGCAATGAATCCTTCTTTGCAGGACCACCCGGTGAGCAGCCGGGAACAATGGCTGGACGCCCGTCGCCGCCTGCTGGCGCGGGAAAAGCAACTCACCCGCCTGCGCGACCAGGTCGCCGCCGAACGACGCGAACTGCCCTGGGTCAGGGTGGACAAGGACTACCGCTTCCAGGGCGAGCGCGGTGAGCGTTCGCTGGCCGAGTTGTTCGGCGGCAATAGCCAGCTAATCGTCTACCACTTCATGTTCGCGCCGGGCTGGAGCGAAGGCTGCGTCGGCTGTTCGTTCCTCGCCGACCACATCGACGGCGCCAACCGGCACCTGGCGCACCACGACGTCAGCCTGGTGGCGGTATCGCGCGCGCCCCTGGAAGAGTTCCAGGCGTTCCGCCGGCGCATGGGCTGGCGTTTCGACTGGTACTCCTCGTACGGCAGCGATTTCAACCGTGACTTCGGGGTGTCCTTCGACAAGGCGCAACTGGCCGCCGGCAGCGTCGACTACAACTACCAGCCGACCCCCGACGCCGGCGAGGAAATGCCGGGTGCCAGCGTGTTCCTGCGCAATCCGGCGGGCGAGGTGTTCCACACCTATTCGGCCTATGCGCGCGGCCTCGACATCCTGCTCACCACCTACACCTTCCTCGACCTGACGCCCAAGGGGCGCAACGAGGGCGCGATCATGGACTGGCTGCGTCACCACGACCGCTACGACGAGGCGCCGAAAAGCGCCTGCTGTCACGCGCAGGCCAGCCATTGAGGGAGCACGGCGAGCCGTTGCGCAGCCGCATCGAGGCGCTGTACCGCGAGGAGTCGCGGCGCGTGCTGGCGACCCTGATCCGCCTGCTCGGCGATTTCGAGCTGGCCGAGGAAGCCTTGCACGACGCCTTCATCGCCGCCGTCGAGCAGTGGCCGCGCGACGGTATCCCGCGCAACCCGCGCGCCTGGCTGGTTTCCGCCGGGCGCTTCAAGGCCATCGACAACCTGCGCCGGCGAGCGCGCTTCGACGCCTCGCAGCGGCTGCTCGCCGAGCAACTGGAAGAGCAGGCCGAGGCGCCGGCGGAGGAGGGCGATGCGGTGGAAGACGACCGGCTACGCCTGATCTTCACCTGCTGCCACCCGGCGCTGACCCCCGAGGCACAGGTGGCGCTGACCCTGCGCGAGGTCTGCGACCTGCGCACCGAGGAGATCGCCCGCGCCTTCCTCGCCGCACCCAGCGCCATCGCCCAACGCATCGTGCGGGCCAAGAACAAGATCCGCGAGGCCCGGATTCCCTACCAGGTACCGACCCTGGAGGAACTCCCCGAGCGGCTGGGCAACGTCCTGCAAGTGATCTACCTGGTGTTCAACGAGGGCTACTCGGCCTCCACCGGCACCAGCCTGACCCGCGCCGATCTCAGCGGCGAGGCGATCCGCGTCGGCCGCCTGCTGGTCGAACTGCTGCCCGACCCCGAGGCCCTCGGCCTGCTCGCCCTGATGTTGCTGCACGACTCGCGGCGCCAGGCGCGGACCTCGGCCAGCGGCGAACTGGTGCGGCTCGACGAGCAGGACCGCACGCTATGGGATCGCGGACTGATCGTCGAGGGGCTCGGCCTGGTCGAGCGAGCCCTGGCCAGCCGCCGTTTCGGGCCCTACACCCTGCAGGCGGCCATCGTCGCGGTGCACGCCCAGGCGCCGCGCGCCGAGGACACCGACTGGGCACGGATCGTCGCCCTCTACGACGCGCTGCTGTACCTGGCGCCATCGCCGGTGATCGAACTCAACCGCGCCGTGGCCTTGGCCATGCGCGATGGCGTCGAGGTCGGGCTGGCCGTGGTCGATGCGTTGCTGGCGCGAGGTGAACTGGCCGATTACCACCTGGCGCACTCGGCGCGTGCCGACTTCTGCCGCCGTCTCGGTCGCCGCCGCGAGGCCCGCGAGGCCTACCGCGCGGCGCTGGCCCTGGCGCGCCAGGAGCCGGAGCGGCGCTTCATCGAGCAGCGCCTGCGCGAACTCGATTGAAGCCGGCTCAGGCGCCATTGGCGCAGGCCGTACGCGCTTCGCCGCCAACGCCACGGGTGAACCACCAGAACGCCAGGGCCGCCAGGCTGATCGCCGCGCCGAGCAGGCTCACCGCGTCCCAGCCGGCCCAGGCGTACATGGCGGTGCCGGCGCTGGCGCCGAGGCCGCTGCCGGCGGCGTAGAACAGCATGTAGCAACCCACCAGGCGGCTGTGGGCGCGCGGGTCGATGGCGAAGACCAGGCTCTGGTTGAGCACATGGATCGCCTGGCCGGCGAGATCGAGCAGCAGCACGCCGAGAATCAGCGCCGCCAGCGAATGCGTGCCGAGGGCGAGCGGCAGCCAGGACAGCAGCAACAGCAGCAGGGCGCCGCCGCTGAGCGCCTGGGCGTGGCCGCGATCGGCGAGGCTACCGGCCCGCGCCGCGCCCAGCGCGCCGAGCGCGCCGACCAGGCCGAAGGCGCCGATGGCGCTGTGCGACAGCGAATACGGCGGCGCGCCGAGCAGCAATACCAGGCTGCTCCAGAACACCCCGAAGGCGGCGAACATCAACAGCCCGAGCAGGCCGCGCACCTGCAGCACGCGCTGGCTCGCCAGCAGGCCGAACATCGAGCCGAGCAGTTGCCGGTAGGTCAGCCCCAGTTCGTTGCTCGGCGCCGCCGGCAGTACCCGCCAGAGCAGCAGGCCGAGCCCGCCCATGCTCGCTGCCGAGACCAGGTAGACGCTGCGCCAGCCGCCGAGGTCGGCGAGCAGCCCGGCCAGGCTGCGCGCCAGCAGCAGGCCGATCACCACGCCGCCCTGCGCCGCGCCGACCACCCGCCCGCGCTCGCCAGGCGCCGCCAGCGCCGCGGCGTAGGCCAGCAGTCCCTGGGTCATGGCGGTGCCGAGCAGGCCCAGTCCGAGCAGCCCCAGCGCCAGGCCGAGGGTATCGCCGGCGAAGCCCACCAGCAGCAGCGACAGCACCAGCAGCAGGAGCTGGACGAACATCAGCCGGCGCCGCTCCAGCAGGTCGCCCAGCGGCACCACCAGCAGCAGCGCCAGGGCGCAACCGGCCTGGGTCGCGCCGAACAGCAGGCCGACCCCGGCCTGGCCGATGGCGAACTCGGCACCGAGGACGTCCAGCAGCGGCTGGGCGTAATAGACGTTGGCCACGCTGAGACCGCAGGCGACGGCGAACAGCAGCACCAGCGCGGAGGGGAGGGAGGATGGCGAGGATGGCATGCGAAGCGCTCCGTAAGGTTTCAATATGAAACTAAAGCGGAGGCTAGGAATTTTGGTTTTAAAATGCAACCTAAATTATCGCAGCAGTGCGTCTATCGATCGCGACTCGCGCACAGTGGAACGCGGGCCCGCCGCCGATTCACCTGGCGGCGGGCCCGCGTAGCGGACGCTACCGGTCCTGCTCGCAGTTGACCATCCAGGCCACGCCGAAGCGGTCGGTGAACATGCCGAAGCTCGCCGCCCAGAAGGTCGGGCCCAGCGGCATCTGGACCGAGCCGCCCTCGGCGAGGGCGTTGAACAGGCGCTCGGCCTCGGCCTTGCTGTCGACGTTGAGGCTGATGGAACAGCCCTTGATGCCTTCGTAGGGATAGGCCGGATGATTGTCCGAGGCCATCAGGGCGAAGCTGCCGACCACCAGCCGTGCGTGCATGATCTTGTCCTTCCAGTCGGCCGGGATGTCGCCGCACTCGGGGCTGTCGCCGAACGGCAGCATGGCCTCCAGGGTGCCGCCCAGGTGCTGGTGGTAGCAGCTGAAGGCCTCCCGGCAATTACCGTTGAAGATCAGGTAGGGGACGATTTGCATGGCGCTTTCCTCGTTCTTGGCGGAGTGCGGGGCGGTTCAGTTGCGTTTTTCCAGCTCGGCGCGCAGGCGCTCCTCGCGCTCGCGCAGTTCCGGGGTGAACTCCTCGCCGAAGTCCTCGGCCTCGAAGACCTGGCGGATCTCGATCTCGGATTCGCCGTCGAATGGGTTCGGGCATCGCTTGACCCACTCGATGGCCTCTTCCAGGGAGGCCACCTGGAACATCCAGAAACCGGCGATCAGCTCGCGGGTCTCGGCGAAGGGGCCGTCGATCACCGTCCGCGCGTTGCCGGAGAAACGCACCCGGGCGCCCTTGGCGCTGGGCTGTAGCCCTTCGCCGGCGAGCATCACCCCGGCCTTGACCAGTTCCTCGTTATAGCGGCCCATCGCCGCGAGCAGTTCCTCGCTGGGCATCTCGCCGGCTTCGGAAGCCTGGGTGGCCTTGACGATCACCATGAATCTCATCTGCGTTCTCCTTGTTGTTCTGCGCAATGACGGCCCGTTCTGGCCCGCCTCCCGAACTGGTCGAACGGCAGGCCGGCGGATCGACAGGCGACGGCGGTTTTTTCGCTGGCCGGGGCAGTATAGGAGGCCCGCGCCGAGCGGCCGGGATGGCCGACGAGCGTCGCTGCGGAGTGTGCCGACCGCTGGGCGGGCCGCGCCAGCCGTGGCCTGCAGGGCTTCTACACTGTTCCGGCAGAGCCATTTCCGCGAGCCTCGGCATGCCCCGTATCGTCTTCGCCCCGGCCATCCAGCGGCACGTCGCCATGCCCGCGCTGGACGTCGGCGCCGCCACCGTCGCCTCCGCCTTGCAGGCGGCCTTCGCCCGCGAGCCGCGCTTGCGCGGCTACCTGCTCGACGACCAGGGCAGTCTGCGCCGGCATGTGGCGCTGTTCGTCGATGGCGTGCAGGTCCGCGATCGCCGGGGATTGGGCGATCCGCTCCAAGACGATAGCGAGATCTACGTGGTGCAGGCGCTGAGCGGCGGTTGACCAACAGAGGAGGACATCCGGTGAGCGAGCGACTCTATGTCGGCACCCGCAAGGGCCTGTTCGAGCTGCGGCGCAACGCGGCGGGCCAGTGGCTGCCGATGGCCAGCCACTTCCTCGGCGAGCCGCTGAGCATGCTCCTCGCCGACCCGCGCGACGGCGCGCTCTACGCGGCGCTGAATCTCGGCCATTTCGGCGTCAAGCTGTGGCGTCGCGACGCCGGCGCGACGGACTGGAAGGAATGCGCGGTGCCGGTCTATCCGCCGCAGCCGCCAGCGGCCGAACCGCTGGAAGGCCAGGCGGCGGAGCCACCCTGGTCGCTACAGCAGTTGTGGATCCTCGAGCCAGGCGGCGCCGACCGGCCCGGCACGCTGTGGGCCGGGACCATCCCCGGCGGCCTGTTCCGCTCTGACGACCGTGGCGCCAGCTGGCGCCTCAACCGCGAACTCTGGGAACGACCCGAACGCGCCCAGTGGTTCGGCGGCGGCTACGACCATCCCGGCATCCATTCCATCTGCGTCGACCCACGCGACAGTCGCCACCTCACCGTCGCGGTGTCTTGCGGCGGCGTCTGGCAGAGCCACGACGACGGCCGCAGCTGGACCTGCACCACCAGAGGCATGCGCGCCGACTACATGCCGCCGGAGCAGAGCGAGGAGGCGGCGATCCAGGACCCGCACCGCCTGGTGCAGTGCCAGGCGCGCCCGGAGTTCCTCTGGGTGCAGCACCACAACGGCATCTTCCGTTCCCGCGACGGCGGCCTGCATTGGCAGGGCGTGGTCGCCGAGCCGTCCAGCTTCGGCTTCGCCGTCGCCGTGCATCCGCGGCAGCCGGACACGGCCTGGTTCGTCCCGGCGACCAAGGACGAATGCCGCATTCCCAGGGACGCCCGTTTCGTGGTCACCCGCACCCGCGACGGTGGCCACAGCTTCGAGACCCTCGAGCGCGGCCTGCCCGATGGCCCGGCCTACGACCTGGTCTACCGCCACGGCCTGGACATCGACCCCAGCGGCGAGCGCCTGGCCATGGGCTCGACCACCGGCGGCCTGTGGCTCAGCGAGAACGGCGGGGAGGACTGGCGGCAGCTCTCCGCCAACCTGCCGCCGATCTACTGCGTGCGCTTCGCCTGAGCGCACGGTGCTGGACAGCCTCGGCGCGCTTGCATAAGTTCGTGGGTTTTCGCCAAGGAGCCCACCCCATGAGCCTCGAATCCGTCCGGCGGTTCTTCGCCGAGAAAGCCCCGGACCTGCGCATCATCGAGCTGGAAACCAGCACCGCCACCGTCGCCCTGGCCGCCGAGGCCCATGGCGTGGAGCCGGGGCGGATCGCCAAGACCCTGTCGCTGCGGGTCGGCGAGCGCACCGTACTGGTAGTGGCGCGCGGCGACGCGCGGCTGGACAACCGCAAGATCAAGGCCGCCTTCGGCGGCAAGGCGAAGATGCTCGGCGCCGAGGACGTGGTCGAGCTGACCGGGCACCCGGTCGGCGGAGTCTGCCCGTTCGGCCTGGCGACGCCGCTGGCGGTGTACTGCGACGTCTCGCTGCAAGCCTTCGACGAAGTGCTTCCGGCCGCCGGGGCGGTGCACAGCGCGGTCCGCATCGCCCCGCAACGGATGGCCGAGCTGGTGGATGCGCAGTGGGTCGATGTGTGCCAGGAAGTCCTCCAGGAAGCCTGACGGCAACTGCCGGGCTCAGGCCAGATTGAGCTGCCAGGACACCCCGAAGCGGTCGGCCAGCCAGGCGAAACGCTGGCTGAAGCCGTAGTCGCCGAGCGGCATCAGGGCCTTGCCGCCGTCGCTCAGGGCCTCGGCCAGGCGCTCGATCTGCGCGTTGCTCTCGCAGTCGACGAAGAAGGAGAACGCCGGGGTGAAATCGAAGGCGTGCCGCACATGGCTGTCGATGCAATGCACGCTCTGGTCGCCGAGGCGGAACAGCGCCTTCAGCACCGAGCCCTCCGGGCCCGGCCCCTCGGCGCCGTAGCGCTGGATCTGGAGGATCTCGGCGTCGTCGAACAGCGACAGGTAGAAGTTCATGGCCGCCTCGGCCTGGACCCCCTGGAACATCAGGAAGGGTCGTACGCGTGCGCTCATCGCGGTCTCCTCTGGAAGGCTGGCTCGAGGCTAGAGCCTAGCTCACCACGTTGCGGGTGAAACGCACCACCTCGTCGCCGTCGCCGTCGTTGACGTAGGCGTACGGCTGGTCGCTGGCGAAGGCATGGAAGTCGCCGGTCTCGATGCGCCGTTCGCCGTCGGCCAGTTCCAGGCGCAGGCGACCTTCGATGACCAGAACCATCTCCCGCCAGCCGGCGGCGTCGGGTTCCGATACGTAGCGCTCGCCCGGTCCCAGCGACCAGGCCCAGAGTTCCACCTCGCGCCGCGCCGGTGCGCTGGCGAGGAGGGTGGCGCGGCTCTCGGGGTGGTGGCCGACCCAGGCCACCGCATTGATCCGCGAGCGGTCGGTGGCCGGTGCCTGGACCAGGTCGGGGAACAGCACGCCGAGGGCGGCGGCGATACGGTCGAGGGTCGACAGACTGACATTGACGTCGCCGCTCTCGATGCCCACCAGCATCCGCCGGCTGACACTGGCCGCGCGGGCCAGCGCTTCCTGGCTGAGGCCGGCTTGCAGGCGCAGGCGGCGGACGTTGCCGGAGACATGTTCGAGGACGCTGGGGCGTTCGGTAGGGTTGGGCAATATATTGCTCACTGTCGCGGTTTTGCGCATTATAGTGCACATCCCGTTTCCCGCAGTCCATCGGGCTGCTTCCCACTGCCGGACCTCTTCCATGACCTCCACCTCCCGCGGCCTCGCCGGAACGCTGTTGCCGGTCGGCCTGCTATTGATCGCCATGGCCTCGATCCAGAGCGGCGCCTCCCTGGCGAAAAGCATGTTCCCCCTGGTCGGCGCCCAGGGCACCACGGCCCTAAGGCTGTTCTTCGCCGCGCTGATCCTGCTGCTGCTCCTGCGTCCCTGGCGCAAGCGCCTGAGCCTGCAATCGCTGCGCTCGGTGGTGGTCTACGGCATCGCCCTGGGCGGCATGAACCTGCTGTTCTATCTCTCGGTGCGCACCGTGCCGCTGGGCATCGCGGTGGCCCTGGAGTTCACCGGGCCGCTGCTGGTGGCGATCCTCTCCTCGCGGCGCCTGCTGGACTTCCTCTGGATCGGCCTGGCGGTGTTCGGCATCTGGCTGTTGCTGCCGCTGGGCAACAGCGCCGAGCCGCTCGACCTGGTCGGCGCCGCCTATGCCCTCGGTGCCGGCGTGTGCTGGGCGCTGTACATCCTCTTCGGCCAGCGCGCCGGCGCCGACCATGGCGCCCAGGGCGCCGCGCTGGGGGTGCTGGTGGCGGCGATCCTGGTTGTGCCGATCGGCGTCGCCCACGCCGGCGCCGACCTCCTCGACCCGGCGCTGATCCCGTTGGCGCTGGGCGTCGCGGTGCTCTCCACGGCCTTGCCCTACACCCTGGAAATGGTCGCGCTGACCCGCCTGCCGGCGCGCACCTTCGGCACCCTGATGAGCATCGAGCCGGCCTTCGGCGCGCTCTCCGGGCTGCTGTTCCTCGGCGAGCGGCTGAGCCCGACCCAATGGCTGGCCATCGGCGCGATCATCCTCGCCTCGGTCGGCACTACCCTCAGCGTCAAGTCGCGTGGCGCCGCCCCGGCGCTACCGGCCAAGGACTGAGGCGGCCTCCGCGTCCTCCCGCTGCAGGCGCTCGTGCTGGCGGATGAAGCGCCGCGCGCTGCGCGCCAGGCGGATGCAGAGCATGATCGCCGCGCCGGTCAGGCCCACCACCAGGCCTTGCCACAGGCCGCGCGGTCCGGTGGGTTCCTGGAACCAGTCGGTGAGGCCGAGGCTGTAGCCCACCGGCAGGCCGATGCCCCAGTAGGCGAACAGGGTCATGATCATCGTCACCCGGGTGTCCTGGTAGCCGCGCAGGGCCCCGGCGGCGGTGACCTGCAGGGCGTCGGAGAACTGGAACAGCGCGGAGAACACGATCAGCGAGGCGGCGATGGCGATCACCGCCGGGTCCGGCGAATACATCGCGGCGATCTGCTCGCGCAGCAACAACATCAGGCTCGCCGAGACGCAGGCGTAGCCCAGCGCCGCGGCCATCCCCACGCCGGCGGCGAAGCGCGCGTCGCGCGGCAGGCCGGCGCCGAGGTTGTGGCCGACCCGCACGGTCACCGCCATCCCCAGCGAATAGGGAATCATGAACACCAGCGCGCTGAAGTTCAGGGCGATCTGGTGGCCGGCCACCACGTTCTCGTCGAGCCCGCCGATCAGCAGGGCGATCACCGAGAAGATGCTCGACTCGGCGAACACCGCGATGCCGATCGGCAGGCCGACCGCCACCAGCGGGCCGATGGTCGCGCGATCCGGCCACTCCCAGCGCGAGAACAACTGGCTGGCGCGGTAGATCGAGGCCTTGTTCACCCAGAACAGCATGCCGAGGAACATGAACCACATCACCGAGCCGGTGGCCCAGCCGCAGCCGGGGCCACCCATCTTCGGCATGCCGAAGTGGCCGTAGATCAGCGCGTAGTTGATCGGGATGTTCAGCAGCAGCCCGCCGATCCCCAGCACCATGCTCGGCCGGGTCCGTCCCAGGCCGTTGGTGTAGCAGCGCAGTACGTGGTACAGCGCCGCCGCCGGGAAGCCCAGGGCGATGCCCTTGAGGTACAGCAGGCTCGGCCCGATCAGTTCCGGGCGCACTTTCATCAAGCCGAGGATCGGCTCCGACAACCACCACAGCACCGCCCCCGACAGCGGTCCGATCAGCAGCGCCAGCCACAGCGCCTGGCGCACCAGCGGCCCGGTGCCGGGCTGGTCGCCGGCGCCATGGCGCTGGGCGACCTTGGCCGTGGTGGCGAGCAGGGTGCCGGTCATCAGCAGGAACATCGGGATCCAGATGGAGTTGCCCAGCGCCACCGCTGCCAGGTCGTGCGGACTGGCGCGCCCGGCCATCACCGCATCGACGAAGCCCATGGCGGTGGTCGCCAGTTGCGCGATCATGATCGGCGCGGCGAGGGTCAGCAGTTCCTTGAGTTCGGCGCGGATGCGCAAGCCACGGGAAAGGGGCAGGGCGGGGCTGTTCACGGCAGTCCTTGTCTGGGCAGGGGAACCGCGTAGTTTACGGGTTGACGGGGTGGTCAGGAAGGGTCAGCAGGGTCGTGCCGGTTGCCCAGCCCCCCACCGCGCTACGCGCAGACAAACGACCCCGCGCTGCCCGCTTGAGGCCCGACCCCGTAGGGCGAATAACCGCCTGGCGGTTATCCGCCACATACCCGTGACAGCGGCGGATGACATGCCCTGGAAACGCCGGACATCTCCCCCAGACTTTTCCGCAGCCTCTCTCAGACGCCCAGGAATTGGATAAAAAACCAGTAGGAGGAAGATGGAGGGGTCGCCAAGTCCATCTGTTTTCTTGGGGGCAGAAAAGACGCGGGCCGCAGGTGCAGGAACACCTACGACCCGCTAACCAGAGACCAGCTAATCAAGGAGCTGACCCATGGCTAAGGCCGATGATACGTCGAATCCCGCAATAACCGCACAGTCCCCTTCCACCTTCATCCCCCTGCGACGCACCTCGCAATGCAACCAGCATCCCGGCTGCGCCACCCTCTACCTGGACTGCAGCGCAGCCAGCGAAGATCTGTTCGACACCGCCCGCACCCGTCTGGAGTCGGCGATCGGAACGCTGAGCGTCCTCGACCTGCTCGACGAAACCGAAGAGCCCGGTGAAAGCATCTGCCGCATCACCGGTTCCCTGCTGTCGTTGCTCAGCGACGCCCTGTCACTGTTCGAGGCGGAATACGCACGCAGACACCGATAACCGACGGAGGCGGTGCCCCCCGGCAAGGCCGGGGGGGTTGAGTAGCGGGGCGAAAAGGGGATCCCTCTCCGCCCTGGCTCGGCAGTTGCGCGGGCGGGCGAAAGCCACCCGCCCGCTACGCACGCCAGCCCAGGCAATCCCTGACGATGACCGGTCTTTCATCTGCGACTGTTTCTCATTTACACTCGACCCCCATTCTTCGGAGCCAGGCTCCTTTCCTGGGTGCATCGTGCCGTTCGATCCCGCCAAGCCGACGCTGTTGTCCACACTGGTTCGTCACTACGAGGAACTGGTCGACCATGTTCGCCGGCGCTTCGGCGACCGGGGCATGGCGCGCGAAGTGGTGCACGACGTGTGCGTGCAGTTGCTCGAACGCGACGAGAAGGAGGACGTGCACACGCCCCTGGCCCTGCTGCGGAAAATCTCCCACGACACCGCCGTGAGCCGCTATCGTAGCGACCGTCGTCGAACCGCCTGGGTGGAAGCCGTCGCCGAGCTTCCGGAAGTCGCCTGCATGGCGGCGACGCCCATGGGTCGCCATGAGGCCGAGCGCGAGTTCCAGGCACTGGTCGACGCCATCGCCACGCTTCCTCCTCGCTGCCAGGCCGTTTTCGTCATGCACAAGATCCACGAAGTTCCCCAGGCGCAAGTCGCCGACCGCCTCGGCATCTCCGTCAAGACCGTGGAAAAGCACCTGCGCCTCGGACTGGCGGCCTGCCGGGAACGGCTCGGCCGCGGCGAGGCACGGCCATGACCCAGCCCTCGAAACGGAATGGGCAGGTTCCGCTGGACGACGCCCTGGAGCGCCATCGCGACGCGCTGAAGGACCTGTTCCCGCTGCCGCCCTCCCGGCCGAAATCGCGCAAGGCAAGCAAGGCGGCCGGCGTCGCGCTATTGCTGGCGCTGGCCATCGGCGCCCTGGCCTGGCTGGACCCGGCCTACAAGCGCGAGCGCTTCGCCACCGCCATCGGTGAGCGGCGCGACGTGACCCTGGCCGACGGCAGCCAGCTCCTGCTCGACAGCGGCAGCCAGATCGAGGTCAGTTGGCACCCGCTCAGCCGCCGGGTCGCGTTGCGCGCGGGGCAGGTGCTTTTCGAGGTATCCCCGGCGCGCTATCGGCGCTTCGTGGTGTCCGTGGGTTCGACCGACATCCGCGTGCTCGGCACCCGGTTCAACGTGCGCCGCCTGGACGACGATGTCCGCGTGACCCTGGAGCGTGGCCGGGTGGAGGTCGGCACCTCGGCTACGGCGCAAGCGCCAGTCGTGCTCCTGCCGGGCCAGCAGGTCGATGCCATTGGCGGGCAACTGATGCCGCTGGCCAAGGTCGATGCCGCCACGGCGATGGCCTGGAAAGACGACCGCCTGGTCTTCGAGCGCACGCCCCTGGGCGAAGCCGTCGCGCTGCTGCGCCATTATCGCAAGGCGCCCATTCTCCTGGACGACCCCAGCCTGGCCTCCCTCCGGCTGACCGGCGTCTTCGCCGCGCACAACGCCGACCGGCTGCTCGACCTGCTGCCGAGCATCCTTCCCGTGGCCGTGTCGCGGCAGGAGGACGGCAGCGTCGAGATCCAACGCAAATCGACGCGAAAATAATTCTCGGACGCAGGTAGGGTTTCCCGCGCGCCGTGGCGGCTATCCAGGAAAAGCCAACCTGCATAGGAAATCGAGACGTGCATTTTTCCCTCCGCAGTCGCCACCTGCGTCCTTCATTGCTCGCCAGCAGCCTGCTCCTGGCGGTGTCGGCCCAGGGCCAGGAAAAGCTCGACGTGGATCTGCCCGCCGCGCCGCTCGGCCAGGCGATCAACGCCCTCGCGCAACAATCCTCGGTACAGATCCTTTTCGCTGGCGATCTCGGCGCCGGCCGCCAGGCGCCCGCGCTGAAGGGGCGTTTCACCCCCGAAGAGGCATTGCGCCAGTTGCTCAGGGATAGCGGCCTGAAGGCGCAGGCCAGGGACGAACATACCTTCATCGTCGTTCCGGCCAGCGAAGCCGCCGTGCCCGCTACGCAAGCCCGCAGCGAACCGCTGGACATGGAGCAGATGGAAATCACCGCCTCGCGCACCAGCAGCGACCTGGTCTCCGCCACGCGCCAGTCCACCGTCATCGAGCATGCCCAACTGGAGGAGCTGCGCCAGGGCTCCGACAGCCTGGCCACCGTGCTGGCCAAGGCGGTGCCGGGGATGTCCGATTCCAGCCGCACCATCACCGAATACGGCCAGACCCTGCGCGGGCGCAGCATGCTGGTGATGGTCGACGGCGTGCCGCTGAACACCAACCGCGACTCCTCGCGCAACCTGGCCAACATCGACCCGGCGCTGATCGAGCGGATCGAGGTCATCCGTGGCAGCAGCGCCATCTACGGCAGCGGCGCCACCGGCGGGATCATCTCCATCACCACCCGTCCGGCCGGCGGCGAGAACCGCGCGGAAACCCGCCTCAGCGCCACCTCGCCGCTGACCCGGCTGGGCAGCGATGGCCTCGGCGGCCAGTTCCAGCAATACTTCGCCGGCTCCCTGGGGGCGCTCGACTATTCGTTCGACTTCGGCACCCGTCACGTCGGCGCTTCCTACGACGCCCATGGCGACCGCATCGCCCCGGAACCCAGCCAGGGCGACCTGTTCGACTCGAACGTCTACAACATCGGCGGCAAGCTCGGCCTGCGCATCGACGAGAACCAGCGCGTGCAGCTCGCCCTCAGCCACTACGACGCCCGCCAGGACACCGACTACGCCACCGACCCGAGGGTCGCCAGGCTGCCGCCGGGCTCGGTCCCGGCCAACGCGATCAAAGGCCTGGAGCTGGACGAGCAGAACCGCATCCGCAACACCCTGGCGAACCTCGAGTACGAGAACCTCGACATCCTCGGCAGCCGGCTCTCCGCGCAGCTCTACTACCGCGACTATTTCACCCGCTTCACTCCATTCGACGCCCGCGCCGTCTCCACCCGCGGCGGCAATGTCGACCAGATCATGCAGAACAGCGAAGTGTTCGGCAGCCGCCTGACCCTGCGCACGCCGCTGGGCGAAAGCGGCAATACCGAACTGGTCTGGGGCGGCGACTACAACCAGGAACGCAGCGACATGCCGCTCGACGTGTTCGACCCGGCGGCCTACGACGCCAGCGGCGGGCTGGTCTTCGACAAGATCGGCAAGCTCACCTACATGCCGCCGCTACGCACCCGCAGCGCCGGCGCGTTCGCCCAGTTGCAGCATCGCTTCGACGAACACTGGTCGATCGACGGCGGCCTGCGCTACGAATACTCCACCGCCGAATTCGACGACTTCGTCCCGCTCTCTGAGTCCAAGGCCGCCTCGCCGGTGACCGTCAAGGGCGGCGACCTCGACTACGACGCGGTGCTGTCGAACCTCGGCATCGTCTATTCGCCGGTGGCTGGCCAGGAAATCTATGCCTCCTTCAGCCAGGGCTTCCAGCTGCCCGATGTCGGCATCCAGCTGCGCAACGCCCGCCGTGGCTTCGATATCGGCTCCTCGAACCTCGAACCGGTGAAGACCAACAACTACGAACTCGGCTGGCGTGGCGCCATCGGCGGCAACACCCTGGGCAGCCTGGCGCTGTTCTACACCACCTCCAAGCTGGGCGACGTGCAGAGCTTCAACAACGGCCTGATCCTCACCCGCACCAAGGAGCGCATCTACGGCGTCGAGGCCAGCGCCGACTGGCTCAGCGACGACGAAGTCTGGGGCGCGGGCGGCAGCGCCACCTGGATGCGCGGACGCGAGAAGCCGGACGGCAAGGACTGGCAGGACATGACCGGCTACCGCGTGCCGCCGCTGAAGCTGACCGCCTACCTGCAATACAAGCCGGATGCCGACTGGAACAACCGCCTGCAGGCCACCTTCTTCGACTCCAAGGACTACCGTCTCGACGGCGTGGAAAGCTTCGGCCGGCGCCAGGTCAGCACCTACACCACGGTCGACCTGGTCAGCCAGTACCGCATCACCCCCGACGACCAGTTGAGCCTGGGCATCCAGAACCTGTTCAACCGCGACTACTACCCGCTCTACAGCCAGTTGCTGCGCAACAACAACAACACCAGCCACCTGCCGGCGCCGGGCACGGTGCTGACGGCGAGCTATACGCACAACTGGTGAGGGGAGGGCGGAGCCACCGGGCCTGGGCGGCCCGGTGGGGGGCTGGGCCGCAGCGTCGAGGGCTGCACGCCTTCGGAGAGAGGACGGTTGGGGGCGGGTTCTTGCGGGGCGGCAGCTACCGGCCAATTGCGCTCAGTGTGCCGGGCACTCCGGGCCTGGATTACGCGAAATCCCATACCTCCTCCGGCCTGGAGCTCAGGGCTCGGAGTCGGGTGTGCCATCTTTGGCTGGGTAGGGATGCTCGGCGTGATACACCGCATAGACTTTCTGAACCTCGGGATCATCAAGGTTCTCGTAGGTAATGTTCTCACCATCCATACCATCGAGTCCGTTGATTTGCCCGATGATCTCAGGCCACTGATCACGGCTGTGGATAGGCACAACGAATGGGACAAGGTAGCAGTCCAGGTGACCCTTGCCAGGATTGTGAATCTCATCGTCCAGGGCCTGGAGATAGTCGTCCTTGCGTGTGCTGGCCCAGTCGATGGCAAAGCCGGCTCGATAACTGAGCTCCATGTAGAACAGCAGAATCGAGCGTCCGTTGCCGTCTAGAAAGGGATGCGCAAAGCAAAGAAGTCCCATGACCTCACCGGGCTTCTGCATGAATCCCTGCTTCTTGCTCGCCAGGCTCAGGGCATAGTCCACCGCGCGTTCGATCATCGCGGGACTTTCGAAGAAGGTACGTCTGGGAGCGCCCTTGGGACCTTTCCAGACAGAAAGATGAGGGACCAGCTCGAGACGGTCACGCCCGGCCCAGGGGTAGAATTTCTCGAACAACAACCTGTGTACCTGCAAAAGGGCCTGGTAGTTCAGGTCCTTTGCGCGTTCGAGATAGGAAAGGGCTTCATCGAGCCCCATTTCGAAGGAGAAGTGTTCGTTTTCCTTCACTTCCGCCGGATCTTTCAGACCCAAGCTGTTGCGCAGGTAGCCAGTCGTTTCGAAGTCACCAAAGGGGTCGAAACTCATCCACCAGGTATCTCTTTCGCCTTGCGCTTCTCGATGACGTAGCGGCGCTGGAGATCGAACGCCTGGGACTTGCTTAGTGCGCCTTTGCGCTTGAGGTTGATCAGCATCTGCTCAACGCTATCGAGAGATACCGAGTCGCCGGCCAGGCACGTGATGGTGAGCGCCATCCGGCTCAGACCATCGCGCTCCGCGCTAACGCCGTTGGCCTGGGCAAGTCTCTGAATTTCGGTTGCGACTAAGCCTTTGCTCTTTTTCATCGGTAAACCTCTTTCCATTCCGCAACTTTAGCATCAAAGCCATATATACGCGGGACCGCTCGACAGCACGAATTCGGGCTGCCCCAGCACGTCAGTGTCGCGGCACGCTGCATCGAGTGTCCGCTCACGACCGGTTTTGCCTGCGACGAATGGGCTCAGAACACGACCCGCCCCGACATGCCCGGCTGTACCTCACCGCCGATCCAGATATCGCCGCCGACCTGCTCGACGCTTATCCGCCCCCGGCGACCCAAGGCCGTGCCCTGGCTCGCCGTGTAGCGCCCGGGCATGACTCCCGTGCCGATCAGCCATTGCGCCAGGCTCGCGTTGAGGCTGCCGGTGACGGGGTCTTCATTGAGCTCCTCGCCCATGAAGGCGCGCACTTCCACATCCGCCTCCGCCTGGGGACCTTGCCAGGGCGCGACCACGCCCACGTTGAGCCCGTCGAGCTTCGCGTAGTCCGGGCGAATGGCCAGGACCTCGTCACGCGTGGCCAGCCGAACGGCGACCCAGCCGGGTCCGTTGTCCACCCATTGGCTGCCGAGTACCTGCCCCGGGGACAGGCCAAGCCCGCTCTCGATCCGTCGCAACACCTCGTCTTCGACTGCTCCGCCACGAAGCAGGGGAGGCGCCGCGAACGACAGCAAGGCGCCCTTGCGGCGGATGCGGATCAGGCCCGCCAGACATTCCTGGACGATCTCGTCAGCAGCATTGCCGCCCCCCTGGTTCAGCCAGACCTGGCAGCTCCCCAGCGTCGGATGCCCGGCAAAGGGCAGCTCCCGCAGCGGGGTGAAGATTCTTACGCGGTAGTCTGCTTCGGCAGTGGTCGGCCGCAACAGGAAGGTCGTCTCGCTCAACTGGGTCCAGGCGGCGAACTCCAGCATCTGCCGGCTGCTCAGGCGGTCGGCGCCAATCACCACGGCAACGGCGTTGCCTTTGAAGGGCTGTTCGGAGAAGACATCGACTTGCTCGAAGGGTAACGAAACCGGCATGGGGCCTCCTGGGATTATGGCGGGGGAGGATAAGGTAGGGGGCGGATGTCTGAAACCGGGGTGCGGATTTTCGGGGGGGGCTTGGGGGCTCTCGTCAGGGGCCGCAATCGGCCAGAAGCAGACGCTTGGCCTCCCTACTTTTGCTCTCCTATGTGGAAGCTTGGCGAGATTCGCTTTTGGGTGAAAATGGTTAGTTGAAGCACATCCGCTTCTGCCCCCACCCCTGACTGCGTACTAATCGCTTCAGGAGTGCACTAAACTTTAAATAGAGCTTTAATGTTGGAGCTTAAGATTTTATACAATACACTCTTAATTGTGGATAACTTGAAAAGCCACTATTGCATGAATGATATCCCGAATCGGCTTTGCAAATCGGGCTGAACAGATATTCGCGCGAAGGAATGAAGATGGCGACACCAAAGGAAGTCAGAATTGATTTTTCTCCAAGTACAAAACTCGAAATTTTTAAGCGGGTAAATGGTCGCTGCTCCTTCCCCCGCTGCACCAATGTTACAGTTGGTCCATTTTTAGGATTTGATGGTGCAATAAATATGGGTGTAGCTTGCCATATTTACAGCGCTGCTGAGGATGGGCCACGTGGCCGGGGCGGGCAGACGGACGCATTCATTGGTAGCGAAAAAAATGGTATCTGGTGCTGTTCTGCTCATGCATCTTTAATTGATAAGAAAAAAGGGAATGAATTCCCCTCCACTGTATTGTTCGCTTGGAAAGAATTGGCAGAGGCCCGAATCAGGAAGCTACTTGATGACGTGCCTTCTCCGCTCGGCTGGGTGGATGCTATAGAATTTTCAGAGTACGAAAATCTAATTAATCCGCCTCGTATTACCCTGTCGAGAAACACGCTGATTTTTGGCAGAAACTGTAGTGGCAAGACTTCTCTAATGGAAGCAGCTGCATCAGTTAGTAATTCAATATATGCCGAGAATTTTTGTGGAACTTATAAGGATGGCGCTTACCTTAAATACAAAGTGCAAATTAAATACTCAACTGTTGACACGCTCAACAAAACCCTGGAGTTGGAGATGAGCAATGGCAGCCTTGTACGCAGGGAAGGCAAAACACCTTATCTGCTTCCCCCCGGGGATTTGGAAGTCATCTTATGCTCAGAGCGAGAGACACGGCGTAGAGCGCATGAGGATGATGTCGACTTCCTGATGCGCTATCTGAATATAGATAAAGCTGCTTTATTTTACTTGGCCGAAATGGGGGGCGGAGAGTTACTGCCTGGAGATATAAAATTCGAGCAGGCCGTCGACAGAAAGTATGACGAATTCGATGAGGAGATATTGACGGATATATGTAAGCCAGATGGCGAACCCTATATGAATCTTTTGTTTCGGAGTCGCGGCGGCCAGTATTGGGTATCTCTAGCGCGCTTGGCGACGAGCGAGTACGGCCTGCTTCTGGTGAGTTTTGCTGTAACCAAAGCGCGTGAAACATGCAAGCAAAAGCTTACGCTTTTCTTGGTGGATGGTTTAATCTATAACTTTGATAGTTATAACTTTGAAAAGCTTCTTGGTGTGTTGTCGAAAAGTGATTTTCAGTCAGCCCTAGTATTGCCGCCTTATCAGGAATCTAACATTCTAGATAAAGATGAAGGAGTTGTTGCATTAAAGGAGTTAGACTATCTTGTGCAGTGGCAGTTGAGAGTACTTGAGCGGTCAGAGTGGGGAGAGTGCTAGCGAGACGCTAAATTCTCGAGATGGCCTGCGCCCTCTTCCACTTATATCCAAGGGCAGCTATTGGCCGAAATCGGCCATCGAACGCCCACTCCACAAGCAATTTCCCGCCCCACGAATCCAGATCGCGCCTACAGACTGTCGCGACGCAGCTACCAGGAAAACCCACACGCGCTGGGGCAATGCGACATGAGTGGCTTCCCCTCCGCCAGCGTGCTCAGGAACGACTGGCAGAGGGGTCGCCCACCCTACACCCAACGCCGGAACAACAGGCTGGCATTCACCCCGCCGAAGCCGAAGCCATTGGACAGCGCGTGTTCCATCGGCCAGCGCCGGGCTTCGCCGCGAACCAGGTCGAGGCCCTCGGCGTCGGTGTCGGGCGTTTCCAGGTTGAGCGTGGCGGGGGCGAGCTGGTCGCGCAGTGCCAGGACCGTGAAGATAGCCTCGATGCCGCCGGCGGCGCCCAGGAGGTGGCCGGTGGCGGATTTGGTCGCGCTGATGGCGAGCCCGCTGCCGGCGCCGAACACGGCCTTGATGGCGGCCAGTTCGCCCTTGTCGCCTACTTGGGTGGAGGTGGCGTGGGCATTCAGGTGTTGCACCGCGGCCGCTTCCACGCCGGCCTGGCGCAGCGCCTGCTGCATGGCCCGGCGGGCACCGCTGCCATCTTCCGGCCCGGCGGTCATGTGGTAGGCGTCGGCGCTGGTGCCGTAGCCCACCAGCTCGGCGATGGGCCTGGCGCCGCGCGCCAGGGCGTGCTCCAGTTCCTCGATGACCAGTAGGCCGGCGCCTTCGCCCATGACGAAGCCGTCGCGGGCCTGGTCGAAGGGGCGCGAGGCGCGTTCGGGGCTGTCGTTGAAATCGCTGGACAGGGCGCGCGCGGCGGCGAAGCCGGCCAGGCTGACCCGGTGGATGGTCGCTTCCGCGCCGCCGCAGAGCGCCACGTCGACCTCTCCCGCGCGGATCATCCGCGCCGCGTCGCCGATGGCTTGCACGCCCGCCGCGCAGGCGGTCACCGGGGCGCCCAGCGGTCCCTTGAAGCCATGGCGGATCGACACATGGGCGGCCGCCATGTTGCAGAGAAAGGACGGGATGGTGAAGGGCGACAGGCGTCGCGGTCCCTTGCCGTCTGTGGTCCGCACCGCTTCGGCGATGGCATGGAAGCCGCCCACCCCGGAGGCGATGACGGTCGCCGTGCGCTCCTGCGCCTCGGCGCTCTGCGGCGCCCAGCCGGCCTGGGCCAGGGCCTCTTGCGCGGCGGCCAGGGCGAAGAGGATGAAGCGGTCCATCTTGCGTTGTTCCTTGGCGGCCAGCAGCAGGTCGGGATCGAAGCCGGCCTGCGGGTCCTGGACACGGTCGGGGACCTGGCCGCCGATGCTGATGGGCAGGTCGCCGATCAGCTCCGCCGGGAGCGTGGCGATGCCCGATTGCCCGGCCAGCAGGCGTTGCCATATGGGTTCGACTCCGCAGCCCAGCGGGCTGACCGCGCCCATGCCGGTGACGACGATACGTTTGCTCATGAGGGTCCGAGTCCTTCTGTTCCGTTGGAATAGCAGTCAGTGGACGTAACTATCATCATGAAAGTAACATGCGGACCAGCACTTTGTGAGCCTCGCCAAGGAAGAACCATGCAACGCAAGACCTTCGCCGATGCCGAATGCCCCATCGCCCGCAGCCTGGAACGGGTCGGCGAATGGTGGAGCATCCTGATCATGCGCGATGCGCTACAGGGCCTGCGCCGCTTCGACGAATTTTCCCGCAGCCTGGATATCGCGCCGAACATGCTCACCCGGCGCCTGAACGCGCTGGTGGAGGCGGGCCTGCTCGAACGCCAGCCCTACAGCCAGCGTCCGCTGCGCTATCAGTACGTGCCCACGGCCAAGGGCGAGGATTTTCGCGTCGTGCTCATGGCTTTCGTCGCCTGGGGCAATCGCCACTACGCAGAGGAAGGGCAGAGCGTGCAGCTCGTCGAGCGAACAAGCGGGCGGCCGGTGCGCTCGTTCATGGCGGCTCTCGCCGATGGCCGAACGGTACCGCTGGAGCAATGCACCGTGCAGGCCGGGCCTGCCGCCAGCGAGGAAATGCGCCAGCGCCTGGCGGCCATGCCGGAGCGGAGCGAGCTGCCGGCTCGATGAACGGGCTCCCTGGCGTACGCCGCCTGGTCGAGGAGGCGGACGAGGCGTTCGCGGTTCTGTTCCTTGTAGCTGGCCATCGTTCGCGGTCGTGGTTGGGAAAAGCGCGATCGTCGAGGCTTGCGCATGGCGCTGGCAGGTCCGCCTCGCGAGCCGTTCGGCAACACCGCGAGCCCTCGGCCTGCTAGAGTGTGCAGCCTCGTTCGCGGAGGTCTGCATGCGTATTCTCGCCGATGAAAACATTCCCGTGGTCGACGCCTTCTTCGCCGACCAGGGCTCCATTCGCCGCTTGCCCGGGCGCGCCATCGACCGCGCGGCGCTGGCCGAGGTCGACGTGCTGCTGGTGCGCTCGGTCACCGAGGTCAGCCGCGCCGCGCTGGCCGGCTCGCCGGTGCGCTTCGTCGGCACCTGCACCATCGGCACCGACCACCTCGACCTCGACTACTTCGCCGAGGCCGGCATCGCCTGGTCCAGCGCGCCCGGCTGCAACGCCCGCGGGGTGGTGGACTACGTGCTCGGCTGCCTGCTGGCGATGGCCGAGGTGCGCGGCGCCGACCTGGCCGAACGCACCTATGGGGTGGTCGGCGCCGGGCAGGTCGGCGGGCGGCTGGTGGAGGTGCTGCGCGGGCTGGGCTGGAAAGTGCTGGTCTGCGATCCGCCGCGCCAGGCGCGCGAGCCGGACGGCGAATTCGTCTCGCTGGAACGGCTGCTGGCCGAGGCCGACGTGATCAGCCTGCACACTCCGCTGAACCGCGACGGCGAACACCCGACCCGCCACCTGCTGGATGAACCCCGCCTGGCCGCCCTGCGTCCCGGCACCTGGCTGGTCAACGCCAGCCGTGGCGCGGTGGTCGACAACCAGGCCCTGCGCCGCCTGCTCGAAGGCGGCGCCGACCTGGAAGTGGCGCTGGACGTCTGGGAAGGCGAACCGCAGGCCGACCCCGAGCTGGCCGCGCGCTGCCTGATCGCCACGCCGCACATCGCCGGCTACAGCCTGGAAGGCAAGCTGCGCGGCACTGCACAGATCTACCAGGCCTACTGCGCCTGGCGCGGCATCGCCGAACGCGTGAGCCTGCAAGACGTGCTGCCGGAAACCTGGCTCGCCGGCCTGCAACTCAACCCCGGCTGCGACCCGGCCTGGGCCATGGCCACGCTGTGCCGCGCGGTGTACGACCCGCGCAGCGACGACGCCGCCTTCCGCCGCAGCCTGACCGGCGACAGCGCCAACCGCCGCGCCGCCTTCGACGCCCTGCGCAAACACTACCCGCCGCGCCGCGAGATTACCGGCCTGCGCGTCGCCACCGGTGGACAGGCGGGGTTGCAGCGGGTGGTGCGGGCGCTGGGGGCGCAGTTGGTGTAGGAACGTGCGACTGGTTCGATTCCTGTCTCCGCACCTACCCGAGCAACTGCTCAGGCGTCTCCTGCCGCCGATAGGGAAACACGTCGATCACCTTGCCCTCGCGGATCTGCTCCTGCAGGCCCTGCCAGTATTTGGCGTCGTAGAGGTTGCCGTGCAGCTTGGCGAATAGCCGGCGCTGGTTGAGGTCGACGAACAGGAAGCGCGGAAATTCTTCCGGGAACACGTCGTTGGGCCCCACCGAATACCAGGGCTCGGACGACATCTCGTCCTCGGGGAAGCGCGGCTCGGGGATGTAGCGGAAGTTCACCTCGGTGAGGTAGCAGATCTCGTCGTAGTCGTAGAACACCACCCGGCCATGGCGGGTCACGCCGAAGTTCTTCAGCAGCATGTCGCCGGGGAAGATGTTCGCCGCCGCCAGTTGCTTGATCGCCAGCCCGTAGTCGTTCAGCGCCTCGCGGGTCTGTGCCTCGCTGGCGTTCTCCAGGTAGATGTTCAGCGGGGTCATGCGCCGCTCGGTCCAGCAGTGGCGGATCAGCACCACGTCGCCTTCCACCACCACCGTCGACGGCGCTACTTCCAGCAGTTCGGCCAGGCACTCCGGCTCGAACTTGCTCACCGGGAAGCGGAAGTCGGCGAACTGCTGGGTGTCGGCCAGGCGTCCGACCCGGTCGTGGTTCTTCACCAACTGATACTTCTGGATCACCGTGGCGTGGTCGACGCTCTTCGAGGGGTTGAAGCGGTCCTTGATGATCTTGAACACCGTGTTGAAGCCGGGCAGGGTGAACACGCTCATCACCATGCCGCGCACGCCGGGGGCCATGACGAAGCGGTCGTCGGTGGTCGCCAGGTGGTTGATCAGGGCGCGGTAGAACTCGCTCTTGCCCTGCTTGTAGAAGCCGATCGAGGTGTACAGCTCGGCCAGGTGCTTGCCCGGCAGCAGACGTTTGAGGAAGGCCACCAGCTCGGCCGGCACCGGCACGTCGACCATGAAGTAGGAGCGGGTGAAGGAGAAGATGATCGAGACTTCCGCCTCGTCGGTGATCACCGTGTCGAACTGGATACCGTGGCCCTCGCGGTGCAGCAGCGGGAACACCAGCGGCCACTGCTCGTCCGGGGTGAACAGGCGGCCCACCAGGTAGGCGCCCTTGTTGCGATAGAACACCGAGCCGATCAGCTCGATGGCCAGGTCCGGGTCCTTGCACACCCAGTCCGGCAGGTTGCTGTGCAGCAGTGCGTCGATCCGTTCGAGGTCGCGCTCGCGGTCGTCGTAGGGCACGTCGAAGCGGTAGTCGTCGAAGATCTTCTCCAGCGCCTGGCGCAGGTCGCCGCCCGGCCGGTAGGTGCGGGTGTAGGGCGCGCGGGCGTGGGCGCGCAGCGAGGGCCGGGTGGTGTGCACGAACATCGTGCCGTCGCTGATGTTGTCGTGGCTGAACAGCCCGCAGAAGATCGAGTTGAACCAGGTCTCGGCCAGCTCGTCGTCCAGCCGCAGGTCGATCTGCGCGATGTAGGCGCTCTTGATGATCGGCCAGCGCTCCACGTCCAGCAGCTCGCTGTCGGCCAGCCCCGCGCGCAGCCCGGCCACCGTCTCGGCGACCTTTTCCTCGTAGAGGTTGATCCGCTGCGCCGAGGCGCGCTGCGCTTCCTGCCACTGCGCCTGCTCGAAGCGGGCACGGGCGCCGTCGGTGATCTCGCGGAACTGCTCTCGGTAATCGTCGAAACCGCGCAGGATGAGGGCGGCGATTTCGCTGGCTGGGGCGCTCTGGACCATGCTGGCGTCCTTTCGTTGTTTGAAGGTCGAGCTTAGCCAGAGCCGCGCGGCAGGGAAAGCGCGATCTCCGACCGGCTGGTCGAGCCCGGCGCAGACGCTTATGCTGGGTGGCCAGACAGCCCAGGGATGACCGCAATGACCGCCGAATCGCCGACGATCCGCCTCGAACGCTACAGCGAACGCCACGTGGAAGGCCTCACCGCCCTGTACAACGACCCCGCCGTGGCCCGCCAGGTCCTGCAGATGCCCTACCAGTCGGTGGAGCAGCGCCGCAAGCGCCTGCACGACAGCGCGGACGACGACCGCCTGCTGATCCTCGTCGCCCTGCACCAGGGCGACGTCATCGGCAGCGCCAGCCTCGAACAGCACCCGCGCATCCGCCGCAGCCACAGCGGCAGCATCGGCATGGGCGTCGCCGTCGCCTGGCAGGGCAAGGGCGTCGGCAGCCGCCTGCTCGGCGAACTGCTGGACATCGCCGACAACTGGATGAACCTGCGCCGCGTCGAACTCACCGTCTACACCGACAACACCCCGGCGCTGGCGCTGTATCGCAAGTTCGGCTTCGAGACCGAAGGAGAGATGCGCGACTACGCGGTGCGGGATGGGCGCTTCGTGGATGTGTACAGCATGGCGCGCTTGCGGAGGGTCGAGGGGCGGGTGGGGGAGTGAGGGTGGCCGGGAGACTGCCTCCGGCCAGCAGTGGCCTATTTAAGGACCGCTCCAGCCCACCGATACAGGTGACTCAGCCACGCGAAACTCAGCAGTGCAGAAGTGTGGCTCCCCCCAGCTAGAGTTCGGACTCCTTCGGGGCTTTTTTCATGAGCGTGTCAGTCGCGGCGATGCACCGAGCGACCGGCGGCGAAGGTTTCCTTCACCGTGCGGTCGTCGCCGAGGATGGTCAGCGCGAACAGCCGTTCGGCCAGGCTGCCGGCCTGGCTCAGGCGGTAGGAGAGCAGCGGGGTGGCGTGGTAGTCGAGGACCACGAAGTCCGCCTCGTTGCCGGTGGCGAAGCTGCCGATCCGGTCGTCCAGCTCCAGCGCACGGGCGCCGCCGAGGGTGGCGAGGTAGAGCGACTTGAACGGATCGAGGCGGGCGCCCTGCAACTGCATGACCTTGTACGCCTCGTTCAGGGACTGCAGCTGGGAGAAGCTGGTGCCGGCGCCGACATCGGTGCCGAGGCCGACCTTGACCTTGTAGCGCTCCAGCTTCGGCAGGTCGAACAGACCGCTGCCGAGGAACAGGTTGGAGGTCGGGCAGAACGCCACCGCCGAGCCAGTCTCCGCCAGGCGCTGGCATTCGCCGTCGCACAGGTGCACGCCATGGGCGAACACCGAGCGCGGCCCGAGCAGGCCGTGGTGGTCGTAGACGTCCAGGTAGCCGCTGCGCTCGGGGAACAGCTCCTTCACCCACTCGATTTCCTTGAGGTTCTCCGACAGGTGGGTGTGCAGGTATACGCCGGGATGCTCGCGCAGCAGCCGCGCCGCCATGTCCAGCTGTTCCGCGGTGCTGGTCGGGGCGAAGCGCGGGGTCACTGCGTAGAGCAGACGGCCCTGGCCGTGCCAGCGCTCGATCAGCGCCTTGCTGTCGCGGTAGCTGCTCTCGGCGGTGTCGGTCAGGTAGTCTGGCGCGTTGCGGTCCATCATCACCTTGCCGGCGATCAGGCGCAGGTCCAGGCGCCGGGCGGCCTCGAACAGCGATTCCACCGACTGCCGGTGCACGCTGCCGAAGACCAGCGCGGTGGTAGTGCCGTTGCGCAGCAGTTCCTGCAGGAAGATCTCGGCGACCTGGTCGGCATGGGCCTGGTCACTGAATTGGCGCTCGGTGGGGAAGGTATAGGTGTTCAGCCAGTCCAGCAGTTGTTCGCCGTAGGAGGCGATCATCCCGGTCTGCGGGAAATGGATGTGGGTATCGATGAAGCCGGGGGTGATCAGCGCGTCGCGGTACTCGAAGACCTCGACGTCGCCGATCTCGCCGAGCAGGGCTTCGGCGTCACCGAGGCGAGCGACCTTGCCGTCCTCCACCAGCAACAGGCCGTCCTCGAAGTATTCGTAGGAGCGTTCGACGCCGACCTCCGCGGGGTCGGCGATGCTGTGCAGGATGGCGGCGCGGTAGGCTTTGGCGTTGCGGGTCATGGCAGTCTCGAAAAAAGGTTCGTGGGAGGTCCGCCGCCTGGCGGCGGACGCGGGGGAGCGGGGGGCCGCTCAGGATTCGTGGGCGCGGCGCGACTCCGGGGTCAGCCGGGTGACGCTCGACGGCCCCTGCTTGCGTTCCAGGCCGAAGGCGGCGTTGTAGGTGGCGATCACCTCGCCGGCGATGGAGATGGCGATCTCCGCCGGCAGCTTGCCTTTCACCTGCTCCAGGCCCATCGGGCAGCGCATCCGTTGCAGGCGTTCGGCGTCGACGCCACGTTCGCGCAGGCGGTGCTCGAACTTGACGCGCTTGGTCTTCGAGCCGATCAGGCCGAAGTAGGCGAAGTCGTTGCGCGCCAGGATCGCCGCGGTAAGCTCCAGGTCCAGCGGGTGATTGTGGGTCATGACGATGAAGTGGCTGCCGGGCGGCATCCGCTCGACCTCGTCGAGCACTTCGTCGTTCACCACTTTCTCCACGCCGTCGGGCAGGAGCGCGGGAAATTCGTGTTCCCGCGAATCGATCCAGCGCACCCGGCAGGGCAGGCTGGCGAGCAAGGGTACCAGGGCGCGACCGACGTGGCCCGCGCCGAACACGGCGATGTGTGCCTGCGGCTGGCCCATCGGCTCGAACAGCAGCACCGTGGCGCCGCCGCAGCACTGGCCGAGACTGGCGCCCAGGCTGAAGCGCTCCAGGCGGGTGTCCTGGGTCCGCGCGGCGAGCATTTCCCGGGCAATGGCCTGGGCCCTGTATTCCAGGTGGCCGCCGCCGATGGTGTCGTAGAGCCGCTCGGCGCTGACCACCATCTTCGAGCCGGCGTTGCGCGGGGTCGAGCCGCGTTCCTCGATGATGGTCACCAGGACGCAAGGTTCGCCGCTACGCTGCAACTCGGCCAGGGCGCTGATCCAGTTCATCTCGTCATCCTCCCGATCGCGGCGGTTCAGGCCGGTTCGACCGCGGCGTCCGCCGCTTGCGCCTGGGCGGCCTTCAGCCGGCGCATCTGTTCCACGCCCCAGAGCACCCGCTCGGGCGTCGCCGGCGCGTCGATGGCGGGTTGCGCGCGGTAGTCGGCGAGGCTGGCCACGGCGTCCTTGATCGCGCACCAGACCGAGATGCCGAGCATGAACGGCGGCTCGCCCACGGCCTTGGAATGGAACACGGTCTGCTCCGGATTCTTGCGGTTCTCCAGCAGTTTCACCCGCAGGTCCAGCGGCATGTCGGCGACGGCGGGAATCTTGTAGCTGGCCGGGCCGCTGGTCATCAGCTTGCCCTTGGCGTTCCAGACCAGTTCCTCCATGGTCAGCCAGCCCATGCCCTGGACGAAGCCGCCTTCGACCTGGCCGATGTCGATGGCCGGGTTCAGCGAGTCGCCGACGTCATGCAGGATGTCGGTGCGCAGCATGCGGTATTCGCCGGTGAGGGTATCGACTATCACCTCCGAGCAGGCGGCGCCGTAGGCGAAATAATAGAAGGGCCGGCCACGGGCCTGCTCGCGGTCGTAGAAGATCTTCGGCGTGCGGTAGAAGCCGGTGCTGGACAACGAGACCTGGCCGAAGTAGGCCTGCTGGATCAGTTCCTCGAACGGCAGGATCAGCTCGCGGATACGCACCTGGTTGTTGCGGAACTCGACGTCTTCCTCGCTGACCTTCCAGTGCCGCGCGGCGAACTCCACCAGGCGCCGCTTGATGGTTTCGGCGGCATTCTGCGCGGCCTTGCCGTTCAGGTCGGTGCCCGAGGAGGCGGCGGTGGGCGAGGTATTGGGCACCTTGTCGGTATTGGTGGCGGTGATCTGGATGCGCTCCACGTCGACCTGGAAGACCTCGGCGACCACCTGGGCGACCTTGGTATTGAGGCCCTGGCCCATCTCGGTGCCGCCATGGTTCAGGTGGATGCTGCCGTCGGTATAGATGTGGATCAGCGCACCTGCCTGGTTGAGGAAGGTCGCGGTGAACGAAATGCCGAACTTCACCGGGGTCAGCGCCAGGCCTTTCTTCAGGACCGGGCTGGCGGCATTGAAGGCACGGATTTCCTCGCGGCGGCGGGCGTACTCGCTGCTCGCTTCCAGCTCGGCGGTCATCTCCGCCAACAGGTTGTGCTCGACGGTCTGGTGGTAATGGGTGACGTTGCGCTCGTTCTTGCCGTAGTAGTTGAGCTTGCGCACCTCCAGCGGGTCCTTGCCCAGGCTGCGGGCCACGGCGTCCATGATCTCCTCGATGGCGACCATTCCCTGGGGCCCGCCGAAACCGCGGTAGGCGGTGTTCGAGGCGGTGTTGGTCTTGCAACGATGGCCGTTGATGGTGGCGTTGCCGAGGAAGTAGGCGTTGTCCGAGTGGAACATGGCGCGGTCGACGATCGAGCCGGAGAGGTCCGGCGAATAGCCGCAGTTGCCGGCCAGGTCGATCTGGATGCCGTGCAGGCGGCCATCGTCGTCGAAGCCGACGTCGTATTCGACGTAGAACGGGTGACGCTTGCCGGTGATCTGCATGTCCTCCATGCGCGGCAGGCGCATCTTCGCCGGACGCCCGGTGTGGTAGGCGACCACCGCGCACAGGCAGGCCGGCGCCGCGGCCTGGGTTTCCTTGCCGCCGAAGCCGCCGCCCATGCGGCGCATGTCGATGACGATGCGGTTGAAGGAAACCCCGAGGACCTCGGCCACCAGCTTCTGCACTTCGGTGGGGTTCTGCGTCGAGCAATAGACGATCATGCCGCCGTCTTCGCTGGGCATTACCGAGGAAATCTGCGTTTCCAGGTAGAAATGCTCCTGGCCGCCGATGTGCAGCGTGCCTTGCAGGCGATGCGGCGCGCCGGCCAGCGCGGCGGCGGAATCGCCGATGCGGTGCTGGTGGCTGTCGAGGACGAAATGGCGCTTGCGCAGGGCCTCGACCACGTCGAGCACCGGCTCCAGGTCTTCGTACTCGACGATCGCCGCCATGGCCGCCTTGCGCGCGGTTTCCAGGCTGTCGGCGGCGACCGCCAGGACCATCTGTCCGACATACTCCACCTTGCCATCGGCCAGCAGTGGGTCGCCGGCCACCACCGGGCCGATGTCGAGCTGGCCGGGAACGTCGGCGGCGGTGAGGGCGATGGCGACGCCGGGGAACTGGTAGCAGGGCGTCACGTCGAGGCGGGTGATGCGGGCGTGGGCGCGCTCGCTCAGGCGCGCATAGACGTGCAACTGGTTGGGAAACTCCAGGCGATCGTCGATGTAGATCGCCTCGCCGCTGACGTGCTTGGGGGCGCTTTCGTGCTTGACGCTGCGGCCGACTCCGGTGGTCAACTCGGCGCGGAACAGGTCGGCCAGCTCTTCCTGGCTCTTGTGCGGCTTGCGATGGTTAGACATAGGCGGTCACCCGGGTTTCGACGGCGGGAGCGTGCAGCTCCAGGAAGCATTTGCGCAGCAGGTTCTGCGCGGTCAGCAGGCGATATTCCTTGCTCGCGCGGAAGTCGCTGAGCGGGGTGAAGTCGTTCGCCAGGGCGGCCGCGGCGCGTTCGAAGCTGGCGGCTTCCAGGCGCGCGCCTTGCAGCGCCGCTTCGCAGGCGGCGGCGCGCTTGGGAATCGCCGCCATGCCGCCGAAGGCGACCCTGGCGCGGGCGATCCGGCCATCTTCCAGGTCGAGGCTGATGGCGGCGCAGACCGCGGAAATATCGTCGTCGATGCGCTTGGAGACCTTGTAGGCCTTGAACGCCTGGCTGGGCCGGGCACGCGGGACCAGGATCTTCTCGATGAACTCGCCTTCTTCGCGGGCGGTGACCTTGTAGTCGAGGAAGTACTCCTCCAGCGGCAGCTCGCGGCGCCGTTCGCCGCGGCGCAGGACGATCTTCGCGCCGAGGGCGATCAGCAGCGGCGGGGCGTCGCCGATCGGCGAGGCGTTGCCGATATTGCCGCCGAGAGTGCCCTGGTTGCGGATCTGCAGGGACGCGAAACGCTGCAGCAACTCGCCGAAGTCCGGGTAGTCCGCGGCCAGCGCCTGGTAGCAGTCGGTCAGCGGGGTGGCGGCGCCGATTTCCAGGCAGTTGGCGCCCACTTCGATGCGTTTCATTTCGCGGATGTGGCCGACATAGATCATCACCGGCAGTTCGCGATGGAACTGGGTGACCTCCAGCGCCAGGTCGGTGCCGCCGGCCAGCAGGCGTGCCTGCGGATTGGCGCCGTAGAGGTCGGCCAGGTCGGCGACGGTGAGCGGCAGCAGGCAGCGCCGGTCACCGCTGTTCAGCTCGGCGGTTTCGCGCGGAGCGATGGCGCGCAATTGCTCGATGGTGGCGGCTTCCCGGGCGTCGAACTGGTCTGCGCGCTTGTGGCAGCAGGCCTGCTCGGCGGCGTCGAGGATCGGCCGGTAGCCGGTGCAGCGGCAGAGGTTGCCGGCGAGCGCCTCGTGGGCCTTGGCCGGATCGGCGCCGGCGCTGTTCTTCTGCAGGGCGAACAGCGACATGACGAAACCCGGCGTGCAGAACCCGCACTGCGAGCCATGGCAGTCGACCATCGCCTGCTGCACGTCGTGCAGGCGGTCCTGGTGCTTGAGGTCCTCGACGGTGATCAATTGCTTGCCGTGAAGGGCGGAAACGAAGGTCAGGCAGGAGTTCAGGCTGCGATAGCGGATGCGTTCGGCACCATCCTCGCCGGTGACCAGTTCGCCGACCACCACGGTGCAGGCGCCGCAATCGCCGGAGGCGCAGCCTTCCTTGGTGCCGGTCTTGCCGAGGTGCCGGCGCAGGTAGTCGAGGACGGTGAGGTTGGGGTCCAGGCGTTCTTCGACGCGGATCTCCCGGTTGAGCAGGAACCTGATCAAGGCGTGCCTCCAGGCGGGTTCTTGTTATTGAATTCTAGGCCTTGCAGGAGAACCGGCCGGAGTGGGGCGGTTTCCGCACAGGGCTCCACGGTAGGAGCTATGGAGGCGAATCTAGAAAAAACTGACTTTTGAGTCAAATAATTTTTTGACCTGTAGGTCAGTCAGTTTGCCCATAAACGAAAACGGCACCCGAAGGTGCCGTTTCCCAGGGGCGGGACGCTCAGATGCGCTGGGTGTCGGTAAGCTGGTATTCCTCGCCGGCATAGTAGGCGCGCACCTTCGGGTCCATCACCGCGCGCCAGAGCGGCGGGAACAGGGCGAGGACGATCATCCCGGCGTAGCCGTTGGGCAGTTGCGGGCTGCTGTCGTAGTGGCGCAGCACCTGGTAGCGGCGCTTGGCGTAGGCATGGTGGTCGGAATGGCGCTGCAGGTGGAAAAGGAACAGGTTGGTCAGGAGGAAATTGCTGTTCCACGAGTGTTCCGGCGTGGTGCGTTCGTAGCGGCCGTTGTCCAGGCGCCGCCGATGCAGGCCGTAGTGCTCGACGTAGTTGACGATCTCCAGCAGGGTGAAGGCCATCACCGACTGGCCGAGGAAGAAGATCGCTCCCAGCCAGCCGAAGGCCAGGCTGAAGCCGAGCAGGAAGAGGGCGCTGATGGCGTACCACCAGATCAGCTCGTTGCGCCAGTGCAGGGCCGGCAGGCCCTTGCGCTTCAGGCGCTCGGCCTCCAGGCGCCAGGCGTTGAGGAAGTTGTGCTTGTAGGCGTGCGGGAGGAACGAGTAGAGGCTCTGGCCGTAGCGCGAGGACGAGGCATCTTCCGGGGTCGAGACGTGTACATGGTGGCCGCGCACGTGTTCGACCTTGAAGCCGGCATAGCACACCGCTGCCAGCAGCAGGCCGCCGGCGTTCTGTTCCAGTTGCGGGTCCTTGTGGATCAGTTCGTGGGAGACGGTGATGCCGATGGCGCCCATCACGGTGCCCACCGACAGGATCCAGCCCAGTTGGCCGACCCAGTCCCAGCGGGTCTCGTGGGCGAGGATCCAGCCGGACCAGACGAGCATGCCCAGCAACAGCGGGACGGTGGCCAGGGACAGTACGCGGTAGTAGCCCTGTGCTTCCATCTCCGGCACTTCGCTGGCTTCCTCGGGGTTGGCCGGATCGCGGCCGACGATGGCATCGAGGATCGGGATCAGCCCGAACACCACGCTGATCACCAGCCAGGGCCAGGCGTTGGGGTAGTCGCTACCGAGCGACCACCAGTAGCTGAGCGGGATGCCGAGCACCGCGATCAGCCAGATCCAGTAGCCGTACTTTTTCAGACGCAGCATCCAGGCAGAGGAAAGCGAGGCAAACATGGGAAGTCCTCGTATTTATCTTGTTAGATTGTCTGACAATTGTCCTCCCTTGGCCGGCCTGCCCCATCCCAACCTTCGTTCTGTCCGCCGCTTCGCCGGGAAGCCGGCGGGGTAACGCCCTGTGTTACACTTCCCATCCATATACCCCCGGAAAACGCGCCCCTGGATAAAAGGATCACCATGACGTTCAAGGCCCCGGACAGCCTGGCAGAGCAGATCGCCCACCACCTCGCGGAACGCATCATCCGGGGAGAACTCAAGGAACGGGAACGTATCCAGGAGCAGAAGGTCACCCAGACCCTCAACGTCAGTCGCGGCTCGGTCCGCGAGGCGCTGCTGATTCTCGAACGCCGCCACCTGGTGAACATCCTGCCGCGCCGCGGCGCCCAGGTGTCCGAACTGTCCCCGCAACATGTGGAAAGCCTCTACGCGCTGATCGTGCAGCTCTACATCCTGCTGGCGGAAAGCGTCGCCCGGCGCTGGCGCAGCGAAGCCGAGCTGGCACCGTTCCTGGTCATCCAGCAGCGCCTGCTGAACAACCTGGCGCAAAGCGATATCGACGGCTTCGTCGAGGCCAGCTTCGACATCATGCGCGCGGCCTTTCCTTTCGCGAACAATCCCTACCTGCAGGAGACCGTCGAAAACCTGCTGCCGGCGGTGAGTCGCGCCTACCACCTGGCGCTGGAACGGCGCAAGGCGGAAATGAACCAGTTCCTCGGCAGTTTTGCTCAGCTCCTGCAAGCGGTGATCGCCCGTGACGAGGCGAGGATCCGCGAGGTCCTGCTGGAATACGGCCGCCACAACTGCCAGCTGGTGCTGGCCGCGCTCGCCGAACGCTGATGGCGACCCTGGCGGGAGCGCACGCATGCGCCTGAAGAGCATCAAGCTGGCGGGGTTCAAGTCCTTCGTCGATCCGACCACGGTGAACTTCCCCAGCAACATGGCGGCAGTGGTAGGGCCGAACGGCTGCGGCAAGTCGAACATCATCGACGCGGTGCGCTGGGTGATGGGCGAAAGCTCGGCGAAGAACCTGCGCGGCGAGTCGATGACCGATGTCATCTTCAACGGCTCGAATACCCGCAAGCCGGTGAGCCAGGCGAGCATCGAGCTGATCTTCGACAACGCCGAGACCACCCTGGTGGGCGAATACGCCCAGTACGCCGAGATATCCATTCGCCGGCGGGTCTCGCGGGATGGGCAGAACACCTATTTCCTCAACGGCACCAAGTGCCGGCGGCGCGACATCACCGACATCTTCCTCGGCACCGGCCTGGGGCCGCGCAGCTACTCGATCATCGAACAGGGCATGATCTCCAAGCTGATCGAGGCGCGTCCGGAAGACCTGCGCAACTTCATCGAGGAAGCCGCGGGCATTTCCAAGTACAAGGAGCGCCGCCGCGAAACCGAAAGCCGCATCCGTCGGACCCAGGAAAACCTGGCACGCCTCACCGACCTGCGCGAAGAGCTGGGGCGGCAACTGGAACGCCTGCACCGGCAGGCCCAGTCGGCGGAAAAATACCAGGAGCACAAGGCCGAGGAGCGCCAGCTCAAAGCCCAGCTGGGCGCCGTGCGCTGGCGCGACCTGAACGAGCAGGTCGGTCAGCGCGAGCGGGTCATCGGCGACCAGGAGATCGCCTTCGAGGCCCTGGTGGCCGAGCAGCGCGGTGCCGATGCCGGCATCGAACGGCTGCGCGACGGCCATCACGAGTTGTCCGAACGCTTCAACCAGGTGCAGGCACGCTTCTATTCGGTCGGCGGCGACATCGCCCGGGTCGAGCAGAGCATCCAGCATGGCCAGCAGCGCCAGCGCCAGTTGCAGGACGACTTGCGCGAAGCCGAACGGACCCGCCAGGAAACCGAATCGCACCTCGGGCATGACCGTACCTTGCTCGCGACCCTGGCCGAGGAAATGGCCATGCTCGCACCGGAACAGGAACTCAGCGCGGCCGCCGCGGAAGAAGCGGGCATCGCCCTGGAACAGGCCGAGCAGGGCATGCAGGCCTGGCAGCAGCAGTGGGATGCCTTCAACCAGCAGAGCGCCGAACCCCGCCGCCAGGCCGAGGTGCAGCAGTCGCGCATCCAGCACCTGGAGCAGAGCCTGGAGCGCCTGCAGGATCGCGAGCGGCGCCTGCAGGAGGAGCGTGGCCAGTTGGCGGCCGACCCCGAGGACGCGGCGATCCTCGAACTCAACGAACAGGTGGCGATCGCCGAACTGGCCCTGGAAGAACTGCAATTGCAGGAGCAGGGCCAAGCCGAGCGACTCGAACAATTGCGCCAGGAATTGCAGCAACTGGCCGCCGAACAGCACCAGGCGCAGGGCGAGTTGCAGCGCCTGAACGGGCGCATCGCTTCGCTGGAGGCCCTGCAGCAGGCCGCTCTCGATCCCGGACAGGGCGCCTTGGAGTGGTTGCGCGAGCAGGGCCTGGAACAACGTCCGCGCCTCGCCGAAGGCTTGCGTGTCGAGCCGGGTTGGGAGCTGGCGGTGGAGACCGTGCTCGGCGCGGATCTGCAGGCGGTCTTGCTGGACGGCTTCGACGGGCTCGCCCTGGCCGGCTTCGGCAAGGGCGAGCTGCGCCTGCTCAGCCCCGCTCGCGGAGCCGCGACGGCGGCCGGTTCGCTGCTGGACAAGGTCCGCGCCGACGCCGACCTGAGTCCCTGGTTGGCCCGGGTGAAACCGGTGGAGACCCTGGAACAGGCGCTCGCCCAGCGCGGCGCCCTGGACGACGGCGAGAGCCTGATCAGTCGCGATGGCTACTGGGTCGGCCGGCACTTCCTGCGGGTCCGGCGCAGCGACGAGGCCCAGGGCGGCATGCTCGCCCGCGCCCAGGAACTGGAGGCGTTGCAGGAGCGGCGGGAGGCCCTGGAAACCCGTGTCGCCGAAGGCGAGGAGCGTCTGGCTGCGGCCCGCGACGAGCAGCGCGAGCTGGAAGGCGCGCGCGAGCAGGTGCGGCGCCAGGTCCAGGAGGAGGGGCGCCGGCACGGCGAGCTGAAGGCGCAGTTGTCCGCGCAGCAGGCCAAGGTCGAGCAACTGGTACTGCGTCGCCGCCGTCTCGACGAAGAAGTGGCGGAACTGGCCGAGCAGCGCGCGCTGGAACAGGAGCAACTGAGCGAGGCGCGCCTGACCCTGCAGGAAGCGCTGGATAGCATGGCGCTGGACACCGAGCGCCGGGAAACCCTGCTGGCGGAGCGTGACGCCCTGCGCGAACGGCTCGACCGGATTCGCCAGGATGCCCGCACCCACAAGGACCATGCGCACCAGTTGGCGGTGCGGGTCGGCTCGCTGAAGGCGCAGCACAATTCCACCCAGCAGGCCCTGGAGCGCCTCGACCAGCAGTCGGCGCGCCTCAACGAGCGTTGCGAACAGCTCAACCTCAATCTGGAGGAGGGGGCGGCACCGCTGGAAGAGCTGCGCATGAAGCTCGAGGAGTTGCTGGAGCGGCGGATGGCCGTCGAGGACGAACTCAAGCAGGCGCGGCTGGCCCTGGAAGACGCCGATCGCGAACTGCGCGAGGTGGAGAAGCGCCGCGGCCAGGCCGAGCAGCAATCGCAACTGCTGCGTGGCCAGCTGGAGCAGCAGCGCCTGGAGTGGCAGGGGCTGGTGGTGCGGCGCAAAGCCTTGCAGGAGCAGCTCGCCGAAGACGGCTACGACCTGCATACGGTACTGGCCAACCTGCCCCTGGATGCCAGCGAACGCGATTGGGAGGAGCGTCTCGAGAGTCTCGCGGCGCGCATCCAGCGTCTGGGGCCGATCAACCTGGCGGCGATCGAGGAGTACCAGCAGCAGTCCGAGCGCAAGCGCTACCTGGACTCGCAGAACGACGACCTGGCCGAAGCGCTGGAGACGCTGGAAAACGTCATCCGCAAGATCGACCGGGAAACCCGCAATCGTTTCAAGGAAACCTTCGACCAGATCAATGCTGGCCTTCAGGCATTGTTCCCGAAGGTATTCGGCGGCGGTACGGCATATCTGGAACTTACCGGCGAAGATCTACTCGATACCGGTGTGGCGATCATGGCGCGCCCGCCGGGCAAGAAGAACAGCACCATCCACTTGTTGTCCGGCGGGGAAAAGGCGCTGACCGCGCTGGCGCTGGTATTCGCCATCTTCCAGTTGAACCCGGCGCCGTTCTGCATGCTCGACGAAGTCGATGCGCCATTGGACGATGCCAACGTCGGACGTTATGCGCGATTGGTGAAGGAGATGTCGGAAAAGGTGCAGTTCATCTATATCACCCACAACAAGATCGCCATGGAAATGGCCGATCAGTTGATGGGCGTGACCATGCATGAGCCGGGCTGTTCACGGCTTGTTGCAGTTGACGTGGAAGAGGCGGTCGCATTGGCTGAAGCCTGAGTGTCAGGCAGTGTAAACTTGTGCATGGGCATGTTAGTTTAATGGCCACTTTTTGTATCGCGTGGGAAAGTTCTGTCAGAACAAGGTTGGCTCCACGTTTCAAGGGACAGGACGTCCTTTTTTCATTTTTTATTCACCATTTTCACTAGGGGCTACGGAATTACATGGATATCGGTCTGCGCGAATGGCTTATCGTTATCGGGCTTATCGTGATCGCCGGCATTCTCTTCGACGGTTGGCGGCGGATGCGGGGCGGCAAGGGCAAGTTGAAGTTCAAGCTCGACCGCAGTTTCGCCAATCTGCCGGACGACGACGGCGACTCGGCTGAACTGCTGGGGCCGGCGCGCGTGGTCGAGCATCGCGAGCCATCCTTCGACGAACAGGACCTGCCCAGCGTCAGCGCCCGCGAAGCCAAGGAACGCAAGGGCGGCAAGCGCCAGGAAGAGCCGCGCCAGGGCGATCTGGACCTCGACGAGGGGCTGGCCCTGGAGGCGGACCCGAGCGATGCCGCCGAGACGGTGGAGCCGCGCAAGGGCAAGTCGAAGGGCCGCAAGGAGAAAGAGCGGGAGAAAGCCCCTGCGGTTGCTGCCGAACCTGCCCCGGTCGACGAGGTGCTGATCATCAACGTCATCGCCCGCGACGAGAGCGGCTTCAAGGGGCCGGCATTGTTGCAGAACATCCTCGAGAGCGGCCTGCGCTTCGGCGACATGGACATCTTCCATCGCCACGAAAGCATGGCCGGCAATGGCGAGATCCTGTTCTCCATGGCCAATGCGGTGAAACCGGGCACTTTCGACCTGGACGACATCGACAACTTCAGCACCCGCGCCGTGAGCTTCTTCCTCGGCCTGCCGGGGCCGCGCCATCCGAAGCAGGCCTTCGACGTGATGGTTGCCGCCGCGCGCAAGCTGGCCCACGAGCTGAACGGCGAGCTGAAGGACGAGCAGCGCAGCGTGTTGACCGCCCAGACCATCGAGCACTACCGCCAGCGCATCATCGACCATGAGCGTCGCAGCCTGATGCAGAAGCGCTGATCCGGCCACAGCCCCTTTCTTCGTACGGGAGGGGGCGAACTACTCTATAGAGCAGCCGAGGCTGCTCTTTTCGTTTCACGGACTCCCACCATGACCGACACCCAGGCTGCCGCCGAACGCATCGCGCAACTGCGAACCGAACTGGACACCCATAATTACCGTTACTACGTGCTCGACGAACCGAGCATTCCCGACGCCGAATACGATCGCCTGTTCCGCGAGTTGCAGGCGCTGGAGGCCGAGTACCCGCAACTGCTGACGCCCGACTCGCCGACCCAGCGGGTCAGCGGCACGCCGGCCTCGGCGTTCGGCGAAGTGCGCCATGAGATCCCCATGCTCAGCCTCGGCAACGCCTTCGAGGAGCAGGACCTGCTGGACTTCGACCGCCGCGTACGCGAAGGACTGGCCGACCTGTTGCCTGGCGGCGACCTGCTCGGCGGTGGCGCGGAGGTCGAGTACAGTTGCGAGCCGAAGCTGGACGGCCTGGCCGTCAGCCTGCTCTACGAACGCGGCCAACTGGTGCGCGGCGCCACCCGCGGCGATGGCAGCACCGGCGAGGACATCACCAGCAACGTACGCACCATTCGCAACGTACCGCTGAAGCTGCACGGCGAAGGCTGGCCGGAGATCCTCGAAGTGCGCGGCGAGGTGTTCATGGCCAAGGCCGGTTTCGAGGCGCTCAACGCCAAGGCCGTGGAAACCGGCGGCAAGACCTTCGCCAACCCGCGCAACGCGGCGGCCGGCAGCCTGCGCCAGCTGGATTCGAAGATCACCGCCAGTCGCCCGCTGGAGTTCTGTGCCTACGGCTTCGGCCAGGTCAGCGGGACGCTGCCGGACACCCAGGTGGGCATCCTCGAGGCGTTCCGCGGCTGGGGTATCCCCATCAGTCGCGAGCTGCGCCTGGTCAAGGGCGCCCAGGCCTGCCGCGACTACTACGACGACATCGGTCGCCGACGCGATGCGCTGGCCTACGAGATCGACGGCGTGGTGTTCAAGGTCAACCGCATCGCCTTCCAGCGCGAACTGGGCTTCCGCGCGCGCGAGCCGCGTTGGGCGATCGCCCACAAGTTCCCCGCGCGCGAGGAGCTGACCGAGCTGCTGGGTGTCGAGTTCCAGGTCGGCCGCACCGGCGCCGTGACCCCGGTGGCACGCCTCAAGCCGGTGCAGGTGGCCGGCGTCACGGTGTCCAATGCGACCCTGCACAACATGGATGAAGTCGCCCGCCTGGGCCTGCGCATCGGCGATACGGTGGTGATCCGCCGTGCTGGCGATGTGATTCCGCAGGTCATGCAGGTGGTGCTCGAGCGCCGCCCGGCGGATGCGCAGGCTATCGAGGTGCCCGAGCATTGCCCGGTCTGCGGCTCGGCCGTGGAGCGGACCCAGTTGGTCAAGCGCAGCAAGGGCAAGGAGTCGATCAGCGAGGGCGCCATCTATCGCTGCGTCGGCCGCCTCTCCTGTCAGGCGCAGTTGAAGCAGGCGATCATCCATTTCGTATCGCGCCGGGCAATGGACATCGACGGTCTTGGCGACAAGATCGTCGAGCAACTGGTGGATCGCGGGCTGGTCGCCTCGCCGGCGGATCTCTATACCCTGACCTATGAACAGGTGTTCGAGCTGGAAGGGTTCGCCGAGCTGTCCACCAACAACCTGCTGGCGGCCATCGCCGACAGCCGCAAGCCTTCGCTGGCGCGCTTCATCTTCGCCCTGGGGATTCCCGACGTCGGCGAGGAAACCGCCAAGCTGCTGGCGCGTTCGCTGGGTTCGCTCGAGCGGATCGGCAAGGCGCTGCCGGAAGTGTTGACCTACCTGCCGGACGTCGGCGCCGAGGTGGCCTACGAGATCCACAACTTCTTCGCCGACGAGCACAACCGCCAGGTGATCGCCCAGTTGCGCGATGCCGAACATGGCGTGCAGTTGCAGGAAGAGGGCGAGATCGCCGCGGAGTTCGCCGCTTGTGCCTCGCTGGCCGGTTTCATCGACAAGCTGAACATTCCCTTCATCGCCGCCACCGGCGCGGAAAAGCTGGCCAGCCGCTTCGGTTCGCTCGACGGCATCATCCGCGCCGACTGGCTCGATCTACGCCAGGTGGAGCGTCTGCCCGAGCGAGCGGCGAAAAGCCTGCGCGATTTCTTCGACGAGCCGGCCAACGTGCAGCGTGCCCTGGCCATCGAGGCGCAGTTGCGTGAGTTCGGCATGCATTGGCAGAGCGAGCGCAAGGCGGTCGAAGGCCTGCCTCTGGCCGGGCAGACCTGGGTGCTGACCGGCACCCTGGAGGCGATGAGCCGGGACGTGGCCAAGGACAAGCTGGAAGGGCTCGGCGCCAAGGTGGCTGGCTCGGTGTCGGCCAAGACCCACTGCGTGGTCGCCGGGCCCGGCGCCGGCTCGAAGCTGGCCAAGGCCAACGAGCTGGGCGTGAAGGTGCTCGACGAAGACGGCCTGCTGAAACTGTTCGACGAGCACGGCGTCGCCCGCTGAAGCGGCGGCGCTGCTGCGAAAGATTTCCGAAGACTGGAGTTAACGATGGACAAGGCAAGAAAGCAGCGGTTGCTGGGCGTGCTCGCATTGGTGGTGCTGTTCGGCGCCTACGTGGGTTGGAGCGAGCGGCCGCGCATCCTGCTGCATTACAGTGGCCAGGCTTCGGCGCCGATCGCCTACAGCTACAAGGAGCAGGGCGTGGAAACCTTCTCCGGGGAGATCCGGCCCGGCCAGGTCCGCGAGTTTCCGGTGAAGCTGTTCGGCGGCAGCGATTACCGGATCGCCTTCTCCTTCCATCGCGGTGAGGAGAAGTATGCGTCGTTCAGCACCAAGCCGGGCTGGGGCACCCTGGACCTGTATGTCGATACCGAGCTGAGCGTATCGACCCAGCCGCCGCCGGAGGGTCTGATCCAGCAGCAATGAACCGCTTTCGCGAAATGGATTGCAAACGTAAGTGCTTGAAGTGGTTGTAACTTACGCGCAAGCCGGTAGAATGGCGCGGCCTACCCGAGGGTAGGCTGCAATGGTGGCCCTGTCGGTCCCCCCGCAACGATTACCCGTCAACCTGGTCAGGTCCGGAAGGAAGCAGCCACAGCGGGAACATCGTGTGCCGGGGTGTGGCTGGCGGGGCCGCCTCCATTTCAGGCCCGCCATTTTCCGCACGCCGCCGCCGCTCTTATCGGTAGCGCTGCAGTATCTCCTCGATCTCTCCGCTGCGCTTCATTTCCTCGAACGTCTTCAGTATCGCTTCCACCGGAACCTCTGCGGAGTCCCGCACCATGCAGCTCACCGCCGTCTCTTCGAGCTGCGCGGCTTCCTGGAGTGGCGGCTGCCCCGGCGCCTGGCGGTTGCTCCAGTGCAGCGACAGTTGATGGCTGACCGCGTAGCGGTAGCGGCCGGCGCGCAGCTTTTCCAGCACCAGATCCTGGGTGCGCGCATCGTCGCGGCGCAGTCGGCCGATGTCGAACAGCGCTTGCAAGCGGGGATAGCTGTAGCCAAGGACGGTACCGATACGCTGGGCCGGCAGCGCCTCGGGAATCGGCGCGAAGCCTTCGCGGGCGACCAGGATGTCGCGTTGCACCAGCAGCGCGACGCTCCAGCGATAGCCGGGGAAGTCGTGGCTGAGCCAGGCGGGGCTGATGTAGCAGCGGACATCGATTTCGCCAGCGTTCATCGCCTGCTCGATGCGCCCGCGCGGGTAGGGGTGGTAGAGCGCCTTGCGGCCGACCTGCCGGGCAAGGGAGCGGGTGATGTCGTAGACGATGCCGTCGATCGGCTGGCCCCGTTGCAGGCGGACCAACGGCATGCTCCAGCTTTCCATCACCGAGAAGCGCAATGGCGTCGCGTCGGTCTCCGCGGCCGTCGCTGGCAGGGCCGCGAGCAACTGCAGCAGGAGCAGCGCAGGTGCGCCGAAATGAGGCATGAACGATGTCAGGGAAGGTAGAGTCATTGCCACCGACGAGGGCTGCTGAAGGGCCAGGGGAATTCTTAGCACGCAGTTTGCCAAGTCGGCGAGCGCAGAAGGGGTAAATTGCGCTAGCATTGGCCGACTTGTGCTTCCCTTCTGCGACGGTTTTCGATGAGTTATCAAGTTCTTGCGCGTAAATGGCGTCCCCGTTCCTTCCGTGAAATGGTCGGCCAGACCCATGTGCTCAAGGCTCTGATCAACGCCCTGGACAACCAGCGGCTGCACCATGCCTACCTGTTCACCGGTACCCGCGGGGTCGGCAAGACCACCATCGCGCGGATCCTGGCCAAGTGCCTGAACTGCGAGACCGGGGTCAGCTCCACGCCGTGCGGCGAATGCTCGGTCTGTCGCGAAATCGACGAAGGCCGCTTCGTCGACCTGATCGAAGTGGACGCCGCGAGCCGGACCAAGGTCGAGGATACCCGCGAGCTGCTCGACAACGTGCAGTACTCGCCGACCCGCGGACGCTACAAGGTCTACCTGATCGACGAAGTGCACATGCTCTCGTCGCACAGTTTCAATGCGCTGCTCAAGACCCTCGAGGAGCCGCCGCCGCACGTCAAGTTCCTGCTGGCCACCACCGACCCGCAGAAGTTGCCGGTGACCATCCTCTCGCGCTGTCTGCAGTTCTCCCTGAAGAACATGCCGCCGGAGCGGGTGGTCGAGCACCTGACCCACGTGCTCGGAGCCGAGAACGTGCCCTTCGAGGATGACGCCCTGTGGTTGCTCGGGCGCGCCGCCGACGGCTCGATGCGTGACGCCATGAGCCTGACCGACCAGGCCATCGCCTTCGGCGAGGGCAAGGTGCTGGCCGCAGACGTGCGGGCGATGCTCGGTACCCTCGATCACGGCCAGGTCTATGGCGTGCTCCAGGCCTTGCTGGAGGGCGATGCGCGCGCCCTGCTCGAAGCGGTGCGCCACCTGGCCGAGCAGGGGCCGGACTGGGGCGGCGTGCTTGCCGAAATACTCAACGTGCTGCACCGCGTCGCGATCGCCCAGGCCCTGCCGGAAGCGATCGACAATGGCCAGGGCGACCGCGAGCGGGTGCTGGCCCTGGCCCAGGCGTTGCCGGCGGAAGACGTACAGTTCTATTACCAGATGGGCCTGATCGGCCGCCGCGACCTGCCGCTGGCGCCCGATCCGCGTAGCGGCTTCGAGATGGTGTTGCTGCGGATGCTCGCGTTCCGCCCGGCGGACGCCGACGGCGCGCCGAGGACGCCGCTAAAGGACCTGGGGATCAGCAAGGCCACGACTGATCCCGCCAACTCCCCCGTGGCCGGCGCGGCCTCGCCTGCGCCGGTCGCTACCGTTGCTCCCGCGCCTGTCGTGGCTGCGCCCGTCGAAGCCCCGGCTGCCCCGCCGGCAGCGCCATCCGCGCCGCCGGTGGCGGTCGAGGCGCGCGTCACGGAAGCGGTTGTCGAAGAGCCCGCCGCCGCGGCAGAGGTCGTCGACTTGCCCTGGGAAGAGCCGGCGCCGAGCCTCGCTGCCGAGCCCGAGCCCGAGCCCGAGCCGCTAGCCGTGGAAGCTCCCTCGATCCCTCCGGCAGTGGCGGTCGAGGCGGTGGTGGAAACCGTTCTGGAAGCCCTGCCGGCTGCGTTGCCGGTAGCACCTGACGAGCAGGACGAGCAGGACGACGAGCCACCGCCCGCAGACGACTACTACGAAGTCGACATGGATACCCTGGCCTACCTGGATGCCGCGCCCGAGCCTGACGTGGTCGTGGTGGAGGAGCCGCTGCCGGCGGCGAAGCCGGCCACCGGCCTGGCCGCGGAGTGGCTGGAGCTGTTCCCGCGGCTCGGCCTCGGCGGCCTGACCGCCAGCATCGGTGCCAACTGTACGCTGGTAGCTGCCGACGGCGACCACTGGCATCTGCATCTCGATCCGGGCCAGAGCGCGCTGTTCAACGCCACCCAGCAGCGGCGGCTGAACGATGCGCTGAACCAGCACCTGGGGCGCACCCTCAAACTGGAGGTGACCCTGCAGAAGCCTGAGCAGGAGACCCCGGCCCAGGCAGCGGCACGCCGGCGTGCCGAGCGCCAGCGGGCGGCCGAGGCATCGATCGATGCCGACCCGTTGGTCCGGCAGTTGCGCGAGCAGTTCGCCGCGGTGGTCCGTGACGGTACCATCGAACCTTTGGAAGCCAAGGCCTGACCGGCGCTTGGCGCACGCAACAAGACGACATTCGAGGTGAAGAACATGATGAAAGGTGGCATGGCCGGCCTGATGAAGCAGGCGCAGCAGATGCAGGAAAAGATGCAGAAGATGCAGGAAGAACTGGCCAACGCCGAAGTGACCGGGCAATCCGGCGCCGGTCTGGTCAGCGTGGTGATGACCGGGCGCCACGACGTCAAGCGCGTCAGCCTGGACGACAGCCTGATGCAGGAAGACAAGGAAATCCTCGAAGACCTGATCGCCGCCGCGGTCAACGATGCGGTGCGCAAGATCGAGCAGAACAACCAGGAAAAGATGTCCGGCTTCACCTCGGGCATGCAACTGCCGCCCGGCTTCAAGATGCCCTTCTGATCCCGCGTTCGTGCCGGGTCCGCCTTCTTCGGACGGCGCCCGGCAGCCATTCCCCTCCCTCTATCCGACGAGTCCTGCATGAGTTTCAGCCCGCTGATCCGCCAACTGATCGAGTCCCTGCGCATTCTTCCCGGTGTCGGGCAGAAGTCGGCCCAGCGCATGGCGCTGATGCTGCTGGAGCGCGATCGCAGCGGCGGCCTGAAGCTGGCCCAGGCGTTGACCGCCGCGATGGAAGGGGTCGGTCATTGCCGGCAGTGCCGTACCCTCAGCGAGGAGGAGTTGTGCCCGCAGTGCGCCGACCCGCGACGCGACGACTCGCTGCTCTGCGTGGTGGAAGGCCCGCTGGACGTATTCGCGGTGGAGCAGACCGGCTACCGCGGCCGCTATTTCGTGCTCAAGGGACACCTGTCGCCGCTCGACGGCCTGGGGCCGGAGGCGATCGGCATTCCCGAACTGGAAGCGCGGATCAGGGACGGAGCCTTCAGCGAGGTGATCCTCGCCACCAACCCCACCGTCGAAGGCGAGGCCACCGCCCACTATATCGCCCAGCTACTGGCCGGCCGCGGCCTGACCTTGTCGCGTATCGCCCATGGCGTGCCGCTGGGCGGCGAGCTGGAGCTGGTCGATGGCGGCACCTTGGCCCACGCCCTGGCCGGACGGCGGCCGATCTCCTGAGCTCTGTGCCTCCCGTATCCGTAGGACGGGCGGCCTATACGCCCTCGCCGATGGCCAGTTTCCCGTATTGAAAACCAAGCAAGCGCTAGGTAAGTTCTGAGGCTCCCATCAGGAGCCCGGCCATGACTGACTTCCAGCAGTACTTCGACGAGTCCCATCAACTGATCCGGGATTCGGTTCGCCGTTTCGTCGAGCGCGAGGTGTTGCCGTACATCGATGAATGGGAGGAGGCCGAGGAATTTCCCCGCGAACTCTATCTCAAGGCCGGCGCGGCCGGGATCCTCGGCATCGGCTACCCGGAAGCCTACGGCGGCAGTTGCGAAGGCGATCTGTTCGCCAAGGTGGCGGCCAGCGAAGAGCTCATGCGCTGCGGTTCCGGCGGCTTGGTCGCCGGGTTGGGATCGCTGGATATCGGCTTGCCTCCGGTGGTCAAGTGGGCCCGTCCCGAGGTGCGCGAGCGGGTAGTGCCGGCGGTGCTGCGCGGCGAGAAGATCATGGCCCTGGCGGTCACCGAGCCCTCTGGCGGCTCCGACGTGGCCAACCTGAAGACCCGTGCGGTGCGCGATGGCGATCACTATCGCGTCAGCGGCAGCAAGACCTTCATCACCAGCGGCGTGCGCGCGGACTACTACACGGTGGCGGTGCGTACCGGCGGCGAGGGTTTCGCCGGCATCAGCCTGCTGCTGGTGGAGAAGGGCACTGCCGGGTTCAGTGTCGGCCGCAAGCTGAAGAAGATGGGCTGGTGGGCGTCGGATACCGCCGAACTGTTCTTCGACGACTGCCGGGTGCCTGCGGAAAACCTCATCGGCGTGGAGAATGCCGGCTTCGCCTGCATCATGGCCAATTTCCAGAGCGAGCGCCTGGCCCTGGCGGTGATGGCCAATATGACCGCGCAACTGGCTCTGGAGGAGTCGCTGCGCTGGGCGCGCGAGCGAGAAGCGTTCGGCAAGCCGATCGGCAAGTTCCAGGTGCTGCGCCATCGTCTCGCGGAAATGGCCACGCAACTGGAGGTTTCCCGGGAGTTCACCTATCGCCAGGCAGCGAAGATGGCCGCCGGCAAGAGCGTGATCAAGGAGATATCGATGGCCAAGAACTTCGCTACCGATGTCGCCGATCGCCTGACCTATGATGCCGTGCAGGTGCTCGGCGGCATGGGCTACATGCGCGAAAGCCTGGTGGAGCGGCTGTATCGCGACAACCGGATTCTCTCCATCGGCGGCGGTTCGCGGGAAATCATGAACGAGATCATCGGCAAGCAGATGGGGTTGTAGGGCCGCGTTCTATCAGGTGAAGTCCAGGTCGTAATGCGCCTGGCCACAGTGCAGGCAGTCGAAGCGGTAGATGGCCGGATTGCCGCCGGGCGTATAGGCGTCGACGAGGCGTTGCCAGGTGATAGCCGGCCAGGCGAAATCGGCGAAGCGCTGCGCCAGGCCCTCGGCTCCCAGTTGCCCGATTTCCTCACGCCCCGCGTCGCCGCGAAAGGCGCAGGCATCCTCGCAGCAAACCAGCCAGCGCTCCTGCTGCCAGGAGGTGTAGCCGGGCGTGCGCTCGCAGACTTCGGTGACGATATCCGCGGCGACGCCGGCGTCGAGCAGCGGATAGTCGTCGGAAAAGCTCGCTTCGTAGCGCGCGGCCGCGCTGCCGTCGGCTATGCACCAGCGGCAAAGGCTGCCGGGCGGCAACTCGTGGCGGGAATAGGGCGAACCGGTGTAGACGTAGCCACTAGCCTTGCCACAGCACTGGCAGGTGGTGGCGGAAGCCTCGATGCTGCCGCTGGCGAGCGGTTCGGGATGGTAGCGGAAGTGAGGAAGGGGAGGGTTCATGACGGCCGTACCCTGGAGACTGGCCGTCGAGTATGACGTGCCGGGCAGCCTAGCGGCTACCCGGCGGGCCTGTTCACTCGCTGGCTTCGCGGGCGCCCTGGGGGCTCTTCGGGCGCGGCGCGAAGCGCGCTGCCAGGCGCATGCTGGCGGTGACCAGGCGCTGGTAGAGCACTGGTGCCAGGCGCAGCATCACGTCGATCGCGTGGGCGTCGGTGCCGATCAGGATGCGCCGGCTGTCGCGCTGCACGCCGCGCAGGATGACCTGGGCGGCCTTCTCCGGGGTGGTCCGCAGCAACTGGTCGTTGAATTGCTCGCGAGCCTTGTCCGGAGCCTGGCCGGTGACCTTGGCCATGCTCTCGTTCATTCGCGCGGTCTTGGCGATGTTGGTCTTGATCCCGCCGGGATGCACGCAACTGGCGGAGACGCCGGAGTCCTCCATGTCCAGTTCCTGGCGCAACGACTCGGTGAAGCCGCGCACCGCGTACTTGGTGGCGTTGTAGGCGCTCATGCCGGGCTGGGCGAACAGCCCGAAGACGCTGGAGACATTGACCACGTGGCCGTTGCCGGAGGCCTTCAGGTGCGGAAGGAACGCCTTGGTGCCGTTCACCACGCCCCAGAAGTTGATGTTCATGATCCACTCGTATTCCGAGTAGTCGCTGCCTTCCACGGTACCTGCGTGGGCGACGCCCGCGTTGTTGAAAATCAGGTTCACCCGGCCATGTTCGCTGGCCGCCTTGTCGGCCCAGGCCTGCACCTGCTCGCGGTCGGCCACGTCGACGACCGCGGTGGAGACGCGTACCCCGCTGCTGGCGAGCAATTGGCGGGTTTCCTCGAGAGCTGCGGCATTGACGTCGGCCAGGGCCAGGTGACAACCCTGCCTGCCCAGCTCCACGGCCAGGGCGCGACCGATGCCCGAGCCTGCGCCGGTGATGGCGGCGACTTTGTTTTCGAACGACTTCATGCGGGTACCCCTTCGGCCTGTTGGCGGGCTTCGTTGCTCAGGGCGGCGAGCGGTGTCGTGGTGAGGTGGTAGGCGGAGGCGTCGAACTGCCGGGTCAGGGCACGGAAGCGCCAGGTGAATCCCGGCCACAGGGTGCAGTTGCGGCCGCTGACCGGATGCAGGTACCAGCTCTTGCAACCGCCCACGCTCCAGACGCTGCGGTCCAGCTTGCGCTGGAGGTATTCGTTGTAGCGTTCCTGCACCGGGGCCTTGACCTCGAGACTGAGCAGTTCGCGGCGCTTCATCAGCTTCAGCGCATCGAGGACGTAGGCGATCTGCGACTCGATCATGTAGACCATCGAGTTGTGGCCGAGGCCGGTGTTCGGTCCCATCAGGAAGAACAGGTTGGGGAAGCCGGCGGTGGTAGTGCCCTTGTAGGCTTCCGGGCCCTTGGTCCAGCTGTCCAGCAGGTCGCGGCCGTCGCGACCGAAGACCACTCCGCGGGGGATAGGGTCGTTGGCGGTGAAGCCGGTACCGAAGATGATCGCGTCGACCTCGCGTTCCCGGCCGTTGCCGTCGACGATTCCATTGGCGGTGACGGCGCGGATGCCTTCGGTGATCACCGTGGAGTTGGCGGCAGCCAGGGCAGGGTAGTAGTTGTGCGACATGAGGATGCGCTTGCAGCCGATGGTGTAGTCCGGCGTGACCTTGCGGCGCAGTTCCGGATCCTTGATCTGCTTGTGGATGTGGCGGATCGCCAGGCGCTGCACCAGCTTCATTACCTGCGGGGCGAAGGTGAAGCCCAGCACCCGCCCTTCGAGCAGGCTGTAGAGGCCGCCGCGCCAGAGCTTCTGCACCAGCGGGAAGCGCCGGAAGCGCCGGCGCTCGGTTTCGCTGATTGCCCGGTCGGGTTTGGGCAGGATCCATGGCGGAGTGCGCTGGTAGAGATCGAGCGCGGCCACCAGCGGCTGGATCTCCGGGACGAACTGGATCGCCGAGGCGCCGGTGCCGATCACCGCCACGCGCTTGCCCTTGAGGTCGTAGTCATGGTCCCACTGCTGGGAATGGAAGACCTTGCCCTGGAAGTTCTCCAGGCCATCGAGGCGTGGATAGGCCGGGGTGGACAGGCCGCCCATGCCGGAAACCACGGCGTTCGCGGTGTAATGGTTGCCCTGGGCGTCATGCAGGTGCCAGAGGCTTTGCCGCTCGTCCCAGGCCAGTTTGCCGATCTCGGTGTTCAGCAGGGTCTTTTCCTGCAAGCGGTATTTTTCCCAGCACTTCTCCAGATAGGCGCGGATTTCCGGCTGGCGGGCGAACATCCGCGTCCACTCCGGGTTCGCTTCGAAGGAGAAGGAATAGACGTGGGATTGCACGTCGCAGGCGCAACCAGGGTAGTTGTTGACTCTCCAGGTGCCGCCGACGCCGGCGTCCTTTTCGAAGATCAGGAAGTCGTCCTCGCCTTCCTGGCGGAGACGGATCGCCATCCCCAGCCCGGAGAAACCGGTGCCGATGATGGCGACCTTGCAGTGCCGGGCGGCGGCAGGGGTGGGTTGGGTACTCATGGCCAAGCTCCTGTTATGATTGTTTGCTGGCGTATACACTCGTCTACCTGCGAATGTAGACATCTGTATACTTCAGGGTCAAGCCAACCTTAGGTAGGGTCGGCGCGGCGCAACGGCCGAACTTGTGGCGCATGGAAACAACCAGGTGGAACATGAGCGATATGAACGAAACGAAGGACAGGGTTGCCGACGCTCCCGGCAAACGCGCCTTGCTGGAGGCGGCCTTGCGCCTGGGCAGCAGCAGCCGCAGCCTGGGGGCCATCGGCTTGCGCGAGCTGGCGCGCGAGGCGGGCCTGAATCCGAACACCTTCTATCGGCATTTCCGCGATATCGACGATCTTGGCCTGACCATGATCCGCGACATCTCTACCCAGCTGCGCCAGCCGCTGCGCCAGCTTCGCCGCGAGGCCGCGACTCGTGCGGCGCCCGGCGCCCGAGCGCAGACGACGCCGTTCGGGCTGGACCTGGAAAGGGGGCGGCGGGTCTGCCGGGAGACGGTGCGGCTGTTCTTCGACTTCGTGGAGAGCAATCCCGCCGCGTTCATCGTCGGCGTGCGCGAACTGCATGGGGCTTCGCCGGTGCTGCGTGGTGCCCTGCGTCAGATCATGGATGAGTTCGCCGAGGACATGTCGGAGGACATCATCGAATTCAGGTTGTTGCCGGCGGTGAGCGAGGCGACCATCCGCCGCCTCTCCAGCCTGATCGGCCGCCAGCTGTTTCAGTTGTCGCTGGACTATATCGGCCAGCCGGAGCGGCGTCGGGAAATCTGCGCCCTGGGTGAGGAACAGATACTGCTGTTGTTCACCGGCGCCGCGGTCCTGCAGATGATGGGCGTTTCGTTGGACGCCGAGGCGTCAGGCCAGCTTGAGCAGGCTCATGCCGGCCAGCAGCAGCAACAGGCCGAGCCAGCCGCGCCAGGCCAGGCGCTGGCCGAACAGCGCCCAGCCCATGGCGACGGTGGCGAGGATGCCGAAGCCGCCCCAGATCGCATAGGCGAGTGACAGCTCGATGTCCTTCACCGCCTGCGCCAGCGCGGTGAAGGCGGCCATCACGCAGAGGATCGAGGCGATCCCGAGGCTGCGCCTGCGGAAACCGTCGGAGTATTTCAACAGCAGGTTGGCGACGACCTCGAGGGCGATCGCCAGGCCGAGCCAGGCGAAGGGAATCCAGTTCAGGGTCAGCATGTGACGGCCTCCCCACGGGGCTGCGCCGGCGTGCCGCTGGCGTTGCGGGTGCCGGACTTGATCAGCAGGATGCCGGCGATCATCACGCCGAGGCCGACGGCCTTGTACAGGCCGATGCTTTCGCCCAGCCAGGCGACGCTGACCGCCGTGATCAGGACGATGCCAATGCCTTCCCAAAGGGCGTAGGCGACTCCGACGGGGACACGCTTGACCGCCAGGGCGAGGAAGAAATAGGACAGGCCGATCATCCCGTACATCAGCAGCATGCCTGCGACAGGGGCGTGGGTGGCGGCCAGTTTCATCGAGGTGGTGCCGATCACTTCGGCGCCGATAGCCAGTAACAGATAGATCCAGGAACGCATGTTGCCCTCCCATGGGCACCGCGGAATGGAGGCCGCGGCCAAAGATGACGAAGAGCGGTGGCGAGGGGCGGGAAAGACCCCGAAGCGCAGGGGCGGTCGCCACCGACAGCAGGTGTCGAGGGAGGGAGCTAGAGGTCGCCGGTCCAGTGACGCTCGCGGGAGACCAGGCGGGAAGTGGGGATAGGTAATGCCTTAGTGTTCAACATAATGAACATGATATTACCTCAGGGCATCGTAAAAAGCCAATCGATAGGAATTGACTAATTATTTCCTCCGTAAAATGGCGGATTCAGGAACGGTAGTCGAAACGGAGGCTTTTCCGTGTGCAATATCCTGTTCTTCTCTCGAATAAGAAACGCCAGGCGGGGCCTGGCGTCGGGGGCGGAGCGGCACTGGCGGAGGCGGGCTTCAATCGGCGAAGGCCAGTTTGTCCTTCCAGTATTTCTCCAGTTTCGCGGTGTCGTGGTCGCTGGGGTGGAAGCCCGGCCGGTAGTAGTCCAGGTAGGGCAGCAGCAGGCGGGTGAAGAAGCCCTTGCGCAGGCCGAACAGGGTGCCCAGGCCATGCTTCCAGGAGCGCCAGTTGAACAATTGGCCGTCCTTGCGTAGCAGGTCGAGCTGGAACCAGCCGATGACGCCGAAGAACATCAGGGTGGTCAGCATCATCACCAGAACCCGGGTGAAGTAGCCGCCGTAGACTTTCTGGTACACATCGTAGGCGACGTTCTTGTGTTCGTTCTCCTCGATGGCATGCCACATCCACAGCTTGTACATCTTCGGCGACTGCATCTGGATGGTCAGGTCTTCGCGCTTGAGCAGCTGCGCGGCCATGGTCGCGGTGAAATGCTCGAGGGCGCAGGTGATCGCCAACTGGTGTTTCCTGGTGGTGACCTTGCTGACGTTTTCCAGCAGGACCTTGATCCGCAGTTCGAGGCACTCCAGGTCGACCCCGTGCTCCTCGGCATATTCGTTGTAGGCGGCATGCTCCTTCGAGTGCATCGCCTCCTGGCCGATGAAGGCGCTGACGTCCTTCTTCAGTTGCGGATCCTCCAGGCGGTCGCGCACCGCGCGCACGCTATCGACGAAGAATTTTTCGCCGTAGGGGAAGAGCGAGGACAGGTTGTTCATGAACTGGGTCATGAAGGGTTGGCCGTCCCACCAGTACTTCGGGGTTTCGCTGAAGCTGAAATCCATCCGCCGCACGGGGAAATTGGCGCGAACCGGGGAGGCGGTGCCAGTGGCAGTCATGGCTAACTCCTTTTGTTGTTCTGGGGAGGGGAAACGCGCAGGTTTCCTCGGGTTCCCTATGGCGAGCTCGCTATAACACCTCTGAATGTGTCATTAGCTGATGTAATTATTGCAGGATTGTCCAACAGCGGGAGGTCATTCCTGGCCATTTCGAAGTCATTAATGGCCAGGTCGGCTCGACCAGACGGAAGATGGGGCGCAAGGAGCGAGCGCGGGGCGCCAGGGCGCCCCCCGGCGTATCAACGCTCGTCGAGAGCGAACGCGGTGAGACTGAAGGTGGAGATGCCGGCGTCCTGCAGGCGAGTGGAGCCGCCGAGTTCCGGCAGGTCGATGATCGCCGCGGCCTCGAAGACCCTGGCCCCGAGGCGTCGTACCAGGCTCGCGGCCGCCAGCAGGGTCCCGCCGGTGGCGATGAGGTCGTCGAAGATCAGTACGCTGTCGCCTTCGCAGAGGCTGTCGGCATGTACTTCGAGGAAGGCCTCGCCGTATTCGGTCTGGTAGCCCTCGGCGAGTACGTCGGCGGGTAGCTTGCCCTGCTTGCGGAACAGGACCAGCGGCTTGTTCAGCGCATAGGCCACCGCCGAGCCGATGAGGAAGCCGCGGGCATCCATGGCGCCGATGTGGCTGAAATCGGCCTCGATGTAGCGCTGGACGAAGCTGTCCACGGTCATGCGCAGCGCGCGTGGCGACTGGAACAGCGGGGTGATGTCGCGGAACACCACGCCGGGCTTGGGAAAGTCCGGCACGGCGCGGATCTGCGACTTGAGGGTGAACTCGTCGAAAATCATGGAAGATCCTGGGCTGGGCGTTTTTCGGGGCCCATCATACAACGGGCCCGCGCTGAGGCGGGCCCGTTGGCGGTTCGCAGGCGCTTCAGCCTTCCAGCTGGCCGCCGGCGAGGGCGCACAGCTCGATGGAGTCGAGGATGTGCACTTCCTTGCCTTCCGCGCTGATCAGGCCGTTCTGCTGGAAGCGGGTGAAGACCCGCGACACGGTTTCCACGGCCAGGCCGAGATAGTTGCCGATCTCGTTGCGCGACATGGCCAGGCGGAACTGCTGGGCGGAGAAGCCACGGGCACGGAAGCGCGCCGACAGGTTGACCAGGAAGGTGGCGATGCGCTCGTCGGCAGTCTTCTTCGACAGCAGCAGCATCATCTGCTGGTCATCGCGGATTTCCCGGCTCATCAGACGCATCAGTTGACGGCGCAGCTGCGGCAGCTGCTCGGACAGTTCGTCCAGGCGCTCGAAGGGAATCTCGCAGACCGAGGTGGTTTCCAGGGCCTGGGCGGATACCGGATAGGTCTCGGTATCCATCCCGGACAGGCCGACCAGCTCGCTGGGCAGGTGGAAGCCGGTGATCTGCTCTTCGCCGGCATCGGTGATGCTGAAGGTTTTCAGGGCGCCGGAGCGCACGGCAAAGACCGAGCCGAAAGGATCACCCTGGCGGAACAGGAATTCGCCTTTCTTCAGGGGACGACCGCGCTTGACGATCTCGTCCAGCGAATCCATGTCTTCCACGGTCAGCGACAGGGGGAGGCACAGCGGGGCCAGACTGCAATCCTTGCAGTGTGCTTGGGGCAGTGCGCGCACCTTGATGGTTTCGGCCATTGAGGGGTCCTTGCTAGGTTAAAGGCACAACAGGAGTAAGGGTAACGCAGCCGCGATGCGGGTGCCAGCCATAGGTCTGGCAACGACCATTTCTGACAGGCCGATGGCGTTTCCAATCAGTGACTTGCGTCAAACAACTGCGACTACCTGTCGCACCCTGTCAAGGGGCGACGAAAAGGGGGCTCAAGTTCGCGACGCGTGGGCCGATCCAATGGAAGAATTCCATTTTTCCCGGAGTGACTGGAATGTTGACCCTCAGTGGCTGGATCACCACCCAGGTGCTGCCCTCATCGCGCGCCGCCGCGGACGCCAAGGCCGCGCGGACCGGCACCGCCGAGCAGGCGGAAGACCCGGCCGCCGGCACCGACGCCGCCGATCAGCATGTACAGCTTTCCCAGGCAGGGCGCGAGCTGGCCGCTACCATGGGGGTGCCGGTGGAGGAGGAGGACGAGGATATCCCGCAGGAGTTGCGGCCGATGGTGAAGATGATCCGCGAGTTGAAGAAGAAGATCGAAGAGAAGCTCAGGGAGCTGCAGGAGGCCATGAGGTCGTCCGATCCGGGGGCGAAGGAGGCTCGCGTGCCTGAGTTGCAGAAGGAGCTGCAACAACTCAACTCCGCCCTGCAGACGGCGACGGCAGCGATGGCATCGGCCATCAAGGAGATGGGCATCAGCGACCCGGCGCTGATCATGAAGGTCATGGGCAGCCGGTAGAAGGGGCGGGGATTCACCGCCCTGTCGTGCGGGCAGGGCGGTGCGCTTTCAGATCACCCGGGAGAAGCGCTGCCGGTTGAGGCTGGGCAGGTAGCGGTCGAACAGCATGCAGATCGAACGCACCAGCAGACGTCCGGAAGACGTGATGTCGATGCCCTTGGCGTCCAGGCGGATCAGGCCGTCGGCGGCGAAGCGTTCGAGATCGGGCCACAGCTCGGCGAAGTAACTGCGGAAGTCGATGCCGAACTCTGTCTCGATATCCTCGAAGGCCAGTTCGAAGTGGCAGATCAGTTGCTGGATCACCGCGCGCCGCACCCGGTCGTCGCTGTTGCAGTGCAGGCCGCGACGGATCGCCAACTGGCCGTTGTCGAGGCTGGTCTGGTAGTCGTTGATGTCGCTGCTGTTCTGGCTGTAGAGGTCGCCGATCTGGCTGATCGCCGAGACCCCGAGACCTACCAGGTCACAGTGCCCGTGCGTGGTGTAGCCCTGGAAATTGCGTTGCAGGGTGCCGTCTTCCTGGGCGCTGGCCAGCTCGTCGTCGGGCAGGGCGAAGTGATCCATGCCGATATAGCGGTAGCCCGCCGCGGCGAGTTGCTCGGTGGTGCGCTGGAGCATTTCCAGCTTCTGGCCCGGGCTCGGCAGGTCGTCGGCGTTGATCCGCCGCTGCGGCATGAAACGCTCGGGCAGGTGGGCGTAGTTGAACACCGAGAGGCGATCCGGCTGTAGCGCGATCACTTCGTCGACCGTGCGGGCGAAGCTGTCCGGCGTCTGTTTCGGCAGTCCGTAGATCAGGTCGAGGTTGATCGAGCGGTACTGCAGGGTGCGCGCGGCCTCGACGATGGTACGGGTCTCCTCCGGGGTCTGCATGCGGTTGACCGCCTTCTGCACCTCCATGTCGAAGTCCTGTACGCCGAGGCTGACGCGGTTGAAACCGAGTTCGCGGAGCAGGCCCATGGTCGACCAGTCGGCCTCGCGCGGGTCGATCTCGATGCCGTAGTCGCCCGAATCGTCGTCCAGCAGGTTGAGGTGGGTGCGCAATTGCGACATGAGTTCGCGCAACTGGCCGGGACTGAGGAAGGTCGGGGTTCCGCCACCGAAGTGCAGTTGCTCGACCACCTGCTCGCGGGAGAGGTGGCGGCTGACGATCTCGATCTCGCGGACCAGGCGCGCAAGGTACGGCGCGCTGCGCCCGCGATCCTTGGTGATCACCTTGTTGCAGGCGCAGTAGTAGCAGATGTTGGCGCAGAACGGGATGTGCACGTAGAGCGACAGGGGGTGTCCGGCCTTCCGGCTGTCGCGCAGGGCGTGCAACTGGTCGAACGGGCCGATGCCTTCGTGGAACTGCACGGCGGTCGGATAGGAGGTGTAACGCGGGCCGGAAAGGTCGTAGCGCCGAATCAGGTCAGCGTCCCAGCGAATGGTGTCGAGCATGCCAGAGATCCCCAGTTGGCGAGCTTTAGTCGGGAAGTCTAGGGATTGCGCCGGGAAGGCCTGTTGATTTGTATCAAGCGGGTGAATGTATACAGGATGTGTCACCCGATGTTGGGACGGGCGTCCGTCAATGCCCCATCAGCCAGGCCTGGTGCGGTCCTGGGAGGGTCCAGAGGCCGAAAAGGATGACCATCAGGCCGCCCACGATGCGTACGCCGCGACGGCGCAGCAGGGCGGTCACCCGTTCGGCGGCCATGCCGGTGGCCAGCAGTACCGGCCAGGTGCCGAGGCCGAACGCCAGCATCAGCAGCGCGCTGTCCAGTGCCGATCCCTGGCTGGTGGCCCAGAGCAGGGTGCTGTAGACCAGCCCGCAGGGCAGCCAGCCCCAGATCGCACCGAGCAGCAGGGCCCGTGGCAGGCTGGAGACCGGCAGCAGGCGCCGGGCGAAGGGTTCCAGGTGGCGCCAGAGGCCGCGACCGAGCGCCTCGACGCGGGTCAGGCCGCTCCACCAGCCGGCCAGGTAGAGTCCCATGGCGATCAGCAGCAGCCCGGCGACCACCCGCAGCGCGCCGGCCAACGGGGTGCGCGCCACCGCCCAGCCGGCCAGGCCGAGCAGCAGGCCGGCGCAGGCGTAGCTGAGGATGCGGCCGAGGTTGTAGGCCAGCAGCAGGCGCAGACGACGGCCGCGCTGTTCGGCGGGAATGGCCAGGGTCAGGGCGCCCATCAGGCCGCCGCACATGCCCAGGCAGTGGCCTCCCCCGAGCAGGCCGAGGATCAGCGCGGAAACCAGCAGCGGCGCCAGTTCAGCCACGCGGTCGGTCCTCCGGTTTCGACGGCTTCTCCGCTTCGTCGACGCCGGCCTGGTGCTTCGGGTCTTCGTCGTCGAAGAGAATGCTGTGGGCGGGGCCGTCGAGATCGTCGTACTGGCCGCTGTCCACCGCCCAGAAGAACACGTAGATGGCGATGGCGACGATGACGATCGCGACGGGGATCAGGATGTAGAGCGCGGCCATACGGACCTCGGCGAAGGGATTCGGGTCAGCCGCAGGGCGTTGACCACCACCAGCAGCGAACTGACCGACATGCCGATCGCCGCCCAGCCCGGGGTGATCCAGCCGAGCGCGGCGAAGGGCAGGACCAGGCCATTGTACAGGCTGGCCCAGGCCAGGTTCTCGATGATGATATGGCGGGTGCGGCGCGCCAGCCGGAAAGCCTGCACCAGGCTGTCCAGGCGGTTGGACAGGAGCACCGCGTCGGCGCTGGTCTTGGCCAGGTCGGTGGCGCTGCCCATGGCGACGCTGATGTCGGCACCGGCGAGCACCGGTACGTCGTTGACTCCGTCGCCGAGCATCAGCACCCGGCGGCCCTCGCCGTGCAGGCGTTCGAGCATGGCCAGCTTGTCGTCCGGGGTCAGGCCGCCGCGGGCTTCGTCGATGCCCAGTTCGGCAGCGACGCTGGCGACCATCGGCGAGGCGTCACCGGATAGCAGGAGGGTGCGCCAGCCGCGCGCCTTGCAGGCGGCGAGCAGGGCGGGGGCGTCGCTGCGCAGGCGGTCGTCGAGACCGAACCAGGCCAGCGGTCCCTGCTCGTCGCCGAGCAGCAGCCACTGTCCGGAGTCGCCGGGCATCGCGGGCGTGGCGCTGCCGCCCAGGTTGCTGACGAAGGCGGCCTGGCCGATGCGCAGGCGGCGGCCTTCCACCAGGCCTTCGAGGCCCAGTCCCGGATGGCTTGCGACGCTGTCGGCGGCCTCCGGCGCACGGCCGAAGGCGCGGGCGATGGGGTGTTCGGAACGGTTCTCGAGGGCGGCGGCGAGGGCCAGGCAGCGATCCGCGTCGAGATCGCGCAGGGGTAGCACCTGCTTGAGCGTCAGGCGGCCTTCGGTGAGGGTGCCGGTCTTGTCGAAGATTACCGTGTCGATGTGGTTCAGCCCTTCCAGCACGTGCCCGCGCGTGATCAGCAGGCCGAGCTTGTGCAGGCTGCCGGTGGCCGCGGTGAGCGCGGTGGGCGTGGCCAGCGACAGGGCGCAGGGGCAGGTGGCGACCAGCAGCGACAGCACCACCCAGAAGGCGCGCTGGTGGTCGACCTGCCACCACAGCGCGCCGACCGCTGCGGCGACCAGCAGGACGATGAGCAGGAACCACTGCGCCACCTTGTCGGCCAGTTCCGCCAGGCGCGGCTTGTCCGCCTGGGCGCGTTCCAGCAGGCGGACGATGGCCGACAGGCGGCTGTCGTCGCCAAGGGCGCCGACCTCGACGGTCAGCGGCCCCTCGACGTTCAGGGTACCGCCGGTGACGGTGTCGCCGGCCTGGCGTGGATGGGGCAGGTACTCGCCGGTGAGCAGCGACTCGTCGACGCTGGACTGGCCGTCGAGGATCACTCCGTCGGCCGGCAGCACGGCGCCTGGCGGTACCAGCACGCGGTCGCCGACGCGCAGTTCGCTGAGCAGGATGCGCTCGCCCTGGTTGGCGGCGTCCAGGCGCAGGCAGGACGCCGGCAGCAGGTTGACCAGTTGCGCGGTGGAGGCGGCGGTGCGCTCCCGCGCGCGGCGTTCGAGGTAGCGGCCGGCGAGGAGGAACAGGGCGAACATGCCGACCGCGTCGAAATACAGCTCGCCCTGGCCGGTGATCGTCGACCAGATGCCGGCGACGTAGGCGCCGCCGATCGCCAGCGACACCGAGACGTCCATGGTCAGGTGGCGGGTGCGCAGGTCGCGCAGGGCGCCACGGAAGAACTGGCCGCAGCAGTAGAAGACGATCGGCGTGGTGAGGATCAGGCTGACCCAGCGCAGGATGCGGTCCATGCCGGCGGAAAGGTCGAGGTTGAATTCCGGCCAGGTCGCCATCACCGCCATCATCACCTGGATCCACAGCAGCCCGGCGACACCGAGCTGGCGCAGGGCGCGGCGGTTCTCCATGGCCAGGCGCTCGGTGGCGTGGTCGGGTTGGTAGGGATGGCCGGCATAGCCGATCTGGCGCAGTTCGCCGAGCAACTGGCTGAGCGGCAACTGGCTGTCCTGCCAGCGCACGTGCAGGCGATGGTTGGACAGGTTGAGCCGCGCCTCGGCCACGCCAGGCAACTGGCGCAGGTGCTTCTCGATCAGCCAGCCGCAGGCGGCGCAACTGATGCCTTCGATCATCAGGCTGGTTTCCGCCAGCTCGCCCTCATGGCGGACGAAGCCGCCCTGTACGTCCGGGCGGTCGTAGAGCTGCAACTCTTCGCTGAGCGCCTTGGGCAAGGCTTCGGGGTTGGCGGCGTTTTCGCTGCGGTGCCGGTAGTAGCTTTCCAGGCCGCCGGCGACGATGGCCTCGGCCACCGCCTGGCAGCCCGGACAGCACATGGCCCGCGTCTCGCCGAGCACGCGGGCCTCGAAGCGGCTACCGGCGGGGACCGGCAAGCCGCAGTGGTAGCAGGGCAGGGGGGCGCTCATGGGCGCTTCGCTTCTGCTCCCTGGAGCGGTTCGTCACCCAGCTCCATGACCACGGTCGGCGATACCACCTCTTCCTCGAACAGGCGCCACTGGCCGCTGCCTTCCTGGCCGAGCAGTTCGACGAAGCGACGGCCCTCGACGGCGTCGGTCAGTTGCCCGACGTAGCGCTCGCGGTCGGAGTTGCTGCGCAGCAGCTCCACGCGGCGGTCCTTCTCCGGCTGGGTCGGCGAGATCAGGTTGAGGGTGAGCTGATCCGGACGGCTGTTGCCGGTCAGGCGCACTTCGACTTCGCCGGTCAGGTCGTCGACCTTGACCTTGGCGTGGACTTGCAGGCGTACGGCCAGGTTCTCGCGTTCCAGGGAGCGGTTGATGCCCTTGCCGGCCTCGTAGTAGTTGTCGGTGACCAGGGTGTCCTGGTTGCGCACCGCGATGGTGACCAGGCTCAGCCCGAGCACCACCGAGGTCGCCAGGAGGGCCACGATGAACCAGGCCCAGAAGTGTTTGTACCAGGGTTGAGGGTGGGTCTCGGACTGCATGCTCAAGTTACTCAACGGGTGCGTGGGCCAATGAAGCGACTCTTCGCTTCTTTATGGATGCTCGGGTCGTCGGCCGACTCGATGGTGAAGACGATCTCGTTGGTGGTCGAAGGCAGCTTCTCCGGCTCGATGGACAGTTCCATCGGCAGGTTGAGGATGTCGCCCGCCGCCACCTTCAGCTCGCGCCGGCCTTCCAGGGTCAGGCCTTCGAGGCCCTTGGCGCCGAGGATGTAGGTGTGGTCCTGCTGATCCTTGTTCATGATCTTCAGGCTGTACACGTTCTCGATGCGGCCGAGTTCGTTCTCGCGGTAGAGCACGCGGTCCTTGCTGACGTCGAAGCCGACCAGCGGGCGCAGGACCACCGCGGTGATCAGGGCGGAAATCATCAGCACCAGGGCGATGGCGTAGCCGATCAGGCGCGGCCGGGCCAGGTGGGTCTTCTGGCCGTTGAGGTTGTGCTCGGTGGTGTAGCTGATCAGCCCTTTCGGGTAGTTCATCTTCTCCATGATGCTGTCGCAGGCGTCGATGCACGCGGCGCAGCCGATGCACTCGATCTGCAGGCCGTCGCGGATGTCGATGCCGGTCGGGCAGACCTGCACGCACATCGTGCAGTCGATGCAGTCGCCCAGGCCCTGGGCCTTGTAGTCGAGGGACTTCTTGCGCGGGCCGCGCTTCTCGCCGCGACGCGGATCGTAGGAGACGATCAGGGTGTCCTTGTCGAACATCACGCTCTGGAAGCGCGCGTAGGGGCACATGTAGATGCACACCTGCTCGCGCAGCCAGCCGGCGTTGCCGTAGGTGGCCAGGGTGAAGAAGCCGACCCAGAAGTAGGCCCAGCCGTCGGCCTGGCCGGTGAGCAGCTCGGGAATCAGCTCGCGGATCGGCGAGAAGTAGCCGACGAAGGTCAGGCCGGTGACCAGGCCGATCAGCAGCCACAGGCTGTGCTTGGCGGTCTTGCGCAGCAGCTTGTTGCCGCTCATCGGAGCCTTGTCCAGCTTGATGCGCTGGTTGCGGTCGCCTTCGGTGACCTTCTCGCACCACATGTAGATCCAGGTCCACACGCTCTGCGGGCAGGTATAGCCACACCAGACGCGACCGGCGAACACGGTGATGAAGAACAGGCCGAAGGCGCAGACGATCAGCAGCCAGGAAAGCAGCATGAAGTCCTGCGGCCAGAAGGTGGCGCCGAAGATGTAGAACTTGCGCTCGGGTAGGTCCCACCAGACGGCCTGGCGGCCGCTCCAGTTGAGCCAGACGGTACCGAAGTAGAGGAGGAAGAGCGCCGCACCGCCCACCATGCGCAGTCGGCGGAAGATACCGGTGAAGGCCCGGGTGTAGATCTTCTCGCGCTTGGCGTAGAGATCGTTGTTATTGGTGTCGCCCTTGGCAGGCGGGGTGACGTCTTGAACGGGAATCTGTTTGCTCATCAGTGCGTACCACGGCAGTGGGGGGCGCCCGGCCGGTACATGCCGACAGGGTCAGAAAATAGTTGCACGCCTACTGATTATACGCCTGATCTATCAGGCTTTTTGCGGTAACTGTGCGACTTTTGGTCGCGTATTGTCCCATTCGCGCTTTTCTTTTGCACAAAATAAAACGGCGCCGGGGTTGCCGGCGCCGTCTGGGTCGTGGGGGAGGGAGCGCTTATTCGGCGCTCTTCTCGCCGTGCGACAGGCTGTATACGTAGGCGGCCAGCAGGTGCACCTTGTCGTTGCCCAGGTGTTCCTGTTGCGCCGGCATCACACCCTGGCGACCGTAGCGGATGGTCTGCTGCAGTTGCGCGAAGCTGGAGCCGTAGATGAACGCGCCGGGGTGGGTCAGATCGGGAGCGCCCATCGCCGGGGTGCCCTTGCCTTCCGGACCGTGGCAGGCGACGCAGGTAGTAGCGAAGACCTGCTTGCCGGCCTCGATGTCCGCCTTGGCGCCTTCCGGCAGCTTGCGGCCATCCATCTGGGTGAGGACGAAAGCGGCGACGTTCTTCACGCCTTCCTCGCCGATCACTTCACCCCAGGCCGGCATGGCGGCGTGGCGGCCAGCCATGATGGTGGTCTTGATGGTTTCCGGCTCGCCGCCCCAGCGCCAGTCGGCGTCGGTCAGGTTGGGGAAGCCGTAGGCGCCCTTGGCGTCGGAGCCGTGGCAGATCGAGCAGTTGGAGGCGAACAGGCGACCGCCCATTTTCACCGCCTGCGGATCCTTGGCGACTTCCTCGATGGGCATCGCGGCGAACTTGGCGAAGATCGGGCCGTATTTCTCGTCGGCCTTGGCCATTTCCTTTTCCCACTGGTGGACGCCGGTCCAGCCTTTTTCCTTGTCGGCGAATTCGTCGGCGGACTGGTAGCCCGGCATCAGGCCTTTCCAGGTGCCCAGGCCCGGGTACAGGGCCAGGTACCCCACGGCGAACACCAGGGTGCCGACGAACAGCATGAACCACCACTTCGGCAGCGGGTTGTCGTACTCCTCGATGCCGTCGTAGGAGTGGCCCACGGTCTCGTCGGTGGTGCTGCTGCGCTGGCCCTTGCGGGTGGCGAAGATCAGCCAGGTCAGCGCCAGCAGGGTGCCGAGGGTGAGAGCTGTAATGTACAGACTCCAGAAGGTCGTCATTCTTTGTTACTCCTAGAAGCTTGCTCGACGTGCTTTTTGGCTTCGGGATCGTCTGCGAAGGGCAGCATCGTCGCTTCGTCGAAGCTCTTCTTGCGCTTGCCGCTGTAGGCCCAGATCACCAGGCCGATGAAGGCGACCATGATCACCACGGTGCCCAGTCCACGCAGAGTCCCGATATCCATCACACTCACCGTTTGCTCTTGATAGAGGTTCCCAGGCCTTGAAGGAACGCCACCAGGGCGTCCATCTCGGTTTTGCCCTTCACGGCTTCACGTGCACCGGCGATGTCCTCGTCGGTGTAAGGCACGCCCAGCTTGCGCAGGACTTCCATCTTGGTGGCGGTGTCCTTGCCATCAAGCTTGTTCTCTACCAGCCACGGGTAGGCAGGCATCTTCGACTCGGGCACCACGTTGCGCGGGTTGTACAGGTGCGCGCGGTGCCAGTCGTCGGAGTAACGGCCGCCGACGCGGGCCAGGTCCGGGCCGGTACGCTTGGAACCCCACAGGAACGGGTGGTCCCAGACGCTTTCACCGGCGACCGAGTAATGGCCGTAGCGTTCGGTCTCGGCACGGAACGGACGGACCATCTGCGAGTGGCAGCCGACGCAGCCTTCGCGGATGTAGATGTCGCGACCTTCCAGTTCCAGGGCGGTACGCGGCTTCATGCCTTCGACCGGGGTATTGGTCACGTCCTGGAAGAACAGCGGAACGATCTGGGTCAGGCCGCCGATGCTGACGGCGATCACCATGAAGATGGCCAGCAGGCCGACGTTCTTCTCGAGTATTTCGTGGTTCTTCATTTACGTCGGGCTCCTCAGGCGATCTGCGCGGCGGCTTCGTATTCGGCCGGCTTGGCAGCACGCACGGTGCGCCAGGTGTTGTAGGCCATCAGCAGCATGCCGGTGAGGAAGAAACCACCGCCGATCATGCGCACGATGAAGCCCGGGTGGCTTGCGACCAGTGCTTCAACGAAGGAGTAGGTCAGGGTGCCGTCCTCGTTGACCGCGCGCCACATCAGGCCCTGGGTGATGCCGTTGACCCACATCGAGGCGATGTACAGCACGGTGCCGATGGTGGCCAGCCAGAAGTGCGCGTTGATCAGGCCGATGCTGTGCATCTGCGGACGGCCGAAGACTTTCGGGATCAGGTGGTAGAGCGAGCCGATGGAGATCATCGCCACCCAGCCGAGGGCGCCGGCGTGCACGTGGCCGATGGTCCAGTCGGTGTAGTGGGAGAGGGCGTTGACGGTCTTGATCGCCATCATCGGGCCTTCGAAGGTGGACATGCCGTAGAACGCCAGGGACACCACCAGGAAGCGCAGGATCGGGTCGTCGCGCAGCTTATGCCAGGCCCCGGAGAGGGTCATCATGCCGTTGATCATGCCGCCCCAGCTCGGCGCCAGGAGGATCAGCGACATCACCATGCCCAGCGACTGCGCCCAGTCCGGCAGCGCGGTGTAGTGCAGGTGGTGCGGGCCGGCCCAGATGTACAGGGAGATCAGCGCCCAGAAGTGGACGATGGACAGGCGGTAGGAATAGACCGGACGCTCGGCCTGCTTGGGCACGAAGTAGTACATCATGCCGAGGAAGCCGGTGGTCAGGAAGAAGCCCACGGCGTTGTGCCCGTACCACCACTGGACCATCGCATCGGTGGCGCCGGAGTAGGCGGAGTAGGACTTGAACCAGCTCACCGGCAGCGACATGTGGTTGACGATGTGCAGCATCGCCGTCACCAGGATGAAGGCACCGTAGAACCAGTTGCCCACATAGATGTGCTTGACCTTGCGCTTGACGATGGTGCCGAAGAACACGATCGCGTAGGTGATCCAGACGATCGCCAGGAGGATGGCCAGCGGCCATTCCAGTTCGGCGTATTCCTTGGAGGTGGTGAAACCCTGCGGCAGGGTCAGCACGGCGCCCACGATCACGGCCTGCCAACCCCAGAAGGTGAAGGCCGCCAGCGTGTCTGAAATCAGTCGGGCTTGCGAGGTACGTTGCACCACGTAGTACGAGGTGGCGAAGAGGGCGCACCCACCGAAGGCGAAGATCACCGCGTTGGTGTGCAGCGGGCGAAGGCGGCCGAAGCTCGTCCACGGCAGGTCGAAGTTCAATTCGGGCCATACCAGTTGGGCGGCGATCAGGACACCGAGACCCATTCCAATGACCCCCCAGACCACCGTCATAACGGCGAACTGGCGGACCACCTTATAGTTATAAGCAGTCTGACTGATTGCTGTGCTCATGCTAGGGGTTCCACGGTTAATGGACTTTTTTAGGGACAAAAAATCGGCGGCAAGTATGGAGAAAGCGGGTGGGCATTGCAACGCGCCAGGCCAGGGGCGACGCCAGTTTGATGCCTGCTTCAGAGCGCTTTCCAAGGCGGCCGTATGGCTTTCTGGCGCTATCCGGACGAGTGGGTTCGGCCGGTGAAGTTAGGTGTCCCGTCGCTCTGCCGGAGAGGGACGAATGCAGAGCAGCTTAGACGCGATTGAAAAGGAAGGGTAGGAAAGGCGTCCGCTGGTGCGACACTTCGTCGCGCCGCCTGGGACTAAGGTCTGAGACCGGGGGAAGGACCCGCGCCCGGGAGGGCGCGGGTGGGGGGAGGGGTCAGTTGCTGCCCTGGTTGTGCGACAGGTTGTAGATGTAGGCGGCCAGGATGTGCACCTTTTCCTTGCCCAGGTAGGGCTCCTGGGCCGGCATCTGGCCCTGGCGGCCATGGCGGATGGTTTGTTGGAGCTGGGCGTAGCTGGAGCCGTAGATGAACGCGCCGGGGTTGGTCAGGTTCGGCGCGCCGACCAGGGCGGTACCCTTGCCTTCCGGGCCGTGGCAGGCGACGCAGTTGACCGAGAAGATCTGCTTGCCGGCCTCGACGTCGGCCTTGGTGCCTTCCGGCAGCTTCAGCCCGGCGAGTTCGGTGCGGACGTAGGCGGCGACGTTCTTCACCCCGTCTTCGCCGAGGATGTCGCCCCAGGCCGCCATGATCGCGTGGCGACCGCCGAGGATGGTGGTCTCGATGCTCTGCGGGTCACCGCCCCAGCGCCACTCGTTGTCGGCCAGGTTGGGGAAGCCGAGGGCGCCCTTGGCGTCGGAACCGTGGCAGATCGAGCAGTAGGTGGCGAACATGCGGCTGCCCATCTTCATGGCGTGCTCGTCCTTGGCCACTTCCTCGATGGGCATGGCGGCGTACTTGGCGAAGATCGGCCCGTACTTCTCCTGGGCGATGTTCATCTCGCGTTCCCACTGCTTGTCCTGGGTCCAGCCGCCCTCGTAGCCCGGCAGCACGCCTTTCCAGTTACCCAGGCCCGGGTACAGGACCAGGTAGCCGACGGAGAAGACGATGGTGCCGATGTACAGCATGAACCACCACTTCGGCAGCGGGTTGTCGTACTCCTCGATGCCGTCGTAGGAGTGGCCCACGGTCTCGTCGGTGGTGCTGCTGCGCTGGCCCTTGCGGGTGGCGAAGATCAGCCAGGTCAGCGCCAGCAGGGTGCCGAGGGTGAGAGCTGTAATGTACAGACTCCAGAAGGTCGTCATTCTTTGTTACTCCTAGAAGCTTGCTCGACGTGCTTTTTGGCTTCGGGATCGTCTGCGAAGGGCAGCATCGTCGCTTCGTCGAAGCTCTTCTTGCGTTTGCCGCTGTAGGCCCAGATCACCAGACCGATGAAGGCGACCATGATCAGCAGCGTGCCGAGTCCTCGCAGCGTCCCGATATCCATTGCCGTCACCGTTTGTTCTTGATCGAGGTGCCGAGCACCTGCAGGTAGGCGACCACGGCGTCCATCTCGGTCTTGCCTTTCAGCGAGTCCTTGGCGCCCTTGATGTCTTCGTCGGTATAGGGCACGCCGAGGGTGCGCATCACTTCGAGCTTCTTCTCGATGTCCTTGCCGTCGAGCTTGTTCTCCACCAGCCACGGGTAGGCCGGCATCTTCGACTCGGGCACCACGTTGCGCGGGTTGAACAGGTGTGCGCGGTGCCAGTCGTCGGAGTAGCGGCTACCGACGCGGGCCAGGTCCGGACCGGTACGCTTGGAACCCCACAGGAAGGGGTGGTCCCAGACGCTCTCGCCGGCCACCGAGTAGTGGCCGTAGCGTTCGGTTTCGGCGCGGAACGGACGGATCATCTGCGAGTGGCAGCCGACGCAGCCTTCGCGGATATAGATGTCGCGGCCTTCCAGTTGCAGCGCGGTATAGGGCTTCATGCCTTCGACCGGGGTGTTGGTCACGTCCTGGAAGAACAGCGGCACGATCTGGGTCAGGCCGCCGATGCTCACGGCCACGGCCATGCATAGCGCCAGCAGGCCGACGTTCTTCTCGAGTATTTCGTGTTTCATGCTCGGCTCCTCAGGCGATCTGTGCGGCGGCTTCGTATTCGGCCGGCTTGGCGGCACTGACGGTGCGCCAGGTGTTGTAGGCCATCAGGAACATGCCGAGCAGGAAGATGAAACCGCCGAGCATGCGCACGATGAAGCCGGGGTGGCCGGCGGCCAGCGCTTCGACGAAGGAGTAGGTCAGGGTGCCGTCCTCGTTGACCGCGCGCCACATCAGGCCCTGGGTGATGCCGTTGACCCACATCGAGGCGATGTAAAGCACGGTACCGATGGTGGCCAGCCAGAAGTGCGCGTTGATCAGGCCCAGGCTGTACATCTTCTCGCGGCCGAAGACCTTCGGGATCAGGTGGTAGAGCGAGCCGATGGAAACCATCGCGACCCAGCCGAGGGCGCCGGCGTGTACGTGGCCGATGGTCCAGTCGGTGTAGTGGGAGAGGGCGTTGACGGTCTTGATCGCCATCATCGGGCCTTCGAAGGTGGACATGCCGTAGAACGCCAGGGACACCACCAGGAAGCGCAGGATCGGGTCGTCGCGCAGCTTATGCCAGGCCCCGGAGAGGGTCATCATGCCGTTGATCATGCCGCCCCAGCTCGGCGCCAGGAGGATCAGCGACATCACCATGCCCAGCGACTGCGCCCAGTCCGGCAGCGCGGTGTAGTGCAGGTGGTGCGGGCCGGCCCAGATGTACAGGGAGATCAGCGCCCAGAAGTGGACGATGGACAGGCGGTAGGAATAGACCGGACGCTCGGCCTGCTTGGGCACGAAGTAGTACATCATGCCGAGGAAGCCGGCGGTGAGGAAGAAGCCCACGGCGTTGTGCCCGTACCACCACTGGACCATGGCGTCGGTGGCGCCGGCGTACAGCGAGTAGGACTTGGTGAAGGTCACCGGCAGCTCGAGGTTGTTCACCACGTGGAGCATGGCGACGGTGAGGATGAACCCGCCGAAGAACCAGTTGCCCACATAGATGTGCTTGACCTTGCGCTTGACCAGGGTGCCGAAGAACACCACCGCGTAGGCGACCCAGACCACCGTGATCAGGATGTCGATCGGCCATTCCAGCTCGGCGTACTCCTTGGACGAGGTGTAGCCCAGCGGCAGGCTGATGGCGGCCAGCAGGATCACCAGTTGCCAGCCCCAGAAGGTGAAGGAGGCGAGGGTGTCGGAGAACAGTCGCACCTGGCAGGTGCGCTGCACCGCGTAGTAGCTGGTGGCGAACAGTGCGCAACCGCCGAAGGCGAAGATCACCGCGTTGGTGTGCAGCGGGCGCAGGCGGCCGAAGCTCGTCCACGGCAAGCCGAAGTTCAGGTCGGGCCATACCAGCTGGGCGGCGATCAGGACACCGACGGTCATGCCGACGATGCCCCAGACCACGGTCATGATGGCGAATTGGCGGACCACCTTGTAGTTATAGGCGGACTCTGGGTTAGTGGTGCTCATGCTATGGGCTTCCATCCACGGTTATACGCTATGGCTTTTTCCGGCAGTTGGGATGCCGGGCGTCCCCCCATTGGGGCTGGTCTAATTGGCGTAATTAGCGAGAGGAAGCATGGATAATGGGGCGTTATGAAATATTGATCGGGATCAATTGGCTTCCCGACCCCCACTGCATACGAGGTGTGGCAAGTTGTCGCTGAAATGGAACCGCCCGGCCGGCTCGCTGTCGGCCACCCTGATTCTCGCCCATGGCGCCGGGGCGCCGATGGACAGCCCGTTCATGGAGCGCATCGCCGAACTGCTCGCCGCCCAGGGCATCGCCGTCGCGCGCTTCGAGTTTCCCTACATGGCCCAGCGCCGCGAGGACGGCCGCAAGCGTCCGCCGAATCCGCAGGCGCAGTTGCTCGACTGCTGGCGGCGAGTCCATGCGCAGGTCCGCGAGACCCTGGACGGGCCCTTGGCCCTGGGCGGCAAGTCGATGGGCGGGCGCATGGCCAGCCTGCTGGCCGACGAGCTGGGCGCGGATGCCCTGGTCTGCCTCGGCTACCCGTTCTACGCCGCCGGCAAGCCGGAGAAGCCGCGGGTCGCGCACCTCGCCGGGCTGCGCACGCCGACCCTGATCGTCCAGGGCGAGCGCGACGCCCTGGGCAACCGCGAGGCGGTGGCGGGCTATGCGCTGGCGCCGACGATCCGCCTGCACTGGCTGGCCGCGGCGGACCACGACCTCAAGCCGCTGAAGGCCTCCGGCCTGACCCACGAGCAGCACCTGGCGGCAACGGCGCGGGAGGTGGCCGGCTTCCTTCGCGGGCTCCAGGGCCATTAACGGTTCCTTAAGGCATCCCCTCATAAGCTGCGGCGCAACCACCCTCGCATCGAGGCGTGGGCGACTGACTTCTCTGAGGGGGGAAGACATGAACATGCATGCCGACGGTGAGCAGATCACCGCTATCGATACCCGCGAACGCATCCTGCTGACGGGGGCCACCGGCTTTCTCGGCGGTTCGGTCGCCGCCCAACTGATCGCCGCCGGGCACGGCGCCAACCTGTCCTTCCTGGTCCGCGCCGAATCCCGCCAGCAGGGGCTCGAACGCCTGCGCGGCAACCTGCTGATGCATGGCGTCGACGAAGCCGACTGCCTGGCACTGCGGGCGGAGCAGATCCTCTGCGGCGATTTCCTCGACACCTCCTGGCTGGCCCGCGAGACGCCGCGCCTGATGCAGGTGGAGCGGGTGATCAATTGCGCCGCCGTGGCGTCGTTCTCGAAGAACCCGACCATCTGGCCGGTCAACGTCGACGGCACTTTCGCCTTCGCCGACGTGCTGAGCCGTTCGAAGCGACTGAAGCGTTTCCTCCACGTCGGTACCGCGATGTGCTGCGGACCGCAGCGAGAGTCGCCGATCAGCGAGTCCTGGGAATTCCCGGCGGCGGAGCAGCAACTGGTGGACTACACCGCGTCCAAGGCGGAAATCGAGCGGCGCATGCGCGAGGAACTGCCGGGCCTGCCCCTGGTGGTGGCGCGGCCATCCATCGTGGTGGGCCACCGTACCCTTGGCTGCCAGGCCTCCGGCAGCATCTTCTGGGTCTTCCGCATGGGCTTCGCCCTGGAAAGCTTCACCTGCGGCCTGGACGAGCAGATCGACGTGATTCCGGTCGACTACTGCGCCGAGGCGCTGATCGGCCTGGCGCTGAAGCCGTGCCTGGGGCACAGCCTCTATCATATCTCCGCCGGCCATCGCGCGGCCTGCACCTTCGGCGAGATCGACGAGGCCTTCGCCCGCGCCAACGGGGCGGCGCCGGTAGGCGAGCGCTACCGCAAGGTGGAGGTGGACGACCTCAAGGAACTGGCGAAGAGCTTCGAGTCGCGCATCGGCCCGGCCAATCCGCGTCTGGTCCTGCGCGCGTTGCGCTTGTACAGCGGCTTTGCCGACCTCAACTACCTGTTCGACAACAGCCGTCTGCTGGAGGAGGGGATCTCCGCGCCGCCGCGCTTCACCGACTACCTCGACGTCTGCGTGCAGTCGTCAAGCGCGGTAAGCATCCCGGCGCAGATGCAATGGGACTTCAAGTGACGGCAGGTGCGGGGAGCTTCCTCCCCGCGGCCTGATCTCAGCGGTTGAAGCGCTCGACCAGGGAATACTGGCTCTGCGCGGTGGTGGTCAGTTCCTCGCTCAGTTTCGCCGTGCGCAGCGCCTCGTCGGAGGTCTGCTCGGCCAGGGCGGCGATGGTGCTGATGTTGCGGTTGATTTCCTCGGCCACCGCGCTCTGTTCCTCCGCGGCGGCGGCGATCTGGGTGGTCATCTCGGTGATGTTGCTGACCGCCTCGCTGATGCCGACCAGCGCGCTGTCGGCTTCCAGCACCCGCTGGACCCCGGCTTCGGCCTGCTGCAGGCCGCTCTCCATGGTATGTACCGCATCGTTGGCGGTGTTCTGCAACTTGGCGATCAGATGGTGGATCTGCTCGGTGGAGGCCGCGGTGCGTTGCGCCAGCGAGCGCACTTCGTCGGCCACCACGGCGAAGCCGCGTCCCTGGTCGCCGGCCCGCGCCGCCTCGATGGCGGCGTTGAGAGCGAGCAGGTTGGTCTGGTCGGCGATGCCCTTGATCACATCGACCACGCCGCCGATCTCGTTGCTGTCCTGGGCCAGGCGACTCACCGCGGCCCCGGTCTCGCCCACCGACTCCGACAGGCGCTGGATGGCGTTGCGCGTCTCCGCGGCGATGTCGCGGCCGCGCGAGGTCAGTTCGTTGGCCTTCTGTGTCGCGTCGGCGGTCAACTGGACATTGTTCGCCACTTCCTGGGTGGTGGCGGCCATCTCGTTGACCGCGGTGGCCACCTGTTCGGTCTCTGCGCGCTGCTGTTCCAGACCGGCGGAGCTGTGGTGGGCCAGGGTGTCGGCCTGGCGCGCCTGTTCGGTGAGGTATTCGGCGGTGTCCTGCAGGCGCGTCAGGCAGGTCTTCAGGCGCGCGTCCTGGCTGAGGATGGCCATTTCCAGGCGCGCCTGGTCGCCGCGGCTGTCGGTGTACATCTGCGCGATCAGCGGGTCGGAGGTGGTCTGTTCGGCGAGCCGCATCAGGCGCTTCAGCCCGCGCTTCTGCCAGCGCAGTCCGGCCAGGCCGAGCGGAACGGCGAGCAGGCCGGCGAGGATGAAGCCCCACCAGGAGTTCAGCCAGATACCGATGAGGAAGCCGATCTGGCTGATCAGGATGAACGGCAGCCAGTCGAGCAGTACCGGCAGCCAGCGGTCGCGCCGGGGGATCGCCGGCTTGCCGGCGCCGAGGCGACGGTAGAGGGCCTCGGCGCGCTGGATCTGTTCGGCGGTCGGCTTGACCCGCACCGACTCGTAGCCGACCACCGCGCCCTGGTCGTAGATCGGCGTGACATAGGCGCTGACCCAGTAGTGGTCGCCGTTCTTGCAGCGGTTCTTGACGATCCCCATCCACGGGCGGCCGGCTTTGAGGGTGGTCCACATGTGGGCGAACACCGCCGGCGGGACGTCGGGGTGACGGATCAGGTTGTGCGGCGCGGACATCAGCTCCTCGCGACTGAAGCCGCTGATGTCGATGAAGGCTTCGTTGCAGTAGGTGATGATGCCTTTGAGATTGGTGGTGGTGATCAGGCGTTGTTCCGCCGGATAGACGCGCTCGTGCTGGGTGATGGGCTGATTGTTGCGCATGGGCCTTCCAAAACAAGTGAAGCATTTACCTCTGCATCGGCGAAAACGCCTTTCACATGAGGGATTTGTGAATGCTTTCACGAGGAAAAACAGATAGCTATTGACCCAAAGCATGAGAACCGACCACGTGGTCGGATAGATGGCTGATTCGCTGATGGAGGTCAATGCGTTACGGTTTCGTGTCGTTCCCGGCGGCGCGCATGGGCTGGGGAGGGGCCTGGCGGATAAGCGCGAGGCGGCCATCCGCCGGTCCTGCGGGGTATCGGCGGATGACGCCGGGGCGTCGTTCGCCCTGCGAAGCGCCCGCGGCCCCGGGCGCCGGAATGAAAAAGGGGTGGCCGAAGCCACCCCTCCGCGCGTACCGCCGCTGCCTCAGAGCATGCTGCGCAGCACGTAGTGGAGGATGCCGCCGGCCTTGAAATACTCGACCTCGTTGAGGGTGTCGATGCGGCAGAGGACCTTGAAGCTGTCCTGGCTGCCGTCCTCGCGGGTCACTTCCACGCTGAGCGGCATGTGCGGCTTGAGTTCGCCGCCGAGGCCGCGGATGTTCAGCACCTCCTTGCCGGTCAGCTTCAGGCTCTTGCGGTCCTGGCCGTTCTCGAACTGCAACGGCAGCACGCCCATGCCGACCAGGTTGGAGCGGTGGATGCGCTCGAAGCTCTCCGCGATCACCGCCTTCACGCCCAGCAGGTTGGTACCCTTGGCCGCCCAGTCGCGCGACGAGCCGGTGCCGTATTCCTTGCCGGCGACGATCACCAGCGGGGTGCCGTCCTCCTGGTAACGCATGGCCGCGTCGTAGATCGCCAGTTTCTCGCCGCTGGGCACGTACAGGGTATTGCCGCCTTCCTCGCCGCCGAGCATCTCGTTCTTGATGCGGATGTTGGCGAAGGTGCCGCGCATCATCACCTCATGGTTGCCGCGACGGGAGCCGTAGGAGTTGAAGTCCTTCGGTTCCACGCCGTGCTCGCGCAGGTAGCGGCCGGCCGGGCTGTCGGCCTTGATGTTGCCGGCAGGGGAGATGTGGTCGGTGGTCACCGAGTCGCCCAGCACCGCCAGCACCCGCGCCTGCTCGACGTCGGCGATGGCCGGCGGCGCCTCGGCGATGTGTTCGAAGAAGGGTGGATGCTGGATGTAGGTGGAGTCGGCCTGCCACTCGTAGGTGTCCGACTGCGGCACCTGGATCGCCTGCCATTTCTCGTCGCCGGCGAAGACCTCGGCGTACTCCTTGTGAAACATCTCGGTGTCGACCTTCTGGATCGCCTCGGCGATTTCCTTCTGGCTCGGCCAGATGTCCTTCAGGTAGACCGGCTGGCCGTCCTTGCCGGTGCCCAGCGGTTCCTCGCTGAGGTTGATCCGCACGCTGCCGGCCAGGGCGTAGGCCACCACCAGCGGCGGCGAGGCCAGCCAGTTGGTCTTCACCAACGGGTGCACGCGGCCTTCGAAGTTGCGGTTGCCGGAGAGTACCGAGGCGACGGTCAGGTCGGCCTGCTGGATGGCTTTCTCGATCGGCTCCAGCAGCGGGCCGGAGTTGCCGATGCAGGTGGTGCAGCCGTAGCCGACCAGATCGAAGCCGAGTTCGTCGAGGTAGCGGGTCAGGCCGGCGGCCTTGAAGTAGTCGGTGACCACCTTGGAGCCCGGCGCCAGCGAACTCTTCACCCAGGGCTTGCGTTGCAGGCCTTTCTCCACTGCCTTCTTCGCCAGCAGGCCGGCGGCCATCATCACGCTGGGGTTGGAGGTGTTGGTGCAGGAGGTGATGGCGGCGATCACCACCGCGCCGTTCTTCAGGCGGTGGGTCTGGCCGTCGTGCTGGTAGTCGATCTCGCCGAAGGCGGCGTTGGCGCCGACCGCGGTGCCGCCGCCGCCCTCGCTGAGCAGGCGGCCTTCTTCGGTGCTGGAGGGATGCAGTTGCAGGCCGAGGAACTCGTTGAAGGCGCTGGCGACGTTCTGCAGGGCCACGCGGTCCTGCGGGCGCTTCGGTCCGGCCAGGCTGGCCTCGACTTCGCCCATGTCCAGGTGCAGGGTGTCGGTGAACACCGGCTCGTGGCCCTTCTCACGCCACAGGCCCTGTTCCTTGCTGTAGGCCTCGACCAGCTTGACCGTGCTTTCCGGACGTCCGGACAGGCGCAGGTAGCCGAGGGTGATCTCGTCCACCGGGAAGAAGCCGCAGGTGGCGCCGTATTCCGGGGCCATGTTGGCGATGGTGGCGCGGTCCGCCAGGGGCAGGTCGGCCAGGCCGTCGCCGTAGAACTCGACGAATTTCCCCACCACGCCCTTCTTGCGCAGCATCTGCGTGACGGTCAGCACCAGGTCGGTGGCGGTGATGCCCTCGCGCAGCTTGCCGGTGAGCTTGAAGCCGATGACCTCGGGGATCAGCATCGATACCGGCTGGCCGAGCATGGCGGCTTCCGCCTCGATGCCGCCGACGCCCCAGCCGAGCACGCCGAGGCCGTTGATCATGGTGGTGTGGGAGTCGGTGCCGACCAGGGTGTCGGGGAAGGCGTAGGTCCTGCCATCCTCGTCCTTGGTCCAGACCGTGCGGCCCAGGTACTCCAGGTTGACCTGGTGGCAGATGCCGGTGCCCGGCGGTACCACGCTGAAGTTGTCGAAGGCGTTCTGGCCCCAGCGCAGGAAGGCGTAGCGTTCGCCGTTGCGCTGCATCTCGATCTCGACGTTCTGTTCGAAGGCCGATTCGCTGGCGAACTTGTCGACCATCACCGAGTGGTCGATGACCAGGTCCACCGGCGACAGCGGGTTGATCTTCTGCGGGTCGCCGCCGGCCTTGGCCATGGCCGCGCGCATGGCGGCCAGGTCGACCACCGCGGGCACCCCGGTGAAGTCCTGCATCAGGACCCGCGCCGGGCGGTACTGGATCTCGCGGTCGGAACGGCGCTCCCTGAGCCAGCCGGCGAGGGCCTTGAGGTCGTCGCCGGTGACGGTGCTGCCGTCCTCCCAGCGCAGGAGGTTTTCCAGCAGGACCTTCAGCGACATCGGCAGCTTGCCGAGATCGCCCAGGGTCCGGGCGGCTTCCGGGAGGCTGTAGTAGTGGTAGGTCTTGCCGTCCACAGCGAGACTGCGAAGGGTTTTCAGGCTGTCCAAAGCAGGCATTTCTGATTTCCTCACGGCGGGCCCGGGGGCGGCGGGCCTGGCCTCGTCCTGACGCCAGGCCCGTCGTCGAGCCGATAGTGCCTGGCTTCGCCCGGGACCCGCGGCGTCCGCGGACGCCAGGATGCCGTTACCTCGGTAATGCGCGGTGGCCCGATCCCATCGGTACCGGCCGCTGGCGAGAGTCAGACTTTGGGATAGCGTTGTTCGAAACCTTCAAGCTAGACCGGCTCGAGGGCTCCTGCCATATACACTGGACCGACGAACGGTCGCTGCAGTTCCCTTGAGGCATGCCCGGCACTATAGTGCGCGGCCAAGGAGACAACCCCATGAATACCCTGTTGATGCACTGCCGGCCAGGCTTCGAAGGTGAAGTCTGCGCCGAAATCGCCGAGCATGCAGCCACTCTCGAGATTCCCGGCTACGCCAAGAGCAAGCCGGCCAGCGCCCACGTCGAGTTCGTCTGCCAGGACGCCGACGGCGCCGAGCGCCTGATGCGCCGCCTGCGTTTCGCCGACTTGATCTTCCCGCGCCAGTGGGCGCGCGGGCCCGGCTTCATCGAATTGCCGGAAAGCCAGCGCATCGAGGTACTGCTGGCGGAACTGGCGAGTTATCCGGTTTGCGGCAGCCTCTGGCTGGAGGTGCTGGACACCAATGCCGGCAAGGAGGTGTCGACCTTCTGCCGCAAGTTCGAGAAACCGCTGCGCGCGGCGCTGGTGAAGGCCGGGCGGTTGCAGGAGGACCCGGCGCTGCCGCGCCTGCTGCTGACCTTCCGCTCCGGCCGGGAAGTCTTCGTCGGCCTCGCCGAGCCGCGCAACAGCGCGCTCTGGCCGATGGGCATCCCGCGCCTGAAGTTTCCCCGCGAGGCGCCGAGCCGTTCGACGCTGAAGCTGGAGGAAGCCTGGCACCAGTTCATCCCGCGCAGCGAATGGGACAAGCGCCTGGCGCCGGACATGCTCGCCGTGGATCTCGGTGCGGCGCCGGGCGGCTGGACCTGGCAACTGGTTAACCGGGAGATGCGGGTGACCGCCGTGGACAACGGGCCGATGGCGGAGAACCTGATGTATTCCGGGCTGGTCGACCACCAGAAGGTCGACGGCTACCAGTACCGCCCGCGCCAGCGGGTCGACTGGATGGTCTGCGACATCGTCGAGAAGCCGGCACGCACCGGTGCGTTGATCGAGACCTGGATCGGCGAAGGGCTTTGCCGCGAGGCGGTGGTCAACCTCAAGCTGCCGATGAAGCAGCGCTACGCCGAGGTGCGCAAGATCCTCCAGCGCCTGCGCGAGAGCTTTGACGCGCGCGGCCTGAAGGTAGCGATCGGCTGCAAGCAGCTGTATCACGACCGCGAGGAAGTGACCTGCCATCTACGCCGCCTCGAACGCTGAGGGGCGGCGGCATTCCGGCCGGGGACAGGTGACCGGCCGCGCCGCATGCGCGACAATGCGCGGATTCTGTTGCGGAGTTTCCCGATGACCCATTCTGTCGACGCCATTCTCGACGCCACCGGCCTGAACTGTCCCGAGCCGGTGATGATGCTGCACAACAAGGTCCGCGACCTGGCGCCCGGCGGCCTGCTCAAGGTGATCGCCACCGATCCCTCGACCCGCCGCGACATCCCCAAGTTCTGCGTGTTCCTCGGCCACGAGCTGGTCGAGCAGCAGGAAGAGGCGGGCACCTATCTCTACTGGATCCGCAAGAAGGCCGACTAGGCCTTCCGCGGACCCCGCCATCCCTCGCGCTTCAGCGCAGCTTCTCCATGAGCTGGTAGTACCACATCCCGGCGGCCAGCATCGGATTGCCGAAGAGGTCGCCCAGCGGCACCCTGAGGTGCTTGCAACGGGCGAAGGTGTCGAACTGCTCCAGGCTCCCGCTCATCGCCTTGGCCATGATCTCGCCCATGATGTGGCTGGTGGCCACGCCATGCCCCGAGTAGCCCTGGCAGTACCAGACGTTGTCGGAGAGCTTGCCGAGCTGGGGGATCCGGTTCATTACGATGCCCATGGCGCAACTCCACTGGAACTCGATCTCCACGCCCTTCAGGCGCGGGAAGGTGCGCTCGATGCATGGCCGCAGCTCGGCGGCGATGTCCCGCGAGTCGCGGCCCGAGTAGTTGGCGCCGCCACCGAACAGCAGGCGGCCGTCGGCGGTGGGGCGGTAGTAATCGAGGACGAAGCGGCAATCGTAGACCGCCAGCCCCTGCGGGTTGATCTCCCGTGCCAGCTCGCCCAGCGGCCGGGTGGTAACGATTCCGCCCATGGCCGGGAAGATCATCCCCTTGAGCTGCCTGCGTTCGAGCTTGTGGTAAACATCGCCGGCAAGCAGGATCTGCTGCGCCTCGATCCTTCCCTCGCGGGTAATCACCGCCGGCCGCGGGCCGTGGACGATATCCAGCACCTCGGAATGTTCGAAGATCAGCGCGCCGAGGCCGGCCGCCGCCCTGGCCTCGCCGATGCACAGGTTGAGCGGGTGCAGGTGCATGTTGCGGGTGTTCTTCAGCGCGCCGCAGTACAGCTCGGTCTCCAGGTGGGCCTGGACGCCGGCCTTGTCCAGCAGGACCACCTGGTCGCCCATGCCGCGGCGCACCGCCTCCTCGTAGGAGGCCTGCAGCTCGCCCATGTGGCTGGCCTTCATCGCCGCGTGCAGGTGGCCATGGCGAAGGTCGCAGGCGATGCCGTACTTCTCCACCCGCTGGCGGATGATCTCGTGGCCGCGCCAGCGCAGGTGCCAGATGAAGTCCTCGACCTCGGCGCCCAGCCATTGGCGCATCTGCTTGTGCATCGCCGCGTCGCCGGACAGGCTGCCGGTGACCTGGCCGCCGTTGCGCCCGCTGGCGCCCCAGCCGATGCGATGGGTCTCGACCAGGGCTACCTTGTAGCCACGCTCGGCCAGTTCGACCGCCGTGGCGACGCCGGTGAAGCCGCCGCCGATGATGGCGATGTCGACCGTCACCGCGCCCAGCAGGGTCGGATAGTCGGTTTCCTCGTTGAGCGTGGCGGCGTAGTAGGACGGCGCGCGTTCCGCGGCCGGACGGGGATGGATTGCTGCGTTCATCGGGTATTCCTTGTTCCAGTGCGGCGCGTCCTGCCGGCGCGCCGCCGTATGCGGGTGGGTCCGGGATCTCAGGCCTGGGTCAGGTACCAGCGCCAGTCCTGCTCGCCGACCTCGCCCATGAATTGCCGGTATTCCGCGCGCTTCACCGCCAGGTAGACGCCGAGGAACGGCTCGCCGAAGGCTTCCCGCGCCCACTCGGAGCCTTGCAGGGTATCGAGGGCGGTCAGCCAGTCGGTGGGCAGGCGCTTGCCGGCCTGGGCGTAGCCGTTGCCCTCCACCGGCGCACCCGGATCGATGCCTTCGCGGATGCCGCGGTGGACCCCGGCGAGGAGCGCCGCGGCGGCCAGGTAGGGGTTGGCGTCGGCGCCGCAGATGCGGTGCTCGATATGCCGACTGGAGGCCGGGCCGCCCGGCACGCGCAGGCTCACGGTGCGGTTGTCGACGCCCCAGGTCTGCGCCAGCGGCGCGTAGCTGTTGGCCTGGAAGCGCCGGTAGGAGTTGGCGTTGGGACAGAACAGCAGGAGCGAGTCGAGCAGGCTGGCGAGCATGCCGCCGACCGCCTGGCGCAGCAACGGCGTGCCGGCGGGGTCGTCGCTGGCGAACAGATTGTGGCCTTGTTCGTCGGCCAGGCTGACGTGCAGGTGCATGCCGGTGCCGGCCAGGTCGTCGAACGGCTTGGCCATGAAGCAGGCGAGCATCCCGTGCTTGTGCGCGACGCCCTTGACCAGGCGCTTGTAGCGGATTGCCTGGTCCATGGCGACTAGGGCGTCGCCGTGGTCGAGGGTGATTTCCACCTGGCCCGGGGCATATTCCGAGATCGCCGTGCGTGCCGGCAGGCCCTGCGCCTTGCAAGCGGCATAGAGGTCGGCGAGGAACGGCTCGATCTGCTCCAGTTCGCGCAGGCCGTAGACCTGGGTCGCCCGTGGGCGGCCGCCATCGGCGTCGCGGGCCGGTTGCGGGCGGCCGTTGGCGTCGCGCTCACGGTCGAGCAGGTAGAACTCCAGCTCGGCGGCCATCACCGGATGATAGCCCTCGCTCTTCAGCGCGTCGATGGTTCGCACCAGGAGGTGCCGCGGATCGGCGACGCTGGCGGGCAGGCCCTCGCTCGGGTGCATGCTGACCTGCACCGCCGCCGTCGGGATCTGTCGCCAGGGCAGGCGCACCAGGCTGCCGGACAGGGGGTAGGTGCGGCAGTCGATGTCGCCGACGTCCCAGACCAGGCCGGAGTCCTCGACGTCCTCGCCGTTCATCGTCAGCCCGAGGATGGTGCTCGGCAGCGGCCGGCCGCTGCGGTAGACGGCCAGCAGCTCGTCGCGGTGCAGCAGCTTGCCGCGCGGCACGCCGTTGGCGTCGAGAATGAACAGTTCGAAGAGTTCGATGTCGGGGTTGGCGGCCAGGAAATCCTGGGCTTCTTGTTCGCAGGCGAAGTTCATGGGGCTCTCTTGTCGGTGTTGTCCGGTAGCGTCGCGACGCTCGCAGCGGCGCTCCGGCGACGGCAGCGTCGCGGAACGGCATGCAAGCGGCAGGCCGGCCCCGCCGTTGCGCGAGGCCGGAGGGATATCAGGCGTGACGAGCGTCCGGCGGACGCGCGTGGCGGCAATGCCAGAGCGCCCAGAAGGCCAGTTCGAGAGGGAGGGAGAGCGGCTCCAGTTCCAGCCAGCGGCTGTGCTTGCGGGGTAGACGCGCGGGCGTTCCGGCCGGGTTGGCGGAAGGCTGGTAGGGCAGGGTGCGCGTCGTCGGTAGGTGCATGAAGGAAAACTGGGCCAGGGGTTGGAACAGCCTCGCACAGGCTGACGGGTGAATTAAATGCGCTTTTTACGACCTTTGCTTGAGCGAAATCGAAACCGAAGGAAAAAGAAGGGCGCCCCCGAATGGGCTGAAGAGACGCCCGGAAAGCGGCTCAACCCTTGTCGGCCTTGCCCGCGGCGGCGGCGAACCTGGCCAGGCGTACGTCGAGATGACGCGGGCGCCGGCCGGCGTCTTCGGCGTGCTCCTTGCGACGGATCGCGTTGCGCACCATCAGCGAACCGACATAGCGGATCGGCTCCGGCGGGAAGCGGCCGAGCGGCCCCTGGGTCAGCGGCGAACGGGTCCAGGGATTGTCCAGGCCGAGCGCCAGCGAAGAAAGGATCTGCCCGCCCATGTGGCATGGACCGACGCCGCTGCCGGAGTAGCCGAAGCCGTAGAACACATTGTCGCGGCCGTCGAGCCGGCCGAAGAACGGCAGGCCGGTCACCGAGCGATCCGACGGACCGTTCCAGCTGGCCTCGATGGCGACCTCGGCGAACTCGGGGAAGAACTCCCGCAAGCTGCCACGCAGTTGTCCGAGATACGGCGAGGGACGGTCGAACACCGGTAGCATGCGTCCGCCGTAGGCGAAGGTGTTGCCGCCCTTGCCGAGCATCAGCCGGCCGTCCGGGGTGTTGTGGTAGTAATGCACGAAGATCCGCGAGTCGAGCACGCTGACCCCGCTGGTCAGGCCGATCTCCTGCAACAGGTCCGGTCGTGGCTCGGTGATGAGCATGTCGCTGGAGACGATCGCCACGCTGCGTTCGAACTGCGGGAAGGCCCTCGCCATCCAGGCGTTCAGCGCCAGCACCACGCGGCCGGCGACGACCCGCCCGTGGGGGGTGACCACTTCCGCCGGGCGGCTGTGCTCCAGTCCTCGCATCGGCGTGCCTTCGTACAGGCGTACCCCCAGTTGCAGGGCGACCCGGCGCAGGCCGCGAACCAGCTTGCCTGGTTGCACCGTCGCGGCAGCCGGCGAGAACCAACCCTCCAGGTGCCTGCGCGAGCCGGCCAGGCGCTGCACGTCGGCCAGCGGGCGCTTGGCGAAGGAGTTGATGCCGTGGCGCTCCAGAGCGGCGATCACGCTGTCGGTGCTGCCGACCTGGGCCGGGTTGGTGGCGGTATAGAGGGTGCCGTCCAGCCGGTAGTCGGCCTCGACGTCGTAGCGCTGGCAGAAGGCGCCGATGGCCCGGATGCTGTCCTCGGAGGCCTTGACCAGGCGGATCGCCTCGGTTAGTCCGAACAGCCGTTCCAGGGTGAAGAACTTGGCCGACCAGGACAGCGCGCAGCCGCCGTTGCGGCCGCTGGCGCCGGCGCCGCAGAGATCGGCCTCGACCAGCACCACGTCGAGCCCGGGATCGTGCTCCTTGAGCATGATGGCGGTCCACAGGCCGGTGTAGCCGCCGCCGACGATGCACACGTCGGCGCGGGTATCCCCGGCCAGCGGCGGGCAGGGTGCCGCATGTTCGGAGCGTAGGGCCTGGTCCAGCCAGAAGGGTCGGAAGGTCATGGCTGTGCTCTCACTGCGGGCGGGCGGCGACGACGATCATTTCCACCCGCCAGCGCGGGTCGATCAACTCGGCCAGGCTACAGGCGCGGGTCGGCGCCCGGCCTTCGGGAAACCACTGGTCCCAGACCTGGTTGAGACCGGCGTAGTCCTCCCGGTGGGCTAGCAGTATGCGTACCGAGAGCACCTGGCCGCGGTCGCTGCCGACGCTCTGGAGCAGCCGGTCGATGTTCTCCAGGATCTGGCGGGTCTGGTCCTGGATGTCACCGCTGGGGTCGTCTGCGACCTGGCCGCCGATGTAGACCGTGTTGCCGTGCAGGGCCATCTCGGCCCGACGCTTGACGACTTCGAAACGTTCGATATGCATGAGGGGGTTCCCGGTTCGTGGAGAAGGACGCGGCGGAGGTTCCCGCCGCGGACGGTCAGGAGCGGATGGGACGGAAGTCCGCCAGGCTGGGGATATTCCGCAGGCTTTCCCGTGCGCCGCCGGGCCGGCTGTTCCAGTGCGGGAGGAGCACCGCGGTGGCGATCAGGGCTGCGATGGTGAAGCCGATGAACACCGTGTAGGTGTCGAAATAGCCGGGCAACAGACCGCCGAGGATCGCGCCCACCGAACCGCAGCCATTGACGAAGCCGGAGGCGGTGCCGGCGGCCTCGCTGGTGCCGAAGTCGATGGCGGCGGAGCCGCAGATCATCGAGTCCGGGCCGTACAGGGTCAGTCCCATCATGAACAGCAGGCTGACCACTATCGGAATGCTGCCGGTGGTCATCGCCGGGACGAACAGCGCCAGGCAGACGGTCAGCGCCAGCAGGCTGATCACGCAGGCCGGCATGCGCCGTGCACCGAACAGCTTGTCCGAGGCGAAGCCGATCAGGATCGGGCCGAGCAGGCCGGCTACCTCGAAGGCGGTGGGAACGATCGCCGCGCCGACCTTGCCGAGCGCCGGCATGCGTTCGTAGACGATCACCGGTCCCCACAGGAGGATCGCGTAGCGCGCCGGCTTGAGCAGGAAGTAGGCCAGGCCGAGGCAGAGCACCGTGCGGTTGCGCACCACCTTGGCGAGCACCTGCAGGCTGCCGCCGTTGCCGCCTTCCGGCCTGAAGCCGGCATAGCGCACGGCTTCGCTCGCGGCCTGCGGTTCGACGGGAGGATGGCCGACGTCTTCCGGGCGGTTGCGCTGCAACAGCAGGAACAGCAGGGCCACGCCGCCGACCACCGCGGCGCTGGAGTAGAACGCCGCGTGCCAGGTACCGAACACGCTGTACGCCCACCAGCCGGCGAACGGCGAGGCGACCAGGCCGCCGAAGGCGTAGCAGGTGCTCCACAGGCCAAGCACCCGACCGCGTTCGTGGGTGGCGAAGAAACTGCCGATGTTCTTGCACAGCCCCGACCAGCCGGTGGACTGCGCCAGTCCCTGGACCACCATGCAGGTGGCGAAGATCGGCAGGGTGGCGAAGGTGCCCATGACCAGCGCGGCCAGTGCGGAGATCAGCAGGCCGCCGAACACCACGATGCGCGGGCCGAAGCGGTCGGCCAGCACGCCCCAGGTGAACTGGCCGACGGCATAGGCGGCGAGATAGATGGCGTCGAGATCGGCCATCGCCATCTTGTCCAACTGGAAGTCCGGATCTTCGGCGATGCCGAGCTTGGCGACGGAAAAGGCCTTGCGGGTGAAATAGAAGGCGGCGTAGGCCAGCCAGGTGATCGCGAATATCTGCAGGCGCCAGCGCTGGAAGCTGGACACGGGAGAGGACGGCAGCGCCGTCCCGGGACGTTGATTCATGGATCTGACCTCGATCTTGTTATCGGTGCCGGCAGGTGTGAGGGGAACACGCCTTGTTGTTGTTCTGATGAGCACTTCCGCACCGCCATGTCGCGGTGCCTGGTCAGAGGTATCTGGAGTCGGCTTCACCTCCTGGGTAAGGGTTGCGGCTGCCCTGGCAGAGGCTGGCTGCCGAGGCGCTGGCGCGCTGTGGTGAAGCGATGGAAACAATTCCGGATAAATAAATGAAATCGATTTATCAAATTTTAAATATAAGTTTTACTTGTTTGTCCGTAAGCCTGGCGCGGCGTGGGTCGAGGAAGTTGACCGAACGGTCATTCCCGTGTGCGCCGCCCATGGCGCGGAACCCCTTGTCCTGCCTGGAATGGTGAAGGTCCATGTCGGTATCCCATGCACAGTTGAAGGCTTTCCATGCGGTCGCCGTGTACGGCAGCTTCACGCGCGCCGCCGAGCGCCTGTTTCTCACCCAGCCGGCGGTTTCCGATCAGGTGCGCAAGCTGGAGGAGCGTTACGGCGTGCTGCTGTTCCACCGTAACAAGCGCTCGGTGCGCCTGAGCGAACTGGGCGAGCGCCTGCTCGCGGTGACCCAGCGGCTGTTCGCGATCGAGGCCGAGGCGGAGGAGCTGTTGTCCGCCTCCAGCGCCCTGCAGACCGGCACCCTGACCCTGGCGGTGGATGCGCCGGTGCACGTATTGCCGCAGATCGCGCGTTTCTGCGAGCGCTATCCGGGCATCGCGGTGCGGGTGGAGACCGGCAATACCGACGAGTCTCTGCAGCGACTGTTCAGCTACCAGGCCGACCTGGCCCTGTTGGGCCGGGACGTCAGCGACGAGCGGTTGCTTTCGCTGACCCTGCGCAACGACCCGATCGTCGCCTTCGTTTCGCTCAGCCATCCGTGGGCCGGGCGCGAGTCGATCCGGCTCGCCGATCTCGACGACATGCCGCTGGTGCTGCGCGAGCAGGGCTCGGTGACCCGCCAGACCCTGGAGGAGGAGATGAGCCGCGCCGGCCTGCGGATCCGTCCGGCGATCCAGGTCGAGGGCCGCGAGGCCTCGCGCGAGGCGGTGGTGGCGGGGATCGGCGTGGGGGTGGTGTCGGCCGCGGAGTTCGGCGCCGACACGCGGGTCCATGCGCTACCCATCGTCGATTGCCAGCGACGCCTGACCGAGACCCTGGTGTGCCTGCGCGAACAGCGTTCGCGGCGGATCGTCGAGACCTTCCTCGACCTGGTCGGCGAGGACCTGCCGGCGCCGAGCTAGGGCGCGGCTTCGCGCAAGCGAAAAAAAGCCCGGCGGATGCCGGGCTTCGAAGTCGTGCTGGCGGGCGCTCAGGCCTGCTTCTGTTCCTGCTCCAGGGACCTGTCCAGTTCGCGGCAGGCGCGCTGGATCATCACCTCGGTGATCGGGATCTCCCGGCCCTGGGCGTCGATGATGGCGCCACCGGTGTGCTGCTGCGTATTGAAGGGGATCACGCGGCGCTTGGCGGTATCGGTGTGTTGCGAATTCATTGCCCGTCTCCTCATCAGGTTTATCGGCAGTCTAGGGAGCGCAGATGAAACCGCCGTGACAAACGGCGGATGTCGTGCCGCTCCAACGCGAAAGCCATGGACCATAGCAATCTTGCAGTCGGCGTGCCAGCTTGCCGGCTACCGCTGGGTTTTTCTGGTTATAGTGGTCCGACCGGTGTGGGCGTCCTGGAGTTCGCCCGAGGATGAGTATGGACATGTTTCGCCTGGGGTTGGTGGTCAATCCCCTGGCCGGGCTTGGTGGCCCGGTCGCCTTGAAGGGTAGCGACGGGGTGGCCGCCGAGGCCCTGGCCAGAGGCGCCGAACCACGTGCGCTGGAGCGCACCCGGGTAGCCCTGGAGTGCCTGTTGCCGCTGGTCGAGAAGATCGAGTTCCTGACCTTTCCCGGGGCCATGGGTGGCGAGTTGCTCGAGCGCATGGGCTTCCGCCATCGCCTGCTCGGCGAGTGGCAGGGAGCGGTCAGCAGCGCGGCGGATACCCGGTTGGCGATCGAGCGCCTGCAGGAGGCCGGTGTCGCCCTGATCCTGTTCGCCGGTGGTGATGGCACAGCACGGGATGTTGCCGGGGTGGTGCGCGAGCAACAGCCGGTGCTCGGCATTCCGGCCGGGGTGAAGATCCACTCCGGGGTCTATGCCATCAGTCCGCGCGCGGCCGGCGAATTGGCCAGGCGCCTGGTCGAGGGCGGCCTGGTGCGCCTGGCCAGCGGCGAGGTGCGCGACCTCGACGAAGAGGCGCTGCGCGCCGGCCGCGTCGCCGCGCGTTGGTACGGCGAGATGACAGTGCCGGAGGAGGGCCACTTCATGCAGCACGTGAAGCAGGCAGGGATGGAGTCCGAGGAGCTGGTGCTGGTGGACCTCGCCGACTGGCTGGCGGAAAACTGGGAAGACGGCGTGCGCTATGTGCTCGGACCGGGCTCGACCTTGCATGGCCTGGCGCGCAATCTCGGCCTGGAAACCACCCTGCTGGGCGTCGACGTGCTGGAGAATGGCGCGGTGATTGCCCGCGACGTCGACGAGGCGCGGCTGTTCGAACTGGTGGACGGTCATCCGGCGTACCTGCTGGTCACCGCCATCGGCGGCCAGGGCCACGTGATCGGTCGCGGCAACCAGCAGATCAGTCCCCGGGTGTTGCGCGCCATCGGCCTGGAGCGCATGCGGGTGGTCGCCACCAAGCGCAAGCTGGGGACCCTCGGGGGCCGGCCGTTGCTGGTCGACAGCGGCGACCCGGTGCTGGACGACAGCTTCCCGGACGCCATCCGGGTCTGGGCCGGCTACAAGGAAGAACTGCTGTATCCGCTGGGATACGCGAAGGACCAGGACGCGCCCGCGGGCGCTTAGGAGGAAAAGGATGGACAAGGACGTATCCGGCGCGCTGCGCCGCCTGTTGCTGCTCGCCATGCTCGGACTGCCGCTGGTGGCGGCCGCTGCGGTCGAACCGCAGCGACTGGTGGATGCGGCGCGTGCCCAGGTGGGCGTGACCCTGGGCTACGACCCGGCCTACCGGCAACTGGACTATCCGGGCGGCGACGTGCCGCTGCAGACCGGGGTCTGCACCGACGTGGTGGTCCGTGCGCTGCGCGGACAGGGGCTGGATCTACAGAAGGCGGTGCACGAGGACATGCGTCGCCACTTCGCGGCCTACCCGCAGCAATGGGGAATGAAAGGTACCGACCGCAACATCGATCACCGCCGCGTACCGAACCTGATGACCTGGTTCAGCCGCCAGGGCCTGGCCCTGGCGCCTAGCCGCGACGCTTCCGCCTACCGGGCCGGAGACATAGTCGCCTGGCGCCTGGACAACGGCCTGCTGCATATCGGCGTGCTTTCCGATCGCAGGCTGGAGGGCAGGCCGCTGGTGTTGCACAACATCGGTGCCGGCGTGCGGGAAGAGGACCTGCTGTTCCGCTACCAGGTCATCGGCCACTACCGCTTCCCGCAGGGCTGAATGGGCTGGGCAAGCCGTTCCAGCGGCGGATGAGCGCAGCTCGATTCCTCCGCCGCAGCCGCTGGACGACGGGCAAGAAAAAACCGGCCTGCGGCCGGTTTTCCTGTCTGCCCGGGCTCAGCGGTATTCGCAGAGGTAGGCGGTGTCCTGGGCGACCTTGAGCTGGAACTTGCTGTTCGCCGGGACGGTGAACTGGCTGCCGCTGGCGTATTCCTGCCACTCGTCACTGCCCGGCAGCTTGACCGTCAGCGCGCCGGCGACCACATGCATGATCTCCAGCTGGCTGGTGCCGAACTCGTATTCGCCTGCCGCCATCACGCCGATGGTGGCCGGGCCGGCGGTCATGTCGAAGGCGATGGATTTGACGGTGCCGTCGAAGTATTCGTTGACCTTGAACATGGGCTTCTCCTGAAGAGGTGAACAGGCGGGTTTGAAAAGGCCCGCCAGTATGCCCAAGCCTCGGAAAGGCGTCACTAGGCGGCGCGGGCCTCGTTCAATGCTCCACCGGCAATACCAGCGGCAGCAGCCGTGCGGTATTGCGGGCATCCTCCAGGGCGCGGTGCTGCTGGCCCTGGAAACTCATCCCGGCCAGTTGCAGGGCCGCGTTCAGGCCGACTGGGCGGGGCAACTGGCGGACTTCGCCGAAGCGTTGCTTGAGATTGACGTGCGGCACTTCGCTGAGCTGGCTGGTCAGCCCGTGCTGGCGCCATTCCTGCTCCAACTGGCGGCGGTCGTAGTCGCCCCAACTGGCCCAGCCGGCCAGTCGCGGACGATGCTGGGCGAGCCAGCGCTCGAAGGCTTCCCAGACCGTATTGAGATGGGCTGCGCCATCGACGTTGGCCTGGCTGATATGCGTGAGGTCGCGGCAGAAGTGGGTCAGCAGCGGCCGCCTGACCGGCCGTACGAAACGCTGGAAGTGGTCCAGTTCGCGGGCGTCCGCGGCGGCGACCAGGGTGGCGCCGATCTCGATGATTTCCATTTCCTCCAGGGGCCAGCCGCCTTCCGCGGTGGTGGCCTCCAGATCGATTACCAGCCAGTGAGGCATCGGAGCTATCCATACCAGGGTCCGCGCTGAGTATGGCGGGGCTTCCGGACCTCGGCAAACCGCTGTGCTAGGCTGCGGGATCGGATTTCGAGGAGATGACGGAATGACTGCGGTCGCATTTCTCGGCCTGGGCACGATGGGCTACCCGATGGCCGGGCACCTGCAACGAGAGGGCTACGACGTCTGTGTCTACAATCGCTCGTCGGCCAAGGCGCTGCGCTGGGTCGAGGAGTACGCCGGACGGCGCGCCGATACGCCGCGCGAGGCCTGTGCTGGCGCCGAGCTGGTGTTCTGTTGCGTCGGTAACGACGACGACCTGCGTGCCGTGGCGCTGGGCGAGCAGGGCGCCTTCGCCGGAATGGCGCCGGGCAGCCTGTTCGTCGACCACACCACCGCTTCGGCGGAAGTCGCCCGCGAGCTGTCGCTGCTGGCTGCCGAGCGTGAGCTGGGCTTTCTCGACGCGCCGGTCTCCGGCGGCCAGGCAGGCGCGGTCAACGGCGCCCTGACGGTGATGGTCGGTGGCGAGGAGGCCTTCTATCGACGCGCCGAACCGCTGTTGCGCAGCTATGCGCGGATGGTCCGGCGAATGGGCGACGTGGGTAGCGGGCAATTGACCAAGATGGTCAACCAGATCTGCGTCGCGGGGCTGCTCCAGGGCCTGGCCGAGGCGCTGCACTTCGCCCGGTGCGCCGGTCTCGATGGCGAGGCGGCGATGCAGGTGATCGGCAAGGGCGCGGCCCAGTCCTGGCAACTGGAAAACCGCCACCAGAGCATGCTGGCCGGAGAGTTCGACTTCGGCTTCGCCGTGGACTGGATGCGCAAGGACCTGTCGATCCTGCTCGCCGAGGCGCGGCGCAACGGCGCGCAGTTGCCGGTCACGGCGCTGGTCGACCAGTTCTACGCCGAAGTGCAGGCGATGGGCGGCGGTCGTTGGGATACCTCCAGCCTGATCGCCCGGCTGCGTTCGTGACGCGGCTCAGGCGCGGAAGATGAAGTACACCGCGCCGAGCAGGCACAGGCCGGCCCAGAGGTAGTCCAGTTTCAGCGGCTGTTGCATGAAGTAGACGCTGAACGGGACGAAGATCGCCAAGGTGATGACTTCCTGCATGATCTTCAGTTGGCCGACCGAGAGTTCGGTGTAGCCGATGCGATTGGCCGGTACCTGCAGCAGGTATTCGAACAGCGCGATACCCCAACTGATCAGGGCGGCGATGATCCAGGGCTTGCTGTTGAGAGTCTTCAGATGACCATACCAGGCGAAGGTCATGAACAGGTTGGAACAGGCTAGCAACAAGGCGGTTTGCAGCCAGACGGGCATGATGGGTGGGCTCCGGGGGATTGGGACGGCGCCGCAGCCTAATTGGCTGCGGCGATAAATCCAAGTGGGCAGGCATCGACCGGTAGGGGCTGGTGCTCGGAAAAGGATGAAAGGTATGCGGTTGCACAAACGCTCGCTGGTCTGGGGGCTCGCCTTGAGCGGGCTGGCCGTCGTGCTGGCGGCCGCCTGGTGGGCGAGCCAGGCGTCGCGGGAGCCGGCTCTGTGGAGCGAGCTGCGGGTGCCGCCGGCGTTTGCCATCCCGCGCGATTTCGACCTGGGCGAATACCGCTTGAGCTGGGGCGGCAAGAGCCTCGCCCTGTCAGTGGCGGGTAGCGCTCGGCCGCCGTTGTGGGAGAGCGAGGGCGGTTTTCTCGGGGCCGGGCGGGAAAGCGCCGGTCGCCTGCAGTTGCGCTGCCAGGAGCAGAGCCTGGAGAGCTTCGAACTGGTCGGTCGACGCTTGTCCCTGAAGGGGCACCTGCGCTGCGCCGATGGCCGGCTCAGCGCCTACGAGCTGTCGTTCGAGCCGCGCCAGGGCGGCGTGGAGGTGCGCGTCGCGCTGGCGGACAGCGAGCTGAACCGGGTCGCCCTGTCCTGGCGGCGTGGAGCGGGGGAGCGCTTGTCCGGTATCGTCGATGACGAGGCGGAAGGTCGCTCCTGGGTCTTGCCGGCCGGGGTCGCCGGCTACTGGAGTTCCGCTGGCAACGCCTTCCTCGGCCACTCGACGGCGGCGCAATCCCTCGACCTGCGCGAGCCGGGCCGCGTGCAATGGCGGGCAGCGACGGAGTCGGCCAGGGCCTGGCTGTTCGCTGCCGGCAACCGCGAGCAGTGGCAGCTTCGCAGCGCGCGTCTCGAGGCGGAAACGCGCCGCTGATCCGCCGGGCTTGGCGGCGGCCTGGCCGGTCCGTATTCTTTGCGCCCGTTTCGGACGGCTGTCCTGGCCGCTCCTCTGCCAACTTTCGGGCGAGATCCTTCCCATGCAATGTAGAGCCGGCTGCGGCGCCTGCTGCATAGCACCGTCGATTTCCTCTCCGCTGCCGGGCATGCCGGCCGGCAAGCCCGCGGGCGTACGCTGCCTGCACCTGGACGAAAACCATCTCTGCGGGCTGTTCGGCCGACCGGAGCGACCGGCCGTATGCGGCCAGTTCGGCGCCGATCCGGAAATCTGCGGCGACAGCCGTGAGCAGGCGCTGGCCCTGATCGCGGAGTGGGAAGTCATCACTGCCGCGTGAACGGGTTGGAAGTCTGGCTGTCTCACGCCATACTGCTGCGCATCCTGCGCCGAAGGCTCAGGATCGCGGCTTGCAGGGCGTCGACCGCCCGGCCGGCGAACCGAAAATAACCATAAAGAGAGGAACAGGAACGATGCGTGGCATTTTACGTATGACCGTGCTGGCTGCCGCAGTGTTCGGGGTGGCCGGCAATGCGCTGGCCGAAGACTGGAAGCTGGCCAAGGACGAGGATGGCGTGAAGGTCTACCTCAGCAGTGTCCAGGGCTCCAAGTACAAGGCTTATCGCGGCGTTACCGACATCAAGGCCGACGTGGCGACCATCGAGGCGCTGCAGGAGGACGTCAAGGGTTCCTGCAAGTGGATCCATGCCTGCGCCGAGATGAAACTCCTGAAGCAGGAAGGCGCCGACGCCTGGACCTACTCGAAGATCGACATGCCCTGGCCAGTTACCGGTCGCGACGTGGTCATCCATGTCACCACCGAGAAGACTGCGGATGGCACCGTGATCCGTCACCTTAAGGCCGATCCGACCTATATCCCCGAGGAAAAGGGCCAGATCCGCGTGCCCAAGCTGGTCGGCGAGTGGAAGTTGCAGCCGAAGGGGCAGGGCGTGACGGAAGTGACCTACCAGGTGGAAACCGAGCCGGGTGGCAGCATTCCTTCCTGGTTGGCCAACAGCTTCGTGGTCGACGCGCCGCTGAACACCCTCAAGGGCCTGCGTAGCGCTGCCGAGAAGCGCTGAGCGCGCCTTCCTTGCAAAAAGACCGCCTCCGGGGCGGTTTTTTTGTGTCCGGCGGAAAGGGGCGGGCACAAAAAAGGCTGCCGAAGCAGCCTTTCTCGCCGGGCGTGACGGGTTTCAGCCGCGATCCTTGAGGGCGGTGAAGTCGCGCTGGGTGTGGCCGGTATAGAGCTGGCGCGGGCGGCCGATCTTGTAGGGGCCGGAGAGCATTTCCTGCCAGTGCGAGATCCAGCCGACGGTACGTGCCAGGGCGAAGATCACGGTGAACATGCTGGTCGGAATGCCGATCGCCTTGAGGATGATCCCCGAGTAGAAGTCGACGTTCGGGTACAGGTTGCGTTCCACGAAGTAGGGGTCGTGGCGGGCGATTTCTTCCAGCTTCATCGCCAGTTCCAGTTGCGGGTCGTTGATGCCCAGCTCCTGGAGGACCTCGTCGCAGGTCTGCTTCATGACCTTGGCGCGCGGGTCGAAGTTCTTGTAGACACGATGGCCGAAGCCCATCAGCTTGAACGGATCGTTCTTGTCCTTGGCCTTCTCGACGAACTTGTCGATGTTGGACACGTCGCCGATCTCGTCGAGCATGCGCAGCACCGCTTCGTTCGCGCCGCCATGGGCCGGTCCCCACAGGGCGGCGATGCCGGAGGCGATGCAGGCGAACGGATTGGCGCCGGAGGAGCCGGCCAGACGCACCGTGGAGGTGGAGGCGTTCTGCTCGTGGTCGGCGTGGAGAATGAAGATGCGGTCCATGGCCTTGGCCAGCACGGGGCTGATCGGCTTGGTCTCGCAGGGGGTGTTGAACATCATGTGGAGGAAGTTTTCCGCGTAGTTCAGGTCGTTACGCGGATACATCATCGGCTCGCCCTTGGAGTACTTGTACACCATGGCGGCGATGGTCGGCATCTTGGCGATCAGGCGATGCGCGGAGACTTCGCGATGCTTCGGGTTATTGATGTCCAGGGAGTCGTGGTAGAAGGCCGAGAGGGCGCCGATCACGCCGCACATCACGGCCATCGGATGGGCGTCGCGGCGGAAGCCGTTGAAGAAGGTCTTCAACTGCTCGTGAACCATGGTGTGGTTCTTGATGGTGCCGACGAACTGTTCCTTCTGCGCGGCGGTGGGCAGCTCGCCGTTCAGCAGCAGGTAGCAGGTTTCCAGGTAGTCGGATTTCTCTGCCAGTTGCTCGATGGGGTAGCCGCGATGAAGGAGGACGCCTTTGTCGCCGTCGATATAGGTGATCTTCGACTCGCAGGAGGCGGTCGACATGAAGCCAGGATCGAAGGTGAAGTGGCCCGTGGCGGTGAGGCCCCGTACATCCACTACATCGGGACCCATGGTACCGGATAGGACGGGCAGTTCGACGGGGGCTGAGCCCTCGATGATCAACTGCGCTTTTTTGTCAGCCATGATGGCCTCCTATTTATGCTTGAAATCATCAGTACCCCCCACGCAGGGCCCGCACCACTATAGAGGGATAAATTCGAAAGTCAATTTGCGCGAATCCATGCCGTAGAGCCTTCCGTGGCGGGGTTTTCGCAGAAAAAGGGGGCTATTTACGCCTTTTATAAAAGGCCCGCAATCAACCATTTGGCGATGGGTGTTTTCGTTGTCATTAGTAGCCTAACTGTCTATACTCGGCGTCCGACCGCAAGGGGTATTCCTGGCCCGCTTTCATAGACGGTCGCCACTCCCTGGTGATGGGTACCTGACAAGTGCACTTCCCGACAACTAGCCCTGTTCGTTAGGGCTCTCAGTGTGAAAAAAGCCGTGAATAGCAAACGACCTGTAAACCTAGACCTAAGGACCATCAAACTCCCTGTCACCGCTTACACGTCCATTCTCCACCGTATCTCTGGCGTCATCCTGTTCCTCGGTATTGCCGTGCTGCTGTTCGCGCTCGACAAGTCGCTGAGTTCGGAAGAAGGCTTCGAGCAGGTGAAGGCGTGCCTGACCAGTCCCCTGGCCAAGCTGGTGATCTGGGGCCTGCTGTCTGCGCTGCTGTACCACCTGGTGGCCGGTGTTCGCCACCTGGTCATGGACGCTGGCGTCGGCGAGACGCTGGAAGGCGGTAAGCGTGGCTCCAAAATCGTCATCGCCATCGCGGTGGTGCTGATCGTTCTGGCGGGGGTATGGGTATGGTAACTAACGTCACAAACTTCTCGCGCTCCGGCCTCTACGACTGGATGGCCCAGCGCGTTTCCGCGGTCGTTCTCGCGGCTTATGTCATTTTCCTGCTGGGCTACCTCATTGCTCACCCCAACATTTCCTACGCGGACTGGCACGGCCTGTTCTCGCAGGGTTGGATGCGCATCTTCAGCCTGTTGACCCTGGTTGCCCTGAGCGTCCATGCGTGGGTCGGTATGTGGACCATCTCCACCGACTACCTGACTTCGATGGCTCTCGGCAAGGCGGCGACAGTCGTGCGTTTCCTCTTCCAGGCGGTTTGCGGCATGGCGATGTTCGCATTCTTCGTCTGGGGTGTGCAGATTCTTTGGGGTATGTGATCCATGGCTAGCATTCGTACACTTTCCTTTGACGCCATCATCGTCGGTGGCGGTGGCGCCGGCATGCGTGCCGCGCTGCAACTGGCCCAGGGCGGCCACAAGACCGCCGTGGTGACCAAGGTCTTCCCGACCCGTTCCCACACCGTATCCGCACAGGGTGGCATCACCTGCGCGATCGCTTCGGCCGACCCGAACGACGATTGGCGTTGGCACATGTACGACACCGTCAAGGGCTCCGACTACATCGGTGACCAGGACGCGATCGAATACATGTGTTCCGTCGGCCCCGAGGCCGTGTTCGAGCTCGAGCACATGGGCCTGCCGTTCTCCCGTACCGAAACCGGCCGCATCTACCAGCGTCCGTTCGGCGGCCAGTCCAAGGACTTCGGCAAGGGTGGCCAGGCCGCCCGTACCTGCGCCGCCGCCGACCGTACCGGCCACGCGCTGTTGCACACCCTGTACCAGGCCAACCTGAAGAATGGCACCTCGTTCCTCAACGAGTGGTACGCGGTCGACCTGGTGAAGAACCAGGACGGCGCGGTGGTCGGCATCATCGCCATCTGCATCGAGACCGGCGAGACCGTCTACATCCGTTCCAAGGCCGTGGTCCTGGCCACTGGCGGTGCCGGCCGTATCTACGCCTCCACCACCAACGCGCTGATCAACACCGGTGACGGCGTGGGCATGGCCCTGCGTGCCGGCGTGCCGGTGCAGGACATCGAGATGTGGCAGTTCCACCCGACCGGCATCGCCGGCGCCGGTGTACTGGTCACCGAAGGTTGCCGCGGCGAAGGCGGTTACCTGATCAACGCCCACGGCGAGCGCTTCATGGAGCGTTATGCGCCGAACGCGAAGGACCTGGCCGGCCGCGACGTAGTCGCCCGTTCCATGGTCAAGGAAGTCCTGGCCGGCAACGGCGTGGGCCCGAACAAGGACCACGTGCTGCTGAAGCTCGACCACCTCGGCGAGGAAGTCCTGCACAGCCGCCTGCCCGGCATCTGCGAACTGTCCAAGACCTTCGCCCACGTCGACCCGGTCGTCGCGCCGATCCCGGTGATCCCGACCTGCCACTACATGATGGGTGGCGTTGCCACCAACATCCATGGCCAGGCCATCACCCAGGACGCCAACGGCAACGACCAGATCGTCGAAGGCCTGTTCGCCGTGGGCGAAGTGGCCTGCGTATCGGTACACGGCGCCAACCGCCTGGGCGGCAACTCGCTGCTCGACCTGGTGGTATTCGGCCGTGCCGCCGGTCTGCACCTGGAAAAAGCGCTGAAAGAGGGCATCGACGCCCGCGGCGCTTCCGAGAGCGACCTGGAAGCCTCCTTCAAGCGCCTGAACGGCGTGAACGAGCGCACCAGCGGCGAAGAAGTCGCTCCGCTCAAGCGCGAGCTGCAAAGCTGCATGCAGAACTACTTCGGTGTGTTCCGCACCGGCGAGTACATGCAGAAGGGCATCGCCCAGCTGGCCGACCTGCGCGAGCGTATCGCCAACGTCAAGATCAACGACAAGAGCCAGGCATTCAACACCGCGCGCATCGAAGCGCTGGAACTGCAAAACCTCCTCGAGGTGGCCGAGGCCACCGCGATCGCGGCCGAGCACCGCAAGGAGTCCCGTGGCGCCCACGCCCGTGAAGACTTCGAGGAGCGCGACGACGAGAACTGGCTGTGCCACACCCTGTACTTCCCGGGTGAGAAGCGCGTATCCAAGCGTTCCGTCAACTTCGCGCCGAAGACCGTTCCGGCATTCGAACCCAAGGTTCGGACTTACTAAGGGTGCCCGCCATGTTGCAAGTGAGTGTTTATCGTTACAACCCCGACAAAGATGCTGCGCCGTACATGCAGGATTTCCAGGTCGACACCAACGGCAAGGACGTGATGGTCCTCGACGTGCTGGCGCTGATCAAGGAACAGGACGAGGGCTTCTCCTACCGTCGTTCCTGCCGTGAAGGCGTCTGCGGCTCCGATGGCATGAACATCAACGGCAAGAACGGCCTGGCCTGCATCACCCCGCTGTCGGCCGCCGGCCTGAAGGGCGGCAAGCTGGTGATCCGTCCGCTGCCGGGCCTGCCGGTCATTCGTGACCTGGTCGTGGACATGAGCATCTTCTACAAGCAATACGAGAAGGTGAAGCCGTTCCTGCAGAACGATACGCCGGCCCCGGCCATCGAGCGTCTGCAGACCCCGGAAGAGCGCGAGAAGCTGGACGGTCTGTACGAGTGCATCCTGTGCGCCTGCTGCTCGACCTCCTGCCCGTCCTTCTGGTGGAACCCCGACAAGTTCCTCGGTCCGGCCGCACTGCTGCAAGCCTATCGTTTCCTGGCCGACAGTCGTGACACCAAGACCGAAGAGCGCCTGGCTTCGCTGGACGACCCGTTCAGTGTGTTCCGCTGCCGCGGAATCATGAACTGCGTGAACGTTTGCCCGAAGGGTCTGAACCCGACCAAGGCGATCGGCCACGTGCGTAATATGCTGCTGCAGAGCGGAACCTGATCCTCTCGCAGTTGTTATATGAGTTGTACCTAGCAACACCTGTGGCGCCGGAGTTCTTCCGGCGTCGCAGCAACTAAGCGGGCCAAGCTCACAAAGCCATGGCCCAGATTTGAAAAATATGACCAGCAGGGGCATCCGGGCTGGTACCCGGACTATCTGCGGGATCTGTAGTGGCCATACCGATGTCGCTGCCTGAGGACTTCGGAGCCTTCAAGGTTTCGCCAGGTGGTTGTCCCCTTACCGAGGGTGACCTAGCATGCACGAAAGCGTAATGCAGCGGATGTGGAACAGTGCCCATCTATCCGGTGGTAACGCTGCCTACGTCGAAGAGCTCTACGAGCTCTACCTGCACGACCCTAACGCTGTGCCAGAAGAGTGGCGCACGTATTTCCAGAAGCTTCCCGCCGATGGCAATCCCGCCCCCGACGTCTCGCACTCCACAGTGCGCGATCATTTCGTCCTGCTGGCCAAGAACCAGCGCCGTGCCCAGCCGGTTTCCGCCGGTAGCGTGAGCAGCGAGCACGAGAAGAAGCAGGTCGAAGTCCTTCGTCTCATTCACGCTTACCGTCTCCGCGGCCACCAGGCTTCCACCCTCGACCCGCTCGGCCTGTGGCAGCGTCCCGCGCCTGCCGACCTGTCGATCGACCACTACGGTCTGACGGGTGCCGACCTGGACACCACTTTCCGCACCGGTGAGCTTTACATCGGCAAGGAAGAGGCGACCCTGCGTGAAATCGTCGACAGCCTGAAGAGCACCTACTGCGGTACCTTCGGCGCCGAGTTCATGCACATCGTCGATTCCGAGCAGCGCAAGTGGTTCCTCCAGCGCCTGGAAAGCGTGCGTGGTCGTCCCGGCTTCTCCGCCGAGGCGCGTGCGCACCTGCTCGAGCGCCTGACCGCGGCCGAAGGCCTGGAGAAGTACCTGGGCACCAAGTACCCGGGCACCAAGCGTTTCGGCCTGGAAGGCGGCGAAAGCCTGATCCCGATGGTCGACGAGATCATCCAGCGCTGCGGTTCCTACGGCGCCAAGGAAATCGTCATCGGCATGGCCCACCGCGGTCGCCTGAACGTCCTGGTCAACACCCTGGGCAAGAACCCGCGCGACCTGTTCGACGAGTTCGAAGGCAAGAAGATCGTCGAGCTGGGCTCCGGTGACGTGAAGTACCACCAGGGCTTCTCCTCGAACGTGATGACCAGCGGTGGCGAAGTCCACCTGGCGCTGGCGTTCAACCCGTCGCACCTGGAAATCGTTTCCCCGGTGGTCGAGGGTTCCGTTCGTGCCCGCCAGGACCGCCGCAAGGACAGCTCCGGCGACAAGGTGGTACCGATTTCCATCCACGGCGATGCCGCCTTCGCGGGGCAGGGCGTGGTCATGGAAACCTTCCAGATGTCGCAGACCCGCGCCTACAAGACCGGTGGCACCATCCACCTGGTGATCAACAACCAGGTCGGTTTCACCACCAGCCGCCAGGACGATGCGCGTTCCACCGAGTACGCCACCGACGTGGCGAAGATGATTCAGGCGCCGATCTTCCACGTCAACGGCGACGATCCCGAAGCCGTGCTGTTCGTCACCCAGCTGGCCGTCGACTACCGCATGCAGTTCAAGCGTGACGTAGTCATCGACCTGGTCTGCTACCGTCGCCGCGGCCACAACGAGGCGGACGAGCCGAGCGGCACCCAGCCGCTGATGTACCAGCAGATCGCCAAGCAGCGTACTACCCGCGAGCTGTACGCCGATGCCCTGGTGAATGCCGGCGTGCTCAGCGCCGAGCAGGTTCAGTCGAAGATCGACGACTACCGCGACGCCCTGGACAACGGCCTGCACGTGGTGAAGAGCCTGGTCAAGGAACCCAACAAGGAACTGTTCGTCGACTGGCGTCCGTACCTGGGTCATGCCTGGACCGCGCGTCACGACACCCGCTTCGACCTGAAGACCCTGCAGGAACTGTCCAGCAAGATGCTGGAAGTGCCGGAAGGCTTCGTGGTTCAGCGCCAGGTTTCGAAGATCTACGAAGATCGCCAGAAGATGGCGGCCGGTGGCCTGCCGATCAACTGGGGCTTCGCCGAGACCCTGGCCTACGCGACCCTGCTGTTCGAAGGCCATCCGGTACGGATGACCGGCCAGGACGTCGGCCGTGGCACCTTCTCGCACCGTCACGCGGTGCTGCACAACCAGAAGGACGACTCGGTCTACGTACCGCTGGCCAATCTGTTCGACGGCCAGCCGCGCCTGGATATCTACGATTCCTTCCTTTCGGAAGAGGCCGTGCTGGCGTTCGAATACGGTTTCGCCACCACCACGCCGAACTCGCTGGTGATCTGGGAAGCCCAGTTCGGCGACTTCGCCAACGGCGCCCAGGTGGTCATCGACCAGTTCATCACCAGTGGCGAAAGCAAATGGGGCCGACTCTGCGGCCTGACCATGCTGCTGCCGCACGGCTATGAGGGGCAGGGCCCGGAGCACTCCTCCGCGCGCCTGGAGCGCTACCTGCAGCTCTGTGCCGAGCAGAACATCCAGGTCTGCGTGCCGACCACCCCGGCTCAGGTCTACCACATGCTCCGCCGTCAGGTGATCCGCCCGCTGCGCAAGCCGCTGGTGGTGATGACGCCGAAGTCCCTGCTGCGTCACAAGCTCGCCATCTCGACCCTGGAAGATCTGGCCAACGGTTCCTTCCAGACCGTGATCCCGGAAATCGACAGCCTGGATCCGAAGAAGGTCGACCGCGTCGTGCTGTGCAGCGGCAAGGTGTACTACGACCTGCTGGAGAAGCGTCGCGCGGAAGGCCGCGAAGATACCGCGATCGTCCGTATCGAGCAGCTGTATCCGTTCCCGGAAGACGACCTGGCGGAAGTTCTGGCTCCATACAAGAACCTCAAGCACATCGTCTGGTGCCAGGAAGAGCCGATGAACCAGGGCGCCTGGTTCTGCAGCCAGCATCACATGCGTCGTGTCATCGCCGCGCACAAGAAGGGCCTCAACCTCGAGTACGCCGGCCGCGAAGGCTCCGCTGCTCCGGCTTGCGGCTACGCCTCGATGCACGCCGAGCAGCAGGAAAAACTGCTGCAAGACGCCTTTACTGTTTAACGCCTACGCGCTGAAGAAACCGAATTTAAGGAAACGCACACAATGGCTATCGAAATCAAAGCCCCAACCTTCCCGGAATCGGTCGCCGACGGCACCGTCGCCACCTGGCACAAGAAGCCGGGCGAAGCAGTCAAGCGCGACGAACTGATCGTCGACATCGAGACCGACAAGGTGGTCATCGAGGTTCTCGCCGAGGCTGACGGCGTGCTGGCCGAGATCATCAAGAACGAAGGCGACACCGTTCTGAGCAACGAGCTGCTCGGCAAGCTGAACGAAGGCGGCGCCGCCGCTCCGGCCGCTCCGGCTGCCGCTGCGCCCGCCGCCGCTCCGGCTGCACAGGCCGCCGCTCCGGCCGCCGCTGGCGGCGACGACGCCATCCTGTCCCCGGCCGCGCGCAAGCTGGCCGAGGAAGCCGGCATCGATCCGAACAGCATCGCCGGCACCGGCAAGGGCGGTCGCGTGACCAAGGAAGACGTGGTCGCTGCGGTCGAAGCGAAGAAGAACGCCCCGGCCGCCCCGGCCAAGCCTGCCGCCCCGGCTGCCGAGGCGCCGATCTTCGCCGCCGGCGACCGTGTCGAGAAGCGCGTGCCGATGACCCGCCTGCGGGCCAAGGTCGCCGAGCGCCTGGTCGAGGCGCAGTCCGCCATGGCCATGCTGACCACCTTCAACGAGGTCAACATGAAGCCGATCATGGACCTGCGTTCGAAGTACAAGGACCTGTTCGAGAAGAAGCACAACGGCGTGCGCCTGGGCTTCATGTCCTTCTTCGTCAAGGCCGCCACCGAGGCGCTGAAGCGCTTCCCGGGGGTCAACGCTTCCATCGACGGCAACGACATCGTCTACCACGGCTACCAGGACATCGGCGTTGCCGTTTCCAGCGACCGCGGCCTGGTGGTTCCGGTGCTGCGTAACGCCGAGTTCATGAGCCTGGCCGAGATCGAGGGCGGCATCGCCAACTTCGGCAAGAAGGCGAAGGAAGGCAAGCTGACCATCGAAGACATGACCGGCGGCACCTTCACCATCTCCAACGGTGGCGTGTTCGGTTCCCTGCTGTCGACCCCGATCGTCAACCCGCCGCAGACCGCCATCCTCGGCATGCACAAGATCCAGGAGCGCCCGATGGCCGTGAACGGCCAGGTGGTGATCCTGCCGATGATGTACCTGGCGCTGTCCTACGACCACCGTCTGATCGACGGCAAGGAAGCGGTGAGCTTCCTGGTGGCGATCAAGGACCTGCTGGAAGATCCGGCTCGCCTGCTGCTGGACGTCTGATTTAGCGTTTCTCTTCACGGCGGCCCCCTCGTGGGGCCGTCCGGTTTCACCCGAATAAGGATTGAGATATGAGCCAGAAATTCGACGTGGTAGTGATTGGTGCCGGCCCCGGCGGTTACGTTGCCGCCATCCGCGCTGCCCAGCTGGGCCTGAAGACCGCCTGCATCGAGAAGTACATCGGCAAGGAAGGCAAGGTGGCGCTCGGCGGTACCTGCCTGAACGTTGGCTGCATCCCGTCCAAGGCGCTGCTGGACAGCTCCTACAAGTACCATGAGGCCAAAGAGGCCTTCAAAGTCCATGGTATCGAAGCCAAGGGCGTCACCATCGACGTTCCGGCGATGGTTGCGCGCAAGGCCAACATCGTCAAGAACCTGACCGGCGGCATCGCTACCCTGTTCAAGGCCAACGGCGTGACCTCCTTCGAAGGCCACGGCAAGCTGCTGGCCAACAAGCAGGTGGAAGTGACCGGCCTGGACGGCAAGACCCAGGTCCTGGAAGCCGAGAACGTGATCATCGCTTCCGGCTCCCGCCCGGTGGAGATCCCGCCGGCCCCGCTGACCGACGACATCATCGTCGACTCCACCGGCGCCCTGGAATTCCAGGCCGTGCCGAAGAAGCTGGGTGTGATCGGCGCCGGCGTCATCGGCCTGGAGCTGGGTTCGGTATGGGCCCGCCTGGGTGCCGAGGTGACCGTGCTGGAAGCCCTGGACAAGTTCCTCCCGGCTGCCGACGAGCAGATCGCCAAGGAAGCCCTGAAGGTCCTGACCAAGCAAGGCCTGAACATTCGCCTGGGTGCCCGCGTGACCGCTTCGGAAGTGAAGAAGAAGCAGGTCACCGTGACCTTCACCGACGCCAACGGCGAGCAGAAGGAAACCTTCGACAAGCTGATCGTCGCGGTCGGCCGTCGCCCGGTGACCACCGACCTGCTGGCCGCCGACAGCGGCGTGACCCTGGACGAGCGTGGCTTCATCTACGTCGACGACCACTGCAAGACCAGCGTTCCGGGCGTCTTCGCCATCGGTGACGTGGTTCGCGGCGCGATGCTCGCGCACAAGGCCTCGGAAGAGGGCGTGATGGTCGCCGAGCGCATCGCCGGCCACAAGGCGCAGATGAACTACGACCTGATTCCGTCGGTCATCTACACCCACCCGGAAATCGCCTGGGTCGGCAAGACCGAGCAGACCCTCAAGGCCGAGGGCGTCGAAGTCAACGTCGGCACCTTCCCGTTCGCCGCCAGCGGTCGTGCGATGGCGGCCAACGATACCACCGGCCTGGTCAAGGTCATCGCCGATGCGAAGACCGACCGCGTCCTGGGCGTCCACGTGATCGGCCCGAGCGCCGCCGAGCTGGTACAGCAAGGCGCGATCGGCATGGAATTCGGCACCAGCGCCGAAGACCTGGGCATGATGGTCTTCTCTCACCCGACGCTGTCCGAAGCCCTGCACGAAGCTGCCCTGGCAGTGAATGGCCATGCCATCCACATCGCCAACCGCAAGAAGCGCTGAGTGATCCGACGCCCCGGTTCACGCCAGGGGCGTCACAGCGACGCGGGACGCGTCGTCCGTCAGGCCAGGACAGGTTCCTGGCCTTGTCGGGTCCGGGTTCTGTAGAATCCACGGTTTGCCGCCTGCGTCGGGATGCCGCAGGCGGCAGACTTTCAGAAGAACCACGGCGGGTGAGCGCCGGCGACCGTTGCGAGGTGGCCGCGGGCGTATGCCGCCGGACTGTTTTTTCGCGAGCCGGGTGGTTCGCGAAACGACGGTCACAGGTGGTGGGGCGCCACGAGCGCTCCGCCGAAATGCGCAATACCTAGACGAATAACGGTAGACAAGCATGAATCTCCACGAATATCAGGGTAAGCAGCTGTTCGCTGAATACGGCCTGCCTGTATCCAAGGGCTTTGCCGTAGACACCCCCGAAGAGGCCGCAGAAGCCTGCGACAAGATCGGCGGCAGCGAGTGGGTCGTCAAAGCTCAGGTGCACGCCGGCGGCCGCGGTAAAGCGGGCGGTGTGAAGCTGGTGAAGAGCAAAGAGGACGCCAAGGCGTTCGCCCAGCAGTGGCTGGGCAAGAACCTGGTGACCTACCAGACCGACGCCAACGGCCAGCCGGTCAGCAAGATCCTGGTGGAGTCCTGCACCGACATCGACAAGGAGCTGTACCTCGGCGCCGTCGTCGATCGTTCCAGCCGCCGCATCGTGTTCATGGCTTCCACCGAAGGTGGCGTGGACATCGAGAAGGTCGCCCACGACACTCCCGAGAAGATCCTCAAGGCTACCATCGACCCGCTGGTCGGCGCGCAGCCGTACCAGGGCCGCGAGCTGGCCTTCCAGCTGGGCCTGAAGGGCGACCAGATCAAGCAGTTCACCCATATCTTCGTCGGCCTGGCGAAGCTGTTCCAGGACTACGACCTGGCCCTGCTGGAAGTGAACCCGCTGGTGATCAAGAAAGACGGCAACCTGCACTGCCTGGATGCCAAGATCAACATCGACAGCAACGCCCTGTACCGTCAGCCGAAGCTGCGCGCCATGCACGACCCGTCCCAGGACGACGCCCGTGAAGCCCATGCGCAGAAGTGGGAGCTGAACTACGTCGCGCTGGAAGGCAACATCGGCTGCATGGTCAACGGCGCCGGCCTGGCCATGGGTACCATGGACATCGTCAACCTGCACGGCGGCAAGCCGGCCAACTTCCTCGACGTTGGCGGCGGTGCGACCAAGGAGCGCGTGACCGAAGCGTTCAAGATCATCCTGTCCGACAGCAACGTGAAGGCTGTCCTGGTGAACATCTTCGGCGGCATCGTGCGTTGCGACATGATCGCCGAAGGCATCATCGGCGCCGTCAAAGAAGTCGGCGTGAAGGTTCCGGTTGTCGTCCGCCTGGAAGGCAACAACGCTGAACTGGGTGCCAAGGTCCTGGCCGAAAGCGGCCTGAACATCATCGCGGCAACCAGCCTGACCGACGCTGCCCAGCAAGTCGTCAAGGCCGCGGAGGGTAAGTAATGAGCGTCCTGATCAACAAAGACACCAAAGTCATCTGCCAAGGCTTCACCGGTAGCCAGGGCACCTTCCACTCCGAACAGGCCATCGCCTATGGCACCAAGATGGTCGGCGGCGTGACCCCCGGCAAGGGCGGCACCACCCACCTCGGCCTGCCGGTGTTCAACACCGTCAAGGAAGCCGTGGAAGCCACCGGCGCCGAAGCCTCGGTCATCTACGTTCCGGCTCCGTTCTGCAAGGACTCGATCCTGGAAGCGGCATTCGGCGGCATCAAGCTGATCGTCTGCATCACCGAAGGCATCCCGACCCTCGACATGCTGGACGCCAAGGTCAAGTGCGACGAGCTGGGCGTACGCCTGATCGGCCCGAACTGCCCGGGCGTGATCACTCCCGGCGAGTGCAAGATCGGCATCATGCCGGGTCACATCCACCTGCCGGGCAAGGTAGGCATCGTGTCGCGTTCCGGCACCCTGACCTACGAAGCCGTGAAGCAGACCACCGACGCCGGCTTCGGCCAGTCCACCTGCGTGGGCATCGGCGGCGACCCGATCCCGGGCTCCAACTTCATCGACATCCTGAAGCTGTTCCAGGAAGATCCGCAGACCGAAGCCATCGTCATGATCGGCGAGATCGGTGGTTCCGCCGAAGAAGAAGCCGCGGCCTTCATCAAGGCTAACGTGACCAAGCCGGTGGTGTCCTACATCGCTGGTGTGACTGCCCCTCCGGGCAAGCGCATGGGCCACGCCGGCGCCATCATCTCCGGCGGCAAGGGCACCGCGGACGAGAAGTTCGCCGCCCTGCAGGACGCCGGTGTGAAGACCGTGCGTTCCCTGGCCGACATCGGCAAGGCCCTGGCCGAGCTGACCGGTTGGGAAGTGAAGAAGGCCTGATTTCCCGGGTTTTCTGAGTTCCAGGACGAAGGCCACCGCCTCACAGCGGTGGCCTTCGTCGTTCTATCGCATCCGTCAAACGAATGTTGCCGCGATGCGCTATCATTGCCAACGGTTCGTGTCCGACAAAACCCCGGGCGCGCCACGCATCATCCCGCAGGCCAGTGCGCCTGCAGCTATAACGCCACATGGCCCTCAAAAGGGGTCGGGCGGCTTGACCGGTCCTCCTCATCCGGAAGGACGTTGTTTCCTAACACCCCCAAAGGGAAACCCCGAACAACCGAGACTTCTGCCAGTGGTACATCCTCCTATGACTCATTTGAAAGGGTTCGACCTGCTCGCCCTTGGCTTCATGACGTTCGCGCTTTTTCTCGGCGCGGGTAACATCATCTTTCCTCCCAGTGCCGGCATGGCGGCGGGCGAACACGTATGGAGCGCGGCTTTCGGCTTCCTCCTTACCGGTGTCGGCCTGCCGTTGCTGACGGTGGTCGCCCTGGCCCGGGTCGGAGGCGGTATTGGCCGCCTGACCCAGCCGATCGGGCGGCGCGCGGGAGTGGCGTTCGCCATCGCCGTCTATCTTGCCATCGGCCCGCTGTTCGCCACCCCGCGTACAGCCGTGGTGTCCTTCGAGATGGGCGTCGCGCCCTTCACCGGGGACGGCGGCGTGCCGTTGCTCATCTATACCGTCGCTTACTTCTCCGTGGTTCTGTTCCTGGTGCTGAACCCGGGTCGCCTTGTCGACCGGGTCGGAAAGGTCATCACGCCGGTGCTGCTGTCGGCCCTGCTGGTCCTTGGCGGCGCGGCGATCTTCGCGCCGGCGGGAGAGATCGGCAGCAGTTCCGGCGAGTACCAGAGCGCGCCCCTGGTGCAGGGCTTCCTGCAGGGCTACCTGACCATGGATACCCTCGGTGCGCTGGTCTTCGGTATCGTCATCGCCACCGCCATTCGCGACCGCGGCATCAGCGACAGCCGGCTGGTCACGCGCTATTCCATGATCGCCGGGGTCATCGCCGCCACCGGCCTGTCCCTGGTCTACCTGGCGCTGTTCTATCTTGGCGCCACCAGCCAGGGCATCGCCGGCGACGCCCAGAATGGCGTACAGATCCTCACCGCCTATGTGCAGCAGACCTTTGGCGTTTCCGGCAGCCTGTTGCTGGCGGTGGTCATCACCCTGGCCTGCCTGACCACGGCGGTAGGGCTGATCACGGCGTGCGGCGAGTTCTTCAGCGACCTGCTGCCGGTTTCGTACAAGACGGTGGTGATCGTGTTCTCGCTGTTCAGCCTGCTGGTCGCCAACCAGGGACTGACCCAGTTGATCAGCCTTTCGGTACCGGTTCTGGTGGGACTCTATCCGCTCGCCATCGTGCTGATCGCCCTGAGCCTGTTCGACCGGCTCTGGGTGTCGGCCCCGCGGGTGTTCGTGCCGGTGATGATCGTCGCGCTGCTCTTCGGCATCGTCGACGGGCTGGGGGCGGCCAAGCTGAACGGGTGGGTGCCGGACGTCTTCGCCAAGCTTCCGCTCGCCGATCAGAGCCTTGGCTGGCTGCTGCCGGTATCCATTGCGCTGGTCCTGGCAGTCGTTTGCGATCGGCTGCTGGGCAAGCCGCGCGAAGCGGTCGCCTGAGACGTCAGGCGAACCCCAGGAAGGCCGCCTCCGGGCGGCCTTTTTCATGAGCCGACGAAAGTCGTGTCCTGGCTGCGGCGAGCGGCGTCCCAACGGCGCGAAACAACGGCGGGGCGATTCCCGGCCGGCTCAAGAGGGAGTTTTCATGACCGCCGAACTCGGCATTTTCAACGGGCACCTGCTGCAACACCTGCTGGCGGCGCTCTGGTTCCTGTTCTGCTGGGTGGGCTACACCCGCTACGCCACCTGGAAGGGTCGCGACACCGCCTGCCTGGCCAGCGTCCTGCACCTCTACCGGGAGGACTGGATGCGCCGGTTGCTGCTGCGCGACAACCGTATCGCCGACGCCAGCGTGATCGGTAACCTGGAGCGTAACGCGTCGTTCTTCGCCTCCAGCACGCTGATCATCCTCGCCGGCATCCTCACCCTGCTGGGCTCCACCGATCGCGCCGTCTCGGTACTGGCCGACCTGCCGTTCGTGGAGGAGGCCAGCCGGGGACTATCGGAACTGAAGCTGCTGTGCCTGGCAGTGGTCTTCGTCTATGCCTTCTTCACCTTCAGCTGGTGCATGCGCCAATACAACTTCGCGGCGATCCTGGTCGGCTCGGCACCGATGATCGGCGAGCGCAACGTCGGCGAGCTGGAGCGCAAATCCTTTGCCGAGCGTGCCGCCCGGGTCATCTCGCTGGCGGCCAACCAGTTCAACTTCGGCTTGCGCTCGTACTATTTCGGCCTGGCCATGCTCGCCTGGTTCATCAATTCCTGGTTCTTCATGCTGGTGACGGCCGGCGTGGTGCTGGTCCTGTATCGCCGCGAATTCCATTCGGACGTGCTGGAGGTGATGGTCTACACCGAGACCGCAATCGCCGAAAGCCCGCGGGAAGGCGAGGGCGAGGTGCCCAGGGGCTGAATCCCGGGCATGAAAAAGCCCGCTTGCGCGGGCTCTTTCAGGGTACGTCAACGAGAACTTATTGCTGGTTCTGTTGCGGTTGCTCCGGAGTCGGTGCCGGAGTCTGCGGGGTTGCCGGAGTGTCGCTCGACGGCGCCGGGGCGCTGGGCTCGGCAGGGGGAGTAGCCGGAGCGCTCGGCTGGGTCTCGGTAGCCGGAGCTGCCGGGGCCGCTGCCTTGTCTTCCTCTTTCTTGTCGCAAGCGGCCAGGCCAAGGCTGGCAGCGAGCAGCAGGGCAAGAGTTACGGTCTTTTTCATCGTTTAGCCTCCATGTGCGGCTTTCCTCGTTGTAGCCCTTTGAACATTTGCGCTGGCGTGAAGTTCCACACACTTCGACTATTTCGATCGTTATGTCCAAAACCCCGGCTGCCGGGGCTTTGGCGGCAGGGTATGATTCGCCCTCCAGAAAACTCCCAGCAAGGTCGCCGTCATGTCGGAAAATCCTCTCCTCGAGCGCGCCCGGCGCTTTCTCTCGGCCTTGCGTCATTGCCAGGTGCTGGGGTTGACGGTCGAGGCCGCCGACGAAAAAGGACTGACCCTGCGCCTGCCCTACAGCCAGGCGATCATCGGCAACCCGGAAAGCGGGGTCGTCCACGGCGGCGCGATCACCACCCTGATGGACACCACCTGTGGTATTTCCACGGTCTGCGTGCTGCCGGACTTCGAGATCTGCCCGACGCTCGACCTGCGCATCGACTACATGCATCCCGCCGAACCGCACAAGGATGTCTATGGCTTCGCCGAGTGCTACCGGGTCACGCCGAACGTGATCTTCACCCGCGGCTTCGCCTACCAGGACGATCCGGGCCAGCCCATCGCCCATGTCGTCGGCGCTTTCATGCGCATGGGCGGTTCGGCCCGCGCCGGGGCGGCCAGGCCGGCCGCGCAGGGAGGTGCGGCATGAGCCCGACCAGCCTCGAGCAACTGGTCCGCGACGCGCGTCGGAACAACGACTACAGCCCGCTGGTGGAGCTGATCCCGTACGCCAAGCTGCTCGGCATCGAATGCCTGCGCCTGGGCGACGACATGGTCTTCCGCCTGCCGGCGAACAAGGACAACATCGGCAACCCGACCCTGCCGGCCATCCATGGCGGCGTGATCGCCGGCTTCATGGAGCATGCGGCGATGTTGCACCTGCTGACCTTCATGAGCATTCCGCACCTGCCGAAGATCATCGATTTCTCCATCGACTACCTGCGTGCCGGGCACTTCCGCGATACCTACGCGCAATGCCAGGTCTGGCGCCAGGGGCGACGGGTGGCGAACGTCGCGATCAACGCCTGGCAGACCACCCAGGGCGAGCCCATCGCCACTGCGCGGGCGCATTTCAAGGTGGACGAGCCGTGAGCCGTACGCTGCGGAAAGTGGGCTGAGGATATCGCGATGGATGCCTTGCTGATTCTGGGCGGCCTGCTGCTGATGGTCGCCGGCTATATCTGGGTCATCGTCCTGGCCTTCGGTACCGGTCTGCTGTGGGGTTACGGCAGCCTTTTCCCGCCGGTGGCGCTGGCCTATATCGGCGTGCACTGGCGTACGGCGCGCAAGGGCGTCGGGCTGGCCGCGCTGGGTTGCATCCCGCTGGTGGTCGGCCTGGCGCTGCTGGCCAGTCACGACGCTGCGCGACTGGAGGCGATCCTCAGCCTGCGCTGGCTGAAGCCGGAGGCCAGGCCGCCGGCGGAACTGGCCATCGCGCTCAGCGGGGAGTTCAACGGCAAGCCTTTCGCGCCGCAGAGCGGCGAGTTGATCGGCGGCGTGCTGAGCCTGCGCCAGGGGCACGATTTCTACGCCCAGCGCGAGCTGCAGATCCGCCTTCCGGCACAGCCGCTCGGGGCGCTGCGCCTGGACGTGCTGCCCGAGGACGGCGGCGCGTTGCCAGAAGTCGAGCTGAGCTGGCTGCAACCGGATCAGGACCTGCCCGAGGCGCGTCGTCTCCTGCGTGGCTATACCTTGCACCTGGACCTGCGGCCCAAGGCGCCGAACCGCCTGGAGGGCGAGTTCCACCTGAGCCTGCCGAGCGGCTACCGGACCACCCTCAGCGGCCACGTCGAGCTGTATACCGACCGGCTGCGCTATCGGCACGGCAAGGTCGACCTGGGCTACGACTCCGACGATACCCTGGCCCTGGTCTTGCGCGACTATCTGCAGCGACGTTTCGCCAGCCGCGACGTCAGCCTCGTGCGGGCGCCGTCCTGGCGCGCGGCCAGCCATGCGCGGCCGCTGCGTATCGAGGCCCTGGTGGCCGGCCAGGCTCAGGTGCTGGAGCTGACGCTGGAGAAGAACGCCCGGCGGGAGTGGACGGTGCGCGGCGACGCGTTCCCCGCCTTGCCGGCGGAGCCTGCGACCGTGGCCGCGGCGGCGGCGCCGCCCGAGCCGCAGGCGCTGCCGGCGCCGGGTAACGCCACCCTCGACCTGGAGCTGGTCCAGGTCGAACCGCAGCGCTACAGCCAGCGCCTGGTCAAGGCCACTACGGTACGCGGGCGTATCGCCGAGGGCCGTTTCACCGGCCTCGACAGCGAGGGGCGCCTGGTGATCCGCCGGGAAATGCCCGGTGCGGGGGAGGCGAGCTACCTGTTGCGCCCGGCGGAGATCGCCCGTCTCGAACTGCTCGAACGCTAGTCGTCGCACGATGGTGCGCGGTTTTTTCGCATAAGCGCTTGAAAAGCCGGAAGAAGGCCCCACCTAGGGGACATCCGCCGTGGTACGCGGCTTATGTCATTGATGGAGCTTGGAGCGATGAGCGTGGAAACCCAAAAAGAGACACTGGGCTTTCAGACTGAAGTGAAGCAACTGCTTCACCTGATGATTCATTCTCTCTATTCGAACAAGGAAATCTTCCTCCGCGAACTGATTTCCAACGCCTCGGACGCCGCCGACAAGCTGCGTTTCGAAGCCCTGGCCAATCCCGAGCTGCTCGAGGGCGGCGCCGAGCTGAAGATCCGCGTCAGCTTCGACAAGGAAGCCAACACCGTCACCCTGGAAGACAACGGCATCGGCATGAGCCGCGAGGATGTGGTGACTCACCTGGGCACCATCGCCAAGTCCGGGACCGCCGACTTCCTGAAGAACTTGTCTGGCGACCAGAAGAAGGATTCGCACCTGATCGGCCAGTTCGGCGTCGGTTTCTACAGCGCCTTCATCGTCGCCGACAAGGTCGATGTCTACTCCCGTCGCGCCGGCCAGCCGGCCAGCGAAGGGGTGCACTGGTCGTCGAAGGGCGAGGGCGAGTTCGACGTCGCTACCATCGACAAGCCCGAGCGCGGTACCCGCATCGTCCTCCACCTGAAAAAGGGCGAGGAGGAGTTCGCCGATGGCTGGCGCCTGCGCAACGTGATCAAGAAATACTCCGATCACATCGCTTTGCCGATCGAGCTGCCCAAGGAATTCCACGGCGAAGAGGCCGACAAGCCGGCCGAGCCGGAATGGGAAACGGTCAACCGCGCCAGCGCGCTGTGGACCCGTCCGCGCGCCGAGGTGAAGGACGAGGAATACCAGGAGTTCTACAAGCACGTCGCCCATGACTTCGAGAACCCGCTGAGCTGGAGCCACAACAAGGTCGAAGGCAAGCTGGAATACACCTCGCTGCTCTACGTGCCGGGCCGCGCGCCGTTCGACCTGTACCATCGCGAAGCGCCGCGGGGCCTGAAGCTGTACGTACAGCGCGTGTTCATCATGGACCAGGCCGACGAGTTCCTGCCGCTGTACCTGCGCTTCATCAAGGGTGTGGTCGACTCCAACGACCTGTCGCTGAACGTCTCCCGGGAAATCCTGCAGAAGGATCCGGTGATCGACTCGATGAAGTCGGCGTTGACCAAGCGCGTGCTGGACATGCTGGAGAAGCTGGCGAAGAACGAGCCGGAGCAGTACAAGACCTTCTGGAAGAACTTCGGCCAGGTCCTCAAGGAAGGCCCGGCGGAAGACTTCGGCAACAAGGAGAAGATCGCCGGCCTGCTGCGCTTCGCCTCCACCGGCGACGATTCGGGCGAGCAGAGCGTGGCGCTGGCCGACTACATCGGTCGGATGAAGGAAGGCCAGGACAAGATCTACTACCTCACCGGCGAGAGCTACTCGCAGGTGAAGAACAGCCCGCACCTGGAAGTCTTCCGCAAGAAGGGCATCGAGGTGCTGCTGCTCACCGATCGCATCGACGAGTGGCTGATGAGCTACCTGCCGGAGTTCGACGGCAAGCAGTTCGTCGATGTCGCCCGCGGCGACCTGGACCTGGGCAGCCTGGACTCGGAAGAGGACAAGAAGGCCCAGGAAGAAGTCGCCAAGAGCAAGGAAGGCCTGATCGAGCGCCTGAAGAAGGTGCTCGACGAGCAGGTCAGCGAAGTCCGCGTTTCCCACCGCCTGACCGATTCGCCGGCGATCCTCGCCATCGGCGAACAGGACCTTGGCCTGCAGATGCGCCAGATCCTCGAGGCCAGCGGGCAGAAAGTGCCGGACTCGAAGCCGATCTTCGAGATCAACCCGCAGCATCCGCTGATCGAGAAGCTGGATGCGGAGCCGGACGAGGACCGCTTCGGCGAGCTGTCGCATATTCTCTTCGACCAGGCCGCCCTGGCCGCGGGGGACAGCCTCAAGGATCCGGGCGCCTACGTACGCCGACTGAACAAGCTGCTGGTGGAGCTGTCCGCTTAAGCAGTAGCCCCGACAAAGCCCGCTTCGGCGGGCTTTGTCTTTTCCAACTCTCGCAGGAGCAGTACCCATGAGTGAGATTCGTGTAGAGCCGGTCGCCTACGACATCGATGGGCAGCCGTACGAAGGTCAACTGGTGTACGACGCCAGCCACGCGGGGCCGCGCCCGGGCCTGCTGATGGCGCCGAACTGGATGGGCGTGAGCGCCGCCGCGCTGGACATCGCCCGGCAGGTCGCCGGCCGTGGGCACGTGGTGCTGGTGGCGGACCTCTACGGCAGGGACGTGCGTCCGCAGAACGGCGACGAGGCGGGCGCGGCGATGATGCCGCTGAAGAACGACCGGGCCCTGCTGCGCAAGCGCATGCAGGCAGCGCTGGCGGCCTTGCGCGGACAGGCGCTCGCGGCTGTCGATACGACCCGCCAGGCTGCCTTCGGTTTCTGCTTCGGCGGTTGCTGCGCGCTGGAGCTGGCTCGCGACGGCGCCGAGCTGAAGGCCTTCGTGTCCTTCCATGGCACCCTGGATACGCCGGACCCGGCGCATGCCAGGAACATCAAGGGCGCGGTACTGGTCCTCGACGGCGCCTCCGATCCGCTGGTGCCGCGCGAGCAGTTGCCGGCCTTCGCCAGGGAGATGACCGATGCCGGCGTCGACTGGCAGCTCACCAGCTACGGCGGCGCGGTGCATTCCTTCACCGATCCGAACGCCAAGCTGCCGGGCAAGATGCACTATGACGCCAGGACCTCCCGGCGTGCCTTCCAGGCGATGGACGACCTGCTGGCGGAAGTCTTCGCCTGAGACCGCCGGCTCACTCGCGCATGGCGAAGCAATGCCTGGCCTCGGGGAAGCGCCGTTCGCGCACGTCCTCGGCGAAGCGCCGGGCCGCCTCGTCGATTTCCCGGTCGAGGCGCGCGTAGCGTTCGACGAAGCGCGGTACCTGTTCGCCGCTTAGCCCGAGCAGGTCCTCGCTGACCAGTACCTGGCCGTCGCAGGCCGGCGAGGCGCCGATACCGATGCAGGGGACCGCCAGTTCTTCGCTAAGGCGACGGGCCAGCGGCTCGCCTACGCCTTCGATGACCACCGCGAAGGCGCCGCCGCGCTGCATGGCGAGGCCGTCGCGGCGTACCCGTTCTGCGCTTTCCGGGTCACGCCCCTGGGCCTTGAAGCCGCCCATGGCGTTGACCTGCTGCGGCATCAGGCCGATATGGGCGAGCACCGGTATGCCACGGCGTACCAGGAAGTCCACGGTTTCTTCCATTTCCTCACCGCCTTCCAGCTTCACCGCCTGGGCGCCGCTGTCGGCCAGCAGGCGTGCGGCGTTGCGGAACGCCTGTCGGGGCGATTCCTGGTAGCTGGCGAACGGCAAGTCGGCCACCACGCAGGCGCGCCGGCTGCCGCGCATCACCGCCAGGGTGTGGGCGACCATCATCTCCAGGCTCACTCCCAGGGTACTGGGCATGCCATAGAGCACCATGCCCAGCGAATCGCCGACCAGCAGCAGGTCGGCGTGCGGATCGAGGAGGCGGGCCATGGGCGTGCTGTAGGCGGTCAGCGCCACCAGGCTGCCGGCACCCTTGCGGCGCTGGATATCGGGAACGGACAGGCGATGTTGCGGGCGATGACTGCTCATGGCGTGGCTCCGGTTTGTCTATGGGGAGCCACACGCTACCATCGGCCACGCACCGCTCACTCGACGGATGGGGACAACCGATGCCGCAAACGGGACAAGAACGCGACCTGCCGCGATTCCGCAGCCTGCCCTGCGCGGTGTATCTGCGCGCCTTCGAGATGCCCGCCGGGCACCGGGTGGAGATGCACGACCACCCCTGGGGCCAACTGATGTACGCCGCCAGCGGCACCTTGCGCGCCAGCACCGAGCGGCACAGCTATCTGGTGCCGGCGCAGCGAGCGCTGTGGATTCCGCCGGGCGTCCGGCACGCCGCGGAGGCTTGCAACCCTGTGCTGTTCCGCAGTCTCTACCTGGATCGTTCGCTGCCCGGCGGTTGCCGGGTACTGGAGGTGTCCGGCCTGCTGCGCGAACTGTTGCTGCGGGCGGCGGAGTTTCCCCGTGAATATCCGCCGGGTGGCGAGGCCGAGCGTCTCATGCAGGTGGTCGCCGATGAGGTCGGGCGCCTTCGCGAGGCGCCGCTGAACCTGCCGTTGCCTGGCGACCCGCGCTTGCGCCGGATCACCGACGCGCTACAGGCGGATCCCGCCGATCCGCGTGGCATCTCGGATTGGGCGGGACTGGTGGGGGCTTCCCGACGGACCCTGGCGCGGCTGTTCCGCGAGCAGACCCAGTTGTCGTTTCGCGAGTGGCGCCAGCGCCTGCGTCTGCTCAACGCGGTCGCCGCGCTGGAGGAGGGCGCCAGCGTGACGCGGGTGGCCAGCGACCTTGGCTACGACTCCACCTCGGCGTTCATCAGCCTATTCCAGCGTCATTTCGGCCAGACCCCCGGTTGCTTCGCCCGCTCCCTGCGCTTGCCCAACTGAGCCGCATGCTTCAGGGCGCCGCCTGTTGGCGCAGGCTTGCCGCCTTGGCCGCGAGGTCCGGCCAGGCGGGCTTGCCGGCGAAACGCTCGCGCAGGTAGTTGGCCAGGGCGGCGACTTGCCGGTCGTCGAGGCTATGGCGGAAGCCGGGCATATAGCCGAGGTCGCCGGTGGCCGGGCTGTGGATGCCGTCGAGGATGATCCGCAGCAGGTTGTCCGGGCTGTCCGCATGCACATTGCTGTTCAGCGCCAGGGATGGACGCACGCCGAAGAAGCGCGGTCCGTCGCCGTCATGGTGGCAGGCCAGGCAGGCCCCGGCGAACAGGCGCGCGCCGCTGCCGCTGGGCGGTTGCACGCGGCCGTAGCCCTGCCGGTCGAGGCGTTGCGCCTGTTGCTGATCGGTTTCCCCGGCCGGGGCAGCGGCGTAGGACGCAAGGTAATGGGCCAGGGCCCGCAGGTCCTCGTCCGACTGCTTGGCCAGGCCTTCGCCGACCACTGGCGCCATCGGCCCGCTGGCGACCCCGTGGTAGGCCGAATAGCCGTGGCGGAGGTAGGCGTAGAGGGCCTCCTCGCTCCAGGCGATGGCCGCCGGCGAACTGGCGTTCAAGGCTGGCGCGGTCCAGCCCTCCGCCTCGCCGCCGGCGAAGTGCGCGCTGCCGGACTTTTCCGCGCCGAGCGCATTGCGCGGCGAGTGGCAGGCGCTGCAATGGCCGAGGCCTTCGGCGAGATAGGCGCCGCGGTTCCATTGCTGGTTGCGCGTCGGCTCGTCGCGGTAGGCGCCGGGCTCCAGGAACAGCAGGTTCCAGCCGGCCATCAGCTGGCGTTGGTCGAAGGGGAACGGCAGCTGGTTGGCAGGCGTTTCGCTGTGCACCGCCGGCTGGCTCATCAGGTAGGCGTACAGGGCCTTCAGGTCTTCGTCGCGAGTCCTGGTGAAGGCGGTGTAAGGGAACGCCGGATACAGGTAGCTGCCGTCGCGGGCCACGCCATGCCGCATGGCCCGCTCGAAGGCGGGGTAGGACCAGCCACCGATGCCGCTCGCGCGATCCGGCGTGAGGTTGCTGCTGTAGATCGTCCCGAACGGCGTCGGCAAGGCCCGTCCGCCGGCGTTGCGCGGGCCGCCTTCGCGAGTGTGGCAGACCGCGCAGTCGCCGAGGGCGGCGAGGCGTTCGCCGCGGGCGATCTGCTCGGTGCTGAAGGGACCGGGTGTGCCTTCCAGTGGCCCGATGGCCGGTTGCCAGGCGTAGCCGAGGGCGATGGCGGCGAGCGCGACGAGGCTGCCGGAGGCCCAGAGGCCGATGCGTGTTGCCTTCTTCATCTGTCAGTCATCCACTGCGCGGGGCGCCGCGGCGCCCCGGGGAAAAGGATCAGGCCTGCGCGCTGCGCAGCGCCGCGAGTACGCGTTCCGGAGTGAACGGCACCTGTCGCAGGCGCGCTCCGGTAGCGTCGAAGATCGCATTGGCGATGGCCGCGGCGCTGGGCACCGAGGCTGACTCGCCAGCGCCCATCGGTGGCTGCTCGGGGCGGTCGAGCAGCAGTACGTCGATCTCCGGCAGTTCGGGGAAGCCGAGGATCGGGTAGCCGCCCCATTCCAGGCTGGTGACGCCACGGCGGTCGAAGGTGGCGAACTCCTTGAGTACCCGGCTGGTGGACTGGATGACGTTGCCGTGGACCTGGTGCCTGACCCCATCGGGATTGACCATCTGCCCGCAGTCATGGGCGACCCAGACCTTGGCGACGCGCACCGCGCCGTTCTCCGGGTTCACCTCGACGTCGACGATCCAGGCGGCCCAGGCGGCGCCGAAACCGGGAAACTTGCTGTGGAAGTAGCGCGCATAGGCGAAGCCGCGTCCCTTCAGCACGCCGTCCCGGCGCGCCTCTGGGTTGGGGGAGGTGCGTGGCTGCCAGCCGGCGCGGGCGACCAGGGCGTCGATCAGCGCCAGGGCGCGCTGGTCGTCCAGGTAGCGGCGGCGGAAGGCGATGGGGTCGATACCGGCCAGGTGCGCCAGTTCGTCGGCGTAGGACTCATGGGCGAACACGTTCGGCAGCGCCGAGACGCCGCGCATCCAGGACGCGCGGACGATGGGGGCGGCGTCGTTGGCCACCACCCGCATCCGCGGGTAGCGGTATTGCGGGATCGCGGTGCGGTCGCCCATGTCGGCCACCTGCGGGGTGGCCTGGATCCGCCCGGTGAGGAGCAGGGCCAGGGTCGGCGCACCGTTGGAGGGGTAGCAGGTGGCGAAGTCGTAGGCCGCCACCCGGCCTTGCTCGTCGAGGCCGCCGCGGACCTCGATCAGTTGCGCGGTGCCTTTCGGTTCCCAGCCATGTTCCTGTTCGCGCATCAGTTGTACCCGTACCGGTCGGCCCACTGCCTGCGCCAGGAGCACGGCGTCGGCGCTGACGTCGTCGGCGCCGTTGCGTCCGTAGCAGCCGGCGGCTTCCATGCGGATCACCTCGATGTCCCCGGTCTCGCGCTGCAGCAGCCTGGCCAGGTCGTTGCGCAGGTCGTGCGGGTTCTGCGTGCCGGACCAGACGCGAGCGCGCTGCGCATCGACCTCGGCGAGGGCGCAGGAAGGGCCGATGGAGGCGTGCAACTGGTAGGGCCAGACATAGGTGGCCGACAGCGGCCGGGCGATGCCCGCGAGGTGCTGCTCGAGACCGGGCGAGTCGTGCAGCGTGCGTGGCTTCTTCGGATGCCGGCGAAGCGTGTCCTCGAGCCGGTCGGGTTCCAGCGGCGGCAGGCCCTGCCAGTCCTTCCAGCGCACCTTGAGCTGGCGCGCGGCGCGGATCGCCTGCTCCTCGCGTTCGCAGACCACGCCGACGAAGTCGCCGATCACGACCACCTTGACCAGCCCCGGCAGCCCGGCGACCGAGCTTTCGTCCACCGCCAGCAGGCCGCTGCCGAGCGGGGCGCTGACATCCGCGCCGGTATAGGGCGGGCGTACCACTCGCCCATGCAGCATGCCGGGCAGGCGCATGTCATGGACATAGGTCAGTTGACCGGTCAGCTTCGCCGGGATGTCCACCCGACGCACCGGCTTGCCGACCAGACGGTACTCGCTGCGCGGCTTGAGCGGCGCCTTGCCGTCGATGTTCAGGTTGAAGCGCTGGCCTCGCAGCAACTCGCCGTAGCCGATCCGTCGCTGCGGATTGGCGGCGGCGAAGACCTGGCCGTTTTCGCTGCGCAGGCTGTCCGGATGCACCGGGAAATGGCTTCCGGCCTGGCGCAGGAGGAAGCGCCGGGCTTCGGCGGCGGCCTGGCGCAGCGGCACGGCGCTGACCTGGATGCTGGCGCTGGCGATGGTCGGCCCCTGGTCCGGTGTGCGACGGGTGTCGCCGAGGATCATCTCGACCTGCTCGAACGCGACGTCCAACTCTTCGGCGACGATCTGCGCCAGTGCCGTGCGGATGCCGGTACCAAGGTCGACGTGACCGCAGAAGGCGGTGACCTTGCCGTCCGCGGCGATGGCGATGAACGAGTCGACCTGGTCCAGCGGCAGGTCGGTGGCGCCCTGCTCGGCAAGGGCGAGCAGCGGGGCGGGCAGGTTGACGGTGACCAGCAGCAGGCCGCCGGCCTTGAGGAAGCCGCGTCGCGAGGGATTGGCCAGGCTCATGCCGGGTGCTCCTCCTGACGCTCCTTCAGGCTCTCGGCGGCACGCCGCACGGCCTTGAGAATCTCCACATGGGTGCCGCAGCGACACAGGTTGTAGGCCAATTCCTGGCGGATCTCGCCGTCGCTGGGGTTCGGGTTGCGATCCAGCAACGCCTTGGCGGTCATCACCATGCCGTTGATGCAGTAGCCGCATTGGGCGGCCTGTTCGTCGATGAAGGCCTGTTGCAGCGGATGGGGATGGGCGGCATCGCCGAGTCCTTCGAGGGTAACCACCTGGCGGCCCACGGCAGCCTCCACCGGGGTGATGCAGGAGCGGGTGGCGACGCCATCCATCAGCACGGTGCAGGCGCCGCACTCGCCGAGGCCGCAGCCGAACTTGGGACCGTTCAGTTGCAGGTCGTTGCGCAGGACATAGAGCAGGGGGGTATCGGGGGCGACATCGAGGCGCAGGGACTGACCGTTGACGGTCAGGGCAAGGGCATCGCTCATGGCGGTTTCTCCCCATGCCGGCGGCATGGCTGTTCATCAGGCGGATGTCCCGTCGGCCGTGCCTGGTAGCGTGCGGCTCTGCGGGAATTTGTTTGTATACAAACATGTTATGGACGCCTGCGGCGAACTGTCAATGGCAGGCCGCTACGACGAAAGGCGCAGCTCCGGGCGACGCAACGCGGACAAAAGGATAGACCGCAATGGCCTCAGGTCAGGCGAGCGAGCAACCCGCGCAGGGTTTCCTGTTCTTGCGGGGAGAGGGGGGCCAAGGCCTGCCGGTTGATCTCGCGGGCGGCCGCCAGGCCGGCCTCGAGTTCGGCGCGTCCGGCAGGACTGAGGCTGACCAGCAGGCGCCGGCCGTCGTCCGGATCGGCGCTGCGCTGGATCAGTCCCCGTTTGTCCAGGCGTTCGACGACGCCCTTGATGGTCGCGGCGTCCATGGCGGTGAGTCGGCCGAGCTGGTTCTGCGGGCAGGGTCCGGTCTCGCCGAGGCGGACCAGGGCGGCCCACTGGGTGGGGGTCAGGCCGTTGCCGATGCCATTGGCGAACAACGCCGCATAGCGCTGGTTGGCTTGGCGCAGGATGAAGCCGATCTGGTCGTCGAGGCGGTACGGGGCGTTACGGGACATGCTGGACATCGGTGGTGGCGTGAGGGCTTCATTCTAGCTCACGGCCGGTACCAGAGCGCCTCGCGCTGAAAAGGAGTTTTTCCTGGAAGATAGGGGTTTTTCAGCTCGATTATTCTCCGCTGACGAAGGGCAAGCTTGCCCAGCCGCGTCTTGAAATGTCGCTCGAACAGCCGTTCGAAGCTACCGTCGGCAATCGCCTTCTCCAGGCCCTGGCGAATGGCCTCGGCCAGTTCCGGGCGTTGACGCGAAACGAAGAAATAGAAGGCCGCGGGGTAGTGCAGGGCCACGTGCTGGTCGATCGCCAGGTGCAGCCCGGCGCGGGAGGCGTCCTCCAGTTCTCCGTCGATCACTACGACCTCGCGGGGGAAGACCTCGAAGCGGCCGGCATCGAGCATGCGGAACAGGCTCTCGTAGTTCTGGCTGGTCTTCACCTCCAGGCCGTTGGCGCGCAGGATCGGTGTGTCGGCCCAGTCCTGGCGCTGGCCGAAGCGCAGGCGGCGGAGATCGTCGAGGGTCCGCGCCGAGGCCAGGAGATCCTTGTTGGCGGCGCTGACCAGGGGGATGCGCCAGCCGATCAGGCCGCGATAGATCGGAATGCGGATCGGCAGCAGGGTCTCTTCCAGGTCGTCGCGGGACTGCGCCCACATCACCTGCAGGCCCGGATCGTCCTGCTCCAGGCGCAGTTGCGCACGGGACTGCGGCATGGGCTGCGCGCTGGGCTCCAGGCGGTAGTCGCCGCCGCTCCTGGCCAGCGCCAGTTGCAGCAGCTCGACGACGTAGGGTTCGGGGTTGCGCCCTTCGGAATGGCGCGGATAGATCACCCGTTCGCCAGCCCCGGCATGCCAGGCCAGCAGGCCGAACAGCAGGGCCAGCCAGCGGAGCGGCGAACCCTGGCCGAGCGGCAGCGGTCTATGTTCACTCAGGCCTATCAGGAGGAATGCCATGGCTGGCCCCCGTACGCGTGCCCTGTTTTCGACATTGTTCGCCCTGTCCCTGGTGACATCCTTGACCCATGCCAGGGATTATCGCTACAGCGACGCTCACGTGCACTATGTGGATTTCTTCCAGGAAAGCGAAGGCATGCCGCGGCTGCTGGAGGCGATGGACAAAGGCCGGGTCGACCATGTGATGCTCAGCGGCGTCGCGGTCGCCAAGAAATGGCACGAGGACGAGCCGAAGCGGCCGCGCTACTACGCTGGTGACGATGCCGGAGCCTATTGGTACAGCGCCACCGACGTGATCGTGGCGGCGGCGGTGAAATCCCTGCCAGCCGAGCAGCGGCGGCGCGTGCATCCGTTCCTGACCGGTTTCAACCCGACCGACAAGAACGCCGACGCGCACATCCGTCGCATGCTGGAGCTGGACCCGGGACTCTGGCAGGGCATCGGCGAGATCTTTACCCGTCACGACGACCTCACCGCGCTGACCTACGGCGACGTGCCGAGGGCCAACAACGAGGCGCTGGCGCGGGTCTATCACCTGGCCGCCGAATTCGACCTGCCGGTGTTGCTGCACGCCAACGTCACTTCCAAGCGCGAACGCAACCCGCTGTACCTGGCGGAAATCGAGGAGCCCCTGCGCAATCACCCGCATGTGCGGTTCATCTGGGCCCATGCCGGGACCAGCATGGAGATCCATCGCCACCAGAAGAAACTGGACTTCCTCCTGCCGACCCTTCGGCGTCTGCTACAGCGCTACCCGAACCTCTACATCGACCTGTCCTGGTCGGTGTTGCGCCCGTACCTGCTGGACGAGCAGGGCAAGCCGGATCCGCAGTGGCTGGCACTGGTCGAGCGGTTTCCGCAACGCTTCATGCTCGGTTCCGATGTGGTCGGCCAGTTCGACAGCCTGCCCGAGTTGATGGCGAGCTTCGATCCGTTCCTCGACGCCTTGCCCGAGCAGGTCGCTCGCCAGGTGGCGCGGGACAACTTCCTGGCGGTGCTGCCGCGCCAGCCCGCCGATCCGCGAGGCGAATAACCCGGATTCGTCATCAGTCTGTCATGCCGGCGTCATAGGCTCGCGCCAGTCCCATCCAGGAGTGAGTCATGTCCTTCATCCGTTCTTGCATCAGTCGTTCCGTCTTCCTGCTCGGCGCCGGCGTCGCCGTGGCGGCGCAGGCCGAGGTGCGTATCGACGGCCCCATCGAATATGGCGTGTTCGAAAGCCGCTACCAGGATTTCCAGCCCGGCGAACGGGTATTGACCCGTGGCGAGCAGAACATCCAGCAGACCACCGAAGTCCCGGCCAAGCTCGGCACCAAGTTCGGCATGCGTTATCAACTCAGCGGCAAGCAGGAAGGCGATACGCCTTTGACGCTGCTCTACCTCACCCCGGGCGTGGTCACTCCGGATGGTCAGCGGCATGACAAGTTCGAAGTGGTGCAGAAGCTGGTGCCGGGCGCGCCGACCGATGTCATGGCCTACGAATTCACCGAGCCGCACGAAGTGGTGAAGGGCGAATGGCGGTTGATGGTGTTCCAGGGCGATCGCCTGCTGGCGGAGAAATCCTTCGACGTGCGCTGAGCGCGAGCCATGCAAAGCGCTGGTTTTCTTGTGTGGCGTGGATAACGCGGGGGCGCCATTCGCTCTACCGGGCAAGGGTTGCCTGCGTGCGGTAGGGCGGCGTACGAACGGATGCCGACGGTAGCCTGTTCGTCCTTCGATCAGTCCCTGCTGACCCGGGTATCTTCCGCGGCGAGCGGACTGCCGTCGCCGGCGCGTACCTGCAGGCGCGGCACCGGCTGGCCGCTGTCGCGCTCGACCAGGCGGACATGGGATTCGTCCGGGGCGAAGAAATAGTCCTCGCCCCACTGCCGAATCGCCACCAGCAGGGGGAAGAGCGCGCGTCCCTTGTCAGTCAGACGGTATTCCTGGTGACTGCCGCTTTCGGCCGGGACCGCCACCATCACGCCGTGCTCCACCAGGTTGCGCAGGCGCGCCGCCAGGATGTTCTTGGCCAGGCCGAGGCTCTTCTGGAATTCGCCGAAGCGCGTCAGTCCTTCGAAGGCATCGCGCACGATGAGCATCGACCAGCCGTCGCCGATCACGTCCAGCGGGCGGGCGACTGGACAACTGGCTTGCTTGTGGCTGGTGCGCTTGACCATCTGGGCGGCTCCGGAGGGGGAGAGGATCGGGTTTCATGGTAAAACCCGGGCTTCACGCTGGGCAACCGGAGGAAGTGCGCCGCCGTGAGACGGCGCACGGCATGGTCAGACGACGAAGCGGGTGACCATGTTGTTCAGGTCGATGGCCAGTTGCGACAGTTCCTGGCTGGCGGCGGCGGTCTGGTTGGAGCCGGCGGACGTCTGCAGCGAGATGTCGCGGATGTTCACCAGGTTGCGGTCGACCTCGCGGGCCACCTGGGCCTGCTGCTCGGAGGCGCTGGCGATCACCAGGGTACGCTCGTTGATCTGGCCGACCCGCTCCGCGATCTCGTTCAGCGCCAGGCCGGCGGCTTCGGCGATCTCCAGCATGTTGCGGGCGCGTACGCTGCTGCTGTCCATGGCGCCGACCGCGGCGCCGGTGCCTTCCTGGATGTTGGCGATCATCTGCTCGATCTCGCGGGTGGATTCCTGGGTGCGATGGGCGAGGGCGCGAACCTCGTCGGCGACCACGGCGAAACCGCGGCCCTGCTCGCCGGCGCGAGCCGCCTCGATGGCCGCGTTGAGCGCCAGGAGATTGGTCTGTTCGGCGATACCGCGGATCACGTCGAGGACCTTGGAAATGTCCTGGGCCTTTTCCGCCAGGCCGCCGACCAGCGCCGAGGTATTGTCCACTTCTTCGCTCATCAGGCGGATCGCCTGGACCGTCTCCAGTACCCGCTGGCGTCCGTTCTGCGCCGATTGCTCGGAGGCGGACGAGGCGTCCGAGGTGGAGCTGGCGTTGCGCGCCACTTCCTCGACGGCGGCGGTCATCTCGTTGACCGCGGTGGCGGCCATCTGGATTTCGTCGTTCTGCTGGGTCAGCGAGCGGTTGCCCTGCTCGGTGACGGCGCTGAGTTCCTCCGCGGCGGAGGCCAGTTGGGTCGCCGAGCTGCCGATCTGCTGGATGGTCTGGCGCAGTTGTGCCTGCATGCCCTGGAGGGCGACCAGCAGCTTGGCCGGTTCGTCGCGGCCAGAGGTGTCGATGCGGCTGGTGAGGTCACCGGAAGCGATCACCTCGGCCACTCGCAGCGCCTCGCCGATCGGTTGGGTGATGCTGCGGGTGAACAGCCAGGCCAGTACCACGGTAGCGAGGCCGGCGACCAGCAGTACGCCGATCACTGCGGCGAAGGCGCTGTCATAGACCTCATCGGCCGTGTGGCTGGCCTGGCTGGCGCCCTTGACGTTGAAGTCGATCAGCGCCTGCAGTTGCTGCTGGGTGGCGCGGTACTGGTCGAGCAAGGTGCTTTCGGTGTACTGGCGGGTCTCTTCCAGCGGCTTGCTGCGCGACATCTGCACCAGGGTCTGCTGGCTTTGCAGGAGCGTCTGCCGGGTAGCCAGGTAGCGCTCGTAGATCGAGCGCTCGTCGGCACCACTGATCAGCCGTTGGTAGGCGCCCTCGCGATCGGTCAGTTCCTTGCCGATTTCCGTCATGCGGCTTTCCAGGAAGCGCTTGCTGCTATCGTCCGCCGCCAGCACATGGGCCAGTTGCACCTGCCGCAGTTCGGCGAGCAGAACGTTCAACTCGGCGCTTTCGCGGACGCTAGGCAGCCAGTTGTCGCTGATGTCCGAAGAGGCTTCGTTGAGCGAACCCATCCGGTTCAGGGAAAAGATGCCGGTGATGACCAGCAGAGCGGTGATCAGGGCGAAACTCAGGGCGGCACGGGTCGCGATGGGCATACTGCGCAAAGACATGATGGCGGATTCCAGGGGGCAGGAAGAGGGACGGGGCTGACCAGTACTATCGGCAGGCAGGGCGGGAGGTTTAGCCCGTTCATGCAGTCCGGGTAAAGAAACGCTGGGTACAAAAAAGCGCCCCGGAGGGCGCTTCATGCGGCGATGGAGGGAATCAACCCTGCCAGCGCTTGAGGACCAGGGTGGCGTTGGTGCCGCCGAAGCCGAAGCTGTTGCTCATGACGGTATCGAGCTTGGCGTTCTCGCGGGTCTCGCGGAGAATCGGTAGGTCGGCCACTTCCGGGTCGAGTTCGTCGATGTTGGCGGAGCCGGCGATGAAGCCGCCCTCCATCATCAGCAGGCAATAGATCGCCTCGTGCACGCCGGCGGCGCCCAGCGAGTGGCCGGACAGGCTCTTCGTCGAGCTGATGGCCGGCGCCTTGTCACCGAACACTTCGCGCACGCCTCGGATCTCGGCGACGTCGCCGACCGGGGTGGAGGTGCCGTGGGTGTTCAGGTAGTCGATCGGCGCGTCGACGGTGGCCAGCGCCTGCTGCATGCAGCGGATCGCGCCTTCGCCGCTCGGGGCGACCATGTCGTAGCCGTCGGAGGTGGCGCCGTAGCCGACGATCTCGGCGTAGATCTTGGCGCCGCGCTTGAGCGCATGCTCCAGCTCCTCGACCACCACCATGCCGCCGCCGCCGGCGATGACGAAGCCGTCACGCTTGGCGTCGTAGGCGCGGGAGGCCTTTTCCGGAGTGTCGTTGTACTGGGTGGAGAGGGCGCCCATGGCGTCGAACAGGCAGCTCTGGCTCCAGTGTTCCTCTTCGCCGCCGCCGGCGAAGACCACGTCCTGCTTGCCCAACTGGATCTGTTCCATGGCTTGGCCGATGCAATGGGCGCTGGTGGCGCAGGCGGAGGAGATCGAGTAGTTGACGCCCTTGATCTGGAACGGTGTGGCCAGGCAGGCCGATACGGTGCTGCCCATGGTGCGGGTCACGCGGTATGGGCCGATGCGCTTGACGCCTTTCTCGCGCAGGGTGTCGATGGCTTCCATCTGGTTCAGGGTGGAAGCGCCGCCGGAGCCGGCGATCAGGCCGGTGCGGGGGTTGGAAATCTGTTCCGGAGTCAGGCCGGAGTCCTTGATCGCCTGCTCCATCGCCAGGTAGGCGTAGGCGGCGGCATCGCCCATGAAGCGGAAGACCTTGCGATCGATCAGCTCTTCGAGGTTCAGGTCGACCGAACCGGAAACGTGGCTGCGCAGGCCCATCTCGGCGTAGGACGGATTGAAGCGAATGCCGGGCCGACCCGCACGGAGGTTGGCGGAAACGGTGTCTTTGTCATTGCCGAGGCAGGAAACGATGCCCAGACCGGTGATAACGACGCGACGCATGCGGATAACCCTTAGAAGCTGTCAGTGGAGGTGAACAGGCCGACGCGGAGGCCTTCGGCACTGTAGATTTCGCGGCCATCGACGCTGACGGTGCCGTCGGCGATGGCCAGGACCAGCGAACGATTGATCGTGCGCTTGATATGAATGTTATACGTGACCTTCTTCGCTGTCGGCAGAACCTGACCGAAGAACTTCACTTCGCCCGAACCCAGGGCGCGGCCGCGGCCGGGGTTGCCCTGCCAGCCGAGGTAGAAACCGACCAGCTGCCACATGGCATCCAGGCCCAGGCAACCGGGCATGACCGGATCGCCTTCGAAGTGACAGGCGAAGAACCACAGGTCCGGGTTGATATCCAGCTCGGCGACCAGTTCGCCCTTGCCATACTTGCCGCCGACATCGCTGATGTGAACGATGCGATCGATCATCAGCATGTTGGGGGCGGGAAGTTGCGCGTTACCCGGGCCGAACAGCTCGCCGCGACTGCAGCGCAGCAGGTCTTCTCGGGTGAAGGCGTGTTGTTTGGTCATGCGAGCTCCTCAAAAATCCCTGAACTGCAGGGTTGTGGCGGTTCGTCCAGCGGCCGTCGCGCCGGGTTATTGTATCGGCGTCGCAGCGGCAGCCTAGTCATAGACTGTTGCGTTGCGGTGAAAGTCACAGTGTCCGGCGAACAGATGTTCACTTTATTCCCGCGTCCGCTTGCCGCCCTTGTCGTAGATCACTCCGGCTCCCCTCGTCCGGTTTCGTTCGATGTCACGGGGAGTTCCGGCTGCGAGCCGATCCAGCGTTGCAGTATGCGTTGCAATTCCGCCCGTTTGAATGGCTTGGCCAGGTAATCGTTCATTCCCGCCTGCAGGCAGTTCTCCCGATCGCCCTGCAGGGCGTTGGCGGTCAGGGCGATGATCGGTACCTGCCGGCCGTTCTCCTGGGCCCTGATTTCCCGTGTCGCCGAGTAGCCGTCGAGCACCGGCAGGCGGCAGTCCATCAGGATCGCGTCGTAGCGCTGGCGCTCGGCGCTGCGTACCGCCTGGATACCGTCGGCGACCAGGGTGACGCGATAGCCGAGGCTGCGCAACATGGCTTCTATGACTGTCTGGTTCACCGGATTGTCCTCGACCAGGAGGATTTCCTGACCGGCGGCGACCGGGGCGGCGTCGCCGGCGGCCTGCTGCCGGTGCGCCGGCGACTGCTGGAAGGGCAGCGGAATCTCCAGGGTGAAGGTCGATCCCGAGCCTTCCTTGCTCTCTGCCTGCAGGGTGCCGCCCATCCGTTCCGCCAGGGTCCTGGCGATCGCCAGGCCGAGCCCGGTGCCGCCGTAGCGTCGGGAAATCGACGAATCCGCCTGCTGGAAGGCGTCGAACATATGTTCCAGGCGTTCCGGCGAGATGCCGATGCCGCTGTCGTGCACCGCGCAGGTCAGCCACAGTACGTCGTGATCGAGAGCCTGCCACTCCAGGCTGAGATGGATGGCGCCTTCCTCGGTGAACTTCAGCGCATTACCCAGCAGATTCACCAGGATCTGTCGGATCCGCGTCGGATCGCCGCAGACCTCGATATTCTCCAGGCCGGCCTGGATCTGCAATTCCAGCGCCAGTCCGCGTTGCTGGGCGCTGTGCTGGAACACCAGGGCGGAGCCTTGCACCAGTTCCAGCAGGTTGAAGGGGATGCACTCCAGTTCCAGCGCGCCGCGTTCGATCCTTGAGAAATCGAGAATGTCGTTGATGACCTTCAGCAGGTGTTCGGTGGACTCGGTGGCCAGCGCCGTGTACTCGGCCTGTTCGCGGGTCTGCTCGGTGGTTTCCAGCAGTTGCAGCATGCCCAGCACGCCATTCATCGGGGTGCGAAGCTCGTGGCTCATCATCGCCAGGAAGTCGGACTTCGCCCGGTTCGCCTGCTCCGCTTCCTCGCGGGCGCTGATCAATTGGCTGATCGCCTGTTCCTGTTCCCGGCTCGCGCGGTCCAGCCCGCTGGCGAGATTGTTGATGTGACGGGCCAGGTCGCCGATCTCGCCGTCGTCGAGGATCGGCAGGCTGGTCTTGTAGTCGCCGCTCTGGATCGCCTCGACCGCCTGGCCCATGGTGCTGATCGGCGCCGACAGGCGCTGCGCCAGGCGGCGCGCGACGAGGAAGGTGAGGATCAGGGCGAAGGCGGCCAGCAGGGCGGCCTTCAGGAGGATTTCCTGTTGCCGCTGGCTGAAGGCGTCGTTGGACATGCCGACCACCACCCGGCCGAGGTAGTCCTCGCCGGACTGGCCGTCGCCTTCGCTGGCGCCATCCAGCAGCGGGTCGCTGGCCAGGGCGATACGCTGGCGCTGGATGGTGGAGTGGAAGATGTCGATCGGCGCGGCGTTCTGCAACGCGCCGGGCAACTGTTCGACGTACACCAGGATATTGTCGTTGCGGTCGCGTACCTCGATGAAGCGCACATGCGGGGTGTCGAGGGTGGCCTGCAGCAGCTTCTGCAGCACGGGCGTGTTGCCGGCGATCACGCCGTATTCGGCGGCCGGCGCCAACTGGTCGGCGATCAACTGGCCGGTATGGGTCAGTTCCTGGCGCAGGTCCTGCAGGCGCGAGTAGGTGAAGTAGGCGGTGAGCAACAGGGTCAGCAGCAGCGCCGGGCCCAGGCTGATCGCCAGCATGCGGGTACGGATGTCCCAGCCGTGGCGCTGGCTCATGGTTCTTCTCCTTCGGCGAGGCGCCGGCCGAGGTCGGCGTCGCTGGCCAGGTCGATACCCAGGGAACGGGCTACCTGCCGATTGCCGAGCACCTTGAAATGCCCTGGATAGAGGCTGAGGGGCCAGTGCCTGGGCGCCTGGCCGAGCAGTTCGTCGAGGGTGTCCAGCCAGTCCTCCTGGTCGCTGTAGCTGCTCGCCAGGCTGCCGGCCTTGACGAAGGCAGCGGTGGGTCCGAGCAGCGCGCGGTTCTTGGCGTAGCTGCCGAGCAGCAGGCTCTTGATGCTCTGCGAGTTGTACAGCTGTTTGTCGTCGATGCCGAGCAGCAGGTCACTATTGCCGAGCAGGAACTGCAGCGGGCGCGGGTCGTCGTTGCCGCTGCTGCTGGCGACGAATAGCTCGAGCCCCTGGCTGCGGGCCTCGCGACGAAGCTCGTCGAGGAGGAATTCGCTGTCCTTGCCGTAGAGCACGCCGATGCGCTGGATGCCCGGCAGGATCAGGCGCGCCAGGCGGAGCTGGCGGGCCGCCGGCGGATCGCTCCAGAGTACGCAGAGCCCTCCGACGCCGTGTCCGCCATGCCCGTTGGCGCCTGGCAGCAGGCGCTGGCCATCGACCCGGTTGAGCAGCAGCGCCAGGGTCGGTGGCGCCCGGTGCTGGCGCAGGCGCCAGGCCAGGGCCTCGGGGCCGAGCAGGAGCAGGCGGGTGTCGTCGTTGAAGACCGTCCCCTCCGCCAGGGCCGCGGGCGTGCGCAGTTCCACCTGGTCCTGCGGCCGTCGCTGCGACAGGGCGTCGCGAAAGGCGTTCACCGCGGCCCCCTGGTTGGCGCTGACCAGGACCAGTTGCGCGGCCTCGCCGACATGCGCGAGACAGCAGACGACGAGCGCGAGCAGCGCCTGGAAAGCCCGACGGGCGGGGCGCAAGCGACGCATCTAGAACGTCACCTCGGCGCTGAAGTAGAGCAGGTGGCGGCTGTCGTAGCGGTTGTCGGGAAAAGTCAGCGGTTCGTCGTCGAGACGCTGTTGGAGCACGCCGGCCAATTCCAGGGCGGCCTTGCCCAGGGGAATGCGCTTGGCCAGGCGCAGGTCGACGCGTTCGAAACGATGTCCATTGAGCGAATCGTCGCCGTAATAGAAGAGGGCGCTGGACCAGCCTTGGCCCCAGTCGTGCATCCAGCCGGCCGAGCCGCCGTGGCGGGCGGTCAGGCGCCGGTCGTAGCGACTGGTGGCGTCGTAGTCGAGATAGGCGTAGGTGGCGCGCAGGCGGTCGCGCAGGCCCAGGCGCCAGTCGAGCTGGCCTTCCGCGCCGGAGAAGCGGATGCGATCGCCGTTGTCCGGGCTGAAGTCGACGACGCTGAGCGGATCGCTGATCAGTCCGGTGATTTCCTCGTGGAACAGGCGCACATCCATGGCCAGCCCGGTCTCGCGGAAAAAACCGTTGTAGCCGATCTCGCGCGAACGGGTGTGTTCCTTGCCCAGGTCGCCGGGGCCGTGGGCGCTGGCGAAGTAGTAGGCTTCGCTCTGCCCGTAGGGCGCCGGTGTCAGGTGGCGGACCCGGTAGCGCCAGTCGACGTCGTTTTCGTACATGCCCGGCGACCGCACCGCCTCCGAATAGACCGCGCGCAGGCTGTGCTGGGGGTTGAACAGGTAGTTCACCGCCAGCCGCGGGCTGAACGAGCTGCCGGAGCCCTCGACGTCTTCGAGCATCCCGCCGCCCTGCAGCAGCCAGTGTTCGCCGGCATGCCACTCCAACTGGCTGAACAGCCGCCAGATCTGGCTGCTGACCCTGCCGCCGTAGAAGGTCTCGGAGTTTGCCTGGTCGTAGCGGTAGCTCAGGCCGTTCAGCAGGCGCAGGTTGTCGCCCAGGCTGAGGGTGTCCTGCATCTCCAGGTCGTAGCGGCTTTCCCGGATGTTGCGGTCGACCCGGCCGCAGACCGGACGCAGTCCGCCGTTGCGTAGCTGGTCGAGGACCTGGGTCGCCAGTTGCAACTCCTGGGCGCTGCCGGGCGGCAGCCGGGTCGGATCGTCGGCGAACCTGCGCAGGTAGTCCGGGTTCAGTTCCCAGAGTTGCGCCAGTTGCGGGCTGAAGGCGATGCCCGCCTCGCAGGCGTTCCACTCCTGCCGGCGCTCCCAGTGCTGCGCGTAGCCTTGTATATAGAAGCTGTGGCGTGGGTCGAGGTCGACGTTCCAGCGCAGCGAACCGGCATAGTCGTGGGCGAGCGTATCGGAGTTGTCGACGTCGTCGGGAACCTGGGGAAACGGCGAGCGGTAGGCGTAGGGGTGCTGGTTCGAGCCTTCCTTGGCCGCCAGTTGCCACTCCAGGCTCTGGTTCGGCGCCAGGCTGTGGCTGGCGTTGAGGTTGAAGCGGCTGAGCCGGCGGCCGTCGCGCAGGGCGTGACCGTCGTGGTCGTGGTCGAAGCCGTCGTCTTCCTGGCCGGACAGCGACAGGCGGAAGTCGCTGTCTTCCAGGGCGATGCTCTGGCTGGCGTACCAGTCGCGGATGCCGCGCTGGCCTGCGGTGTATTTCAGGCGCGTGCCGGGCGACTCGCCGGGGGCCCGGGTGATGATGTTGATCACCCCCATCAATGCGTTGGCGCCGTAGCTGACGGTATTCGGACCGCGGAACACTTCGATCCGCTCGACATCCTCAAGGGCCAGCGGCAGGTCGCTCCAGTCGACGCTGGCAAGGCCCGGGCGGTACACCGAGCGGCCGTCGATCAGCACCTGCAGGCGCCGCGCCCCCGACATGCTGGTGCCGTGGTAGTTGACCGTGGGCTGGTTGCCGGACAGGTAGCCGACCATCATGCCCGGGACCAGGCGCATCAGTTCGGGAATGTCGCGGGCGCCGCTGGCGACGATCAGCTCGCGGTCGAGCACGCTGATGCTGCCGGGAACTTCCGCCGGGGATTGTTTCAGGCGTGTCGCGGTCAATACTTCGGGAACGCCGCTGGGATCGTTGAACAGGTCGGCGGCCGCGAGCTTGCCGCCGAACAGCAGGGCCAGCAGGGTCAGGGAGGCGGGAGCACGCGAAGCGATGGGCACGGAACGACCTTGTTCTCGATAGGTATTGTCTGGCCCGGGCATGGTAAACGAGGCGCGGGCTTTTGCCAGCGCCGGCGTCAAGACTGGTCGGCCGGCTGGCCGACCGTATAATGGCGTGATTGCCGCGTGGCGGCCAGAAATGGATGAATCATGACAGAGCAGCAACCGATTGCCGTGCTCGGCGGCGGCAGTTTCGGCACCGCCATCGCCAACCTGCTGGCCGAGAACGGCCAGGCGGTCCGCCAGTGGATGCGCGACCCGGAACAGGCCGAGGCGATCCGCACACGACGCGAGAACCCGCGCTACCTGAAAGGGGTCAAGGTGCATCCCGGGGTCGACCCGGTCACCGACCTGGAGCGCACCCTGGCCGATTGCCAACTGATCTTCGTCGCCTTGCCCTCCAGCGCCCTGCGCAAGGTGCTGCAACCACACCAGGCGGCATTGACGGACAAGCTGCTGGTGAGCCTGACCAAGGGCATCGAGGCGCACACCTTCAAGCTGATGAGTGAGATCCTCGAGGAAATCGCCCCGCAAGCCCGCATCGGGGTGATTTCCGGCCCGAACCTGGCGCGCGAGATCGCAGAGCACGAGCTGACCGCCACGGTGGTCGCCAGCGAGGACGACGAGCTGTGCGCCCGCGTCCAGGCGGCCCTGCACGGCCGCACCTTCCGCGTCTACGCCAGCCGCGACCGCTTCGGAGTGGAACTCGGCGGTGCGCTGAAGAATGTCTACGCGATCATGGCCGGCCTGGCCGCGGCGATGGATATGGGCGAGAACACCCGCAGCATGCTGATTACCCGCGCGCTGGCGGAAATGACCCGGTTCGCCGTCAAGCTCGGTGCCAACCCGATGACCTTTCTCGGCCTCGCCGGCGTCGGCGACCTGATCGTCACCTGTTCCTCGCCGAAGAGCCGCAACTACCAGGTCGGCCACGCCCTCGGCGAGGGACTCAGCCTGGAGGAGGCGGTATCGCGCATGGGCGAGACCGCGGAGGGTGTGAACACTCTCAAGGTACTCAAGGAAAAGTCCGACGAGATGCAGGTGTACATGCCGCTGGTCGCCGGTCTCCATGCGATCCTCTTCGAAGGCCGCACCCTGGCACAGGTCATCCAGCTGCTGATGCGCGGCGAGCCGAAGACCGACGTCGATTTCATTCCCACCACCGGCTTCTGACGAGGAGACCGCCATGTCCGCAGACCCGCAAGCACGCGAATCGATCGCCATCCGCATCCTCTGGATGCTGCTGTTCGTCCTGGTCTGGCAGGTCGCCGAACTGCTCCTCGGGGCGGTGGTGGTGATCCAGCTGGTCTACCGACTGATCTACGGCGCGCCGAACGGCAGCCTGATGGCTTTCGGCGACAGCCTCAGCCAGTACCTGGCGCAGATCGGCCGTTTCGGTACCTTCCACAGCGACGAGAAACCCTGGCCGTTCGCCGACTGGCCGAGCGCCCGCGCCGCCGAGGGCGAGGCCGCCCACAGCGTGCCGCCCGCCGCGCACCCGGCGCGCGACGAAGAGCCGAAGTTGTGAAACTCTGGCTGTTGCGCCACGGCGAGGCCGAACCGCACGCCAGCCGGGATTCCGAGCGGCGCCTGACCGCCCATGGACGCAAGGAGGTGCTGCAGAGCGCCGGGCGGCTGGCCGGGTTGCCGCTGGACGGGATTCTCGCCAGCCCCTACGTGCGCGCCCAGCAGACCGCCGAGCTGGTGCGCGAGGCACTGGGCCTGGTCGAGCCGGTCGGCACCGCGCCCTGGTTGACCCCCGACGACGATCCGCGCGAGGTGCTCGGTTTCCTCGACGAGCGCAGCGAGCGCAATCTCCTGCTGGTCAGCCACCAGCCCCTGGTCGGGGCGCTGGGCGGTCTGCTGGTGCATGGCAACCGGCGCGATCCGTTGCCGATGAGCACTGCCTCGCTGGCCGAGCTGGAAGGCGACTTCGCCGCCGCCGGGCTGATGACCCTGGTCTCGCTGCATCACCCGCGGCACGGCTAGGAAGCGCCTGGCACAACGACTACAAACCGAAACATTTCCCGGCTTGCCTGCGGTTGGCTGTGATGGAATATTCGACCAAGCAAGTGCTTGGTCGATCTCCCAGAACAACAACAACGGAGGCGGTACGTGGTCACTGCAAATCGTCTGCCGCTCGAAGTCTTCTTCGAGCGCGAAAAGCGTCATCCGCAACGGCGTTACCTGGTGCAGCCCATCGGTGGCGGCCGGGTCGAGGAGCTGAGCTGGGGCGAGGTGGGCGACCAGGCGCGGCGTGCAGCCGCCTGGTTGCGCAGCCTGGATCTCCCCGCCGGCAGCCGTATCGCGATCATCTCGAAGAACTGTGCGCACTGGATCGTCACTGACCTGGCGATCTGGATGGCCGGGCACGTTTCCGTCCCCCTCTATCCCAATCTCACCGCCGAGTCGGCGCGCCAGGTGCTGGAGCATTCCGAGTCGGCGGTGGTCTTCGTCGGCAAGCTCGACGACTGGCCGGCGATGGCGCCCGGAGTCCCCGAGGGCATACCGACCGTGGCCATGCCGTTGCACCCGGAAGGGCGTTTCGACCGCCAGTGGAGCGACCTGCAGGCCTGCGCGCCGCTCGAAGGCGACACGCCGACCGCTGCCGAGCAACTCGCCACCCTGATCTACACCTCCGGAACCACCGGCGTGCCCAAGGGGGTGATGCACAACTTCAGCAGTTTCGCCTTCGCCGCCAGCCGCGGCGTGGAACTGTTCGGCACCCGCGAAGACGACCGGATGCTCTCCTACCTGCCGCTGTGCCACGTGGCGGAGCGGATGTTCGTCGAGATGGGGTCGCTCTACGGGGGAACCACGGTGTTCTTCGCCGAAAGCCTGGACACCTTCGTCGAGGACATGAAGCGTGCGCGGCCGACCCTGCTGTTCGGCGTGCCGCGCATCTGGACCAAGTTCCAGATGGGGGTGTATTCGAAGATGCCGGCGCAGAAGCTCGACCGCCTGCTGAAGCTGCCGATCCTCGGCCGCATCGTCGGTCGCAAGGTGCTCGCCGGGCTAGGCCTGGACGCGGTGCGCTACGCGCTCTGCGGCGCGGCGCCGGTACCCGAGGCGCTGCTGCTCTGGTATCGCCGCCTGGGCCTGGATGTGCTCGAGGTCTACGGGATGACCGAGAACAGCGGTTACTCCCACGTCTGCCGGCCCGGCAGGCAGAAGACCGGCTGGATCGGCCAGAACAGCCCCGGCGTCGAGGTACGCATCAGCGACGAGGGCGAGGTGCAGGTGCGTAGCGGCGCGACCATGGTCGGCTACTACAAGGAGCCGGAGAAGACCGCAGAGGTGCTCACCGCCGACGGTTTCCTGCGCACCGGCGACAAGGGCGAGCAGGACGCCGAAGGCAACCTGCGCCTGACCGGGCGGATGAAGGAAATCTTCAAGACCAGCAAGGGCAAGTACGTGGCGCCGGCGCCGATCGAGAACCGCCTGGCGGTACACGATCGCATCGAGCAGGTCTGCGTGGTCGGCGAGGGCCTCAGCGCGCCGCTGGGGCTCTGCGTGCTCTCCGAGGTCGGTCGCCGGGAGGCCCTCAACGGGACCCGCGGGGCGCTGGAAAGCAGCCTGCGGGCGCACCTGGAACAGGTCAACGGTGCGCTTGACAAGCACGAGCGCCTGGTCGGCCTGGTCCTGGTGCAGGAAACCTGGGCGGTGGACAACGGTTTCCTCACGCCGACCTTGAAGATCAAGCGCAATATGGTGGAAGGTGCCTATGGCTCGCGCTTCCACGAATGGGTGGAACGCCGCGAGGCCGTGCTCTGGCACGAATGACTCCCACCGACGGGAAGCCCTTGGCTTCCCCCTTGCGCAAGGAATTCCCATGAGCCTCTGGCGACAAACGCCCGACCTGGAGCAACTGAACGCCTCGCAGAAGAACAGCATCGGCGACCTGCTTGGCATCCGCTTCGAAGCCTTCGACGACGAGTCGCTGACCGCCAGCATGCCGGTCGACTCGCGTACCCACCAGCCGTTCGGCCTGCTGCATGGCGGCGCCTCGGTGGTCCTCGCGGAAAGCCTGGGCTCGATGGCCAGCTACCTGTGCGTCGATACCAGCCAGTACTACTGCGTCGGCCTGGAAGTGAACGCCAACCACCTGCGTGGCCTGCGCAGCGGCCGGGTCACCGCGGTGGCCAGGGCGATCCACCTGGGGCGCACCACCCATGTCTGGGACATCCGCCTCAGTGGCGACGACGGCAAGCCGAGCTGCATCGCCCGCCTGACCATGGCGGTGGTGCCATTGGCGGGCAGGGCGGGCTGAGCGCGGTCCGCAATTTTGTCCAAGATCGTTCCGTCCCGCGGGCGGTAGAGTAGCGGGATGGAACAGATCACCCATCTCAGCAGCGGGATTCCCGGCGTACGCCTGATAGACGCCGAGCACAACCGCTTTTCCTTTCCCCGGCACTTCCACCTGGAGTACCACATCGGCTTGCTGTTGCAGGGCCGGCATCGCTATGCCGCCGGCGGCGAACGGCGCCTGGCCGGGGCCGGCGACGCGTTGCTGATGGCGCCGGAAAGCATCCACGACGGCAGCAGCGCCGGCGAGGAGGGCTACCGTATCCGCGTCCTGGCGCTCGATGCCGACTGGCTGGAGCGCGCCAGCCGTGACTTCAGCGACGGCCGCCGGGGGGCCCCGCGCCTGACCAGCAGCCTGGTCCGCGACGAGCGTCTGCAGCAGCGCCTGCGTCAGTTGCACCTGGGCATGCTCGGCGGAGCGGCGGCGCTGGAGAACCGTCTGGCCCTGGAAGAGCACCTCTGGCAGGCGCTGGCCTGCCTGCTCAGCCTGGGCAGCAGCCTGCGCCTGGAGGAGGGCGACCGGGAAGGCTTCGGCCAGCGCGACTGGACGCGGCTGCGCGACTGGCTGGAGTCGCGCCTGGAGTACCCGCCGAACCTGGAGGAACTGGCCGCCTTCTGCGGCCTGAGCCCCTGGCAGGTGCTGCGGCGCTTCCGCCGTCACTGCGGCCTGCCGCCCCACCAGTGGCTGACCCAACTGCGCCTGGAGCGCGCCTTGCCGCTGGTTCTGCGCGGCGAGCAGCCATTGAGCCAGGTGGCCCAGCAGTTCGGTTTCTACGACCAGGCGCACTTCAGCCGTCTGTTCCGGCGCACCTATGGGTTACCGCCGGCGCGCCTGCGCCAGCGCTGATTCGCGTTTTCCTTTCCGATCCCTTTTTCGTGGAGTAGCCATGCAGGAATTGTCTGTCTTGCTGACCCTGGCGGCGGTGTTCGCCATAGCCCTGGTCAGCCCCGGTCCCGATGTCGCCCTGGTGGTGCGCACGTCCCTGCACCAGGGGCGGCGGGCCGGCCTGGCCAGCGCGCTGGGGCTGGCCTGCGGGATTCTCCTGCATACCACCCTGGTGCTGACCGGCGTGTCGCTGCTGCTCAGCCGTACGCCTGTGCTGTTCGCCATCCTGCAGGCGCTCGGCGCGCTGTACCTGGCCTGGCTCGGCGTCGGCGCGCTGCGCGCCTGGCTGCGGCGCGGCGACGGCCAGCCGGGCCGGCTCGACGGGGCACTGCCGCCGTCGCCCCTGGGGCCCTGGCTGCGCGGAGTGGCGACCAATCTGTTCAATCCCAAGGCGCTGGTGTTCTTCATCGCCTTGCTCGGCAGCCTGATTCCCGCGCAGATGTCGCTCGGCGGCAAACTGGCGGTGGCGGCGCTGCTGTTCGGCATGGGCGCCTGCTGGTTCGGCCTGCTCAGCCTGACCCTTACCCGCCCGGCCCTGCAGACCCGCCTGTTGCGCGCGGTGCCCTGGCTGGACGCGGCCTGCGGGGTGGTGTTCCTGCTGGTGGCGGCGGCGATCCTCGAGCATCTCGTCCGCTCTGCCTGAGGTTTTGGCCGCTTCGCCGTGCAAGGCAGCCGGCAAAGCCATTGCCGCCTCGGCGAGGCTCCCGGAGAATCCCTGGCATCAGCCCTGTCGAGACGTCGCGCATGTCGCAATCGGTTTTCTTCGCCCACGCCAACGGCTTCCCGTCGGCTACCTACGCCAAGCTGTTCGAGGCGTTGGCGCCGGAGTACCGGGTGGATCACCTGGAAATGCACGGGCACGACCCGCGTTTCCCGGTGAACGACAACTGGGACAACCTGGTGGACGAACTGCTGCACCACCTCGCCAGCCTGGAACAGCCGGTCTGGGGCGTCGGCCATTCCCTCGGCGGCGTGCTGCACTACCACGCGGCGCTGCGCCGGCCGGAACTCTACCGCGGCGTGGTGATGCTCGATTCGCCGGTGCTGACCCTCGCCGACCGCCTGGTGATCCGTGCCGCCAAGCGCTTCGGCTTCATCGACCGGATCACTCCGGCCGGGCGCACCCTGGGGCGTCGCGAGGCGTTCCCCGACCTGGAAGAGGCGCGGGCGTACTTCTCCGGCAAGGCGCTGTTCCGCCGCTTCGACCCCGATTGCCTGGAGGCCTACGTACGCCACGGGCTGGCCGACAGCGGCGGCGGTTCCGGCCTGCGCCTGCGCTTCGATCCGGCCACCGAGATCAGCATCTACCGTAGCGTGCCGCACAGCAGCCCGGGGCGTCCACGACAGTTGCAGGTGCCGCTGGCGATGGTGCGCGGGCGGCACAGCAAGGTGGTGTTGCCGCACCACACCCGGCTGATCCGGGCGATGCCGCGCGGCGAGTTCATGTCGCTGCCCGGCGGCCACATGTTCCCGCTGGAGCGCCCGCGGGAAACCGCCGAACTGCTGAAAGGCGTGTTCGATCGCTGGTCGCGGGCGACCGAGGAGCGTTCGGCATGAGCCTGCAGGTCGAGGAAGTACGCATCAGCCTGCCGCACATCGAACTGGCCGCGCATCTGTTCGGTCCGCCGGACGGCAAGCCGGTGATCGCCCTGCATGGCTGGCTGGACAACGCCATGAGCTTCTCGCGCCTGGCGCCGAAGCTCGCCGGGCTGCGTATCGTCGCCCTCGACTTCGCCGGCCACGGGCATTCCGCGCATCGTGCCGAGGGCGCCAGCTACCTGCTCTGGGACTACGCGCTGGACGTGCTGATGGTGGCCGAGCAACTGGGCTGGGAGCGGTTTTCCCTGTTGGGGCACTCGATGGGCGCCATCGTCTCGGTGCTGCTCGCCGGGGCCTTGCCCGAGCGCATCGAGCGGCTGGCGTTGATCGATGGCCTGATTCCCTACACTGGCGAAGCCGACAAGGCGCCGCAGAAGCTCGGCGAAGCGCTGAAGGCGCAACTGGCGCTACGCCACAAGCGCAAGCCGGTCTATGCCGAGCTGGAAAAAGCCGTGGAAGCGCGGATGCGCGGGGTCGGCGAGATCTCCCGGGAGGCCGCCGAACTGCTCGCCCAGCGCGGCCTGGAACCGGTGCCCGGTGGCTATACCTGGCGCACCGACGCGCGCCTGACCCTACCGTCGCCGCTGCGCCTGACCCAGGCCCACGCGCTGAACTTCGTGCGCAGCGTGGAATGCCCGGTCAGCCTGGTGCTGGCCGAACAGGGCATGCTGGCGGTGGAGCCGCGCATGCGGGCGCTGCTGGAGACCCTGCCGTTCGAGCGGCACCACCTGCCGGGCGGGCATCACCTGCATCTGGACGATGAGGCCGGGGCGCAGGCGGTGGCCAGGGTCTTCGCGGCCTTCTTCGCGCGCTGAAACACCGGCTTGCCGTTGTTTCCTTGACTATTCCGGGTCCAGCCGTAAGGCTGGACGGATCGTTACGGAGAGTCACCGCATGATCGATCTCTACACCGCCGCCACGCCGAACGGCCACAAGGTTTCCATCGCCCTCGAGGAAATGGGCCTGCCCTACAGGGTGCACGCGCTGTCGTTCGACAAGAAGGAGCAGAAGGCTCCGGAATTCCTCAGGATCAATCCCAACGGCCGCATCCCGGCCATCGTCGACCGCGACAACGACGACTTCGCCGTCTTCGAGTCGGGCGCGATCCTCATCTACCTCGCCGAGAAGACCGGGCAACTGATGCCCACCGACGTCAAGGGCCGCTCGCGGGTGATCCAGTGGCTGATGTTCCAGATGGGCGGGGTCGGCCCGATGCAGGGGCAGGCCAACGTGTTCTTCCGTTATTTCCCGGAGAAGTTGCAGGGCGCCATCGACCGCTACCAGCATGAGACCCGGCGCCTCTACGAAGTTCTCGACGGTCGCCTGGGCGAGGCCGAGTACCTCGCCGGCGACTACAGCATTGCCGATATCGCCACCTATCCCTGGGTGCGCATCCACGACTGGTCCGGTGTCGCCGTCGACGGGCTGGACAACCTGCAGCGCTGGATCGCCGCCATCGAGGCGCGTCCCGCGGTGCAGCGCGGACTGCTGGTGCCGCGGCGGGAGAAGGAGGGCGACGACGCCATCCGTACCGCCCAGTCGATGCTGACCCGTTGAGGGCCGGTATGCGAGGGTTCCTGTTGCTATCCCTGGGCGTTTTCAGCTTTTCGGCGCTGGCCGCCGACCTTCCCGGCAGCCATGACCTGGACATCCTGCCGCGCTTCCCGCGCGCCGAGATCGTCGACTTCCGTCAGGCGCCGAGTGAGGAACGGATCTACCCGCTAGGGGCGATCAGTCGCATCAGCGGTCGCCTGCGCATGGAGGGCGAGGTGCGCGCCGAAGGCGAGCTGACCGCACTGACCTACCGCTTGCCGCCCGAGCACAGCAGCCAGGAGGCGTTCGCCGCGGCGCGCACCGCGCTGCTCAAGGCCGACGCCACGCCGTTGTTCTGGTGCGAGCGACGCGACTGCGGCTCCAGCAGCCTGCTGGCCAACGCCGTGTTCGGCAATGCCAAGCTGTACGGCCCGGACGAGCAGCAGGCCTACCTGCTGGTGCGTCTGGCGGCGCCGCAGGAGAACAGCCTGGTGGCGGTCTACTCGATCACCCGTGGCAATCGCCGCGCCTACCTGCAGGCCGAGGAACTCAAGGCCGATGCGCCGCTGGCGGAACTGCTGCCGAGCCCGGCGACCCTGCTGCGCCTGCTCAAGGCCAACGGCGAACTGACCCTCAGCCATGTGCCGGCGGAGCCGGCCGGCTCCTGGTTGGAGCTGCTGGTGCGGACCCTGCGCCTGGATACCGGGGTGCGGGTCGAGCTGTCCGGCAAGCACGCCCAGGAGTGGCGCGACGCCCTGCGCGGGCAGGGCGTGCTGAACAGCCGCATGGAGCTGGGCCAGTCGGAGGTCGAGGGCCTGCACCTCAACTGGCTGCGTTGAACGCGTTCGCCCGGGCCTGCGGGCCCGGGCGATGGCGAAAATGCCTTCGGCAAGGCCGCCCGCCAGAGTAGACTGCCTTTCCCCCGCGCCTCACGCTCCGGCTGGAAACGGCGCACGCCGAGCGCTGTCTATCGGTGTATCCCCCTTTGAGGAAGGCCTGCCTTGATGTTCGATAACGATCGGCTGTTGCTTCGCGTGCTGCTGTTCGGTCTGCTCGGTGCCAGTCTCTGGGTGCTGGCGCCATTCTGGTCGGCGCTGTTCTGGGCCGCGGTGCTGGCTTTCGCCAGTTGGCCGCTGATGCGCATGCTCACGCGCCTGCTCGGTGGCCGCGAGTCGCTGGCGGCGGGCCTGCTGACCCTGGGCTGGATCGTCCTGGTGGCATTGCCGCTGATCTGGCTCGGCTTCGGCCTGGCGGACAACGTTCGCTCGCTGATGGAGCTGCTGAAGAATCTCCAGGTCGAGGGCCTGCCGCCGCCGCCTTCGTGGATGGCCGGCGTACCGCTGATCGGCGACCGCCTGATCGGCTGGTGGGACTCCATCGACCAACAGGGCGTGGCGTTCTTCTACGTGCTCAAGCCCTATGTCGGCGAGGTCGGCAACTGGCTGCTGGCGCGCAGCGCGAAGATCGGCGGAGGGATCCTTGAACTGGTCCTCAGCCTGATCCTGATCTTCTTCTTCTACCGCGACGGGCCGCGCCTGGAGTCCATCGTCCACCGTGCCCTGGAACGCCTGATCGGCAACCGCGCGGAGCACTATCGCGACCTTGTCGCCGGCACCGTACAGCGGGTGGTCAACGGGGTGATCGGTACCGCCGCGGCGCAAGCCCTGCTGGCCTGGATCGGCTTCATGATCGCCGGCGTACCGGGAGCCATGCTGCTCGGCCTGCTGACCTTCGCCTGCAGCCTACTGATGGTCCCGCCGCTGGTCTGGGGGCCGGCCACCGCCTGGCTGTTCTTCAAGGGCGACTATGGCCACGGGGTGTTCCTCGGCCTGTGGGGCTTCTTCATCATCAGCGGGGTGGACAACATCCTCAAACCCTACCTGATCAGCCGTGGCGGCAACCTGCCGCTGGTGGTGGTGCTGCTCGGGGTATTCGGCGGCCTGCTGGCGTTCGGCTTCATGGGCCTGTTCCTCGGCCCGATCCTGCTGGCAGTGGCCTACAACCTGCTCAGCGACTGGATCGCCAGCACGCCGCGGACGCCGCCCGCCGAAGGGCGCGGCCCGGATGCCTGAGTGACGAAGGAGAAAAAGCCCCGCGATGCGGGGCTTTTTGCGTCTGCGGGGCTACAGGTGTTCGCTGCGGGCCCCCACGTACTGGCTGCGCCCGGCGCCGAGGCCGAACAGGGTGGCGGCGATGGCGACGCCGATGAAGATATAGCCGACCGCGTTCCAGCCGCCGGTCAGGTCGTGGACCACGCCGACCATGAACGGCCCCATGGCCGCCAGGGTGTAGCCGACGCCCTGGGCCATGCCCGACAGATGCGAGGCGACGTGGGCGTCGCGCGAGCGCAGGACGATCAGCGCCAGGGCGATGCTGAAGGTACCGCCCTGGCCGAGGCCGAGCAGGACCGCCCAGCCCCAGATGGTCTGCAGCGGCGCATAGAGGAAGCCGAGCAGGCCGGCGAGGGTGGTCGCCATCACCAGCACCACCGCCAGGCGCTGGTCCCTGGCGCGAGCGGCGAGCCAGGGCGCGAGCAGGGCGGTGATCAGTTGCAGCATCACCGAGCCGGACAGCACCAGGCCGGCTTCCACCGCAGTCATGCCGCGGTCGATCAGGATCGACGGCAGCCAACCGAAGACGATGTAGGCCAGGGACGATTGCAGGCCCATGTACAGCGTGACCTGCCAGGCCAGCGGGTCGCGCCACAGGCCGATGACACGGAAGGCCTGGCGATGGGCGTGCTGGCCCTGGCGGGTCTGCGGCAGCCAGAAGGCGGCGGCGAGGATCGCCGGCAGCGACCAGAACGCCAGCGCCAGTTCCCAGTTGCCGAAGAGCTTCTCCAGCGGCGCGGTAGCGCCGGCGGCGAGCGCTGCGCCCAGGCACAGGGCCATGGTGTAGACCCCGGTCATCACCCCGGCCTGGCGCGGGAAGTCGCGTTTGACGATGCCCGGCAGGAGCACGCCGATGATGCCGATGCTGGCGCCGGCCAGGACGCTGCCGGCGAACAGGCCGAACACCGGGAACAGGCTGCGCAGGACGATGCCGCCGGCCAGGCAGAAGAGGATCAGCAGCACGCTGCGCTCGGCGCCGATACGCCGGGCCAGGCGCGGCGCGAGCGGCGCGAACAACCCCAGGCAGAGTACCGGCGCGGTGGTCAGCAGGCCGGCGGCAGCGGCCGAGAGGCCGGTATCGTCGCGCACCTGGTTGAGCAGGGGGGCGAGGCTGGACAGCGCCGGGCGCAGGTTCAGCGCCACCAGCACCAGGCCCAGCAGGAGCAGCCAGGGGCGTAGTGGCGGCGCCGGCGGAACTGGTTCGTCGTCGACTTCGGCATCGATCAGCAGTTCTTCCGGAGGATGGCCGGGGTGCGCTCCCGGCCGGGCATTCAAGGCGTGAGTCATGGGTCTGTCCCGGGTTCAGATCAGCAGTGCGCGGTTGGCCGCGGCGGCAGCGTCCGGGTCTCCGCGTTCTATGGCGTCGAGCAGTTGCTGGTGCAGCTCGAAGCAGGGCTGGGCCCTTTGTGGGTCGGCCATGGTGCGTTCCAGCGAGGTCCGGATGACCTGCGAGAAATAGCGGTAGAGTTCGCTGAGCACCGGATTGTGGGCGGCATCGACCATCCGTTGGTGGAAGCGGACGTCGTGCTCTATGTAGTCCTGCAGGTCGGCGCTGCCGTAGCGCTGGCGCGAAGCGTCGAGATGTTCGCGCAATGCGCTCAGGTCGCTGTCGTCGCGGCGAACGGCTGCCAGGCGCGCCGCCTCGATCTCGATCATCCCGCGTGCCTCCAGGGAGTGCTGCACCGCGCTGCGCGCCAGCACCAGCATGGTTTCCAGCGGATCGGCGCAGGCGCGCACGTAGGTGCCGTCGCCCTGGCGGACTTCCAGCACGCCGGAGAAGGTCAGCACCCGCACCGCTTCGCGCACGGTGTTGCGGCTCATGCCGAGCAGCTCGGCGAGTTCCGGCTCCGGCGGCAGGCGCTGGCCGAGCGGCCAATGGCCGGCGTCGATGCGCTGGCGGATCTGCTCCAGGGCGATGTCCACCAGGGAGCGCTTGAGGGGAATGGTCACGGAAGAAACATCCAATCATCGGATGAATTTGCGCGCAGGATACCTCGGCAGCTGCAAGCCCGGAAAGCGTCGCTCGGGGAAAAAGCGTTGGCCTGGCGGCGAGACGCATGACGCTGCGCCGCCAGGTCGCCGATGCGTCAGCCTACGGCGGCGGTTTCGCCGGCGCGCAGGGACATGCCCAGTTGCGCTCGTCGGCGCAGCCAGGGACTGGGCCGGTAGCGCGGGTCACCGGTAAGCGTCTGCAGGCGCTGGAGAATGCTCAGCAGGCGCCGCGGGCCGAGGCGGTCGCCCCATTCCAGCGGGCCGTGGGGATAGCCGAGGCCGAGGTGCATCGCCTGGTCGATATCCTCGACGCTGGCAATGCCCTGCTGGGCGATGTCGCAGGCGAGGTTGACGATCATCGCCAGTACCCGCTGGACGACGAAGCCGGGACTGTCGCGCAGCACCGTGACCCCGACGCCGTCGCCAGCCAGTAGCGCGTGGGCGGCGTCGCGCATGGCCGGGGTAGTCAGTGGCGAGAGCATCAGGCAGCGCCGGCGCTCGAGGTCGCAGAGCAGGTCGATGCCGACGCTGCGCTCGGCGGGACAGGCGAAGCGCTGCACGGCGCTGCTCAGGTCCTCGCCCCAGGCGGCCAGCAGGCAGAGCGCTGCGGCGGAAGGGCGTTCGCCGGTTTCCGGCTCGACGCCGAGGCGATGCAGCAGTTCGGCGAGCGTGCGGCGGTCGTCCTCGTTTTCGCAGCCCAGCCACACCGGGGGCCGGATGGCGGCCTGCGGCACCGGTTGCGGACCGGGCTTGTCCTGCGGCTGGCCGTCGACGTAGCGATAGAAGCCCTGGCCGCTCTTGCGCCCGAGACGGCCGGCGGCGAGCAACTGGCGGGTCAGCGGGTGCGGGCGGTAGCGCGGTTCCTGGTAGTACTGCTGGTAGATCGATTCCATTACCGGGTGCGACACGTCGAGGCCGGTAAGATCGAGCAGTTCGAACGGCCCCATGCGGAAGCCGGCGCACTCGCGCAGCACACGGTCGATCTCGGCGCATTCGGCGACGCCTTCGCCGAGGATGCGCAGGGCCTCGGTGCCATAGGCGCGGCCGGCATGGTTGACGATGAAGCCGGGGCTGTCCTTGGTCCGTACGCCGCGGTGGCCCAGGCGCGCGGCGAGGGCGAGCAGGGCGTCGCCGACTTCCGGAGCGCTGGCCAGGCCGTCGACCACCTCGACCACGCGCATCAGCGGCACCGGGTTGAAGAAGTGAAAGCCGGCGACCCGCTGCGGCCGCTCGCAGGCGGCGGCGATGGCGGTGATCGACAGCGACGAGGTATTGCTGGCGAGGATGGTCTCCGGCGCGACTATGGCTTCCAGCCGGCGCAGCAATTCCTGCTTGGCCTCCAGGCGCTCGACGATGGCCTCCACCACCAGTTCGCAGTCGCCCAGTTGTTCCAGGCGTTCCGCCACCCGCAGCCGGTTTTGCGCGGCCTCGGCGTCGGCGGCGCTCAGCTTGCCTTTGCCGCACAGGCTCTCGAAGGTCTGCCGCAGGCGCTGGCGTGCCTCGGCGGCGGCCTCGGCGCGGCTGTCGAACAGCCACACAGTCAGGCCGGCCTGGGCGGCGATCTGGGCGATCCCGGTGCCCATCGCACCGGTACCGACCACGGCGATACAACGAATATCGGGCATCGTCTATTTCCCCTGGTAGTTCGGCGGGCGTTTCTCCAGGAAGGCGTGCATGCCTTCCTTCTGGTCCTGCGAGTCGAACAGCAACTGGAACGCCTTGCGTTCCAGGGCCAGGGCACTGTCCAGCGGCAGGTCGGCACCGGCCAGGACCACCTCCTTGATCTGCGCCAGCGCCAGAGGGGGCAGGCGGGCGATCTCCGTGGCCAGTTCCAGGGCGCGCGCCAGCGTCGACTCGTCCGCCACCACTTCGCTGACCAGGCCCATGGCCAGCGCTTGCGGAGCCTTCACCAGGCAGCCGGTGAACAGCATGCGCAGCGCCTGGAACTTGCCCACCGCCCGTACCAGGCGCTGGGTGCCGCCGGCACCCGGCATCACCCCGACCTTGATCTCCGGCTGGGCGAACTGTGCCGACTCGCCGGCGACGATCAGGTCGCAATGCATCGCCAGTTCGCAGCCGCCGCCCAGGGCGAAGCCGTTGACCGCGGCGATCACCGGCTTCGGGCAGCGCGCGATGGCTTCCCAGTAGCGCTCGCTGTGGCGGCCGTACAGGCCGATCGCCGTGCTCGTCGAGAGATCGCGGAGATCGGCGCCAGCTGCAAAGCAGCGCGAGTCGCCGGTGAGCACGATGACGCGGATCGCCGGATCCGCGCCGAGCGTCTGGAAGTGGCTGGCGAGGCGCTGGCGCACTTCGTCGTTCAGCGCGTTCCTGGCTTGCGGACGATTGAGGCGAAGCAGGGCGATATCGGCTGCGGGAAATTCGAGCAGGACCACGGGCGAAGGATCGGCGGACATGGAAGCTCCGATGAATTGATATTTCGCTATGCGAAATATAGTTTCATGATTTATCGAAAATAATCAGCGCCAGCCGGGGCGTTGTAAATACTCGCGTCGGATTTTGGACGATCTACTTATACAATTTACTGTTTTAAAAGGATTTTATTTTCGTTGTTGAAAGTGCATGGGTTCTTCTATTAGTTTCGCTATGCGAAATATGATTTTGTTTTATTGATTTTTTGAAAAAGAGGTCCCTACTATGCGCGGCAACGACGAGCGCCGGAGTCCGGCGGAAGGTGCCAGTACGGAAGCGGAAGTGTCCGCCTTCGAAGCTGTGCTGATCGACCCGATGCAGGAGAAAGACGAGGAACTCAAGGACCGCCAGTTCGTCACCGCGCTGGCCCGCGGGTTGGAATTGCTGCGCTGTTTCACACCACGGGAAAGCCTGCTGGGCAACCAGGAACTGGCGAAGAAGACCGGCCTGCCGAAGCCGACGGTGTCGCGTCTGACCCACACCCTGACCCGGCTGGGCTATCTGCGTCACCTGCCGCATAGCGGCAAGTACCAGTTGGAAGTGGGCGTGATGTCGTTCGGCTACGCGATGCTCTCGAACCTGTCGATTCGCGCGCTCGCCCGCCCTTTGATGGAAGAGATGGCCGGCTACGCCAAGGCCGCGGTGGCCATGGCGGCCCGCGACCGGCTGAGCATGGTCTACCTCGACGTGGTGCATGGCGAGGCCAACCTGACCATGCGTCGCCAGGTCGGCAGCCACCTCTCGCTGCACCGCAGCGCGATCGGCCGGGCCTGCCTGGCGGCGATGCCGGAGGACGAGCGGGAATTCATCCTCGGGCACATTCGCAAGCGCCACCCGGAAGACTGGCCGGAAGTGCGCAAGGGGCTGGAGCGGGCCTTCCGCGACTATGCCGACTACGGCTTCTGCCTGTCGCTCGGCGAGTGGCAACGCGACGTCAACGCGGTGGGCGTGGCCTTGCACCATGAGAGCCATGGGCTACTGGCGTTCAATTGCGGCGGGCCGAGTTTCCATCTCAAGCGCGAGAAACTGGAGGACGACATCGGCCCGCGCCTGCTGCACATGGTCCACAACATCGAGGCCGCCACCCGCTGACCGAGGCCGGTGACGGAATCATGGCAACCGGCCTAGGGGCCTATTGGAGTGAGCATGATTCGTGATCCGGAAACCCTGAACCTGCTGCTGGACAGCATCCGCCAGTTCGTCCGCGAAAGCCTGGTGCCTCATGAGCAGGAAGTGGCGGAAACCGACCGCATTCCCGAGGCGATCATCGCCCGCATGCGCGAGATGGGCCTGTTCGGCCTGTCGATCCCGGAGGCCTACGGCGGCCTCGGGGTGACCATGGAGGAAGAGGTGAGCATCGCCTTCGAGCTGGGGCGGACCTCGCCGGCGTTCCGTTCGCTGCTGGGCACCAACAACGGCATCGGCTCCCAGGGCATCGTCATCGACGGCACCGAAGAACAGAAGCGGCGCTACCTGCCGCGCCTGGCGTCGGGCGAACTGCTCAGTTCGTTCTGCCTCACCGAACCGGACTCCGGTTCCGACGCCGCCTCGCTGAAGACCACGGCGGTGCGTGACGGCGAGCACTACGTGCTCAACGGTACCAAGCGCTTCATCACCAACGCCCCGCAGGCCGGCATCTACACCGTGATGGCGCGCACCGACCCGGCGATCCGTGGCGCCGGCGGAATCTCCGCTTTCGTCGTCGAGCGCGGTACGCCCGGGCTGTCCCTGGGCAAGCCGGATCGCAAGATGGGACAGAAGGGCGCGCATACCTGTGACGTGATCTTCGACGACTGCCGGGTGCCTGCCAGTCAGTTGATCGGCGGGGTCGAGGGCGTCGGCTTCAAGACCGCGATGAAGGTGCTCGACAAGGGCCGCCTGCACATCGCCGCAGTCTGTGTGGGGGTCGCCGAGCGGATGCTCGAGGATGCGTTGCGCTATGCCCTGGAACGCAAGCAGTTCGGCCAGCCGATCGCCGAGTTCCAGTTGATCCAGGCGATGCTTGCCGACAGCAAGGCCGAAGCCTACGCGGCGCGCTGCATGGTCATCGACGCCGCGCGGCAGCGCGACGAAGGCCGCGATGTCGGTACCGAGGCGTCCTGCGCCAAGCTGTTCGCCTCGGAAATGTGCGGCCGCGTCGCCGACCGCGCGGTGCAGATATTCGGCGGCGCCGGCTATATCGGCGACTACGGGATCGAGCGCTTCTATCGCGACGTGCGGCTGTTCCGCATCTACGAGGGCACCACGCAGATCCAGCAACTGCTGATCGCCCGCAACATGATCCGCGCCGCCCAGGGCTAGCGTCGATCCTTCGCCTTGTCACCGGCCGTGGCGCAGTCCCCGGCCGGTTGCTCTCCCAGGCGCTGTCCGCGCCACTCTTTACGCTTTCTTTATGCCGTCCGACACGGCCCTGAATCGCTTCTTTACGCCCCCTTTGCGGAGACTTTCCCTCAAGCGGCAGAGGCCGCTCGAAGGAGAGATCGCACACATGACCGTTCTGGATTGGTTGTCCCTGGCCCTGGCCACGGGACTGTTCGTCTATTTGCTGGTGGCGCTGCTACGCGCCGACCGTGCCTAGGGGAGGGCACATGAACAGCCACGAGATTCTCTTGATCCTGGCCTTTTTCGCCCTGGTCCTGGTGCCTGCACCGTTCCTCGGGCGCTACTGCTTCAAGGTGATGGAAGGCCAACGCAATCTCCTCAGCGCGCCGCTGGCGCCACTGGAGCGCGTCTGCTATCGCCTGTTCGGCGTCGATCCGGCGAGCGAGCAGGACTGGAAGACCTACACCCTGGCGCTGCTGGCATTCAACCTGGCCGGCCTGGTCCTGCTGTTCTCGATCCTCATGCTGCAGGGCAGCCTGCCGCTGAACCCGCAGCACCTGCCGGGCCTGGAATGGACACTGGCGTTCAACACCGCGGTCAGTTTCGTCACCAACACCAACTGGCAGGCCTACAGCGGCGAGGCCTCGCTGAGCTACTTCAGCCAGATGGTCGGCCTCACGGTGCAGAACTTCGTCAGCGCGGCGGTCGGCCTCTGCGTGCTGGTGGCCCTGGCGCGCGGCATCAGCCGCCGCTCCACGCGGCAGCTGGGCAACTTCTGGGTCGACCTGACCCGCGGCACCCTCTACGTGCTGCTGCCGCTGTGCCTGCTGCTGGCGTTGCTGCTGGTCTGGCAGGGCGTGCCGCAGACCTTCTTCGACTATGTCCATGCCACCACCTTGCAAGGCGCCGAGCAGACCATCCCGCTCGGCCCGGCGGCCAGCCAGATCGCCATCAAGCAGCTGGGCACCAATGGCGGCGGCTTCTTCGGCGTCAACTCGACCCATCCGTTCGAGAACCCGAGCGCCTGGAGCAACCTGTTCGAAGTGGCCTCGATCATCCTGATCCCGGCGGCGCTGGTATTCACCTTCGGCCATTACGTGAAGGACCTGCGCCAGAGCCGCGCGATCCTCGGCTGCATGCTGCTGCTGTTCTGCCTCGGCCTGGGCCTGTCGCTGTGGGCCGAATACCAGCCGAACCCGGCGCTGGCGCAGTTGCCGATCGAGCAGGGCGCGCCGATGGAGGGCAAGGAGAGTCGCTTCGGCACCGCCGCCAGCATGCTCTGGGCGATCACCACCACCGCCGCCTCGAACGGCTCGGTGAACGCCATGCACGACAGCCTGAGCCCCCTGGGTGGCATGCTGCCGCTGCTGAACATGATGCTCGGCGAGGTGATCTTCGGCGGCGTCGGCGCCGGCCTCTACGGCATGCTGCTGTTCGTCCTGATCGCGGTGTTCCTCGCCGGCCTGATGGTCGGGCGGACGCCGGAGTACCTGGGCAAGAAACTCGAGGCGAAGGAGGTCCGCCTGCTGGTCTTCACCCTGCTGGTGATGCCTGTCGGCGTGCTGGTGCTCGGCGCCATCGCCGCCAGCCTGCCGGGGCCGGCCTCGGCGGTGACCAATCCCGGCCCGCACGGCTTCAGCCAACTGCTCTACGCCTACACCTCGGGGAGCGCCAACAACGGCTCGGCGTTTGCCGGTTTCGGTGCCAACACGCCGTTCCACAACCTGATGATCGGCCTGGCCATGCTCATCGGCCGCTTCGGCTACATCCTGCCGATCCTCGCCATCGCCGGCAGCCTGGCGGCGAAGAAGGCCAGCCCGGTGGGGCCGAACAGTTTCCCGACCCATGGTCCGCTGTTCGTCAGCCTGCTCACCGTGACCATCCTGCTGGTCGGCGGCCTGACTTTCCTGCCGACCCTGGCCCTCGGCCCGATCGCTGAACAACTGAGCCTCGGCTTCTGAAGGAATCGCACATGAACGCTCAGACCCAGGCGTCCAAGAACGCCTTGCACAAATCGCTCGAACGTCGCCACAACGCGTCCACCAGCCTCGCCGCCTTGTGGCGGCCGGCGCTGCTGCAAGCCTTCGTCAAGCTCGACCCGCGCCAGTTGCTGCGCTCGCCGGTGATGCTGGTGGTCGAACTGACCGCCGTGCTCACCACCTTGCTGTGCTTCGTCCCCGACCAGGCGGTGCCGACCTCGGTGGCGCTGCAGATCGCCCTCTGGCTGTGGTTCACCGTGCTCTTCGCGAATTTCGCCGAAGCGCTCGCCGAGGGGCGTGGCAAGGCCCGCGCGGACAGTCTCAAGGCCGGCAGCCAGGGCCTCTCCGCCAATAAGCGGCGCGCCGACGGCAGTTTCGAGAGCGTCGCTGCCAGCAGCCTGCGCAAGGGCGACGTGGTACGGGTCCAGGCCGGCGAGATGATTCCCGGCGACGGCGAAGTCATCGAAGGCGTGGCGGCGGTCAACGAGGCCGCCATCACCGGTGAATCGGCACCGGTGATCCGCGAGTCCGGCGGCGACCGCTCGGCGGTGACCGGCAACACCCAGGTGGTGTCCGACTGGCTGCTGGTGCGGATCGGCGCCAACCCGGGCGAGTCGACCCTGGACCGGATGATCGCCCTGGTGGAAGGCGCCAAGCGGCAGAAGACCCCCAACGAAGTAGCGCTGGACATCCTGCTGATCGGCCTGACCCTGATCTTCCTGCTGGTGGTGGTGACCCTCAAGCCGTTCGCCCTGTTCGCCGGCGGCAACCTGCCGCTGGTGTTCCTGGTGGCGCTGCTGGTGACGCTGATCCCGACCACCATCGGCGGCCTGCTCTCGGCCATCGGCATCGCCGGCATGGACCGCCTGGTGCGCCTGAACGTGATCGCCAAGTCCGGTCGCGCGGTGGAGGCGGCCGGCGACGTCCACGTGCTGCTGCTCGACAAGACCGGCACCATCACCTTCGGCAACCGCCGCTGCAGCGCGCTGTACGCCGCGCCGGGGGTGAGCGGCAAGGAACTGGCCGAGGGCGCGTTGCTGGCCTCGCTGGCCGACGACACCCCGGAAGGCAAGTCGATCGTCGAATACCTGCGCATCCTGCATCCGATCGAGGAGCCGCGCCGCGAGGAGCTGACGCCGATCGCCTTCAGCGCGGAAACCCGCCTGTCCGGGGTCGACTGGAACGGCCAGGTGTACCGCAAGGGGGCGGTGGATGCGGCGCTGCGCTTCATCGACCTGCCGCGGGAGAAGATGCCCGAGGTGCTTTCGCGGGAGGTGGACAAGATCGCCCAGAGCGGCGGCACCCCGCTGCTGGTGGTAGCCAACGGCCGGCTGCTCGGCGCCATTCACCTGAAGGACGTGGTCAAGCCGGGCATTCGCGAGCGCTTCGCCGAACTGCGTCGGCTGGGCATCCGCACCGTGATGGTGACCGGCGACAACCCGCTGACCGCCGCTGCCATCGCCGCCGAGGCTGGGGTCGACGACGTGATCGCCGAGGCTACCCCGGAGAAGAAACTGGCGCGGATTCGCCAGGAGCAGGGCGAAGGTCGCCTGGTGGCAATGTGCGGCGACGGTGCCAACGACGCCCCGGCGCTGGCCCAGGCCGACGTCGGCATGGCCATGAACGACGGCACCCAGGCCGCCCGCGAGGCGGCCAACCTGGTCGACCTGGACAGCGACCCGACCAAGCTGCTCGACGTGGTCCAGGTGGGCAAGGAGTTGCTGGTCACCCGCGGCGCGCTGACCACCTTCTCCATCGCCAACGACGTGGCCAAGTACTTCGCCATCCTGCCGGCGCTGTTCGTCGGCATCTACCCGCAGCTCGACGTGCTCAACGTGATGCGCCTGCAAAGCCCGCAGAGCGCGATCCTGTCGGCCATCGTGTTCAACGCGCTGATCATCGTCGCGTTGATCCCACTGGCCTTGCGCGGCGTGCGGGTGCAGGCGGCGGATGCTTCGCAACTGCTGCAGCGCAACCTGCTGATCTATGGCGTCGGCGGCCTGGTGGCGCCGTTCCTCGGGATCAAGGCGATCGACCTGCTGCTGACCGCCGTCGGCCTGGCATGAACAACGGCCCTCGCCGTCGGGCGAGGGCCTGGGACTGAAGAGAGGATCTGCACATGTTCAAGCAACTCCGTCCGGCACTGGCGTCACTGCTGGTGCTGAGCCTGGTCACCGGCGTGGCCTATCCGCTGCTGGTCACCGGTATCGCCCAACTGGCGTTCCCCGAGCAGGCCAATGGCAGCCTGCTGCGCGACGCCGAGGGCAAGGTGCTCGGCTCGCGGCTGATCGCGCAGAAGTTCGACGGCGAGGAGTGGTTCCATTCGCGGCCTTCGGCGGGCGACTACGCCACCGTTTCCAGTGCCGCGAGCAACCTGGCGCCGAGCAACCCGGCACTGGCCGAGCGCATCGCCAGGGACGCCGCGCAGGAGCGTATCGCCGACCAGGGGCCGGTGCCGCTGGCGCTGGTCACTACCTCCGGTAGCGGACTCGATCCGCAGCTGCCGCCGCAGGCCGCGCGTTACCAGGCGCTGCGGGTGGCCACGGCACGCGGGCTGCCGCTGCGGCTGGTGGAAGACCTGGTGGAAAGCCACACCGAGCGGCCGTTGGTGGGGCCGGCGGTGGTCAACGTGCTGGCGCTGAACATGGCGCTGGCGGGGTTGAAGCGCTAGGTTTCCCCAGAGACCCACGCAAGGGCTTGCAATATCGCCGCATCGGCGGATGATCGCCGGCGATCGTCCGCCCCGCGCGGCGCAGAGCAACGGAGTACGACCGATCCATGACCGACACCGCACGCGCCGACGCGCTGCTGGCCGACCTGCCCGCTGACGGGCGCGGCCGCCTGAAAGTCTTTCTCGGCGCGGCGCCGGGGGTGGGCAAGACCTTCGCCATGCTGCAGGCCGCCCAGGCCCAGTTGCGCCAGGGCGTGAAACTGCGCGCCGGGGTGGTCGAGACCCACTCGCGGGCGGAAACCGAGTCCCTCCTCGCAGGCGTGCCGCAGCAGCCGCTGCGCAGCCTCGAGTATCGAGGGATGAAACTGCAGGAAATGGACCTCGACGGTCTCCTCGCCGACCCGCCGGCGCTGGCCCTGGTCGACGAACTGGCCCACAGCAACGTTCCCGGCAGCCGCCACGCCAAGCGCTGGCAGGACATCCAGGAGTTGCTGGCGGCGGGGATCGACGTCTACACAACGGTCAACGTCCAGCACCTGGAAAGCCTCAACGACCAGGTCCGCGACATCACCGGCGTGCAGGTCCGCGAGACGGTGCCGGACTGGGTGTTGCAGGAGGCCTACGAGATCGTCCTCATCGACCTGCCGCCGCGCGAGCTGCTGGAGCGCCTGCGCGAGGGCAAGGTCTACGTGCCGGAACAGGCGCGGGCGGCGATCGACGCGTTCTTCTCGCAGACCAACCTCACCGCGCTGCGTGAACTGGCGATGCAGACCGCCGCCGCGCGGGTCGACGCCGACCTCAACCACCGCTACCGCCAGCGCGGCGAGGAAGCGCCGGCGTTGCGCGGGCGGCTGCTGGTGGGCATCGACGGTGACGAACAGGCCGAACGCCTGGTGCGCCACGCCTGCCGGGTCGCCGAACGTCGGCACCTGCCCTGGAGCGTGGTACACGTCGATACCGGCGGCTTGCGCGGCGAGCACGCGCGGATGCGCCTGCAGGGTGCGCAGCAACTGGCCGAGCGGCTCGGCGGCGAGATCGTCGTGCTGCGCGCCGGCGAGGTGGCGCGGACCCTCCTGCAACATGCCCGCGAGCGCCGCGCCAGCCTGGTCCTGGTTGGCCAGTCGCGGCGCCGCTGGTACCGCCGGGCCTTCGGCGGTGGTCTCGCCGGGCGTCTGCTGCGCGACGGCCAGGGCCTGGAGATCAGTGCCCTGGACAGCGAGGCCGACCTGCGCCCGGCGGAACCGCGGCCACGCTATCCGGTGGTGTGGAACGACTATCTGCTGGCGCTGCTGGCGACCGCCCTGGCCAGCGGTCTGGCCTGGATCGTGGCGCACCTGCTGGAGCTGCCGAACATCTCCCTGGTGTTCCTGATGGCGGTGCTGCTGGTGGCAGTGCGCAGCAGCCTGATGCCGGCACTGCTGTGCGCGGTGGCGTCGTTCCTGGCCTATGACTTCCTGTTCATCCCGCCGCATTTTTCCTTCGCCATCCATCGCCACGAAGACCTGCTGAGCCTGGCGTTCTTCCTGTTCATGGCCGGCCTCACCGGCAACCTGGCGGCACGCCAGCGGCGCCAGCTGGAGGCGCTGCGCGATACCCAGGAGGAAACCAGCCTGCTGCTGGAGCTGTCGCGCAAGCTCACCGCCGCCACCGACCGCCAGGCGGTGCTGGCCGCCGCCGCCCAGCAGTTCGACGACTGGAAGGACGTCGAGGTCTGCCTGCTCGGTCAGGTCAATGGCGAGTGGAAGACCGAGGCCGGCGTGCAGCGGCAACTCGCCGACCAGGAACGGGTCGCCGCGGACTGGGCCTGGGCCCACGACCAGCCGGCCGGCCTCGGTACTGGCACGCTGCCCGGAGGACGCTGGTGGTGGTGGCCGCTGTCGGCGGAAGAGGGACCGCTGGCACTGCTCGGTGTCGCGCCGCTGGACGGCCAGCCGCTGAGCCCGCAGCGCCGGCGCCTGCTCGCCGCCCTCGGCCAGCCTCTGGCCCAGGCCCTGGCGCGGGCTCGCCTGGCCGAGGACCTGGAGGCCGCGCGCCTGCACGGCGAGACCGAGCAACTGCGCAGCGCCTTGCTCGCCTCGGTCTCCCACGACCTGCGCACGCCGCTGACGGCCATGCGCGGCTCCATCGACAGCCTGCTGGCGCTGGGCGAGGCGATCCCGCCGGCGGATCGTCGCGAACTGCTGGAAAGCACCCGCGACGAGGCCGAGCGACTGGACCGCTATATCCAGAACCTGCTCGACATGACCCGTCTCGGCCACGGTGGCCTGAAGCTGGCGCGCGACTGGGTGGCGCCGGGCGACATCGTCGGCAGCGCGCTGAACCGCCTGCGCGCGGTGCTGGCGCCGTACCGGGTGCAGGCGATCGTGGCCAACGACCTGCCGTTGCTCTACGTGCATGCGGCGCTGATCGAGCAGGCGCTGATCAACGTGCTGGAAAATGCCGCGCGCTTCTCGCCGAACCACGGCCGGTTGCGCATCGAGGTCAGCCAGGATGCCGCCGAGCTGCGTTTCGCGGTGAGCGACGAGGGGCCGGGGATTCCCGAGGCCGAGCGGGAGAAGATCTTCGACATGTTCTACACCGCTGCCCGTGGCGACCGCGGTGGCCAGGGCACCGGCCTGGGCCTGGCGATCTGCCAGGGCATGATCGGCGCCCACGGCGGGCGTATCAGCGTCGGCGAAGGCCTCGACGGTTGCGGCACCACGCTGGTCCTGCACCTGCCGCTGCATCCGCAGCCGGACCTCGGGCAACTGGAGGGCGACGAATGAGCCCGGCGCACTTGCCTGGCGCCTGCGCTCGCGCTATTCCTGCCGTTTCCGCGACGCCGCCGCTGGCTCGTCGCCGTGTTCACCTGCCGTGCCGAGTGCCATGACCCAATTGCAGAACAGCATCCTGCTGATCGACGACGAACCGCAGATCCGCAAGTTCCTCCGTATCAGCCTCAATGCCCAGGGCTACCGGGTACTCGAGGCCGGCACCGGCGAAGAGGGGCTGGCCCAGGCCGCGCTGAACCGGCCGGACCTGGTGGTGCTCGACCTCGGCCTGCCGGACCGCGACGGCCAGGACATCCTCCGCGACCTGCGCGAATGGTCGCAGGTGCCGGTGCTGGTGCTGTCGGTGCGCGCCAGCGAGGGCGAGAAGGTGCTGGCCCTGGACGGTGGCGCCAACGACTACGTGACCAAGCCGTTCGGCATCCAGGAGTTCCTCGCCCGCGTGCGCGTCCTGCTGCGCCAGGCGGCGCAGGGCGAAAGCCCGGAGGCGGCGGTGGCGGTCGGCCCGTTGCAGGTGGACTTCGCCTATCGCCGGGTCACCCTGGAGGGTGCGGAAGTGGCGCTGACGCGCAAGGAGTACGCGGTGCTCGCCGCGCTGGCACGCCATCTCGGACGGGTAGTGACCCAGCAGCAACTGCTCAAGGATATCTGGGGCCCGACCCACGTCGAAGACACCCATTACCTGCGGGTCGTGGTCGGCCACCTGCGGCAGAAACTCGGCGACGATCCGGCCAGCCCGCGCTTCCTGGTGACCGAGGCGGGCGTCGGCTATCGCCTGCGCGACAGCTGACGCGCAGCGCAATTCTGCGCGAGGGGCATGCCTCCCGCGCGTTCATCGCCTATGATGCCGCGCATTCGCGCTGGCCCGGATGCGCCGGGTCGGCGCCCCGGTGTCACGACGAAGGTCATCATGCAGCAACTGTTGAACGAGATTCTCGATGAAGTCCGCCCGCTGATCGGGCGCGGCAAGGTCGCCGACTACATTCCCGCGCTCGCCGGCGTCGAGCCGAACCAACTGGGGATCGCCGTGTACAGCCGCGACGGCGAGCTGTTCCATGCCGGCGACGCCCTGCGGCCGTTTTCCATCCAGAGCATTTCCAAGGTGTTCAGCCTGGTCCAGGCAATCCAGCATTCCGGCGAGGACATCTGGCAACGCCTCGGCCACGAGCCCTCCGGCCAGCCTTTCAACTCCCTGGTGCAGCTGGAGTTCGAGCGCGGCAAGCCGCGCAATCCGTTCATCAATGCCGGCGCCCTGGTGATCTGCGACATCAACCAGTCGCGTTTCGCCGCGCCGGCGCAATCGATGCGCGATTTCGTCCGGCGCCTGTGCGGCAACCCGGAAGTGGTGTCGGACTCGGTGGTGGCGCGCTCGGAGTACCAGCACCGCTCGCGCAACGCGGCGGCGGCCTACCTGATGAAATCGTTCGGTAACTTCCACAACGACGTCGAGGCGGTGCTGCTCAGCTATTTCCATCATTGCGCGCTGCGCATGAGCTGCGTCGACCTGGCGCGGGCGTTCTGCTTCCTCGCCGACAAGGGCTTCTGCAAGCACAGCGGCGAGCAGGTACTCAACGAGCGGCAGACCAAGCAGGTCAACGCGATCATGGCCACCAGCGGGCTCTACGACGAGGCCGGCAACTTTGCCTATCGGGTCGGCCTGCCGGGCAAGAGCGGTGTCGGCGGCGGCATCATCGCGGTAGTGCCGGGGCGCTTCACGGTCTGTGTCTGGTCGCCGGAACTGAACGCCGCGGGCAATTCGCTGGCGGGTATCGCCGCGCTGGAGAAACTCAGCGAGCGGATCGGCTGGTCGATCTTCTGAAACCGCCGCCCGTCGTGGCGGCGCTCGAATTCCCGGCGCCGCTGCGCTATGTTCTGCGGCTACCGCTTGCCGGCGCCGGATGCGCCGGTCCACTCGCCAGGAAGGTCGCCATGTCCCGTCCGATCCCCGTTTCCCGTGTCTTCGCCTGCCTCACCGTTCTCGCCGCCTGCGCGCATGCCGGCGCCGCCGAACCGGACTGGCGTGGCTACACCAGCGAACAGCAGCAGCGCAGCGTGCTGGCCGTCGAGCAGGACGCCGAGGCCATCAACAAGCGCTACTACGACAGTGCCTTCGAGGAATTCCTGCCGGAACTGGAGCAACTGGAACTCAGCCTGGCGCAGCCCGTCGTCGCCGTCGACGAGAAAGGCCTGCTGGGCGACTGGAAGTGCCGCTCGACCCAGGCCGACCAGTACGGCATCTATCGCTATCCGAACTTCCAGTGCCGCATCCGGCGTACCGACCGCGGCCTGTTCCTGGAGAAGACCAGCGGTTCGCAGCGGGTCAGCGGCTACCTGTTCCGCGAAGGCACGCAGCGCTACGTGTTCCTCGGCGGCGCCACGGTCAACGACGAGCCCCAGGTGGCCTTCAGTGGCCTGGCCCACGGCGCGCCGGCTGAGTCCGACGTGGTCGCGCTGCTGCGCCCGCACGCCGGCGGCTTCCTCCTGCTGTTCCCGGAACGGCGCGGCGGCTACGAGGTCCTCGAGTTCAGCCGCTGAGGCTCAGGCGTTGTCTTCCTCGTAGCGGTCCAGGGTGTCGCTGGCGATCTGCCGGCCGAGGGCGATCAGCTCCGGCGCCTTGTAGAACTCGAAGAAGCGGCAGACCCGCTTTGGCACGTTGATCAGGATGTCCGGCGGGTAGCCGGCGATCTTGTACTGCGCCAGCGAGGTCTGCATCACCTCGAAGCTCTGGTTGACCAGTTCCAGCAGCGATGCCGGACCGCTGCTTTCCACCACCGTGGTGCCGCTGGCCGACTTCGGCGAGTCCTTGCCTTGCGGCGCCGCGGCCGGCTGTTGCAGTTGCGGCTCGGCGGGCTCCTCGGATTCCGCCGGAACCGGATGGAGCAGGGCGTCGGCGCTCAGCTCTGGCGGGGTATTGTCGTCGCCGTGGCGGCGGAAGAACGAGAGTTTGTGGCCGAGGCTCTCGATCATGCTGTCGAAGCGCCCCTTGAGCGCTGCCGGACGCTCGATCACCGGCAGGTGGTACTGCTTCTGGTTGGTGGCGTTGAGGTTGACCGCGATGATCAGGTCGCTGTGGGCCGACACCACCGGCACGATCGGCAACGGGTTGAGCAGGCCGCCGTCGACCAGCATGCGGCTGCCCTGCATGACCGGGGTGAACAGGCTGGGGATCGCCGCCGAGGCGCGCATGGCCTGGTGCAGGCAGCCTTCCTGGAACCAGATTTCCTGCTGGTTGGTGAGGTCGGTGGCAACCGCCGTGTAGGGAATCGACAGGTCCTCGATGTTCACCTCGCCGAGGATCTCGTGGATCTTGCCGAACACCCGCTCGCCGCGGATCGCGCCGAGGCGGAAGCTGACGTCGAGCAGGCGCAGCACGTCGAGGTAATCCAGGCTTTCCACCCACTCGCGGTACTCGCGCAGCTTGCCGGCGGCGTAGATGCCGCCGATCACCGAGCCCATGGAACAACCGGCGATGCAGGTGATCTCATAGCCGCGCGCCTCGAGTTCCTCGATCACGCCGATGTGCGCGTAGCCGCGCGCACCGCCGGAGCCCAATACCAGGGCGACCTGTTTGCTCATCTGCAACCCCTTGCCAATACTGCGTGACGAAGCGAAAACGATACGCGTGTCGCCCGGCCGCCGCCAAGTGCGTCGCGGCGATGCGCGGCCCTTTCCCTGTCCGGAGATCGTTCGATGAAAACCTGGATCGTTCTGCCCGTCCTTGCCCTGACCCTGGCCGGCTGCGCCGGCAAGACCGCCTACCGGGAGAACTGCGCCGACCAGCTGGACGCGGCCTGGAAGGAACTCGACCTGGCCAAGGCCGAAGGCTTCGCAGGCACCGTCAGCTACTCGAAGGCCCTGACCCTGCTCACCGGGGCCAAGACCCAGCAGCAGTTCGAAGCCTACGAGGGCTGCACCAGCAAGGCCGAGAAGGCGCGCTTCTATATCCGCGAGTCGCGCGCCGGACGCTGAGCCGGGCGCGGCGATCGGCCCTCTGGCGGCGGCGCCGGCTTTGCTAGAATGGGCACTTTTCCGACATCCACGGGAGTACACCGATGAGCGAGGCGATCCGCCTGACCCAGTACAGCCACGGCGCCGGCTGCGGCTGCAAGATTTCGCCCAAGGTACTGGAGGTGATCCTCGCCGGCAGCGGCGCGCAGAACCTCGATCCGAAGCTCTGGGTCGGCAACGCCTCGCGCGACGACGCGGCTGTCTACGCCCTCGACGAGGAGCGCGGGGTGGTCTCCACCACCGATTTCTTCATGCCGATCGTCGACGACCCCTTCGATTTCGGCCGTATCGCCGCGACCAACGCCATCAGCGACATCTACGCCATGGGTGGCGACCCGCTGATGGCCATCGCCATCCTCGGCTGGCCGGTCAACGTGCTGGCCGCGGAAGTCGCCCGCGAGGTGATCGCCGGCGGCCGCAAGGTCTGCGAGGAAGCCGGCATCCCGCTGGCCGGCGGACACTCCATCGACGCCCCCGAGCCGATCTTCGGCCTGGCCGTGACCGGCGTGGTGGAGAAGCGTTTCATGAAACGCAACGACACCGCCGAGGCCGGCTGCAGGCTGTACCTGACCAAGCCGCTGGGCATCGGCATCCTCACCACTGCCGAGAAGAAGGCCAGGCTGCGCGCCGAGGACGTCGGCGTGGCGCGCGACTGGATGTGCACCCTGAACAGGCCCGGCGCACGCTTCGGTCGGTTGGCCGGGGTCAAGGCGATGACCGACGTCACCGGTTTCGGCCTGCTCGGCCACCTGGTGGAAATGGCCGACGGCAGCAAGCTCACCGCGCGCGTTGAGTACGCCGCGGTGCCGCGCCTGGCCAGTGCCGAATATTACCTGGAGCAGGGCTGCGTGCCCGGCGGCACCCTGCGCAACTTCGACAGCTATGGCGAGCGCATCGCGCCACTGCCGGAGGTGCAGAAGCTGTTGCTTTGCGATCCGCAGACCAGCGGCGGCCTGCTGGTGGCGGTGGCTCCGGAAGGCGAGGCGGAGTTCCTCGCCGTGGCGGCGGAACTCGGCCTGCAACTGGCGCCGATCGGCGAGCTGGTCGAGCGACAGAGTCTCGCGGTACAGGTGCTGTAATGCGCGACAACACCCAGCACTACCGCGAACTGTTTCTCGACGATATCCCCCTGATGGATGTGCGCGCCCCGGTGGAGTACCTCAAGGGCGCCTTTCCCAACACGGTCAACCGGCCGCTGATGAACGACATCGAGCGGCAGAAGGTCGGCACCAGCTACAAGCAGCACGGCCAGCAGGCCGCCATCGCCCTTGGCCACGAACTGGTCTGCGGGGCGCTCAAGGCCGAACGGCTGGCGGCCTGGAAAGCCTTCGCCGAAGCCAACCCGAACGGCTACCTGTATTGCTTCCGCGGCGGCCTGCGCTCGCAGATCGTCCAGCAGTGGCTGAAGCAGGACGCCGGCATCGACTACCCACGGGTGATCGGCGGCTACAAGGCGTTGCGCAACTTCCTTTTCGAAACCACCCGCGCGGCGGTCGACGAGTGCGATTTCGTGCTGGTCGGCGGCCTCACCGGTTGCGGCAAGACCGAGGTGATCGCGGCGCTGGACAACAGCCTCGATCTCGAAGGCCACGCCAACCATCGCGGCTCCAGCTTTGGCCGGCGAGCCACGCCGCAGCCGGCGCAGATCGACTTCGAGAACCGCCTGGCCATCGACATCCTGAAGAAGCGTCATCGCGGCGTCGGCCAGTTCGTCCTCGAGGACGAGGGGCGGATCGTCGGCAGCTGCTCCTTGCCGCTGGAGCTGTACCAGGGCATGCAGGGCTACCCGCTGGTCTGGCTGGAGGATGCCTTCGAGCAGCGTGTCGAGCGTATCCTCAGGGACTACGTGATCGACCTGCGCAGCGAGTTCGAGCGCGTGGTGGGCGTGGAGGAGGGCTTCGCCGCCTTCTCCGCCTACCTGCAGAAGAGCCTCGCCGGCATCGTCAAGCGCCTCGGCGGCGAGCGCTACCAGCGGCTGGCGGCGATCCTCGTGCAGGCGCTGGAAGAGCAGGGCCGCGACGGCTCGGTGGATACCCATCGCGGCTGGATCGAGGGGCTGCTCAAGGAGTACTACGACCCGATGTACGCCTTCCAGCGGCAGAGCAAGGAAGACCGCGTCGAGTTCCGCGGCAACCAGGCCGAGGTGATCGGCTACCTGCGCCAGCGTCAGGCGTTGCGGCCATCGTAGTGCTGTACCGGGAGCGCGTTGGCGTCGATGTCCTCCAGGCAGCGCGCGTTGACCGCGGCCATCGCCTGGCCGTCCGGGCCTATGCCTTCGCTGAACGGCGCGCAGCCGCAGGTGGGGCAGAAGTGGTGCTGCAGGCGATGGGTGTTGAAGGTGTAGGTGTGCATCGCGCTGGCCGGCGTCTTCAGCGCCAGCCGCTCGCGCGGGACGAACCACAGCAGCCAGCCGCGCCGGCTGCACAGTGAACAGTTGCATTGGATCACCTGGTCGAGGTCGCCTTCGACTTCGTAGGCGATGGTTCCGCAGTGGCAGCTTCCTCGATAGTTCATGGCAGGGCTCCTGGGTGAGGGTAGGGCAAGTCTAGCCGCTGCCTCCAGGTGGCGCAGGGCCGCGGCGCAGACGGTCGCGAGAGCTGCGGGGCTGCGGCATAATCGGCGTCCCCTCCGTCGATTTCCGCGAGACCGCCATGCAACTGGACTTCACCACCATCGCTCCCGCCGAGGCCTATCGCTGGTTGGCTTCCACCGTCACCCCGCGACCGATTGCCTGGGTCTCGACCCTGTCCGCCGAGGGTGCCAGCAACCTGGCCCCGTTCAGTTTCTTCCAGGTGATCAGCGACGAGCCGCCGACCCTGATGGTCAACGTCAGCCTGCGCGACGACGGCAGCCTCAAGGACACCCTGCGCAACGTCCAGGCCACCGGGCAGCTGGTTATCCACCTGGTCGGCGCCGCCCAGGCCGAGACCATGAACGCCACCTCCGCCTGGCTACCCCATGGCGTGAGCGAGATCGAGACGGTCGGCATCCCTACCGTGTCCAGCGTACGCGTGGCGCCGCCGCGGATCGCCGCGGCGGCGGTGGCCTTCGAGTGCGAGGTGGCGGAGATCAAGCCGTATCCGGCGGAGAACCCCAATTGCCACCTGATCTTCGCCCGCGTGCTGCTGGCCCATGTCGATGATGCCGTGCTGGCCGACGAGCGCCATGTGGATAGCGACAGGCTCGACCTGGTCGGTCGCCTGGGCGGCAGCCACTACAGCTATACCCGCGACACGTTCAGCATGATCCGGCCCAGGTAGTCGGGCTCAGTCCGGCGCCCGCAGGCACTCGTCGACCGTGCGCCGGCACACCGGCGCCTGGCCCGCGGCCTGGCGTTCCTGCCACTGGCGATAGGCGAACTGGTAGCTTTCCGGATACACCCCGCCGCGTTTCAGCGGCGCCACGATACTCGCGCGCAGCGCCTGTTCGGTCAGCGCCAGGTGCGCGGCCAGGCGCTGGAACTGCCAGGGCTGCTGGCCCTGGCGGCGCTCCAGGACCTCGACGTGGTACAGGCCGTCGGCCGCCGCGCTCGACAGGTTGTGCACGATCAGCCAGCGCGACAGGCCCGGCGCCGCCGGCAATGACCAGAGCGGCTGCTCGATCGGGCCGCTCCAGTCGGCCAGGGCGGGGGCGCACAGACTCAGCGACAGCAACAGCGGCAATACGGGACGCATGGCAAGCTCCTTTTTCCATGGGGCGCCCAGTATGGCTCCGCGCTCGACCGACGTCAGCCCGGATATCCTGGAAACGACCTGCGCATATCTCTCCTGGCCATTATCGTGCCACTACCTTGCCCGGCCGCTCAGGTTCGGCGAAAAACGCGCGATACAGCGGGAAATGCGCACGCAGACGGCGCGCACGGGGGAGGGGAGTCATGCTGGGGTTGCTGCGCAGGCGTCTGGCCGATCTCGGCACGGCGAAGAAACTGGCCATCGGTTTTACCCTGGTCCTGCTATTGACCGCGCTGGTGGCCGCGCTCGCGGTGCTCTCGCTGCATGCGCTGGGGCAGCGCTTCGCGCGCCTGCAGGAGATGAGCGCGATCAATCGCGACGTGCTGGAGGTTCGCCAGGCCGAGAAGGACTTTGCCCTGCACGGGGAAAAGAGCGACGCCGAGCGCTTGCGCCAGCGCCTGGCCGCGACCCTCGAACGGGTGGGCCGGCTCAAGGCCGACGGCGACGCCGATCAGGCGCTTGGCATGGCCGAGGTGGAGCAGGTGTTGGCAGCGTACCTCGAAGCGTTCGGCCGCTTCGAGCAGTCCATCCAGGGACGCCAATTGGCTTGGGAAAGCGCCAGTTGGTCGCTGAACGGCGCCGCCAACAGCCTCGATATCCTCCAGTCCAGCCTGGCCGAGGATGGCGCCTATGCGCTGAAGGAGAGCCAGGGACGCGACGGCGAACCGCTGTTGCAGCAGGCGGCCCAGGTCGCCCAGGTCAATCGCCTGGTCCTGCAGGGGCTGGACGAGGCCCGCTCGCGTCTCGAAGCGCGCGCCGCGGATGCGCAGGAGGGGCCGCCGAAATCGCTGCGCGAGGCGCTGGAGCTGGCCGCCCGGCTGGAGCAGGCGATCACTGACGATGCCTACGTGTCGGTGGTCAAGGACGTGCTGACCAATATCCGCGGTTTCGCCGACAAGCTCGCCGAGTACCGCGCCAGCCAGCGCCAGGAGCGGCAGATGTACGCCGCCATGGGCGAGCGTGCCGGGCAGGTGATGGCGCGTGTCGACCGTAGCTGGGAGGCGCAGCAGCAGGCCATGCTCCACAGCCTGCGGACAAACTCCCTGCTGATCGTCGGCGCCGCCGTGCTGGCGCTGCTGGTGGGCCTGGGCGCAGCCTTCGGCATCAGCCTGCTGATCGTCCGTCCGCTGCGCCAGGCGATGGGCGTGGCGCAGCGGATCGCCGAAGGCGACCTGGCGGTGCGGGTCGACAGCGAGCGGCGCGACGAGGTTGGCCAACTGATGGCCGCGATGCGCGCCATGACCGGTAGCCTGCGCGGTATCGTCAGCCAGTTGCAGGACGGCGTCGGGCGGATTGCCGGCGCCTCCGAGGCGCTGTCCGGCGTTACCACGCGCACCCGCCTGGGAATCGACAGCCAGCGGGCGGAAACCGAACAGGTGGCCACGGCGATGAACCAGATGGCCGCCACCGTCCACGAAGTGGCGCACAACGCCGAGGAAGCCGCGGGGTCGGCGGAAAGCGCCGACGGCAAGGTCAGCGTCGGTCAGGAGGTGGTACGCCAGACCCTGGAGCGGATCGAGCGACTGGCCGAGGCGGTGCGCGCGGCCACCGCCAGCGTCGAGGCGCTGAGCGCCGACAGCCAGCGCATCGGCAGCGTGCTGGACGTGATCAAGAGCGTGGCCGAGCAGACCAACCTGCTGGCGCTGAACGCCGCCATCGAGGCGGCGCGGGCCGGCGACCAGGGTCGAGGCTTCGCCGTGGTCGCCGACGAGGTGCGGGCGCTGGCGCGGCGCACCCAACAGTCCACGGCCGAGATCGAGACCCTGATCGGTGCCTTGCAGAATGGCACGCAGCAGGCGGTGCAGCGTATGCAGCGCAGCCACCAGTTGGTGGACCAGAGCGTCGACGACGCGCTGCAGACCGAGGCGGCGCTGGGCAACATCGCCACGGCGGTGGCGCTGATCCAGCAGATGAACCAGCAGATCGCCGCGGCCTCCGAGCAGCAGAGCGCGGTCGCCGAGGAGATCAACCGCAGCGTCACGGCGATCCGCGAGGTGGCCGATCAGTCGGCCCAGGCCATGCAGTCGACGGCTTCGTCCAGCGAACAACTGGCGGAGCTGGGGCGCGAACTACAGGGCATGGTCAGGCATTTCCGCTTGTAGCCGCGGCCTGGGCGGCGAGTCTTTCCTGCTGGCGCAGCCAGTAGCGATAAGCACTGACCCCGGAGCGCACCGAGCTGAACACCAGCGGCGGCTTGATCTCGCCGAGCATGCTCGAGCGTTGCAGCAGGTCCAGCGTCTGCCCGGTCACCCGCGCCAGCGACAGGTGCACGCCCTGGGCCTTGAGGATCTGTTGCACCTCGTGGAGGGTGGCCAGGCCGCTGATGTCGAGGTTGGTCATGGCTTCGGCGTTGAGCAGCACCGCATTCGGCCGCTCGCTGCCGTCCACCACGGCAAGCACCCTCTGCTTGAAGTAGTCGGCGTTGAAGAACAGCAGGGGGGCGTCGAAGCGGTAGATCACCAGGCCGGGAAGAGTGGTGGCCTGCGGGTACTTGGCCAGCTCGACCTGGCCGTCGATGCCGTGCATCCAGCCGAGCACCGCGTCGCTCGGGCGATAGGTGTAGTAGAGCAGGCGCAGTACGGCGATGCTGACGGCGACGAAGATTCCCGGCAGCACGCCGACGCTGAGCACGCCGACGGTGGTCAGCAGGCAGAGGCTGAACTCGAAGCGGCTGAGCTTCCAGAAGCCTTTTAGCGCCTGCACGTCGATCAGGCCCCAGCCGGCCAGCAACAGGACCGCGCCGAGCGCCGGCATCGGCACCCAGCCCAGGGGCTTGTTCAGCAGCAACAGGGTGGCGGCGATCACCAGCGCGGCGACCACGCCGACCAGTTGGGTCTTGCCGCCGACCATGTCGTTCACCGCGGTGCGTGAGTCGGCGCCGCTGATGGCGAAGCCCTGGGAGACCCCGGCGCCGATGTTGGCCAGGCCGAGGGCGACGAATTCGTGGTTGGCGTTGATGCTGTAGCCGTGGCGGGCGGCGAAGCTGCGCGCGGTGAGCATGGCGCTGCAGAAGCTGACCACGGTAATGCCGGTGGCGTCGCGCAGCAGGCTTTTCAGTTCCTCCAGGCTGGTCTGCGGCCAGCTCAGTTGCGGCAGCCCGGCCGGTACCTCGCCAAGCAGTTCCACGCCGTAGCGATCCAGGCCCAGCAGCGCCGCGGCGAGACTGGCCAGGAGGACGCCGCAGAGCGCCCCGGGCAACTGCGGGAAGCGCCGCGGCAGCAGCACCATCAGCAAGAGCGAGAGGCTGCCGAGGATCAGCGTCGGCCAATGGATGTGCAGCAGGTTCTCCAGCAGCGCGAGGATGCCGGCGACGAAGCCGCTGGTCGCCGCCTCGTAGCCGAACAGCTTGCCCAGTTGCCCGACCAGCAGGCTCAGGCCGATGCCGTTGAGGTAGCCGACCAGGATCGGTCGCGAGAGGAAGCTGGCGATGAATCCGGCGCGGGCCAGGCCGGCGACGATGGAGAACAGCCCGACCATGATCGCGACGATCATCGACAGGTCCACCAGGCGCTGCGGGTCGCCCGCCGCCAGCGGGGTGATGGCGGCGGCGACCATCGCCGCGGTCGCCGCGTCGGGGCCGACCATCAACTGTCGCGAGCTGCCGATCAGGGCGTAGATCAGCATCGGCAGGATGCACGCATAGAGGCCTACCTGGGGCGGGAAGCCGGCGATCTGGGCGTAGGCGATGGCAGTGGGGATCTGGATCGCCGCCACCGACAGCCCGGCCTGGACATCCGGACGGAACCAGGCGCGGCGGTAGTGGAGCAGGCTATCGAGTCCGGGTACCCAGCGGGCGAGTGGCATGCGGCTGATTCCTTGCAGGCGCGGATGCCGCAGCTTAGCCCGAAGGACAGGCGGCAGGATTGCCGGGAATCATTATTTCTTCAGTGCACACGCTCTTCGAGGCGAGGCGCAGGGCGGATAGCGCAAGGCGCTATCCGCCGCTTCTTCGCGCCGGCGGCGGACCTCAGACCTTCAACACCAACTTGCCGAAGTTTTCCCCGCTGAACAGCTTGAGCAGGGTCTCGGGGAAGGTCTCCAGGCCTTCGACGATGTCCTCGCGCGATTGCAGCTTGCCTTCCGCCAGCCAGGTGGCCATCTCCTTCAGGCCTTCTGGGAAGCGCTGGGCATAGTCCATCACCACCATGCCTTCCATGCGCGCCCGATTGACCAGCAGCGACAGGTAGTTGGCCGGGCCGCGCACCGCTTCCTTGTTGTTGTACTGGCTGATCGCCCCGCAGAGGACGATGCGTGCCTTGAAGGCGATACGGGTGAGCACCGTGTCGAGGATTTCGCCGCCGACGTTGTCGAAGAACACATCGATGCCCTTCGGGCATTCGCGCTTGAGTCCAGCGGCGAGGTCTTCGTTCTTGTAGTCGATGGCGCCGTCAAAGCCCAGCTCCTCGACCAGGAAACGACATTTCTCGGCGCCGCCGGCGATGCCCACCACCCGGCAGCCCTTGAGCCTGGCGATCTGCCCGGCAACGCTGCCCACCGCACCGGCGGCGCCGGAGATCACCACGGTCTCGCCGCTCTTCGGCTGGCCGACGTCGAGCAACGCGAAGTAGGCGGTCATGCCGGTCATGCCCAGCGCCGAGAGATAGCGCGGCAGCGGCGCGCGTGACGGGTCGACCTTGTAGAAACCCTTGGGCTCGCCGACGAAATAGTCCTGCACGCCGAGGGCGCCGTTGACGTAGTCGCCGGCCTGGAAGCCGGGGTGCTTCGAAACCAGCACCTTGCCGACGCCGAGCGCGCGCATCACCTCGCCGATCCCCACCGGCGGGATGTAGGAGCGGGCGTCGTTCATCCAGCCGCGCATCGCCGGGTCCAGCGACAGGTACTCGTTCTTCACCAGGATCTGGCCCTCGGCCGGTTCGCCGAGCGGGGTTTCGACGAAACTGAAGGTATCGCGGCCGGGCAGCCCGCTGGGACGCTGGGCCAACTGGTATTGCCGATTGATCTGGGAGGTCATGGCAGGGCACTCGAATGTCGGGAAACAGGCCCCTAGGGATAGCTGGCGCCGGCGCCGGCGGCAAGCGAAGGCGAGTGCGGAAATGACCGGTCATCTATGCCGATGATTCGCCGCCATCAGTCTTATCAGCGGGCTGGATGGCCCATCCTCCAGTCCCCTGATAGTGCTATGCCTTGCGCCGGCCCTGGCTAGACTGGCGCGGCCCGGTTCCGTCGCGGTTGGCGGAAGGCGATTTTCCGAGGAGCAGCAGATGAGCAAACTTCTTTCCGGCCAGGTCGCACTGGTCACTGGCGGTGCGGCGGGCATCGGCCGCGCTACCGCGCTGGCCTTCGCCGCCGCCGGGGTCAAGGTGGTGGTCGCCGACCTGGACAGCGCCGGCGGCGAGGGCACGGTCGAGGCGATCCGCCAGGCAGGTGGCGAAGCCCTCTTCATTCGCTGCGACGTCACCCGCGACGCCGAGGTCAAGGCGCTGGTAGAGGGTTGCGCGGCGGCCTACGGCCGTCTCGACTACGCCTTCAACAACGCCGGCATCGAGATCGAGCAGGGCAAGCTGGCCGACGGCAACGAAGCCGAGTTCGACGCCATCATGGCTGTCAACGTGAAGGGCGTCTGGTTGTGCATGAAGCACCAGATCCCGCTGATGCTGGCCCAGGGCGGCGGCGCGATCGTCAACACCGCCTCGGTCGCCGGGCTCGGCGCGGCGCCGAAGATGAGCATCTACGCTGCTTCCAAGCACGCGGTGATCGGCCTGACCAAATCGGCGGCGATCGAGTACGCGAAGAAGGGCATCCGCGTCAACGCCGTGTGTCCGGCGGTGATCGACACCGACATGTTCCGCCGCGCCTACGAGGCCGATCCGCGCAAGGCCGAGTTCGCCGCCGCGATGCATCCGCTGGGTCGGGTCGGACGGGTCGAGGAAATCGCCGCCGCGGTGCTCTACCTGTGCAGCGACCACGCGGGCTTCACCACCGGTATCGCCTTGCCGGTGGACGGCGGGGCGACGGCGATCTGAGCGGGCGGCGATACAATCGGGATGCCCCGGCGCGGGGCATTCGCATTCTGTTACAGGTCGGCGCGCGGTTTGGCGCGCCAGGCCACTGCCGGGGGACTAACCTGGGTCGAGAATCCGGGGCCTGAGCCCGTCTCCATCGCATCGGAGCAATAACAATAATGACCGCCGATCCCATCCTGACCCTGTTCCTCCCCATCGCCCTGGGCATCATCATGCTCGGTCTCGGACTGTCCCTGACCCCGGCCGACTTCCTCCGCGTGGTGCGCTACCCGAAGCCGGTGCTGGTCGGCCTGGTGTGCCAGATCGTCCTGCTGCCCATGGCCTGTTTCCTGATCGTTCAGGGCTTCGCCCTCGAGGCGGCCCTGGCGGTCGGCATGATGTTGCTGGCGGCCTCGCCCGGCGGCACCACCGCCAACCTCTACAGCCACCTGGCGCATGGCGACGTGGCACTGAACATCACCCTGACCGCGGTGAACTCGGTGATCGCCATTCTCACCATGCCGCTGATCGTCAATCTGTCGCTGCAATACTTCATGGGCGACGGGCAGGCGATTCCCCTGCAGTTCGGCAAGGTCGTGCAGGTGTTCGTCATCGTCCTCGGCCCGGTGGCCATCGGCATGCTGGTGCGCAACCGCCTGCCGGCCGTGGCGGATCGGCTGCAGAAGCCGGTGAAGATCCTTTCCGCGCTGCTGTTGCTGGTGATCATCCTGCTGGCGCTGGCCAAGGACTGGCAGACCTTCGTCACCTACGCGCCGGTGGTCGGGCTGGCCGCGCTGGCCTTCAACCTGCTGAGCCTGGCGGTGGGCTACTGGGTACCGCGCCTGCTGCGCCTGCCGAAGGCCCAGGCGGTGGCCATCGGCATGGAGATCGGCATCCACAACGGCACCCTGGCGATCGCCCTGGCGCTGAGTCCGAGCCTGCTGAACAACAGCACCATGGCGATTCCGCCGGCGATCTACGGGGTGTTGATGTTCTTCACCGCGGCGGCCTTCGGCTGGTGGGTCAGCCGTGGCCACCAGGCCACGCCGGCGCCCGTGACGGCGCCGGACTGAGGTCGGTCAGCCGCGCCGCCAGTTGAGCACGAACTGAGTCAGCAGGCCGGCCACCAGGCCCCAGAACGCCGAGCCGATGGACAGCAGGGTGAAGCCGGAGGCGGTGACCATGAAGGTCACCAGCGCGGCCTCGCGCTGGCGCTCGTCGGCCATCGAGTTGGCCAGGCCGTTCATGATCGAGCCGAGCAGTGCGATGGCGGCGATGGACAGTACCAGTGCCTTGGGGAACGCCGCGAACAACGCTGCCAGGGTGGCGCCGAAGGTTCCCGCGACGCAGTTGAAGAAGCCGCACCAGAGCGCCGCGGTATAGCGCTTGTGCGGGTCCTCGTGGGCCGAGGGACCGGTGCAGATCGCCGCGCTGATCGCCGCCAGGTTGATCCCGTGGGAGCCGAACGGCGCCAGCAGGATCGAGGCGATGCCGGTGCTCGAGATCAGCGGCGAGGCCGGAACCTGGTAGCCGTCGGCGCGCAGCACGGCGATGCCGGGCATGTTCTGCGACGCCATGGCGACGATGAACAACGGGATGCCGATGCTGATGGTGGCGGCCAGGGAGAAGCTCGGCGTGGTCCACTCCGGTACCGCCAGTTCCAGGCGGAACCTGCTGAAGTCCAGTTGGCCCAGTATCCCGGCCAGCAGGACCCCCACCAGTAGCGCAGCGAACACCGCATAGCGCGGCGAGAAGCGCTTGCACAGCAGATAGCTGAAGAACATCGCCAGCACCAGCAGGGTCTGTTGCTCGGCGGCGTTGCAGATCTCGATGCCGATGCGGAACAGCACCCCGGCCAGCAGCGCCGAGGCCAGCGAGGAGGGAACCTGGCGCATCAGGCGTTCGAAGCTGCCGGTGACGCCGCACAGGGTGATCAGGAGGGCGCAGACGATGAAGGCGCCGATCGCCTCGCTGTACGGCACTCCGGGCAGGCTGCTGATCAGCAGCGCCGCGCCGGGGGTGGACCAGGCGATCACGATCGGCACCCGGTAGCGCAGGGTCAGGCCGATGGTCGCCAGGCCCATGCCGATCGACAGGGCCCAGATCCACGAGGAAATCTGCGCGCTGCTGAGACCGGCGTTCTGCCCGGCCTGGAACATCAGTACCAGCGAGCTGGTGTAGCCGGTGAGCATGGCGACGAAGCCGGCCACCACGGCGGCGGGAGAGGAGTCGGCGAACGGACGCAGACGAGGCTGGGGCTGGGTGGTTTCGGTCATGCCGGGTACTTCCATGGAGTGTGCGGGACGACCGGGCACGGCGGTGGGCGGAGCCACGGGGCAGGTTGCGCGAGGCGCGGAGTGCCGATCATCTTTTTCTGTTTTGCGCAGCCTAAACAGCCGGCCAGGGGCTGTCCCGGTACAGCCGCGGACATAGTTGGCCATACAGTCGCAGCTGCCGGAAGCTGGCGGAGCTGGTAACTTCCCGGCATTTGCCGAGGAGCTTCGCCATGGATGCAAACCCCTACGCCACGCCGCGTGTCGAATTGGTCGAGCAGGGCATACCGGATGCTTTCCGCCGGCGCTGGACGCCCGCGCAACTGCGCATCCTCGCCTGGCTCTGCCTGGCCTCGATAGCCGGCGGCGTGGTGCTGATGGTGCTCAGCCTGCTGGAGGCATTCGGCGATAGCGCCGCGTTCGGGGTCTACGCCGACTGGCTGGGCCTGCTCCTCAGCCTGCTCGGCGCCTACCTGCTGCTGCGGCTCAAGCACCTGGTCGAGTCGCGCTTTCGCGGCCCCTCGCTGGCCTGGCCGGTATGGTTGTCGATTCTCCTGACCCTGCTGGGCGAGGGCTGGAGCCTGCTGGCGGTTACCGACGATGCGCTGCAGGGTTGGAACTGGCAGGCGCTGGTGTACTTCGCGCTGCTTGCGCTGATCGGCGCTACCACCCTCTGGCTGGGCCTGCGTCTGCTCAAGCAGGAAAACCTCTATCCGTCGCTGCGGATCATGGCCTGGCTGGACATCGCCGGCGGCGCGATGCTGGCTTCGGTGCTGTTGCTGGTGCTGGCGGTACTGCCGCTGCTGGCCGCCACCCTGGCCATGGCGCTGGCCTGCTGGCGCGCGGCGCGGGAGCTGGAGCGGGGCTAGCGGACAGCCGGTCGGCTTGTCGAGCGTCCAGGCACCAGGCCCATGGGCGTCAGTCGGCGGCCTCCGTCGCCGCTTCGCCGCGGCTGCCTGCATGCGCCCGAGCCAGGGTGCGATTGACCGCCAGCCAGCCGGAGACCGCTTCGCCGCCGGCTTCCTCGAAGCAGCGTTGGAGCAGCCGCGACTGCTCGCGACGCAGCGCCTTTTCCAACCGCACGCCCTCGGCGGTGAGGCCGAGGAGGCGTTTGCGCTTGTCGTCGTCGGCGGTGGCGCTGCCGATCAGGTTCATCTCCAGCAACTGGCGCAGCGGGATGTTCAGCGCCTGCTTGGTCACGCCGAGCAGGGCCAGCAGTTCCTTCACGCTGAGGCCCGGATAGCGGGCGATGAAGAACAGCACGCGGTGGTGCACGCGTCCCAGGCCGCGGCGGGCGAGCATCTCGTCAGGCTTGGTGGTGAAGGCCTGGTACGCGAAGAAGAAGGCTTCCATCATGGCCTGCTGCTGGACGGCGTGGTTTTTCAGGTCAGGCATATTGACGCTTCCGGGCGCGGCATCGTAGTTTCGGTCAAGCAGTTTGACTCATTTTTCCCCGCCTACGCTACCGGTGATCCCATGGCCTTCTCTGAACGCATCTCCCGCCTGAAAAGCTCCTTGATCCGCGAAATCCTTGCCGCGGCGCAGCGTCCGGAGGTGATGTCGTTCGCCGGCGGGCTGCCGGCCGAGCCGATGCTGCCGAAGGTGCACTGGGAGCAGATGCCGGCCTCCATGGGCCAGTACGGCATGAGCGAAGGCGAGCCTGCCCTGCGCGAAGCCATCGCCGCCGAAGCGCGCGCCCTCGGCGTCCCCTGCGAGGCGAGCCAGGTGCTGATCGTCAGCGGTTCGCAGCAGACCCTCGACCTGGCCAGCAAGCTGTTCATCGATCCGGGCACCGAGGTGCTGCTCGAGGCGCCGACCTACCTTGCCGCGCTACAGGCCTTCCAATTGTTCGGCGCCGATTGCGTGACCGTGCCGCTGGGTGCCGAGGGCCCCGACCTGGTTGCCTTGCGGCAGCGCCTGGAGCGACACAAGCCGGCCTTCGCCTACCTGATCCCGACTTTCCAGAATCCGTCCGGCGTGCGCTACAGCGAGGAACGCCGCGACGCGGTGGCGGCGCTGCTCGACGAATTCGGCGTGACCCTGATCGAAGACGAACCCTATCGCGAACTGGTGTTCGACGAGGGCCGCGCAACCCCGCTGGTCAGCCGCCTGCGCAAGTCCAGCTGGATCTATACCGGCACGGTGTCGAAGACCCTGCTGCCGGGCCTGCGCGTCGGTTTCCTGATCGCCACCCCGGACCTGTTCCCCCACCTGCTGCGGCTGAAACAGTCGGCCGACCTGCATACCAACCGGGTAGGGCAGTGGCAGGCGCTGCAATGGTTCGGCAGCGAGGCCTACCGCCAGCACCTGGCCGAACTGCGCGAGTTCTACCGGGTCCGCCGCGACGCCATGCAGGAGGCGCTGCTGGAACACTTCGGTGAGCTGGCCGAATGGAATATCCCGGAGGGCGGGCTGTTCTTCTGGCTGACCCTCAGGCAGCCGCTGGATACCCGCACCCTGCTCCAGCCGGCGCTGGCCGCCGATGTCGCATTCATGCCCGGCGAACCTTTCTTCGCCGAGCCGGAGCAGAATCTCGGGCGTCTGCGGCTGAACTTCAGCCACGTCGCCCCGGAGCGCCTGCACGAAGGCCTGCGGCGCCTGGCCAAGGTCGTCCGCGACGCCCAGGCCGCCGAAGCGGCCTGAACCCTCATCGGCGCTCCTTCCGGGGCGCCGGCCATCCGATCCGAGGAGCGACACGATGTACAAGGTCTACGGTGATTACCGTTCGGGCAACTGCTACAAGATCAAGCTGGCCATGTCGCTGCTCGGCATCGACTACCAGTGGGTACCGGTGGACATTCTCAAGGGCGAGACCCAGACCCCGGAGTTCCTGGCGAAGAACCCCAACGGCAAGATACCGGTGCTGGAGCTGGAGGACGGCAGTTGCCTGTGGGAGTCCAACGCCATCCTCAACTTCCTCGCCGACGGCAGCGCCCTGTTGCCCAGCGAACCGCGCCTGCGCACCCAGGTGCTGCAATGGCAATTCTTCGAGCAATACAGCCATGAGCCCTATGTGGCCGTGGCGCGCTTCATCAAGCTCTACCTCGGCCTCCCGGAAGCCCGCCGCGCCGAGTTCGAAGAGAAGAAGATCGGCGGCTACAAGGCCCTCGACGTCATGGAGAAACAGCTGTCGCGCACGCCATTCCTGGTCGGCGAACAGTTCTCCATCGCCGATATCACCCTCTACGCCTACACCCATGTCGCCCATGAAGGCGGCTTCGACCTGACGGCCTACCCGGCGATCCGCGCGTGGATCAAGCGAGTGGGGGAGGTGCCGGGGTATGTGGGGATGCTGGATTGAGGGGAGCTTCGATCAGCGGTTGGCGAGGCAGTGATTTCTGTCATGAGCGGGAGTTTCGGGTAGAGCGAAATTTTTATGCATCGGGCTGGATGCGCGTTTTTCCTGATTATTCGTAGCTCGCTTTCCTGGCGCTGCTGTTGGTACCCGGCGCTGCGCTGGTGGCGGGTCAGTTACTGGCCGTTGAGGTCGATGCCCAGGAGGGCATCGACCGACTGGCCGCGCTAGCCGACCCGACTACTGTCGGGCAGCTTTCTCGCCAGTAGGCGCACAGCACTGTCGAGCGGGTAAGCGGTGCGCAATTCTCTGTCGTCGCCGTACGCGGCCTACCGCATAAGTTGGTCATCGAGGGCTTGGCGATAGGCGCTGCGGCGGTCATCGAATCCTGCTTTCCTGACTGCTCGGGTCGCTATCGATTTCCGCCCAGCCGGTGCGGTACGGGCGTGCCCAGGGTAAACGCAGCGGTGCGTCCCGCCTGCAGTCGGTCACGGCGCAACTTCCTCGCCGGTGGCCATGGGACCGCCCATCTCGATTAATTTCCCTAACAATTCCCGTGCCAGTCTTTCATGGCTCTTTTAATCAATCTCATCCAATGGCTGATTGTTATCCATGTCTCATTCTGAAAAGAAAAATAACAAGTGAATTGAGCAAGAAGTTGCGGAGTGTTGTGCAACTTTTTGCGCAGTAGTGTTCAGGCCAGTATTTTCAAGGGCTGTGGACTGTTATTGGGGATGTTTCTTGGTTTTCATTGTGCAACTTCTTGCACAATCGCTATTACGCTCTAAATCAGCTGTTGGTCCGCTTGGAAGGCCTATGTTTCGAGGCTCTCCGGAGAAATCCATACTGCCTGCCTCATTTTTTATAAATTGTTAACTACCTGTTTTGGTAGGGTTTTCCAAATGGCCATCAATGTCGTTATGATGGCTATAGCCAAGCCGTAAAGGGCATGGACGCAGACGCCTGACGTTTGGCTGAAAATCTTTCATTGATTCGTATCAATGAATAGGAAAATTCCCAAAGAGGGAATGTCCTGTTGCTTGCCAGTTTTTATGTTGTTTTCATGGAAAAGGCAAAGAGCTCTTCAGACTATTGGGATTTTCGTTCGGTTTTTATGCCAACTAGTTGAATTGTTAAGATATTCATTGGCGCACATGGTGTGCATTGAAGGGTTAGGATGACCTATTCGAGCAAGCTCTCCTCGCATTATCTGGAACTCGCGGAACAGCCGATTTCAAAGGATGTCTTTGCGGGTGAGGATGTGCGTTTTTCCAGCGAATACGAGGCGCTGGAAAATGAGGTGGGCAAGGCGCTCTCGCTCCATGAGAACGGCCAGACCGACTGGTTGAAAATCCTGGAAAACAGCGAAGCGCTGCTTCGTGCCCAATCCAAGGACCTGCGTGTTGCAGCCTGGTTGACCTGGGCCCTCTACCAACGGGAATCCTTTCCCGGTTTGCTGGCCGGACTGGGATTGCTGGAACGTCTGTGCAGCCGGCATTGGGTCGAGATCCATCCGCTCAAGGCGCGCACTCGCGCCGCGGCCATTGCCTGGCTGGTGCCCCGGCTGGAGCAGGCGCTGAACGAGAACGTACCGATCAAGGAGCAACTCCCCCTGTTCCGGCGTCTCGCCGAGCACCTGGAAAAACTCGATACCGCGCTGACCGCGCAACTGGGCGACGACGCGCCCTTGTTGCTGCCGATCAGCCGACGCCTTTCGGGCATGCTCCAGCGCGCCGCCGACAACCAGCCCGAACCTGGCGTGGTCGGCGCCGTGGTGGCCCAGGTCAAGCAGGCGGCCAGCCAGTTGCTGGCGCCGGGTGCGCCCATCGACAACGAGCGCGACGCCCACAAGGCCATGCGCGCCCAGCAGGAGGCCGCACGCCCCCTGTGCGCCTGGTGGCTGAAGCAGAAAGCCACCGATCTGCGCGCGCTGCGCCTCAACCGAACGATGCTTTGGCTGCCCATCGAGTCCATGCCCGAGCGCAATGCCGAACAGGTCACCGCGCTAAGGGGAGTGCCGGCGGACAAGCTGAAAAGCTACTAGGAGCGTTTCGCCCAGGGCCTGTACGCCGATCTCCTGGTGGAGCTGGAGGCGAGCCTGGCACGGGCGCCGTTCTGGTTCGACGGCCAGCGCCTGGTCTGGGAGTGCCTGCAAGGGCTCAACGCCGAGCAGGCGATGCGGGAAGTCGAAATGCATTTCGCCTTGCTCCTGCAGCGTCTGCCGGGGCTGGTGGAGCTGCGTTTCCACGATGGCAGCGCATTCGCCGATGCGGCCACCCGCGGCTGGATCAGCGCCCATGTCATGCCCCATCTCCAGAACGACAGTGCGCCGCGCAAGGTCGAGACCGTGGCCCTGCAGGCCGAATGGGACGTCGCCCTGAACGAGGTCCAGCCGGTGTTGCGCAAGGACGGCCTGAAGGCGGCGGTACAGGTGTTGAAGCAGGGCATGAAGCGCGCCCACGGCGGGCGCGCCCGGTTCTTCTGGCAACTGAGCCTCGCGCGACTGTGCTTCCTGGCGAAGAAGTACGAGCTGGCCAAGACCCAGCTGGAGAGCCTCGACCATCAGTTGCACGAATCGGGATTGCACGCCTGGGAGCCCGATCTGGCGCTGGATGTACTGCACCTGCTGCATAGCTGCTGCGAGCTGTTGCCGCAGAACCACGCCGTGCGAGAACGCAAGGAAGACATTTATCGCAGGCTGTGCCACCTCGATCTCGAGGTGGTGCTCGAATAGGGCTTCGCGCCCTCAATTCTCAAGGAGAAAAAGCCATGGCCAAAGAAGGCTCGGTAGCCCCAAAGGAACGCATCAACGTCACCTTCAAGCCCGCCACTGGCGGTGCCCAGGAAGAAATCGAACTGCCGTTGAAGCTACTGGCGATCGGCGATTACACCCAGCGCACGGATGAGCGCAAGGTGGAGGACCGCAAGCCGATCGGCATCGACAAGATGACCTTCGACGAGGTTCTGGCCAAGCAGGAGCTGGGGCTGACGCTGAGCGTACCCAATCGTCTCCAGGAGGAGGGCGGCAGCGACGAGCTGGCGGTGGGGCTGCAGATCAACTCGATGAAGGACTTCAACCCGGCCAGCATCGTCGAGCAGGTGCCCGAGCTGAAGAAGCTGATGGAGTTGCGCGATGCGTTGGTGGCCCTCAAGGGCCCGCTGGGCAACGCCCCGGCGTTCCGCAAGGCCATCGAAAGCGTACTCGCCGACGACGAGTCCCGTAGCCGTGTGCTGGGCGAGCTGGGGCTGAGCGCCGCCCCCTCCCAGGACGCCTGAGCCACCCCCTAGCCAAGGAAGCAGATACATGAGCACCAGTGCCGCACAGCAAGGCCGGAACCAGAACGGCGAATACAACATTCTCGACAGCATCATCGCCGAGACCCGCCTGAGCCCGGACGACGAGGCCTACGACATCGCCAAGCGCGGCGTCTCCGCCTTCATCGAGGAATTGCTCAAGCCGCAGAACGACGGCGAGCCGGTGAAGAAGGCGATGGTCGACCGGATGATCGCCGAGATCGACGCCAAGCTCAGCACGCAGATGGACGAGATTCTCCATCATCCCGATTTCCAGGCGCTGGAGTCGGCCTGGCGCGGCCTGCAACTGCTGGTCGACCGCACCAACTTCCGCGAGAACATCAAGATCGAGATTCTCAGCGTTTCCAAGCAGGACCTGCTGGACGATTTCGAGGACTCGCCCGAGGTGATGCAGTCCGGCCTGTACAAGCACATCTACACCGCCGAATACGGCCAGTTCGGTGGCCAGCCGGTCGGCGCCATCATCGCCAACTACTACATGTCGCCCAGTTCGCCCGACGTCAAGCTGATGCAATACGTCTCCAGCGTGGCCTGCATGGCCCATGCGCCATTCGTGGCGGCCGCCGGTCCGAAGTTCTTCGGCCTGGAAAGCTTCACCGGCCTGCCGGACCTGAAGGACCTGAAGGATCATTTCGAAGGCCCGCAGTTCGCCAAGTGGCAGAGCTTCCGCCAGTCCGAGGATTCCCGCTACGTGGCGCTGACCGTACCGCGCTTCCTGCTGCGCACGCCCTACGATCCGGAAGAGAATCCGGTCAAGTCGTTCGCCTACAAGGAGACCGTGGCCAACAGCCACGAGCATTACCTGTGGGGCAACACCGCCTATGCCTTCGGCACCAAGCTGACCGACAGCTTCGCCAAGTATCGCTGGTGCCCGAACATCATCGGGCCGCAGAGCGGCGGTGCGGTAGAGGACCTGCCGTTGCACCACTTCGAGAGCATGGGCGAGATCGAGACCAAGATCCCCACCGAGGTGCTGGTGTCCGATCGCCGCGAGTACGAACTGGCCGAGGAAGGCTTCATTTCCCTGACCATGCGCAAGGGCAGCGACAACGCCGCGTTCTTCTCCGCCAGCTCGGTGCAGAAGCCGAAGTTCTTCGGCATCAGCGCCGAAGGCAAGGCCGCGGAGCTGAACTACAAGCTCGGCACCCAGTTGCCGTACATGATGATCGTCAACCGCCTGGCCCATTACCTGAAGGTCCTGCAACGCGAACAGCTGGGGTCGTGGAAGGAGCGTACCGACCTCGAGCTGGAGCTGAACAAGTGGATCCGCCAGTACGTCGCCGACCAGGAAAACCCCAGCGCCGAAGTGCGCGGCCGTCGCCCGCTGCGCGCTGCACAGATCATCGTCAGTGACGTCGAGGGCGAGCCGGGCTGGTACCGCGTCAGCCTGAACGTGCGCCCGCACTTCAAGTACATGGGGGCGGACTTCACCCTGTCGCTGGTCGGCAAGCTGGACAAAGAGTAAGCGGAGCTTTCCATGACCGGATACGGCAGCCTGTTCGAGCGCCTGAACGGCGACGCGGATAAGCGCGTCGGCTGGAGCCGCGAGGTTTCCGCCATGGCGTCGGTGGCTGCCCATCTGGGCAAGATGCTCAGCACCCGGGCGGGCAGCGTGCAGACGCTGTCCGACTACGGGTTGCCCGATCTCAACGACATGCGCCTGAGCCTGCACGACTCCCTGAGCCAGGCCCGCTCGGCCATCGAAGGTTTCATCGAGGCTTACGAACCGCGCTTGAGCGACGTGCGTGTCGTTTCCCTGCCACGCGACAACGACCAGCTCCGCCTGGCCTTCAGCATCGAAGGGTTGCTGGAGGTGGAAGGTTTCAAGCGCCAGGTGAGTTTTTCCGCATGCCTGGATGGCAGCGGCCAGGTGAAGGTCAGCTAAGGAGGTTTCGATGTCCGGCAAACCCGCAGCCCGCGTTTCCGATCCCACCGCTTGTCCGCTCCCCGGGCACGGCAGCAATCCCATCGTCGTCGGTTCCGCCGACGTGTTCTTCGACGGCCTCGCGGCGGCCCGCCAGGGTGACGCCTCGGCCTGGTGCTGTACCGCTTCGATGCCTGGTTCGTCCATGAGGTCTTCTGAGATGGGCGCGAATCGGGTCGATTACGGAAAGACAACGGACACCGTGGGTTTCCGATCTTCAGGCCAGAAATGTCATTGCGGTTTTGGCGGCAGCGGTCAGACGACTGCCATCAGTGAAACGATATCCAGCAGGTAAGCCGTGTCCTTCAATCATTACTACCAGAGCGAACTCACCGCACTGCGCCAGCTGGGGCGCCGTTTCGCCGAGCGTAGCCCGGCCCTGGCCCCGTTTCTCGGGCAGGTCGGACGCGATCCGGATGTCGAGCGCCTGCTCGAGGGCTTTGCCTTCCTGACCGGGCGGTTGCGGCAGAAGCTGGACGACGAGTTGCCGGAACTCAGTCACTCGATGATGCACCTGCTGTGGCCGAACTATATGCGCCCGCTGCCGGCTTTCAGCATTCTCCAGTTCGACCCCCTGACCCGCCCGGGCGGGGCGCTGCGCGTGGAGCGCGATACGCCGGTCGAGAGCCGGCCGGTGGGCGAGGTCGCCTGTCGCTTCCGTACCTGCTACGCCACCGAGGTCCTGCCGCTGGTGCTGGAGGCGCTCAACTATTCGGTGACCGGCGAGGGTGCGCTGCTCGGCCTGCGCCTGGCGATGAACTGCGACGGGCATCTCGGCGAGCTGGGCCTGAGTCGGCTGCGCCTGCACCTGGCCGGCGAGCGCTACATCAGCCAGATGCTCTACCTGTGCCTGCTGCGCAACCTGGAGAGCATCCAGCTGATTCCGCTGGACGCCCATGGGCGGCCGCTGGATGGCGTGGCCGGCAAGCCGATGTCGTTCCGCCTGACGGGCGAGCGGGTGCAGCCGGTGGGGTTCGTCGAAGACGAGGCGTTGATTCCCTATCCGCTGAATACCTTCCGTGGCTATCGCTACCTGCAGGAATACTTCGCGTTCCAGGACAAGTTCCTGTTCGTCGACGTGGATGGCCTTGACCTGCTCGGCGCGCTGCCCGAGGAAACCCTCAAGCAGGTCCGCGGCCTCGAGTTGCGCTTCGATATCCGCAAGAGCGGCATCCAGCGCCTGCACCCGACGCTGGAGAACGTCAAGCTGTACTGTACGCCGGTGGCCAACCTGTTCCGCCACGATGCGCTGCCGATCCGCCTAGACGGCAAGCAGGACGAATACCTGCTGATGCCGGCCGAATACAGCCTGGAGGACTGCGGGGTGTTCTCGGTAGAGGGCGTCACCGGCTGGCGGCCGGGCGGGCTCGGCTACCAGGCCTACGTACCGTTCGAGTCCTTCGAGCACGATCCCAGCTTCGACGTCCCGGAAGCACGGCCCCACTACAGCGTCCGGCAACGGACCTCGTTGCTGCACGATGGCCTGGACACCTACCTGAGCTTCGGCATCCGCCATCCCGAGCAGATCGAGACGCTGTCGGTGGAACTGACCTGCACCAACCAGAACCTGCCCCAACGGCTGCGCCTGGGCGATATCTGCGTCGCCTGCGAAGGCACGCCGGAGTTCCTCGGTTTCCGCAATATCACCCCGGCGACGCCGAGCTACGCGCCGCCGCTGAACCGCGATTTCCTCTGGAAACTGATCAGCAACATGTCGCTCAACTACCTGTCGCTGGCCAACGTCGACGCGCTCAAGGTGATCCTCGAAACCTACGACCTGCCGCGCTACTACGACCAGCATGCGGCGAAGGTCAGCAAGCGCCTGCTGGGCGGGCTCAAGTCGGTCCGCCACGAGCATGTCGACCGCCTGCATCGGGGCCTGCCGCTGCGCGGCTTGCGTACCGAGCTGACGATCGATCCGGAAGGCTACATCGGCGAGGGCGACCTGTTCGTGTTCGCTTCGGTTCTGAACGAATTTTTCGCGCTTTACGCCAGCATCAACTCCTACCACGAGTTGCGGGTGAGGAGCACACAGGGAGACGTGTACCAATGGAAACCGCGCATGGGTTTGCAGCCCCTGCTGTAAGCGCGCTGGCCCGGGGCATTCGCGAGTACTCGCTGTTCCAGGCGGTCCTGCTGGTCATGGATCGCCTCCGCGAGGAATATCCCGGCCTGGGAGACGAGGCGCTCTACGATCAGTTGGAATTCCAGGCCAATCCTAGCCTCGGTTTCCCGGGCAGCGATGTCGATCGGGTGGAGTTCTTCGAAGAGCGCGGCATGCTGCGGGCGCGGCTGCGTTTCAACCTGATCGGCTTGTTCGGTGCCAGTTCGCCGTTGCCGGCGTTCTACAGCGAGCAGGCTCTGGGCGACAGCGAGGAGGGCAATCCTACGCGGAACTTCCTCGATCTCTTCCATCACCGCCTGCATCGGCTGCTGTTGCCGATCTGGCGCAAGTACCGCTACCGGGTGAGCTTCCAGAGCGGCGCGAGCGATGCGTTCTCCGCTCAGTTGTTCGCCCTCGTCGGATTGGGCGGGGAAGAGATCCGCAAGGCCAGGGAACTGAACTGGAAACGCCTGCTGCCCTACCTGGGCCTGCTCAGCCTGCGGGCGCACTCGGCGGCCTTGATCGAGTCGGTGCTGCGCTACTACTTCAAGCATGCCGAACTGGTCGCCGAGCAGTGTATCGAACGGCGCGTCGCGATCCTCGAAGAGCAGCGCAACCGGCTCGGCCTGTTCAACAGCCAGCTTGGCGAAGACGCGGTGCTGGGCGAACGGGTCCGCGACCGCAGCGGCAAGTTCCGCATTCATATCCGCCAGCTCGACTGGCAGCGCTTCCACGAGTTCCTGCCGATCGGTCCCGGCTACCAGCCGCTTTGCGCGCTGGTTCGCTTCACCCTGCGCGACCCGCTCGACTACGACATCCGGCTGGTCTTGCGCCACGAGGAAATCCGTGAGTTCCGCATCGGCGCGCAGAACGCCTGCCGCCTTGGCTGGACCAGCTGGCTGGGCCGGGAGCGCGCGGATGGCGTGGTGACGCTGGGCAGCAAGATTCATTAAGGATGGATGAGCATGATCAACGTAGACCTGCAACAACTGATTCAGGCGCTGGATGCCGACACCCGGCGCGACCTCGAAGGCTCGGCCGAGCGCTGCGTAGCCCGTGGCGGCAGCAAGGTACTGGTGGAGGACCTGTTGCTGGGCCTGCTGGAGCGTCCCCAGGGACTGCTGGCGCGCGCCCTGCAGGATGCCGCGGTGGACGCCGGCGAACTCAACGCCGCGTTGCAAGCGCGGGGCGAGCATAGTGCCTCGCGCAATCCGGTGTTCGCGCCCGAGCTGGTGCAGTGGCTGCAGGATGCGCTGTTGCTGGCCAACCTCGAACTGGGCCGTAGCCAGATCGACCAGGCGGCATTGATCCTGGCCCTGCTACGCAACCCGTTGCGCTATGCCGGCAGCCGCTACCAGCCGCTGCTGGCGCGGCTCGACATCGAGCGGTTGAAGGATTTCGCGCTCTCGCAGCCGCTGGAGGGCGCGCCCAGCGGCAAGCCGGGCGGCGGCGAGTCCCTGTTGCAGCGTTTCACCCACAACCTTACCCAGCAGGCGCGCGACGGCAAGCTCGATCCGGTGCTCTGTCGCGACGGGGCTATTCGCCAGATGGTCGACATCCTGGCCCGTCGGCGGAAAAACAACCCCATCGTGGTCGGCGAGGCCGGCGTCGGCAAGACCGCCATCGTCGAAGGCCTGGCCTCGCGGATCGCCGCAGGGGAAGTGCCGCCGGCGCTGAGGGACGTCGAGCTGTTGTCCCTCGACATGGGCCTGTTGCAGGCCGGTGCCAGCGTGAAGGGCGAGTTCGAGCGGCGCTTGAAAGGCGTCATCGACGAAGTGAAGGCAGCGCTCAGGCCGACCATCCTGTTCATCGACGAGGCCCATACGCTTATCGGCGCGGGCGGTCAGGCCGGCGGCTCGGATGCCGCCAACCTGCTAAAGCCGGCCCTGGCACGTGGCGAGTTGCGCACCATCGCGGCGACGACCTGGGCCGAATACAAGAAGTATTTCGAGAAGGACCCGGCGCTGGCCCGGCGCTTCCAGCCCGTGCAGTTGCATGAGCCGAGCGTTGCCGAGGCGGTGACGATCCTGCGTGGCCTGGCCCGGGTTTACGAGGAAAGCCACGGTATCTACCTGCGCGACGACGCGGTGGTGGCCGCCGCCGAACTGTCCGCCCGCTACCTGGCGGGTCGCCAGTTGCCGGACAAGGCCGTCGACGTCCTCGACACCGCCTGTGCGCGGGTGCGCATCAGCCTGGCGGCGGCGCCGGAGAGCCTCGAGCGCCTGCGCGGCGAGCTGGCCGAAGGCGAGCGCCAGCGCCAGGCCCTGCGCCGCGATGCCGAGGCAGGCCTGCCGATCGACCACGATGCCCTGCAGGCGCTGGAGGAGCGCCTGGCCCAGGCGGAAAGCGAGCGGCACGTACAGGAGGACCAGTGGAGCCGCCAGCGCGAACTCGCCGAGCGCCTGCTCGCCCTGCGCCAGCAATTGGCCAGGGCCCGCGAGGCGAACCGGGAAGAGCAGGGCGGCGAGGCGGACGCGGAGACTTTCCCGGCCGACGAGCATGGCGGTGTCGAAGCCCTGGAAAAGGCCCTTCACGAAACCCGCCAGGCGCTCGCCGATGCCCAGGCCCAGGGGCGGCTGGTCAGCTTCGAGGTCTGCCCGCGCCTGGTTGCCGAGGTGATCGGCGCCTGGACCGGCGTACCGGTGGAACAACTGGCGCGGGAACACAACGCCAAGGTGATGGGGTTCGCCGACGACCTGCGGGCGCGGATCCGTGGCCAGGAACAGGCGGTCAGCGCCCTGGACCGCGCGATGCGCGCCACCGCGGCCGGGCTGAACAAGCCCGATGCGCCGGTCGGCGTGTTCCTGCTGGTGGGCCCGAGCGGGGTGGGCAAGACCGAGACCGCGCTGGCGCTGGCCGACCTGCTGTATGGCGGCGAGCGTTTCATCACCACCATCAACATGTCCGAGTTCCAGGAGAAGCACACCGTCTCGCGCCTGATCGGCGCGCCGCCCGGCTATGTCGGCTATGGCGAGGGTGGCATGCTCACCGAGGCGGTACGCCAGAAGCCCTATTCGGTGATATTGCTGGACGAGGTGGAGAAGGCCGATCCGGACGTGCTCAACCTGTTCTACCAGATCTTCGACAAGGGCGTGGCCAACGATGGCGAAGGGCGCGAGATCGATTTCCGCAATACCTTGATCCTGATGACCTCCAACCTCGCCAGCGAGCACATCGCCGCGCTTTGCCAGGACGGCGCGCGGCCTTCCGCCGAACTCCTGGAGGAAACCATCCGGCCGGCGCTCAGCCGGCATTTCAAGCCGGCGCTGCTGGCGCGCATGCGCGTGGTGCCTTACTACCCGGTGGGCGGCCCGGTACTGCGCGAGCTGATCGAGATCAAGCTGCAACGCCTCGGCGAGCGCCTGGCGCGCCGTCAACTGGCTTTCGACTACAGCCAGGCGCTGGTGGGCCACCTGGCCGAGCGTTGCACCCAGAGCGACAGCGGCGCACGGTTGATCGACCACCTGCTGGACACGCACCTGCTGCCGCTGGTGGCCGACCGTTTGCTGGAAGCGATGGCGCGCGACGAGCGTCTCGAGCGGGTCCATGCGACGCTGGGCGAGCACGGCCGCGTGCTCTGCGAGTTCGCCTGAGGTGGGTGCGATGTTCAGCCGCGTACCGCAACCCCTGGCCTTCGCCGAAGCCCTGCTCGCTCAGTTCGGCGCGCTGTCGCGGGAAACCGACATCGCGGCCCTGCTGGGCGGTTTCGCACGCGCAGTCGGCGAACTCAGCGGCTGCGAGCTGAGCCAGCTGTATCTGCTCGACCAGACCCATACCGCGCTCACCCTCAACGCCGAATACCGGGACGGCCTGTTGCAGGCGCTGGAGCCGTCGAGCCTGCCGGCGGACTACACCGGCGAGCAGTTGCTGCAGTTCGCCCTGTGCCAGAACCGCGTGGTCAGTCTCGTCGACCTGCCGTCGCGGCTGCACGAGACCGGCTTCCTGCCGGCAGGGGAGCAGCCCTGGCTGTCCCTGCTCTGCGTTCCGCTGGTGAGCCCGGAGAAAACGGTCGAGGGCATGGTGGTCTGCGCCACCCGGCGCCCACTGGACCTGCAGGGATTCGCCCATCCACTGGGCCAGTTGGGCTCGTTCGTGCTGGCCCAGTTGCATCTGCTGCAACGCCTCTCGCAACCCTCCGGCGAGCCGCAGGGACCGTCCAGCGCGCCGGTGGTCAGCGGCTACGGGCTGATCGGCAGGAGCGCGGCGATGCGTGAGACCTGCCGCCTGATCAGCAAGGTCCTGCACAACCCCTATACCGTGTTGCTGCAGGGCGAGACCGGCACCGGCAAGGAGGTGGTCGCACGGGCGATCCACGAGTACGGCCCGCGGCGTGCACAGGCGTTCGTGGTGCAGAACTGCGCGGCGTTTCCGGAAAACCTGCTGGAAAGCGAGCTGTTCGGCTACCGCAAGGGCGCCTTTACCGGTGCCGAGCGCGATCGTCCCGGGTTGTTCGATGCCGCGGATGGCGGAACCCTGCTGCTCGACGAAATCGGCGACATGCCCCTGTCGCTCCAGGCCAAGCTGTTGCGCGTGTTGCAGGAAGGCGAGATTCGCCCGCTCGGCGGCAACGACACGCACAAGGTCGATGTACGCATCATCGCCGCTACCCACCGTGACCTCGCCCTGCTGGTACGCGATGGCAAGTTCCGCGAAGACCTCTACTACCGGCTGGCGCAGTTTCCCATCGAGTTGCCGCCGTTGCGCCAGCGCGAGGGCGACGCCCTCGAACTGGCCCGGCATTTCGCCGAGCGCGCCTGCGTGTTCCTGCGCCGCGCGCCGCTGGGCTGGTCCGCGGAAGCGCTGGAACTGCTCGTCGGCTATGGCTTTCCCGGCAACGTTCGGGAGCTGAAGGGACTGGTGGAATGCGCGGTACTGCTCTGCGAAGGCGAGGTGCTGCTGGCCGAACACTTTTCCCTGCGCGCGCCCCCGGAAGCGGAGGCGCCGCTCAAGCTGCGCGAGCATCTGGAGCAGATCGAACGGGACCTGCTGCTCGCCTGCCTGCGCAGGAACGCTGGCAACCAGACCCTCGCCGCGCGCGAACTGGGTCTGCCGCGACGAACCCTGATCTATCGCATGGGACGCCTGAACATTCATTTCGGCGATCCCCGGACCTTAAGCCCATGATCGAGATTTCCTTCCAACCAGCCCAGCCGGGCGCGCGCCTGGAGCGCGGCGTCCGCGGCCCTTCCATGGAGACTCCCTGATGCCTGTTCGTCACTGGCCCGCCGTGCTTCTGGCCCTGGCCGTCCTCTGCGGCCTCTCCGGTTGCAGCGGCAACTACAAATTCAACGACGGCGACTATCGCCCGCTTGGCGATCCGCAGGCGGTCAATCGCGGCAAGTGACCGCAAGGAGCGATCTCATGGAACTGGTATTGGAAATGCTCAGCGCCAAGCAATTCGTACCGACAGAGCTATGCAGCAAGACCTTCGGCAGGAACGGCGGCCTCATCGGCCGCGGCGGTGAGTGCGATTGGGCGATTCCCGATCGCAAGCGGCACCTGTCCAAGCAGCATGCGCGGGTCAGCTATCGCAACGGCGCGTTCTACCTGACCGACACCAGCAGCAACGGCATCCGCGCCGGCAACGGCAGCCGCCTGCCGCATGGCGAGCCGCAGCGCATCGAGCAGGACAGCGTCTTCCTGCTCGGCGACTTCGAGATCCGCGCGCGGTTGCTGCGCGAGCCCGACGAGCTCGCCATGGACGTCGGGCGGCCGCAGCCGGCGGGCAGCATCATTCCGGACGATGCCTTCCTGGCCCTCGATCCGTTGCAGGCGCTCGACCAGGACGGTGCAGATGCCTACGAACTCGACGACCTGAGCGCGATCGCCCAGCCCAGTCATGAGGCCGGGGCGCGTGCGGACTACGCGCGGATCGACATGGAAAGCCTGGTCGTACCGGAGCTGGTGCCCGCCCCGGCGGCTCCGCAGGAACCCGTGGAAAGTCCGCGTCCGGGTCGCGACGAAGCCTTCTGGCAGCGTTTCGGCCAGGCCCTGGGAATGGACCTCGAAGGCCTCGACGGCGCTGCGCGCGAAGCGCTGGCGATCGACGCCGCCGGTTTGCTGCGGCAGTGCATCGGCGGCTTGCAGCAGAGCCTGCGGACCCGCAGCGAACTGAAGAACGAACTGCGCCTGTCGCTGAGCACGTTGCGCGATACCGGCAAGAATCCCTTGCGCTTCAGCGCCGATGCCGGCGAGGCGCTGGGGCATCTGCTACGGGATGGCAAGCCTGGCCAGTTGAGTGGCGAACAGGCCGTCGCACGCAGTTTCCGCGACCTCCAGGCGCACCAGGTGGCGCTGCTCGGCGCCAGCCGGGCGGCGGTGCGCGCGACCCTCGAGCATTTCTCGCCGCAGCAGCTGGCCCTGCGTTTCGAGCGCGACGGTCGCCGGCCGTTGCTGGCCACCTCGGGCAGCCGCTGGCGTGCCTACGGTCGCTACCACCAGTCGCTATGCCAGGACGACGATTGGAGCGAGCGTCTGTTGGCGCGTGATTTCGCCCAGGCCTACGAAGAGCAGGTTCGCCTGATTTCCACCCTCTACACCGAGCACCAAGGATGATCGCCATGTCTCGTCGCCCGATCCCGCCAGCCAGGGCGCTGGCCATGCTCGCCGTCCTGGCGCTGCTGGCCGGCTGTTCCACGCTGTCGCCGTATTCCAGACTGACCAAGCTCGACCTCGCCCTGAGCGCCGGCGAGCGGGTCAATCCCGACCTCAATGGCCGGCCGTCGCCGGTGGTAGTGCGGCTGTTCGAGCTGAAGCACCCGGTGGCGTTCGAGAACGCCGACTTCTTCAGCCTCTACGAACGTCCCAAGGAGACCCTGGACCCCGACCTGGTGACCAGCGAGGAGCTGGAGCTGCGTCCCGGCGAGCGGGTCGAACTCAAGCTCAGCGTGGGGGAGGGGAGCCGCTACGTGGGCGTGCTCGCCGCCTACCGCGATCTCGGCGAGGCAAGCTGGCGCTACGTGGTGCCGGTCACGGCGAAAGAGCTGACCCGGGTAGAGCTGAAGCTGGGCCAGAAGGGCATCCTGAATGCCGGCGAACTGCTCGGCAAGGCGGGTGACGCGCGATGAACGTGCACAAGATCGTCTGGCAGGAAGGCATGCTGCTGCGCCCGCAGCACCTGCAACACAACGACCGCTACTACGACAACCAGATGAAGGCCCGGACCCAGTTGCTGGGCAGCTACAACTGGGGCTTCCTCGCCCTGGAGCTGGACCGCCAGTTCCTCAACATGGGCAAGCTGGTGATCAGCCAGGCCTCCGGTGTACTGCCCGACGGCAGTCTGTTCGAACTCGGCGGCAACACCGAGCCGCTCGCCCTCGACGTGCCGCCCAATACCTCGAACGTGCCGATCTACCTGGCCCTGCCGCTGGTCACCGGCAACCACATCGAGGCGCGCCGGCCGGAGCAGGCCGAGGTCCTGGCGCGCTATACCGCCTACGACCTGGAGGTGGCGGACTCCAACGCCGGCGAGGATTCCATGGTGCAGGTCAGCTGCGCGCGGCCGGATTTTCGCCTGCTGCTCGGCGAGCAGCAGAGCGACCAGGCCTACGTCAAACTGAAGGTGGCGGTGGTGCTGGATACCACGCCGGACGGGGTGATCAGCCTCGACCCCGACTTCGTGCCGAGCTACCTCCACGCCCACGCATCCGCCTACCTGCTGTCCTGCCTGAAGGAGGTGATCAGCATGCTCGGCCATCGCGGCGACACCATCGCCGAGCGTATCCGGTCCAATGGCAAGGTCGGCGGCGCGGAGGTCGGCGATTTCATGATGCTGCAACTGATCAATCGCACCGAGTTGCTGCTGCGCCACTACCTGGGATTGGAGCAGGTGCATCCGGAGCAGTTGTACCGGGTGCTGCTGACCATGCTCGGCGACCTCGCCACCTTCGGCAGCGAGAGCAAGCGTCCGCGCCTGGACAGCCGTTACCAGCACAGCGACCAGGGCGCCAGCTTCCGCAGGTTGATGGAGGCGATCCGCCAGGTCCTGTCGATGGTGCTCGAGCAGCATGCCATCGAACTGCCTCTCCAGGCCCGCCAGTACGGCATCCTGGTCTCGCCCCTGCACGACCACAAGCTGCTCGGCAGCGCCTCGTTCGTGCTCGCCGCCAGTGCCAATTGCGAGTCGGAGGAACTGCGCCAGCGGCTGCCCGCGCATCTCAAGGTGGGTGCGGTCGAGCACATTCGCCAACTGGTCAACCTGCACCTGCCGGGGATCCGGGTCAAGCCGCTGCCGGTGGCGCCGCGGCAGATCCCGTTCCACTCCAACAAGACCTATTTCATTCTCGAACCCAACGCCGAGGACATGGCCCAGCTGGAGCGCTCCGGCGGTTTCGCGTTCCACGTATCCGGCGAGTTCTCCGAGCTTGAACTGAAATTCTGGGCCATCAGGAACTGAACATGATCAAGGAAAGGGAATACCACGAGGACGAGAAGACCGTCCTCCTCGATCACCAGGGACAGGTACCGGCCCAGGGGCCGCTGACCGATTTCGCCGAACCGCCGCGCTTCGAGCAGCTCGAGGAGCGGATGATTTACGCGGCGCGCCTGCGTCCGGGCGAGGCCTTCAACGTCAGCCTGAACCCGCTGGTGGCGGCGGCTTCCGAACTGCTTTCGGAAGTGGTCCGGCTCAAGCACAGCACCGTGCTGGAGAACCTTGCAGCGCTCAAGGAGCGGTTGACCTCCGCCATGAAGCTCTTCGAATTCCGCGCCGTGCAGGATGGCGTGGAAAACAGCCAGGTCATGGCGGCGCGCTACGTGCTGTGCACGGTGGTCGACGAGGCGGTGGTGACCACCCCGTGGGGCAACGAAAGCGAATGGTCGAAGATCAGCCTGCTGAGCAGCTTCCATAACGAGACCTTCGGCGGCGAGAAGTTCTTCCAGTTGCTCGACCGGCTGTCGAAGAACCCGGTCAAGCACCTGCCGATGCTGGAGCTGATGTACCTCTGCCTGGCCCTCGGCTTCGAGGGCAAGTACCGGGTGATGGCTCGCGGCGTGCTCGACCTGGACGGTATTTCCGATGCGCTCTACCGGCAGATCCGCCAGTTGCGCGGCGACGTGCCGCGCGAACTGTCGCCGCACTGGCAGGGGCTCAGCGACCAGCGTCGCGGCCTGGTACGGATCGTGCCCTGGTGGATGGTGGCGCTGTTCACCCTGGTCTGCCTGGTGGTGATGTATTCGGGATTCGCCTGGGTTCTCGGCGAACAACGCGACACGGTGCTGCAGCCTTACCAGTCGCTCGATGCGGCGGCAGGACAGCCCGGTTCGTAAACACAGGGACGCGAAATGAAAAACTTCTTCAAGAAAGTCGGCGCCTTCCTGCGCAAGACGTGGGTCTGGACGCTGTTGCTGGTACTCCTGGCGGCATTGCTGGTGTGGTTCGTCGGGCCGCTGCTGGCGGTCGCCGACTACAAGTTCTGGGAAAGCCCGACCTCGCGGTTGCTGAGCATCAGCCTGATGTTCCTGGTCTGGGGGCTGGCGATGGTCTTCGTCAGCTGGCGCGCCGGAGTGCGGCGCAAGGCCGTCGAGGACAGCGACGAGGGCCAGGAGCGCCTGCGCCGCGACGGTCTGATCGAAGACGAACAGAAGGAATTGCGCAGCCGCTTCAAGGACGCCTTGCGCACCCTGAAGACCTCCAGCCTGTACCGCGGTCGCAGCGAGCGCTGGCGCAACGAGCTGCCCTGGTACCTGCTGATCGGCCCGCAGGGAAGCGGCAAGACCAGCCTGCTGGACTTTTCCGGACTGGAATTCCCGATCAACCGGATCGACCGCAAGCTGACCCGCGACACCGCCGGCACGCGCTACTGCGACTGGTACTTCGCCGACCATGGCGTCCTGATCGACACCGCCGGGCGCTACCTGACCCAAGCCGACGGCGAGGTCGACGGGGGCGCCTGGGCGACCCTGCTCGGCCTGTTGCGCAAGCGCCGCCGCGCACGGCCGCTGAATGGCGTGATGGTGTCGATTCCGGTGGAAACGTTGCTCAGCGACGACGAGATGGCGCTGGATACGCTGGCTCGCCAGGTGCGCGCGCGCCTGCAGGAAATCCAGCAGACCCTGCACCTCGATCTGCCGGTCTACCTGGTGCTGAGCAAGGCCGACCAGTTGCTCGGCTTCGACGAGTTCTTCGACCAGTTGAGCCGCGAGGAGAGCGACCAGGTTCTGGGCACCAGCTTCGGCAAGGAGCAGAACGGCACCGATGTGACGGTCCTGCGCCAGGCGTTCGAGGACCTCCTGCGACGCCTGAACAGCCAGGTGATCATGCGCATCCACCAGGAGCGCGATACCCTGCGTCGCGGTCGCATCCTCGACTTCCCGCACCAGCTTGGCCAGATCGGCGAGCGGTTGTGCCTGTTCGTCGAACTCGCCTTCACCGGCAACCGCTACCAGCGCGCCAGCCGCCTGCGCGGCTTCTACCTGACCAGCGCGCCGCACCTGGCCCAGCAGCTGGACGAGGACACCGCCGGCATCGGCGCCAACCTGGGGATCGCCAGCGGCCTGTTGCCGACCCTGCGCAACGGGCGCTCGCGCTTCATCCATCACCTGCTGAGCCAGGTGATCTTCCCCGAGGCCAACCTGGCAGGTCTCGATCGCCGCGAACGCACGCGCATCCACTGGGGCCAGCGCGCCCTGTACGTCGGTTCGCTGGCGCTCCTTCTGCTATTCGGCCTGCTCTGGGCTGGCGGTTTCTCGGCCAACCACGAGCGCCTGGAGCGGCTACGCGAGCTGGCGCAGCAATGGACCCAGCAGCGCCAGGCGCTTGGCGAGCGCGATGACGCCATGGCGGCGCTGAAGACGCTGGATAGCAGCTATGCGGCGACCACCGTGTTTCCGCCCAAAGGGGAAGTCTCGCTGCACGAGCGCGCCGGGCTGTACCAGGGCAACGAGGTCAACCCGCCGCTGGCCGCGGCCTATCGCCGCGAGCTGGAGACGCAACTGCTGCCGCGCGTGGCGCGGATGCTCGAAGCGCAGATCCGCGGCAACATGCAGAATCGCGAACGCCTGCTCAACAGCCTGCGGGCCTACCTGATGCTGAATCTGCGCGAGCGCCGCGAGAACGGATGGCTCAAGGACTGGGTGGCTACCGACTGGTCGCAGCGCTATGCCGGCAACGGCACCGTGCAGAATGGCCTGAACACGCATTTCGCCCGTCTGCTCGAGCAACCGTTCAGCTATCCGCTGAACGAGACCCTGGTGGCCCAGGCACGCCAGGTGCTGCGCAGCGAGTCCCTGGCCAACGTGGTCTACCGGGTGCTGCGCGAACAGGCGCGAAGCCTGCCCGAGTATCGCTTCGGCCAGCACCTGGGGCCGCAGGCCGGTCTGTTCGTCGGCACCGACTACGTGATCCCGGGCTTCTACACCCAGCAGGGCTACCAGCAGTACTTCGTGGTCCAGGGCGCCAGCCTGGTCAACGACATCCTTCGCGACAACTGGGTCCTGGGCGAGGGCAGCGGGATCAGCGACATGGACCTGCGGCGCCTGATGGTCGAACTCGAGCAGTTGTATTTCCGCGACTACGCGAACTTCTGGAGCGAGGCGGTCGGACGCCTGGGCCTGCTGCCGTTCAACGATGCCGGCGAGGGCGCCGACCAGGTTTCCGGGCTGCTCGCCGCCAACTCGCCGATCCTCCAGTTGTTGCTGGAGGTCCGTGAGAACACCCGTTTCCCGGTCCTGGCGGAGAGCGCCGAGGCGCTGGCAGAGGCCAGCGACAAGGCCGCGGAAAAGGGCGGCAAGCTGGGCAAGGCGGCCGCCGCGGCGGCCGGCAAGGCCAGGGACGCGTTGGCGAAGAACCTGCCGGATACCGCGAAGAAGTCCCTGCAACGCCGCTTCGAGCCCCTGCATCGCCTGCTCGACGATAACAACGGCCCGGCGGCCGACCTCACCCCGCTGTTGCAGGCGCTCAACGAGTTGCAGTTGCAACTCGCCGGACTGGCGCGCGCCAGCCAGCCGGAGCAGGCGGCTTTCGACATGGCGAAGAGCCGCATGGGCGGCCAGCGCGATGCCCTGAGCAACCTGCGCAACGCCTCCGCGCGACTGCCGCGACCGCTCGGCGGATGGTTCAGCGTGCTGGCCGAAGACGCCTGGCGGCTGGTCCTCGGCGATGCCTACCTGTACCTCAACCAGCGCTACCAGAGCGAGCTGTACGGTTTCTACAGCAAGGCGATCAACAAGCGCTACCCGTTCAACGCGCACAGCGCCAGCGATGTCGCGGTCAGCGATTTCCGCGAGTTCTTCAAGGCGCAGGGCGTCGCCGAACGCTTCTTCGAAACCTACATGCGGCCCTTCGTCAGCGGCGACCCGGGCAGTTACCGCCTGCGCAGCGTGGACGGTTACAGCCTGCCGATGTCCAAGGTCTATCTCGACCAGATGGGCACGGCCCAGGTGATCCGCCAGAGCTTCTTCGCCGAGAACCCGGCCGAGCCACAGGTGCGCTTCCGCCTGGAGCCCTATACCCTCGATCCTGGCGTCAGCCGCGCCGAGTTCCGTTTCGACGGTCAGTCCATGGAGTACCGCCACGGCCCGATCGTGCCGATGTCGTTCAAGTGGCCCAGCGACGCCGACGGCGGCCGCACCAGCCTGGTGCTGGAGAAGATGGCCGGACGACCGGTGGGAATCGAACGCAATACCGGGCCCTGGTCGCTGTTCAGGCTGTTCGACCTGATGCAGACCGAGTACCTCAGCGGGCGTGACGTGATGGTGCTCAAGGCCGACCTGGGCGGCCTGCGCGCCAACTACCTGCTGCTCGCCCAGCGCACGCCGAATCCGTTCGATCTCGCGGTCCTGCGCAGCTTCCGCATGCCGGTGCAGCTCTGATGCAACGCACCGAGCCCTGGCGCAGCGCGGCACGCACGGATCGCGGCAAGGTCCGCGCGCGCAACGAGGATGCCTTCCTGGACTGCCCGGATCGCGGACTCTGGGCGGTCGCCGATGGCATGGGCGGGCACCAGGCCGGCGACCTGGCCAGCCGGATGATCGTCACCAGCCTGGCGGAACTGCCGGCCCGGGCGGGATTCGACGAGCGCCTGAACGCGATGCGCCAGTGCCTGCACTGGCTCAACCGGCGCCTGGGCGAGGAACTCACCCTCAGCGCCGAACGCGGCGACAGGATCATCGGCAGTACGGTGGTGGCGCTGGTCGTGGAGGGTTCGCGGGCGGCCTGCGTGTGGGTCGGCGACAGCCGCTGCTACCTGTGGCGCGGCCAGCGGCTGTACCAGCTGTCCCGCGACCACTCGCTGTTGCAGCGACTGGTCGACGAACGGCGGATGGATATCGAGCAGGCCCGCGCCTATCCCTCGGCGCGCGCGCTGACCCGTGCCGTCGGCGCTAGCGAACAACTGGTGCTGGACGTGTTGGAACTGGAGGTGCATCCCGGTGATGTCTTCCTGCTCTGCAGCGACGGGCTCTACGAAGAGCTGAGCGCCGATGCGCTGGGTCGCGCGTTGAGCCTGGCATCGCCGCAGGTGGCGGTGGAGCGGCTGTTCGACGGTGCCCTGAGCGGCGCCGCACGGGACAACCTGACGGCAGTGGTGATCCGCCAATGAACGAACCGCTGTCGTCGCTGGAGCTGCTGCCGGAGGAGGAGGGCGGCGCGAACCTGACCTATTTCGCCTTCGCCGCCCCGACCGCCTCGGCGCCGGACCTGCCGGCGGTGTTGCCCGGTCCGCTGCCGGACGTTCTTTCCGGGCGCTACCGTCTGGAGCGGATGCTCGGCGCCGGCGGCATGGGGACGGTCTACCGTGCCCGGGACCTGCTCCATGAGCAGTTCGGCGACCCGGCGCCGCTGGTAGCGCTGAAGCTGCTCAACGAGTCGGTCGCCGAGTCACCCGACGCCAGCGCCTTGCTCTATAGCGAGTTCGCCCTGACCCGGCGCTTGCGCCATCCGAACGTCGTGCGTCTGTTCACCTTCGACGTCGACACCGCATGCCAGCGCGCCTACATCGTCATGGAACTCATGCCTGGCCTGCCGCTCGACCGCCTGCTCTGCGAGCGTCCCGAAGGCCTGCCCTGGTCCGAGCTGAGCGCGATCGCCCGGCCGTTGCTGGATGTTCTGGCCTACGTCCACGAACAAGGAGTACTGCATGGCGACCTGAAGCCGAGCAACGTGATGCTCGGCGAAGAGGGCGTGCGGCTCTTCGACTTCGGCCTCGGCCAGGCGCAGGCAGGCATCCTGGATGGCCTGCCGCAGCTCAGCCGGGGCCGCATCGACGCCTGGACTCCGGGCTACGCCGCTCCCGAACTGCTCGAGGGCGCGCCATTGTCGCCGGCGGCCGACCTGTATGCGCTGGCCTGCGTCCTCTACGAACTGGCCGACGGTCGCCATCCGTTCCGCCGCCTGCCCTCGAACCAGGCCCGGGAGCAGGGGCTGGAGCGCCAGCTGCGCGCGCCCGGACACCTGCCTCGGCGCTGCTGGCCGGCGCTGCGTACCGCCCTGAGCCTCGACCCCGAACGGCGCTGCATCGGCGTCCGCGAATTGCAGGAAGCGCTGGGCGCGCGGCGTTCCTGGCTGGCCGGCGTTCTTGCCCGTTGAGCCGGCGGCGCTCGGTTTGCAGGACCTCTACGGCCGCTCTCCGCAAGCGCTCCGCAGGGCGATACGATTGCCTTCGCTGTCCCTGATCTCGGCGATGAACACGCCGTCGCCAAGCGGCGTCTTCGGGAAGAGGATTTCGCTGCCTTCGCCGAGGGCCCGGGCAATGACGGCATCCAGGTCCGCGACATTCAGGTAGATGATCGCCCCATGTAGCGTAGGCACGTAGACGTCGCCCTCGGCGAGTGCGCCGCTGGCACCGTCACGGCCTTCCTCGAAGGGGAAATGCGCCATTCTGCTTCCGTGCAGGGTGGCTACCTCGCCGAACGCCACTCCGAACACCGAGGCGTAGAAACGCATCGCCCTCCCCAGGTCGGACACCGGTATTTCCACGTGCGCGATCAGGTTCATTTCCTTCCTGTCCTGTCGGGACTACTGGTGACGCCGCTTTCCGGCGACGATGGCGGATGTTCAGCCGCGCGAAACCGAGCGGATCGAGCGGGCATGCCGCCGCGAGGGGGGCGAATGAATTCATGCGAAATTCATTAACATCTTGTCCCGCTTGACCGGCGTCAATACCCGTACTGCGTCACAAAAATACCCTGGCCCCAGGCCGTTCGGAAAGGCCGTTCGCTGTTCGCTTGGGGGAAGTCATCATGGCGCATCTGGTCTGGCAGGATGACCTGAATACCGGTATTCAGGTCATCGACAATCAACACAAACGCATCGTCGAGATGATCAATCACCTGCACGACGCCCAGCAAGGCAAGGAACACGCGGCGATCGCCGAGGTGATCGAGGAGCTGGTGGACTACACGCTGTCGCACTTCGCCTTCGAGGAAACCCTGATGGAGGATGCCGGCTACCAGTTTTCCCGGGCGCACAAGAAGATCCACGAGCTGTTCATCCGCCGGGTCTCCGAATACCGGGTGCGCTTCCAGGCCGGCGAGGATGTCGGCGATGAACTCAAGGGCTTGCTCTCGCGCTGGCTGTTCAACCACATCCGCAACGACGACGCCGGATATGTGGATGCGGTACGCCACAGCATGTCCGAACTGGTCAAGGACAAGAGCGAGGGCGGTTGGTTGTCGCGCTCGATGAAGCGCTTCTTCGGCTGATCGCCGGGGAAGGAAACGCAAAACCGGCCCAGTGGGGCCGGTTCTTTCGCCAGCGGACCTGGCCTCAGCGGATCAGGCTGAGGAATTCGCTGCGGGTGGCGGCGTTGTCGCGGAATTCGCCGAGCATCACCGAAGTGACCATGGACGAGTTCTGCTTTTCCACGCCGCGCATCATCATGCACATGTGCTGGGCCTGGATCACCACCGCGACGCCGAGGGCGCCGGTGACCTGCTGGACCGCCTCGGCGATCTGCCGGCTCATGTTCTCCTGGATCTGCAGGCGGCGGGCGTACATGTCGACGATCCGCGCGACCTTCGACAGGCCGAGCACCTTGCCGTTCGGGATATAGGCCACGTGGGCCTTGCCGATGAAGGGCAGCAGGTGGTGCTCGCAGAGCGAGTACAGCTCGATGTCCTTGACCAATACCATTTCGCTGTTGTCGGAGCTGAACAGGGCACCGTTGACGACTTCTTCCAGGCTCTGTTGGTAGCCGCGGCACAGGTACTTCATGGCCTTGGCGGCACGCTTGGGCGTGTCCAGCAGACCTTCGCGGTTAACGTCCTCGCCGAGCTGGGTGAGGATCGAGGAGTAGTGTTGTTCCAGGGACATGGGCGTTCCAGTCAGACGATTACCAGCGCGGAGGGTAGGACGTCGCCGGGCCGCTGGCAAGACTCGGCGCTTGCCGGCTACTCGTCGCGGCCTTCGAGCATGGTCCTGCGCAGCATCACGTAGACCGAGCCGGTGCCGCCGTGGCGTGGCAGGCAGGAGGTGAAACCGAGCACCTGCGGGTGCTGGCGCAACCAGGTATTGACGTGGCTTTTCACCAGCGGGCTGCGTCCGTCCTTGCGCGCGGCCTTGCCATGGGTCACGCGCACGCAGCGGATTTCCAGGCGGGTGGCCTCGGCAAGGAAGTCCCATAGCGTCTGCCGGGCCTTCTCCACGCTCATGCCGTGCAGGTCGAGGCTACCGTCGAAGGGCACCAGGCCCTGCTTGAGCTTGCGCAACTGGCTTTCCTGGACGCCGTCGCGGGCCCAGGACAGCTCGTCCTCGGGGCCGACGTCGATGACGAACTGGTCGGACAGGCCATCGACGCGGATTTCGTCGTTGCGCACGCTGGCATTGAGCTGGCGCTGCTTGAGTTGCTGGCGGTCGTTGCGAGGTTTGCCGGTATCGGCTCGATCGACCGAGATGCGCTTGACGCCGCGCATCTCGCTCTTGAACAGGGAAAAGTCGTCGTCTTGCATGGGAGCCTCCGCGAAGCGGCGCAGTTTACCGGATCGGCCGGACGCCGGCAGCCCGCTCAGTCGCGCTTTTTCATTAGGTTCGGCGACAGGCTCAGGTCGCTGTTGCGGCGGCTGCGGCGGCGGCTGAAACGCCAGAAGAACACGCCGAGGCAGAGCGACAGCAGGCCAAGGGCCAGCAAGACGCCGCCAGCGGCGGGTTCGATATGCAGCATGCCGACAGCCGGCTGGCGGCCGATCAAGGCCGAGGTGCCGGCCAGCGACAGCAGCACGCCCAGGCTCGCCACCAGGGCCGCGAACGCCGCCGCCAGGCGCCAGCGCCAGACTCTCGGCCGGCGCGGGCGCAGCCGGCGCGCATCGAAACTATCGGACAACTTCATCCCGACTTCCTCGTGTGTCATCGGGGCTAGGACCGGAACCTTCCGGCCGGGTTCCCGGATTCCCGGGAGCCGTGGGCAAACCGTGCGCCACTCGTCTTCTCGCCGCGAGCCATGGCCCTGCAGGCAGACTAGTCCTCCGCAGGGCGGGACGGGAGGGCGGCTGGATGGGCGGTCAGAGCAGTTCCCGGGCCTGGGCGACGATCGCCGCGAAGTTGTCGCCGAGGGCGGCGATCTCGGCGCGTTGCAGGTCCGCGGCGCTCAGGACCCCGCCGTTCAGGGTGGGTATGTCGCGGGTGGCGCAGGCGCTATCGGCGAGGGTGCAGCGGTAGCCGTAGTCCTTGGCCGCGCGCACGGTGGTGCTGACGCTGGAATGGGTCATGAAGCCGCAGACGATCAGGTCGAGACGGCCGTGGTTCTGCAGCAGGTCGTGCAGCTCGGTGCCGGAGAAGGCATTGGGCAGGCGTTTCTCCACGACTTTTTCCCCGGCTTCCGGTTGCAGTTCCGGGAGGAACTGGCCGCGCGGCCCTTGCGGATCGAACAGGCCGCCCTGGATACCCAGGTGGCGTACATGCACGATGGGCGTACCGCTGGCGCGGGCCGCCTGCACCAGCACGCCGATCTCCGCGGCGGCGGCGTCGAGGCCTGGCAGGCGCAGGGCGCCGCTGCGGTACTCTTCCTGGGCATCGATGATCAGCAAGGTGCTCTGCCGAAGGGGGGCTGGCGGGTAGCCGCGTCCGCTGATCTGCAAAAGGGTGAGCGGATGAGGCATGTCACTACTCCTGAGAAGGCACATGCCTTTCATTCTGGCCCCTATCGGCGAGCCTGTGAACCTTTGCCGCATGCGCACTAAAGTGGTATGGACTTCCCGCGCTGGAGGCCAGCTCCGGCGCGATCGGCTAGAATGTCGCCCTTTTGTGCGTTGCGAGGAGCAATTCCGTCATGTCCGAGTCCCGTCTGCTCACCCTGCGTGACTATATCCGCTGGGCTGTCAGCCGTTTCCACGCCGCCGGCCTGTTCTTCGGTCACGGCACCGACAATGCCTGGGACGAGGCGCGCCACCTGGTTCTGGGCTCCCTGCACCTTCCCTGGGAAATTTCTGACAGCTACCTGGATTGTCGCCTGGAAGACGATGAACGCGCCGAGTTGGCGGAGATCCTCCGGCGGCGCATCGAGGAACGGATTCCGGCGGCCTACCTGCTGGGCGAAGCCTGGTTCTGCGGGATTCCCTTCAGCGTCGACGAACGCGTGCTGGTGCCGCGCTCGCCTATCGCCGAACTTATCGAACAGCGCTTCGCGCCCTGGCTGCCGGCCGAGCCGGCGCGAATCCTCGACCTCTGCACCGGTTCCGGCTGCATCGGCATCGCCTGCGCCTATGCGTTCGAGCAGGCGGAGGTGGTGCTCGCCGACCTGTCCTTCGATGCGCTGGAGGTGGCCAACGTCAATATCGAGCGCCACGACCTCGGCGAGCGGGTCTACACCGTCCAGGGCGACGGTTTCGCCGGGCTTCCCGGCCAGCGCTTCGACCTGATCGTGTCCAATCCGCCCTACGTGGATGCCGAGGATTTCGCCGACATGCCGGCGGAGTTCCATCATGAGCCTGAACTCGGCCTGGCCTGCGGCGACGACGGCCTGGACCTGGTGCGACGGATGCTCGCCGAGGCGGCCGACCACCTCAGCGAGAAAGGCCTGCTGATCGTCGAGGTGGGCAACAGCGAGGTCCATGTGCAGGCGCTGTATCCGGAAGTGGACTTCACCTGGCTGGAGTTCGAGCACGGCGGCCACGGGGTGTTCATGCTGTCCGCCGCGCAGTGCCGCGAGCACCGGGAACTGTTCCGTTCGCGCTTGGAAAAGTGATCGGAGGCGGCTGGTGCCGCCGGTTCAGTGAGTGGCGATCCAGATCAGCAGGCCGGCCTGGAACACCGCGAAGGCGGTCAGGCAGGCGATGGTGAAGCGCAGGCTGGTGTCGTCGCGGCGGTAGTGGTTGATGCGCTGTTCCAGTTGGCGGATCTCCGCATCCTGGGCCTGCAGGGTCTGCTCGGCCTGTTCCAGCATCGCCGCGGCGTCCAGCAGCGGCACGATCTGCACCTTGTCCTTGTGCCAATCGCTGTGCAGCTCACTGACCCGGCCGGCGCTGTAGCGGGCCTTGAGCAACCGCTGGTCCTCATAGCTGACGTCGAAGCCCTGGGCGCGGATGAAATGGTCGCGGCGCAGGCGTGCGTCTTCGGTCAGGCCATCCTTCAGCGCCAGTGCGCCGCCTTCCACCTTGTAGTGGGCCCAGCGTCGTTGCGCCCAGGCGATCGCCTGGGCCAGCAGGAAACGGCCCAGCCCGCGGTTCAAGGGTTCCAGGCTGAGCCCGGCGTCCGAACCGAAACGCACTTCCTTGTTGCGATGATCGGCCCAGACCTCCAGCAGGTTCTGCTCCTTGCGCAGCATCAGGCCTGGCACCTGGATGCTCAGGCGCAGCAGGCTCTGGTCCGCGCTGTGCCGTTCGACCCTGCCGAGCTGGACGAAGCGCAGGGGGCGGGCGCCGGTCGCGCGGTCGGTGGGCAGTGGCGCCAGGCGGAGCAGGCGGAAATGCTCCGGGGCCAGTTCGGCCCAGGGGTGCGGCGGCTTCTTCTCGGCTTCTTCTGCGGCCGGTTGGGTATCGCTATCGATCATCGGACATCCTCTGGCCGGCCGCCTTCACGGGCCGGCTTTCAGAACTTGTCGGCGCGGGAAGCGATTTCTGTAGCGGCTCAGCGGCCTTTTTCCGCCTCTGCGCCGCGCAGGATGAAGCGGCTGACCGCCTCGACCAGTTGCCGGGCCAGCGGCAGGTTCGGGTCGTTGTAGGCGGAAAGCTGCTGGAGACCGGTGCTCGGGGCGATCCGCAGGATGTGGTTCATGCCGTCGATGAGCACCAGTTGCGAGTCGGGCTTGGCTCGCTGGAGCTCCTCGGCGTCGGCGACGCCGACCTGGATGTCATTGCGGCCCTGGACGATCAGGGTCGGGATGCGCAGGCGGCCGAACGCGCGGGCCGGGTCTTCGCGGAACAGCGAGATCAGGTACGGCTGCACGCTGGGGCGGAGCAGGTTGGCGAGCGCCGGCGGGATATCGCCGCGGGTCTCCCCGGCCTTCAGCGAAGCCAGCACCGAGTCGGCCTGGCGCAGTTGCGCCGGCGGCAGGCGACCGCGCAGTTGCTCGCGCAACACCCGGTCGATGGGTTGGCCGCTGCCGGCGATGGCGATCAATTCCTCGGCCGGCGTGCGAGGCGCCGCCAGGCTGGCGATCAGCGCGCCTTCGCTATGGCCGACCAGGATCAGCCGGGAGAAGCGCGGGTCGCGGGCCAGCCGCTCGCTCCAGGCGACCACGTCGTCGACATAGGCGCCGACGCTGAGGTCTTCCTCGCGTGGCGCCGCCGCCAGGCTGCGGGCGACTCCCCGCTTGTCGTAGCGCACGCTGGCGATTCCGCGTTCGGCCAGGGCCTCGGCGAGACGCAGCAGGTAGCGGTTGTTGCCGCCGAAGGGGTTGTTGCCGTCGCGGTCGGTGGGACCGGAGCCGGCGACCAGCAGGACCACCGGCGGCGGCACGGCGCTGCGCGGCAGCAGCAAGGAGCCGCGCAGCACGCCGTGCCCGGTGTCCAGGTCGTAGGGGCGGTGCAGGATGCTGTTGGGAGCGGCGTGGGCCAGGCTGGCGAGCAGGCAGAACAGGGCGAGGAGGGCGCGCGGCATGGAGGTCTTCATGGGCCGATGATAGCGCTTTGATCGCGTCCTCCGGGGAAGGTTCGCAGGCCCGTCCTTGACGGGTATACTCCGATGTCTTTCCCTCTCGTCCTCACGCGGAGCCTCGCATGTCCGGCAACACCTACGGCAAGCTCTTCACCGTCACCACCGCAGGCGAAAGCCACGGCCCGGCGCTGGTCGCCATCGTCGATGGGTGCCCCCCGGGGCTGGAACTGTCCGCCCGGGATCTGCAACGCGACCTCGACCGGCGCAAGCCCGGCACCAGCCGGCACACCACCCAGCGCCAGGAAGCCGACGAGGTGGAGATTCTTTCCGGGGTGTTCGAGGGCAAGACCACCGGCACGCCGATCGGCCTGCTGATCCGCAACACCGACCAGAAGTCCAAGGACTACTCGGCGATCAAGGACCTGTTCCGCCCGGCCCATGCCGACTACACCTACCACCACAAGTACGGCGTGCGCGACTACCGCGGCGGCGGCCGTTCCTCGGCGCGCGAGACCGCCATGCGTGTGGCCGCCGGGGCTATCGCCAAGAAATACCTGGCGGGCCTGGGCATCCAGGTGCGCGGCTACATGAGCCAGCTCGGGCCGATCGAGATTCCGTTCAGGAGCTGGGACAGCGTCGAGCAGAATGCCTTCTTCAGCCCCGCCCCGGACAAGGTGCCGGAGCTGGAGGCCTACATGGACCAATTGCGCCGCGACCAGGATTCGGTCGGGGCGAAGATCACCGTGGTTGCCGAAGGCGTGCCGCCGGGCCTGGGCGAGCCGATCTTCGACCGCCTGGACGCCGAACTGGCGCATGCGCTGATGAGCATCAACGCGGTGAAGGGCGTGGAGATCGGCGCCGGCTTCGCCAGCATCGCCCAGCGCGGCACCGAGCACCGCGACGAACTGACCCCGCAAGGCTTCCTGTCGAACAATGCCGGCGGCATCCTCGGCGGGATCTCCTCCGGCCAGCCGATCGTCGCCCACCTGGCGCTGAAGCCGACCTCCAGCATCACCACTCCCGGGCGCTCGATCGATACCGCCGGCGAGCCGGTGGACATGATCACCAAGGGCCGTCACGACCCGTGCGTCGGCATCCGCGCCACGCCGATCGCCGAGGCGATGATGGCCATCGTCCTGCTCGACCAGTTGCTGCGCCAGCGTGGGCAGAACGCCGACGTGCGCGTCGACACGCCGGTCCTGCCGCAGCTGTGAGGGCTGTGGCAGGCAGCGATGCGGGACGGGTGAACGGCGGATCGTGACCAGCGCGGTTCCCTACTGGCGCCTGTCCAGCTTCTATTTCTTCTATTTCAGCCTGCTCGGCGCCACGGCGCCGTTCCTCGCCCTGTATTTCCATCACCTGGGCTTCCCCAGCCCGCGCATCGGCGAGCTGGTGGCGATTCCCATGCTGATGCGTTGCGTCGCGCCCAACCTGTGGGGCTGGCTGGGCGACCGCAGCGGCCAGCGCCTGGCCATCGTGCGCTTCGGCGCGGTATGCACGGCGCTGGGCTTCTCGCTGATCTTCGTCAGCCACAGCTACGCCTGGCTGGCCTTGGTGATGGCGTTGCACGCGTTCTTCTGGCACGCCGTGCTGCCGCAGTTCGAGGTCATCACCCTGGCCCACCTGCGCGAGCGCAGCGCCAGCTACAGCCGGATTCGCCTGTGGGGCTCGATCGGTTTCATCTGCACCGTGGTCGGTCTCGGCGCGCTGTTCGAGCGCCTGAGCCTGGATGTCTACCCGGCGACGCTGCTGGGTATCATGCTCGGCATCGTGCTGTGCAGCTGGTGGGTGCCCAATGCCCAGCCGGCCCATCGCGAACCGCGCGAAGGCGAGGGCGGCTTCCTCGCCCAGTTGCGCCAGCCGGGCGTGCTGGCGTTCTACCTGTGCGTGTGCCTGATGCAGCTGTCCCATGGGCCGTACTACACCTTCCTGACCCTGCACCTGGAATCGCTGGGCTACAGCCGGGCGCTGATCGGTCTGCTCTGGGCGCTGGGGGTGGTTGCCGAGGTCATGTTGTTCCTCGCCATGCCACGCCTGCTGCAACGTTTCAGCCTGCGCCAGGTGCTGGCCGCGAGCTTCCTGCTGGCGTCGCTGCGCTGGCTGCTTCTCGGCAACCTGGCCGACAGCCTGGCGCTGCTGGTCTTTGCCCAGACGCTGCATGCCGCCACCTTCGGCAGTTTTCATGCGGCTGCCATCCATTTCGTGCAACGTAGCTTCGGCCCGCGCCAGCAGGGCCAGGGCCAGGCCCTGTATGCTGCGCTGGCCGGTACCGGCGGAGCCCTGGGCGCGCTGTATTCCGGCTATAGCTGGAACAGCCTGGGCCCTGCCTGGACCTTCGCCATCGCCAGCCTGGCAGCCTTGCTGGCAGCCGCTATCATCAGTACCCGTTTGCAAGAGGTGCGGGCATGAACGACAACCGTGAACAGCTGACCCAGCAGATCATCGACGCCGGCCGGTTCCTCTACGGCCGCGGCTGGTCGCCGGCAACCAGCAGCAACTACTCCGCGCGCCTGGACGAACAGCGCGCGCTGCTCACCGTCTCGGGCAAGCACAAGGGCCAGTTGGGCTTCGACGACGTGCTGGCCACCGACCTGGCCGGCAACAGCCTGGAACCGGGCAAGAAACCCTCGGCGGAGACCCTCCTGCACACCCAGCTGTATGCCTGGAACCCGGCGATCGGCGCGGTGCTGCATACCCACTCGGTGAATGCCACCGTGCTTTCCCGCCTGGTCCGCGGCGACCGCCTGGTGCTGCAGGACTACGAACTGCAGAAGGCCTTCGCCGGGGTCACCACCCACGAAGGCCAGGTCGAGGTGCCGATCTTCGACAACGACCAGGACATCGCCCGCCTGGCCAGCCGCGTGCAGCCCTGGCTGGAGGCGCATCCGCACTGCCCGGGGTATTTGATCCGCGGCCACGGGCTGTACACTTGGGGCGCGCGCATGAGCGATGCCCTGCGTCAGGTGGAAGCTTTCGAGTTTCTGTTCGAGTGTGAACTGAAAGTACTGAGTCTGAGCCGATGAGCAGCCTTACCGTCTATCACGAGAACCAGCCGGAGCAGCCGCTGAAGCTGCTGACCCATGCCGAGGACATCGCTTCGACCCTGGCCGAGGTCGGCGTCCGTTTCGAACGCTGGGAAGCCGCCGCGCCGATCGCCGCCGGCGCCAGCCAGGACGAGGTGATCGCCGCCTACGCCCACGAGATCGAGCGGCTCAAGCGCGAGCGCGGCTACATCACCGTGGACGTGGTCAGCCTGAACAGCGACCACCCGCAGAAGGCCGAATTGCGCGCCAAGTTCCTCGACGAGCACCGCCATGGCGAAGACGAGGTGCGCTTCTTCGTCGCCGGGCGCGGCCTGTTCGTCCTGCATATCGAGGAGCATGTCTACGCCGTGCTCTGCGAGCGCAACGACCTTATCTCGGTGCCGGCCGGCACCCGCCACTGGTTCGACATGGGCGAGCACCCGCATTTCGTCGCCGTGCGCCTGTTCAACAATCCGGAGGGCTGGGTCGCCCAGTTCACCGGCGACGACATCGCCAGCCGCTTCCCCCTGCTGGAAGACTGAGCGAGGCACCGTCCCATCCGTCACCATCCGCGCCCCCGGTCCTGCCGGGGGCGGTTTCATCCGGAGTCCGCATGACCATCAAAGCCATCCTCACCGACATCGAAGGCACCACCAGCGCGGTCAGCTTCGTTTTCGACGTGCTGTTTCCCTATGCCGCCCGGCACCTGCCGGACTTCGTCCGCGAACACGCCGGAGAGACCGAGGTAGCCGCACAGTTGGCGGCGGTGCGTGCCGAGAGCGGTGAGGCGGACGCCGATGTCGAGCGGGTGATCGCGATCCTCCTGCAATGGATCGCCGAGGACCGCAAGGTGACGCCGCTGAAGGCCCTGCAAGGCATGGTCTGGGCCCAGGGCTACCGCGACGGTCAGTTGAAGGGCCACGTCTACCCGGACGCGGTGCAGGCGCTGCGCGAGTGGAAGGCCCGTGGGCTGGACCTGTACGTCTATTCCTCCGGCTCGATCCAGGCGCAGAAGCTGATCTTCGGCTGTTCCGAGGCCGGCGACCTGGGCTCGCTGTTTTCCGGCTACTTCGACACTACCAGCGGGCCGAAGCGGGAAAGCGCCTCCTATGCGCGGATCGCCGGGGCCATCGGCCTGCCGGCCGCGGAAATCCTTTTCCTTTCCGACGTGGTGCAGGAACTGGATGCCGCGCGCGACGCGGGCATGCGCACGCTCGGCCTGGCCCGCGAAGGCGGCAGCCTGGACGGCCATCCGACGGTGGCCAGCTTCGCCGACATCCTCGTGGAGTGAACGCGCCGGCTATCCTGAGGGAACACTCTTGCTCGGGAGCATCGCGCCATGGGTTCCACCCTCAGCGGGCTGATCAGCCTGGTCATCCTGGCCCTGGATATCTGGGCCATCGTCAACATCCTGAAAAGCGCTGCGGAAACCGGGATGAAGATCATCTGGGTCCTGGTGATCATCGTCCTGCCGGTGCTCGGCCTGATCATCTGGGCCATCGCCGGCCCGCGCGGCAACGTCAGGCTGTAGCCTCCCGCCGCGGCGTTAGCCGCCTGCGGCGTAGTGGTTCCACAGGTGGATCGCGGCGTAGGCGCGCCAAGGCCGCCAGGCCTCGGCGCGGGCCTTCAGGCTGCGCGCATCGATGCCTTGCGGCCCCCAGACCGTGGATTTCAGCAGGCCGAGGTCGGCGGCGGGGAAGGCGTCGGCTTCGCCCATGGCACGCAGGGCTATGTATTCGGCGGTCCAGGGGCCGATGCCGGGCAACGCGCAGAGGCGCTCCACCAGGGCCTCGGGGCCGTCCGCCAGGTCCAGGCTCAGCTCTCCCGAGGCGATCGCCGCGGCGAAGCGTTGCAGCGTCTGTACCCGCTTGCCGGGCATGCCGATGCCGTCGAGGTTGGCTTGCGCCAGCGCGGCGGGCGTCGGGAACAGGTGGCTGATGCCGTCGTAGCCGAGATCTTCCAGCGGCTCGCCGAGGCGCTGGATCAGGCGCCCGGTGATGGTCACCGCGGCCTTCACCGTGACCTGCTGGCCGACGATGGCGCGCACCGCCTGTTCGAAGGGATCGAAGGCCACCGGCAGGCGCAGTCCCGGATTGGCGGCCACCAGCGGGCCGAGCAGGGGATCCCCGGCGAAATGCCGGGCGATGGCGGCCGGGTCGCTGTCCAGGTCGAACATCCGGCGGACCCGTGCCTCGAGTTCGGCGGCCAGGGCATGGGCGGACGGGCTGAGGCTCAGCGCCAGGACCTGGCGTTCCGCCAGCGGTCGCACCTCGAACCAGGCCGGGCGACCGTTGGCCCGGAAGCTGCGGGCATAGTGGTCGTCACCCAGGCTTTCGACACCGGCGAGCAGGCGCAGGGCGAAATGCTGGTGGAACTGGCGCCATTCCCAGGGTGACTGGTAGGGCAGGTGCAGGACGAGGGGAGAGGTAGGCTGGCTCATGGGCAGACGATACCTGTCCGGCGCAGCCGGCGCCATCCGCCGGCGGGGTTCGACCTGTCATTGCCGCCAGCGTAGAATGCGCGCCTTTCTTCGCGGCGCGGGCAAGTCCCGCTGCCAGATTGCAGCCTTACCAGGGAGATCCCGGCCCATGAGCGATTATCAGGAAACTCTGTACCAGGGCTACGGCCAGCGCTTCAGCATCGACAACATGCTGCATGAGGTGCGCACCGAGCACCAGCACCTGGTGATTTTCGAAAACGCCCGGATGGGCCGGGTGATGGCGCTCGATGGAGTGATCCAGACCACCGAGGCCGACGAGTTCATCTACCACGAGATGCTCACCCACGTGCCGATCCTCGCCCACGGCGCGGCCCGGCGCGTGCTGATCATCGGCGGCGGCGACGGTGGCATGCTGCGCGAGGTGGCCAAGCACAAGAGCGTCGAGCGGATCACCATGGTCGAGATCGACGGCACCGTGGTCGACATGTGCAAGGCGTTCCTGCCCAACCACTCCCAGGGCGCCTTCGACGACCCGCGGCTGAACCTGGTGATCGACGACGGCATGCGCTTCGTGGCTACCACGGAAGAACGCTTCGACGTGATCATCTCCGACTCCACCGACCCGATCGGCCCTGGCGAGGTGCTGTTCTCCGAGAACTTCTACCAGGCCTGCCGGCGCTGCCTGAACGAGGGTGGCATCCTGGTCACCCAGAACGGCACGCCGTTCATGCAACTGGAGGAAGTGCGCACCACCGCCGCACGTACCGACGGGCTGTTCGCCGACTGGCATTTCTACCAGGCGGCGGTGCCGACCTATATCGGCGGCGCCATGACCTTCGCCTGGGGTTCGACCCGCGAAGGCCTGCGTCGCCTTCCGCTGGAAACGCTGCGCCAGCGCTTCCGCGACAGCGGCATCGCCACCCGCTACTACAACGCCGATATCCACCTGGGCGCGTTTGCTCTGCCGCAGTACGTGCTGCAGGCCATCGGCAAGCAGGACAACGACTGACGCTTCACCAAGAAGGGCCGCAAGGCCCTTTTTCATGTGTCGCTCCGACATCCCCTGTTACTGCCAGCTAACATTTTTTTCACAATCGATCCGGGAAAATCTGCGCGCTTTTTTCCGTTGCCATGGCTATAAATGGCAGTTTTGTCCTTGAGTGCATCGAATGCTGACCAAACGATTGCGCCAGAGCGGCGTAGTAGTCTCCTGCCTGCTCGGTAGCGTCCTCTTCATCGCCCTGGCCTTCCTCGGCTGGCAGCGTTTCGCCCCGGCAGCCACCGTATCCGGCTGGACCTACCGGGTAGTGCTCGAGGACATTCCCCACGTCAGCGCCCTGGCCCGCGACCCGGACGGCCTGCTCTACGTGAGCCAGGAGTTGCAGGACGGCAAGGGCCTGGTGTTCCGCATCGCCGCCGATGGCAGCCGCGATACGGTGCTCGACGGGCTGTCCAAGCCCGACGGCATGGCCAGCTTCCGCGACGGCATCGCGATCAGCCAGGAGCAGGGCGCCTCGCCGGTGTTCTGGTGGCATGCCCAGCAGGCCCGGCCGCTGTTCGACGGCATCCAGGTGGAGGGCGTCGCCAGCGACGGCCGCTACCTGTACGCCGCCGAGGATCGCGACCTGGACGGGCGGATTCTCCGCTACGACCCGGAGACCGGCGGACTGACGGTACTGCGCGAGGGATTGCAGCGCTCCGAAGGGGTGGCCGCCTGCCCGGACGGAAGCGTCTTCTACACGGAAAAGAAACGTGGCCACGTCATGCGTCTGCATGAGGGGGCCGAGGACGAGGTGGTGCTGAACGGACTGAATGCACCGAGCTTTTTGCTGTGCGACAGCGAAGGCCTGTGGATCACCGAGGACTCGACGCATAACGCGCGAGCCTTGCTGCTGCCGCCCGACGGGCCGCTGCAGGTGATCGTACGGCGCCTGCGTTCCGCACAGTCCCTACTGCCCATCGGGCCCGGCCGCTACCTGCTGGCCGAGCAGGGGCGGGACCGCATTCTCGAAATCGAACGACAGAAGAGCGAATTGTAAACATGGACCAAACGGAAGTCCGAACCACCCAATCGCCCCCACGGCTGTTCCAGCCCACCATCCGCAGCCACCTGGCGTTCACCGCGCTCAGCGCGCTGGTGCTGCTGGTCATGTTCAGCCTGCTGCGCCTGGCCTTGCTGATCTACAACCGCGAACTGATCGGCGCGACCCCGGCGAGCACCTTCCTCGAGGCGTTCGGCAACGGCGTGCGTTTCGACCTGCGGGTCGTCGTCTATGCCGTGGCGCCGCTGGTGCTGTCGTTGTTCGCGGTACGCGCGATGGCCGCTCGCGGCCTGTTCCGTACATGGTTGACGCTGTTCGCCAGCATCACCCTGTTCCTCGGCGTACTCGAACTGGACTTCTACCGCGAGTTCCACCAGCGCCTGAACAGCCTGGTCTTCCAGTACATGTCGGAAGACCCGAAGACCGTCATGAGCATGCTCTGGTACGGCTTCCCGGTGGTCCGCTACCTGCTGGCCTGGGCCTTCGCCACCTGGGTGCTGTACCGGGTGTTCAAGGCCATCGACCTGGCGACCCGCCCGAGCCAGCGCAAGCCGCGCGAAGACAGCGTGATCGCCCGGCCGAGCGCTGCCGCGCCCTGGTACGTGCGCGGCGTGGTGCTGTTCCTCTGCGTGCTGGTCTGCGTCCTCGCCGCCCGCGGCACCCTGCGCCAGGGCCCGCCGCTGCGCTGGGGCGATGCCTTCACCACCGAATCCATGTTCGCCAACCAACTGGGCCTGAACGGCACCCTGACCCTGGTCAAGGCGGCCAAGGAGCGCTTCTCCGAAGACCGCGCGAACATCTGGAAGGCCACCCTGGACGACAAGGTCGCCCTGGAGACCACCCGGCAGATGTTGCTGACCCCCAACGACAAGCTGGTGGACGCCGATGAGGCCGCGGTGCGCCGCGAGTTCACCCCGCCGGCGGCGAATACCCTGCCGATCCGCAACGTGGTGGTGGTCCTGCTGGAAAGCTTCGCCGGCCACTATGTCGGCGCCCTGGGCGCGCCGGGCAACATCACGCCGTATTTCGACAAGCTGTCGAAGGAAGGCCTGCTGTTCACCCAGTTCTTCTCCAACGGCACCCATACCCACCAGGGCATGTTCGCCACCATGGCCTGCTTCCCCAACCTGCCGGGCTTCGAATACCTGATGCAAACCCCGGAGGGCGGCCACAAGTTCTCCGGCCTGCCGCAGTTGCTCAGCGCCCGCCAGTACGAGGACGTCTACGTCTACAACGGCGATTTCGCCTGGGACAACCAGTCCGGCTTCTTCAGCAACCAGGGCATGACCACCTTCATCGGCCGCAACGACTATGTCGACCCGGTGTTCTCCGATCCGACCTGGGGCGTCTCCGACCAGGACATGTTCGCCCGTGGCAACGAGGAACTGGACAAGCTGGCGAGCACCGGCAAGCCGTTCTATGCGCTGTTGCAGAGCCTCTCCAACCACGTGCCCTATGCGTTGCCGAAGGACCTGCCGGTGGAGCGCGTGACCGGCTACGGTTCGCTCGACGAGCACCTGACCGCCATGCGCTATTCCGACTGGGCGCTGGGCCAGTTCTTCGAGAAGGCGAAGAAGTCGCCGTACTACAAGGACACCCTTTTCGTGGTGGTCGGCGACCATGGCTTCGGCAGCCCCGAGCAGCTCACCGAGATGGACCTGCACCGCTTCAACGTGCCGCTGCTGCTGATCGCCCCCGGCATCCAGGAGAAGTTCGGTACCCACCTGCCGACCGTCGGTACCCAGGTCGACATCGTGCCGACCATCATGGGCCTGCTCGGCGGCGAGACCGTCCACCAGTGCTGGGGCCGCGACCTGCTGAACCTGCCGGAAGGCGACAAGGGCTTCGGCGTGATCAAGCCGTCGGGCAGCGAGCAGAACGTCGCCATCGTCTCCGGCAACCGCATCCTGGTGCGGCCGAAGGACGGTGACGTGCGCGTCTACGATTACCAACTGGGCGGCGATGCCAAGGCGGTGATCACCAAGGAAGTGCCGGACCAGGCCGAGCTGCAGAAGAAGCTGGAGTCGTTCATCCAGACCGCGACCAAGAGCCTGCTGGAGAATACCGCGGGCGTGGTACACGGGATCCCGGACAAGGACTGACCCGTAGCAAGCATGTGAAAGGGGCCTTCGGGCCCCTTTTTTTCGGCGCCAGGTCGCAGCGTCTTTCGTCGCCGGTGCCGCGGCGGCCGCCCTGCCCGATAGCGATCAGGGCGTATCCGTCTGCTGGCTTTCCAGCCAGCGCAGGACTTCGGCGGTGGCCTGGATCAGGTCCGCCGGTATGTACTGGTCGACATTGCCGTCGCGCAGCAGCGCCCGTGCCAGCGGAATTCGTTGCAGCACCGGGATTCCTTCTTCCTCGGCGATGCGCCGGACCCGCAGGGCCAGGGCGTCGGTGTGCTTCAGGGTGACCAGCGGCAGGGGCGTTTCGCCGCGTCGATAGCGTATGCCGATGGCGACGTGGGTCGGGTTGGCGACGATCACCGAGGAGCGCCGGACATCCGCGCGCAGGTTGCTCGATTGCAGTTCCTGATGGAATTGCCGGCGCTTGCTCTTGATCTCCGGACTGCCCTCCATCTCCTTGTACTCGCGCTTCACCTCGTCCTTGCTCATGCGCAACTGCTTGTAGTGCTGGTGGCGTTCGAAGGCGTAGTCGGCGACGGCAATCGCCAGGAAGCCGACCGCGCAGACCAGCATCAGTTGCCTGAGCATCAGCCCGCTCACCGGTGCCACGCAGTCCAGCCCGCAGGCGGGAATCCGCAGGAGGCTGGCCAGGTTGCCCTGCAAGGTCAGCCAGACCAGCAGGGAGAGCAGGGCGACCTTCAGGGTCGACTTGAGGAACTCCACCAGGCTCCGGATCGAGAAGATCTTCTTCGCGCCCTCCACCGGGTTGATCTTCTTCAGGTCCGGTTTGACGCTGTCGAGGCTGAGCAGGAAACCGTACTGGCCGACATGGCTGAGCACCACCACCAGCGCCGCGACCAGCAGGACCGGCGCCAGCAGGTAGAGGAGCTCCTGGAGAAGGTTCTCCAGGATGGTCTCCAGCGCCTGGCGAAACGGCAGGTCGATGTACTCGGCGGGCAGCAGGAGCAGCTTGCCGAGATGCTCCAGGTAGTAGTCGGAAAAGCCCATCAGCAGCGCCACCAGCGACAGGATCAACGCGCTGGAGACAATTTCCTTGCTCTTCACCACCTGGCCTTGCCGGCGGGCGTCGCGCAGCTTCTTCGCCGTGGGCTGCTCGGTCTTCTCGGCGCTCATGGCGTCTCCAGCACGGGACGCAGCAGGCGCAGCGGGTCGACGGCGAGCAGCAGGGCATCGTAGGCGTGCTCCATGAGGATGCCCAGGTAGAGCACCAGCAGCAGGCTGGCCACCAGGCTCTTGATCGGCATGGCGAGGATGAACACGTTCAGCGACGGGGCGAAGCGGCTGACCAGCGCCAGGCCGAACTCGGCGAGGAACATGGCGATCAGCAGCGGCGCGGCGAACAGCGCGCAGAGCATCAGCATCTGCGAGAACTGCGCGTAGAAGAATGCCACCCATTGGCTGCCGAGCTGCGGGAAGAAACTGCTCACCGGCCAACTGGCATAGCTCCTGAACAGCGAGCCGACCAGCGCGAGGAAGGCGCCGCCGGAGAAGAACAGGGTGATCAGCGTCTGCGTCAGCAACAGTCCGGTGGGGCTGGTCTGGCTGCCCAGGCTGGGGTTGAAGGTCGAGGCGAGTGCCGCGCCACGCTGGTTGTCGATGATGAAGCCGGTCGCTTCCATGGCCCAGAAGGGAATGGTGGCGACGAAGCCGATGAGCAGGCCGAGCAGCACTTCCTTGCCGATCAGCAGGGCGATGTCCAGCGCGTCGAGGGCCGGCGGCAGGCTGCCGGCGACGATCGGGTAGGCGAACAGCGCCAGCGAGCAGGCCACGCCGTTGCGCACCAGGCCGCCGCCCAGGGTTTGCTTGGCCAGCACCGGTAGGACCACGAAGCAACTGATGATCCGCGGCAGCAGCAGGCTGTAGGTCAGCAGCAGTTGCTGCAGGTCCTGGACGCTCATCGCACCAGCGGCACCTTCAGCAGGGTCATTTCGGCGAAACGGTACAGCTCGCCGCCCAGCCAGCCGCTGGTGGCGAACAGTACCACCACCACGGCCACCAGCTTGGCGACGAAGCCGAGGGTCTGCTCCTGGATCTGGGTGAGCGCCTGGACCAGCGATACCAGGGTGCCGATCAGGGCCGCGACCAGTACCGGCGGCAGCGACAGGACCAGCACCAGCCACAGGGTCTGGTTGGTGAAGTGGAGGATGTCGGCGCTGCTCATGGTCAGCCTCCGTAGCTGATGACCAGGCCGTGGGTCAGCCGCGCCCAGCCGTCGAGGAGGACGAACAGGAGCAGCTTGAACGGCAGGGAAATGGTCATCGGCGACACCATCATCATGCCCATCGCCAGGAGGATGTTGGAGATGATCAGGTCGATGGCGATGAAGGGCAGGTAGATCAGGAAGCCGATCTCGAAGGCACGGGTCAGTTCGCTGACGGTGAAGGCCGGCAGCAGGATCAGCAGGCTGTCCGGGTCGAGCCGCTCGGCGTATTCGCTGGGCCAGACCTGGCGGGTGCTTTCCATGAAGAAGGTGTGTTCGCGCTCCTGGATCTGCCGCTTGAGGAAGTTCCGGTAGGGCGCCATGCCCTCGTCGAGAAAGCGTTCCACCGATGCCGAGTCGCTCAGGCTGACGTCGTGGTTGCGCAGGTAGTCGCGGGTGGCGAAGCCGACCGGTGCCATCACGTACAGGCTGAGGATGATCGCCAGCCCGTACATCGCCATGTTCGGCGGAATCTGCTGGACGCCCAGGGCGTTGCGCAGCAGCGAGAAGACCACGGTCATCTTGATGAAGGAGGTCGCCATCACCGCGATGAACGGGACCAGCGCGAGCAGGGCCAGGCCGAGGATCAGGCCGAGCTCGTCGGGCAACTGGATCATGCTTCGTCGTGTCCGAACAGGCGGGTTACGCGCACCCCGAGCCGATCCTGGAGCCTGACCAGTTCGCCGATACCGAGGCAGCGCTGGTTGGCGAGGATGCGCACTTCGCCGTCCAGGGCACTGTCGAGATCGAGCAGCGAGCCTGGCTGCAGGGTGGAGAGGGTATGCAGGTCCAGGGTGCGGCGGCCGACCTCGAAGCTGACCGGGATCGGCAGTTGGTCGAGTTTGTGCAGGTCCTCGCCGTCGGCGAGGGAGGGGGTGTCGTGCATGTCGAGCAGTTCCAGTTGCGTGGAGTGGAGTTGGCAGCGCGCCCAGGGGCGTCCTTCGAGAACCCCCAGCAGCGCTGCGTCGGGGCGATGACCGGCAGGCAGCAGCAACAGGTCGCCGGGCTCCAGGGTGCGCAGCTCGCCGGCGTCCAGCGGCAGGCCGGGCCATTGCAGCGACAGGCGCAGCGGTATGGCCAGGCGTTGCGCCGAGGGGCGCGGCGGCAGGCGTGCCAGCAGCGTCGCGGGATCGCCGTCGAGCCAGAGCGCCAGGCGCTGGTCGTCGCGTTCCAGGCTCAGGCGCAGGCCCATCGCAGCGCGTGGTTGCGCCGGGCTCAGGCCGTACCAGACCAGGCCGGGAAAGACGTTGCCTTCGCGCTCCAGCAAGGCCAGTTGCAGTGCCGCCGGCAGGCTGGCGAAGGCTGCCTCCTGCAGGTTCGGCGCGAGCCAGTGGGCCAGCGCCGGAGCCTGGCAGAGAAAGCGCAGGGGCAGGCCGTCCCACGCCAGGCTCAGTTCGAGATCGACGTCGGGGGCGGCCTGGGCGATGTCCAGGCGCGCTTGCAAAGCGTTGCCGACATAGTGGCGACGGCAACGCGCGAGACGTCGCTGGAGATCCAGTTCGGCGCGGCTGGCGAGCGGCAGGTCGAGGTCCGTACCGTTCATTCGGCTTGCCACTCTTCATGCAGGTAGCGACGTTGCCGCGAGCGCTGGCCGCTGTCCTGCTGCTGGTTGAAGGTGAGTTGCACCGGTTGTTCCGGATGCAGCCGTTGCAGGCGTTCGAGCAACTCGCCACGGGCTTGCTGGAGAAACGCCAGGCTGCCGGGGCTGGCACTGATCTCGACCTGCAACTGGCCATGGCCATGCAGGACCTGCACCTCCACGGCGCCGAGCTGGGGCAGTCGCACCTGCAGGCGCGCCGCATGGCTTTCGGCTGCGCTGGCGACCTGGATACGCGCCTGCACGGCATCGAGCAGGCGCGCGAGATCGGCCAGCGGCAGTGGCCGGCTCCCGCTCGATGCCAGCAGGCGTGCCAGCAGGCGGTCGCCGGGGGTTTGCATGGCAGGCAGTGGCACAGGCGCATGGTCGTCGGGGGGCAGTGCGGATGGATCGGTTTCTCCGGGTTGCCGACGCTCCTCTCCGCGGCCTTCGCCGCCCGCTGTCGGCGCGGGCGGCGAAGCCTGGACACTGGCCTGCGCCGTGGGCGCGACCTCGGCTGCGGTTTTCGCCGGGAAGCCGGGGCCGGGCTGCGGCCGCTCATGCGTCCGACCTGCGATTTGCGGGTGGGAGGACACCGGCACCAGCGGCGGTTCGTCGACCGGAGGCGCCGAAACGCTGGCCGGCTCCCGGGCTTGCGTGGACGCCGCGACGCGCGCGGTGACTGCCGGCGCTTGCCGTGCTACCGATCCGGACGGCGACACTGTTGGCGTTGGCGTTGGCGTTGGCGTTGGCGTTGGCGTTGGCGTTGGCGTTGGCGTTGGCG